>JAESFY010000009.1_pt1 | contig 701138 bp, 710 predicted proteins | sample 9266201 | NCBI WGS metagenome assembly JAESFY01 (sample SAMN14515071, study PRJNA621656) | algae metagenome | isolation source: Nodosilinea sp. WJT8-NPBG4 and co-occurring heterotrophs from soil, lower... | place: USA: Pinto Basin, Colorado Desert, California | collected 2006-05-27
TTCACCGGGTCGACCTTCGACCCCTGGGGCACGCGCTTCTTCATCGGCCTGAACTACCGTCCGTTCTAAGGGCGGTCTTCGGACCCAGAGACGGAAAGGGCGGCTCGCGAGAGCCGCCCTTTTTCGTTCCTTGGGGAAAAACTGCTGTGAAGGTTAACGAATTTCGTGCCGCGGCGTCCGACTCGGACTATCGGGTAACACTTGCTTAAGCAGTTCGGGCGCTTCCTTAACGCGCTCATAACCAATGCGAATCGGCGGGGATCGCATCGGAACGGCAAGGGCAGGTCGGATAAGGTCGGATAAAAATTATGTCTCTCTCGCTGGTGCGTCCGCAACACACGGAACTGAAGCCCCGGATCGTCGTCTTCGGCGTCGGCGGCGCGGGCGGCAACGCCGTCAACAACATGATCGACGCCGGCCTTGAAGGGGTCGAGTTCGTCGTCGCCAACACCGACGCGCAGCACCTGTCGTTCGCCAAGACCGACCGCCGCGTGCAGCTGGGCGAGACCATCACCCAGGGTCTCGGCGCCGGCGCCCACCCCGAGGTCGGCATGAACGCCGCCGAGGAGAGCGCCGAAGAGATCTACAGCCACCTCGACGGCGCCCACATGGTGTTCATCACCGCGGGCATGGGCGGCGGCACCGGCACCGGCGCCGCCCCCGTCATCGCGAAGTGCGCGCGCGACCGCGGCATCCTGACCGTCGGCGTGGTGACCAAGCCCTTCACCTTCGAGGGCCGTCACCGCATGCGTCTGGCCGACGCCGGCATCGCCGAGCTGCAGCGCTACGTCGACACCCTGATCGTCATCCCGAACCAGAACCTGTTCCGCGTCGCCAACGAGCGCACGACTTTCGCCGACGCATTCGGCATGGCCGACCAGGTGCTGCACTCGGGCGTCCGTTCGATCACCGACCTGATGATCCTGCCCGGCCTGATCAACCTCGACTTCGCCGACGTCCGCGCCGTCATGTCCGAGATGGGCAAGGCGATGATGGGCACGGGCGAGGCCACGGGCGACGACCGCGCCCTGATGGCGGCCCAGAACGCCATCGCCAACCCGCTGCTGGACGAGACCTCGCTGAAGGGCGCCAAGGCCGTGCTGGTCAACATCACCGGCGGCATGGACATGACCCTGCTGGAAGTGGACGAGGCCGCCAACGCCATCGCCGGCGAAGTGGACGCCGACGCCAACATCATCTTCGGCGCCGCATTCGACCCCGCCCTGGACGGCAAGATCCGCGTCTCGGTCGTCGCCACCGGCATGGAAGACCTGGCCGCGGCCAAGGGAACGTCCTCCAGCGGAACGTCGATGTTCGACACCCGCCGCCCGACGCCGGCCCACGCCGCCTCGCGCGCCGAACCCGTCCGCCACGACACGGTTCGCCAGGAGCCGCTCCGCGAACCCGTGCGCGCCGAGGCCCCGCGCCAGCCCGAGCCGGCCCCCGTCGTCCCCACCTTTCAATCCAGCCAGCCGACCTACGGCGCCGTCGCCCGGGCTCCCGAGCTCAAGCCGGAGCCGCGGCCCGAACCGGTGATCCACGTCACCGAAGAGCGCACGCTGGAGCCGATCGTCGACCCGTGGGTCGAGGAGTACGAATCCTCGCCGCGCTCCCGCACGGCCGCCGCCGCCCCGGTGGCGCAGGGCGACCTGTACATGGACCGGGGCACCGACCGCACCCCGTCGCAGCCGGAAACGCGCCGCGAAGAGCCGGCGTATGACGACTACGACGACCGCGATCATCGCAAGTCGGGCTGGAGTCTGTTCGGACGCAAGCGCCAGGCCCCGACCTATCCGGCGCCCTCGCGTCCGACGGAGTCGCGCATGACCGAGATGCGGCCGATGACCCAGACCCAGCCGGAACCCGAAGCCGGCCAGGCCGAGGACGATCTGGAAATCCCGTCCTTCCTGCGGCGTTTGGCCAACTAGGGCTAAGGCAGTAGGCAGTAGGAAAGGGCGGTCCGAGGGGCCGCCCTTTTCGTTGGGCCCAGCGGCGGCGGCGTTCCCACCTGGTGCCTGCTGCCTGCCGCCTTCCGTTAACGAAACAATCCGAAACCCGACTTTCATTTCCTGGTTGAAGGGCAGGCGGTAGACGGTTGGTGGGGCGAAATCCGCACGTGTGCGGACAGACTTTATCAGTGGGTTCGATGCCGGTCAGCTACGACCATCGCCAGAGGACGACCGTCGCCCCCGCGATCATCGCGGGCGTGGGCGTGCACACGGGCGACCGCGTGCGTCTGGCCGTGCGTCCCGCGCCGGTCGGCACGGGCATCGTCTTCGTGCGCACCGACATCCGGGACCGCGACAACCGCATTCCGGTCTCGGGCGAGGCCGTGGTCGACGCCCGCCTGAACACCATGATCGAGAACGCCGCCGGCGTGCGGCTGTCGACCATCGAGCACCTGATGGCCGCCTTCGCCGCGCTGGGCGTGTCCAACGCCGTGGTCGAGGTGGACGGCCCCGAGCTGCCGATCCTCGACGGCTCCGCCCTGCAGTTCGTCCAGCTGCTGGACCGCGCCGGCTTCCGCCGCCAGGAGGCGCCGGTCCGCTACATCGAAATCCTCGAGCCGATCCGGGTTCAGGACGGCGACAAGTCGGCCGCCCTGCTGCCCTGCGACCGCTACGAGATGCGCTTCGAGATCGACTTCCCGACGCCGGTGATCGGCAATCAGGTGGTCGACTTCGTCGTCGACGAGGAAACCTTCCGCAACGAGATCATGGCCGCGCGGACCTTCGGCTTCGCCCACGAGGTCGAGGCGCTGCGCAAGTCTGGTCTGGCCCGCGGCGGCAGCCTCGAGAACGCCGTGGTCATCGACGGCGACCAGATCCTGAATCCCGGCGGCCTGCGGATGGAACGCGAGTTCGTGAAGCACAAGGCGCTGGACGCCATCGGCGACCTGTACGTGCTGGGCGCGCCGCTGCTGGGCCGCTACGAGGGCGTCAAGGCGGGGCACGCGATCAACAACCTGCTGGTCCGCGAACTGCTGGCCAACCCGCAGGCGTGGCGCGAGGTGACCCGCGTCCCGGAACTGGCGATGGCGGGCTGAACAGCCTGCGTCAGCCCAGGCTGATCGCGCTCATCATCCGGCCGAAGTCCGGCTCTCCGTTCAGATAGGCACGGCGGTTCGAGTAGAACCGGGTCGCGTCCACGCGCGTGTCGTGGCCGGTCCACGCCGCCTCGCCGACGCCGGCTTGCTCCAGCCGCCACAGCACGAAGCCCGGCAGGTCGAACATCCGCCTGTCGGCCGCGGCGCCCGGCGCGAAGAAGCGGCTGCTCGCAGGGTCGACGTCTTCGAACCGCGCCTGAAAGGCCCCGTCGACCTCGTAGCTCGCCCGCGCGATGCAGGGGCCGACCACCGCAACCATGCGTCGAGGCTCGGCGCCCAAGGCAGTCATAGACGAAACGGTCGATTCGATGATGCCGCCCAGGGCGCCCTTCCAACCGGCATGCGCTGCTCCGACCACGCCAGCCTCCGGGTCCGCCAGCAGGATCGGCGCGCAGTCGGCCGTCAGCACGGCGCAGATCACGCCGGGGGCCGCGGTCACGGTCGCGTCGCCTTCCGGCCGCTCGCCCCGCCAGCCCGCCCCGGCGATGTGCGTCACTGCGGAATGGACCTGGTAGCAGGCGGCGAGATCGTCGGGGACGCCGCCGAAATGCGCTGCCACGCGACGGCGGTTCTCCGCAACGGCGGCCGGGTCGTCGCTCGAGCCAACCCCGGTGTTCAGTCCCTCGTAGAGCCCCGTCGAGACCCCGCCCGTGCGGGTGAAGAAGCCGTGGCGCACCCCCGGAAGGGTCAGGAGCGAATGGGTGATGGGCTCCAGCACGGCGGTCAGTCCTCGAACCCCGGCACAACCAGCGTCCGGGGGGAGAAGATGGCGCAGGCCTTGAACAGTGTCCCCATCTGGTCGTCGGCCGTCAGGCGGGTGAGCTGGCGGTCGATCACCGGCGCGGCGTCCGGCCGGTTGGCCTTCAGCGCGTCCGCGCGGACCCCGATCCCGAGCCTTCCGAGAAACTCCCCCTGCGTCATCGTGCCCGTCACATCGGCGCCGGCGCGCACCGCCGCCTCCAGCACGGTCGGGAAGTCCGCCCACTGGGTCAGGTCGGCCTCTCCCGGCGTGGCGAGAGGATCGATCTTCTGGTGCCGTCGGAGCGCCTGCAGGGTGTCGCCGGCCTCGGGCCGCGCCCGCCCATAGTCGATCAGCAGCGCCGCGCCCGAGGCCGCCTTGACGAGGCTCGCCAGGTCGCGCCCGAAGTTCGCCTGCTGGTCCGACACCTCGATCGTCTGGCCCGGCTCGACGGGGTAGGCCGGCTTCCGGAACGGCCCCGTGATCGCCTTCAGGCCAAAGGTCAGGCCGCCCTCGTCGGTGACGCCGACGCAGCGTTCGGCCCAGCCGTCTTCCGTCTTCACGAACTGACGCGCCGGCAGGCAGTCGAGCACCTCGTTGGCGATCAGGATCACCGGGGCGTCGGTCTCGACCCGGCTGAGGTCGGCGACCCACCGGGGATGGGCGTCGCTCTCCGTCAGCATCCGCGCCTGCGCCTGCCTCAGCGGGGCGCTGGGCTCGATCAGCACCAGATCGAGCGCCGCGAGGAAGTCCGGGTCCAGACGGGCCGCGCGCAGGGCGTCCGCCATCAGGGTGCCGTCGCCCGGGCCGACCTCGACCAACCGCACCCGTTCCGGCGCGCCGAGCCGCCGCCAGAGCTCGATCGCCCACAAGCCGATCAGTTCGCCGAACATCTGGCTGATCATCGGCGCCGTGATGAAGTCGCCGGTCGCCCCGATCGCCGGCCGGGTGGCGTAGTAGCCGGCTTGGGGGTCGTGCAGGCAGCGAGTGACGTAGTCGGCGACCGTCATCGGCCCGGTCAGGGCGATCTCGCGCGCCAGTCTTTCGGCCAGCGACATCCGGGGTCAGCCCGCGCTGGGCGGACGGCTCCACGCCCGCCAGATCAGAATGGCGCCGACGATCATCATCGGGACGGACAGGATCATGCCCATGGTCAGGCCCAGCGGCAGCTGGTCCAGCCCGGCGTCAGGCTGGCGCACGTTCTCGAGCAGGGCCCGCGACAGGCCATAGCCGAACAGGAAGATGCCGGTGACGTAGCCCGGCTTGGCGAGAAGACGGCCCTTGTAGATGGCGAACCAGAGGATGGCGAACAGGGCCAGACCTTCCAGCCCCGCCTCGTAGAGCTGGCTGGGGTGGCGCGGGACGTCGCCCGCAGGGCAGCCGCCGTAAAGCTGGAAGATGCGGTCGTTACAGAAGCGCACGGCCCACGGAACCGTCGTCTCACGACCCCACAGCTCGCCGTTGATGAAGTTTGCGACGCGCCCGAAGAACAGGCCGATGGGGACCGCCGGGGCGACCAGATCGCCGAGGCTGAGCAGCCGTATCCCATTCTTGCGGGCGAACCAGAAGATGGCCAGCGAGACGCCGATCAGGCCTCCGTGGAAGGACATCCCCCCGTCCCACAGCCGGAACAGGGCCAGCCGCTCGGCCCACGTCGCCCCGGTGAAGATCTCGGCGTACAGCTGCGGCTGATAGAACAGGGCGTAGCCGAGGCGGCCTCCGAGGATGACGCCGAGGGTGATCCACAGAACGAGGTCGTCCAGCTGGATGGAGGTGACCGGCGGTTTGGCCGGTTGCCAGAGCGCGTTGTCCTTCGCCAACCGCGCCGCGTACCACCAGCCGAGGACGATCCCGGCGACATAGGCGAGGGCGTACCAGCGGATATCCAGCGGGCCGATGCTGAGCAGCACCGGGTCGAACTCGGGAAAGTGCACGGGCGCTCCTGAAGGCCGTTTCAGTCGTGGGTTTAGCAAGCGTCGCCGCGTGCGTCCTCCAATTTGAGCGGCGCCCAATTCACGCCATAGGTCGCATCGACAGCAAGGTTTCATTCACCATATCGGGTGAACCTTCGTTAACCACGCTCGCTTGTTCGAGTCGGAGACCGCCAGATGCAGACGCGCAACCCCATTCTCGACGAGTTCGCCAAGCTGACCACCGGCGCCATGGGCCTGGCCCAGGCCGCGGGGGAGGAGGCCAAGACCGCCTTCCGCGCCCAGACCGACCGGATGGCGGCCGAGCTGGACCTGGTGCGGCGCGACGAGTTCGACGCGCTGAAGGCCGAGATCGCCGCGCTGCGCGCCGAGATCGCCACGCTGAAAACTGTTCAGAAGACGGCGAAAAAGCCTGCCACGGGAACGTCCACAGCGTCGGTTCCCCCTCAGGACGCAGCCGGTTGAGCCGAATCTGCGAACCCGCCTACCGTCGGATCACAGGGCGTGAGTCGCGCCCGGAGAGTGCTTGATGGACGCCGCACGGCCCGAAGAAGTCGAAGTTCCCTACGACCCGCTGGATGTCGTGGAGCACGTTCTCGTGGCCGAGAACCTGCCGTTCGATCGCACGGACGAGGGCGACGTGGCCTTCGCCCTGGCCGGCGACTGGAAGGACTATGAGCTGTGGTTCGCCTGGCGCCCGGAGGGCGACTGCCTGCAGCTGTGCTGCGCGCTGGACCTGCAGGCGTCGAAGGCGCGCCGCACCGCCGCCTATGAACTGGTCGGCCTGATCAACCAGCGGACCTGGATGGGGCATTTCGAGGTCTGGGCCGAGGACGGCGAGATCGTCTTCCGCCACTCGCTGGCCCTGCCGATGGGCGAGCGCCCGACGCTGGCGCAGGCCGCGTCCATGATCGACGCCGCGGTAGAGGCGGCGGACCGCTACTACCCCGCCTTCGACTTCATGATCCGCGGCAACAAGAAGCCGAAGGAGGCGATCGACTCCTGCCTGTTCGAGACCGTCGGCACCGCCTGACGGCCATGACCGCGCCCGCCCCGTCCGGCACGGTCGTCCTCGTCGGTTGCGGCCGTCTGGGGTCGGCGATCATAGAGGGCTGGCTCGCGACAGAGGCGGTCGCGCCCTCCGACCTGATCATCCTGACGCCGTCGGAAAAGCCCGCCGCAGAGACCGCACGGGCGCGCGGCGCGCGGGTTAATCCCCCGCTTGAGCAGCTAGCCGACGCCCGGGCCCTCGTACTGGCGGTCAAACCTGCGCTGTGGCCCGAGGCTCTGGCGGGACCGGTCGCACATCTGCCCCCAACAGCGGTCGTGCTGTCGGTCATGGCCGGCGTACGCGCTTCGGATATCGCCGCGCTCGCGGGACGGCCCACCGCGCGCGTCATGCCCACGACCGCTGTGGCCCAAGCGAAGGGCGTTGCGGCGATCTGGTCCGCGGACGCAACCGCCAGAGCCGCCGCCCGGACGCTGTTCGAACCGCTGGCCGAGATCGTCGATCTGGAGGCCGAGGATCAGATCGACGCCGCCACCGCCGTCGCAGGCTCGGCCCCGGCCTTCATCTATGCGTTCGTTCAGGCGCTGGCTGAGGCCGGAGAGGCGCAGGGGCTGCCCACGGACGCCGCCCACAGGCTCGCGCGCGGCGCCTTGCGGTCATCGGGCGCGGGCGCTGAAACGGGCGAACCGCTGGACTCTCTGATCGCGCGCATCGCGTCACCGGGCGGCACGACCCGCGCGGGTCTCGACGCGATGGCGGAGACCGGCGATCTCGCACGCGCGGCCGCGTCGGCGGTCGAGGCCGCCGTCAGGCGGGCCCGACAGCTCTAGCGGCGGACGTAGCGGCCCTCGGCGAGGTTCGTCGCCAGCCTGCGGTAGGCGCGCTCGGCGTCGCCCCAGGTCGAGAAGCCGCGAACATCCGCCAGACTCGTCGAATACCAGTCGTAGCTCACCGGAATGACCCGCCCGTCCGCCGTGGTGATCTGACCCTCGATGGCCGCGCCGCCGATCGAGATGCTGCGGATCGGGTCGAGGCCGGGCCGGCGCGCGATCTGCTGGAAGGTGGGCCGGTTGGGTTTCAGATCGGTCAGCACCAGCTCGATCCGCGCGCCGTCGAGCGCGCCGCTGCGGTCGAGGGTGCGGGTGACCGCCCGGGCCAGATGGTCGGCCTGTTGCGCAAGATCGCGCTCGCCAAGCGCCTCGGCCTTCTGCTGCAACTCGGGACCGAAGGCGACCGTCACGGCGGCGGGCTGGGCCAATGCGGGGCCGGCGGATAGGACGAGGAGGGTGGCGACGGCGGCCGGGGCGAAAATCTTGATCATGGGAGCACCTGAAAGGGACAGAGCGAAGATGGGCCCGTCGCGCCCTCTGCGCCAGAGGGCGCCGCGTCTTGTGATCAGCCGGGGAGGCGGATCAGGGCCTTCAGTCCGCCGAGTTCGCTTCGCTCCAGCGTGATGTCGCCGCCATGGCCCCGGGCCACGTCGCGCGCGATCGCCAAGCCCAGGCCGACGCCCTTGCGGTTCTGATTGCGCGAGGCGTCCAGCCGCGAGAACGGCCGGAAGGCCTCCTCGTGCAGTTCGTCGGGGATGCCGGGGCCGTCGTCCTCCACCGCCATCTCGACACCGCCGGAGGGCAGGGCGCGGGCGCTGAGCCGGACATGCTCGCCGTGGGCGGCGGCGTTCCCCGCCAGATTGGTCAGGGCGCGCTTGAACGCCAGGGGGCGCAGCGAGGCGGTCAGGCCTCCGGGTGCGTCGACCTCGACCTCCGCGCCTGCGCGCCGCGCATCCTCGCCGGCGGCGCCGAGCAGATCGGAGAGCAGCACGGGCTGGGCCGCCTCTCCGGCCTCGCCGCGGGCGAAGGCCAGATACTCGTCGATCATATGCTCCATCTCGTCGAGATCGCCGCGCATGGCGTCGGCGCGCTTGAACGGCGGAGCCAGCGCCAGCTCCAGCCGCAGGCGGGTCAGGGGCGTGCGCAGGTCGTGACTGACCGAGGCCAGCAGGGCCGTGCGCTGGTCGATGTGACGCTGGATCCGCTCGCGCATGGCGAGGAAGGCGGAGGCCGCGGCGCGGACCTCGCGCGCCCCATGCGGCTTGAACCGCTCCTGCGTCTCACCGCGTCCGAAAGCTTCGGCCGCGTCGGCCAGCCGTTCGATGGCGCGGACCTGGTTGCGGATGAACAGAATCGCCACGCCCATCAGCAGGACGGTGGCGATCAGCAGCCACAGCACGAAGATGTGGGCCTGTGTGGCGACGGCGCGCTCGCGCGGCGCGATGACGCGCAGCACGCCCTGCGGCTGCTGTACGCGGATGTCGACGTAGGCCGGATAGCGGGTCGTATCGAACCAGAACGGCTGGTCCAGCCGGGCGGCGAGGGCGCGCTCCAGCGCCCGGTCCACGACCCCGACGGGGCCGCGTCGGGTCTCCTCCGGCAGGACGTCGCCTTCGCGCAGCTGCACCGACAGCGACATGGCGCGCTCGGCGCGGTCGGAGATCACCGCCATGTTCTGCGGGGTCGGGTCGTCTCGCCAGCTCTCCGCGGCCCAGGCGATGTCTCCCGCCAGCCCGTCCGACAGCCGCGCCGTCACCGTCTGCCAGTGCATGTCGAAGAAGGCCCAGGTCACCGCGACCTGCATGACCAGCACCGGGAGGACGATGATCAGAAGCGACCGCCCCCACAGCGAAGTCGGCAACCGCCGCTTCAGGAACCGCGGCCAGCGGCTGGCGGGGAGGAGCCTCACGGCTCAGTCCGGCGCCAGCATATAGCCCACGCCGCGCACGGTCTGGAGGTAGCGCGGGTTCTTCGGATCGGCTTCCAGCTTGCGGCGCAGGCGGGTGACCTGGACGTCGACCGCCCGCCCGGTGATGTCGGCGGTGTCGGGCGACAGGCTCATCCGCTCCACCGCCGAATGGGCGTGGATGGCGAGGGTCTTCAGCAGCTGGGCCTCCGCCTCGGTCAGGCGCTGCATCTTGCCGTCGCGCATCAGCTCCAGCCGTTCCATGTCGAACACCGCCGGCCCCAGCTTGATCTCGCGCGGCGTCAGCGGCTTGCCGCCGGTGCGGCGCAGGATGGCGTCGACCCGCAGCGCCAGCTCGCGCGGGTCGAAGGGCTTGGACATATAGTCGTCGGCCCCGCGCGACAGTCCCTCGATGCGGTCGTCCGGGTCGCCGCGCGCGGTCAGCAGCAGGACCGGCGTCTTCGACGTCTCGGCCTTGGACCGCACCCAGGTGGTCAGGTCGAAGCCGCTCTCGCCGGGCATCATCACGTCCAGCACGATCAGGTCGAACTCGATCAGCTCCATCAGCCGCTTGGCTGCCGCGGCGTGCGCGGCGCCGGTGACGCGGTAGCCCTCGCGCGCCAGGAATTCCTTGAGCAGCTCGCGGATGCGGTCGTCGTCGTCGACCACCAGAAGGTGACGGCCGGCCCCGGCGCCCGCGACCGGGCCCGAACGCCCGTGAGAGCGAACATCGCTCATGCGGATGCGACTCGCGGACCGGTCAGGACGTTGACCTGAGCGGTTCCGGCGGCTCTAACCCGGTGACTTGCGCGGGAGACGTTATTCAATGGCCTTCGTTCCTATCGACGATCGCGACGGCTGGATCTGGTTTGACGGCGAATTCGTGCCCTGGCGTGAAGCCAATGTGCACGTTCTCACCCACGCTTTGCACTACGCCTCATCGGTGTTCGAGGGCGAGCGTATGTATAACGGCAAAATCTTCAAGCTGGCCGAACATACGCGTCGGCTGTTTCGATCGGCCGAGGTGCTGGACTTCCGGATCCCCTTCACGGACGAGCAGATCAACGAAGCCTGCATCGAGACCTGCGCCCGCAACGGCCTGACCGACGCCTACGTCCGTCCGATCGCCTTCCGCGGCTCCGAACAGGTCAGCGTCTCGGCCCAGCAGACGCGCACCCGCGTCGCCATCGCGGTGTGGGACTGGCCCAGCTATTTCGATCCGGAGACCAAGGCGAAGGGCATCCGCCTGTGCTGGGCCCCCTACAGGCGGCCGTCGCCCGAGACCGCGCCGACCGAGGCCAAGGCGGCGGGCCTCTACATGATCGGCACCATCAACCGGCACCACGCCGAGGCGCGCGGCTACGCTGACGCCATGCTGCTGGACTGGCGCGGCTTCGTCGCCGAGGCGACTGGCGCGAACGTCTTCTTCGTTCAGGACGGCCGGCTGATCACCCCGCCCGCAGACGGCGCCATCCTGAACGGCATCACCCGCCAGACGGTGCTGGAAATGCTGGCCGCGCGCGGGCTCGAGGTCGAGGTGCGTCACATCAGGCCCGAGGAACTGGCCGGCTTCAGCGAATGCTTCCTGTGCGGCACGGCCGCCGAGATCACCCCCGTCAGCGAGATCGGCGACGACCGCTTCACCCCCGGGGAGATCAGCCTCAGCCTGATGGACGAATACAGCCGGCTGGTGCGCGGGCAGGCCTAGGTCGAGGCGGGTCTCCGGCTGCGCACGCCCCACCAGACCGCGCCACCGATGATCACGATCGGCAGCAGCACCGATCCGACGGTGATCAGCACGGCCAGTACGCCCATGGACAGGCCGAAGGCGTCGCCCAGCGCCCGGGCGACCGGGCGGGTCGGGCTGTCGGCGGCCATGACGCCGCCCTGCCGATAATCCAGCGTCAGCCGGGCGGACTGAACCCGATTGTTGAGGGCGCGGAGATTGAGTTGCTGGGCGTCGAGCTGCCGTTGCAGGTCCGCCAGCTGCCGTTCGATCTCAAGGCGCTGGGCGAGGGTCCCGCCCGTGCGGCCCTGCAGGTCTCGGATGCGCTCGGTCAGGGCGGCCGTGGAGCTGGCGTTGACCGTGTCGGCGTCGATGTCGCGAGTGAGGTCCTCGCCCTCGGTGACGGCTTCTTCCAGCCGCCCGCCGGCGTTCTGGGCGTCGAGCGCGAGGTTTGCGCGGAATCGGTTGATCCAATCCGGCTGGCCTCTCAATTCCAGACGACCGCCGGGGTTGCGGGCCATCCAGTCTGCGCGGGCGGAGACCACCTGACAGAAACCCGGACCCGCGGAGGCGCAGGTCAGTTCGTGGCGGCTCATCATCTCGGCGCCGCGATCCCGCGGCACGGACAGGGCGTAGCGGTAGGCGTAGGCGATGCTCGCCACCGGCGCGAGCGGTTGAGGCGGCGGTGACGCGGCCAAGGGCGCGATGTCCGCTGCACTGGTCCGCGTCTGGGGCGGGGCGGCTGCGACCGCCGCGTCCGCCGCGGTCGCCTCGGATGCCTGATCCGGCTGGACCGATTCGTCTTCCGGCGAGCAGGCGGACACTACAACCAAACTGGCCGCGGCCAGCATCAGAGCCTTGCGCATCGTCTTGATCTCCCTGTCCCGTGCCGATCACGGTTCCGTGATGACGCGCGTGGATCACGACGGATTCAGGGCTGGAAACAAGCGAAACCGCGGCTTGCCAGACGCAGCGGCGTGGCGTTCAACGGAACGGCCGGCGGGGAGCCGGAGGGGACCCCGATGTTCAACCTGCTGAATCTCCAGAGCCTGCTCGGGCTGACAGTGATCGTCGCCGCCTGCTGGGGCCTGTCGGAGAACCGCCGCGTCTTTCCGTGGCGGCTGACGCTCGGCGCGATTGCGGTGCAGGCGGGGTTGGTGCTGGCGCTGTTCGGCATTCCTGGGTCGGAGAACGTGCTGGCGGCCATCACCGGCGCCGTGGACGGGTTGGCGACGGCGACCAACCGGGGCACCCAGTTCGTATTCGGCTATCTGGCCGGCGGCGAGCAGCCCTATCCCGTCGCCAACCAGCCGGCTCTGTTCACCTTCGCCTTTCAGGTGCTGCCGCTGATCCTGGTGATTTCGGCCCTGTCAGCCCTGCTGTGGCACTGGAAGATTCTAAAGTGGGTCACCCACGGCTTCGGCCTGCTGTTCCAGCGCACCATGGGTCTGGGCGGGGCCTCGGCGCTGGCGGTGGCGGCCAACATCTTTCTCGGCATGATCGAGAGCCCGATCGTGATCCGCGCCTATCTGGACAAGCTGACCCGGTCCGAGCTGTTCCTGATGATGGTCGTGGGGCTGGCGACCGTGGCCGGTTCCACCATGGTCGCCTACGCCGCCATCCTCGGCCCGGTGCTGACCAACGCCGCCGGCCATGTGCTGGTGGCGTCGATCGTCTCGGCGCCGGCGGGCGTGCTGCTGGCACGCATCATCATTCCCGAGACGCCGGGGCAGGGCGGTCACGCCGCCGACTATGACTCCGCCCTGAAGTACGACAGCGCCATCGACGCCATCGTCAAGGGCACGGCCGACGGCCTGATGGTGGTGCTGAACATATCCGCGGTGCTGATCGTGTTCGTTGCGCTCGTGGCGCTGGTCAACGTGATGATGGGCGGACTGTGGCTGTTCGGCGATACGGTCACGGTCGAGCGCGTGCTGGGCTGGCTGTTCATGCCGGTGGCGTGGTTGACCGGCGTGGAGTGGTCGGAGGCTGGCCGCGCCGGGTGGCTGCTGGGGGTCAAGCTGACCCTGACCGAGTTCGTCGCCTTCATCGAACTGGGCAAGATCCCCGCGGGCGAGATGACCGAGCGGACGCGCATGCTGATGACCTATGCGCTGTGCGGCTTCGCCAACATCGGCTCCGTCGGCATCACCGTGACCGGCCTCAGCGTGCTGATGCCCGAGCGCCGCGAGGAGGTGCTGGGGCTGGTCTGGAAGGCGCTGTTCGCCGGCTTCCTCGCCACCCTGATGGCCGCCGCGGTGGTCGGGGCCATGCCCGCCGCCATCTTCCGCTGACGCAGGAAACCTCTTCATGAGTATTGGCCGATGAAGCTCTACACCTCCCACCGCGCCCCCAACCCGCGCCGGGTTCGCTGGGTCATGGCCGAGAAGGGCATCGACAACGTCGAACTGGTCGAGGTCGACATCATGGCCGGCGAGCACAAGACGCCGGAGTACCGCTCTCGCGTCGGCGTTCCCCATGTTCCGGCGCTGGAGCTGGACGACGGCACGACGATCTCGGAGTCGGTGGCCATCTGCCGCTATCTGGAGGCGCTGCATCCCGAGCCGAACCTGTTCGGCCGCGACGCGCGCGAGCAGGCCGTGATCGAGATGTGGACGCGGCGCTGCGAGTTCTATCTCGCCAATCCCCTGATGCTTACGGTGCGCCATTCCCATCCCGCCCTGGCCGCGATCGAGGCGGGGCAGGTCCCGCAGGTGGCCGAGCACAACCGGGCGGGCGCCGAGAAGTTCATGAAGGGATTGAACCGCCGGCTCGCCGAGCACGAATTCCTGGCCGAAGACCGGTTCACGATCGCCGACATCGTTGGCGTGGTCGGAATGGATTTCGCGCGGCTGATCAAATACCGGCCGCCGGAGGAGTTCACCCATCTGGCGCGCTGGCTGGAGACCTGCCGCGCGCGGCCGGCGGCCAAGGCCGGGGCCTGAGCCGGCCTAGTCCTGCAGTTCGACGACATGCTGTCCGCGCACCATGCGGACGAAGGGCAGGGGACGCTCGGGATGCGTCAGCCGCTCGGCCACCTCGCCCAGCACAAAGCGGGTGATCGCCGGCAAGTCGAGGTTGCGCGCGTCGTCGAGCCGCAGCCAGGCGATCTCGTCGAGTTCGCCCGATCCCGCCGTCGGCTCGGGGTGCAGCAGGGCCCCGGCGCCGGCCATGAAGAAGCGGGCGTCGAAGCGGCGGGACCGTCCGGGCGGGGTGATGGCCCGCGCGACATAGGACAGGGCGGCGAGGTCGGGCAGGGCGCCGGCGGCGCGGAACTCGCGCCACGGTCCAGCCACGGGAACGGCAGGCGCGGGTTCGGCGAGCAGCAGCCCGGTCTCCTCGAAGGTTTCGCGCACCGCGGCCAGCGCCAGAGCGCGGGCCCGGCGCGGCGACACCTCGCGGCTCAGGCGCGCGGCCTCGGCCGGCGACAACTCGGTCGCGGCGGCCGCGCCGGCGTCGGTCCGCTCGACTCGCCCGCCCGGGAACACCCACTTCGAGGCCATGAAGACATGCCCCTTGGCGCGACGGCCCATCAGCACCTCGGGCTCTGCGCCGCCAGAGCGCGTCAGGATCAGTGTGGCCGCGTCCTTGGGGCGTTGCCCGCCGCCGACGCGCGGGGCGTCGCGGACATCCTGATCGCCATCGAACGGCTGCATCACCGCCGCTTGCCCTTGCGGACTCCCTTCAGCCCGCCCGAGGGGCGGCCGCCCTTCGGCGGCTTGGGCCCGCCCGGGCGGTTGGCGCCGCGCTTGGGAAAGTCTCCGCCGCCGCGTCCGCGCACGCCCAGCCGCGGCGCAGGCGCGTTGGGATCGCGCGGCGCGGGGTCGGACAGCATTTCGAACACCAGACCGCCAGTGACCGGCGTCGCCTCCATCAGCTTGACCTCCACCGTCCGGCCCAGCGTCCAGCGCTGGCCCGTGCGTTCGCCGACGAGGGCGTGGGACCGGTCGTCATGGTGGAAATACTCGCCGCCCAGCGACGACACCGGCACCAGCCCGTCGGCGCCGGTCTCGGTCAGGCGCACGAACAGGCCGAAGCGGGTGACCCCGGTGATCCGACCCGGGAAGGCCGCGCCAACCCGCTCCTGCAGGAAGGCGGCCATGTAGCGGTCCATGGCCGCGCGCTCGGCGGCCATCGAGCGCCGCTCCGTCATGGTCACCTGCTCGGCGATGGCGGGCAGCTCGGCGACCTCGCGGTCGGTCAGCCCGTCCTTGCCGAGCCCCAGCGCCCGGATCAGGCCGCGGTGGACGATCAGGTCGGAGTAGCGCCGGATCGGCGAGGTGAAGTGGGCGTAGCGATCGAGGTTGAGGCCGAAGTGGCCGACGTTCTCGGCCGAATAGATCGCCTGCATCTGGGTGCGCAGGACCACCTCGTTGACGACCTCGGCGTGTTCGCTCTCGCGCGTCTCGTCCAGCAGCTTGTTGAACCGCTTGGTGGTCGCCGGCTCGCCCTTGGTCCACGGCTTGCCGATGGTCTGGAGGAAGTCGCCCAGGTTGAACAGCTTCTCCTGACTGGGCGCGTCGTGGACGCGGTACAGCAGGGGCGTGCGCTTCTGCTCCAGCGTCTCGGCGGCGCAGACGTTGGCCTGGATCATCATCTCCTCGATCAGCCGGTGGGCCTCGAGGCTGACGCGCGGCTCGATGGAGGCGATCTGGCCGTCCGGCGTCATGCGGATGCGGCGTTCCGGGCTCTCGATCGCCAGCGGGCTGCGCTTGATCCGGCCCTTCAGCATCGTCCGGTAGGCGTTCCACAGCGGATAGAGGATGGCCTCCATGATCGGCCCGGTGACGTCGTCGGTCCCGCCGCCGCCCTCGACTCCGTCGATGGCCGCCTGCGCCTGCTCGTAGCTGAGGCTGGCGTGGGACCGCATGAGCCCGCGCAGGAACTTGTGTCCGGTCTTCCGGCCGTCCTTGTCGAACACCATCCGGACGGCGAGGCAGGCGCGGTTCTCGCCGTGCTTCAGGCTGCACAGGCCGTTCGACAGCACCTCCGGCAGCATCGGCTCGACACGGTCGGGGAAGTAGGTCGAGTTGCCCTTCTCGCGCGCCTCCCGGTCCAGCGCCGAGCCGGGGCGGACGTAGGCGGCGACGTCAGCGATGGCGACCCAGACGATCCAGCCGCCCTCGTTCTTCGGATCCTCATCGCGCTGGGCGAAGACGGCGTCATCGTGGTCGCGCGCGTCGGCGGGGTCGATGGTGATCAGCGGCAGGTTGCGCAGATCCTCGCGGCCCTTCAGCGACGGCAGTTCCTGATCCCCCGCCTCGCGCTCCACGGCCTCGGAGAAGCCCATCGGCAAATTGTGGGCGGCGATGGCGATCAGGGAGGCGGCGCGGGGATCGTCCTCGCGGCCGATGGTCTCGAGAATCTTGCCGCGCTTGGGCCCATAGCGCTGCTCGCCCTTTTCGATGGCGGCGAGCACCAGATCGCCGTCGCGCAGGCCCTCGGCCTGGGCGTGCGGGACGATCAGGACCTCCTTCGACTTGCGGTCGACGGGCTCGACCCGGACCTCCTTGTTGGACTTGCGGATGACGCCGAGGACACGGTTTGTGTCGGTGTCCAGCACCTTGATCAGCCGCGCTTCCCAGCCGTTCTCGCCGCGCGAAAACTTGGCCAGCACCCGCGCGCCCAGCCCGGGCGCAGCGCCCATCTTGCCGGTGTTGTCGGGGACCAGCACGGCCATGGGCGCGTCCGGGGAGGCCTCGACCAGCCGGACGTAGAACTCGCCGTCCACGTCGCGTTCGACCACGTCGGCGACGCCGACGGGGGGCAGGGCTCCGGCCTCTGAGAAGCCCTTGCGACCGCGTTTGCCCAGTTTGCCCTCGGCCTCGAGCTCGCGGATCATCTCGCGCAGGGCCCGGCGATCGCCGCCCTTGAGGCCGAAATGGCGGGCGATGTCGGTCTTTTCAGCCGACCCCGCCTCGCGGAGGAAGGCGAGAAGCGTGTCTTTGTCGGGGAGGCCGGCGGCGGGCCGGTTGGGGGATTTTGTCATTTGAATCCTTGATACCGCAGGTCCGGCCCCGGTCAGAGGCGAAACGTGCGCGTCTTGTCGTTGTTGCGGGGCGCGCCTAGCTTCCGGCCCTAGCCCCTGGAGTTTGTGAATGTCGCTGGCCGCCACGCCCGTTCTGTCCGGACCGACCGGATCCCTGCTGGACCTGATCGGCCGCACGCCAATGGTGGAGGTGACGAAGATCGACACCGGCCCCTGCCGCCTGTTCCTGAAGCTGGAGGCGCAGAACCCGGGCGGGTCGATCAAGGACCGCATCGCACTGTCGATGATCGCGGCGGCGGAGGCGGAAGGGTTTCTGCAGCCCGGCGGCACCATCGTCGAAGCGACGGCCGGGAACACGGGTCTGGCCCTGACCCTCGTGGGGCAGGCCAAGGGCTACAAGGTGCTGCTCGTCATCCCCGACAAGATGTCCAAGGAAAAGATCCAGCATCTGAGGGCCATGGGCGCAGATGTTCGTCTGACCCGTTCGGACGTGCCGCACGGGCACCCCGAATACTACACCGACATGGCCGAGCGCCTGGCGCAGCAGATCCCGGGCGGCTTCTACGTCAACCAGTTCGCCAACGACGCCAATTCCCTGGCTCATTTCCAGACCACCGGGCCGGAAATCTGGGAGCAGATGGACCACCAGATCGACGCCTTCGTGGCCGGCATCGGCTCGGGTGGGACCATCACCGGCATCGGCCGGTTCCTGAAGAGCGTGGGCTCGAACGCCGAGGTCATCCTCGCCGACCCCGTCGGCTCGACGCTGGCGGGCATCGTCAACGAGGGCGTGCCAGGGCCGGAGGGCAGCTACACCGTCGAGGGCATCGGCCAGAATTTCGTGCCGGAAACCGCGGACATCACCCTGATCGACAAGGCCTATTCCATCCCCGACGCCGAGGCGATCGCCACCGTGCGGGAACTGCTGCTGAAGGAAGGGGTGCTGGCCGGCTCGTCCTCGGGCACCCTCATCGCGACGGCGCTGCGCTGGTGCCGCGAGCAGACGGAGCCGAAGCGGGTCGTGACGTTCGTCTGCGACACCGGCGCCAAATACCTGTCCAAGGTCTACAACGACGCCTGGCTGGCCGATCAGGGGCTCGGCGACCAGCCGCTGCACGGCGACCTGTCCGACCTGATCTCGCGCAAATACGAGAAGGGCGACGTCGTCGTCGCCGGGCCGGACGACACGCTGGACACGGCCTTCAAGCGCATGCGCGGCGCCGACGTGTCGCAGCTGCCGATTATCCGAGACGGCCGGCTGGTCGGCATCCTGGACGAGAGCGACATCGTCCATGTGATGAACACCGACGAGATCACCCGGCAGGAGCGGTTCAAAATGCCGGTCGGCTCGGTCATGACCCGCGATCTGGACACGGTTCAGGTCGGTGAAAGCCTCGACGCCCTCATCCCGCTGTTCGATCGTGATCGCGTCGCTATCGTGCTGGAGGGAGAGAAATTCGTCGGCCTGATCACCCGCACGGACCTGATCAACCATCTGAGCCTCAACCGGTAATCGGCCGTGCGCAGAGCCGATGGGATCGCCGGTCTGATCACGTCGCCGGAGCGGCTCCGGTGAGACGCCGCGAACTCCTGGCGGCGACGATTGCGGCGGCCCTGCCGTCAACGGCCTGGAGCCAGACTCCGGAGCCGCCGTACGAGGGCATGACCTTCGAAAGCAACGGCAAACCCATCCGCGCCATCCACTACCGGCCCGTGGACGACGGCCGCCGGGCGGCCATCGTCATGATGCACGGTTCGGGCGGCCGGATCACGAACCGCGGCCCCTGGCATCGGCTGGCGATGCGGTTCGCCGCCCACGGATACGAGGTGCTCACCCCGCTGTTTACCGATGCGTGGCCGGACGACGGCGTTCGCCCGCCGCCGATGATGGAGGCCTGGCGTGATGTCGGCGCCGACGCCATCGACTGGTTCATCGAAAGGGGCGTGGACCGGCGCCGCACGGGCATGTTCGGCTATTCGCTCGGTTCGTACGTCGCGGTGGACGGAGCCCTCGGCAACAGCCGCGCGGCGGCGGCCGTTGGTCTGGCGGGCGGCGTCGACGTCTATACGCCGAGGCGGCCCCGGCGCCGCATCCCTGTTCTGATGATCCGGGCCGAGGACGATACGCACGTCCTGCCGGCCAACACCGCCGCCTGGATTCATTTCCTGACGGAGAACGAGATAAACGTCAGGGAGCAGGTCATCAGGGACTCCGACCATCTTTTCACCCCGCCGAAATGGCTGGAAGTCTACGAGCGCGCCGCGCGTTTCTTCGACGAGACCATCGGCGGCTAGAACGAAAGCAAATCATGAGCCTGAAGAACAGCCAGGGTTTCTCGACCCGCGCCATCCACGCCGGACAGCGGCCGGACCCCACGACGGGCGCGGTCATGACGCCGATCTACGCCACCTCGACCTACGCCCAGGAAAGTCCCGGCGTGAACAAGGGCTATGAGTACGCGCGGGGCAAGAACCCGACGCGCGAGGCGTTCGAGGCCTGTCTGGCGGATCTGGAGGGCGGCACGCACGGCTTCGGCTTCGCCTCAGGGATGGCCGCGACCTCGACGGCGCTGGAGCTGCTGGACGCCGGCTCGCACATCGTCACGGGCGACGACCTGTACGGCGGCTCCTGGCGGCTGTTCGAGCGGGTGCGGCGCCGTTCGATGGGGCTGGATTTCGCCTATGTCGATCTGAGCGATCTGGCCGCGGTCGAGGCGGCGATCACGCCGAAGACGAAGCTGATCTGGGCCGAGACCCCGACCAATCCGCTGATGAAGCTGGCCGACATCGAGGGCCTGTCGCCCATCGCCAAGGCGCACGGGCTGATGCTGATCGTCGACAACACCTTCGCCACGCCCTGGAGCCAGCAGCCGCTGGCGCTGGGCGCGGACATCGTCATGCATTCGGCGACCAAATACCTGAACGGCCACTCCGACATCATCGGCGGCGCGCTGGTCACGGCCAATCCGGAGCTGGCGAAGGAGATCAAGTTTCTCCAGAACTCGATCGGCGGCGTGATGGGGCCGTTCGACGCCTTCCTGGCGAACCGGGGCCTGAAGACGCTGGGGCTGCGCATGAAGGCGCACAACGAAAACGCCCTCGCCGTCGCACGCTGGCTGGAAGAGCGGAAGGGGATCGCGAAGGTGATCTATCCCGGCCTGATCAGCCATCCGCAGCACGACCTCGCGGCGCGGCAGATGAACGGCCGGTTCGGCGGCATGGTCACGGCCGTCATCGACGGCGACCTGGCCCGGACCCGGCAAGTGCTGGAGCGGGTGCAGGTCTTCACGCTGGCGGAGTCGCTGGGCGGCGTCGAAAGCCTGGTCAATCACCCGGCTATCATGACCCACGCCTCGGTGCCGAAGGAGCTACGCGAGGCCGGGGGGGTCACGGACAGCCTGATCCGGCTGTCAGTAGGGGTCGAGGAGGTCGAGGACCTGATTGCGGATCTGGATCAGGCGTTGGCCTGATCCAGGAACTCAGGCCGCCTTGCTTGGCAGGGCGGTCTGGTGGCCGGTGGCGGGCAGGGCCTTCTTCTTGGCGGGCGCGCGGGGCTTCTTGACCAGCGTCGACGGCGCGGCGGCGCGTCGGGCCAGTTCGCCGTCGATCAGCGGAATGATTTCGGCCGCGGTGTTCATCTGAACGGTGGAGCCGGACTCCGACAGGCGAGACGCATTGGCGCGCAGGGCCTTGAGGTCGGGATCGCTCATGGTGGGGATCATGTCGGCGAGGGGGGTCATGGCAGTCTCCTGAAAGGGTACGGTGGTCGGGCCGGCGCCGTGATCGGCGGCCGGCCCTCCCGTCAGTCGGAAACTATTCGGCGGCCTTCAGGCGACCGGCCGATTCCTTGCCCGAGCGCGAGTCGCGTTCGACCTCGTAGGAGATCTTCTGGTTCTCGTTCAGCGAGCCCAGGTCCGAGACTTCGACAGCCGAGGCGTGAACGAAAACGTCCTTGCCGCCGTCATCGGGCGCGATGAAGCCGTAACCCTTGGTGGAATTATACCATTTAACAGTGCCGGTAGCCATTTTCAGGACCTCCGCTAGCAGTTGACCGCCGGAAGAGGTTCCGGGTCGGCCTGTCGGGTCTGAATGGGATCGGCTTTGGACCTCGGTGCGCGATGCAAAGGGGCAGCAGCGTTTCGCAGTGAGATCGACGACACCGCAGATGGGCCTTCCGGAGGGCAAAGGCAAGGCCGGTGATTCAGGCGCGCGGTTGCGGAGACCCCGCGAAGGGCCTCCGCACGCCGTCGTCAGTTGGGCATCGAGACCGTGTCGGTGACGTGGATGACGCCGTTGGACTGGAACACATCGGCCTGGGTGACGGTGGCGACGCCGCCCTTTTCGTCCGTCAGGATCACGGCGTCGCCGCGGAGCGAGGCGGTCAGCACGCCGCCCTCGACGGTGGTGAGGGCCGCGCGTCCGCCGCCGGCGCGGATGCGCCCGATCAGATCCTGCGCGCTCACCCGGCCCGAGACGACATGGTAGGTGAGGATCTTGGTGAGGGTGGCCTTGTTGGCGGGCTGGACGAGGGTCTCGACGGTTCCGGCCGGCAGTTTGGCGAAGGCGGCGTTGGTCGGGGCGAAGACGGTGAAGGGGCCGGGGCCGGACAGGGTCGGCACCAGACCGGCAGCGGTCACGGCGGCGACCAGGGTCGTGTGGTCGCGAGAGTTGACGGCGTTCTCGACGATGGTCCGGTTCGGATACATGGCGGCTCCACCGACCATCACAGTGGCCGAGGTGTCGCTGGCGGCCATTCCGCTCATGTCGCCCATGGGCGCGCAGGCGGCGGCGGTCAGACCGCCGGCGGCCAAGATGGCCAGAACGGCGGCGCGAAGGGGATTGAGGGTCATCGGTGTCTCTCCTGAGCGGCCGTCTGTGCGGCGCGGGCGGAGAGACGAAAGCGGAGCCGTGGCGGATGCGGTGCTGCGGCTACGCGTCACGGGCTGCATCCGGAAACAGGGACCTGCGTTCGCGGGCCGGAAACGAAAACGGCGGCGGAAGCTCTCGCTCCCGCCGCCGTCGGAAACTCACGCGCCGGAAACCGGCGCCTGAACTCAGCCCTCGGTCTTCAGCTGACCAGCGGATTCCTTGCCCGAACGCTTGTCGCGTTCGATTTCGTAGGAAACCTTCTGGTTTTCATCGAGGCCGCGCAGGCCCGCCTGTTCGACGGCCGAGATGTGGACGAAAACGTCCTTGCCGCCGTCGTCAGGCTGGATGAAGCCGTAGCCCTTGGTGCCGTTGAACCATTTCACAGTGCCGGTAGCCATGTTTAGACCTCCGTTTGGCGTTGGCCTCAGGGAAGAGCCCCTGGAGGCCTGTCGGGTCTAAAAGGAGCGGCTGGACCTCGGTGCGAAAGCAGAGGGTGGCGTTTCGCAGAAAGAGATCGACGATTTCGCTTGTGGACTGTCGGCGTGGCGAAATCAAGCCGACGGCTGTTCCGCCGCTTCGCCCGCCGGCTCGGCGACATAGTTCTCCTGGCACAGCTTGCGCAGGGCGGCGGTCAGGCTGGGCCCGTAGAGGGAGTCCTGGATCCGTTCGAAGCCCTCGCTCTGCAGGGCCGTCTTGATGTCGCCGACGGTGCGGCAGCCGCCTCCGCGCGCCAGTTCATAGGCGCGTTCGAGGGTCGTTGGGCGATGTGTTGTGCTCATGACCCAACATAGGGAGCTTGGCGGGAAAAGCGAACCTCAGAACGCAATGCTGATTCCGGCGACCAGCGCATCGGCATACTGCTCGCCCGGCACGTCCGCGTCGGTGGCGTGGTAGCGGAGCTCGGCTTCCAGATTATCGGTCAGGGCGTAGGTGAAGCCCGCGTTCCAGCCGGTGTAGTCGATGCTGTTGTCCTGCTCGCGCCGCCCGATCGAGGCGGTGGCTTCCAGCTTAGGAGTGAACTCCCAACCGACGCGGGCCTCGTACCAGGTCCAGGCGCGGGTCGATCCCGTCCCGTCCGGCGAATGCTGCAGGCGCAGGCGGCCGCTCGCGGGGCCGATGAAGCGGGCGAGGTCGGCGGTGAACTCCCAGGCGTTGTCGTCCGACCCGGCGTTGGCGTCGACCTGCTGCTTGTAGGTTGCGTTCAGGTCGAGCTCGAAGCCGGCGACTTCGGGCGTGAAGCCGACGCCGGCCTCAAGCTCGAGTTCCGATCCGGTCGAGCTCTTGATCGTCTCGAAGCCCGCGCCGGCGTAGAACAGGCCCGTGGCGCTCGCCCACTCGGTCTGGCCCCAGACGTAGGGGTCGCCGTCGGACTTGGAGGCCTCCTTGGACCGGTTGTCGGTGGCGGCTCCCAGTGCGAACGACCATTCTCCCGCCGGCGCAGCGGTTGGGGCTTCTTGAGCGGAAGCGGAGCCGGCGAACGCCAGAAGCGCTGCCATGGCGGAAGCGGTCGTCAGGATGCGGGACATGAGAATCGGCCTTCCGTCTTGGGACAGGCCGGGGTCTAGAGCCGCTTTTTGTCGAATTCGTCACAAGCCTGCGAATATTCGTCCTTGAGCCGACGAATGAGCTGGGCCGTGGGAAGTATGTCATGGACCGCGCCCGCGCCCTGACCGGCTGACCAGACCGTTTTCCACGCCCGCGCCTCCTCGCCCATGTCCAGCTTGTGCTCGGGCAGGGACTTGGGATCGATGCCATTGGCGACCAGCGACGGCGTCAGGAAGTTGGCCGGGATGCCGGACACCGCCGGGGTGTAAGTGATGTCGCTGGCGCCCGCGTCGACGATCATCTGCTTGTACTCGCCCTGCGCCATCGACTCGGTCGTCGAGATGAAGCGGGTGCCCATATAGGCGAAGTCGGCGCCCATCATCGTCGCCGCGGCCACGTCCGAGCCCGTCGACAAGCAGCCGGACAGGATGATCGTCCCCTCGAAAAAGGTGCGGACCTCGGCCACCAGGGCGAACGGGTTGACGACTCCGGCGTGTCCACCCGCCCCGTTGGCCACGAGGATCAGGCCGTCGACGCCCGCCTGCGCCGCCTTGCGGGCGTGCCGCACGTTGGCGATGTCGTGGAAGACGACGCCGCCGTAGCCGTGCACCGCATCGACGACATCCCGAACGGCGCCCAGGGAGGTGATGATCAGCGGCACCTGCTCCTCGACCGACACCATCATGTCGGCCATCAGGCGCGGGTTGGTCGGGTGGACGATGTGATTGACGCCGAAGGCGGCGGCCGCGGGCGTCAGCCGGTCCTTGATCTCGCGGACCCAGTCCCGGTAGCCCTCGGTGGTGCGCTGGTTCAGCGACGGGAAGGTGCCGATCACGCCAGCGTTGCAGCATTCGACGACGAGGTCCGGCCCGGACACCAGGAACATCGGCGCCGCGATGACCGGCAGCGTCAGACCCTTTTGCAGCGAAGCCGGAATGGCCATGGCGATCGTCCCCGTTGTCTTTCGCTACGGATAGCCGGCTGTCGCGAGGGAAGGCAAATGAGGGATGGGGGATGAGGGATGAGCCAGGCGATGGCCAGCGGGCTTCGACGAGCGCGCTCCCTCCGATCAACCTGATCCCTAGTCCCTCATCCCTAATCCCTAATCCCTCATCCCTCATCCCTCATCCCTCATCCCTCATTCCTCATCCCTCAGATGACGGCGGCGGCGCGAACGGCTAAACCCCCGCCATGACCACAGACACCTCGGGCCTGCACCAGCTTGGCCAGATGACCGCCGCGCCGACCAGCCCCGAAGCCGCCGTGCTGGAGCGGGTGCCGAACCCGCACGCCGGGACGCTGTACCTGACGCGCTTCACCGCCCCGGAGTTCACCAGCCTGTGCCCGGTCACCGGCCAGCCGGACTTCGCCCACATCGTCATCGACTATGCGCCGGGAGACTGGCTGGTCGAGTCCAAGTCGCTGAAGCTGTACCTGACCAGCTTCCGCAACCACGGCGCCTTCCACGAGGACTGCACCGTCGCTATCGGCAAGAAGATCGTCGACCTGCTGCAGCCCAAATGGCTGCGGATCGGCGGCTACTGGTACCCGCGCGGCGGCATTCCGATCGACGTCTTCTGGCAGACCGGCCCGGCGCCCGAGGGCCTCTGGCTGCCAGATCAGGGCGTACCGACCTATCGCGGACGGGGCTGAGAGATATGTCGCTTCGTCCGTTCCATCTCGCCTTTCCGGTTCATGACCTCGACGCCGCGCGGCGCTTCTAGGGCGGAACCATGGGCTGCCCCGAGGGACGCAGTTCGGCCGAATGGATCGATTTCGACTTCTTCGGCCATCAGATCGTGACGCATCTGGTTTCGGGGATGGAGGCGGCTGACGCCGGCGGCAATGCGGTCGACGGCCATCAGGTGCCGGTGCCCCACTTCGGCGTGGTGCTGGAGATGACGGATTGGCAGGAGCTGGCCGACCGTCTGGTGGCGGCGGGGACGACGTTCGAGATCGAGCCCCACATCCGGTTCAAGGGCGAGCCGGGCGAACAGGCGACGATGTTCTTCCGCGATCCGAGCGGCAACGCCATCGAGATGAAGGCCTTCGAGGATCTCGGCCAGCTGTTCGCGAAATAGGCGCTTCCAGCCAGGCGCTCGGTCGATGCTCGGAAGCCAAGCCTTGCTGTTCAATTGACGCGCTGCGTGAAATGCTCACATTCCGCTCATGCCTGGGCGCGCGGATGCGGTCAGTGTGATCCCATGACCGAACCGCGCCGCCTCCCGCTCGAAACCTGGGGCCGTCACTGGCTTGAGCGGCTGCAGCTGTGGTCCGACCGGCGCGCGTGGAGCCGCTACGGGTTCGAGTTCCTGATGTTCGGGATCAAGCAGGGCTGGGCCTGCCTGTTCGGCGGGGCGATGCTGGTGCTGCTGATCGGAACCCGGCTGTGGTGGCCGGAGGGGGCGCCGCTCGCCCGCTATGACTTCCTCGTGCTTGGGGCGCTGGCGATCCAGGCCTGCATGCTGGCGCTGAAGCTGGAGAGCTGGGAGGAGGCGAGGGTGATCCTCGTCTTCCACGTCGTCGGCACGATCATGGAACTCTTCAAGACGGCGGCCGGATCGTGGATCTACCCGGAGCCGTCGCTGCTGCGGATCGGCGAGGTGCCGCTGTTCTCGGGCTTCATGTACGCCGCGGTGGGCAGCTACATTGCCCGCGTCTGGCGCATCTTCGACATCCGATTCCGCCATTACCCGCCGCTGTGGACGACCTGGCTTCTGGGCGCGGCGATCTATGTCAACTTCTTCGCCCATCACTGGCTGCCGGACGTGCGGCTGGGCCTGTTCGCCCTGACGGCGGTGCTGTTCGGGCGCGGCCGGTTCTATTTCACCGCGGATCGCCGTCGGCGGTCGATGCCGTTCCTGCTGGGCTTCCTGCTGGTGGCGCTGTTCATCTGGTTCGCCGAGAACCTCGGCACCTGGGCCAATGCCTGGATCTATCCGGGTCAGGACGACGGCTGGGAGCCCGTGTCGCTGGCCAAGCTGGGAAGCTGGTTCCTGCTGATGATGATCAGCGTGGTGCTGGTCTCGCTGGTGCACCGGCCGGAGGAAGAAGTGGTTGGCGGCTAGTGGTTAGGGGCTGGCCGCCGCCTGTGCGCCAGCGCCGTCCGCGCCGCCCTTCCGCCGCCCGTGAAGCGGCAGTCACTAACCACTGGCCACGAACCAGTCCTCCTGTCGCCGCCCGCCCCTCATCCCGCTAGAGGAGTATCCATGACCACAACCACCACCGACGTCGTCATCCTCGGCGGGGGCCACAACGGCCTCGTCTGCGCCTTTTATCTGGCGAAGGCCGGGCTGAAGGTGACGGTGCTGGAGCGGCGGCATGTGGTCGGCGGGGCGGCGGTGACGGAGGAATTCCACCCCGGCTTCCGCAACTCCACCGCCAGCTACACCGTCAGTCTGCTGAACCCCAGGATCATCGCCGACATGGAGCTGGCTCGCCACGGATTGCGGGTGGTCGAGCGGAAGGTCTCGAATTTCCTGCCGTTGGACGACGGCCGCCATCTGCTAGCCGGCGAGGGGCGGACGCAGGCCCGGGTCGCGAAATTTTCGGCGCGCGATGCCGAGCGGCTGCCGGAATACGAGCGTCGGCTGGAGGTCGTCGCCTCGGTCCTGCGCGGCTGGATCCTGAAGGCGCCGCCGAACATGGCCGAGGGCGGCTGGACGGCCATGCTGCCGGAGTTGCTGAAGGGCGCCTCGCTGGGGCGGCAGGCAGCCGGGCTGGACGTCGAAGGCCGACGCGACCTGATGGATCTGTTCACCAAGTCCGCCGGCGACTGGCTCGACGGCTGGTTCGAGAGCGACCCGATCAAGGCGCTGTTCGGCTTCGACAGCGTGGTCGGCAACTACGCCAGTCCCTACACGCCGGGCTCGGCCTATGTGCTGTTGCACCACGTCTTCGGCGAGGTGAACGGCAGGAAGGGCGTCTGGGGCCACGCCATCGGCGGCATGGGCGCCATTACGCAGGCCATGGCGGCGGCCTGCGCCGAACACAGCGTGGACGTGCGGCTGGAGACGCCGATCGCCTCGGTCCTGACGGAAAAGGGTCGGGCGGCCGGGGCGGTGACCGAGGCGGGGGACATCGTCCGGGCGCGGGCGGTGGTGTCCAACCTGCACCCGCGGCTGCTGTTCGAGCGATTCGTGGACGACGCGGTCGTGCCGGCGGATTTCCGGGAGCGGATCGGGAACTACCAGTCCGGCTCGGGCACGTTCCGCATGAACGTTGCGCTGTCGGAACCGCCGAATTTCACCGCCTTGCCGGGGGCCGGCGATCACCTTACGGCCGGGATCATCATCGCGCCGTCGCTCGACTACATGGACCGCGCCCACGCCTCGGCCCGCCTGAACGGGTGGTCGGAGCAGCCGATCGTGGAAATGCTGATCCCCTCGACCCTCGATGACACCTTGGCGCCACCGGGGCAGCACGTCGCCAGCCTGTTCTGCCAGCACGTCGCGCCCGATCTGGCGGACGAGCATCGCGACACGGTCGCCGACCTGATGATCGAGACGGTCGATCGCCATGCGCCCGGCTTCAAGGGCTCGGTGTTGGGACGGCTGGCCCTGGGGCCGCGCGATCTGGAGCGGCGCTTCGGCCTCGTCGGCGGCGACATCTTCCACGGTCGGCTGACGCTGGACCAGCTGTTCAGCGCCCGGCCGGTGCTGGGCCACGCCGATCACCGCATGCCCGTGCCCGGCCTCTATCTGTGCGGATCAGGCGCGCATCCGGGCGGCGGGGTCACCGGCGCGCCGGGGCACAACGCGGCCAGGGCGGTTCTGAAGGATTTGCGGCGGTAGGATGTGGGAGGCGCGGATCAGGCGTTCTCGACACCCATGGCCTTCATCAGGGCGTCGCGAACCGCGGCTTCGGTGAAGGGCTTCTGGATGGTGGCCTGACCCCGCCACTCGTCGGGCAGGCCGCCTTCGCCATAGCCGGTCGAGAAGACGAAAGGCACGCCGCGCGCCTTGAGCGCTTCGGCCACAGGGAAGACCTGCTTGCCGGCCACGTTCACGTCCAGCAGGGCGGCGTCCAGTCGCGCTTCATCGGCGACCAGAGCCAGACCCTCGTCGACGGTCGCCGCCGGCCCCACCGGGGTGCAGCCCATGTCCTCGAGAATGGTCTCCAGCAGCATGGCGACAAGCGACTCGTCTTCCACCACCAGGACCCGACGATCCGCCAACGCCTGCGTCATGAAGTCGTACCCCTGTCCAGTGGAACGCGGAATTCCACCGCCAATCCGGTGCCTGCGTAGTCGACTTTCACTTCGCCCGCCAGATCGTGTCGCACGTTTCGCTCGATCAGCCGGCTGCCGAAGCCCTTCCGCTCAGGCGCGGTGACGAGGGGGCCGCCGGTTTCCCGCCACGTCAGGTGCAGAACGGGCCGCGCTTGATCGGCGACCGACCAGTCCACCATCACCCGCCCTTCCGGCGCGCTCAGGGATCCGTATTTGGCGGCGTTGGTCGCCAGCTCGTGAAAGATCATGCCGAGCGACAGCGCCGCGGCGGGCTCCAGCGCCACGGGCGGCCCCACCAGGCTGATGCGGCTGGCGCCGTGCGCCTCCGTCTCGTGCTGCAGCACCGCACGCAGGTCCGCGCCTTCCCAGTGGCTGCGCGTCAGCAGGTCGTGGGTGTGCGACAGCGCCATCAACCGCGCCTGAAATCCCTCCGCGAAGGTCCGCGGGTCGGTGTGCGACCGGGCCGTCTGCATGGCGATCGACTGGACCGTGGCGAGGGTGTTCTTCACCCGGTGATTCAGCTCGTCGATCATCAGCTTCTGGCGCTCGGCGGCCATGACGTTGGCGGTGACGTCATGCCCCTGCACGAAGACCCCGAGCACTTCCCCGTCGGCGTCGCGGATCGGCTGGTAGACGAAGTTCAGGTAAACGTCCTCGAGCGGCGCGCCCGGCGTGCGCTGGAGCTGGATCAGGCTGCTGCGCCCTTCATGCGTTTCGCCGGTAGCGAAGACGTCGTCGAGAACAGCCACGAAGCCCTGGTCGATCACTTCGGGCAGCGCCTCGCGGACCGTCCTGCCGGTGATGTCCCGGTGTCCGATCAGCTGGGCGTAGGCGCCGTTGTGCATCTGGAAGACATGGTCGGGGCCGGACAGAACGGCGACGAAGCCGGGCGCCTGCATGAACATTTCGACCAGCCGGTTCCGCTCCGACTCCAGCCGCCGGTTGTCCTCCTGCACCAGCGCGGCGCGCCCCATGACGGCGCCGCCCAGGACGGCGTCGATGGCGCTGATCTGGCTGGCCGGCGCCGTACGATCCTTCAGCCGCTGTAGCTCCGTCACGTCGGTGGTGTGCTGCAGCAGGAAGCTGACCTCGCCCTGTTCGTTCAGGACCGGCGTGTGCGTGGCGCTCCACAGCCGCTCCTCGAACAGCGGCTCGCCGTCCGGTCCGTCCACCGGCATCGAGAAGCGCACGACGGCCAGATGATCCCGCTGGCGCGTGTCACGCGCCTTCTCCAGCGAGGCCTGCACCTGCCGCACGTTCTCGGGCGCCTCCTCGCCGGGACCGCCGTCGAAGGCAGCGAACAGGGGACGGCCGATGATCGCCTCGCGTTCGCTGCGGGTCGCGTCGAGATACGCCTGATTGACCCCTGCGATCTTCAGATCGGGCGTCAGCAGCACGTAGGGGTTGGGCGAAGCGTCGAACGCATTCGCCAAGTCGGCCGCTACGCCGCCTGATTTCGCCAGTTCTTTCAAGCCGCTCCCCGCCCTACGCGCACACCAACGCTTCGAACGAAAAACCGTTCACGCGTCAACCGCGGAAGCGTGCGGTCCGGAACAGAATGTGTTGCGGTCGGCTGCGAAGCAGCCCGGGTCACTCGTAGCTGTCGTACCGCTGGCCCTGCGCCAGGTTGCCGAACTTGGTGGTGTTGGCGTCGAAGCTCAGCTTGATCGTGCCGATCGGGCCGTGCCGCTGCTTGCCGACGATCACCTCGGCCTGGTGCTCCAGCCGGTCCATGTCTTCCTGCCATTGCAGGTGCTCCGGCGAACCCTCGCGCGGCTCCGATCGGCCGAGGTAGTAGCTCTCGCGGTACACGAACATGACGGCGTCCGCGTCCTGCTCGATCGAGCCGGATTCCCGCAGGTCCGACAGCTGCGGCCGCTTGTCCTCGCGCTGCTCGACCTGGCGCGACAGCTGCGACAGGGCGAGGATCGGCACCGACAGTTCCTTGGCCAGAGCCTTGAGGGCGCCGGTGATCTCCGACACCTCCTGCACCCGGTTCTTCTGGTTGTTGCTCTCGCCGGTGGTGATCAGCTGCAGATAGTCGACGATGATCAGGTCCAGCCCCTGCTCCTGCCGCTTCAGGCGGCGGGCACGGGCGGCGAGCTTGGAGATCGACAGACCGCCGGTGGCGTCGATGTAGAGCGGGCTCTCGCCTATCTCGACCGCCGCCTCGCGGATCCGGCCGAAGTCCGCGGCGTCGATCTCGCCCTTGCGCAGCTTGTCCGACGACACGCCCGAAGCGTCGGCCAGGATGCGCATCGCCAACTGTTCCGCGCTCATTTCCAGCGAGTAGAAGGCGACGACGCCGCCGTTGACGGTCTTGCGGCCCTCCGGCGTCGGCTCCCACCGGTAGTTGCGTGCGACGTTGAAGGCGATGTTGGTGGCCAGCGCGGTCTTGCCCATCGACGGGCGGCCGGCGAGGACCAGAAGGTCGGAGGGGTGCAGCCCGCCCAGCTTGGCGTCCAGATCGTCCAGATGGGTGGCGAGACCCGCCAGCTTGCCGTCGCGCTGATAGGCCTCGGCGGCCATCTGGACGGCGCCGGACAGGGCGGACGAGAAGCTGACGAAGCCGGACGACGGCTTGCCCGTCTCCGCCAGGGTGTAGAGTTGCTGTTCCGCGCTCTCGATCTGGTCGATGGCGGCGGTTTCAGGCTGCGGCGCCTCGCGCACGATCTGGCCGCCGATGCGGATCAGGTCGCGGCGCAGGGCGAGGTCATAGACCACCCGGGCATAGTCGGGCGCATTGGCGCCCGGAGGGGCCCGATCGACCAGATCGGCGAGGTAGCGAAGCCCGCCGAACTCCTGGAAGGCCGGATCCTGCTTGAACCGCTCCATGAGGATCGTCGGCTCGGCCAGCATGCCCTGACGCACGTGGTCCTCGATGGCCTCGTACAGACGCTGGTGGAAGGGCTCGTAGAAATGGACGCCCCGCAACCGGTCGCTCAGCCGCTCGAACACGGCGTTGTCGAACATCAGCGAGCCCAGCAGCGCCTGTTCCGCCTCCAGATTATGGGGCAGTGACGGGATGGACGCGGAGTCCATCGGCGACGGGAATTGGACGGGGGCGAACGCGTTCATCGGCTACAGGCATAGCGGCGACCTGCGACGGAAACGGACGGAAAAGTCAGGCGCCGGTCAGATGAACGGGGACACCTTTGTGGATGGCCCGAAAAGCCTTTCCGGATCAGTGCCGGTCAGGTTGCGGGGCAGGGAAACCGCACCACCATCCACTCGCGCAGGCCTTGGGTGACGGTGATGTTCCGACGGGCGGCCGGGATGGCGTTGAAGCGGGCGAGCAGCTGATCGGCGTCCATCGAGACCTTGTCCGGCATGCAGGTGGCGGGGGTTCGGCCGGCGGCGCGCGCCGCAACCTGCTCCCGTCGCAGGGTGGTGATGCCGGTCTTGATCTCGTTCATCAGCCGGCGCGTGTCAGAGCGGAGCAGGGCGGTCGGGTTTCGCGGAATGCCCGCGGCCGTGGTCAGGAATTGCTGCACCGTCATCGCATTCGCCGCGGTGGCGAACATTGTCGCTGCGAGGCCGATGATCAAGGCGGTCTTCTTCATGGTGGTCCTCCCCGTAGGCCGCGAGCATGAGGGGGAATTTGCGGCAAAACAACGGTCCTGCAAGGCGGAGCTGAATGCAAAAAAGGCGCGCCCGGCTGGACGCGCCCTTCTCGTTCAAACAGCCGGCTCGGCGTGGGTTCAGGCTTCCGAACCCAGACCGTCCTGCTGGCCGGCGCCGCCGGCGACCATGTCCTTGGCCTGTTCGAGGGCCGCTTCGCGGTCCTCGTCGTAGGCGGCCTTGATCACGTCCTCGCCCTTGGCCTGACGTTCGGCTTCGTCGGCCGAGCGGGCCACGTTGATCTTGACGGTGGCCTGGACCTCGGCGTGCAGGCGGACCAGCACTTCGTGGACGCCCAGCGTCTTGATCGGCGTGTTGAGCACGACCTGCGAACGCTCGATCTTGCCGCCTTCGGCCTGAACGGCCTCGGCGACGTCGCGACCGGCGACCGATCCGTACAGCTGACCGGTTTCACCGGCCTGACGGATCATGACGTAGGTCTGACCGTCGATCTTGTCGGCGATCTTCTGCGACTCGGACTTGTTCTTCTCGTTGCGGGCCTCGATGGCGGCGCGGTCGAGTTCGAAGGCCTTCAGGTTCGCCGACGTAGCCCGACGGGCCTTGTCGCGCGGCAGAAGGAAGTTGCGGGCGAAGCCGTCCTTGACGGACACGACGTCGCCGATGGCGCCGAGGTTCTCGACGCGCTCAAGCAGAACGACCTTCATCTTACTTCACCACATAGGGCAGGAGGGCCAGATAGCGGGCGCGCTTGATGGCCTTGGCCAGTTCGCGCTGCTTGATCTGGGAAACGGCCGTGATGCGCGAAGGAACGATCTTGCCGCGCTCGCTGATATAGCGCTGCAGAAGTTTGACATCCTTGTAGTCGATCTTCGGCGCGTTCGGGCCGGAGAACGGGCACACCTTGCGGCGGCGGTAGAACGGACGGCGGGCTCCGCCAGAGCCGGCCGGCGCGCCCGGGGACGGGGCAGTCGTATCGGTCATGTTCCGGGTTCCTTAAAAGGTGGCTTCGGCGGCGTCGTCGCGCGGCGTGCGCTCACGCTCGCGTTCACGTTCACGCTCGCGGCGGGCCAGCAGGGGCGACAGCTCCAGGTCGAGTTCCTCGACGCGGACGGTCAGCCAGCGCAGCACATCCTCGTTGATCGACAGCTGACGTTCCACTTCCGCCATGGCGGGGGGCGGACAGTCGACGGCGAGCAGCGAATAGTGCGCCTTGCGGTTCTTTTTGACCCGATAGGTCAGGTTGCGCAGACCCCAGTACTCGATCTTGGCGACGGTGCCGCCGCCGGCTTCGATCAAGCCCTTGATGGTGTCGTTCAGCGCTTCGGCCTGTTGCGCGCTGATATCCTGGCGCGACATGACCGTGTGCTCGTAAAGAGCCATGCGGTAGTCTCCCTTGTAGGGCGTCGGCGCGAGGGGACCGGGTAAGTCCTCTCCCACGATGGATCCCGATGCGGCGGCCGGGATGACTTCCCGAACCCTTTGGAGTTCCGCAGCCGGGACCGAAGCCCTGGAAAGGCGGGGCGTATAGGGGAAAAGCCGCCTGTGAGCAAGGCGGCCGTCGCCTAGCCCTGCGGGCGGATCACCATGCAGGTCACGCGGCGCTCCGACAGGGCGGAGCAGGCGGCCTGGGCGGCCTGCTCGGTCATGCCGGTGAAGCGCGAGCGGTACCAGCCCTCGGCGTTCTGGACCGTGCGCTCGGCGGCCGTGAACTGGCCGCGGAAGCGGCGTTGAATCTCGGCCAGCCAGTCGCGGGCGACGTTTTCCTCCCGGAACGCCCCCACCTGGACAGCCCAGCCGCCGGCGGCGGTTCGGGCGGGCTCCCGCGCGGGCGTCCGCGGCGCAGCGCGCGGCGCGGACGGCGCAGAGGCGGCGCCGTTCAGCGAGGCGGTCAGGTCGGTCGGACGCAGCTCGGCGCGCTGGACCTGGGCGACAGGCCGGACTTCGGACGGGGCGGGGGTGACGGTGGTCGGCACGGGCTGGGCCGCAACCACCGCCGTGTAGGCGACGGCGCCGCCGTCATCGTCGTCTTCCGTCGCGGCGGAGGCGTACTGGACCGGGGCCTCGATCTCGCGCCCGACGCCGAAGCCGCGCTGTTCGAAGAAGGCCTGGGCGTACTGGATCGACTGGCCGCGGGCCCGGGCGCGTTCCAGCTCGAAGCCGGTGTCCATCAGTTCGGCGACGTGACTGTTGCGGCTGGCGGTCGTCCGCCCGCCCAGCACGATGGTGATGAGCCGCCGGCCGTCCCGCACCGAAGAGGCGGCGAGGTTGTACCCCGATGCGTTGGTGTAGCCGGTCTTCAGCCCGTCATAGCCCTGCCCGCCGCGCAGCAGCCCGTTGGTGTTGCGATAGTCGCGGCCCTGATAGGCCCAGTCGTGCAGGCCGAAATAGCGGTAGTACTGCGGGTAGTCGCGCATCACCGCCCGGGACAGCACCGCCAGGTCGCGGGCGGTCGTGACCTGCCGGCTGTCGGGCAGGCCGTTGGCGTTGTAGTAGCGGGTGTTGCTCATCCCCAGCTCGCGCGCCTTCTGGGTCATGCGGGCGGCGAAGCGGGACTCCGAGCCGCCGATGTGTTCGGCGATGGCGACGGCCATGTCATTGGCGCTGCGCACGGCGGTCGCGCGCATGGCGTCGTCGAGGGTGATCCTCTGGCCGGCGCCGAGTCCCAGCTTGGACGGCGGCTGGCCGGCGGCATGGGCGGAAACGGTGATCACGTCGTCCGGCCGCGCCTTGCCCTCAGCCAGGGCCTCGAACGTCAGATACAGGGTCATGACCTTGGTGATCGAGGCCGGGAAACGCTGGCTGTCGGCGTAGCGCGAGAACAGCACCTCGCCGGACTCCGCATCCACCACGATGGCGGCATAGCGGGCGTTGTCGGACGACTGGGCGACAAGCGGCGCGGTCGTCGGCGTCGCGGCCATGGCGGCCACCAGCATCAGAGACAGCAGTCCGCGACGGATCAGGGCGAAGATCGACAAGAGCAGGCCTCACTAGACTTTGGGCGCGACGGCGGCCCCACCACGCGACGCTGAAACAATGGCTAACATGCGTCATCGGGGTTTCGTGAGGGTAAACAAGCCGTCAACGAGTTCGTGAAGTCAGCCGTCCACAAGCCCGTCATGCGAACGGAAATGGTGCACTGCACAATAGGCTCTTGACCTTCCTTCGCACTTGCACCATATGAGCTCCCGTCGCGGAAGGTATCGCCTGCCGCGGAAATGTTCATATGCGGCCCCGCCGCGACAGGTTCAGGAGAAACACCATGGCCGACAGCGCCGAAACCGTGAAGAAGACCGTCGAAACCGCCACCGCCAACGTCAAGGCTTCGACCGAAAAGGCCCAGGCCACGTTCCAGGCCAACGCCGAGCAGGCCCAGGCCGCCGGCGCCCGCGCCTTCCGCGAAGTCGCCGACAAGTCGACGGCCGGCCTCGCCGAGCTGAACGTCCAGGGCAAGCAGAACCTCGAAGCGCTGGTCGCCTCGGCCGCCGCCGCCCAGAAGGGCGTCGAGGCCCTGTCGGCCCAGAGCGTCGCCTTCACCAAGAAGTCGTGGGAAGACGGCGTCGCCGCCGCCCAGTCGATGTCGCAGGCCCGTTCGATCCAGGAACTGCTCGAGCTGCAGACGACCTGGGCCAAGACCGCGACCGAAACCTATCTGGCCGAAGTCACCCGCGCCACGGAAGTCATGACCGCCTCGGTCAAGGACAGCTTCAAGCCGATCAACGAGCGCGTCACCGCATCGGTCGAAAAGTTCCAGGCCGCCCGCTAAGCGCCTGAACCATCAGTAGCGTAGTCGAAGGCCCCCGGCGGAAACGCCGGGGGCCTTTTTCATTGGCTGCGTCCCAACCAGTCCAGCGCCGCGTTCACGGCTGGGTCTAAGCGGGCCTCCACGCTGGCGGCCGTGCTGACGACCGTGACATCCGGCGTCACGCCGCGATCCTCGATCCGTGTCCCGGCCGGGGTCAGATAGTCCGCGTAGGGGAGCATCAGCTTGCCGCCGTCCGGCAGATCGTAAATCTGCGAGGCGAGCACGCTGCCGGATGTCCGGGCGCCGAACAGACGGGCGCGGCCGTGATGCTGGAGCGCGGCCGCCGTCACTTCCGCGCAGCTCGCGGTGCGGGGCCCGATCAGCACGGCGAGGCCGCGGCTGAACTTTCCTGACTGGGACCCCGCCTGCATCGGGTAGTCCCGCTCCCGGCTTTCGAAACGGCCCAGATCGCTGCCCCCGGGCAGGAGGGACGACATGAACTCCCAGCCCTCCCTGATCAGGCCCCCGGAATTTCGTCTGAGATCGAGCACGATGGGACCGGCGCTCTGGCCGAACGCCCCCGCAGCCCACGCGACCGACGGCCGGTCGAACACGTCGAATCGGAGATAGGTCGCGCCGCCGTCCAGCGGCCGGGTCTCGATCCGACTCGCGGCTTGCCCGGGGGACCAGCGGACGGTGAACCGCTCCCCGGCCGGTCCCGCCAGCCGTAGCTCGTGCCGCGAGTCGGAGCCGCCTAAGCCGCTCAGCTGGAGAAGTTGCCCCGGCCTGAGTCCTGCCGCATAGGCCGGTCCGTCCCGGACCACATCCTCGACGAGGTAGGCGTCGCCGGTCCAGGTGAGCACCGCCCCCATTCCGGCCTCGTCGGACGGCGTGATCATGAAGAAGGATCGGCCCTTCTGCTGACGCGGCATCCGAAAGGTTCGCCCGTTGCTCAGCCTCAGGTCACCGGGCGGCGTGAGGACGACGTGGGAGGTTCGGAACTGGTCCAGCACCGGAAACAGCACGTCGAGATAAAGCTCGGCCCGCGTCGCCGCCGCTGCGGCCTTTGACCGCCACGCCTGACGGATGGCGCGCCAGTCGAGGCCGTCCAGTTTCGGGTCGAAATACTCGTCCCGGACGATGCGCCACACGCTGTCGAACACAGTGACACCTTCACCAGCCGGGGCGGAACGGCACCCGGACAGCGCCGCGGCCGCGGCGGTCTGAGTCAGCAGGATTCGCCGTGTCGTCAGCTCCATGGGGGCGAGCGTAGGCAGCGGCCGCGCCGCCAGCAACGTCACTCACGCAAACCTGTGACTGGACGCATCTTCAAATCAGGCCATCATTCCCTATCTGATTGATCACTCCCCCCGAAACCGGACTACGAATGCCGCCGTCACGCAGGCCAGGTGAACAGAACGATGGAGGCCTCGGCGCCGCCACCGTCACCGAGACCAAGCCGAAACTTCAGAAGCCCTCGCTCTATCGGGTGCTGATCCTGAACGACGACTACACGCCGATGGAATTCGTCGTCTATGTGCTGGAGCGGTTCTTTCAGAAGGACCGCGAGGCCGCGACTCGCATCATGCTGCATGTGCATCAGCATGGGGTCGGGGTCTGCGGCGTCTTCACCTACGAGGTGGCCGAAACAAAGGTCGCCCAGGTGATCGAGACCGCCCGCCGTCACCAGCATCCCCTGCAATGCACGATGGAAAAAGACTGAGAGGATCAGACCATGCCCTCCTTCTCCCGTCCTCTCGAAGAGACCCTGCACCGCGCGGTGCACTACGCCAACGAGCGCCGGCACGAGTACGCCACGCTCGAGCACCTGCTGCTGGCGCTGATCGACGACCCCGACGCGGCCAATGTGATGACCGCCTGCAACGTCGATCTGTCGAACCTGAAGACCGCCCTGACCCTGTACGTCGACACCGACCTGGCCGCGCTCGCGACCAGCGACGGCGAGGACGCCAAGCCCACCGCCGGCTTCCAGCGCGTGATCCAGCGCGCGGTGATCCACGTCCAGAGCTCGGGCCGCGAGGAGGTCACCGGCGCGAACGTGCTGGTCGCCATCTTCAGCGAGCGCGAAAGCCACGCTGCGTACTTCCTGCAGGAGCAGGACATGACCCGCTATGACGCGGTCAACTACATCGCCCACGGCATCGCCAAGAAGGCGGGCGGCTCCGGCGAGACCCGGCCGGCCAAGGCCGGCTCCAGTCCCGAGGACGCCGACGACGCGGCCGCCGCCAAGACCGGCGGCGAAGCGCTCGAGGCCTATTGCGTCGACCTCAACGAGAAGTCGCGCAACGGCAAGATCGACCCCCTGATCGGCCGCATGGGCGAGGTCGAGCGGGCCATCCAGATCCTGTGCCGCCGGACCAAGAACAACCCGCTGCTGGTCGGCGACCCGGGTGTCGGCAAGACCGCCATCGCCGAGGGTCTGGCCCGCAAGATCGTCAACCACGAGGTGCCGGAGGTGCTGGAAGGCGCCACCATCTACAGCCTCGACATGGGCGCGCTGCTGGCCGGCACCCGCTACCGCGGCGACTTCGAGGAGCGCCTCAAACAGGTCGTCAAGGAGCTGGAGACGCACGACAACGCCATCCTGTTCATCGACGAAATCCACACCGTCATCGGCGCCGGCGCGACTTCGGGAGGGGCGATGGACGCCTCGAACCTGCTGAAGCCGGCTCTGGCCTCGGGCAGCCTGCGCTGCATGGGCTCGACCACCTACAAGGAATACCGCCAGCATTTCGAGAAGGACCGGGCGCTGGCTCGCCGCTTCCAGAAGATCGACGTCAACGAGCCGACGGTCGAGGACACCATCAAGATCCTCAAGGGTCTGAAGACCTCCTACGAAGGCCACCACAAGCTGCGCTACACCGATGCGGCGCTGCGCACGGCGGTCGAGCTGTCGGCGCGATACATGACCGACCGCAAACTGCCGGACAAGGCGATCGACGTGATCGACGAGGCGGGGGCGTCGCAGATGCTGCTGTCGGAATCGAAGCGCAAGAAGGTCATCGGCCAGAAGGAGGTCGAGGCCGTCATCGCCAAGATGGCCCGCATCCCGGCCAAGTCGGTGTCGAAGTCGGACACCGAGGGCCTGCGGGAACTGGAGCGCGACCTCAACCGCGTGGTGTTCGGCCAGTCGGCGGCCATCGAACAGGTCTCGACGGCGATGAAGCTGGCCCGCGCCGGCCTGCGCGATCCGCAGAAGCCCATCGGCGCCTTCCTGTTCAGCGGCCCGACCGGGGTCGGCAAGACCGAGGTGGCGCGTCAGCTGGCCTCCACCCTCGGCATCGAGATGCAGCGCTTCGACATGTCGGAATACATGGAGCGCCACACGGTCAGCCGGCTGATCGGCGCCCCTCCGGGCTACGTCGGGCATGATCAGGGCGGCCTGCTGACCGACGCCGTCGATCAGCACCCTCATTCGGTGGTGCTGCTGGACGAGATCGAGAAGGCTCACCCGGACGTCTACAACATCCTGCTGCAGGTGATGGACAACGGCATGCTGACGGACGCGGTCGGCAAGAAGGTCGATTTCAGGAACACCATCCTGATCATGACCACCAATGCCGGCGCCGCCGACAACGCGCGGGCGGCCATCGGCTTCGGCCGCGGCAAGGTCGAGGGCGAGGACGAGAAGGCCATCCAGCGGCTGTTCGCGCCCGAGTTCCGCAACCGCCTCGACGCCATCGTCGCCTTCAAGGCGCTGGACGCCGAGACCATCAAGTCGGTGGTGACCAAGTTCGTGATGCAGCTGGAAGCCCAGCTGGCGGACCGGAACATCACCATCGAACTGACCGACGAGGCGGCCGACTGGCTGGCCAAGAACGGCTTCGACGAACTGTACGGCGCGCGCCCGCTGGCCCGCACCATCCAGGAGCACATCAAGAAGCCGCTGGCCGACGACATCCTGTTCGGACGCCTGACGCGCGGCGGCCATGTGAAGGTGGCGCTGAAGGACGGCAAGATCGCCTTCGACGTCGTCGCCGCCACCGGGGCCCAGGTCAAGGCGGCCCGCGCCGCCGATCAGGTGGTCGACTAGGTCTCCGCTGCCAAGCGAAATTGAAGAAGGCCCCGGTGGCGACACCGGGGCCTTTTCCACGTCCGTGAAGGCGAAGCGGCCTAGCGGCGGCGGCCGACGCCGCCCAGCAGGATCGCCAGACCGGCGACGATGCCGGTGGTCAGCAGCGGCTTGCGGCGGGCGAAGTCGAGGCCCTGACGCGCCTTGTCCTGATACTGGACCGGAGCCTTGGCGACGATGCCGTCCAGCCCGTCGATGACGCGGCCGTAGGCGTCGAGCGCCTTGCCCTTCACCTCGTTCAGCTTGCCGTCGAACTGCAGCTTGGAGTCGCCGGTCAGGCGGCCCGCGCCGTTCTGGATCTGGCCTTCGAGCGCGGTGGCGGAGCCTTCGATGCGTTGGTCGGTCATGGGATGTCCTGTGTCTGGAAGGGAAGGGCCGGGAGGCTGCCGCCTTAGCGTCCGTGGACCTTCGGAGTTCCGCCGGAGGGGCGCTTGACGGCGAATGGTCGCGGGCGGCGTATGGCCGTGCCGGCGGCGGGCCGGATCGGGAGGGTGCGTCATGGCTGGCGCGGTGCTGACGGAGCGGCAGAAGAAGTGGTTCGCCACGGTGCAGGCCAATCTGGCCGCGGCCACGGGCCGGCCGCTGGGCGAATGGGCCGAGCTGATGAAGACCTGCCCAGAGATCGGGCCCAAGGCGCAGGCGGCCTGGCTGAAGGCCGAGCACGGGGTCGGGGCCAATCACGCGGCCCAGATCATCGGCGCCTGCCGCTCAGGCGAGGGCATGGGCTGGGACGATCCCGACGGCCTGCGCGCGGCGCTGTGGAAGGACGCCGGGTCGCGGGCCATCCTGGAGGCCGTTGAGGCCGCAGCGGCCTCGCCGGACGGCGTCATCTCGGGCCAGCGCAAGGGCTACACCTCGTTCTCGCGCGCGGTCCAGTTCGCGGCAATCCGTCCGCTGAAGGGCGGTCGCGCGTTGCTGGGGCTGAAGCTGGAGCCGGGAACGTCGCCGCGGCTGTCGCCGTCGGTCCGGCGGGAGAGCTGGTCGGAGCGGCTGACGGCGGTGGTCGAACTGGACGGGCCGGAGCAGGTCGATGGCGAGATCGCGCGGCTGCTGGCGCTGGCGGCGGAGAACGGCTGACGCCGTCGCCCACAATTATACCCGGACGATATTGACGACACCATTTGATCCGGGTAGAAACCGGCCATGTCCGCACCCGTCGATCTGCCCGTCGCCGTCTTCTCGTCCCACCGCCTGATCGCCCGCGGGCCGTTGGGCGCGATGCTAGAGGCCGTCCGCACCGCCGCCGCCCGCGACGCCGCTCCGCTGGTCGTCGATCTGGCCACGGGCCGGGTGGTCGACCTGGACCTGCGTGGGACGCTGGATGAGGCGCAAGCCCGCCTGACCCCCGCGCCCGAGGCGGAGAAGCGCGGCCCCGGCCGGCCGAAGCTGGGCGTCACCGCCCGCGAGGTGACCCTTCTGCCGCGCCACTGGGACTGGCTGTCCGCCCAGCCCGGCGGCGCCTCGGTGGCCCTGCGCAAACTGGTCGAGGCCGCCCTGCGCGACGCCGAAGGCCCCGACCGCGCCCGCAAGGCCAAGGACGCGACCTACCGCTTCATGACCGCCCTCGCCGGCGACCTGCCCGGCTACGAGGAGGCGACCCGCATGCTGTTCGCCGGCGACTGGACCGCGTTCGACGCGGCGGTGGAGGGCTGGCCGGAAGGGGTGCGGGAGACGGCGCGGGAGATGGCGGCGGGGGCCTGGCGGAATGGGCAGATCTGATCCTTCTCCCGCAAGGGGAGAAGGGACGCGTCGTCGTCGCCGGCGACTGGACCGGATTTGACTCGGCGGTGGAGGACTGGCCGGAGGGGGTGCGGGAGACGGCGCGGGAGATGGCGAAAGAGCCTTGTCATCTGGGTCCCGGCATTCGCCGGGATGAGCGGTTTAGGGTGTCACCCCACCTTCACCCGCGTCGCCGCCTCGGGCAGATCCTCCCCGAACGCCCGCTGGTAGAACTCCGCGATCGTCGGCCGTTCCAGCTCGTCGCACTTGTTCAGGAAGGTCAGGCGGAAGCTCAGCCCCACGTCGCCGGCGAAGATGATCGCGTTCTGGGCCCAGGTGATGACGGTGCGGGGGCTCATGACCGTCGAGATGTCGCCGTTCATGAAGGCGTTGCGGGTCATGTCGGCGACGCGGACCATGGCGGCGATGCGGCGGCGGCCGTCGGCGTCGGACCACTCGGGCACCTTGGCGGCCACGATCTCGGCCTCGACGTCGTGGTCGAGGTAGTTGAGCGTGGTGACGATGTTCCAGCGGTCCATCTGGCCCTGATTGATCTGCTGAGTGCCGTGATACAGGCCCGAGGTGTCGCCGAGGCCGATGGTGTTGGTGGTGGCGAACAGGCGGAAGAAGCGGTTCGGGCGGATGACGCGGTTCTGGTCCAGCAGGGTCAGGCGGCCCTGCGCCTCCAGCACGCGCTGGATCACGAACATCACGTCCGGGCGGCCGGCGTCGTATTCGTCGAACACCAGGGCGATCGGGCGCTGGATGGCCCAGGGCAGCATGCCCTCGCGGAACTCGGTGACCTGCTTCCCGTCCTTCAGGACGATGGCGTCCTTGCCGACCAGATCGATGCGGCTGACGTGGGCGTCGAGGTTGACCCGCACCATCGGCCAGTTCAGGCGGGCGGCGACCTGCTCGATGTGGGTCGACTTGCCGGTGCCGTGATAGCCCTGGACCATGACGCGGCGGTCGAAGCTGAAGCCGGCGCAGATGGCCAGCGTCGTCTGCGGATCGAAGCGGTAGGCCTCGTCGATCTCGGGCACATGGCTGTCGCGCTCGGCGAACAGCGGCACGGTCATGTCGGAGTCGATGCCGAACACCTCGCGCACCGTGGCCTGGCGGTGCGGTTCCATGGTCAGCAGGGGATCGGGCGTGGCGTCGAGCGGGGAGGTCATGACGGGAGCGATTACCGCACCCTCAGCGGGCGGTCGAGGCCCACGGCGGCACGAAGATCAGCCTTGGCCGCCCGGGACGACCCCGGACTCCGGCTGCTCAGCCAAGCGGGAGCGGCGGGCCCCAAGTTCGCGCCGCAGCGCCGAGACGTAGGCGCCGAGGCTCGACGCCAGCAGGCCGATGTCGAAGACCTGCATGTCGCCGTCCCGCTCGCGGGCGAACCAGCCGGACAGCCGGGCCTTCCGGTTGTTGCGCCGCTGAAACTTGCCGACCATTCCGGGGTAGCGCCTCCAAGCGCCGCAGATGAGGGAAACCCATCCGCAGACCCTTGGTTGCCGATCGTCAGGCCAAGCCGGCCTTCTTCAGCGTCTTGTAGGCCTTGATGACGTTCTGCAGCTTGGCCTCCGCGCCGCGGTCGCCCCTGTTCAGGTCGGGGTGAAACCGCTTCAGCATCTCGTGATAGCGGGCCTTGATGTCCGCCTTGCTGGTGCGCGCGTTCAGATCGAGGTCGGCCAGGGCCGCCCGCTCCAGCTTGCCCAGCCGCAGGCCGTCCTCGCCTTCCGGCCCCACCTGCTCCTTCGTGCGGCGCCCGAACAGGCCGAAGCTGTCCTGCCAGCTGCCGGCGCCCTTGGTGTTGGCCGTGCCCATCTTCGAGGCGAAGGCCGCAGCCTCGCGGCTGAACTTGCCGGCCTTCATCTCCCAGGTCGGCCGGCCGCCGGTCATGGCCTCGTTCTCCTTGGCCGCGCGGACCTCGCCGTCGGACATGCCGGCGTAGAAATTCCAGCCCTTGTTATACGCGCCGGCGTGGCGCTGGCAGAAGTCGTAGAAGTCGTTCAGCCGCTCGCGGGATTTGGGAGCCCGGGCCGTCGCCGCCTGACGGCAGTCAGGCCACTGGCACGGCTTCTCCCCCGGCTTCAGGTGCAGCACGTCGGCTTCCGCCGCCTCCTCTTCGGGACGGGGCGGCTTGATCCGCATATCCTTGAAGCGCGGCTTGTATTGAAACTCGGATGACATCGACCGAAGTGTAGGGGCGAATTGGTCACCAACAAGGACGCCGCCATGCCGGAAGGCCCGATTGCGACGATTATCCGGGAAAAACTGACGGACGCCCTCTCTCCGGAGCTCCTGGAGATCGTCGACGACAGCGCCCGCCACGCAGGCCACCACCATGAGGGCGGCATGGACGGTCGCCCGGGAGGCGAGAGCCATTTCAACCTCACGGTGGTCGCGGCCGCGTTCGAGGGTCAGGGCCGGGTCGAGCGGCAGCGGACGATCAACGCCCTGCTGCGCGAACAACTGGCGGGGCCCCTTCACGCCCTGTCGATCCGCGCCCTTACTCCGACCGAGGCCGCCGCTGCAATCTGACGGCGAACGCTGTGTGACGAAAATCCTCCGTTCACCTCGTCTTAGAGACTCCCGCCTAGCGTTCCGACCGAACATCGGGGCAGGGCGCGTATGGTGGAATCGGACGGTATCGGGAAGTCGACGAGCGGCGAACCGGGGTCCGGTGAGGCGGCGCAGGCCCTGCGCGCGATTCTTCAGACCCAGTATCTGCGCTACATGATCATCGGCGCCTGGGCGCTGGGCCTGCTGGCGACGGTCGGTCCGCTCGTCGCCCTGCTGTGGTTCGTCGGCACCGTCGCCGCCGGCGCCATTCGCGGCTCCGTCGAGAAGCGCATCAGCGACCGTGTCGGCACAGGATGGGGTCTCGTCTTCCCCGCTGTCGCCACCGCGACCACGGCGTCCTGGGCGACGGCGCCGCTGCTGGCCTGGTTCTCGGGAGCGGAGTTCGGCCACGCCCTCGCAATGGCGCTGCTGGTGTCGGGCTATGTTCTGGTGTTCGCCCAGCTGCGCAGTTCGCCGCGTCAGGCCATCGTCATTTCTTCGCCCTATGGCGTCGCCGCCCTGGTCATCGCCGCCAACCTGTGGGGCACGCCCACCTTCTGGCAGTTCCTCGCCGTCGTGCCGTTCACCGCGGCCGGTCTGGTCGTCCTCGTGATGATGACCATGCTGCGCGAAGAACGCATCCGCGCCTTCCAGGAGCACCAGGCCCACCTGATCGAGGAGCTGGAGGCCGCCCGCGACAGGGCCAACGCGGCCAGCGAAGCCAAGTCCAGCTTCCTCGGCGTTATCTCGCACGAGCTGCGCACCCCCATGAACGGCGTTCTCGGCGCCGCCCAACTGCTGGGCGCGACCCGACTGGACGCCGGTCAGCGCGAGTATCTTTCGATCATCCGCAACTCGGGCGACAACCTGCTGAGCCTGCTGAACGACATCCTCGACATGACCAAGATCGAGGCCGGCAAGATGACCTTCGATGTCGTCGACGTCTCGGTCGAGGACCTGCACAAGCGGGTCACCGGGCCCTTCGGCGCCCAGGCCGAGGCCAAGGGCCTGAACTTCACCACCCGGTTCGAGGGTGAGATCCCCGACGTCGTGCGCGGCGATCCGCTGCGCGTCTGTCAGGTCATTCACAACCTGCTGTCCAACGCCGTCAAGTTCACCGACAGCGGCGACGTCACCTACCTGGTTCGCGGCGAGCGCCTGGCGGGCGAGCGCGTCCGCTTCGATTTCGCCGTCACCGATTCCGGCGCCGGCATTTCGCCCGAGGACCTGTCCCGGCTGTTCCAGCCCTTCACCCAGGTCGACGGTTCGTCGACGCGCCGCTTCGGCGGCACCGGACTGGGCCTGACGATCGCCCGGCGCATGGCCAACATCATGGGCGGCGACATCACCGTGACCTCCGAGGTGGGCGTCGGATCGACCTTCACCTTCTCGGTCGAGAGCGAGGTCGTGGAATGGTCGCGGCCCACCGCCGCCGAAGCCATCCACGCCGAGGTCTCCGACGGTCAGTCGCTCAACGTGCTGGTGGTCGAGGATCACCCGGTCAACCGCATGATCCTGGACGCCTGGCTGGGTTCTGCGGGCCATGCCTCCGTCAGCGCCGAGAACGGTCAGATCGCGGTGGCCATGGCCCAGGACCAGCGCTTCGACCTGATCGTCATGGACGTGAACATGCCGGTCATGGACGGTCTGACCGCCACCCGCACGATCCGCGCGGGCTCGGGCGCCAACCGTGAGACGCCGATCGTCGTGCTGTCGGCCTCGGCCCGCAGCGAGGATCACGCCGCAGGTCTGGATGCGGGCGCCGACGCCTATCTGAACAAGCCGATCGACTTCGCCGCCCTCGCCGACCTGATGAACCGGGTCCATCTGGGTCGCGCGGGCCTCCGCAGCACCGTCGAGCGGCCCCAGTCCGCCGCCGCCTGAGGTTGGCCGCGGACTGGGTCCAAAACAGGGCCGGAGGGTGAACCTCGGGTGAGCGGCCCCGTTCAGGCGCGGCTCAACCGCCGGGGCCCATGGTGAGGGCAAGTCGAAATCCTTCGGCCACCCCCGGAGCCCCTCCCATGAAGAAATTTCTCACCGCCGCCATCGCCGCGACGCTCGCCACGAGCTCGCTCGGCGTGGCGTCCGCCGCCGAAGCCCAGTCGCGCGGGGACCGCTACGAGCAGCGCCAGGACCGCCGCGATGATCGCCAGGATCGTCGTCAGGACCGTCGCGAAGACCGCCGCGAATACCGGCAGGACGTTCGTGAAGATCGCCGCGAAGTCCGGCAGGACCAGCGCGCCTATGCCCGCTGGCAGCAGTCCCAGCAGCGCTACAACGCGGGCCGCTACTACGCGCCGCGCGGCTACCAGACCCAAACCTGGTCCTATGGTCAGCGGATGCCGTCCTACTACCGGACGAACCAGTACGTCGTGAACGACTACGCCCGTTACGGCCTGCGCCAGCCGCCGCACGGATATCACTACGTCCGCAGCGGCAATGACGTGGTGCTGGCCGCCATCGCGGGCGGCCTGATCACCGCCGTGATCGCGAGCCTGTTCAACTAACGACAGGTCTCAAGCCAAGCTGAACGCCCCGGAGGGAGACTTCCGGGGCGTTTCGCGTTTCAAGGACGGATGCGCGCCTTCGCCGAACTGCTGGACCGCCTGTCGCTGACGGCTTCGCGCAACGCGAAGCTGGTGCTGCTGCGCGACTACCTCAGGACTGCGCCCGATCCGGACCGGGGCTGGGCGCTGGCGGCGCTGACGGGCGACCTCAGCTTCGACGCCGCCAAGCCGGCCATGATCCGCAAGGCCGTCGAGGCCCGGGTCGATCCGGTGCTGTTCGGCTGGTCCTACGACTATGTGGGGGACATGGCCGAGACGGTGGCGCTGATCTGGCCGCGCGATCCGGACTATCGCCCGAACCGGGAGCCGGAACTTGCCGAGGTGGTCGAGGCCCTGCGAACCGCCAGTCGTGCGGACGTCAAAGGCCTGCTCGAAGGCTGGCTGGACGCGCTGGAGCCCAAGGGACGCTGGGCGTTGCTGAAGCTGATGACGGGGGCCCTGCGCGTGGGGATGTCCGCCCGGCTTGCAAAGACGGCCGCGGCCATGATGCGACCCACCGCCGTGACCGACCCGCCGGATCCGGAGGGCGGCGAGGCCGAGACCCAACTCACGCCCGTCGATGCGTCCGACATCGAGGAGATCTGGCACGCGCTTGAGCCGCCGTATGCCGACCTGTTCGCCTGGCTCGAGGGCCGCTCGGACAAGCCGAGCGGGGACGCGCCGGGCAGATTTCGCCCGGTCATGCTGGCCGTCGCCATTGACGAGGCCGTGGATTTCGCGCGGCTGTCGCCGGTCGACTACGCCGCCGAATGGAAGTGGGACGGCATCCGGGTGCAGGCGGTCCGGGAGGAGGGGGTGCAGAAGCTCTACTCGCGCACCGGCGACGAGATCTCGGGCGCCTTCCCGGATGTGATGGCGGGCCTCTCGTTCGAGGGCGCGCTCGACGGCGAACTCGTGGTCTGGCGCGACGGGGGGGTGGCGCCGTTCGGGGACCTGCAGCAACGGCTGAACCGGAAGGCCGTCGATGCGAAGACGATGGCGGCCTATCCGGCGGCCATCGTCGCGTACGACATTCTGGCGGAGGCCGGCGAGGACCTGCGGAGCCTGCCGCTGAGCGAGCGGCGCATGCGGCTCGAGAGGCTGGCCACCGACGGCGGCGGGCGCCTGCACCTCTCGCCGGTGGTTCCCTATGCCGCCTGGGACGAGCTGGCGCGGCTGCGGGCCGATCCGCCTGTCGGAGCCGCGGCCGAGGGCCTGATGCTGAAGCGCTGGGACAGCGCCTATCTGGCAGGGCGTCCGAAGGGTCCCTGGTTCAAGTGGAAGCGCGATCCGCACGTCATTGACGCCGTGCTGATGTACGCCCAGCGGGGGTCGGGGAAACGGTCGAGCTTCTACTCCGACTACACCTTCGGCGTCTGGACCGAGGAGGGCGTGCTGACCCCGGTGGGCAAGGCCTATTTCGGCTTCACCGACGAGGAGCTGAAGCAGCTGGACAAGTTCGTGCGCGACCACACGATCGACCGGTTCGGCCCCGTGCGCTCGGTTCGCGCCGAGCGGGACTTCGGGCTGGTGCTGGAGGTTGCCTTCGAAGGATTGAATCGCTCGACGCGCCACAAGTCGGGCGTGGCCATGCGCTTCCCCCGTGTCAGCCGCATCCGCTGGGATAAGCCGGCCCGGGAGGCGAATACGCTGGACGACGTCATGGACCTGCTGGATGCGCTGGAGAGCGGCGGCGGCAGGGTCGGGACGCCGGGAGGTCAGGCGGCATGAGCGCGCGCCGGGCTTCCAATCCGCGAGGAGGACGTTAGACCCGCCGCATGTCGAGCCTATCCCTCCCCCTGACCCAAGTCATCGCCGCCGGCGAGAAGGCCGCCGCCGTCGACGTCGCCATGATCGCCAAGCTGACTGACATGGCCGGCGACTTCGCCATCAACCTGACCGTCGCCCTGCTGATCTTCGCCGTCACGGTGTTCGCGTCTCGCTGGGCCGCCGGGATCACGCGCCGCGGGCTGTCGAGGGTCCGCGGGTTCCGCCACGACCCGACGGTGCTCAGCTTCGCCGTGCAGGTGGTGCGGGTGCTGGTGCTGATCGTCGGCCTGATCGCGGTGCTGCAGCGGCTGGGCGTCCAGACGACCTCGATCATCGCCGTGCTCGGCGCGGCTTCGCTGGCCGTCGGACTGGCCCTGCAGGGGACGTTGTCGAATGTGGCGGCGGGGGTGATGCTGCTGGTCCTCCGGCCATACCGGGTCGGCGACCTGATCGACGTCGGCGGGCGCGTCGGCAAGGTGCAGCGGCTGGACCTGTTCCTGACCCAGATGACGGACGCCAACAACGTCAAGATCGTCGTCCCGAATTCCAAGGTCTTTGGCGACACCATCATGAACCTGTCGGGGCAGCACACCCGCCGGATGGAGCTGAAGCTCGGCGTCGGCTACGGCGACAATCTGAATACGGCCCGCGCCGCCCTGATCTCCGCCGCCTCGGAGCATGAGAAGGTGCTGGCGGACCCGGCTCCGTGGGCGGGCGTCACGGCCCTGCTGGACAGCTCGGTCGAGATGACGCTGCAGGCATGGACCCTGTCGGAAGACTACTGGCAGACCCGCGCCGACGTGCTTCAGGCGGCCAAGGAGGCGCTGGACGCCGCCGACATCGAAATCCCCTTCCCGCATCAGGTCGCAGTGCCCTATGGCGACGGGGAGGCCGTGCTGCCGGTGGTGCGCGTGCTGAGGGACGACGACGGCGGCCGCGCCCCGAGCGATCCTTCGCCGGGCGACGCCCATGTGGACAGCAGCGAGGGTTAGGCCGTGCGTTACGATTTCGGTTCAGACAACACCGCGGGCATGGCCCCCGCCGCGCTGCAGGCGCTGGTGGAGGCCAACACCGGCTACGCCCGGGCCTATGGCTCGGACGAAGTCACGGCGCGCGCCGCCGATCTGATCCGCGGCCGGCTGGACGCGGACGCCGAGGTGCGGTTCGTCTTCTCGGGAACGGCGGCCAATGCGATCGCCCTCGCCATGCTGGCCTCGCCGCACGAGGCGGTGCTGGCGCACCACGCCGCCCACATCTGCACGGACGAGACGGGCGCGCCCGGCTTCTTCGGCTCGGGCGTCGGCCTGATCGGCCTGCCGGGCTTCTCCGGCAAGATCGACCCGGTCGCGCTCAACGCCGCGCTCGACGAGCCGGAGGTCGGGCACCGGCAGCCGGCGGCGGCGCTCAGCCTGACCCAGTCCACTGAATACGGGACGGTCTATACCGAAGAGGAACTGCGCCATCTGATCGAGCCGGCCAAGCTGCGCGGCCACAGGGTGCACCTCGACGGCGCGCGGCTGGCCAACGCCGCCGCCGCAGGGTTCGACCTGACGCAGATCGCGCGGCTTGGCGTCGATGTGCTGGTGTTCGGCGGGGCCAAGGCCGGCGCGCCCTGCGCCGAGGCCATCGTCATGTTCGACCGGTCGCTGGCGCGGCGCATCGACAACCGCCTCAAGCAGGCGGGGCAGACGGCGTCCAAGACACGGTTCCTGTCCGCGCCGTTGCTGGGGCTGCTGGAATCCAACGCGTGGGAAGACGGAGCCGCGCATGCGAACCTGATGGCCCAACGGCTGGCCGACGGGATCGCCGGACGGTCCTCATTCGTGCTCGCGCATCCGGTGGAGGCCAACGCCGTGTTCGTGCGCATGCCTCCCGAGGCGCACCAGCGGCTGAACGACCTCGGCTGGGTCTGCTACCGGTTCGACGACGGCTCGGTCCGTTTCGTCTGCTCCTGGGCGACGGATGAGGCCGCGGTAGACGAGCTGCTCGGAGCGATCGCCGGTCTCTGACCTTGCGACCGGACGCCGCGACCCCAAATCGGAACAAGCTGAAACCTTGACCGTTTCGGACCTGAGCGCCGCTCCGGCGTCCAGAGCCAGGGGCAGTACAGATGAACGCGTCCTCGCGTATGCCCGCTCGGTCGGCTGACCTCCTCTCCGTGTACAGGGACGTCCGCGCGGTCATGCCGGGCTTGGCGGAGGGTTTGTCGGCTGAGGACCTGGCGGCGCAGTCGATGGCGGACTGCAGCCCGGGCAAGTGGCATCTCGCCCACGGCAGCTGGTTCTTCGAGGCGATGATCCTGTCGGCGGCGCCGGGCTACCGCCCGGTGGACGAACGCTTCCAGACCCTGTTCAACAGCTATTACGAAGCGCTCGGCGAGCGGGTAGAGCGGTGCGACCGCGGCCTGATGACGCGACCGTCATTGTCCGACGTGATGGCTTACCGGAAGGAAATCGACCGGCGAATGGAGGCCTGGCTCGCGGGCGGCGTGCGATCCGAACGCCTGCAGTACCTCTTCACCCTCGGCCTGCATCACGAGCAGCAACATCAGGAGCTCTTCCTGATGGACCTCCTGAACCTGATGTCCCGCTCGCCGCTCGATCCCTCGGCCTATGACGCCGAGCCCCGGTTCGCAGAACGTGAACGCGCCCGCGGCGGAGCGACGCGCTTTGAGGGCGGGCTGGCGGAGATCGGCCACGACGGCGAGGGCTTTGGCTTCGACAACGAGGGACCGGTGCATCGGGTCTGGCTCGAACCGTACAGCCTGGCGAACGATCTGGTGACCAATACGGACTGGATCGCCTTCATCGGGGACGGCGGCTATTGCCGGCCCGAGCTCTGGCTGTCCGACGGCTGGGCTGCGGTTCGGACCCAAGGCTGGACGGCTCCGCTGTACTGGAGCGCGGAGCCCGGCGGCTGGAGCTGCATGACGCTGGCCGGGCGGAGGCCCGTCGACCCCGACGCGCCGGTGCGGCACATCAGCTTCTACGAGGCCGACGCGTTCGCCCGCTGGTCAGGCAAGCGGCTGCCGACCGAGGCGGAGTGGGAGCACGCCGTCCGGCGCCGCCCGGAGGCGTTCGCCAACGCCTTCGGCGAGGTGTGGCAGTGGACCGCCAGCGCCTATGCGCCATACCCCGGCTTCCGTCCGACCGAGGGCACGGCGTCGGAGTACAACGGCAAGTTCATGGCCAACCAGATGGTGCTGCGCGGCTCGTCGTTCGCCACGCCGGGCGGGCATGCGCGGGTCAGCTACCGCAACTTCTTCTATCCGCAGCAAAGGTGGGCGTTCATGGGACTGAGACTGGCGGAGGATGCGCCTGCGCCGCCGAGCGCGGCGGCCGACCCGGGCGAGACCGCCCGCTTCCGCCGCGATCTGCTGAGCGGTCTGGCGCGATCGCCGAAGGTGGCGTCGCCCAAGTGGTTCTACGACGCCGAAGGCTCACGCCTGTTCGAGGAGATCACCCGACTTCCGGAGTACTACCCGACCCGGCAGGAGGCCGCCCTCCTGCGGGAGGTGGCGCCCCGCTGGGCCGACCGCTTCGGTGCGGGAGCGGCGCTGGTCGAGTTCGGCTCCGGCGCCAGCGAGAAGACGCGCATCGTGCTCGACGCGGCGCCGTGCCTGTCCGCCTATGCCCCGATCGATATCAGCGCCGACGCGCTGGACGCGGCGGCCCGCCGGATCGCCGAGGCCTATCCTCATCTGAACGTCGTCCCGCTGGTCGGCGACTTCCTGCATCTGGGGGCGCTGCCGGCGGGGTTGGGAAGCGGCCGGCGGATCGGCTTCTTCCCCGGATCGACCATCGGCAACCTGGAGCGGGCGGAGGCGGAAGGCTTCCTCCGCGGGGCGAGGACGCTGCTCGGCGACGACGCGCTGTTCATCCTCGGGGTCGATATGGTGAAGCCGTCGGAAACGCTGGTCTCAGCCTATGACGACGCGCGCGGCGTCACGGCGGCCTTCAACCGCAACCTGCTGGTCCGCGCGAATCGGGAGCTGGGCGCGGACTTCGACGTCGACGCCTTCGTCCACCGGGCCATCTGGAACGCAGCAGACTCGCGGATGGAAATGCATCTCGAGGCCGCGCGCGCCATGCAGGTCGCCGTAGGGGACCAGCGGATCGCCTTCGCCGAGGGCGAGACCATCCACACTGAGAACTCGCGGAAGTTCACCGAAGCGACGGTTCGGGAGATGGCGCAGGCGGCCGGCTGGTTGGTCGCCGCGTTCGAGACGGGACCAGCTCCGTCGGTGGCGCTCGCCCTGCTCAAGGCCTGAATCAAAAAGGGCGGCGCCTGCCAGCGCCGCCCTTTTCTGCCGTCCGTTCGCGTCGCCTATTCGGCGTCGCGATTGGTGTCCCGGCCGCGGGCTCCATGGGAGGCCTCGCCGCCTTTCCGGCCTGCCTGCGCGGCAAGGCTCCGATCTTGCGAGAAGCTGCGCTTCTCGCTGGGGACGCTGGCTCCGCCCTTGCGGGCGATCTCGCGCTGGCGCTCCGGATCCATCGAGGCGAAGCCCCGCTTGGAGACGCCGGATGCGCGGGTGGACTGACCTTGAACCATCTGGGTTCCTTTCGTGGCGACGGTGGCGGTTGCAGTCTCAACCCTCCCGCCCGCATGGGGTTCCGGTGTCGTCTTCACGGATTTGCGAACGAAATAGAGGGGTTGGACACAGCTTGGCCGTAGGGCCGCGAGTCGTCCTCGCCGCCGCCGCCGGGGTCCTGCTGGGGCATCTCCTGAGGCGTCGAACCGGGGTCGATGTCGGGGCCGGGGGTGTCCGGCGGCGTGATCTCCGGCTGGCCGCCGGGGGTGTCGGGCTCGATGAAGGTCATGGGAAAGGCTCCTCTCCCCAGACAAACGTGTCCCCGCCCCGGGGCGTTCAATCACGATTGCGGAGACGCGCCGAGAAGCCGGAACCGGCGGGGCCGTCGGCGGTTTGACCGGCTCAACGAACTCAAGGAGCCTGCCGTGACCGAGACCCACGCCGCCGACACTTACGTCGAGGACATCGACGACGGGCTGGACGCGCCATCCACCGAGCTTGAGCGCGAGGCCGATGCGATCCTGGCCGAGGCGGACGCCGCGGCCGAGGCTGCGCCGCGTCCTCTGCGTCAGGCCGTGCGCGAGGACGCCCGTATGGCAGGCGACTGGGGCCGCACCCGGGCTGAGCGGCTGCGCGGTTCGGTCGAGTCCGACCCGGTGCGCGCGTCGCTGTATGCGCTGGGCATCGGCGTGGTGATCGGGCTGCTGGCGGCCCGATGAGGGTCTAGGAGGGTCCGCTCGCGGGCCGGGCGATCGGCGCCCGCCGCAGGGCCTCGTCGGAAACGAACGGATTGGTCCGGCGCTCGGCCCCGAAGGTCGACGTCGGACCGTGTCCCGGCACGAAAGCGACGTCGTCGCCCAGCGGCCACAGCTTGGTCACGATGGCGTTCAGCAGACTGGCGTGATCGCTGCGGGGGAAGTCCGTGCGGCCGATCGAGCCCTGGAACAGGACGTCGCCGACTTGGGCGAACCGCGCGGCGCGGTTGAAGAAGATCACATGCCCCGGCGTGTGTCCCGGACAGTGGAACACCTCCCACGTCGTCTCGCCCAGCGTCACCACGTCCCCTTCGGCCAGCCAGCGGGTCGGGGTGAAGCTGCGGGCCTCGGGAATACCGTAGAGCTGACCCTGCGCCGGGATGCCGTCGATCCAGTACTGGTCCTCGGGGTGAGGGCCGATGATGTCGAGCCCGGTCTTCTCCTGCATCTCGGCCGCGCCGCCAGCGTGGTCGAGGTGGCCGTGGGTGATCCAGATGGCGTCGAGCGTCAGACCCTGTTTGGCCACCGCCGCGAGCAGGGCGTCGACGGAGCCGCCGGGATCGATGATCGCGGCCTTGAGGGTCTGGCGGCACCAGACGAGGGTGCAGTTCTGCTGCAGGGCCGTGACCGGAAACACGGCCACGCCGATGGGGGCGGGGGAGGGGCTCATCCCGCCTAGATAGCGGTCCGGGCCCGCCGCCGAAACTGTCGAGGCTTCCCCGTCTCACGTTGACCTTTCGGAGCGGTCTCGACATAAGGGCGGGCTTCAAAGGCGCCGCCTCGCCGGAAACGGTCACGGCGGCCCTTTTGCTTTACCCACACCGTGCAGCGCCTGCCTTCAAGGCGCCGCCCCAGAGCGTCAGAATCCCGGCCATGCAAGTTGTCGAAAAGTCCAACGAAGGTCTCAGCCGCGTCATCGCGGTGACCATCCCCGTCGCCGAGCTGAACGAAAAGCTGGACGCCAAGCTGAAGGAAGTCGCGCCGCAGATGAAGCTGAAGGGCTTCCGGCCCGGCAAGGTCCCGATGTCGCACGTCAAGAAGACCTTCGGCCGCGACCTGATGGGCGAGATCGTCAACGACGCCCTGAACACCTCGAGCCAGAAAGCGCTGGACGACGCCAAGGTGCGTCCGGCCGCTCCGGCCGAGATGAAGCTGACCTCCGACATGGACAAGGTCATCGCCGGTCAGGAAGACCTCGCCTACGAGATGGCGCTTGAGGTCATGCCGGACTTCACCCCGACCGACATCAAGAAGCTGAAGCTGGAGCGCCCGACCTACGAGGCGTCCGACGCCGATCTGGACGAGGCCCTGACCGAGCTGGCCGGTCAGGCCAAGTCCTACGAGGACAAGAAGGGCAAGGCCGTGAAGGCCGCCGACGGCGACGAGGTCACCATCGACTTCCTCGGCAAGCTGGACGGCGAGCCCTTCGAGGGCGGCGCCGCCGAAGACACTCAGCTGGTGATCGGCTCCAACCGCTTCATCCCCGGCTTCGAAGAGCAGCTCAAGGGCGCCAAGGTCGGCGACGAGAAGGTCCTGAACGTGACCTTCCCCGAGGACTATCAGGCCAAGCACCTGGCCGGTAAGGCCGTGACCTTCGACGTCAAGGTCAAGGCCATCAAGGCCGAGGCCCCTGCCGTGGTCGACGAAGAGTTCGCCAAGCGCATCGGCATCGAGTCGCTGGACAAGCTCAAGGAGCTGCTGCGCACCAACCTGAACCAGCAGTACACCGGCGCCGCCCGCTTCAAGCTGAAGCGCGCCCTGCTCGACGCGCTCGACAAGGCCCATGACTTCCCGCTGCCGCCGAAGATGGTCGAGGCCGAGTTCGAGGGCATCTGGCAGCAGGTGCAGGCCGACAAGGACGCCGGCCGCCTGCCGGAAGAGGACGCCAAGAAGTCCGAGAAGAAGCTCAAGGACGAGTACCGCAAGATCGCCGAGCGCCGCGTTCGTCTCGGTCTCGTGCTCGCCGAGATCGGCCGCGCCAACAACGTTCAGGTCACCGATCAGGAGCTGAACAACGCCATCATGAACGAGGCCCGCAACTATCCGGGTCAGGAGCGTCAGGTGCTGGACTTCTACCGCCAGAACCCGAACGCCGCCGCCCAGATGCGCGCCCCGATCTACGAGGAGAAGGTCTGCGACCTGATCTTCGATCAGGCCAAGGTGACGGACACGCCGATCACCAAGGAAGAGCTGCTCAAGGAAGACGACGAGCTCTGATTCCGCGTCGCCGACGACCCATCTGGTCGAATTGATGCAACATCGATAGGGTTATCCGGCCGCCGGGGAGGGTGGCCGGGAGATCTTCGATGTTCGGAACAGCCATTCTCGCGGCCATGGCCCTCTCCGGAGCGCCGGACCCTTACGGGCAGGACCAGATTCCCCAAGCCGGCCCGCAGGGCCTGGCGACCGATCTCGGCGAGGTGGTCGTCCAGGGCACGCTCGAGGAGCGGGTGCAGGCGTTCGTCAAGGAAGTCGGGGCCCCGCCCAGATATCGGTTCATGGCCCGTTGGCACGACCCCGTCTGCATCGGCGTTGTGAACATGGAGAACACGGCCGCACAGGCCATCGCCGACCGGATCGGAGCTGTCGCGGCCGACCTCGACATCCGGGTCAAGCAGCCGGGTTGCAATCCCAACGTGGTGGTGATCTTCGCCGACGACGCGCGCGGACTGGCCTCCGAGATGGTGGCCCGTGACCGCGGTCTGTTCATCCATCCGCAGATGTCGGCGTTCAACCGCGGCGAGCGGGCGCTGGAAACCTTCACCACTTCGGATGCGCCGGTGCGCTGGTGGCATATGAGCATGCCGGTGGACACCAACACCGGCTATCGCGCCGTCACCCTGCGCTCCGATCTCATACCCAACTTCGCCCGGATTTCCGGCAGCCGCCTCAGCGTCACGGTCAGGGACGTGCTCTACAAGGCCATCGTGATCGTCGACGTGAACCAGCTGGGCGACACCGGCTTCGAGCAACTGTCGGACTACCTGGCGATGGTGGCGCTGGCGCAGATCGACCCCGAGGCCGAGATCGCGGGGCATCATACGGTGCTCAACGTCTTCCGGCAGCCGACGATCGCCGACGGACTGACCGAGTGGGATCGTTCCTACCTGGAGGCGTTGTATTCGACGATCTCCCTGCGTCGAAATCCCGGCGCGCGCCAGTCGGAGACCGCCGGTCTGATGATCCGGGATCAGCGGGCGGAGAACTCCGAGACGGCCGACTGACCGGCGAGATCCTCCGCGTCACGTCTCAAGCGGCCTCCCGGCCGTGTTGCGAAACATTACGAGTTTGAGATAATTCCGTCTTAGCCGCGCCCGAATCCGGTGGGATTCAGCAGCCTTCGCTTGCGAACACTGGGAGGGGCGCATGGCTATTCTATCGGGACTTATGGCGGCGGTGATGATGGCGGGCTTGCAGAACCCTGCGCCCTCGCCCCAGACGCCGCCCCCGTCCGCGCAGCAGGAGCAAGCGACCGATCTGGGAGAAGTCGTCGTCTCGGCCACGGCTCGCGAGACGGCGTCCCGCTTCATCGAGAGCATAGGCGCTCCTCCCTCGTCCCGCCGGCTGGCCCGCTGGCATAACTCCGTCTGCGTCAGCGTTGCGAACCTGTCGGCGCAGCCGGCCCAGTATCTGGTGGATCGGGTCTCCCGTCTGGCGGAGGAGATGGGTATCCGCTCGGGCGAGCCCGGCTGCACAGCCAATGTCGTGATTGTGGCGACCACCGATGCGCCCGCCGTTGCACGCCAGCTGGTCGAGGAGAACCGCAACGCCTTCAGCCCCGGCGGCAGCGGCATGACGCTGAGCAAGGCGGCCCTCGAGAATTTCAAGACCGCTGAGCGGGCCGTACGCTGGTGGCACGTCAGCGTGCCCACGGACTCCGAGAGCGGCGAGCGGGCCGTGCGTCTGCCGGGGGAAGAAGCGCGCACCACGAACGTGTCTAGGGCCTCGCGTCTGCGGTCGGATATCCGCGACGACCTGAACAAGGTGATCATCATCATCGATGTGGACCGCATCGGCGATACGACCTTCACCCAGCTGGCGGACTATGTCGCCATGGTGGCGATGGCGCAGATCGACGCCGACGCCGCGACGGCGGGTCTGCCCACCGTCCTGAATCTGTTCGACAATCCCCAAGGAACGCCTGGCCTGACCGACTGGGACGTCGCCTACCTCACGGCCCTCTACAACGGCGAAGCCAACCGCAGCACGGCGCAGGGGCAGGCGGGCGAGCTCACCGGCCTGATGCTCCAAGCCCGCGAGGCCGCAGACGTCGAGCAGCCCTGATCGTCTGGCGACGCTGATCGCCCCCCCGCCTTGCATACGCCGCCTCCGAACGCGATATCGTGTCGGAGGCGAGCGGCCGCGTGAGTCGCGCCCATAACACCCGTGACTGGGGCATCCCGAGAAGGCACGAATGCGCGATCCGATCGAACTGATGAACATGAACCTCGTCCCCATGGTGGTGGAGCAGTCCAGCCGGGGCGAGCGGGCCTTCGACATCTTCTCGCGCCTGCTGCGCGAGCGGATCATCTTCCTGACGGGCCCGTTCGAGGACGGCATGGCGTCGCTGATCTGCGCCCAGCTGCTGTTCCTCGAGTCGGAGAACCCGAAAAAGGAAATCAGCATGTACATCAACAGCCCCGGCGGTCAGGTGACCTCGGCGCTGGCGATCTACGACACCATGCAATACATCCGCTCGCCGGTTTCGACCGTGTGCATGGGTATGGCCGCCTCGGCCGGTTCGCTGATCCTGGCCGCCGGCGCCGCCGGCCAGCGAGTGGCCCTGCCGAACGCCCGCATCATGGTGCACCAGCCCTCGGGCGGCTTCCGCGGCCAGGCCTCGGACATCGAGCGCCACGCCGAGGACATCCGCTACACCAAGCGCCGGCTGAACGAGATCTACGTCCACCACACCGGCCGGACCTACGAAGAAGTCGAGAAGACCCTCGACCGCGACCACTTCATGAGCGCCGAGGAGTCCAAGGCCTGGGGCATCGTCGATCACGTCTACGACCGCCGCGAGCAGGCCGAGAGCGACGGCGTGAAGACTCCCGGCGCCTGATCGGCGTTGGGAGCATGAACACAAAGGGCGCGCCCGCACGGCGCGCCCTTTTCTTTTGTGCTATCCGGCCCGGATGCAGCACACGCGCGACACCAGCGGGACCGTCGAGGTCGACGGCGAAACCTACGAATGGGAAATCCGCCGCCAGCCCCAACCCAAGCCCGGCGGCAAATGGGAAGGCATCGCCCTGAGCCTGCGGCTCAAGGACCACAAGCGCGAGGCGGTGGTCCAGTTCCCGATGCCGATGCGCCCCAACGGGCGGCCGGATCAGGAGAAGCAGCGCATCAACGTCGAGGCCGTCCGCAACGCCGTGGCCTCGGCGATCGAGGCGGGCTGGAACCCCACCTCGCGCGGCAAGGCGGTGGTCTTCGACGTGGACGCCGACGGTCACTGACCCTCGTTCAGCCCTTGAACCGCCGGAAGCCCTGTTCGTGCGCGATCTGCAGCATCTCGGCGTCGCCCGACGTGTCGCCATAGGCGGCGGCCAGCTGGACGTCGTCGCCATAGGCCGCGCGCAGCCGGCGCACCTTCTCCTCGCCGCGGCAGTTGAGGCCTGCGAAGGCCCCGGTGACGCGGTCCTGATCGTCGAACACCAATTGCGTGCCCAGCAACCCCTCCGCGCCGAGCCGGCGAGCGAAGGGCGCGACGGTGGTCTCGGGGCTGGCGGTCACAATGACGCGGTGCGCGCCTTTCGCGCCCCAGTCGTTCCAGCAGGCGAGCGCGTCGTAGCGCATGAAGCCCGGCCAGACCTGACCGGCGTAGGACTCGGCGTCCTGCTCCAGTTGGACCCTCGGAACGCCTCTGAGGAATTCCCGCACCGAGGCCGCCTTGATCCGCCCACGGTCGCGGTTCCGCGCGTATTCGGCCATCGCGGGAGCCAGCTTCGCCAGCCCCAGGTACCAGGCTCCGGCGCCCGCTCGCCAGCGCAGAAACGCGGTGAAACTGTCGCGCACCGTCAGCGTACCGTCGAAATCGAAGGCGACGATGGCCTGATCCTTGCGGGGCGGCTGGCTTAACCCCGGGTGACTTCCCATGTCAGACATTCGCCGCGATCTCCATCAACAGTGATCCGTCCGCTTCCGTCTGCGGCCACGCTTCGGCGGGGTTGTGGCGGGCGGCGGGATGGGTGATTGTCAATTTTTGAAGACCTTTGCGCCCATTTCTCGGGAATCAACGCGAAGGATGCGCGTTAGCCTCATATCGGGGTGAACCGCGGGAGTGAGAAGGCTCTATGACCAAAGCCGCCGGCACCGACGCCAAAAGCACGCTCTACTGCTCGTTCTGCGGGAAGAGCCAGCATGAGGTGCGCAAGCTCATCGCCGGGCCGACCGTATTCATCTGCGATGAATGCGTCGAACTCTGCATGGATATCATCCGTGAAGAGCACAAGATTTCCTTCTCCAAGGCCAAGGACGGCGTGCCGTCGCCCAAGGAAATCCGCGAGGTTCTCGACGATTATGTGATCGGTCAGAGCCACGCCAAGAAGGTGCTCTCGGTCGCGGTCCACAACCACTACAAGCGCCTGAACCACGCGACGAAGAACAACGACGTCGAACTGGCCAAGTCGAACATCATGCTGATCGGGCCGACCGGCTCGGGCAAGACGCTGCTGGCCCAGACGCTGGCGCGCATCATCGACGTGCCCTTCACCATGGCCGACGCCACGACGCTGACCGAGGCCGGTTACGTCGGTGAGGATGTCGAGAACATCATCCTCAAGCTGCTCCAGGCCTCCGACTACAACGTCGAGCGGGCCCAGCGCGGCATCGTCTACATCGACGAGATCGACAAGATTTCCCGCAAGTCGGACAACCCCTCGATCACGCGGGACGTCTCGGGCGAGGGCGTGCAGCAGGCCCTGCTCAAGATCATGGAAGGCACCGTCGCCTCCGTGCCTCCGCAGGGCGGCCGCAAGCATCCGCAGCAGGAGTTCCTGCAGGTCGACACCGCCAACATCCTGTTCATCGTCGGCGGCGCCTTCGCCGGCCTCGAGAAGGTCATCGCGGCCCGCGGCGACGGGGCCTCGATCGGCTTCGGCGCCAAGGTCAAGGAAATTGACGAGCGCCGCACCGGCGACATCCTCAAGGGCGTCGAGCCGGACGATCTGATGCGCTTCGGCCTGATTCCCGAGTTCATCGGCCGTCTGCCCGTGCTGGCGACCCTGGAAGACCTCGACGAGCCGGCGCTGGTCACCATCCTGACCGAGCCGAAGAACGCGCTGGTCAAGCAGTACAAGCGCCTGTTCGAGATGGAGAACGTGGACCTGACCTTCACCGACGACGCGCTCATCGCCGTCGCCAAGAAGGCCATCACCCGCAAGACCGGCGCGCGCGGCCTGCGCTCGATCCTCGAGGGCATCCTGCTGGAGACCATGTTCGAACTCCCCACCTTCGAGGGTGTGGAAGAGGTCGTGGTCAACGCGGAAGTGATCGAGGGCAAGGCCCAGCCGCTGCTGATCTACTCCGAGACCAAGTCCAAGAAGGCCGCGCCCGACAGCGCCGCCTGACCGTCCTGACGGAGACCGGCGCCCTCAGGGCGCGCCGGTCTGCGAATGAGGCGCCGCGACCGGCTTGGATTCCGCCGAGCCTTTCTCGCGCAGAAAGATCGCCAGCACGATCAGCATGGCGGTCGACAGGAACTCGCTCTGCCAGTTCTGGAAGCTCTCGAACCAGAACTCCGCCTCGCCGAGGTGGGACATCAAGCTGTTCGCGGCTCCTCCGTGCGCCTCGGCCTCGTCCGCCGTGTGCCGGGCGCTGTTGATCCAGTGCAGGGCGAAGGACAGCAGGAACAGCCCGAGGAGCGCCAGCCCCAACGAATGGGAGTACAGCGTCCGGATCAAACCGCCGGCGCGCACCGGCCACGGAGCATCGGGATTGTCGGCGTCCAGCGCGGGGTCACGGTCTTGGGCGGCCTCTTCGTCGAGGTCCTTGGACTCCGGCGAGCCCTTCTGCATCAGATAGGCCGTCAGCATGACGAAGGCCCACATCTGCAGGAACTCGCTCTCCCAGTTCTCGAACAGGGCTGACAGGAAGGATCCGCTGCCGAGATAGGGCAGGAGAGTGGTAAGGGCCTCGCCGTGCTGGACCCGCTCGGCGTTCTCGGCGGCGAAGCCCGTGAAGGCCTGCCCGACCAGGCTGACCAGGAAAAGCGTCGTCAGCGCCAGCGTCAGGCCGTTGTTCCTCAGAAACTGCATCAAATCGGCACCTCCAGCCCCGCAACGGCTTCGCTTGGGTCGGTGTTCCAGTGCGGTCCTTGGCGCGTGCGGCGTCGGCGCCACAGGCGGGAGAGGTCGAGTTTCCGCCGACCGGCCCGTGCGCGGCCAAACTCGTGCAACCTCCGTCCGCCGCTCGGCCGATCCGTGCAGCCTCACCGGTGAGGGGAGACGGGTGTGGAGCATATGGCGGCCACGCTTGAACCTTTTCGCGGCGCAACCACATACTCATCCGAACGCCGTCGGAATCGACGGACCGCATCGGCCGGCCCGGCATCGCGCCACGGTCTCCGCTGCGGTGGGCCGGAGATGTACGAAGGCCCGGGAGTTGCATCAATGTCCGAGACAAAAACCCTGCCCGTCCTGCCGCTGAGGGACATCGTCGTCTTTCCGCACATGGTCGTGCCGCTGTTCGTGGGCCGCGAGAAGTCCGTCAAGGCGCTCGACGAGATCATGAAGGGCGAGAAGCAGATCCTGCTCGCCACCCAGAAGAACAGCGTCGACGACGATCCGTCGGCCGACGCCATCTACCCGGTCGGCGTGCTCGCCACGGTCCTGCAGCTGCTCAAGCTGCCCGACGGCACCGTCAAGGTGCTGGTCGAGGGCAAGAGCCGCGCGCGCCTGACCCGCTTCACCGACCGCACCGAGTATTTCGAGGCCGAGGCGGTCGAGATCGCCGACGACCTGGGCGAGCCCGCCCAGTCGGAAGCCCTGCTACGCGCTGTGATCGAACAGTTCGAAAACTATGTGAAGCTGAACAAGAAGGTCCCGCCCGAGGCCCTCAGCTCGATCCCCCAGATCACCGATCCGTCCAAGCTGGCGGACAGCGTCGCCGCCCATCTGTCGGTGAAGATCGCCGACAAGCAGGGCCTGCTGGAGACCATCGCCGTCCCGTCGCGGCTGGAGAAGGTCTACGGCCTGATGGAGGGCGAGATCAGCGTCCTGCAGGTCGAGAAGAAGATTCGCTCACGCGTGAAGCGCCAGATGGAGAAGACCCAGCGCGAATATTATCTGAACGAGCAGATGAAGGCGATCCAGCGCGAGCTGGGCGAGACCGACGACAGCCGTGACGAGATCATGGATCTGGAGAAGCGCATCCGTAAGACGCGCCTGTCCAAGGAAGCGCGGATCAAGGCCGAGGCCGAGGTCAAGAAGCTGCGCAACATGAGCCCGATGTCGGCCGAGTCCACAGTGGTGCGGAACTACCTCGACTGGCTGCTGTCGATCCCGTGGGGCAAGGCCAAGACCAAGCCGATCGACCTGAACAAGGCCGAGGCCATCCTCGAGGAGGACCACTACGGCCTCGAGAAGGTCAAGGAACGGATCATCGAGTATCTGGCGGTGCAGGCGCGCACCAACAGCCTCAAGGGCCCGATCCTGTGCCTCGTCGGACCTCCGGGGGTGGGCAAGACCTCGCTGGCAAAGTCGATCGCCAAGGCGACCGGCCGGGAATACATCCGCATGTCGCTTGGCGGCGTGCGGGACGAGGCCGAAATCCGCGGCCACCGCCGGACCTACATCGGCTCCATGCCGGGCAAGATCATCCAGTCGATGAAGAAGGTGAAGACCACCAACGCCTTCATCCTGCTGGACGAGATCGACAAGCTGGGCGCCGACTGGCGCGGGGACCCGTCCTCGGCCCTGCTGGAGGTGCTGGATCCGGCGCAGAACAATGCGTTCGGCGACCACTATCTCGAGGTCGACTACGACCTGTCCAACGTCATGTTCGTGACCACGGCCAACAGCCTGAACATGCCCCAGCCCCTGATGGACCGGATGGAGATCATCCGGGTCAGCGGCTACACCGAGGACGAGAAGGTCGAGATCGCCAAGCGGCACGTTTTGCCCAAGGTGACCGAGGAGAACGGGCTGAAGCCGGCCGAGTTCGTCGTGCCGGACGAGCAGATCCGCAACCTGATCCGCTACTACACGCGGGAAGCCGGGGTGCGGTCTCTGGAGCGCGCGCTCGGTGGTCTGGCCCGCAAGTCGGTGCGCGAAATGGCGCGCGAGAAGACCCTGTCGATCACCATCGACGAGGCCAAGCTGGCCCAGTTCGCCGGCGTGCGTAAGTACCGCTACGGCGAGACGGACGAGGAGGATCAGGTCGGCATCGTCACCGGTCTGGCCTGGACCGAGTTCGGCGGCGAAATCCTGACCATCGAGGCGATCAAGATGCCGGGCCGCGGCCGTATGACCGTGACCGGCAACCTGAAGGAGGTGATGAAGGAGTCGATCTCCGCCGCCGCCTCCTACGTCCGGGCCCGCTCGCTCAGCATCGGCGTCAAGCCGCCCGCGTTCGAGAAGACCGACATCCACGTGCACGTGCCCGACGGCGCGACGCCCAAGGACGGTCCCTCGGCCGGTGTGGCCATGACCGTGGCCATGGTCTCGGTCCTGACCGGCATCCCGATCCGCAAGGACATCGCCATGACCGGCGAGATCACCCTGCGCGGCCGGGTCACCGCCATCGGCGGCCTGAAGGAGAAGCTGCTTGCGGCGCTCCGCTCGGGCATCAAGACGGTGCTGATCCCGGAGGAGAACGAGAAGGACCTCGCCGACGTGCCCGACAATGTGAAGGGCGCGCTGGAGATCGTCCCGATCAAGACGGCCGACGAGGCGCTGAAATGGGCCCTGACCGGCGCCCTGACCCCGGTCGAGTGGGACGAGGCCACCGAACCCCTTCCCGCCGCCCCGCCGATCCAGGACCCCGGCACGGTCCCGGCGACGCACTAAAAAGAACCCCGCCCGGAGCGATCCGGGCGGGGTTTTTGCTGCCTGCAGTCAGCGGGCGGTTAGAGGGAGTCCACCATCACCAGCTCGGCGTCCGACTGCGCCGTGATCACGATCTCGGCTTCGTCCTTGATGCCTGCGCCGTCGCGGGCGTTCAGCGTCACGCCGTTGACCTCGACTGCACCCACGGCCGGCACCAGATAGGCGCGGCGGCCCTCCGCGAGATCGTAGCGGATGGTCTCCCCCGCTTTCAGCGTCGCGCCCAGCACACGGGCGTCGGCGTTGATGGTCAGGGCGTCGTCCGTCGTATCGCCCGAGGCCAGCACCGAGAAGCGGCCTGTGCGGTCCGCCTTCGGAAACGCCTTGGCGCCCCAACCCGGCTTGGCGCCCGGCTTGTCGGTTTCGATCCAGATCTGGAACAGGGTGGTGGTCTCGTCCTCGAGATTGAACTCGGCGTGACGCACGCCGGTGCCCGCGCTCATCACCTGCACGTCGCCCGCGCCGGTGCGGCCGCGGTTGCCCATCGAGTCCTCGTGGGTGATGGCGCCGGTGCGGACGTAGGTGATGATCTCCATGTCCGCGTGCGGGTGGGGCGGAAAGCCGGCCTTGGCGGCGATCTCGTCGTCGTTCCACACGCGCAGCCGGCCCCAGCTCATGCGGCTCGGGTCGTAGTAGCTGGCGAACGAGAAATGGTGTTTGGCCTTGAGCCAGCCGTGGTCGGCTCCGCCGAGGCTGGAGAAGGGTCTTACGTCGATCATGGGGATGCTCCCGGGAATCCGAGGGTTAGGAACCTCGCTGACGCGGATATAGTAACAGTGGGTGTGGCTGAAAAGGGGTCAGCCGACCTGCGCCCGATGCCTCAGCATTGCGTCCGCCAACACGCAGGCCGCCATCGCTTCGACCACCGGAACGCCGCGCAGGGCGACGCAGGGATCGTGGCGGCCGGTGGTGCGGAGATCAGTGTCCGTCCCCTCGCGGGTGATGGTCTGCTGCGGCGTCAGGATCGAGGAGGTCGGCTTGAACGCGACCCGCGCGGTCAGCGGCTGACCGGTTGAGATGCCGCCCAGAACCCCGCCGGCGTGGTTGGACAGGAACACCGGCGCGCCATCCGCACCGATCCGCATCGGGTCGGCGTTGTCCTCGCCCGAGAGCCCGGCGGCTGCGAAACCGGCTCCGATCTCAACGCCCTTGACCGCATTGATCGACATCAGCGCCGCCGCCAGTTCGGCGTCCAGCTTGCCGTACACAGGCGCACCCCAGCCGGCGGGTACGCCGGTGACCTCCAGCGCCACGATTGCGCCGATCGACGAGCCGGCCTTGCGGACTCCGTCGAGGTACTCCTCCCAAGCCGGGACCATCTCTGCCGACGCGGCGAACAGCGGGTTTTCATAGACCGCGCTGAAGTCGACGGCCTCCGGCGCGATCCGGTGCGGGCCCAGCTGGACCACGCCGGCGCGAATCCGGACGCCTTCGCCCAGCACCTTTCGCGCCACCGCGCCCGCCGCCACCCGCATGGCCGTCTCGCGCGCCGAGGACCGTCCGCCGCCGCGATGGTCCCGCACCCCGTATTTGGCCTGGTAGGTGTAGTCGGCGTGGCCCGGCCGGAAGGCGCGGGCGATGTCGCCGTAGTCCTTGGAGCGGGCGTCCTCGTTGTCGATCAGGATGGCGATCGGGGCGCCGGTGGTGACGGGGCCGTTTCCGTCGTCGAAAACGCCCGACAGTATCCGGGCCGTGTCGCTCTCGCGCCGCTGGGTGACGAACCGGCTGCCGCCCGGCTTGCGCCGGTCCAGCCAGGGCTGCAGGTCGGCCTCTGTCAGCGGGATCAGTGGCGGGCAGCCGTCGACGACGCAACCGATCGCCGGCCCATGGCTCTCGCCCCAGGTCGTGACGCGGAACAGATGGCCGAAGCTGTTGTGGGACATGGGCGCGACCTAAGCCGCCAGCCGGTCCGGCGTCCAGACGCGCGTGAACCGCACCAGCAGATCCTCGGCCGCCGAGGGCGCGTCGCTCGAGGGTTTCAGCGTCACGAACAGATGGCCCTGGGGCCTGCGGCCGCGGGCCGGCAGGCCCAGCCCCTTCAGCCTGAGACGCGGCGGCTGGCAACCGCCGACCAGCCAGGCCGAACGTAGACCTGCGTGGGTCTCGATCTCCAGCCGGCCGCCGTCCTCCAGCAGACGGCAGGGCACGGGGCAGGTCATGTACAGGTCGTCGCCCAGAGCGCTGAGCCCGTCGGCGCCGCGGATCAGAACGGGCACGAACAGGTCCGACCGGTCCGCGCCCGCCCCGCGCAGCCGCAAATGCTCTCCGGTGCGGAGGCCGGGCGGGATCGACACCGACAGTCGACGAGCCGCCAGTCTGACTTCCACCCGCCCGCCGTTGAGGGCCAGATCAGGGGTGATCGCAACCGTCGGGGGCGCCGCGCGTCGGTTGACCGGCGCGGCGAGCGCGGGCGTGGGCGAGGTCTGCTGGATCAGCCGCCAGGCCGCGATCACCCGCCGGAAGCGAGCCTCGTCGCCGCCCGGGGCGTCGGGCCTCGCGGCCTTGACGGCGGCACGGAAGGCGGCGGTCAGCACCGCGCCCTCGGCCGGGCCGGTCAGGCCGAGCAGGGCGTAGGCCTCGGACGCCGAGGCGATCTCCGGGTGCGAACGGGCGCGCATGCCGCCACTAAGGCGCGACACATGGTCAAGGCCGGGTTAACCGTGACGCTCTCCCCAGCCGCGCCGCAACGGTCTATCACTCGCGCCATGACCGCGCCCGTGATCCCGCCCAGCCCGTCCCGCGAGGAATATGCGGAGCACTACGCCGCCGCCCTGGCCGCCAATGGGGACGAGACCATCTTCGACCGGGCCGAGCCGATCGGCCTGTTTCTGGAATGGCTGGCGGACGCCCGGGCGACGGAGCCGAACGACGCCAACGCCATGGCCCTGTCCACGGTGGACGCCGACGGCGCGCCCGACGGCCGGATGGTGCTGCTGAAGGACGTCGACGCCCGCGGCTTCACCTTCTACTCCAACCGCGAAAGCGCCAAGGGCGAGGCCCTCGCCGCTCACCCGTCCGCCGCCCTGCTGTTTCACTGGAAGTCGCTGCGTCGGCAGGTCCGGGTACGGGGACGGGTGGAGCCGGTGACCCCCGCCGAAGCCGACGCCTATTTCGCCAGCCGCGCCCGCGAAAGCCGCATCGGCGCCTGGGCCTCTGACCAGTCCCGGCCGCTGCCGGACCGGCGCACGCTCGAACAGGCCGTCGAGCGGGAGACGCGCCGCTTCGAAGGCGCTGAAGTTCCCCGCCCGGAGCACTGGACCGGCTGGCGCGTCGCGCCGTCGCAGGTTGAGTTCTGGCGCGACCGTCCGTTCCGCCTGCACGACCGCCTGCGCTTCGAGCGCGCCGGGGATGGCTGGACGACAACACGCCTCTGGCCCTGAAGAGGCCGCGAGTGCGGCTTCAGCGACCCAGCAGCGGCGCCAGCAGCGGGTGTGCGAGCACCGGCGCCGCGAGCCGGATCACCACCTCCGGATCCTCGAGCCGCACGGCGGCGGTGGCGTCGGCCACGATGAAATCGGCGTTGACGCGCGAGGGCTCGGTCAGCCGCTCGTGACCGGGACGGACGGTGGCCAGATACTGGTCGATCACCGAAGCCGCCGTTCGTCCCCGCTCGGCCTGATCGCGCAGCAGGCGGCGGATGAAGCGGATGTCCGCCGGCGTGTCGACGAACACCCGGATGTCGAACAGCGCCGTCAGGTCGGGCGTGCAGAGCACATGAGTGCCCTCGACGATGACGACCTCCGCCGCGCGCACCGCCTCGCCGCCCGGCTCCCGCCCATGGTGGATGAAGGAATAGATCGGGGCGACGATGTCCTCGCCCGCCTTGAGCCGACGCAGGTCGCGGATCATCAGGTCGTGATCCCGGGCCGCCACGTCGTCGAAGTCGAAGGTCGCGGGGTCGAAGTCGGGCAGGCTGGCGGCGTCGCGGTAATAGGCGTCTTCGCGCAGCAGCACGGCGGCGCCGCGGGGCAGGGCCTCCACCAGGGCCTCCGCCAGGGTGCTCTTGCCAGAGCCGGAGCCTCCGGTGATGGCGATCAGGATGGGCATAGGCGGTCTCTAGGCCGAGAAGCGTCTATCCGGCTAGTACGGCCAGGCATCTGCGAAGGTGCGGATCGAGACGGCGACGCCTGCACAGAAGGCCAGGAACAGGACCAGTTGGTTCAGCATCAACGCCTTGGCCAGTTGACTTGGCGTCCTGGCGATGGCGAGCGCCGTCATGACAGGCGGCGCAACGACGAAGGTCGTCAGAAGCAGACCCGCTACCACATAGCCCCCCGTCGATCCGCCGATCATGCTCCCAATGATCATGAAGGGAGCCAGGGTGAATATGATCATCCAGATCAGAAAAAACCCGACCAGCTCACCAACCGGGCTCGCCATGAGCGCGACGAAGCCGCCGCCAAGCAGCAGCGACCACCAGGGAACGGGCCACCCCGCAGCCAGAACAGCCGGTGAAAATGGCTTCGGTGACACTGGCGCTGGGATCATGAGGGCAGTTTGACGCAGGCTATGTTTCGAAAGGGTTCAGGCCAGACCGTCCGTTGCGCATCGCTCATGCGGCCGATAGCGTGACGCTAAAAGCGCTTCATGAAGCAGGCGCACGCCAAAGGGACGGCTTATGCTCGGATTGATGCAGGACTGGCCGCTGACGGTCGACAAGATCCTCGACCACGCGAAGAACTGGCACGGCCACCGCGAGGTCGTGACCCGCTCGGTGGAAGGGCCGATCGTCCGCGCCACCTACGCCGAGATTCACGCGCGGGCGAAGCGGGTCTCCAGCGTTCTGAGCGGCTGGGACATCCAGGTCGGCGACCGGATCGCGACGCTGGCGTGGAACTCCGGCCGGCACATGGAGATCTGGTACGGCATCATGGGCGTCGGGGCCGTGTGCCACACCCTGAACCCGCGCCTGTTCCCGGAACAGCTGATCTACATCATCAACCACGCCGAAGACCGCGTGATCTTCGTCGACCTGACCTTCGTGCCGCTGCTGCAGGCGATCCTGCCGCACTGCCCGACGGTCGAGCGGGTCATCGTCATGACCGATGACGCCCACATGCCAGACGCCAAGCTGCCGGGCATGGAATGCTATGAATCCCTGCTATCGGGCGCGTCCGAAGACATCGAGTGGGGCGGGTTCAACGAGCAGACGGCCTGCGGCCTCTGCTACACCTCGGGCACGACCGGCAATCCGAAGGGCGTGCTGTACTCGCACCGCTCCAACTTCATCCACACGCTGCTGGGCATGCAGTCGACCGTGCTGGGGCCGTCGCCGAAGGAGGTGATCCTGCCGGTGGTGCCGATGTTCCACGCCAACGCCTGGGGCATCGCCTTCGCCGGTCCGGCCTCGGGCGCCAAGCTGGTCATGCCCGGCGCGCGGATGGACGGCGCGGCGATCTACGAGCTGATCGAGAGCGAAGGCGTCACCTTCTCGGCCGCGGTGCCGACGGTCTGGCAGGGGCTGCTGACCCACCTGCGCGAGAACGGCCTGCGCATTCCCACAGTCAAGAAAGTGCTGATCGGCGGCTCCGCCGTGCCGGAGAGCCTGATCCGCGCCTTCCAGGAGGAGTTCGGCATCGAGGTGCTGCAGGGCTGGGGCATGACCGAAACCTCGCCGATCGGCACGCTGTCCAACCTGCCGCCCGAACTGCTGGCCTTGCCGTACGACGAGCAGATGAAGTGGCGGGTGAAGCAGGGCACGCCGCCCCTTGGCGTCGAGCTGAAGCTGAAGAACTACGCCGGTCAGGAGATGCCCCATGACGGGCACACCTACGGGCGGCTGATGATCAAGGGGCCGACCATCGCGGGGGCCTACTTCAAGGGCGAAGGCGGCGACATCCTCGATCACGAGGGCTTCTTCGACACCGGCGATGTCTCCACCATCGACGAGCAGGGCTTCATGCAGATCACCGACCGCGCCAAGGACGTGATCAAGTCCGGCGGCGAGTGGATCAGCTCGATCGAGATCGAGAACATCGCCGTCGGCCATCCGAAGGTCGAGCTGGCCGCCGTCATCGGCGCGGCCCACCCGAAATGGGACGAGCGCCCGGTGCTGATCGTCAAGCTCAAGCCCGGCGAGACGCAGGACAAGCAGGAGCACCTCGACTTCCTGCAGGGCAAGATCGCCAAATGGTGGATGCCGGACGACGTGGTCTTCGCCGACGAGATCCCGTTGGGCGCGACCGGCAAGGTCGACAAGAAGCTGATCCGCGAGCGGATGAGCGATTACCGCCTGCCGACGGCGGGCTGAGGCGATGATCGGCGGGCGCAAGCCTCGAACGGCCGTGCAGGCGCTGCTGGCGGTCAGTCTGGCGGCGCCGCTGCTGGTGCTGGTCGCGGCGCTGGGTACGCGCACCGGCCTGATGCCGCCCGAGATCGGCTACGACCTGCTGACGCTCAAGGTCGGCTGGTGGCTCGCCTTCCTCGGCGCGGCGGCTGGCCTGATCGCCGCGGTCCTGGCGCTGCGGGATGTCCGGCGCAGGGGCGTGCTCGCGGCGGTTGCGCTGCTGGCCGGGCTCGGGACCCTCGGCGTCTATGTCTGGCAGACCAGCCGCATCGCTGCGGCTCCGTCCGAGGACGTCAGCAGCAACCTGGCCGAGATTCCGGGTTTCGGCGACATGCCCCGTGGCGGCCAAGGGCAGGGGCTGGCTTCCATCGTCGGGGCCGAAGCCTGCCCCGGCGCGCTTCCGGCCATGACCCAGATCGCGCCGGAATCCGCCGCCTGGGCGCTGCAGCAGGCCGGATTCTCGGTGCGCGGCGCCGGCGTGGCCCGGGCCGACGGCACGCATCAGGGCTTCTGGTTCGGTTTCCGGCACGACGCCGTCATCCGCATCCGCCCGGGCCGGACGGATGTTCGCGTCGCCGCGCGCGATGGGCGCTCGCACGCGGGCGCCGCCTGCCGCATGGCGACCCGCATCAGCGAAGCGCTCCGCTCCGGCCGCTGAGCCTCAGGCCGGCTCCCACACCGCGTCGATAAGCGGCCCCGGTGTCGCCCGCACGCGCCCCGCCGTCTCCAGCGCGATCAGATGGGCCCAGACGGACAGGCTGGCCGCCGCCCACAGGCGCGGATCGACAGCGGCGTAGAGGGCCGGGACCATGTCCGCGATCCGCCCCGCCCCGCCTTCGACCTGCGCCAGAATCTGCGCCTCCCGCGCCAGCCGGTGGTCGCGATAGGCCGCGAGAAAGGGGCCGGGCTCTCTGATCGGGCCGCCGTGGGTCGGCCACAGCGTCTCGAAGCGACGCGCGATGACCCTGTCGAGGCTGTCCATATAGGCGGCCATGTCGCCGTCAGGGGGCGCGACCACGGTCGTCGACCAGCCCATGACGTGGTCGCCGCTGAACAGGGCCGCTTCCTCCCGCAGGGCGAAGGCGAGGTGGTTCGACGCGTGCCCCGGCGTTGCGAGGACATCCAGCGTCCATCCGTCCCCTTCGATAACTTCGCCGCCCGCCAGAACCACATCCGGGGCGAACGCCTCGTCCTCGTCCTCATCGAGCACCGCTGAAGCATGGGTCTGCCGCAGCGGCGGTCGGGCCGCGAGGATCGGAGCTCCGACGGCCTGTGCAAATGGCCGCGCGAGTGGCGCGTGGTCGCGGTGGGTGTGGGTCACCAGCACATGACTCACCCGCCGACCCTCGACCGCCGCCAGCAGGGCCGCCAGATGCTCCGCGTCATACGGACCGGGGTCGATCACCGCAACGCCGGCGCCGTTCTCCGGCTTTCCGACGATGTAGGTGCCTGTCCCGGTGTAGGTGAACGGTCCCGGATTGTTCGCGACCACCCGTTGGATCAGCGGCGAGACCGCGTCCAGCCGCCCGTACTCGAAAGGCGGCATGGGGACGAAGGGGATCATTGCGGACGGCCCGGAGCTTGCGTGGGGGTCCTGCAAACCTTCTGCGGAGCGCGCATCGTGGCTGTTTCCATCGCCTTGGCTGTCTCAAATCGGCTTCAGCCCGTGGCTGCGGCCCTGTTGTGTCTCATGGCGGCGCAGCTGGCGGTAGCCTCCTGCACCCCGGAGCCTGTTCCGTACGCCGCCCGCGTTGAGGTCGCCCGCTAGAGCGGGAGCCGGCTGAGGTCGTATCCGACCGCCGCGGCGGCGGTCCTGAGCTCCTCCGCGTCCGCGCCCTTCGATCGCTCCGACATCGCCCAGAGCGCGGCGGAGCGCATGCCGGAGCGGCAGAACAGCACCGTCGGCTGACCATCCGCCAATGCGTCGGCGACCGCCTGCACCTGATCCGGGCCGGGCAGGCCCGACACCGGGATCCACAGGAACCCCATTCCCGCCTCGCTCGCGGCCGTTTCCATCTCGGCGGCGGTGGGCTGACCCGGGTCCTCGCCGTCGGGACGGTTGCTGATGATGCGCCGAACGCCCGCCTCCGCGAGGCCCGGCAAGGCGGCCGGCGCGAGCTGCGGAGACGCCCAGACGGTCGGGGAGAGTGGCCGGGGGCTCATGGGCGGGTCCCTTCAGAACAGGCGGGTCGCGCCTGACTCGTCCAAGGTCGCGTGCGGGTCAAGGCGCGGATGCTGTGGCTTTTCGGCCCCGGGACCCGTTTTTGTTGACTTCGCCGCCGGTCCCGGAAAAACCATCGGGGCCTTCGGGCGTTGCTGTGCGTCTCCACAACCACCATCAGGCGATCTCATGCTGCTGACCCTCGCTTCCGCCCTTCTGCTGTCCACCGCCCCGGCTCCGCAGGACGGCGTCGTCAGCACGGCGCCCCGCGCCGAGACCGTGGAAACCGAGCGCTATCGCGAGGCGGTCGCCTACGCCAACCCGATGCCGACCGGCGCGCCGGAGGCCGACTATCCGCTGGTGGCCTGGTGCGAGGCGCTGGTGAACGGCCATGTCGCGCTCGGCGAGACCCTGACCACCCGCGATCCGCTCGACACCGACATCATCCGGTTGGGCAAGCTCGAGGCCGCCGATTTCCGCGCCGCGCTTGAGGCCGCCGAGCCGCGCCAGACCGCGGCCAGCCGCGCTGCGGCCCGCACGGCCGCCGTCCAGGCGACCGCCAAATGGGCGCCGTTCACCGGACAGGAAGAAGCGGTCCGCAGCCAGGCCTTCGGCCTGTTCTTCGGCCTGCCCGGCCGCTGCGAGCACGCCGCCCGCCGCATCCGCAACAACATCACCACCGCCCCCGCCACGCCGCGGGACGTCGGGCTGGAGTAGGGGCTCAGGCGGCGTCGCTTCGCGGCTGTGCGTCCGGCTCGTAGTTGAGGATGGGGGCCAGCCAGCGTTCGGCGGTGGCCATGTCCCAGCCCTTGCGCCGCGCGTAGTCGGCGACCTGATCCGGATCGATCTTGCCGACACCGAAGTAATGGCTTTCGGCATGGCCGAAGTAGAGGCCTGACACCGAGGCCGGCGGCGTCATGGCGAAGCTCTCGGTCAGGGCCATGCCGGCGTTGTCCTCGGCCTGCAGCAGGCGGAACAGGGTCGCCTTTTCCGTGTGGTCGGGCTGGGCCGGATAGCCGGGCGCCGGGCGGATGCCCCGATAGCGTTCGGCGATCAGGTCCTCGACCGTTGTCTGCTCGTCCGCCGCATGTCCCCACAGTTCCGTCCGCACCTTCTTGTGCAGCGCTTCGGCGAAGGCCTCGGCGAGCCGGTCGGCCAGCGCCGTCGCCATGATGGCCGAATAGTCGTCCCCCGCGTCCTTGAACCGCCTGGCGATCTCCAGTTCGCCATGGCCCGCGGTGACGGCGAAGGCGCCGATGTAGTCGCGGCCTGTCTCCGCAACGAAGTCCGACATCGCCAGGTTGGGCTTGCCGTTCGACTTCTTGATCTGTTGCCGCAGCGTGTGGAAGCGAGCGATTTCGCCGGTGCGGCTCTCGTCGGCGTATACGGCGATGTCGTCGCCGACGGCGTTGGCGGGCCAGAAGCCGACCACGCCGCGGGCGGTGAACCATCTCTCTTCGACGATCCGCTTCAGCATCGCCTGCGCGTCCTTGAACAGGTCGCGCGCGGCCGAGCCGACGATCTCGTCCTCGAGGATCAGCGGATAGCGGCCGATCAGCTCCCAGCTGGCGAAGAAGGGCGTCCAGTCGATGTGGTCGGCGAGGTCCCCCAGATCCCAGCTGTCAAAGGCGCGCACGCCGAGGAAGGACGGGGCGCAGGGCAGGGGCGTCGCCGGGTCGGGGCGGAAGCGGTTCTGACGCGCGGCGGGCAGGGCGGCGCGGGCCTTGACCTCCTGGCCACGCGCGTACTGTTCGCGGATGCGGATGTATTCGTCCCGCGTGGCAGCCTCGTTCCTCGTCCGCTCCGTCTTGGACAGCAGGCCCGACACCACGCCGACGGCGCGGCTGGCGTCCACGACGTAGGTCGTCGAGCCCGAGCGGTATCCCGGCTCGATCTTGACCGCCGTGTGGGTCCGGCTGGTGGTCGCGCCGCCGATCAGCAGGGGAATGGTGAAGCCGCGCCGCTCCATCTCGCGCGCCACGAACACCATTTCGTCGAGGCTGGGCGTGATCAGGCCCGACAGGCCGACGATGTCGACGTTGTGCTCGACGGCGGCGTCGAGGATGCGGTCAGCCGGGACCATGACGCCCAGGTCGATGACCTCATAGTTGTTACACTGCAGCACGACCCCGACGATGTTCTTGCCGATGTCGTGGACGTCGCCCTTGACCGTCGCCATCAGGATGCGGCCGGCCTGCTCGCGCGGCTTGCCGGCCTTTTCGGCCTCCATGTACGGCTCCAGCCAGGCCACGGCCTGCTTCATCACCCGGGCCGACTTCACCACCTGCGGCAGGAACATCTTGCCCGAGCCGAACAGGTCGCCGACCACGTTCATCCCGTCCATCAGGGGGCCTTCGATGACGTGCAGCGGGCGCTCGACGGACAGCCGGGCCTCCTCGGTGTCGGCCTCGATCCAGTCGGTGATGCCGTGGACCAGCGCGTGTTCGATCCGCTTGCCGACCGGCGCGTCGCGCCACTTCAGATCGACGACCCGCGCCGCGCCCTTCTCGCCCTTGTAGTCCGGCGCCATGTCGACCAGCCGCTCGGTGTTCGAGACGTTGGTCCGCTGCGGCCGGTTCAGGATCACGTCCTCGACCGCCTCGCGCAGGTTCGGATCGATGTCGTCGTACAGGGGCAGGTCGCCGGCGTTGACGATGCCCATGTCCATGCCCGCCTGGATGGCGTGGTACAGGAAAACCGAATGGATCGCCCGCCGCACCGGCTCGTTGCCGCGGAAGCTGAACGAGACGTTCGACACCCCGCCCGAGACGCGGGCGTAGGGCAGGGTGGACTTGATCACCCGCGTCGCCTCGATGAAGTCGACGGCGTAGTTGTCGTGCTCCTCGATGCCGGTCGCCACGGCGAAGATGTTGGGGTCGAAGATGATGTCTTCGGGCGGGAAACCGACCTCGTCAACGAGGATGCTATAGGCGCGGGTGCAGATCTCGATCTTGCGCGCGGCGGTGTCGGCTTGGCCCACCTCGTCGAAGGCCATGACCACCACGGCGGCGCCGTAGCGCAGGCATTTGACCGCCTGTTCGCGGAACTCGGCCTCGCCCGCCTTCATCGAGATCGAATTGACGATCGGCTTGCCCTGGACACACTTCAGGCCCGCCTCGATCACCTCCCATTTCGAGCTGTCGATCATCACCGGCACGCGGGCGATGTCCGGCTCGGCCGCGATCAGGTTCAGGAAGGTGACCATGGCCTGCTTCGAGTCGAGCAGGCCTTCGTCCATGTTGATGTCGATGACCGAAGCCCCAGCCTCGACCTGCTGGCGCGCCACCGACAGGGCGGCGGAATAGTCGCCCTCGATGATCAGCTTCTTGAACTTGGCCGAGCCGGTGACGTTGGTCCGCTCGCCGACGTTGATGAAAGTTGGTCTCATTACGCGTAGGCCACCCAGCCGCACCAATATAAGCCGCGGAAGATCGGCTCGATTTCGTTGAACCCGGCCTCACGCAGGAGCGCCTCATCGCGCGCCGGTGCGACGCAGTTCAGCTGGGTGCGCAGCCGTGCGTGCGCATCTTTCAGGACCTTCGGGTCCATCTCGCTGTCGCTGCCGAACTTCAGATAGCGGTCGAACTGCCGGCCCGAGGCAGGATCGTTCTTGTCGATGCTCAGGTGCGCGAGGACGAAGGGCGCGCCGGGCTTCAGACGGTTGCGGATCGCCTTGAGCGTTTCGAGCTTCCCGCCATCGTCGGGCACGAAATGCAGCGTCAGCATGCAGGTGGCCGCGTCGAACGGCCCCTCAGGCGCATCGAAAATGTAGCCGTCGACCCAGTCCACGGAGGACGGGTCGCCGAGGTAGGCCTTGCCCTGCGCGATCATTTCAGCCGAGGGATCAACGGCGCAGAACCGGCCTTCGGGCAGGGCGCGGATCAGGGTCTCCAGCTCAAGTCCGCCCCCGCCGCCGACCACGAGCGTCTGCGCCGGAGACGCCTCGGCGATCAGCTGCGCCATGATGCGGTGCAGCCCGTCGAACCCCGGAATGATCTTGCGGGGTCGCTCTGCGTAGGTTCTGGCGTGTTCCGGGTCCTTGAACAGGTCGGCGATCTCGTCGGTCATGCCCGTCGCCTCACGCCACCAGCTCGAAGGGTTCGAGGCCCGACAGGCGCATGGCCACCGGACGCGTCGGGATTTCACGCGTCGGCAGCTTCGCAACCGCCGCCGCCGTGTGCCGGATATGCTCCGGCGTGGTGCCGCAGCAGCCGCCGACGATGTTGACGAGGCCCGAGGCCGCCCATTCCTCGATGAAGTGCGCGGTCTCGTGCGGCTGCTCGTCATACTGGCCCATGGCGTTCGGCAGCCCCGCGTTGGGATAGGCGGCGACGAGGGTGTCCGCCACGCGGCTCAGTTCGGCGATGAACGGCCGCATCAGGTCGGCGCCGAGGGCGCAGTTGAAGCCGACCGCGAAAGGCTTGGCGTGGCGGACGCTGTTCCAGAAGGCCTCGGCGGTCTGGCCCGACAGGGTCCGGCCCGAACGGTCGGTGATGGTGCCCGAGATCCAGATCGGCAGGGCTTCCATCCCCTCGTCCTCAAGGTCCTTGATGGCCTTGATCGCGGCCTTGCAGTTCAGCGTGTCGGTGATGGTCTCGATCAGATACAGGTCGACCCCGCCCGCGTTCAGCGCCCGGACCTGATGGCGGTAGGCGTCATAGACCTGATCGAAGGTGACCAGCCGCGCGCCGGGGTCGTTCACGTCCGACGACATCGACAGCATCTTGTTCAGCGGTCCGATCGAACCGGCGGCGAAGCGCGGCTTGTGCGGCTCCTTCGCCGTCCAGCGGTCGGCGGCCGCGCGGGCCAGCTTCGCGCCCTCCAGATTGATGTCCCAGACCGCCTGTTCGTCCAGCTTGTAGTCGTCCTGGGCGATGACCGTGGCCGAGAAGGTGTTGGTCTCGGAGATGTCGGCCCCGGCGGCGAAGTACTGGTCGTGCAGGCCCGAAATGACGTCCGGCCGCGTCAGGCACAGGATGTCGTTGTTGCCCTTCATCTGGCCGTTGTGACCAGCGAAGCGGTCGCCGCGGAAATCCTCTTCCGACAGCTCGCTGCGCTGAATCATCACGCCCCAGGCGCCGTCGAGGACGAGGATGCGCTCGCGCGCAGCGGCATGCAGGGCGGCGATGCGTTCGCTGCGGGGAAGGGCGGTACTCATACTGTGGCGGCTTTCGTCTCGCGCACGCCCAGCACCCGGCAGATGGCGTAGACGAGGTCGGCGCGGTTCAGCGTGTAGAAGTGGAAGTCGGCGAAGCCCTCTTCCTGCAGACGGGCGCAGGTTTCCGCGGCGACCGAGGCGGCCAGCAGCTTGCGCGTCTCGGGATCGTCGTCCAGGCCGTCGAAATGGGCCTTGAGCCAGTCGGGGATCGACGCCCCACAGGCGCCGCACATCCGTGTCAGGCCGGTGAAGTTGGACACCGGCATGATGCCGGGGATCAGCGGGATGGTCACGCCCGCCGCCCGCACCCGGTCGCGGAAGCGCAGGAACGCGTCCATGTCGAAGAAGAACTGGCTGACCGCGCGGGTGGCCCCGGCGTCGATCTTGGCCTTCAGCACGTCGATGTCGTGATCGATGGACGGGCTCTCGGGGTGCTGCTCGGGATAGACGCCGACGGTGATGTCGAAGCCGCCGACCCGGCTGATGGCCTGAGCCAGTTCGGTGGCGTTGGCGTAGCCGTCGGCGCGCGGCTGGTAGGCTCCGCCGATCCCGGCGCCGCCCGGCGGATCGCCGCGCAGGGCGACGATGTGCTTCACGCCCGAGGCCTTGTATTCGCGGATCACCTCGTCGACCTCGTCGCGGCTGGCTTCGACGCAGGTCAGGTGGGCGGCGGGGTTCAGCGACGTTTCGGCCAGGATGCGGCTGACGGTTCGGTGGGTTCGCTCGCGGGTCGATCCGCCCGCGCCGTAGGTGACTGAGACGAAAGCCGGGTTCAGCGGCGCGAGGCGCTGGATGGCCTTCCAGAGATTGGCCTCGGCCTCGTCCGACTTGGGCGGGAAGAACTCGAACGAGACGCGGGGCCGCGAGAGGTCCTGCCCGGCGCGGGCCACGGGACCCAAGGGCGACAGGAGCAGGGCGCGGGCTTCGGCGAGGCTGCGAGGGGCGATGCTCATGCGACCGCCGCCTTGGCCACGGCCGGGCGTTCGGCGGTCCAGATGCAGACCGTCAGGCCGTCGGTGTCCGGCGGGAGGGCGATCGGCGCCGACGGTTGCAGACCGGCGTCGGTCAGCCACCGGCGCATCTCGGAGTCGGCGAAGCCGAGGCGGCGGTGCTGATGCTCCTCGCGCAGATGCTCCATCTGATGGGGGGCGAAATCGACGATCAGCAGCCGCCCCTCGGGCATCACCAGACGCGCCGCCTCGGCCACCGCCGCGGCCGGATCGACGAGGTAGTGCAGAACCTGATGCACCATCACCAGGTCGGCGCTCTGCTCGGGCAGGCGGGTGGCGAAGATGTCGCCGTGACGCAGCTCGACCTTGTCCAGCCCGGCCTTGGTGACGTTGGCCCGGGCGATGTTCAGCATGTTCTGGCTGAGATCGAGCCCGACCGACATCTTGGCGCGTCGGCCCAGCAGGGTCAGCATCCGGCCGGAGCCCGTGCCCAGATCCACGACGCGCTCGAACGGCCCCTCGCCGGCCGCGCGGGCGATCGCGTCCTCCACGGCGCTTTCGGAGACGTAGAGCGAGCGGATGCGGTCCCATTGCGGAGCGACCCGTTCGAAATAGGTGTTGGCCGCCGCCTCCCGGTCCTTGCGCACCGTCTCCAGGCGACGGTCGTCGACCTCGCCCGCCGAAGCGTCCAGCAGGTCCAACACGGTGTCGATCAGCCGCCGGGCCGGCAGGTCGGACGACAGGCGGTAGAAGACGCGCGCCCCGTCTGGGAACCGTTCGATCAGCCCGGCGTCCGCCATCAACTTCAAATGGCGGGACACGCGAGGCTGGCTCTGGTCGAGGATGCGAGACAGCTCCATCACCGACAGCTCTTCCCCTGCGAGCAGGGACAGGATGCGGAGGCGGGTCGGTTCGCCGGCGGCGCGGAGGGCCTCGACGGTCTGGTCGGCGCTGAATGACATTTCTTTATATAAAGATATCCTTATATGATTTGGCAAGCAGAATCCGCTGGTAAGCCGGACTGACGAGTCGCATTCTCCCGCCGTTGGTCGTCGCTGGAGGAAGCCATGTTCCGTACGGTCCTGCTCGCCGCTCTCGTGTCCGCCGCCGTCGGCTCGTCCGCCGCCTCGGCCCAGACCACGCCCGCCTCCACCACCGTTCAAGCGCCCGGCGTGGGGATCGCCCCGCCGACCGACCGGGCGCAGGTCTCAGCCTGGGCGGACCGGTTGTTCACCCGCCTCGACGCCGACCAGAACGCCGCCCTGACCAGCGGCGAGCTGCTGGTCCTGACCCAGGGCGGGGCCGCGGCCATGGGGGGAGGGCGGCTCCGCGCCGTCATCGCCCAGTCCGACGCCAGCGGCGACTCGCGCATCAGCCGTGAGGAACTGGCCGCCGGCGCAGAGCGGCTGTTCACCCGCATGGATGTCAACGGAGACGGTCGTCTGACGGGCGATGAACTGCCCCGGCCTCCAGCGTCGCCCCGGGCTCCCTCGATGCCGACCGCGCCCGCGCCCGATCCCTTCCCGCCGATGCCCGAGCCCGAGGGCTGACGGGTTAGTCCCTGTCGGGAACCGGCGTCTTGAGCGGCTCCCCCGCGAACGCCGCCTGAAGGTTCTGCATCAGCAGCATCAGCATCCCCTGCACCGCCTCGGTGGTGGCGCCGGCGGTGTGCGGGGTCAGGACGGTGTTGGGCACGTCGGCCCAGCGCGACACATCGACCGGCTCGGCCTCGAACACGTCCAGCGCCGCTTGTCCCAGGCGACCGCCGTTGAGCGCGGCGATCAGGGCGTCCTCATCCACCAGCTGCCCGCGCGCGACATTGACCAGCAGGCCGTTGGGCCCGAGAGCCTCGATCACCTCGCGCGAGATCAGTCCCATATTGCTGTCGTCGGCCTTGCAGGCCACGACAAGGATATCGCTGTCCACGGCGAGCTCCAGCAGGGAGACGGCACGGGTCCAAGCGACGTCCTTCTCTCGTGGCCCCCACCATTTGACCGACATCCGCAGCGCCTCGGCCCGGCGGGCGACGGCCTCGCCGATACCGCCGAGACCCACAATCCCCGCTTTCTGACCGTGCAGCGACGGTGTGATCATCTTCGAATCCGGGGTCCATTCGTCGGCGCGCAGCTGCCGGTCGCCGGCGGCGATTTGACGGCGCGCGGCGATGATCAGCCCGAGAGCGTGGTCCGCCACATCCTCATGGTTGACGCCCGGCGCATGGGTGACCGGAAGGCCGCGGGCCCTGCACCATTCAACGTCGATGCGGTCGTAGCCGGACGTGAAACAGGCGATCAGCTGCAGCTTCGGCAACTGTTCGATCAGCGCCTTGTCGAGCGGAAACTCTCCCGCCACCACAAGCGCACGGATTTCCGCCTGCGCCTCCAGCGGCGGCCCCTCCCAGAACCGGTAGACGGTCCACTGGCTCTCGAGAAACGCGGTCAGCGGCGCCAGATGCCGCTGCATGATGAGGATGGCGGGGCGATCGGTCATGCGCGGACCCTAATCCACCGCCGCCCAATGAAAAACGGCCTCCCGACGGATCGGGAGGCCGCTTCGCGAACGCTCGGCGCCTTAGCGCCCGAACTTCTGGAACTTGATCCGGTGCGGGATCAGGCTCTCCACGCCGAGACGACGCTTCTTGTCTTCTTCGTACGCTTCGAAGTTGCCCTCGAACCATTCGACGTGGCTGTCGCCCTCGAAGGCGAGGATGTGCGTCGCCAGACGGTCGAGGAACCAGCGGTCGTGGGAGATGACCACGGCGCAGCCGGCGAAGCCTTCCAGCGCCTCCTCGAGGTTCTGCAGCGTCTCGATATCGAGGTCGTTGGTGGGTTCGTCGAGCAGCAGCAGGTTGCCGCCGGTGGCGAGGGTCTTGGCGAGGTGGACGCGGTTACGCTCGCCGCCGGAAAGCTGGCCGACCTTCTTCTGCTGGTCGCCGCCTTTGAAGTTGAAGCTGCCGACATAGGCGCGGGTGTTGATCTCGCGCTTGCCGACCATCATCACATCGGTGCCGCCGGATATTACCTCCCAGATGGTCTTGTTGGGCTCAAGGTCGTCGCGGCTCTGATCGACATAGGCCAGTTTGACCGTCTCGCCGACGCGGATCGTGCCGGCGTCGGGCTGTTCCTGGCCCGTAATCAGACGGAACAGGGTGGATTTACCGGCCCCGTTGGGGCCGATCACGCCGACGATGCCGTTGGGCGGCAGTTTGAAGGTCAGGTTGTCGAACAGCAGTTTGTCGCCATAGGATTTCCGCAGGCCCTCGGCCTCCAGAACGACGTTGCCGAGGCGCGGGCCGGGCGGGATCTGGATGACGGCGTGGGTCTGGGCCCCGCGCATGCTCTCCTGCTCGTCGACCATCCGCTCATAGGCGGCCAGACGGGCCTTGGACTTGGCCTGGCGGGCCTTGGCGCCCGATCGGACCCATTCCAGTTCGCGGGTCAGGGCGCGCTGGCGGGCTTCGGATTCCGACTGCTCCTGCACGACGCGCTTGGTCTTGGCTTCCAGCCACGACGAGTAGTTGCCCTCGTGCGGGTGGCCCTTGCCGCGGTCCAGCTCCAGCGTCCACTTCGTCACCAGATCGAGGAAATAGCGGTCGTGAGTCACCAGGATGACGCAGCCGGGGAAGTTCTCAAGGTGATGCTGCAGCCAGGCCACCGACTCGGCGTCGAGGTGGTTGGTCGGTTCGTCGAGCAGCAGCATGTCGGGCTTGGACAGCAGCAGCCGGGCCAGGGCCACGCGGCGCTTTTCACCGCCGGACAGGTTGGTCGTTTCCCAGTCGTCGGGCGGGCAGCGCAGGGCGTCCATCGCCATTTCGATGCGGCTGTCGATGTCCCAGACGTCGCCGGCGTCGATCTTTTCCTGCAGGGCCGTCATCTCGGCCATCAGCTCGTCGGTGTATTCCTCGGCCATCTCGCCGGCGATGGCGTTGAAGCGGTTGACCCACTGCTTCTCCTCGCACCACGCCTCGACGTTCTCGCGCACGTTCAGCGCCGGATCGAGGTGCGGCTCCTGCTCCAGATAGCCGCGCTTGATCCCGTCGGCGGCGCGGGCCTCGCCGGAGAACTCCTTGTCGAGCCCGGCCATTATCTTCAGCAGGGTCGACTTGCCCGAGCCGTTGACGCCGACCACGCCGATCTTGGCGTCATTGTAGAAGCTCAGCCAGATGTTCTCGAAGATCTTCTTGCCGCCTGGAAAGGCCTTGGTCAGGCCCTGCATCTGGAAAATGTACTGCTGCGCCATGAGGTGCGTCGCGCCCTGTCGTCTGATGTGCGGGGAAGTTGGCGCGGGATGTAGCGACCCGCCGCCGTGAGGGCAAATGACTAGCAGGGGGACGGGACCGTTTGATGGCGGTCGCTGCATCCAAATGCGGCGGTCAATGCCTCATGAGCATGCGCCGGAAGGACCGGCGGCCTTGGGGGCGACGCCGATGTTCTCTCGTATCGCTTTTGCCGCGCTTCTCCTGACGGCCGGCCTTGCGCCGGAGGCGAGCCATGCATCCATCGTTCAGGCCGCTGAGACCCGCGACCCGGCGCGGTTCCGCGCCGATATGGACGCCTTCATCAATCGTGCGCTGCTCCGGGTCGAGGCCGTCCCGGGGCTGGCGGTTGCGGTGGTCGATCGCGGGGGGCCGGTGCTGACGGCGGGATACGGCCTGGCGGACGTCGAAAACAGGGTCCCGTCGACGGCGCAGACGCGCTTCTACATCGCATCGGCCGCCAAGTCGTTCACGGCCCTTGCGGTCGCCGCGGTCGCACAACGCGCCGAGCTCGATCTGGATGCGCCCCTGTCGAGCTGGTCGTCGGGATCGGGCATACCGTCCGACATCGCCGACCGCGTGACCTTGACGGACCTTCTCAGCCACCAGTCAGGCGTCGGCAACAATCCTATCGCCTATCGGGTCGCCTTCACGGGAGAATGGACGCCCGACCTGTTGTGGCGCCTAACCGATCAGACGGTCCTCACCCCCGACACGCCCCACGGCCAGTTCAGATACACGAACGTCGGCTACAATCTGGCGACCGTGCTGCTGGAACGTCGGTTCGGGCGCGATTGGCGACGCATGGTCGACGACGAGGTGTTGCGCCCTCTCGGCATGACCCGGACCACCGCCTTGATCGATGAGGCGCGCTCGGACGAGTCCGGCGTCGCGGCGGCATATCTCGGTTCCAGGGCCGGTGAGCCCCAGCGCGCCTACCTGCAGAAAACCGACGCGACCATGCACTCGGCCGGAGGACTGGTGTCGACCGCCGACGATATGGCGGTGTGGCTGGAAGCTCAGATCACGGACGGCCTTGTCGGCGGCCGGCGCGTTCTTCCGCCGGGCCTTGTGGCCATGACCCACCAGCAGAGGGTGGCGCAGGAGACGACGTTCGGTCCCTACGTCCGCACAGGTTACGGACTGGGCTGGCAGATCGGACGTTATGGCGACGACCTCCTGCTGCACCATTTCGGAAACTTTGCGGGCTCGCGCGCGCACGTATCGTTCATGCCGGAACGGGGATTGGGCGTAGCGGTGATGGTGAACGAGGATGCCTTCGCGGGGGGTGACTTCGCGGATCTGATAGCAAACTATGCCTATGACTGGTTTGCCGCCAGGCCGGACCTTGAAGCCACCTACGATGCACGCCTCCAGGACCTGGTCACCATGCGCGACAGGCGTCGGGAGGGCTACGCGGCCGCAGTCGCGTCGCGGGCTGCGCGACCACGTACGCTCAGCCGGCCCAACGCCGCCTACGTCGGCGTGTACGAGAGCCCTGCGCTGGGGCGGATGCAGGTGAGCGAAAGCGGCGAGAGCCTGACTATCTCGATCGGAGTGCAACGGGCCGTCGCCGAGAATTTCACGCAACCGGAAAGCCTTCGCGTGGAACTGGCGCCGCTGGTGGGCGAACCCGTCGTCTTCGAGTTGGACGGGGATGGCGTTCCTGTCGCGCTGATCTACTCGGGAGAGCGTTTCCCCCGACTGTGACCCGTCAGGCCTGCCAACCGATTTGATCGGTTGCTGCGCTTCTGGAACCGCGGAGGGGGAGGCGCGGTTGTTCGGGCGCGTCGAGGAGCGACAGCCAGCGGAGTGCGAGATGGCGGAGAAGGAAGGACCCGGAGCCGGTGAGGAGAACGACGGCCTGCATCGGCCGCTGATCCTGTCGGACGAACTTCAGGCGGTGGTCGGCGAGGGCCCCATGGGGCGGGCCGATGTGGTCAGCGGCCTGTGGGACTACATCAAGAAGAACGATCTTCAGGACGGGCAGGAGATCAAGGCCGACGAGCAACTGAAGGCGGTCTTCGGCAAGGACCGCTTCACGATGTTCGAGATGAACGAGATTCTGTCGGACCACCTGTCCGAGGCGGAGTGACCTCGCCTCAGGCGTAGTTGAAGCTGACCGGGATCCGCTCGCTGTTTGCGGCGTTCGGGGGCGCTTCGTGGCGCAGCCAGCTCTCCCATATCAGGGCCGTGCCCGGCTGCGGCGCCAGATCGCCCCGCTTGAGTAGGCGCGGGATGCAGCAACCCTCAGCAAGGAGGGCCAATATGTCGGAGAATGGAGTGACCCTTCATCCCCGTGGGGGCGCTCCGTCGGCTCGCCCGAGCCGAAGCGGCCAGAAGGCGCCGGGGGTGATCTCGGGGTCGGGCAGGAAGCGCGCGCCGAGATAGGAGACAGCCAGCCAGAGCGAAGTCCAGAGGGCCCACATCACGACCGCCAGCGGGATGTCGGTGCTCGCGTCTCCCGCCGCGTCGACCTGGCCGATCAGACCGACCGCAGCCGCCGCCAGGGCAGTCGCATAGACGACGATGCGCGACCATGGTCGGCATGCCAGCAGCGCAACGGATCCGATCACGAGCAGGCAGCCCGTCAGAAGCCACGGAAATTGGGGCACCCACATGCCGATCACCATGTGGAAGCAGCTGTAGAGCAGCAGGATCACGCCGGTGGCGCGGGGAAGTAACATGGCGGTCAATCGAAGCGCGGCATGCGCGTAGGTGTCGATACTGCGCCGACAAGATTTTCGCCGCCCTAACCCACAGGCTTAATACGGCGGCGCGATCGCCGGGCCGCAGCCCTCAGGCGTAGTTGAAACTGACGGATATCCGCTCGCTCTTCGCGGCGTTTGGCGGCACTTCGTGGCGCAGCCAGCTCTCCCACATCAGGACCGTGCCCGGCTGCGGCGCCAGATAGACGAACGGTTTTTCGGCCTCGGGCGCGTCGGCGTGGACGCCCGGCCGGGCCATCATCATCGGCAGGCGCGGATCTTCCAGCTTGAGGGCCGAGGCGCCGTCCGGGGTTTCGACATAGACCGTGCCGCTCAGGAAGGCGTGGGGATGGATATGGCCGCTGTGCGCCCCGCCGGGCTTGAGGATGTTCACCCACAGGCTGTCGAGCCGCGGCTTGCGCGCCAGGTCGAAGTTCAGCGCCTTCGCATAGAGCAGGGCGTGCCGGTCCAGATGGCGCTTCAGCTCGGCGAACTCCGGCATGCGCTGCGGCAGGTCCGCCAGCGAGCCGTAGGAGGTGTAGCCGCGGTAGGCATGCTCGCGGCACCACGCCCGGCCGGCGTGATCCTCGACGGCCAGCATGCGGCAGGCGTCGGCGAGCGCGGCGTTGAAGGCCGGGAACGCCGGCGTGGACGCGAGGCTGGCCTCGTAGACCTGGGTGACGAACAGCGGGCGCAGGGACATGACTCTCGATAGCCCTTCTCCCCTTGCGGGAGAAGGTGGCCGAGCGCAGCGAGGTCGGATGAGGGGTCGCACCGGTCGAGGAGCGCCGCCGCCACCCCCCGCCGCTGGAGAGACCCCTCATCCGTCAGCCTTCGGCTGCCACCTTCTCCCACAAGGGGAGAAGGAAGGACTGTCACCAGCCCACCCCGGCCTCGCCGCGCAGGATCGCCTCGGCCTCCGGCGTGTGCTTCGCCCCGCCGCGCTCGTGCAGCACCAGCGGCGGCAGCAGCCGCAACGGCGCCTTGCCCGTCTTGATCGCGTGAACCAGGACCCGTTTGGCCGGTTCGTCCGCGTGGGGGTGGACGCCGCGGACGGCGAAGGACCCGGCCTTGTCTCCGAGCAGCGCCAGCAGGTCACCGAGGCGGTCGGCGCGGTGGATGACCACGATGCGCCCGCCCTCTCGCACGGCCTTCAGAAGGAACCCGGTCCACGCGGCCAGACCGTCATCCGCTATCCACGCGCCGCGCTTTCCCGCGGCCGGAGCACGCAAAGCGCCCGCATCGTCGAAGAAGGGAGGATTGCTGACGGCCCAGTCGAACGACTCCAGTCCAAGGGCCCGGAAACCGGCCGCCACGTCGCCGGTCCGAATGTCGGCGTCGGTCTTGTTGAGAACTGCGTTCTCCCGCGCCAGATCGGCCAGGGCCGCGTCGCGCTCAAGGCCCGTCAAGGCCACGCCCGGCCGCCGCGCGGCGATCTGCATCAGCACGGCTCCTGCACCGCATCCGGCCTCGATCACCCGTTGGCTTGGCTGGCAGTCGATCCCCGCGGCCAGCAGAGCCGCGTCCATGCCGGCTCGATAACCCTTCGCCGGCTGACGCAGCCGGACGCGGCCGCCCAGCAGGGCGTTCTCGACGATCTCGGCGTTTGGCAGCGGTGGCGCTGCGACGGTCACGCGGCTTGACCCTTCATGGCCCGATCACCATTGTGCGCCGCATCGCCTTCGAGCAAGACGGCGGCTGGATTTTCCGGCGCGATCCTCTCCCCGCGCTCCCGAACGAGTATTCCGTTGGACGCTGTCACCGTCGCCGATCGCCGCTCGAAAGGTGACGTCGAACCCCTCGTGCGGCTGGCGCGCGACGACATGGCGGCGGTCGACTCCCTGATCGTCGCGCGCATGCAGTCGCAGGTGCCGGTCATCCCTCTTCTGGCCGACCATCTGGTCGCGGCGGGCGGCAAGCGCCTGCGCCCGCTGCTGACCGTGGCGGCCGCGCGCGCCGGACAGCCCTCCAACGCCGGAGGCCAAATCGACGCCGCCGTGAAACTCGCCGCCGCGGTCGAGTTCATCCACACCGCCACCCTGCTGCACGACGACGTGGTCGACGGCTCGAACCTGCGGCGCGGCAAGACCGCCGCCCACCTGATCTGGGGCGCGCCGTCCAGCGTGTTGGTCGGCGACTTCCTGTTCGCCCGCGCCTTCGAACTGATGGTCGAGACCGGCCAGATGCGCGCGCTGGGCATCCTCGCTCGCGCCTCCAGCGTCATCGCCGAGGGCGAGGTGCTGCAACTGACCCGCGCCCACGACCTTAACCTCGATCAGGAAACCTACCTCCGCATCATCTCGGCCAAGACCGCCGAACTGTTCGCCGCCGCGGCCGAGTCGGGCGCGGTCGGGGCGGGGGCCGACGAGGCCTGCGTCCGGGCGCTGCGCGCCTACGGTCTGAACCTCGGACTGGCGTTCCAGCTGGCCGACGATGCGCTGGACTACGGCGGCGTTTCGGAAGAACTGGGCAAGAACGCCGGCGACGACTTCCGCGAAGGCAAGGTGACCATGCCGCTGCTGCTGGCCGCCGCCCGCACGCGCGGCCGCGAGGACGCCTTCTGGGACCGCACCATCAACAAGGGCCAGCGCACCGAGGAAGACTTCCGCCGCGCCCGCGAGCTGGTGGTCGGAACCGGCGCCGTCATCACGACCCTCGACACCGCCCACGAATACGGCGACGCCGCCAAGGTCGCGCTGAAGGCATTGCCGGTCGGCGAATGGCGCTCTGCGCTGGAGCAGCTGGCGGACTTTGCGGTCAGCCGCGCGGCCTGAACCGAGCCTGCCTCAGCGCAGGCTGGCGCAGAACCGTTGGATGCGGCGGCAGGCTTCCTCCAGCACGTCCTCGGACGTCGCGTAGCTGATCCGGAAATAGGGGCTGAGGCCGAAGGCGGAGCCCTGCACCACCGCGACGCCCTCGGCGTCCAGCAGGGCGCTGGTGAAGGCGTCGTCGCTGTCGATCACGACGCCGTCCGGAGTCCGCTTGCCGATCAGCCCCTCGATCGACGGATAGACGTAGAAGGCGCCTTCAGGCGTAGCGCAGCGCAGGCCCGTCGCCTGATTCAGCATCGAGACCACCAGGTCGCGCCGCTGTTCGAAATGCGTCGCCCGCTCGGCGATGAAGTCCTGCGGCCCGTTCAGCGCCTCCACCGCGGCCCACTGGCTGATGGACGAGGGGTTCGACGTCGTCTGCCCCGCCACCTTGCGCATCAGGTCGATCAGCGGCTTGGGCCCGCCTCCGTAGCCGATGCGCCAGCCGGTCATGGCGTAAGCCTTGGACACCCCGTTCACCGTCAGCGTCCGTTCGTACAGGTCGGGCGCCACCTGGGCGATCGTACGATAGTCGAAGTCGCCGTAGATCAGGTGCTCGTACATGTCGTCCGTCATCACCCACACCTGCGGATGCCGGCGCAGCACGGCCGCCAGCGACTCCAGTTCATCGCCCGTATAGGCCGCGCCGGTCGGATTGGACGGGCTGTTGAGGATCAGCCACTTCGTCCGCGGCGTGATCGCCGCCTCCAGCGCCTCGGGCTTCAGCTTGAAGCCGTCCGCCTCGTGACCCACGACCGCGACCGGCTCGCCGCCCGCCAACAGCACCATGTCGGGATAGCTCACCCAGTAGGGCGCGGGCACGATCACCTCGTCGCCCGGCGACAGGGTCGCCACGAGCGCGTTGTAGATCACCGTCTTGCCGCCGGGCGCGACGTGAATCTGGCCGGTCCCGTAGGTCAGGCCGTTCTCGCGCGCGAACTTGGCCGCCACCGCCGCCTTCAGTTCGGGCAGGCCATCCACGTCGGTGTATTTCGTCTCGCCCCGGCGGATGGCGGCGATGGCCGCCTCCTTGACGTTCTCCGGCGTATCGAAGTCCGGCTCGCCCGCGCCCAGCCCCAGCACGTCGCGCCCCTCGCGCTTCAGCTCGCGCGCCCGTGCGGTCACCGCCAGGGTGGCCGAGGGCTTAACGCGGGCGAGGGCGGCGGACTGCAGGTTGGACATGGCGACTCCAGAGCGGCTGCTTTCCTTACGCAGATGCCTTGAGGTGATCAAACCACGCTCGCTCGCCGACGTGCGCACGGGATGCTAATCCGAATCGATGTCGCGCATCCTCGACTTCATCCTCAACATGGAGACCCGGCGCTGGCGGGCGGCGCTGGCGACGGCGCTGCTGCTCGGGGCGACGGTGGCCCTGCTGATGATCGGCAAGAGCCAGTTCGGCCTGGCGGCCGAGGAGAAGCTGGAGGCGTGGCTGCAGGGCTACGCCGGCAGCCCGTGGGCCCTCGCCATGACCATGGTGCTGTTCGTCGCCGCCGCCTTCATCGGGGTGCCCCAGTTCATCCTGATCGCCGCCTGCGTGGTCGCCTTCGGACCCTGGTTCGGCTTCCTCTATAGTTGGGTCGCGACGATCGGCTCGGCGGGGGTCACCTACTGGCTGGGGCGCGGACCGACGGCGCGGCTGGTCGACCGGTTCGGCGGCCGGACCATGAGCCGGCTCAAGGGCTTCGTCGGCAAGAACGCCTTCTACGCCAGCTTCATGATCCGCAACGTGCCCTCAGCCCCCTTCATCGTCGTCAACATGGCGTTCGGCGCGGCGCGGGCGGGGTTCTGGCCCTTCCTGTGCGGCTGCGCGCTGGGGGTGCTGCCGAAGACGGCGCTGGTGTCCTTCTTCGGCGGGGCGGTGGTTTCGGCTGTCAGCGGCGACGGCGTCTGGACGTCGCTGATTCTCGCCGGCGTCGCCGTCGTCTGGCTGGGCCTGATGCTGGCGGTGCGCGAGCTGGTGAAGCGTCGGGAGCGGGCGGCCGGCGCCGATTAACCGGCACAGTACTTGTTGCTGATCGAGGTGCGGCCTATCTGCGTTTCCTGACCACCCCCTCAAGGAGACGAGCATGCTGAAGCTTTACTATTCCCCCGGCGCCTGCGCCCTGGCCTCGCACATCGCGCTGGAGGAAGCCGGCGCTGACTACGAGCTGGCGAAGATCGACCTGAAGGCGGGGGAGCAGCGGACGCCCGAATACCTCGCGATCAATCCCGCCGGAGCGACGCCGGCGCTGCAGACGGACGAAGGCGTCCTGACCGAGAACGCGGTGATCATGGCCTATGTCGCGCAGGCGCATCCGCAAACCGCTTTGGCGCCGGATCCGTCCAGCTTCGCCTTCAGCAAGATGCAGTCGCTGAACGGCTGGCTCGGGTCGAGCCTGCATCCCGCCCTCGGGCGGCTGATGTTCAGCCGCCCGCCGCTGGAAGGGGAGGTGAAGGACGCCGCCCTCGAGATTGCCTTGGGCAAACTGGATGTCCTGGAGAATCACCTGTTCGTCGGCCCCTGGGCCACGGGCGGCGCCTATACGGTCGCGGACGGATATGTCTCCGTCTTCACCCGCTGGAGCCGCCAGACCGGGCTGCTGGATGCGGGCCGCTACCCGAATCTGAACCGGCATCTGGACGCGGTGCAGGCCCGCCCCGCCGTGCAGAGGGCGCTGGCGGCGGAAGGGATTCCCGCCGTCTGAAGCTTGGCTGACGGCATCGTGATGAGCCCGGGAGCGGACGGTCCGCTCCCGGCGCGTCCGCTTGTCCGCCGCAGGCTGTCAAAGGGGTTGTAATCCCCCCCGCACACGGGCAAACGGGCCGGAAGGTCGGCCAGGCGACAACGATCAGGATGCTGTGCGTATGGGGATGCGCGCGGCTGGGGCGTCGCCGAAGCGGACCGATACAGACCCAGCCCCCCGAGGTCGCCTTGGGGGCCGAATGAACGGTATCCCAAGCCCATGTTCTCCAGCATTTTCGGCGCGATCTCCAACGACATCGCAATCGACCTCGGCACCGTCAACACCCTGATCTACATGAAGGGCAAGGGCATCGTGCTCAACGAGCCGTCGGTGGTCGCGCTGCGGAACGTCGGCGGCCGCAAGATCGTCCACGCGGTCGGGCTGGAGGCCAAGCAGATGCTGGGCCGTACGCCGGGCCACATGGAAGCCATCCGTCCCATGCGCGACGGGGTCATCGCCGACTTCGAAGTCGCCGAGGAGATGATCAAGCACTTCATCCGCAAGGTTCATAACCGCCGCGGCTTCGTGAACCCGAAGATCATCGTCTGCGTGCCGTCCGGCGCTACGGCTGTCGAGCGCCGCGCCATCAACGACAGCTGCCTGAACGCCGGCGCCCGCCGCGTCGGTCTGATCGACGAGCCGATGGCCGCGGCGATCGGCGCCGGCCTGCCGATTCACGAGCCGACCGGCTCCATGGTCGTCGACATCGGCGGCGGCACCACCGAGGTGGCCGTGCTGTCGTTGTCCGGCATCGTCTATTCGCGCTCGGTCCGCGTCGGTGGCGACAAGATGGACGAGGCGATCATCAGCTACATGCGCCGCAACCATAACCTGCTGATCGGCGAGACCACCGCCGAGCGCATCAAGAAGGATATCGGCACCGCCCGCATCCCTGCCGACGGCGAAGGCCTGTCGATCGACGTGAAGGGCCGGGATCTGATGCAGGGCGTGCCGCGCGAGGTGCGAATCTCCGAGCGCCAGGCGGCTGAAGCGCTCGCCGAGCCGGTCACCCAGATCGTCGAGGCCGTGAAGGTCGCGCTGGAGGCCACGCCGCCGGAACTCGCCGCCGACATCGCCGACAAGGGCATCATGCTGACCGGCGGCGGGGCGCTGTTGCGCGGTCTGGACATCGAGATCCGCGACCACACCGGTCTGCCGGTGTCAGTCGCCGACGATCCGCTGTCCTGCGTCGCCATCGGCTGCGGCCGCGTGCTGGAGCACCCGCGGTGGATGAAGGGCGTGCTCGACTCGGCCCTCTGAGGGCAGTCGAAACACCGCCTCAAATCCCTGTCATAGGGCGCGGCGCCGGTTCCTTGCGGACCGGATTGCGATAGGCTGTCACAGGTCGGCGGGGGGCGTCCCGCTGATTCCCTCTTTTCAGGAAGGCGCGCCGTGGCGTTTCGCGACGGACCGTTCGAGAATATCAAGGTGCCGCTGGTCTGGACCGCGGCCGTCGCGGTCGTGCTCGCCGCCATCGGCTGCATCCTGCTGTTGATCAGCGACGCCCGCGCCCAGACCTCGCCGTATCAGCCCGTCCGCTCCGGCGCCGAGGCCGTCGCAGGCCCGGTCGGCGGCGTTCTCTCGGCTCCCGTTCGCTGGTTCGGCCAGGCCACCGGGTATGTGGGCGGCTATTTCTTCGCGATTTCCGAGAACCGGCGGCTGAAGCAGGAGCTGGTCGAGCTGCGCGGCTGGCGGGACGACGCGATCGCGCTGAAGAACGTCAACCAGCGTTACGAAGCCATGCTGGGCATCCGCCCGGAGCCGCCGGTGCCCATGCTGACGGCGCGGGCGATTCAGGACACCCGGGGCCCGTTCTCGCGGGCCCGTCTGATCGACACCGGCTCGGCCAGGGGGGTCAAGGTCGGCAACCCGGTCATCAACGAGCACGGACTGGTTGGCCGGGTCACGGGCGTGTCCGCCAATATCAGCCGCGTCGTACTGCTGACCGACGTGGCCAGCCGCACGCCGGTCCTCGTCGATCGGAGCGACGCCCGCGCCCTGCTGACCGGCGACGGCAGCGACAATCCCCGGCTTGAGTTCGTGCGCGGCGTCGGCTCGGTGCAGGCCGGCGACCGCATCCTGTCGTCCGGGGATGGCGGGGCCTTCCCGCGGGGCGTGCCGATCGGCGTCGCCGCCAGGGGCATCGACGGTTCCTGGCGGGTCAAGCTGTTCAGCGACCGGGGCGCCATCGACTACGTCCGCGTCATGCTGTTCGAGGACTTCGGCCAGCTGATCGCGCCGGAACAGCTCAACTCCCCGCCGCTGTCTGCGTTGGGAACCCTGCGGGCGCCGACGGCGGCCGAGGCGGGCGCCATCGCGGACGCCGCCGCTCGCCGCGCCGCCGCCTCCACGCCGCCCGCTCCGGCCACAGCCTCGCCGACGGCGGCGGCGGCCCCGCCCGCCGGAGGCGCGCGATGAGACGCCCGGTCGCGGTTCGTGTCGTCGGACCGATGCAGTGGATCGTCTATCCGGCCCTCATCACCGTCGCCGTGACGGTCCTGCTCGCGACGCCGGTGAGGCTGTTCGGCTTCGGCCTGCCCGAGCCCGTGATCCCGATGGTGCTGGCCTTCGCCTGGCCTCTGATCCGCCCGTCCGTCGTCGCGCCGCTGGTGCTGACCGGCCTGGGTCTGGCGCTGGATGTCTTCGCCTACAGCCCCCTCGGGCTTTGGGCGCTGGCCCTGTTGGCGATCTACGCCGTGGTGCTGGCGTCGCGCAGCTTCCTGATCGGTCAGGAAACCGCGGTGCTGTTCATCTGCTACGCCGCTTGCTGCATGATGGCCTTCATGCTGGTCTACTTTGTCCGCATGGCCATGGACGGCAACGGCGCGAGCCTCTTCGCGGTGGCGGGTCAGGTGATACCGACCCTGCTGCTGTTCCCCTTCGCCGCCCAGATGATCGAGCGGTTTGAAGACGGCGATGTGAGGTTCAGATGAGCTCCGAACCCTCCATCTTCTTCTCGGACGTCAATGAGCGGCAGGGCTCGTTCCTGCGCCGGACCTTCGTGCTCGGCGGCCTGACGGCGATCGGCGGCCTGGCCCTGACAGGGCGGCTGGCCCAGCTGCAGGTCGTTCAGGCCGGGGAATACGCCACCCTCGCCAGCAACAACCAGTTCAACTATCGCCTCGTGCCGCCGCCGCGGGGCCGGGTCCTGGACCGCAACGGCGTGGTGATCGCCGGCAACCGCCCCAGCTTCCGGGTTCTGGTGGTGCGCGACGAGACCAAGGACCTCGACCAGACGCTCGACCTGCTGGGCCGGCTGTTGCCCGACACGATGGAGCGGCGGCGCTCGATCATCCGCGAGGTCAACGCCGCGCCGCGCTTCTCGCCGGTGCCGGTCAAGAGCGACCTGACCTGGGACGAGTTCGCCAAGGTCAACCTGTACGCCAACGAGCTGCCGGGCGTCATGGCCGACATGCACGAGGCCCGCTACTACCCCTTCGGCGGGTCGTTCGCGCACGTCATCGGCTATGTCGCCAAGCCCAACGAGCGCGACATCGAAGCCATCCGCGAGAAGGGAGAAAAGGTCCCCGAAATCCTGTTCAACCCCGGCTTCCGCATTGGTCGCCAAGGCGTGGAGAAGGCGTTCGACACCCAGCTGCGCGGCGAGGCCGGCGGCAACCGCGTCGAGGTCGACGCGCGGGGCCGGGTGGTCGCGGAGGACATCGGCGGATCAAGACCGGCGGTGCCCGGACAAGAGATCGTCCTCACCCTGGACTCGGACGTCCAGAACCGGGCGCTGGAAGTCTTCGGCGAGGAAGCCGGGTCGTGCGTGGTCATGGACGTCCGCAACGGCGACATTCTCTGCATGGTCTCGGCGCCGTCGTTCGACCCGAACCTGTTCGTCTCAGGCGTGCCTGGGCCGATCTACCGCGCCTGGGCCGACTACGAGCGCCGCCCCCTGCTGGACAAGGCGATCACCGGCACGTTCGCCCCGGGTTCGACCTTCAAGCCGATCACCGGGCTGGCCGCCCTGATCAAAGGCGCCAATCCCGACCGGCGCATCTCCTGCGGCGGCGCCTTCTATCTGGGCCGCCGCTTCGCCTGCCACGCCACGCACGGTTCGCAGGATATGCGCGAGGCCATCAAGAACTCCTGCAACGTCTACTTCATGACGCTGGCGGTCGAGGTCGGGCCGGACGCCATCGCCGACGTCGCGCGCACCATGGGCTTCGGCCAGACCTTCGACATCGGCATCGGCGGCCAGAAGGCCGGTCTGGTGCCCGACCGCGAGTGGCGGCGGCGCAATCCGGTGCGCGGCGACGGCAAATGGTACCCCGGCGAGACCCCCAGCTATGGCATCGGGCAGGGCGCGCTGACGGTGAACGCCCTGCAGCTGGCGGTCTATACCGCTCGCCTCGCCAACGGCCGTCAGGCGGTCATGCCGCGGCTGGTCAAGTCGATCGGCGGCCAGGAGCAGCCGCCGGCGGGCAACGTCGTCAACCTGCCGTACGATCCAGACATGCTGGCTGTCCTGCGCGACGGCATGAACCGGGTGACCGACGTCGGCGGCACCGGCTTCCGCAACAGCCAGCTTGGCCTGGGCGCCGTGCGGATGGCGGGCAAGACCGGCACCGCGCAGGCGCGCAACTACGGCGCCGGCTCGCGCAAGGGGGCCGGTCGGCCCTGGGCGCAGAAGGACCACAACCTGTTCATCGCCTATGCGCCGATCGACAACCCCCGCTACGCGGTCTCGGTGATCGTCCAGCACGGCGGCATGGGCGGCGGCACAGCCGGCGCACCGCGCGCCCGTGAAGTCATGAAGGTGGCGCTGCTGAAGGACCCCGAGATCCGCAGCCGCATTGAACAGTCCGGCTTCACGGAAACAGAGGATCCCGGCGCCCACGAGGCCAACGAACTGGGCGCCGCCGCACCCGCCGCGGCGACGGCGCAGGGGCCTCAACCCGCCATGCCGACGGAGCCGCCGCAATGACTGCTTCGGCCCTGACCCGGCCCGGAGAACGCGACCGGCTCTCGACAAAGATCGCCGAGCTGGACTGGCGACTGATCGGCCTGATCACCGTCATCGCCATGGTCGGGACGGCGATGCTCTACTCCATCGCGGGCGGCCACTGGCAGCCCTGGGCGATCAAGCACCTGATCCGCTTCGGCGCCATGATGGTGGTCATGCTCGGCCTGGCGATGGTGCACCCCAAGTGGTGGTTCCGCGGGGCCTACCCGCTGTACGGCCTCCTCCTCCTGCTCGTGCTGATGATCGAGTTCACGCCGATGGGTTACACCGCAGGCGGCGCGAAGAACTGGCTGAACCTCGGCTTCACCCGGATCCAGCCGGCCGAGTTCATGAAGCTAGGCCTCGTCCTGGCGCTGGCGCGCTGGTACCACAACCACACCGCCCAAGACGCCCGCTGGTCCTGGAAGCTGCTGGTCCCCGCCGGCATGATCGGCCTGCCGTTCATCCTGGTCGCCAAACAGCCGGACCTTGGCTCGGCCATGATCATCGGCCTGACCGGCGGCGCGATCATGGTGGTGGCGGGCCTGAGCTGGCGAGTCATCGCGGCGGGGGCCGCCGCCGCGGTCGCCATCGTTCCGCCCTTCGTCATATTCGGCATGCACGAGTACCAGCGGAACCGGGTGCTCACCTTCCTCAGTCCCGAATCCGACCCGTCCGGCACGGGCTACAACATCATCCAGTCGAAGATCGCCCTCGGCTCTGGCGGGCTGCTGGGCAAGGGCTACGGCCTCGGCAGCCAGAGCCAGCTGGAGTTCCTGCCGGAGCGCCACACCGACTTCATCTTCTCGACCGTGGCGGAAGAGTTCGGCTTCGTCGGCTCCTTCACCATGGTGGTCTGCTACATCGCCATCATCCTGATCGCCCTCAGGATCGCGTCGCTGGCTCACAGCCATTTCGGGCGGATCGCGGCAGCCGGCATGACCGCCTTCTTCGCCCTGTTCGTCCTGATCAACGGGGCCATGGTCATGGGGCTCGCGCCCGTCGTCGGCGTGCCGATGCCGCTGCTGTCCTACGGCGGCTCGTCCATGATGACGGTGATGTTCGGCTTCGGCCTGATCCTGTCGACGCGTGTGCACCGCTACGCCGAGTTGCCGAAGGGGCAGGGGCTGCTCTAGCGGCCTGTCCTTTTCCCGGTGCGGCGCGTTAGGGTCGGACCATGCCTGAATCACCCGCCCGAACCGACCTGCCCGTCTTCGTTCCGGACTGGGGGGAGGAGCCCTGTCCGCAGCCGGTCCTCCCGGCCGCGTCCCCGGAGCAGACGGCCGCCCTGACCGAGGGCGTGCGCATGCGCGAGAACCCGGCGGAATGGGCCTTCGTTCGACTGTCGAAGCTGATCGAGGACTTCGAGAAGGGCCTGGACAAGGACGAGGAGGTCGGCGCCCGGATCGTGGGCCTGCCGGGCGACGGCACCATGGCGATCGAGGACGTCGGCTTCTGGGGCCCCGATTTCATCATGTTCCTCGGCAAGAACCCGGACGGCAAGCCCGTCCGCCTGATCCAGCATTACGGCCAGATCAACGTGGTGCTGGAGTCTCGCAGAAAGCCGGAAGAGCGCCCCGCCCGCCGGATCGGTTTCCAGCTGTCGGAGCTGGTCCAGAAAACCAATCCGAAGTGAGGCAGTAGGCAGGAGGCGGCAGGAGGAAGCCGCTCAGGCTTGAAGCAGCCAAAGCGCCCACATCGTGCCTGCTGCCTGCTGCCTCCTGCCTCCTGCCTGCTGCCTGCTGCCTTCTGCCTGCTGCCTGACGCCTAAAGCGAAGCCGCCCAGTCCGTGGCCCTGACCAGACTGTCGACGATCCCCGGCTCGCTCGACGCGTGGCCCGCGTCCTTGACGATGTCCAGTTTGGCCTCGGGCCAGGCGCGGTGCAGGGACCAGGCGCTGGCGATCGGAGTGACCACGTCGAACCGCCCCTGCGCGATCCAGCAGGGAATGTGTCGGATGCGGCCGATGTTCTTCAGCAGCCAGCCTTCTTCCGGGAAGAAGCCGCCGTTCATGAAGTACCAGCACTCGATCCGGGCGAAGGCCACGGCGAAGTCGGGCTCGGCGAACTTCTCCGGGCGTGCGTCGGGGCCCTCGACGCTGACGGTCTCGCCTTCCCAGCTCGACCAGGCGACCGCGCAGCGCTCCCGTTCGGCCCGGTCGTCGCCGATCAGCCGCTTGTAGTAGGCGCCCATCAGGTCGTGGCGCTCGTCCTCCGGAATGGGCGCGACGAAGCGCTCCCAAGCGTCGGGGAAGATGTTCGAGGCGCCGTCCTGATAGAACCAGTGCAGCTCGGGCTTCGTCAGCAGGAAGATGCCGCGCAGCAGGAGCGCCCGCACCCGGTCGGGATGGGTGATCGCGTACGCCATCGACAGGGTCGAGCCCCAGCTGCCGCCGAACACCACCCAGCGGTCGATTCCCAGCTGCTCGCGCAGCCGCTCGATGTCCTCGATCAGCGTCCAGGTCGTGTTGTCCTCGAGTGAGGCGTTCGGCCGGCTCTTGCCGCAGCCCCGCTGGTCGAACAGGACGATTCGGTACTTCGCCGGGTCGAAATAGCGCCGCATGCCGGGATTGACCGCGCCGCCGGGTCCGCCGTGCAGGACGACCACGGGCAGCCCCTGCGGATTGCCGCATTCCTCGTAGTAGATTTCGTGCACCCCGCCTGTCGGCATGAAGCCGGTGGCGTAGGGCTCGATCTCGGGGAACAGTTCGCGGCGAGGAGTCAGGGGCACGGGGAAGGCCATAGGGAATTGGGTCTCTTTCGTGCCTGTCAGGTGTTGACGGTTGGTGAGCGAACCGCCGCGAACGCCACGGTCAGCCAGCCGAGTATCATGAGCAAGCCTCCAAGCGGAGCCACTGCGCCCATGATCGTGAGATCCAGCAGGGCGACCGCGGTCAGCGCCGCCGCGAAGACCAGTCCGCCGAGGCCCGCCAGCCAGCCCGCGAGCCTCGTCACTCGGCCGGCGCCCGGCCAGATCGCACAGGTCACCGCCAGCAGCCCGTGCACCATCTGATATTGGCCCGCCGTCTTCAGCAGCGCCTCTGCCGGCGCCTCGGCTCCATGTGCGGCGAAGGCGCCGATCGCCACGGCGACGGCTCCGTTCAGGGCGCCGAACGCCGCAAGGCTGCGTGCTGTCATGACGTGAAGCTAGCCGACAGAAACTCGCGAGTCTGCTACTGCCGGACCAATGACCGCCGCCCAGCGCCTGGCTTTGCAGTATGTGTTGCTCTTCGGCGCCACGGGGGTCAGCCTGCCGTTCGCCGGGTTGTGGTTCCGCGCCCAAGGGCTGAGCGGCGCCGAGATCGGGATCGTGTTGGCCGCCCCGATGCTGGCCCGGGTCGTGACCGGGCCGCTGCTGGCGGTCTGGGCCGACGGCTTCCGGCTCAGGCGCACGCCGACCGCCCTGCTCGGACTGGCCATGGCGCTGGGCTACGGCGGGGCCGGCGTGGTGGAAGGGTTCCTCGCACAGGCCGTGTTCTGGTTCGTCGGGGCGACAGCGATGGGCGTTCTCGTCCCCCTGACGGACGTCATGAACTTGCGGCTGTCGGCGCGTAACGGGTTCAGCTTCGCCCTGCCGCGCGGCGCGGGGTCGGCCGCCTTCGTCGCAGCCAACATCGGCATCGGGGCCTTGCTGCTGACCGCTCCGGTGGACGCGGTCATCGTCTGGCTGGTCGCCGCCTCGCTGGCTCTGGCCGCTGTCGCCGCGGCGCTGCTGCCCGCCGAGCCCGTGGCTGACGGGGTCGGATTGTCGGGTCGGGAGCGGTTCCGTGGGATCGGTCAGCTCGTCGCCGATCCGGTGTTCGTCACCGCCATCTTCGCCGTCGGCGCGGTCCAGGCCGCCCATGCCTTCCAGTACGGTTTCTCCGCCATCCTGTGGAAGACGCAGGGGATTTCAGAGGCGGTCACCGGTCAGCTCTGGGCCTTCGGCGTGGTCTGCGAGATCGCGCTGATGTGGCTGTTCGAGCCGTGGCGCCGCCGCGCGGGCATCGGGCCGTGGCCGCTGTTGGCCGCAGGCGCGGCCATCGCAGTGCTGCGATGGGGCGCCATGGCGACAGCCCCGCCGCTCTGGCTGCTGTGGCCGCTGCAGGCGCTCCACGCCCTGACCTTCGCCGCGACCTTCCTGGCCGGCATACAGATCGTGGAGCGACTGGTTCACCGCGACAGTCAGACGGCGGCTCAGATGCTCAGTTCGGTGCTGTCGGCCGGCCTGTTGATCGGTCTCGCCACGGCCGTGTCCGGGCCGCTCTACGACCGCTACGGGGCGGGCGGCTACTGGGCGATGGCGGCGATGGCGGCGGCGGGGCTGCTGGCGTGCCTGCCGCTTCGGGCTCAGCTGGCGCGGGCGCGGGGCACGGGCGACAGGTGACGCGCCATGGCCTCGGCCGCGGCCTTGACCGCGCGGTGCATGGCCGCGCTGGACTCGTTCTCCGGCGCCCGCAGTAGACCCACAGCCGGCGTGTCCTGACCCTCGGCCAGTCCGGCCAAGACGCGGTAGAGCAGATAGCTTCCGGCGTCGTCCTCGGCTTCCGACGTGGCCTCGATCGCCAGCCCCGCCTCGTTGAACGATCGCATGATCTCCGCCGCCGGAGCCGTCGCGCGCGCGACCGACGGCCCCACGCTGGTCAGTCGACGCGCCCCGTCGAGCGAGCGGTTTTCCGCGCGGATCTGGAGCCTGAAGACGGCGCTGCGGCGCGTTCGTCCGACCAGCAGCAGGGCGCGGCAGCGTTGATCCTGGAGATGCGACAGCAGGGTCGCGGCCAGCGCCTCGGGCTCGCCGCCGTCGACCGCCACGGTTCGGGCGCCAGCCGGACTCCACGGTTCGCCCGAGAGGTCCTCGACCGGATCCCATCCCCCCTCGTCGGCGTCATAGGCGCAGATCACGATCGCGGGTCGCGGGTCGGAAGGCGTCTGTGCGGCTTCGGGCATGGCGCCTTCTTGCATCATGGAGGCGGACGGTGTCGGCATCGCGCGGCCACCGTCAAGATGGAATCACGCGTGGGGGGTCATCCGAGATCGCCGATCGCCGCGTCCAGAAGCATGTAGGCCCGCCCGCCGTCCGAGGTGAGCCGGCCCTGAACCCCCGCCGCGTCGCCCGCCGTGGCGCGGGCGCCGAGGTCGCGGGACACCACGCGCACGAAGGCTTCCGCGTCCTCGCGCAGCTCCGGGTCTGTCAGGACGCGGCGCGAGACGCTGCGCACAGCCGCAGGCGCGACCCGGCGCACGATCTGGCGCGCCCGCTCGGGGTCGCGCCCTGCGACCGCTTCGGCCGCCTCCTCGATGCGGGAGCGCGGGAGGAGGGCGTTGGGGTCGACCCCCATCCGGCGGATGGCGGCGATGACCCGCTCCTCGAGCGCGGCCGTGTCCGCGACCGGCATGATCGGCGTGTCGAGATCGAGCGGCGCCTCTCCCGGACCGTCGTCGACCAGATCGCTCCAGCCCAGCCGCTCCGAAGACGGCGGCGCGGTGGGCGCGGGGGCCGGCGCGGGCTCCAGCTTCAGCCGGTTTCTCAGCCCGAAACCGCGCCCTTCTTCGGACTTCGGTTTGGCCGGACGCGGCTCAGGCTCGGCCTCGAGCGGCGGCGCGGGCTCCCTCCGACGGCCGGGCGAGGCGTCGCCGGACACCACGCCCATCAGACGGACCGCTTCGGTCAGCATGTCGTAGTTGCGCCGCACCCGCTCCTGGAAGCTGGCGTCGAGGGCCTCGGTGTCGCTCGCGGCCTTCTGCGAGGCCGCGGACAGGGCCGCCAGCCCTTCCTCCACCGAAGCGCGGACCGCGTCGACGCGTTTCTGCGCCTCTTCGGGCAGGCGGGACGCCCGTTCGTCGAGGTCGGCCATGGTTTCGTCGATCTGGCCGAGGCTCGCCGCCATGCGTTCGAGCGCGGCTTCCAGTCGTTCCACGGCGCGGTCGCCCGCCTCCTCGACCAGCCCGCCGGTCTCCGCCACGATCTTGCGCGCGCTGTCGACGCGGGCGTCGGCGGCCTGATCGGCTTTCTGAGCGGCGTCGAACAGGGCCTCGCCCAGCCGGTCGGCGCGAATGCGGGCCTGGTCGGCGGCCTCGGCCGCGGCGGCGCGCGATTCCTCGGCGGTGGCCTGCAGGGCGGCCAGCGACAGCCGGGTCTCTTCGACGAGGGCGTCCCGCGCCTCCGCCGCGACCGCCTCGAACCGGTCCAGCGCCAACTTGGTCGCCGCGTCGAAGCCGTCGGCCTCGCGATGGGACATTTCGACCAGGGCGCTGAACTGGTCGGTCGCCGCCTCGACCAGCTCGCGGATGCTCTCGGCCGTGCGGGTCGAGGTGTCGCCCAGTTCGCCGGCGGCGGCGCGGCTGGCGGACAGCTGCTCGGTCAGCTGGGCGCGCTGGCTTTCGACTTGGGCGGAGAAGTCCTCCTGATCGGTGCGCAGGGCGTAGGCGGCGGTGACCAGCGCGGCGCGTTGCTGCCCCAGCCCTTCCTCGACCGACTGGATCTGTTCCGCCACGCCGGAGCCGGCGTTCTCGAGCCGAAGCGTTTGCCGCGCCAAGTCGTCCGCGGCGATGCGCGCGGCGTCCTGGGCCTCGCCCGCGGCCGCCGCGAGATCCGCGGCGCGGGCGGCGAGTGCGGCCTCGGCCTCGCGCAGCTGCGTCTGGGCCAGGTCGGAGGCGTCGATGACCATGCGCGACTGGCGTTCGACCGCGTCGATGACGCCGGACGCCTGGGTATCCAGTTGCACGCCCAGCGCCTGCATCTGGGTCCGTTCGCCGCCGAGTTGCTCCGCCAGCCGTCGCGCCGTCCGACCGGCGTTTTCAGCGGCTTCGTTCAGCCGGACGGTCTCCTGCGAGAGCGCCTCGCGCAGCAGGGCCATGTCGTTGCGGGCGCGCTCGGCCGCCAATGACGCCTGATCGATGTCATTCCGGAGCGAGTGGAGAACCTCGCCCGTCTGTTGCGCCGCGAGAGCGACGGGGGCGACAAGGGCCTCGGACAGCTCTCGCGCGCGGCGGGTCTCGGCCGCCAGGCCTGCCCCCTGGCGGACGGCGTTGGCCAAGGTGATCGCCAGCCCCGCGGGCGCTAGGGCGATGAGGGCATAGACCGCCAGCCGCAGGGGCTCCAACTCGACCGCGCCGGCGCCGAACTCATACATGAACCAGGCAGCCACGACGCCCACCCAGAGCGCTGAAGCGACGCCGGCGATCAGATAGGCGTTGCCGGCGGAGGGCGCTTTCGCGTCGCGGCGTCGCACAGGCACGGGCGACGGGAGCGGGTCATACGCCACCGGCGGCGCTTCCGCCGAGGTCGGCAGGGTGATGGACGGGATGTCCGCGGACCATGCGTCGGGCTCCGGAGCGAGGCGCTGCTCGGCCCTTTGCTGCTCCTCGGCCAGTCGCCGACGGCGGCGCTCCGACATGGGGGCGCTCTCGACAGACGTTTCGGGACCGCCGCCGATCGGCTCTCCCGCCGGTTCGACGGAGTCCTGCGGTTCAGGCTCTGTGAGGTTCAGCGGCGGCCGGTGGCGGGTAGGTTTCATGGGCGGCGATCTCGTCACGGAGCGGCGCCGAAAACCGCCGCGCGATAGGACGTGCCGACCCTAGCGGGTCAATCGCGGCGCGCAAAGGCGAGGGAGAAGATTACCTTCAGCGGAGGCCTAGCATTCCTGCTTGCGCTCGCCGGCCGCGGCGAAGACGCCGGAGGCGGGACCGCCGTCGCAGTCGCGAACCCGATGGATTTCCCGCTCGGGCTTCTGCTGGTCGAGGTCGAGGCCGAACTGGGACAGCGCTGCGGCCGCCAGCAAGGCGACGAACCCCGCAATGAAATCGATCAGCGCCTGCATCGCCGATCTCCCCTGTCCCGACTGCTCAGCCTTATGCCCCCAAAACCGTGTTCGGGCAATCTCGTCCCGCACGAGAAAACTTCTTTCTTGACCCCTGTTGCAGGCGCGTGGAACGGAAAGGGACGGCGCGCGTCCTGTAGAGCTTGAGGCGTCAGGCGCCGTCACGCGAAACGGCCGAACCTCCATGACCACTTCCGCGGACGATCGCAGCGACTCCCTGCTGCAGCCGGGACGCACCTGCTGGCGCGTCGAGACGGCGGATCGGTACGCGGTGCTGATGGAGAACGCCGCCTATTTCGACGCGCTGCGGGCGGCGCTGGCGAAGGCCCGCCACTCGGTCGTCATCCTCGGCTGGCAGTTCGATCCCCGCACCCGGCTGGACCCGGAAACCGCCCACGACGACCATCACGCCCAGATCGGCCATCAGCTGCGGATGCTGGTGAAATGCAATCCCGATGTCGAGGTTCGCCTGCTGATCTGGAAGTCGCCGCTTCTGATCGCGGCGTCGCAGGGCTTCTATCCGCACAAGGCGCAGGGCTGGTTCCGCAAGCGAATGGTCGAGTTCCGGCTCGACAGCCCCGGCGTGCTCGGCGCCTGTCACCACCAGAAGGCGGTGATCATCGACGACGCCATCGCCTTCTGCGGCGGCGGCGACATCTCGACGGACCGCTGGGATACCGAGGAGCACCTGGACGGCGATCCGCGGCGCTGCCAACCCTCGGGCGTGATTCCGTCTCCCCGGCATGAGGTCATGTGCCTGATGGACGGCGCCGCGGCGCGCGCGCTGGGCGATCTGGCGCGCGAGCGCTGGTTCCGTTCGACGGGCGAACGGACGGTGCCCGATGTGGCGACCGAGGACCCGTGGCCTGATGACATCGAGCCTGACATCCGAAACGTGCCCATCGCCATCTCGCGGACCGAACCGGCGGTCAAAGGCCGGGCCGAGGTCAGGGAGAACGAGGCGCTGCACCTTGAGGCCATCCGGCGGGCGCGGCGGCTGATCTATCTGGAGAACCAGTATTTCACTTCGCCGGTCGTCGCGGAGGCGCTGGCGAAGCGATTGATGGAGGACGACGGTCCCGAGATCGTGCTGGTCTCCACCGGCAAGAGCCCCAGCTGGTTCGACCAGATCACCATGGACAAGGCCCGGTCCGAGGTCTTGTTCCGGCTTGAGCAGGCGGACCGCCACAACCGCTTCTTCTGCTTCACCCCCTACACCAAGGGCGGTGAGCGGATCATCGTCCACGCCAAGGTGTCGGTCTACGACGACAAGGTCCTGCGGATCGGCTCGACCAACATCAACAACCGCTCCTTCGGCTTCGACACCGAGTGCGACGTGACGGCCGCGCCGACGGAGGAAGCCGGATGGGCGGCGATCCGCGCCTTCCGGCACCGCACCATCGGCCACTGGATCGGGGTGCAGGGCCCCGAGTTCGCGGCGGCCGAGGCGACCGCCGGCTCCGTCGGCGAGGCCATCCAGAGGTTCGACACCGGCCGCATGCACGTTCTGGGGGCTGAGCCGCCGTCCCGCGCGGAGCGGATCATCGCAGAGTTCCAGCTCGGCGACCCGACATCGACCCGAGACGCGTTCCGTCCATGGAAACGCCGCACCCGCTCGCACCGGACGCTGCCGGCGCCCGAAACCGTCAGTTCGGACTGATCTCGAAGTCCACGACCAGCGGAAGGTGATCCGACGCCATCCGGGCGAGGGGCGAGAAGGGGGCCTTCACCGCCGTCACCGTGATCTCGGGGCTGGTGAAGCAGTGGTCGATGCGGATGGCGGGGAAGCTGGACGGGAAGGTCTTGACCGAGGGGCGGAGGCCGAGGCTGCGCTGACAGTCGGCCAGCTTCGCGGCGAGGGTCTGATAGGGCCGCGTCACCGAGGTGGCGTTGAAGTCCCCTGTCAGGATGGTCGGTCCGACGCAGGCGGCGTGACCCAGCCAGCCCGGACCCGCCAACGCCGCCGCCTGCATCCGCTGCTCGCGCGGGACGAGGCCGAGGTGGGTGTTGATGACGTTCAGCGTGACCCCGTCGATCTCGATCGCCGCCCAGAGGGCGCCACGCGGCTCAAGGCCGCGAAACCCCTGGATCGTCGGCAGCGGACCTGACTTGATCAGCCGCTCCGGGTGGGGCGTCAGGATGGCGTCGCCGTACTGCTCGGCCTCCACCCGCATGGCGGCGTGGAAGTGGAAGGTCATGGCCAGCTGGTCGGCGATGGCCTGCGCCTGATCCACGAAGCCCGTGCGCGCGCGGCCCACGTCCAGCTCCTGCAGACAGACGATGTCCGGCGCGTGCTCGGCGATCACCGCCGCGATCCTGCCGACATCGAGCCGGCGATCGACGCCAACGCAGCGATGCACATTGTAGGTCAGCAGGCGGGGCATGAGGCGGGCGATGATCTCCTGGCGTCGCGGGTGGCGAGCTTTACCACGAACAATGAGACGCCAAAGCGGCGGCGGAGGACGCGGTCAGATGACCACCAGCTTGTTTTCGATCTCGTTCGGATTGCGCGGGGCGGGCGGGAAATGCTCCGCCAGCACGCCTCCGCACAGAATCACGGCGTCGACGAATCCGGTCCCGGGGTCGCCGCGCTTCAGACCGCGGGTGAGCACGTCGACGACTTCGGCCCAGACGGCCTGATCGACGCGGCTGTGGATGCCTTCGTCGGCGATGACCTCGACCTGATGATCCGCCAGGGCCGCGAAGATCAGGACGCCCGTGCGCGCCTCGGTGACGTGCAGCCCGTGGGCGAGGAACTGCTGCAGGGCGGCTTCCCGGACCCGTTCCCGGCGGATGCTGCGCGGCGTCGCCAGCCGCGACACGGCGGGGATCGAGGTCGCCAACAGGACGACCAGAAACACCACCGCCTGGATCAGGGCGTAGGCGGCGAGGGACTGACCTACGACCACGTCCACGGACGCGAGGTGCGCGCCTTGCCAGCCGCCGCCCAGTCCCGGGATCCACGCCGGATGGAAGCCCAGCGGGATCAGCCCCAGCGGCAGGATCAGCGCCGCGGCCGCCGCGTAACCCAGCGAGATGTCGCGATAGCTTGAGACCCGCCGGGCCATGACGCAGAAGATTTCACCCGAAGTCCGCGTTTCCTGCGCCCGGATCGCTTCGGCGATGCGCGCGTGCATGTCAGCCGTCAACTGGATCACCATCCGCCCGAAGCCCCGCCGCCGCCGAAACTGCCGCCTCCGCCGCCAAAGCCGCCTCCGCCGCCGAATCCGCCGCCGCCGAATCCGCCGCCACGGCGTCCGCTGCCCCGAAGCGCCTCCGACGCCGCCCAGATCATGACCGGAGCCATGCCGCCGCCGCGCAGTCGGCGGCCACGTCCTCCGCCGCCCATCATGCTGAGCAGAAGCATCAGGAAGATGATGCCGATGAGGCCGGCGACGCCGATCGGCGGAGACGATTTCGGCTGTTCTGCCGACGCCGCGCGGGCCTGCGCCTCCGCCGGATCGAGGCGGAGCTGTCGGTCGATCGCGTCGACGCCCTGTTCGATGCCCCGCTCGAAAAGGCCGTCCCGGAAGGACGGCAGGACCTCGTTCTGGATAATCAGCGCGGACAGGGCGTCGGTCAGCACGGGCTCGAGGCCATAGCCGACCTCGATCCGGACCTTCCGCTCCTTCGGCGCGACGATCAGCAGGGCGCCGTTGTTCTTGCCCTCCTGGCCGATGCCCCAGGCGCGGCCGAGCTGGTAGCCGTATTCCTCGATCTCGTAACCCTGAAGGTCCGGGACGGTGACGACGACGAGCTGGTCGGTGGTGTCCCGTTCAAGCGCCGCCAGCTTCTCTGAAAGTTCGGCTTCCTTCGCGGGAGAGATCAGGTTCCCCTGATCGACGATGCGTCCGCTCAGCGCGGGAAAGGTCGGTCCCGGCTGGGCCAGCGCCGACGCCAGCGGAGCCAGCCACAGCAGGGCGACCAGCGCCGTCAGGACGGCGGCGGCTCGCGTCACCGCGCGCGGCGCCCGGGCGTGGATCACTGAGCGGTCGCAGCCGGCCGGGGAGCGGGCTGCGGCCGGGGCGCGATCGGCGGAGGGCCGGCCGGAGGCGGCGTTGAGCCCGGCGCGACCGCCGGCGCGGCGCCGCCCGGCTGGGCCGCAGGGTTCAAGGCGTCGAAGTTCACCGTCGGCGCGGTCTGGGCCTCCTCGGTGGCGGTGAACAGCTGCATCGGGTCGGAACCGGAATGGATGGTGTTGGCCCACAGCACCGTCGGGAAGGTGCGCAGGCTGGTGTTGTAGTCGCGGACCGCCTCATTGTAGTCGCGCCGCGAGATGGCGATGCGGTTCTCGGTCCCTTCCAGCTGCGACTGCAGGGCGACGAAGTTCTGGTTCGACCGGATTTCCGGATAGCGCTCAACGACCAGAAGGAGGCGCGACAGCGCCTGCGACAACTGCCCTTGCGCCGCTTGGTAGCGCTGGAAGGCCGCGGGATCGCTCAGGGTTTCAGGCGTCACCGTGACGCCGGTCGCCTGGGCGCGCGCCTGGATGACTTCGGTCAGGGTGGTGCGTTCGGCGATGGCCGCGCCCTGCACCGTCGCGACCAGATTGGGGACCAGATCGGCGCGGCGCTGGTACTGCGACTGGACGTCGGCCCAGCGGGCCTTGGCGATCTCCTCCTTGGTCGGGATGGTGTTGATGCCGCAGCCCGCCGCGGCGGGCGCCAGAACCACGATGACGGCGAGGGCGGAGAGTCGGGGTGAGAAGCGGATCATGGACGTCTCCTGACAGACCGGAAGCGGACTAACGAGTTTGCGCGGCTACGGTTCAGCCGTCCAGCGCTTCCGGCTGTACGCTGGCGGCGCGGCAGGCGGCGGTGTAGGTGTTGGCCAGCAGGCAGGCGATCGTCATGGGGCCCACGCCTCCCGGCACCGGGGTGATCCGGCCGGCCACCGCTGCGGCCTCGGCGAAGGCCACGTCGCCGACCAGGCGCATCTTCCCTTCGGCGGCTTTGGCCGGGTCGCGCGAAGGGACGCGGTTGATCCCCACGTCGATGATCGTCGCCCCGGGCTTGATCCAGTCTCCGCGGATCATCTCCGGACGGCCGACGGCGGCCACGAGGATGTCGGCGGTGCGGCACAGGGCCGGCAGGTCGCGGGTTCGCGAATGGGCGACGGTGACCGTGCAGCTTTCCGCCAGCAGCAGCTGCGCCATCGGCTTGCCGACGATGTTCGAGCGCCCGACGATCACGGCGTTCAGACCGGTCAGGTCGCCGAGTTCGGCCCGCAGCAGCATCAGGCATCCCAGCGGCGTGCAGGGCACGAGACCGGGCAGGCCGACCGCCAGACGGCCCGCGTTGACCACGTGGAAGCCGTCCACGTCCTTGTCCGGATCGATGGCTCCGATCACTCCTGCCGCATCGATATGAGCGGGCAGAGGCAACTGGACGAGGATGCCGTGGATGCCGGCGTCGGCGTTCAGGGTCGCGATCAGGGCGAGCAGGTCGGCCTGACTGACGGACTCGTCCAGCCGGTGCGTATCGGACCGCATCCCGGCGCGCTGCGTGGTTTCGCCCTTGTTGCGGACATAGACCTGACTGGCCGGGTCGTCCCCGACGATGACGACAGCAAGTCCCGCCGTGACGCCCGTACTGGCCGCCAGGCGGCCGGCGGCCGCGGAGACCCGGCCCACAAGCGCCGCGGCGGACGCCTTGCCGTCGATGGTCGTCGCGGCGGCGTGTTCGACCGTCATGCTCGGGCTCCGAGGAGGAAAAAGGCGCGTCTGCGGCGATTTACAGAGGGTGCGGTTCGGCGTCTATGATCGGCGACGCAACCGGGGGACTTTCATGCGCCGCGAACTCAATCTGGCCGTCAGCCTGCTGGCCCTCGCGAGCGCAGCTTCCGCTCTGGCGCAGGCCCCGGTCTCGCTGTCCCCCGGTCGGACCCTGCAGGGTCAGATCGTCGTGGGGGACGCCATCAGCGCCGACGGCGCGTGGCGCTTCGACGACTATTCCATCGTCGCCCGGCCGGGTCAGAGGCTGGAGGCGGTGATGCGCTCCGACGCTTTCGACACCTATCTGGAGGTGTTCGGTCCCGAAGGGATGCAGGCGCCGATCGTCAGCGACGATGACGGTCTGGGCGAGGGGACCAATTCGCGGGTCCGGTTCACGACCGACCGCACCGGCGTCTACATCCTGAGAGCCCGCCCGCTGTCAGGGCTGGAGGGCGGCGACTATACGCTGGCGCTGACCGAGCGGCCGCAGGCGCGGCCGGCGCCCCGGCCGGGGCGGGTCAGGCTCGGGCAGACCGTGCAGGGTCGGCTCGCCGCCTCCGACGGAGAGTCCGACGACGGCGCCGCCTACGACGCCTTCCTGATTCGCGCGGGCGCCGGAGAACGGGTGGCGATCGAGCTGACGTCTGAAGCTTTCGATCCGGTGGTCCGCATCGGCCGCATGAGCGGCGGGGCCTTCCAGGAACTGGCGATGAACGACGACGGCCCTGACATGGGCCTGAACGCCCGGCTCGTCTTCACCGCGCCGGACGCCGGTGAGTATCTCATCCGCGCCACCGCTCTGAACGGCTCGGGCGAAGGCGCGTACTCGCTGGCGGTGACGGAGGGCCCGCCGCCGGCTCCGTCGCAGCCGATCGAATTTGGCGCCACCGTCCAGGGTGAACTCACGCCCGAGGACGGAAAGAGCGAGAACGGCCGACCGGCGGACGCCTACCGGTTCTCCGGCCAGGAGGGACAGCGGGTCCGGATCGACATGACCTCGTCGGACATCGACACCTATCTCCAGCTGTTCGACGAGAACCGCGTCAGCCTCGCCGAGGACGACGACAGCGGTCCGGCCGGAACGGACTCCCGTCTGACGTTCACCCTGCCCCGGACCGGCTCGTATATCGTGGAGGCCCGCGGGTTCTCCGATGCGGTCGGGCCTTATTCGCTCACCCTCGCCGAGATCGAGCCCGAGCAGCCCCCTGCGGCGATGGCGTTCGGCTCGACGCTGCAGGGCGAGATCGGCGAGACAGACCCGGCCGATCCGGAGGACCGGAAATACGACGCCTATGTGATCACCGGGCAGGCCGGCCAACGGATCCAGGCCGTCATGCGGTCGGGCGACTTCGACACATTCCTCAGGATCGGGCGCAGCGGCGGCGACTTCGTCGAACTGGCCTCCGACGACGACGGCCTCCGCGAGGGGACGGACTCGCGGCTGAATTTCACCCTGCCTGAGGACGGCGACTATGTGCTCCGCGCGCTGCCGCTCGGCGCCGAGGGGAAGGGGCTGTATTCGCTCGAGCTCGTCGACCGGGGCCCGCAGCCGCGGCCCGGCAGCCTGCTGGTCGGCGTCACCGCCCGCGGCACGCTGACCGAGACGGACGCCACCGCGGACGACAACAGCTACTTCGACGCCTACCGCGTCGCCTTGAAAGAGGGCGACAAGCTGCTGATCACCATGGTCTCAAACGACGTCGACAGTCTGGTCGCCGTGGGGCGCCCGGGTGAAGAGGGGGCGTTCGAGGTCCTGGGCTCGGACGACGACGGCCTCTCCGACACCCACGCCAAGCTGGAGTGGACCGCGCCCGCCGACGGGTCCTACGAAATCAGGGCCGGCGCCTTCCAGCAGGGCCAGACCGGCCCCTACGCCCTGCACATCGAGAAGCAGCCCTGAGGCTTGGCCGCGCGACGGGACGTGCTAGACCCGACAAATGCCCCCGTCCGCCGGCGATTACGACCTGATCCTCGTCGGCGGCGGTCTGGCGGCCGGCCTGATCGCGTGGAGGCTGGCGCTCGACCGGCCTGAATTGCGCGTCGCGGTGGTCGAGCGCGAGGGCCGCATCGGCGGTCGCCACACCTGGTCCTTCTTCGACAGCGATCTGGATGAGGCGGACCGGGACTGGCTCGCCCCCGCCCGCGCCCACAGGTGGCCGGGCGGCCACGAAGTCTATTTCCCCGCGCGCGCGCGGACGCTGCGAACGCCCTACAACAGTCTCACGTCAGAGAGGCTGCACGACGCGGTCTCGCCCCTGCTGGCCGACCGTCTGATCGCCGGTGAGGCCGTGGCCCTCGACCCCGGCGGCGTGACCCTCGCCGACGGCCGCAGGCTTCGCGGCAAGGCGGTCGTCGACGCCCGCGGTCCGGCGGCGACGCCGCATCTCGTGCTGGGCTGGCAGCTGTTTCTGGGTCGCACCCTGCGGCTGGCGGCGCCGCATGGGCTGACGCGGCCCACGATCATGGATGCGACGGTGGCGCAGTCGGGCGGCTATCGCTTCGTCTACCTTCTGCCGTTCGATCCGGTGACGGTACTGGTGGAGGACACCTACTACAGCGACAGCCCCGTGCTGGACTGCGCCCTGCTGGGCGGCCGCATCGACGCCTATGCTCGCTCGCGGGGCTGGACGGTCGAGGCTGTAACCGGAGAGGAGCAGGGCGTGCTCCCGATCGCGCTTGACGGCGACATCGATGGCTTCTGGGCGGAAGAGCCGGAGATCGCGCGGGCGGGACTGGCGGCGGCGCTGTTCCATCCCGTCACGGGCTACTCCCTTCCCGACGCCGTGGGTCTGGCCCGCGAGATCGCCCGGGAGCCGGAGCTGACGTCCGCGGGGGTGCGTCGTCTGACCGAGAACCGGTCGAGACGCCTGTGGCGCGAGCGGCGGTTCTACCGCCTGCTGAACCGCATGCTGTTCCGCGCGGCCGCGCCCGAGCAGCGCTGGCGCGTGTTCCAGCGGTTCTACGGACTGTCCGAAGGCGTGGTGCGGCGCTTCTACGCAGGTCGCAGCACGGCGCTCGACAAGGCGCGCATCCTCGCGGGAAAACCACCGGTGCCGGTCGCGGCGGCCCTTCGGCAGCTGCGCGAAACCGGACGAGGATCATCGACGTGAGAGACCGGACGGCGAAACGGGCGGTGGTGATCGGCGCGGGCTTCGGAGGGCTGGCGCTGGCCATCCGCCTGCAGCGGGCCGGGGTGGAGACCACCCTGCTGGAGAAGCGGGACAAGCCCGGCGGTCGCGCCTACGTCTGGAACGATCAGGGGTTCGTCTTCGACGCGGGCCCGACGGTCATCACCGACCCCGCCTGCCTCGAGGACCTGTTCGAAGGCGCCGGCAGCAAGCTGTCCGACTACGTCGAGCTGCTGCCGGTCGATCCCTTCTACCGCCTGCTGTGGGAGGACGGCCGCAGCTTCGACTACGCCAACGACCAGGCGGTGCTCGACGCCGAAATCAGCAAGTTCAACCCGGCCGACGTCGACGGCTACCGCCGCTTCCACGCGTATTCGGAAGAGCTGTTCCAGGAGGGCTACGTCAAGCTGGGCGCCGTGCCGTTCCAGAGCTTCTGGTCGATGATCAAGGCGGCGCCGGAGCTGGCGCGGCTGGAGAGCTGGAACAGCGTCCACGCCATGGTCGCGCGCTACATCAAGGACCCGCAGCTTCGGCAGGCGTTCAGCTTCCACACCCTTCTGGTCGGCGGCGACCCGTTCAAGACCAGTTCGGTCTACGCCCTGATCCATGCGCTGGAGCGGCGCGGCGGGGTGTGGTTCGCCAAGGGGGGCACCGGGGCCCTGATCGCCGGGCTGGCGCGCTTCTTCACCGATCTGGGCGGCGACCTGAGGCTGAACGCCCCGGTCGGGTCGATCGACGTGGCGGATGGGCGGGTCACCGGCGTCACCCTGGAGGGCGGAGAAGTCATCTCCGCCGACATGGTCGGCTCGAACGCCGACGTGGTGCACACCTACGACCGGCTTCTCGGGCACACGCCGCGCGGCAAGGCCAAGGCGAAGTCGCTCAAGGCCAAGCGGTTCTCGATGTCGCTGTTCGTGACGCATTTCGGGCTGAAGACGCCCCAGCCGCAGCTGGCGCACCACTCGATCTGCTTCGGACCTCGCTACCGCGACCTGATCGGTGAAATCTTCAAGGGACCGACGCTGCCGGACGACTTCTCCCTGTATCTGCACAGCCCCTGCGCCACCGATCCCGGCATGGCCCCGCCGGGATGCTCGACCCACTATGTGCTGTCGCCCGTGCCGCATCTCGGCGCGGCGGATATCGACTGGGTGGTCGAGGGACCGAAGTACCGCGATCGTATTCTCGACTACCTCGAGGCCCGCTACATCCCGAACCTGAAGCGCGATCTGGTCACCAGCCGCATCTTCACTCCGGCGGATTTCAAGGGCGAGCTGAACGCCCACCTCGGCAGCGCCTTTTCGCTGGAACCCATCCTGACCCAGAGCGCGTGGTTCCGCACGCATAACCGCGACGACCGCATCCCGAACCTGTATGTCGTGGGGGCCGGCACCCATCCAGGGGCGGGCATTCCCGGGGTCGTGGGCTCGGCCAAGGCGACGGCCGGGCTGATGCTGGAACAGGAGGCCTGATGGCCACGGCCGACGCCATTCTGGAAGCTTCGAGGGTGTCCATCGTCAAGGGCTCCAAAAGCTTCCGTTCGGCGTCGCGGCTGTTCGATCCGGAGGTGCGCGAGGATGCCTGGCTGCTGTACGCTTGGTGCCGGGCCTGCGACGACGCCATCGACGGGCAGGACCACGGCCACGGCCACGAGGACATCAGCCCGGAGGAGCAGCGCATCCGGCTTGAGCGCCTTTACGACCAGACACGGCGCGCCCTGGCCGGCGAGACCATGGTCGACCCGACCTTCGCGGCTTTCCAGCGGGTGGCCCTGCGGCACCATCTACCGGAGCGTTGGCCGCTCGACCTGATCGACGGTTTCGCCATGGATGTGGATCACCGCGACTACCGCACCATCGACGACGTCATGGCCTACTGCTGGCACGTCGCCGGCGTGGTCGGCGTGATGATGGCGCGGGTCATGGGCGCGTCCGACCCTGAGGTGCTGCGGCGGGCGCAGGACCTCGGTCTCGCTTTCCAACTGACCAACATCGCCCGCGACGTGGTCGAGGACGCCGAGAACGGACGGGTCTATCTGCCGGCGGACTGGCTCGCGGAGGCCGGGCTGGCGCCGACCGCGGAGGCGGTGGCCGATCCCGCGAACCGGCCGCAGGTCCACGCCGTCACCAGCCGGCTGCTGAAGATGGCGGAACCCTATTACGACAGCGCCCGCGACGGGTTGCGCGGGCTGCCGTTCCGATCGTCTATGGCGATCGCTGCGGCGCGGGGCGTATATCGCGAGATCGGCCGCAAGGTCCGGCGCCGCGGCCCGGGCGTCTGGCGGCGGCGGGTCGTGGTCGGCAAGCCGCTGAAGCTGTGGCTGTTCGGGCGGGGCTTTCTGATCGCCATCTGGACGCAGGTGCTGGACAAGGGGCGGGCGCCCCCTCCGCGTCCTGCCGCCCTCTGGACGCGGGTTTAGCTGCGCCGCGCAGCCCGCAGCCGCTTCAGCTCCGCATGCAGCGCCACGGGATCGGGCGCCAGCAGGAAGCCGAAAGATACCGCGCCGCCCCGGCTCATCACCGCATGGTGCAGGCGATGGGCCTGAATCAAGCGGCGCAGATAGCCGTGTCGCGGCACCCATCGGAACGGCCAGCGCTGGTGCACCAGTCCGTCGTGGAAGATCGCGTAGGCCAGCCCGTACAACGTCACGCCCGTAGCGACCGCGTAGATCAGCCACGAGCCGCTCCACCAGCCGAGCGAGAACAGGCCGAACCCCGTGATGGAGCCGACCACGGCGTAGAGATCGTTGGCCTCGAACAGGCCGGTGCGCGGCTCATGATGGCTGCGGTGCCAGACCCAGCCCCAGCCGTGCATCACATAACGGTGCGACCACCAGGCCACGCCCTCCATCAGGGCGAAGACGCCCAGGGCGACGGCGAGGAAGGCGGCGATCAGCATGCCGTAAGGATACGCGTCGGCGGAGCGGCCCGCCAGCGCGACAGATGAGCCCGGCTTGCGGGCTTTGGCCTGAAGGCGGCGTCGGCTATGCCTTTGCAGGACCGACGGAGGAGCCGGCTTGACCGACATCACCAGCCGCAAGGACCAGCATCTGGACGTGATCCTCGCCGGCAAGGCGCGGCACGGGCTGGCGAGCGGCTTCGCCGAGGTGCGGTTCGTGCACGAAGCGCTGCCGGATCTGGATCACTGCAAGATCGACCTCGGTGTGGATTTCCTCGGGCGCAGGCTGAAGGCGCCGCTGCTGATCAGCTCGATGACCGGCGGCCCGGCGCGGGCGGAGGCGATCAATGCACGTCTGGCGGAGGCGGCGCAGCATCTCGGCATAGCCTTGGCCGTCGGCTCGCAGCGGGCGGCGCTGGAAGGCGGCGGCGCGCCCGGTCTCGACATGGCGCTGCGTCTCAAGGCGCCGGACACGCCGATCCTCGCCAATATCGGCGCGGCGCAGCTGACGCGGGGGTTCGGGATCGACGAGGCGCGGCGGGTGTTGGACATGATCGCCGCCGACGCCCTTATCGTGCACCTGAATCCGCTGCAGGAGGCCTGCCAGCCCGAGGGCGACCGCGACTGGTGGGGCGTCGGCGCCGCGCTGGAGGCGCTGGTCAAGGCGCTGGATGCGCCGGTGATCGTCAAGGAAACGGGTGCAGGCATCTCGCCCGCGACCGCGCGGCGGTTGCTCGCTATGGGCGTGGCCGGGATCGATGTGGCCGGCGCCGGCGGCTCGAACTGGGCGACGGTCGAGGGCGAGCGCGCGTCGGCCGCGGCGGACAAGGACCACGCGGCGGCCTTCGGCGACTGGGGCATCCCCACCGCGAGGGCCATCTCCGATGTGCGGGCGGCGTGTCCGAAGGCCCTGATCATCGGTTCCGGCGGCGTCGCTGACGGGGTCGACGCCGCCAGGGCGATCCGGCTCGGCGCGGACATGGTCGGGCAGGCGGCCGGCGTGCTGGCGGCGGCGACGGTCTCGACCGAGGCGGTGGTCGAGCATTTCCAGACCGTGATCCGGCAGCTGAAGACCGTCTGCTTCTGCACGGGGTCCGCCAATCTGACGGCGCTGAGGAAGGCTCCGCTGCAGGGGTAGCACACCCATTTTCGTCATCCTCCGGCAAGCGGCGAAGCCGCGCAGACCGGGGGACCCAGCGGCGCCGAAGGCGACCCTGTTCAGCCGCGCTCCCGGCAGGTTCGCGCTCTCGCGCGCCGCTGGGTCCGTCGGTCTCCCCCCGCTTTCGCGAGGGTCGCCGGAGGATGACGAACACAGGATAGCCTAAGCCGACGGCAGTAGGTCTCCGGCGAACCGGCGATACCGCCCCGCCCGCACCCCGTCCGTCGCCCGGGCGATGTCGGGCGCGAAATAGTGGTCCGAGCCGTAGGCCGCGGCCGCCTCGCGCACGATGGCGAACACCTGTTCCAACTCCGGCGAGGATTTGAGCGGGCGGTGGAATTCGATCCCCTGCGCCGCCGCCAGAAGCTCGATGCCCACGACCGCCGCCGTGTTTTCGGCCATGTCCAGCAGGCGGCGGGCGCCGTGAGTGGCCATGGAGACGTGGTCTTCCTGATTGGCGCTGGTCGGCACGGTGTCGACCGAGCAGGGATGCGCCACCATCCGGTTCTCGGCCACCAGCGCCGCCGCGGTGACCTGGGCGATCATGAAGCCCGAGTTGAGGCCGCTCTCCTTCACGAGGAAGGCCGGCAGCTCGCTCATCTTCGGATCGACGAGGATCGAGGTGCGGCGCTCGGAGATGTTGCCGATCTCGCACAGGGCCATGGCGATGATGTCGGCGGCGAAGGCCACCGGCTCGGCGTGGAAATTGCCGCCGGAGATCACGTCCCCGTCCTCGATGAACACCAGCGGGTTGTCGGTGACGGCGTTGGCTTCGCGCTCCAGCGTGGCGGCGGCGTTGCGCAGCACGTCCAGCACCGCGCCCATGACCTGTGGCTGGCAGCGCAGGGAGTAGGGGTCCTGCACCTTGGCGCAGTCGTGCCGGTGGCTGTCGCGGATGGCGGACCCAGCCACGAGACCTCGCAGCCGCTCGGCCACAGCGATCTGCCCAGGCTGGCCGCGCAGGGCGTGGATGCGCGCGTCGAACGGCGCGTCGGAGCCCTTCAGGGCGTCGGTCGACAGGGCGCCCGCGGCGATGCCTGCGGCGAAGGTCGCCTCGGCGGCGAACAGGCCCGCCAGCGCCAGCGCGGTCGAGCATTGGGTGCCGTTCAGGAGGGCGAGCCCTTCCTTGGGGCCGAGGACCAGGGGCTTGAGGCCGAGCCGGGCGAGGGCCGTCTCGGCGTCGAGCGTTTCGCCGTTATGCCGCGCCTCGCCGACGCCGATCAGGACGCAGCTCATGTGCGCCAGCGGCGCCAGATCGCCCGAGGCGCCGACCGACCCTTTCGACGGGATGCAGGGTAGGACGTCGGCGTTGACCATGGCGATCAGGGCCTGCAGCGTTTCGCGCCGGATTCCCGACGCGCCCTTCGACAGGCTGGCGATCTTCAGCACCATCAGCAGACGGACGACCCGGTCTTCCAGCAGGGCCCCGACGCCGCAGGCGTGGCTGAGCACGAGGTTCTTCTGCAGGGTCTCGAGGTCGTCCGGCGCGATCGAGGTGTTCGCCAGCAGGCCGAACCCGGTGTTGACGCCATAGACGGTGCGGCCCTCCGCCACGATCGCCGCGATCGTCGCCGCGCCCCGGTCGACGGCGGTCCATGCGGCGTCGGTCAGCTCGACGGTGCAGGGGGCGTCGAGGACCGCGCGGAGCTGGGCGAGGGTGAGGGGGGAGTGGCCGATAGTGATCTTTGTCATTCTTCTTCGTCTCCCTTCTCCCCTCGGGGGAGAAGGTGGGCAGCGGAGCCGCTCGGATGAGGGGGATGGGTCAGCATACTCGCTCTGTGGGCCCGGATCGCATCCAGCAGGACGTTCGGATTGGTCGTGAAGCGGTTGTTGCGGAAGCGAAGAACAGTGTAGCCGGCGACCCGCACACGTTCGTCTCGAGCTGCGTCTTCAGCTCCGCGCAAATCGTGGATTCCCCCGTCCAGTTCGAGGACCAGCCGGAGCTCGGGACAAAGAAAATCGACGACGAAGCCGGCGACCGGGGCTTGCCTGCGGAATTTCAGGCCGTGAAAGTTTCGCCCGCGCAGCATCTCCCAGAGAATGCTCTCGGCGCCTGTCATGTCGGCCCGAAGGCGGCGCGCCCGGCGTGTCCGGTCCGGCGATTGATGCATGGCGGGCATCCCCCTCATCCGTCTCGCTTCGCGAGCCACCTTCTCCCCCGAGGGGAGAAGGATGTCACCTGCCGTCATTTCACCGAAGGCAGGTTCAAGCCCTGCTCCCGCGCCGCCTCCTTCGCGATCTCGTAGCCCGCGTCGGCATGGCGCATGACGCCGGTGGCGGGGTCGTTCCAGAGCACGCGCTCCAGCCGTCGGGCCGCTTCGGGCGTGCCGTCGGCGACGATCACCACGCCGGAGTGCTGGCTGTAGCCCATGCCGACCCCGCCGCCGTGGTGCAGCGACACCCAGCTGGCGCCCGAGGCCGTGTTCAGCAGGGCGTTCAGCAGGGGCCAGTCGGAGACGGCGTCGGAGCCGTCCATCATCGCCTCGGTCTCGCGGTTGGGGCTGGCGACCGAGCCGGAGTCGAGATGGTCGCGGCCGATGACGATGGGGCCGCTGAGCTCGCCCGAGGCCACCATCTCGTTGAACATCAGCCCGGCGCGGTGGCGGTCGCCCAGCCCGATCCAGCAGATGCGCGCAGGCAGACCTTGGAAGGCGATGCGCTCGCCCGCCATGTCGAGCCAGCGGTGGAGGCCGGCGTTAGCGGGGAACAGCGCCTTCATCGCCGCGTCGGTCTTGCGGATGTCCTCCGGATCGCCGGTCAGGGCGGCCCAGCGGAACGGGCCGACGCCGCGGCAGAACAGCGGACGGATGTAGGCGGGGACGAAGCCGGGGAAGTCGAAGGCGTTCTCGACGCCCGCGTCGAAGGCGACCTGCCGGATGTTGTTGCCGTAGTCGGTGGTGGGCACGCCCATCTGCTGGAAGGCGAGCATGGCCCGCACATGGACGGCGCAGGATTCGCGCGCGGCGGCCTTCACGGACTCCGGGTTCGAGGCGCGTTTGTCCTCCCACTCCGCGACGGTCCAGCCCTGCGGCAGGTAGCCGTTGACCAGGTCGTGGGCGCTGGTCTGGTCGGTGACCAGGTCGGGGCGGACGCCGCGCCTCGCCAGTTCAGGCAGAACATCCGCCGCATTGCCCAACAGTCCGACGGAAATCGGTTTTCCGCCGACCTTCGCATGTTCGATCAGGGCCAGGGCCTCGTCCAGCGTCTCGGCCATGACGTCGAGGTAGCGGGTGCGCAGCCGCATCTTGATCCGGCTGCGCTGACATTCGACAGCGAGGCAGGATGCGCCGGCCATGGTCGCCGCCAGCGGCTGGGCCCCGCCCATGCCGCCGAGGCCTGCGGTCAGTATCCATCTGCCCGACCAGTCGCCGCCGTAGTGCTGGCGGCCCGCCTCCATGAAGGTCTCGTAGGTGCCCTGAACGATGCCCTGGGTGCCGATGTAGATCCACGAGCCGGCCGTCATCTGGCCGTACATCATCAGGCCCTTGCGATCGAGCTCGTCGAAATGCTCCCAAGTCGCCCATTTGGGCACCAGGTTAGAATTCGCGATCAGCACGCGCGGCGCATCCGCATGGGTGCGAAAGACGCCGACCGGCTTGCCCGACTGCACCAACAGGGTCTGGTCGGCTTCCAGCGCGCGCAGCTCCTCGACGATGCGGTCGAACGACGGCCAGTCGCGCGCCGCCTTGCCGATGCCGCCATAGACGACGAGACCCTCGGGCCGCTCCGCCACCTCGGGATCGAGGTTGTTCATCAGCATCCGCAGCGCCGCCTCGGCGGCCCAGGTCTTCGCCGTCATCTCGAGCCCGCGCGGGGCGCGAACGACGCGGCTGTTCGGGGTCTGTTGAGTCGTCATCAGGCCTTCTAGCCCCTTCTCCCCTTGCGGGAGAAGGTGGCAGCCGAAGGCTGACGGATGAGGGGTCGCAACGGCGGGCGAAACCCCTCATCCGACCTCGCTTCGCTCGACCGCCTTCTCCCACAAGGGGAGAAGGCGTTATGTGGATGAATGACCGACTCGGACGCCCTCGGCTGGAAGAGCATCGCTGACCTCGTCGGTGATCATCCCGACGCGCCCGTGGCCCTGATCGGCGCAGGCCTCAACGAGCGGTCGCTGACGCCGGGGCGGTGCGACCTTGGGCCGAAGGCGTTCCGGGCCGTGCTGCCGCGGTTCTCGACCTATGATGTGGAGACCGGGCGCGAGCTGTCGGGACGGGTGCATGACGCCGGCGACGTGCCGCTGAAGGCCCTGTCGCCGACGGACGCGTTCGAGCCGGTGCGGGCGGCGGTGGCGATCCAGTCCAACCGCGCGCTGACGGTCCTGATCGGCGGCAACAACGCCATCACGCGGCCGGGCGTGCACGCGCTCGGGCTGGAGCGGACGGGCCTGCTGACGCTCGACGCCCATTTCGACCTGCGCGACACCGACCAGGGCCTGACCAACGGCAATCCCGTGCAGGCGCTGCTGGAGGACGGACTGGACGGCCGGCGGATCAGCCAGATCGGGCTGGCTCCGTTCGCCAACACCCGCCGCGCGCATGAGAAGGCCAAGGCGGCGGGGATTTCCGTTCGCACGGCGCGCGAGTGCCGCGAGCAGGGGCTGGCGGCGGCGGCGGCGCAGGAACTGGAGCGGCTGTCGGCCCTGTGCGACGTCATCTACGTCGACTTCGACATCGACGTCATCGACCGCAGCCAGTGGCCGGCGTCTCCAGGCGCCCGGCCTGGCGGCGTGTCGGCGCACGACTTCTTCGAGGCTACGCGGCTGATCGGGGCGCACTCCAAGGTGAAGGCCGTCGACCTGACCGAATACGACCCGGCGCTGGAGATCGGCGACCTCGGCGCGCTGACAGCCGGACGGTGGTTTTGCGAACTGCTGGCGGGGTTCGAATCGCGATGAGGGCGGGGCTGTCGGCGCTGTTTGGCCTGGCCCTGTGGGCGGCCGCCGAGGGCGCGCTGGCTTGCACCATCATCCTTCCGCCGCTTCGCCCGGGTGAGACACGGGAACAGAGCGCCATCCGAATGGAGCGCGCCCGGCAGCGGGACATGCAGGCACAAGCCACCCACGTCTTTCTCGGCCGGGTCGTGGGAAGTGGAATCGAGAGCTATTTCGAACCGGTGCTGGCGATCAAGGGATCCAGACCGCCGCGACGTGTGCCCGCGTTCAACAGAGATGACTGCGAGCGGTCCGAGCCGGCTGCCGGAGAGCTCAGGATCGTCTTCGCGCAGCGGCCCGGCCGCACGGCGTTTCCCTGGCGGCCGTGGAGATGGGACGACGGCGTCCTGCTGGGCTCGCGCCGGCCCGACGAGGTGAAGGACCGTGATTTGGCTGCGGCGCTCAGGCGCGCGGTCGGGAATGACTGAGATGCAGGCCGACCTCTTAATCACCGACTGCCGTCTCGCCACCATGTCCCAAGGTGACGCGCCCTACGGAGCCATCGACGACGGGGCGATCCTGATCGCCGATGGCCGCATCGCCTGGGCCGGCCCCCGCGCCGACCTGCCCGCGCATTCGGCCGACCAAACCGACCGCCTCGACGCCCGCTGGGTCACGCCCGGGCTGATCGACTGCCATACCCATCTCGTCTTCGGCGGCGACCGGTCGGGAGAGTTCGAGCAGAGGCTGAAGGGCGCGACCTATGAGGAAATCGCGCGGGCCGGCGGCGGGATCGTCTCAACCATGGCGGCGACGCGGGCGGCGTCGGAGGATCAGCTCTACGCCTCGGCGCTGACGCGCTTGGAGGGGCTGACGGCGTCGGGCGTGACGACGGTGGAGATCAAGTCCGGCTACGGACTGGACGCCGAGACCGAGCTGAAGATGCTGCGCGTGGCGCGGCGCGTCGGGCGCGAGGGGGGGGTGCGGGTGCGCACCAGCTATCTCGGCCTGCATGCGGCGCCGCCGGACCTTGATCGAGCCGCCTATGTCGATCTCGCCATCGACGACATCTTGCCCGCGGCCCACGGCGAGGGGCTCGTGGACGCCGTGGACGCCTACTGCGAGCCCATCGCGTTTTTGGAGGCCGAGGTGGCCCGGCTGTTCGACAAGGCGAGGGCGCTGGGCCTGCCGGTCAAGCTTCATGCGGACCAGCTGTCGGATGGCGGCGGCGCGGCATTGGCGGCGCGGTACGGCGCGCTGTCGGCCGATCATGTCGAGCACTCGACCGAGGCCGGGGTGCGGGCCATGGCGGAGGCGGGGGTCGTCGCGGTGCTGCTCCCGGGCGCCTTCCTGATGCTGCGCGAGACGACGCCCCCGCCGATCGAGCTGTTCCGGCGGCACGGCGTGGCCATGGCGGTGGCGACCGACTGCAATCCCGGCACCTCGCCGGTGGCTTCCATGACGGCGGCGCTGAACCTCGCCTGCGTCCAGTTCCGGCTGACCCCGGAGGAGGCGCTGGCAGGGGCGACGCGGGCCGCGGCGAAGGCGTTGGGGCTGCAGGGCGAATGCGGCGTCATCACCCCCGGCCTGGCCGCCGATCTGGTGGTCTGGGACGTCGAGCGGCCGGCGGAGCTGTGCTACTGGCTCGGCAAGCCGCTGCTGCATCGGCGGTACGTCGCGGGCCAGCCGGCCTAGCCGTCGTCCTGCGCCGCGAATCCGGTCAGGCTGCGCTCATGCGTCTGTCCCGAGACCGCACCGAGACCGTCCTGATCGCCGCGCTGGCGGGCTTGAACCTCGCCATGGCGACGGCGGTCGTCCTGCTGGTCCGGGCCGTCCTCGCTCAGGGCTGATACAGGGTTCGCGCGGCGAGGTCCGGCCTCGGCCGCTCCAGCGGCGGCTCCGACAACGTCCCCAGATGGATGAAGCCCGCCACCTGCTCGTCACGCGCGACGCCGAGCACCGCCAGCGCATCCGGATCGTAGCTGTACCAGTCCGTGATCCAGCTGGCGGAATAGCCAAGTGCGTTGGCTGCATGCTCGAGGTTCATGCACACCGCGCCCGCCGACAGCTGCTGCTCCCAGACGGCCACCTTATGGCCGGCGACAGGGCTGGACACGACGAGGAGGCTCACCGGCGGGGCCGTCAGTTTCGCCAGCACCTTCACTGCCTTGCCCGGATCGGCCTGTCGGGCGGCGAGCGGCCTGAACGCGTCGGCCAGCGCAGCGCGGCGGGCCGGGCCCATGACCACGAACCGCCAGGGGAACAGCTTGCCGTGGTCCGGCGTGCGGGCGCCGAGGGCGAGGATGCGCCCGATCTCGGCCGGCGAGGGCCCCGGCGCCGTCAGGGCTTGCGCGGGCGCCGAGCGGCGCGACGCCAGCCGCGCCTCCAGCTCGGCGGACGGGACGGGCAGGGGCAGGGCGCGGCCCAGATCGGCGTCGGTCATGCGGGGTAGCTAGTCCTCGGCGCGCCCGGGCGCCATATGCGGCGCATGACGGATTCCCGCGACCGCTTCGACGCCGACCGCCCGCTGCCTTCCTGGGACGACGGGACCGATCGCCCGCCGCCCTGGCGATCGGCCGGCGAGAGCCTGATCTTCGAGAACGCCTGGATGCGCCTGACGCGCCATCCGGCGGTCGCGCCGACCGGCCTCGAGGCGGACTATGCGGTGATGCGGCCGAAGAACATCTCGGTCGGCGTCCTGCCGATCCATGACGACGGCACGGTGACGCTGGTGGGCCAGCAGCGCTTCGCGCTGATGAACTGGTCGTGGGAAATGCCCGAGGGCGGGGCTCCCTTCGACGAGGACCCGATCGAGGGCGCAAGGCGGGAGCTGGCGGAGGAGGCAGGCCTGACGGCGGCGTACTGGCTCCCGGCCTACAAGGCCGAGATGACGAACTCCATCACCGACGAGCGGGCGATCGCGTGGGTGGCGTGGGGGCTCGGCGAGGCTCCGACAGCGCCCGATCCGACGGAAATCCTGCGGGTCGCCCGAGTGCCGTTCGGCGACCTGCTGCGCGAGATCGGCACGGGCGCGATCCGGGACATGTTCACGCTGGCGACGGCGCTGCGAGCCTACCATATGGCGCGGGAAGGCGAGTTGCCGCCGGCCCTGGCGAAGGCCATGCTGGCGAGCGTATGACGCGGACGAGGAAACGCTGATGCCCAAGCTGGAAATCGTTCTCGCCCATGACGGTCCGTGGGCGCTGCTGCGCGCGGCGGCCGAAGAGACCATCCGCGCCGAGCCCCATCTGGCGTCGCAGCTGAATGCGGTGATCCTGTCTCACAGCGACCTCGCCTCGGCGCTGAGCTTCCAGATCGCGCGCAAGCTGGGCGACGGCGAACTGGGGCCGATGTCGATCCGCGAAATCTGCCGCGACGCCTTTGAGGCCGACCCGGCGATCGTCCGCGCGGCCGAGGCCGACCTCCAAGCGGTGGCCGAGCGCGATCCGGCGATCAAGACGCTGTTGCAGCCGTTCCTCTACTTCAAGGGCTTCCAGGCGCTGCAGGCCTATCGCGTCGCGCACTGGCTGTGGCGGGAGGGCCGCGAGGCGCTGGCCTTCCACTTCCAGAGCCGGATTTCCGAGCTGTTCCAGGTGGACATCCATCCGGCCGCCCGGCTGGGCTCCGGCCTCTTCTTCGACCACGGCACGGGAATCGTCATCGGCGAGACGGCGGTGGTCGGCGACGAGGTGTCGATGCTGCACGCCGTGACTCTGGGCGGGACCGGCGCCGAGCGCGGCGACCGGCATCCGAAGATCGGACGGGGCGTGCTGCTGGGGGCCGGAGCCAAGGTCTTGGGGAACATCGTGGTCGGCGACTACGCCAAGGTCGCGTCGGGGTCGGTGGTGCTGAAGGCCGTGCCCGCCGGGTGCACCGTGGCCGGGGTGCCGGCGCGGCTGGTCAACTGCCCCACGGAGGCGACGCCGGCCCGGACGATGGACCATACGCTGGCGGACATCGTCTACGACTTCGTGATCTAGCTCGTCTCCTCCCTGTTCGCGCAGCGACGCCGACGAGGGGGACCGCGAAGCGGTGGAGGGGCGCCGGACCGCGCTTCTGCTTCTACCCCTCCACCCCTTCGGGGTCCCCCTCCCCATCTGCGATGGGGAGGAGACGGCAATCTCAGGGTTTCCCTCGCGCGCCGGTTTCTCTAGGGTCCGCGGCTTCAAAAGCGACGACGAGGCCGATCCATGAACACCGCCGACATGAAGCGCGTCGAGACGCACCTGAAGCGCACGTTCAACACGGGCGGCATCATCCTGAAGCCGCGCGGCAAGCCCAACGACTCTTGCGAAGTCTATGTCGGCGACGAATTCATCGGCGTGGTGTTCGAGGACGAGGACGAGGCCGGCAGCTTCATGTTCGAGATGGCGATCCTGGCGGAAGACCTGCCGGAGTCCTGATCGCCTGAGAATGAGCGCAAAAGAAAAGCCCCGGTGGATCGCTCCACCGGGGCTTCTTCGTTTCAGCGGCGTCGGCTTATTTCTTGCCGAAGATCGCGTCGAGCAGGCCGGTCAGGAAGCCCTTGCTCTCGGCCGGCTTGGTGGCGGCGGGCGCAGACGTGGCGGCGGCGGGCTTCGGCGCCGCTGCGGCCGGAGCGACGGAGGCCATGGCGGGCGCCGGCGCGGGCTTGGGCGCGGCCGCCTTGGGCGCGGACTTCGGCGCGGCAGGCTTGGCGGCCTTCACGGTCGGCTTCGCGGCCGCCTTCGGAGCCGGCTTTGCGGCGGCCTTGGTCGCAGCCGGCTTCGCGGCGGGCTTGGGCGCCGGGGCCTTGGCCGGAGCCAGAGTGGTGGTGGCGGGTTTGGTCGCCTTCGCAGCGGCCTTCACCGCGGGCTTGGCGGCGGCTTTCGAAGCGGTCGGTTTCGCGACCGCTTTCGGCGCGGCGCTCGACTTTGGCGCCGCTTTCGGCTTGGAAGCGGCGGCGGCCGCTTTCGGTTTCGCCGCACTCGGCTTCGACGGTGCTTTAGCCATGGTGTCCCCGACCCCTCGGTTTGTCTCGTTGATGCCGCCTGCGCATACCTTCGCGCAGGCCTTGATTCGCAATGATACCGGTGTTTGAGAAATGTCCGAGTCCGCAGTTCAAATAATCGCGAGGGGCCCGCGCGCCGTCGCCGAGGCCGCCGCCGCATCGCTGGACTCGGACCCGCTGCTGGAAGGCGCGACCTATTCCATCCTCGAGGAGGACGAGGATCGCGGCGTCTGGCGGATCGACGCCTTCCCCAACGACGCCGACGACGCGCGCGGTATCGAGGCGCGGCTGAAGGAACACGACGGCCTGACCGTCCTGGTCGAAAAGCTGGCCGACGCGGACTGGCTGGCCATGTCGCTGTCGGGATTGCCGCCGGTGCGGGCGGGCCGGTTCTTCGTCTACGGGGCGCATGATCAGGGCAGCGTTCCGGCCAACACCGTGAACCTGAAGATCGACGCCGGCGCGGCCTTCGGCACCGGGCACCACGGCACGACCGTCGGCTGTCTGATGGCCTTCGACGAACTGCTGAAGAAGGAAAGCTTCGAGCGTGTGCTGGACGTGGGCTGCGGCACGGGCGTGCTCGCCATTGCTGCGGCGAAGACGGGGTCGCGCGTGGCGCTGGGGACGGACATCGACGTCCCCTCGGTGCGGATCGCCAACGAGAACGCCAAGCTCAATCAGGCCAGCGCCCGCTTCGTACACGCCTTCGGTCTAAACGACCGCAAGGTGCGGGGGCAGGGGCCATACGACCTCGTGTTCGCCAACATCCTTGCCCCGCCGCTGGTTTCGCTGTCGCAGGATATCAAGGAGGCGCTGAAGCTCGGCGGGGTCGCCATCCTGTCCGGGTTGCTGCGAACACAGGAGCGGCGCGTGTCGGCGGCCTATCTGTCTCGGGGTTTCGTGCTGGAACGCCGCATCCATCGCGACGCCTGGAGCGCGCTGGTCCTGAGACGAGTGGGTTAACGGCGGAACGGAGGCCAAGCGCAGCCGTTGCAGCAGTCCATTGGAGGACTCCGCCTTGACCCAGTACGATCCGAACACCGATCCGACCCGCGTACCGCCGCCCGGCGCCGTCTACACCGAGACGGTCGAGACCGTGGTCGTCCGCGAGCCCAACAACACCGGCTGGTGGATCGCCGGCATTCTGGGCGCGCTGGTGATTCTGGCGGTGCTGTGGATCCTGTTCGCGCGCGGCGCCGAGCCCCAGACCGACGAGGCTCTGCTGCAGGCTCAGGCCGACGCCGCCGCCGCACAGGCCCAGGCCGACTCCGCCCTGATCCAAGGTCAGGTGGCCGGCGCCCAGGCCAGCGTCGACATCGCCCGCGCCGACGCCGCCCGCTCGCAGGCCGACGCCATCCGCGCCGCCAGCGAGGTCCGCGCCGCCGAGGCGCGTTCCAGCGCCCCGGTGATCATCGAGCGCCAGGTCCCGGCCCCCGCGCCCGCGCCTTCCAACGGCGGGGTGGCGGTGGTTACGCCGACGGCGCCACAGGGGTAGGAGCGACAGAAGCCGCCTCTCCCTCCCGCTTGAGGGAGGGTGGCTGAGCCGCAGGCGAAGCCGGGTGGGAGGGGCTCGGCGACGCGAGCGCCGGCGGCTGTTTCGCCGAAGCGCCCCCACCCCCTTGCCGCTATGCGGCAAGGACCCTCCCCCAAGTGGGAGGGAGAAGGACGGCTCTCGCCACCCTCTCCACATCGCCGCCGTCCCGGTGCTATGGCTCCGCCATGCGCCAGTCCTTCGATGAAACCACCGATCCGTCCTTCGGGGCGAAGCACCTGCCGCTCGTCCGGGCGAAGATGGCGGAGCAGGGGCTCGACGGCCTGCTGGTCCCGCACGAGGACGAGCACCAGAACGAATATCTGCCCGCCGCCAACGACCGGCTCGCGTGGCTGAGCGGGTTCACCGGCTCGGCCGGGGCCGGCGTGGTGCTCAAGGACCGCGCCGCGGTGTTCGCCGATGGCCGCTACACCGTCCAGGTACGGGCGCAGGTCGACGCCGGCCAGTTCGAGATTCTCGACCTCGTCGAGGGCGGCGTGCCTGCCTACCTCGAGCGCGTCCCGACCGGCTCGATCATCGGCTACGATCCCCGCCTGCACAGCCCGGACGCCCTGGCCACGCTCAAGCGGGCCGCGGAGAAGGCGGGGGCGGTCCTGAAGCCCGTCGCGCCGAACCCGCTCGACCTCGCCTGGGGCGATGAACGGCCCGCGCAACCGGCCGCGCCCGTCGCGCCGCACGAGGATCGCTACACGGGCGAAACCAGCGCGTCGAAGCGCGCCCGGATCGGTGAGGCGGTGAAGGCTGCGGGCGCCGACGCAGCGGTGCTGACCGCACCGGCGTCGCTGGCGTGGCTGTTCAACATCCGAGGCGGCGACGTGATCCGTACGCCCCTGCCGCTCGGCCAGGCGGTGGTGAGGGCCGACGGGTCGGCCAAGCTGTTCCTCGACCCGCGCAAGGTGACGAACGAACTGCCCGGCTGGCTGGGCGACTTGGTGACCGTCGAGGCGCCGGAGGCGCTGGAAAGCGCGCTCGAAGCCCTTTCGGGCCAGAAGGCGCTGGTCGATCCGGGCCAGTCCTCGGCCTGGTATTTCGATCGGCTGGAGACCGCCGGCGCCACGGTGGTGCGCGGCATGGATCCCTGCACCCTGCCACGCGCGACCAAGAACCCGGTGGAGATCGAGGGCGCGCGGCAGGCGCACATCCGCGACGGCGCCGCCCTGACCCGCTTCCTGCACTGGGTCGACACCGTGGCGCAGGAGACCCTGCCCGACGAGCGGGCGGTGGCCGAGGCGCTTGAGGGCTTCCGCGAGGCTACGGGCGCGCTCAAGGACCTATCGTTCGACACCATCGCTGGCGCCGGTCCGAACGGGGCCCTGCCGCACTACAAGCCGGTCGCGCGTACGATCCGGCGCATGGAGACGGGAAGCCTGCTGCTCGTCGATGGCGGCGGCCAGTATCTGGACGGCACGACCGACGTGACCCGCACCATGGCGGTGGGCGAGCCCGACGCCGGCCAGCGGCGGATGTTCACCCTCGTGCTCAAGGGTCATATCGCCATGGCGGTGGTGCGCTTCCCGGCCGGGACGACCGGCCATCAGCTGGACGCCCTGGCGCGCCTGCCGATGTGGATGCAGGGCTTCGACTACGACCACGGCACCGGCCACGGCGTGGGCAGCTATCTGGGCGTCCACGAAGGCCCGCAGCGGATCGCCAAGGCGGTGAACACGCAGCCGCTGCTGACGGGCATGATCCTGTCCAACGAACCCGGCTACTACCGCGAAGGCGCGTGGGGCATCCGCATCGAGACGCTGCAGGTGGTGACGCCGCCCGAGTCCATCCCCGGCGGCGAGCGCCCGATGCACGGCTTCGAGCAGCTGACCCTGGCGCCGCTGGACCGGAAGCTGATCGATGTCGGGCTGCTGACGGCGGACGAACGAGCCTATGTCGACGCCTATCACACCGAGGTGCTGGCCAAGCTCGGGCCGCTGCTGGACGGCGAGGTGCTGGACTGGCTGAGGGCTCAGGCCGCGCCGCTTTAAGAGGCGGGGAGGTTATGGTAGAAGCGCTTCTACCATGCTGAACATCAAGAACCCCCGAGCGCACCAATTAGCGGTGGAAGTGGCGTCCCGCACAGGCGAGAGCCTGACGGACGCCGTCATCCACGCGCTTGAGGAGCGCCTGGAGCGGACGCCGCCCGTGAAGCGCGAGAAGGCGTCGATGGAAACGATTCTGGCCCTGCTGGACGAGATGCGCAGTCACCTGCCGCCTGAGTTCTTCGACGAAGAAGATCCGTCGGCGTTCCTGTACGATCCGGAAACCGGCCTGCCCGCGTGATCGTAGACACCTCGGCGCTCGTCGCGGTTCTGGCCGGGGAACCTGAACGAATCCCGTTTTTGACGCTGTTGAGAGCCGACCCTCAAGTGAAGATGTCGGCGGTCACATTTTTCGAGTTCGGGATGGTGGTGGATCGATGGAAGGAGCCGCTTGTCTCGCGTGGCGTCGAGCCGCTCATGCTCCTGATCGAGGCTGAGATCGTTCCGGTGAGCGCGCAAACGGCGCGATTGGCGCGGGAGGCCTATGCCGCCTTCGGCAAAGGCAACCACCCGGCGCGACTGAACTTCGGCGATTGCTTCGCCTATGCCCTGGCCAAGCAAACCGGCGAGCCTCTGCTGTTCAAGGGCGACGACTTCGCGCAAACGGATGTCGTTTCAGCGGCCTGACCTTGCGGACCGGCGGGGCGGCGCCGACCTGAGGCGCCGCACATCGAAGGAGCGCCCCATGAGAACGCGTCGGCTTGGACCCAACGGTCCCGAAGTCTCGGCCATCGGTCTGGGCTGCATGGGCATGGCCGCCTTCTACGGCCAGCCGTCGAACGAGGCGCAGGCGACGGAGGTCATCCACCGCGCGGTCGATCTGGGGATCACCTTCTTCGACACGGCCGAGATGTACGGCCCCCACACCAACGAGATTCAGGTGGGCAAGGCGCTGGCCGACCGGCGCGACCGCGCCTTCGTCGCCACCAAGTTCGGCATCGGCTACAACGCCGATCGCACGGCCCTTACCGTCGACGGCTCGCCCGCCAATGTGCGCCGCGCCATCGAGGGCAGCCTGAAGCGGCTGGGAATGGACCACGTCGATCTCTACTACCTCCACCGCGTCGACCCGAACACGCCGATCGAGGAGACGGTCGGGGCGATGGCCGAGCTGGTGACCGAGGGCAAGGTGCGTTTCCTCGGCCTGTCGGAGGCGGCGCCCGAGACGCTGCGGCGCGGTCATGCGGTCCATCCGATCACCGCCCTGCAGACCGAATATTCGCTGTGGAGCCGCGAGCCCGAGGACGACCTGCTGGCGACCTGCGAGGAGCTGGGGATCGGCTTCGTGCCCTACAGCCCGCTCGGTCGCGGCTTCCTGTCCGGCGAGATCAAGTCGATCGAAGATCTGGCGCCGGACGATTTCCGCCGCTCCAACCCCCGCTTCATGGGCGCGAACTTCCAGAAGAACATCGACCTCGTCCATGCGGTAGCCGGGATCGCCGCGGACAAGGGCGTGACGGCGGCGCAGCTGGCGCTGGCGTGGGTGCTGGCGCAGGGAGACTATCTTGTCCCGATCCCGGGCACCCGGCGCGTCCGGACCCTGGAAGAGAACGCCGCGGGGGCGGACATCGTGCTGACGGCGGAGGACCTCGCTCGCATCGAGGCGGTCTTCCCTAAGGGAGCCGCCTCGGGGCACCGCTACGCTGAGGCGGCGCGGGCGGCGCTGAACCGATAGTCAAAGCCACCCCCTCCGTCACGGCGCGAAGCCGCGCCGCGCCACCTCCCCACGCGTGGGGAGGAGACAGTGACGCTGCGTCTCCTCCCCGTCGCAGATGGGGAGGGGGACCGCGAAGCGGTGGAGGGCTGGCTCAGCCGCCGATGAGCGCCAGCCACTCGTCCTCGGTCAGAACCTGCACCCCGTGCTTCTGCGCGTCCGCCAGCTTCGACCCGGCGCCCGGCCCAGCGACCAGATAATCGGTCTTCTTCGACACCGATCCCGAGACCTTTGCGCCAAGGCTTTCCGCCCGCGCCTTGGCCTCGTCGCGGGTGAAGCGTTCCAGGGCGCCGGTGAAGACGACGGTCTTGCCGGCGACCGGCGTGTCCGACTTCGGCTTCTCGGCGTCCTCGATCCGCGCCATCTCGGCGACGAGAGAGTCGACCATGCCCCGGTTGTGCGGTTCGCGGAAGAACAGCGCGAGGGCGCGCGCGGCGACCGGACCGACGCCAGAGACCCCGGCGACCTGACCGAGACTGTCCGACGGACCCTCGTTGCGCGCGACCTCCGCCAGCCGGACCAGACCGGCCCAGTCTCCGGCGAGCGAGGCGATCCCGCGCCGGGCCGGGGCGGCGAGGCCGGGGAAGGCGAGGGCGATCTTCTGGTCCATCGGCGCCTCGGGCCACGGGTCGGCGGCTGGCGGCGCGGCCGCCGCGAGGGCCGCAATGACGCGAGGCGAAACTGCATGGGCCTCGCTCAATCGGACCCAGTCGTCGCTCGGCAGCCCGGAGGCGGCGGCGACGCAGGCGGCCTCGAAGGCGGGCCATGTCTCGAAGGCGCGGGCGAGGACGATGGAGGTCTGCTCGCCGATGTCCCGCACCCCGAGACCGTAGATGAAGCGGTCCAGCGCGATGGTGCGGCGGGCGTCGATGCCGGCGATGAGATTGCGCACGCTGGTCTCGCCGTAGCCTTCCTCGGCCCGGAGCGCGTCGAGCTTTTCCGCATCTCGGGCGAGGCGGAAAATGTCGGCGGGCTGGCTGATCCAGCCGCGTTCGTGGAAGGCGATCAGCTGCTTTTCGCCAAGCCCTTCAATGTCGAAGGCGCGGCGGCTGACAAAATGCTTCAGGTGCTCGATGCGCTGGAACGGGCAGGCCATTTCGCCGGTGCAGCGGCGCACGACCGACTCGACTCCCGAGGCGTTGGTCTCCTTCACCAGCGCGGTCTTCAGCGGGCAGGCGCAGGTTTCGGGGAAGGCATAGGGCTCCGGCCGTCCCGGACGTTCCGCGTCGAGCACCCGCAGGATCTGCGGGATCACATCTCCCGCGCGCTGGATCGCCACCGCGTCGCCGATGCGCACGTCGAGACGGGCGATCTCGTCGGCGTTGTGGAGGGTGGCGTTGCGGACCACGACGCCGCCGACCGTGACCGGGCGCAGGCGCGCCACCGGCGTGTGCGACCCCGTCCGGCCGACCTGGATGTCGATCCCCTCCAGAACCGTCAGGGCCTGCTCCGCCGGGAATTTGTGGGCGATGGCCCAGCGCGGGGTGCGGGCGACGAAGCCGAGGCGGGCCTGCCAGTCGAGGCGGTCGACCTTGTAGACGACGCCGTCGATGTCGTAGCCGAGCCCGGCCCGGTCCGCCTGCAAGGCGTCGTAGATGGCCAGCAGGCCGCTCTCGTCCTCCACCCGCTGCGACCGGTCGTTGACCGAGAAGCCCCAGCGCGTCAGCGCCTCAAGCGCCTCGGCTTGGGTTCCCGCGAACGGGGCGGAGGTCTCGCCCCAGGCGTAGGCGAAGAAGCGCAGCGGGCGCTTCGCCGTGATCGTCGGGTCCTTCTGGCGCAGCGAGCCCGCCGCGAAGTTGCGGGGGTTGGCGTAGGTGCGCGTCCCCGCGGCCTCGGCGGCTTCGTTGAAGGCGGCGAAGCCTTCGTTGGAGGCGTAGACCTCGCCCCGCACCTCGATGCGGTCGGGCCAGCCGGTCCCGGACAGGCGCTGCGGGATGTCGGCGATGGTCCGCAGGTTGGCGGTGACGTCCTCGCCGGTGCGCCCGTCGCCGCGCGTGGCGCCCTGCACCAGCACGCCGTTCTCGTAGCGAAGATTAGCCGACAGTCCGTCGATCTTGGGCTCGGCCACGAAGGCCAGCGGTTCGTCCGCGGACAGCTTGAGGAAGCGTCGGATGCGGGCGACGAAGTCGGCCACCTCCTCGGGTGCGAAGGCGTTGTCCAGCGACAGCATCGGCACGCCGTGGCGCACCGGGGCGAACTGGTTCGAGGCGGCGGCGCCGACGACCTGTGACGGCGAGGAGGCGGAGGTCAGATCGGGGTAGGCGTCCTCGATCTCCAGCGCCCGGCGCTTGAGGGCGTCGTAGGCGGCGTCGGAAATCTCGGGCGCGTCCTGCGTGTGATACAGCGCGTCATGGCGAGCGAGTTCGGCGCTCAGCCGGTCGAGCTCGTCGCGCGCCTGCGCCTCGGTCAGCTGATCCACGGGGATGTCGGACATGAAACGCTCGCCAGGGGGAATCTTCCTGCGGTTCTAGCATCGCCGGACACGGCCCGCATCGACCGCTATGACAGGGAGTTAATCTGACACCAGCCGCGGCGGCGGCTAGCGTCGGGCCAAGCTCACAGGAGACCTCATGCGCCATCCTCGCCTTCTCGCTGTTTCGCCGATCGTGGCGGCGCTGATGCTGTCCGCCTGCATGTCCGCAACGCCGGCCGGTGAACCCGCCGCGCCCGCGGCCGCGGCTCCGTCCGTCATGCACGCGCAACTGCTGGAGGATGTCCGCATCCTGTCGTCGGACGAGATGCAGGGGCGCGACACCGGCGCGCCGGGCGGGGAGATGGCGCGGCGCTACATCGTCGGGCGGCTGGAGGCGCTGGGCGTCGCGGCCCCGCCGATGGGCCGGCTGCAGCCTTGGGAGATGCAGGGCCGCACCCGCGCGGGCCCCAAGACCTTCAACGGCGTCAACGTCATCGGGCTGATCCCGGGCGCGCGGGTCTCGGACCGCTACATCGTCGTCACGGCCCACTACGACCACGTCGGGGTCAACGCGGAGGGGCAGGTATTCAACGGCGCGGACGACAACGCCTCGGGCGTGGCGACCATGCTGGCGCTCGCCGCCGACCTGAAGCGTCAGGCGCCGCAGCACAGCGTGCTGATCGTCGCGCTCGACGGCGAGGAGCGCGGGCTGCTGGGCGCTAAGCATTTCGTCGAGGCGCCGCCGGTCCCCCTGACCTCGATCGCCATGAACCTGAACTTCGACATGACGGCGCGGGCCGAGACGGACGGCAAGCTGTGGGTCACGGGCACCTACCAACACCCGAACTTCCGCCCGATCCTTGAGCCGCTTCCAGCCAATGGCGCGGTCTCGCTGGCGTTCGGCAAGGACACCCCGCAGGACACCGGCGAGGACAACTGGGTCGAGGCGTCCGACCACGGCGCCTTCTTCAGGGCCCAGATCCCGTTCCTGTATCTGGGGGTGAACTATCACCCCGACTATCACCGGCCGTCGGATGATTTCGAGCGGATCACCCCGTCGGTTTTCATCAGCGCCACCGAGCTGTCGATCGCCTCGTTTCGGGCGCTGGACGCCGCGCTGGATCGCTAGGGATCAGGCCGGGGCGCCGTTCCGGATGTCCAGCTTCAGCCCCATCGCCTCGGCCAGCGCCTTGGCGCGGCGGCGGGTCTGTTCGCCCAGCAGGACGTCGGCGTAACCCTCGGCTGCCGTCAGGACGAGGGCCCCGTCCCGGACGGCAGCGCGGGCGTTGACCAGCAGTTGCGGGGCGCGTCCCGACAGGTCGCAGGCGAGGCGGATGGCCAGCCCGAGCGTCCGCGCGCCCTGCCGTTGCTCCTCGGTCAGCAGGCGAGCGACCGTCGCGGGCTCAGGCGTCGCGGCGGGGCCGCCGTATCGGGCGTTCACCGCCACCGCCAGATAGGCTCGCTCGGCGTGGCTCTGGCCGGGCACGGGCGCGCGCAGGACCTGGTCGAAGGCGAGCTCGACGCGGTGGTCGGGGTGCAGGCGGGCGCCGAGATCGGCGAGGCGGCAGGCGGCGTCGGCGAGCACGTCGTCCCGCGCCTTGTCGAAGACGGTCGGCATCGCCTCCAGCAAGGGCGCGATCCAGCCCTTGAGCGCGCCGGGCAGGGTGGGGGAGATGCCCTGCCGCGCCCCCAGGGCCGACGATCCGGCCAGCAGCGGATCGGCGGCGGCGATGTCAGGCTCCAGCGCTTCGTAGAGGAGGCCCTCCCGGACGCCCCAGGCCGAGACGACGATCCGCTTCAGGCCCAGCCGTTCGATCAGCCCTTCCAGCACCAGAGCGGCATGCGGCAGGGTCTCCGACCGCTTCTTCGAGACGCCGGGCCACTTCTCCAGCGCGGTGCGCGAGGCCCGGGCGATCAGGCCGGCCGCGTTCAGAGCCTCCGACGCGTCCATGGCGTACTGATGCACGATGCGCAGGGGATAGCCGGTCATCTCCATGTGCACCTGAGCCAGCGTCCGCCAAGCGCCGCCGACCGCGTAAAGGTTGTCCGCCCTGAACTCTGACGCCGCTTCGAGCCGTTTGGCGATGACCGTCCGCATCTGGTCCGGTTCTCGCCCTGTCTCGGCGGCCAGGGCGAACGGGCCGAGCGGCAGGGTCACGCCTCGACCGACCTTGCCGCCGGTGATCCGCACCAGTTCGAGACTGGAACCGCCGAGGTCGGCGGCCACGCCTTCCGCGTCGGGGATGCCGGCCAGGACACCCAGAGCCGCGTAGCCGGCTTCTTCCTCGCCGGAGAGGACGCGGATCTGCAGACCGGTCTCCGCCGCCACGGTCTCGCAGAACGATTGCCCGTCCGAGGCTTCACGGACAGCAGCGGTGGCGGCGACGAAGACCAGGGCCGGCCGCACGCCCTCGATCACGGCGGCGAAGCGCTTCAGCGCCGTCAGCGCCTGCGCCGCGCCCTCGACCGAGAGCGCGCCCGTCGCCGACAGGTCCCGGCCCAGTCCGGCCAGAACCTTTTCGTTGAAGACTGTCCAGATCGCCCGGCCTTCCAGCCGGTACAGCACCAGACGGACCGAGTTCGAGCCGATATCGACGGCGGCGACGTCCCGGGGCGCGCCGATCGCCGACAGCAGGGCCTCAGGCATCAGCGCTTCTTCCGCGAGGGTTCGTAGCTGATCTGGCCGGGCAGGGTCTTCACCTTGCGGCCGCGCCCCGACAGGCTGGGGTTCGTCATGAAGTATTTGTGCGCCGAGAACGGCCGATCGGGATCGGCGGGCTGGACCCTCTGATAGGCGCCGTCGGCGGACAGAACCCAGCTCTGGGCGTCGTCCTTCAGGTTGGCGACCATGATCTGGTCCAGCACCTGATCGTGCACCGTGGCGTTGAGCACCGGCGTCATCAGCTCCACCCGGCGGTCGAGGTTGCGGTTCATCCAGTCGGCGGAGGAGATGAACACCCGGGCCTTGTCGTGCGGGAGGTCGCGCCCGTTGGCGAAGGCGACGATGCGGCTGTGCTCCAGGAACCGCCCGACGATCGACTTGACCCGGATGTTCTCGCTCAGCCCCTCGACGCCGGGCCTGAGGCAGCAGATGCCGCGCACGATCAGCTCGATGCGGACGCCCCACTGGCTGGCGCGATAGAGGGCGTCGATCACCTGCGGATCGACCAGCGAGTTCAGCTTGGCCCAGATGGCGGCCGGCTTGCCCTGGGCGGCGGCGGTCATCTCCTTGCCGATCAGGTCGATCAGCGTGGTCTTCATGTTCAGCGGCGAGACGACCAGCGCCTCCAGCTGGTCGGGCTGGGCGTAGCCGGTGATGTAGTTGAACACCCGCGAGGCGTCGCGGGCCAGGACGGGATCGCAGCTGAACAGGCTCAGGTCGGTGTAAACCCGGGCCGTCACCGGGTGATAGTTGCCGGTGCCGAAGTGGCAGTAGGTCCTGAGCGCCTCGCCCTCGCGCCGGACCACGACGCTGAGCTTGGCGTGGGTCTTCCACTCGACGAAGCCGAAGACGACATGGACGCCCGCCCGCTCCATGGCGCGGGCCCATTTCAGGTTGGCCTCCTCGTCGAAGCGCGCCTTGATCTCGACCAGGGCCGTGACGTTCTTGCCGTTCTCCGCCGCCTCGATCAGGGCGGCGACGATCGGGCTGTCGCGCGAGGTGCGATAAAGGGTCTGCTTGATGGCGATGACATTGGGGTCCCGCGCCGCCTGACGCAGGAACTGCACCACCACGTCGAAGCTCTCGAACGGGTGGTGGATCAGCATGTCCTTCTCGCGAATCGCCGCGAAGATGTCGCCGCCGTTGTCGCGGACCCGCTCGGGATAGCGCGGCTCATAGCCTTTGAACTTCAGGTCCGGGTGACCGGCCGGAATCAGGTCCGCAACCTGGGCCAGCCCCAGCATGCCGGCTACCAGGACGATGTCCTGCGGCCCGGCGTCCAGCTCTTCAGTGATGAAAGTGCGCAGGTCCTCGGGCATCGAGGCCTCGATCTTGATCCGCACGACCGAGCCGAGTCGACGCTGCTTCAGCGCCTCCTCGAACTCCATGACCAGGTCCTCCGCCTCTTCCTCGATCTCGATGTCGGAATCGCGGATCAGGCGGAAGACGCCCTGTTCCAGCACGTCGCAGCCGGGGAACAGGTGGTCGATAAACAGGGTCAGCAGGTTTTCGAGCGAGACGTAGCGCTTCTTGCCCGGCGTGGAGCGGCCGTCCGTCGCCAGCGGCCAGAACCGCTTCACCTGCGTCGGCACCGGCACGAGGGCGTAGAGCGTGCGGTTGTCAGAGCGGCGCTTCAGCTTCAGCGCCAGCGAGAAGCCGAGATTGGGCAGGAAGGGGAAGGGGTGCGCCGGGTCGATCGCCATCGGCGTAAGCACGGCGAACAGCTGGTTGAGGAACTCCGGCTCCAGCCGGTCGCGCTCCGTCTTGGTGATCTGCGCCGCGTCCACGACTTCGATGCCGGCGGCGGTCAGCTCCTTGCGCAGCTTGCGCCAGCGGCGCTGCTGTTCCGCCATCAGGGCGCCGGCGGCGACGTTCACCTTGTCCAGCTGCTCCGCCGGGGTCAGGCCGTCGGCCGACACGACCCGCACCCGCTCGCGCACCTGACCCTTCAGCCCGGCCACCCGGGTCATGAAGAATTCGTCCAGGTTGTTGGCCGAGATCGACAGGAACCGCAGCCGCTCCAGCAGCGGGTGGGCGGGGTTGGCCGCCTCTTCCAGCACGCGGCTGTTGAAGGCCAGCCACGATATCTCGCGGTTGAAGAAGCGCGTCGGCGACGCCATCAGCTCTTCGGAGAGGTGGAGCTGGGGCGCGCGGGAGGAAGGCACTTCCTCGCCGCGGGTCCGGTCGCTGATGGCCGCGTCGGTCATGCTGCGGTTCTGGCGTGTCGCGCGCGCCGCCGCAACCTCGGTCCCCGACGTGAGGACGCCGCCCGATCTTTCGACCGGGCGGCGCTTCATCCGTCCGCTGACGGCTTTTACCAGCGCCAGGCGTCGTAGATCACGTCAACGATGTAACCGTCGTATTCGTCGATCAGGTAGATGTGGTTGTCCACCAGCACCCAGCGCGTGCCCTCCGGCGGATAGCCGAGACCGTAGGTGCGCCAGTCGTTCAGCTGATAGCGCCAGAAGATCGAGGGCAGGTACTGGCCCTCATGGTAGCGCTGGCCCCAGTAGCTGCGCGGCACCTGGTAGTAGCCGTAGCCCGGCGCGAAATAGAAGCCGACGCGCAGGCCCGAGTAGCCGCGGAACCTCCGGTCGCTGCGCCACCAGTCGGCGCGGTGGCTGCGGTTCCAGTCCGTCCGCCATTGGTCGCTGTTAAAGCGCTGGCGGAACTCCCGGTACTCGCGCCGGTCCTGACGATCTTCGCGGCGGTCTTCACGCCGCTCCTGACGGTCCTCGCGGCGCTCCTGCCGGGTGTCGCCGCCGTTCTCGCGGCGGATCCGGCGCTGGTCGGCGGCCAGGGCGTCGCGAACGTCCTGAACGCTGCGGAACTGCTGTCCGGAGGAATCGCCGTCGCGATTCTCACGGCGGTCCTCGCGGCGCTCCTGCCGGTTCTCGCGACGGTCCTCGCGGCGAAGCTGGCGCTGTTCGGCGGCTGCGGCGTCACGGACGTCCTGAACGCTGCGGAACACCGGCGCGGCGGTCGCGGGCGCGGCCGGCTCCTGCCGGTCGGCGCGGCGCTCCTGACGCTGTTCGCGCCGTTCCTGCCGTTGCTCACGGTTCTGCTGCGGCTGGGCGGCGGGAGCCGCTGCCGGAGCCGCCGCCGAAGCAGACGCACGGCGGTCCGCCTCGCCCGCGGCGCGTACCTCGGCGACGCTGCGGAAGGCCGGAGCCTCCTGGGCCATGACCGGCGCGGCGACCGGCAGCACATAGGCCGCGATGGCCGCCGCCATCATCAATGAACGTTTCATTCTCGTCTTCTTCCCCGCACGCCCCTGTCAGACGGCTTGCATGCAAGATCGCATCCGCCACCTGAACGGTGACTGAACGAACTGTCTCAGCGCCAGGGACCAGACAGAAAGACGCCTCGCGGACAATGCCCGCGAGGCGCCTGCCGAACCAGGGCGACCGACCTAGAAGGCGCCGGACAGCACGCTCGCGATCAGGCCCGTGGCGATGCCGACGAGCACGATGTCGTTGCCGGCGTGGACATAGCGGTAGCCGCGCGGCGCCGGACCCAGGCCGTAGACGTAGGGATCGCGGACATAGTAACCGCGGTAAGCCTGCGGCAGGTAGCCGCCGCGCCGCCAGCTTTGTCCATAGTAGCGCGGCTCGACCCGATAGTAGCCGTAGCTCGGCGCGTACCAGTAGCCGTTGCGGGCGCCGCGGTAGTCGCGGAAGTCGTCCCGCCCGCGCCACCAGTCGCGGTTGTTCCGATCCCAGCGCTGATCGCGGCGGAAGTCCTGCCGGTCGTCCCGACGCTCCTCGCGGAAGTCGCGGCGATCCTCACGGCGATCCTGACGATATTCGCGGCGGTTGTCGTATTGGCCGCTGCGATAGTCCCGGCGGTCGTCGCGGCGCTCCTGACGGAATTCGCGACGGTCATCGCGCCGGTCCTCGCGGTATTCGCGGCGGTTCTCACGGCGGTCGCCGCGGCTCTGGGCTTCGGCGACGAGGGGCGCGGAGGTGGCCAACATCAATCCGAAGACGGCGGCCCTGGTGAAGCGGTTCATCTCACTCTCCATGGGGCGGAAGAGGGTGACCGCCCGTTAATCATGGCCCACGCTCGCCCCCGCCCGATGAACCGAGGCTGAACGGTGGCGTCAGGTTCGGGCCGGCGCGCCATTGTCTCCAGCCGTGACGGCGCCCACGTCAGGGGCGCAGGAACAGGAGCCTTCCATGACCCGTCCGATCGACCTCTGGTACTGGCCCACCCCGAACGGCTGGAAGGTGTCGATCGCGCTCGAGGAGATGGGCCTCCCGTACGCGCTGAAGCCGGTCAACATCGGAGCGGGCGAACAGTTCGCCCCGGCCTTTCAGGCGATCAGCCCCAACGGCCGGATGCCGGCCATCGTCGATCCCGACGGACCGGACGGGCAGCCTCTCTCGATCTTCGAGTCCGGCGCCATCCTGCAGTACCTCGGCGTGAAGTCCGGACGCTTCTATCCGCAGGATCCGCGCGGCAAGGCCGAGGTCGACGAGTGGCTGTTCTGGCAGGTCGGCGGGCTGGGGCCGATGGCGGGGCAGACCCACCATTTCCGCCAGTACGCGCCCGCGCTGATCCGGGACCAGCGGCAGATCGCCTACGGGGTCCGCCGCTACACCGACGAGACGCACCGGCTGTACGGCGTTCTGAACCGGCGGCTGGCCGACCGGGACTTCGTGGCGGGCGACTATTCCATCGCCGACATGGCCTGCTGGCCGTGGATACTGCCGGAGCATCAGGGTCAGAGCCTCGACGCGTTTCCGCATCTGGCGGCGTGGGTCAGGCGCGTGGGCGATCGGCCGGGCGTGATCGCCGGCAAGGCCTTGGGCGACGAGTTGCGGAGCAATCTGGCAGCGTCGGGCCAGTCGGCCGAGGCGGCTCGCAAGGTCCTGTTCGGCCAACGGGCCCGGTGACCTTTCGTCAGGAGAGATGACCAGCGGATTGACGAGAGATTTCAGAGGTCTGAATCGCAGCGGGAGTATTCATCCCTGCTTTACTGAAAAGATTTTCGAGGGCCGCCGCCGTTAACTTTAACTTCAAACCGCGGGTATTTGATCAGCGTCATAGGGCGGGGCCAGAAAGGTCCCGGATCCGGGAGACACTGTGATGAACGCGCAAGAAGCAGCGCCCACGGCCAACGAAGAGCAGGTTCTGCCCCTGCCGACCGCCGACATGAGCGGCGACGACCTGTTCCGTCTGGGCATGATGTACTCGAACGGTCAGGGCGGTTGTCCGATGGACCGCATCTCGGCCCACATGATCTTCAACCTGGCCGCCATGAAGGGCAGCGTCGAGGCGCGCGTCTATCGCCGCGAGATGAGCCAGGAAATGGAGCAGGACGAGATCGCCGAGGCCCAGAAGGCGGCCCGCCGCTGGATCGACGCCGGCGTGGTGCGGCTGGCGGCCTAGCGCCGGCGTTCCGGCAGTCCGTCCCGCCGCCTCGCCCAGTCACGGCTTAGGCGCGCGGCCAGAAGCACGAGGCCGGTTACAAGCAGGGCCAGCGTCAGGGCGGTGACGCCGATGAGCAGCGGATGGTTGAAGTTCTCGCCGCTCTTCAGATCGAGGATGTGCAGCCGCCACATCAGATCGTAGAATCGCCACAGCCCCGAGCGGCGCGTCTCCACTTCGCCCGTCGCGGGCGAGACGTAGAAGGCGGTCTTCTCCGCATCGTCGAAGTTCACCCGCCAGACAGGGCCTGCCTTGCCCGTCTCCTGCGGTTGCTCCGGCAGATAGAGCGCCGCGACCGGCGCGCCTCTCCCGACATAGGCCGCCGCCGCCGCCGCCCGGGCCTCTGCTTCGGTCATCGGCGCCAGCGGCAGTCCGGTCAGCGCCGAGACGGTGGTCCGCTTTTCCTGCCCGCCCGACAGCACCCACACCGGCCCACGCAGCGTCGAGCGGAGCTCGGCCCGCACCGGGCGTTCGCCGGTCAGCGCCGAGACCTCGGCCAGCGGCATGACGTTGAGCGGCAGGGGCGGGGCGGCGACCTCACGGATGTGATGCTCGCCGCGGACGCGCTCGATCGGGATCGACACCATGACCAGGCCGCCGACGACCCAGAAGATCACCTGAATCCCGACGACCAGCGACACCCATTTATGGATCTGGGTCGACAGCCGCACGACGCCTGACATGAGAACTCCGGGAGGCTGACTTCCCCGAACCCTTACGCCGGGCCGCCCTCCAGCGACAGTCGCCTGCCGGTCAGAAGCTCTGGTACTGCCCGCCGATGGCGTAGCTGAAGCCGACGGGCAGGGCGTTGCGGAACAGGGTGACGAAATTCGCCACCTCGCCCAAGGTCGAGCGCGGCACGAAGATGATGTCGCCGCGGCGCAGGGCGATGACTTCCCCCCTGCGGGGGCGCAGGTCGACCGCGCGCAGCATGCGGACGCCGCCCGGTCCGCGGCGGATCAGGGCGACCTCGTTCTGACGCGCGGTCGGCAGGTAGTCGCCGGCCTGGATCACCGCCTGATAGGCGTCCAGGTCGCCGACCATCTCGATCATGCCCGGATTGCGAACCTCGCCGCCGACCCAGACCCGGATCGGACCCGCGGCCTTGAGGGTGATCTCGACCAGGGGGCGGCGCAGCTGGCTGGCGTAGGCGGCCGAGGCGTCGGCCTCGACCTCGGCGATGGTGCGGTCCGCCGCCATGATCTGGCCGACGAGCGGCAGGGAGATGCGGCCGTCCGGCCCGATCTTCTGGATCCGGGTCAGCTCCGCGGCCGTGGGGGTGGCGATCTCGATCTCATCGCCGGGATAGAGGACGTATTCCGGCTCGGCCTCGGTCCAGTCGGCGAAGCCGATCTCCGGGAAGGAGGTCCGGCCCGCGGTCTGGACGCGGTCCCCGGCGGGCCGCGGCATGCGCGCGCCGTATTCGCCGCCCGTCAGGCTCGACGCCGCCCCGCAGCCGGACGTCATGGCGCCGATCCCGGCGAGGCCCAGAAGCATCAGGCGGCGGTCGATGGCCATGGCGGATTCGTTCCGGAAAGCGACTGTCAGGGCAGGGTGGCCGGTTATGGGTAACCAGTGGTTAACGCCGTGGGCCCAAGGCTTGGCGCATCAGTCCTGTTCGATGGAATCAGTCCGCCCGCATGCGTACGACGGCTTACACCACGGTCCGCCCGCGCTACGGCTTCCTCGATGTCGTCGGGCTGCTGTTCCGCGAGTTCTGGCTGATGGTCGTCATCTTCCTGGCGGTGTTCGCCCTCGGGACGGCGGCGGTGCTGACGCTGAAGAAGTCCTACACCGCCACGGCCAGCGTCTACGCCGGCGTGGGCTCCGAATACGTATACCAGCCGCGGGTCGGCGCCACCGAGCGCGGCCAGCCGCTCGAGGCCGACGCCGTGGCGCTGTCCGAAGCCGCCATCCTGAAGAGCCTTGAGGTCAAGCGCCGGGCCGTTCGTGCGGTCGGAGCGGACACGGTGCTGGGCCCCAACGCCAAGGGAACGACGGCCGAGAAAGAAACGGCCGCCCTGAAGGCGCTCGACGCCGGGCTCGGGGTCGGCACGACGGCGGGCAGCGCGATCATCTCGGTCTCCTACCAGTCCGAGGACCCGGTGCGCGCCGCACAGGTGCTCAACGCCGTGGTCGACCAGTATCTGGTCCAGCGCCGCGCGGTCTTCCGCGACCGGACGACGCCCGCCCTGGCCGAACAGCGGGAAGCGTTCGAAGCCGATCTGGACGAGGCGGATCAGGCCTATGCGGCCTTCATGCAGTCCAACGACCTCGGCGACTTCGCCACCGCCAAGGCGACACTGGCGGCCACCTACCAGACCACCTACGCCGAGGCCCTGTCGCTCCGGGCGCAGCTGAACCAGGCCGGTCGGCGGGTCGATACGCTGGAGCGGCAGCTGGCCGAGCAGCCGGCCGAGGTCGTGCTGCAGCAGGACCTCAATATCTCGGCGCAGGACCAGATCCTGCAACTGCGGACCCAGCGCGAGGCGCTGCTGTCGCGCTATACGCCCGACGCCCAGCCGGTGAAGGATATCGAGCAGCAGATCGCCGACCTCCAGGCCTATGTCGCGACGGGCACGACGGTCGGCGCCAAGGAGGTCCGCACCGGGCCCAGCACCATCTTCACCGAAATCGAGACCGCCCGGATCACCGCCGCGGCCGACCGCGACGGACTGGCCGCCAGGCTGAACGTGGCGGAGAGCCAGCTGGCGCAGCTGCGGTCCCGCCAGGCCGAGCTGACCCGGCTGGAGTCGACCAACGCCAACCTGGCCGGCAATCGCGAGGTGCTCGCCGCGAACATCCGCGACTTCCAGCAGCGCGAGAGCGCGGCGCGCGCCGACAGCGCCCTGGTCGCGGCAGGGGCGGACAACGTCACGGTGCTGGAGCGCGCCCAGGCGCCCACGAAGGGCGCCAGTCTGAAGGCGCCCTTGCTGGCGGTGGTCTTCCTGTTCGCGGCCTTCACCGCCCTGTGCGTGGGTCTGCTGCGCATCTTCACCCGCAAGGGCTACGTCACGCCGGCCTCGACGGGACGGACCCTCCAGATGCCGGTCCTCGCCGTCGCGCCGATCAAGGCCGCGAACGACCGCGGCCGGCCCGAAGTCATGGTAGCCTAGGAGCCGGTAGCCCGGGCGTAGCGATTCGAATGGTCGATCTCACATCCGAAATGGCGGCGCTCTGGGCCGCGCTCGGCCCGGCTCCCGGCCATCGCGGACGCGTGGTTCAGGTCGCCGCCGCCAACTCCGGCGAGGGCGTTTCCACCGTCGCGCGGGAGTATGCGCGGCTGGCTGCGGTGCGCGCGCGGAAGCCGGTGTGGCTGGTCGACGCGGACCTCGCCCAGCAGGGCCAGCTGGAAGCCATTGCAGGCCAGCCCGACCGCTTCGGCGCAATCGGCAAGGCCGCGATCGCAACGCCCGACGGCTCGATCTTCTTCGCGGTGACGCCCCGTCTGACGGATCGCGAAGGACGGCCCGTGCACCCCGCAAGGCTGATGACCGCGCGACCCTGCCTCGGCGGGCGTTTGTGGGTCACCCGCTTCGCCGCCGAACATCTTCGCTCGGGCCAACGGGCGGAGGCCGTCGGCGACGCCAGCTACTGGGACGCCCTGCGAAAGCACGCCGACACCGTCGTGATCGACGCCCCCGCGGCCGACCGCAACGACATGGCCATCACACTGGCGCCCTTCGTCGACTCGACCGTGCTGGTCGTGGCGGCCGGGATCACCCCCGCCAACGAACCGCTGATGCTGCGCGACGAGATCGAGGCGGTCGGCGGCAAGATCGCCGGCGTCGTCGTCAACCGCTCGACCTACAACCCGCCGGCCTTCCTGAAGCGGCTGGCCGGCTAGGGATCAGTGCGCGCCGGCGCCGACCGGCAGGTGATCCTTGTCGTGCTTGCCGACCCGGTCGATCAGCGTCCGACCCGCCTGATTCATCCCGATCAGCTCGACCTCGGCGCCCTGCCGCCGATAGCGGAACACGACCTTGTCGACGGCCGCGACCCCCGTCAGGTCCCACAGATGGGCCTCGGTCATGTCGATCTCGACCCGGTTCGGATGGCCGTGATGCTCGAAGGCGGCGGCGAAGACATCCGCCGACGCGAAGAACAGGTTGCCGCTGACGCGATAGCGCAGCACGCCGTCTTCGGCCGTCTGCATCTCCTCCACGACGACCGTCTTGCCCACCTTCCGCATGAAGAAGATGGCCGACAGGACCACGCCGAGCACCACGCCCTTGGACAGGTCGTGGGTCACGACCACCGTTGCGGTGGTGGCGATCATGACGACCGATGACTGGAACGGCGTCGACCGAAGTTTCAGCACCGAGCCCCAATCGAACGTCCCGACGGACACCATGATCATCACGGCGACGAGCGCCGCCATGGGAATGCGGGCCACCCAGTCCTGAAGCACCAGAATGAGAAACAGCAGGAACAAGCCCGCCCACAGCGTCGACAGCCGCCCGCGCGCGCCGCTGGTCACGTTGATGATCGACTGGCCGATCATGGCGCAGCCCGCCATGCCGCCGAACAGCGACGAGGCGATGTTGGCGATGCCCTGACCGCGCGTCTCGCGGTCCTTGTCGGACGGGGTGTCGGTGATGTCGTCCAGCAGGTTGGCCGTGAGCAGGCTCTCCAGCAGGCCGACGAAGGCGAGGGTGGCGGACACCGGCGCGATGATCGCCAGCGTCTCCCAGGTCAGGGGCACGGCCGGGATGTGGAACATGGGCAGGGTGGAAGGCATCTGGCCCATGTCGCCCACCGTCCGCACGTCCACGCCGGACCAGATGACGAAGGCGCTGACGGCGACGATGGCGACCAGCGCCGACGGAATGGCCTTCGTGATGCGCGGCAGGCCGTAGATGATCGCCAGCGCCGCTCCGACCAGGGCGAAGGTCTGCCAGTTGGCCCCGATCAGCTCCGGCATCTGCGCCAGAAAGATCAGGATCGCCAGCGAGTTGACGAACCCGGTCATCACCGAGCGGGAGACAAACTTGATATATCGGCCCAGCTTGAACAGGCCGACGATGATCTGGAACACGCCCGTCAGCAGCGATGCGGCGAACAGGTATTCAAGGCCGTGGTCCCGCACGAGGGTGACCATCAGCAGCGCCATGGCGCCCGTGGCCGCCGAGATCATGGCCGGGCGTCCGCCGACGAAGGCGATGGTCACCGCGATCACGAAGCTGGCGTAGAGGCCGACGGCCGGATCGACCCCGGCTATGATGGAAAAGGCGATGGCTTCCGGGATCAGGGCGAGGGCCACGACGGTGCCGGCCAGCAGGTCTGTGCGGGGGTTGGCGAGCCATTGCCGGCGCGCCGAGGCGATCCATGTCATTTCACTACGGTCTGCAGCAGGAACGACCGGCGCCGTGCGCACGGGTGTCGCTCACGTTTCCCGAGGGATAGGCGCCCGGGGTAGCCACCCGGCGGACCGGGTCCTTGGTGACGCGGACCGGATGCAGCAATTGAAGACGGGGCGCAAGGCTCGGCGCCGCCAGCGCCCCGCGGCTACGCCCGGCCGGGGAAGCTCACGACCTTTGAAGGACCGCTGTCTCTCATCAGGTCGAGAATGGCCGCGGTGAGCTGGTGCGGCCGGAACGGCTTGGCCAGGCGAGGAACGCCCACGGCCGCGCCTTCGGGGATCTCGGCATATCCGGACACCAGCAGAATCGGCAGCCTGGGCCAGCCGCCCTCGACGGCATGGATGAGGTCGGCGCCCGTCATCTCCGGCATGGCGAAGTCGGTGATGAGCAGATCGACGCGGCTCTTGCCCAGGATGCGAAGACCTTCAGGCGCTGACTGCGCCTGAAGGACCGTATGGCCCATGTCCGACAGCATCGCAGCGGTGTTGGTGAGAACGATCTCGTCGTCATCGACGATCAGGACGGTGAGGGGATCCAGGACCCGGCGGTCCGGGGGTTGTGGTGCGGCGACCTCAGGACTCTGTCCATCCGCAGCAGCCACCGGCAGCCAGATCTCGACGACGGCGCCATGGCCTTCTTCGCTGTCCAGGACCAGCTTTCCGCCGCCCTGCTCCGCCATGCCCGCGACCATGGAGAGCCCCAGCCCGGTGCCGCGGCCGACTCCCTTGGTGGTGAAGAAGGGATCGACCGCCTTTTCCAGCGTTTCGGCATCCATCCCCTCGCCCTCGTCCGACACCCAGAGGCAGACGTATTCCCCGGGCGTCAGTCCGTTACGGACCTGAACGGTCTCCTGTCGGGCTCCGATCGTGATCACGCCGCCGTTGGGCATGGCGTCCCGGGCGTTCACGGCCAGGTTCAGCAGGGCGAGTTCGAGCTGGCCGGGGTCGGCGCGGACCGGCTTCAGGAGCAGCGGAAAGCGCGTGTCGATGGCGATCCCGGGTCCGATGGTGCGCTGCAACAGGTCCGCCATGCCCTGCACGAGATCGGGCAGGCGCACCGACCGGAGCTCAAGCTCCTGCTTCCGCGCGAAAGCCAGCATCCGGTGTGTGAGCGTCGCCCCGCGTTCTGCGGCCTGCATGATGTTGTCGAGGAAGCGGGTGACGTCCTCGCCCTTGCCGAGCCGCTTGCGGGCCAGATCGACGCTGCCGATGATGGCGGCGAGCAGATTGTTGAAGTCGTGCGCCACGCCGCCGGTCAGCTCGCCGATGGCTTCCATCTTCTGGGACTGGAAGAACGCCTGCTGCGCCTGCTCCAGCGCCAGTTGCGACTCGCGGCGCTCGGAGAGGTCGCGCGTGATCTTGGCGAAGCCGATCAGGGTTCCGCTGTCGTTCCGGACCGGATCGATGACGACATTCGCCCAAAACTGCGTCCCGTCCTTGCGGTACCGCCAGCCCTCGGCCTCGAAGCGGCCCTCTTCCAGCGCGGTTCTCAGCGCCCGGGCCGGGACGCCTGCGGCCTGGTCCTCGGGCGCGTAGAAGCGCGAGAAGTGCTGGCCGATGATCTCGTCAGCCGTATAGCCCTTGAAGCGTTCGGCGCCCGCGTTCCAGCTGGTGACGTGCCCCTCGGTGTCCAGCATGTAGATCGCGTAGTCGGTGACGCTCTGGAGCAGAAAGCGGAACCGCTCCTCGCTGCGGCGTAGCTCCTCTTCCGCCTCCCGGCGCACGGTCAGGTCGCGGGTGACCTTGGCGAAACCCACCAGTTCGCCGGCGGGATCCCAGATCGGGTCGATGACGACGTTGGCCCAGAAGCGGGTCCCGTCCTTGCGCAGCCGCCAGCCCTCGGCCTCGAAGCGGCCTTCCGCTTCCGCCGTACGCAGGCCGGTCGCCGGGATGCCGCGCTGCAGGTCTTCTTCGGTGTAGAATTTCGAGAAATGCTGCCCGATGATCTCGTCGGGCGCATAGCCCTTGAACCGCTCTGCGCCGGCGTTCCAGCTGCTGACCACGCCCGTCGGATCGAGCATGTAGATGGCGTAGTCGGTCACGCTCTGGACGAGCAGTTCGAACCGGTTCGTCATGTTGGGAGTGGAATCAGACACGCTCAAGAACTCGGCCCCCCGCTCTCATTTTCGGCGAGGCCGAACACGCGTGAACACCCATGGCGGTGCTTGGTTCCGGGGCTGGCGGCCTAGGCCTCCGCCGCCTCCAGCCGCGCCAGTTCGCGCGCGCCGTAGAACTGCGGCTCGAAGCCCTTCATCCAGAAGACCTTGCCGACACCCCGGGCGGTGCGGTCGTACATCGCGGCGCGGGCGGGGCTGGCGATCAGACTGAGGCCGGCGGAAGCGACCCCCCAGACGGCCGTCTGGGCCGCGCCGATCAGCATCCAGCGGGCGACGCCCGGCCAGTCCTTCGCCGCCGCGGCCGTCTGGCTGGGCCCTTGGCCGTAGGCGAAGGCGCGGGCGAGGGCGTATTTCAGCGTGGCGCGGTGGGCCGGCGCGAACTCCTCGACCCATGCGTCGGAAGCCCAGCCGAACCGGCCGCCGCGCCGGGCCAGCGCCGCGAACAGGGCGTCGTCCTCGCCTCCGGCGTGATCCGCGCGCGTGTCGAACGGGGCGGGGCCATGCAGGGCTGTCGCCCGCACCAGCAGCGAGTTGCCGCAGCCCCAGGGGCTGTCGACCAGCATCGTCTGCTCCGGCCCTTCGCGGCCGAAGAACCGCTCAAGATACGGCCGCAGCCACTCCGCGGCCTCCGGCGCGCGACCGGCGATCGGCCCGAACACCGCGTCGGCGCCGGTTTCGGCCTGCGCCCGCAGCAGGGCGGCCAGCCAGGCCGGCGACGCGGCCTCGTCGTCGTCGAGGAATGCGATCAGCGGCGCGGCTGTCGCGGCGAGACCGGCGTTGCGCGCCGTAGCGACCCCCGGCGTGGGGGCGTGGACGTAAAGCAGCGGCCAGGGCGAAGCCATCTTCAGGCCTGAAACCGTCCCGGCCGCAGAGCCGGACGGATCGTTGTCGACGACCACGATCTCGGCGATCCGGTCCGCGACGCGTCTCTGTGCGAACAGCGACCGCAGCGCGCGCTCCAGACTCTCAGTCCGGCGCAGCGTCGGCACGATGACGGCGACATCGCCCATCACACGGCGTCCGCGTAAAGGGCGGCGCGATAGAGGCGCAGGGAGAAGGCTCGGGCGGCGACCGGGAGCCAGCCGGCCTCTGCCGCCCCGCGCATGAGCGGGCGCAGCAGGCCGAGCCCCGGCAGCTGCTTCAGGGCCCTGGCGGCGCGGTAGCTGGGCCAGGCGGCGACCAGCTCCGGATGCCGGGCGATGATGCGGGCGAAGTTCGGGGCCGACTGCTCGTACTTGCCGGCCAGGGCGGCGACCGTGTCGAGGCCCATGTGGGTGGCGGGATTGTCGATGTGCAGGATCTCGAACCGCCGGGCCACCCGCGCCGCCCACTCCACATCCTCCCAGCCCCAGCCGGTGAAGCCCGCGTCGAAGGCCTCGGCTTCGAACACGTCGCGGCGGACCAGCAGGTTGGAGGTGTAGACGTATTTCTCGGGCTGTTCGGCGCGCTCGGGCGCGGCGACGCACTCGGACTTGGCGGCCATGGCCCGGTGCACGGCGAAGCGGGCGTCATCGGGCGCCTGCAGCAGGGAGAAGCCGCCGAAGGCGACGGCGGGGTCGCCCGTCCTGACACGTTCCGCCCATCGGTGGAGAAACGCGGGATGGTCGGGACGCATGTCGCTGTCGAGGAACAGCAGGCTTTTCCCGCGCGCCGCCGAGGCGAGGCGGTTGCGGCCGATCGCGCGGCCCTCGTTGGCGGTCAGGCTGATCAGCCGCGTGGGCAGGGCCATGCCCTGCACCTGTGACGTGAGCCGATCAGTGAGGGCCGGATCGGCCGTGCCGTCGTCCAGCAGAACGATCTCGATCGCGCCGTCCAGCGCCGCCGCCTCCGCGTTGAGCCGGGCCAGCAGGTCGGCCGGGTCGTCGCGCAGGAAGGGAATGAGCACCGACACGGCCGGGGAGGCGGCCTTCCATCCGGCGTTGTCGAGGATGCGCGCGCTCATGCCGCCGCCCTCCGCGCCCGACGCTGGGTCAGCAGGCGCACGGCGACGTCGCGGACGCCCGCCGCGTTGATGGTCAGGGCCGCCGCTGCATAGACGAGGCCGCCGACGGAGGCGTCCAGCATGAGTTCCGGGAAACCCCCGACGGCGGGCAGACGCGACACGACCAGCGCCATCACCGCCGTGGCGATGCTGCAGCGGATCAGGCTCTCCCACGGTACGGGCAGCGCCATCACGCGGCGGCCGATCAGCATGGTGGCGATCATGCCGGCGGCGAAGCTGGCTGCGGTGGCCCAGGCCGCGCCCACGAGGCCGAAGTAGGGCACCAGGATCAGGTTCAGCACCACGTTCAGCCCGGCCGGGATCGCCATGGCGACCAGCAGACGCTTCGTCTTCTTCCCGAGGGTGAACGCTTGGCCGAAATAGTAGGCGGTGAGGCCGAACAGCAGGGCCGACAGGGCGATCCACGGCGTCACGCTGGCCGCAGCGGTGCGGAGTTCCTCGCCGATCAGCACCTCGGCGAGCGGTCGCGCCACCAGCGCCACGCCGGCGGCCGCAGGCAGGCCGATCAACAGGAAGGTCGACAGCTGTTCGCGCGCGGCCTCTTTCAGCCGATCCAGTCCGCCCCGCTCGAGCGCCATCACCAGCGCCGGCTGACCGGCCGAGCCCAGCCAAAGGAACAGCACGTCGAGCGTCCGGTTCGCGATCGAATAGCTTGCGTGATAGGCGCCGACCGCCTCCTCGTTCATGAAGGCCGCCAGCAGGAACCGGTCGGTCGAGGACAGCACGACCGTCAGCGCCAGGGAGGCGGCGATGGGATAGCCGTAGACGGCGTAGCTCCGCACCCGGTCCCGCTCGAACGCTCCGCCGCGCGACTGTTTCAGCTCACCCGGCAGGATGAAGGGCAGGGCCGCGAGCGGGGCCAGGGCCAGTCCCAGCAGGGGCGCCGCGCCCCCCGCGCCGCCGAGTGCGAAGGCGACGCCGACGAGCAGGCCTCCGACCGCTACAGACATGTCCAGATTCGCCGCCTTTGAGACCTCGCCCGCGGCGCGATATCGCTCCTGCGCCAACTTGACGAAGCAGCGCACCGGGCAGCCGGCCAGCCCGGCCGCCAGCGCGAACTTGAGCAGGGGATCGGCGGGCCAGAGCCACAACACCAGGCCGACGAGCGGCACGAAGGCGACGCTCAGCCATGTCGCCGCGCGATACAGGCTGGCGAAATGGCCGGCGAGGTCGCGGCCCGGCTTGCCGGAGGCCCAGAAGCGCGCCATCGCCGCCTCCAGCCAGGTGAACACCGCGACATGGGCCAGGGTCAGGACCGAGAAGGCGAGGGCGTAACGGCCGAAATCAGCCGGGCTCAGCAGACGGGTGAACAGGATGATCGACAGGAAGCCGACCACGCCCTGCACGATGTTGGCGGGCAGGTAGCCCCAGACGCCGCGCCAGAACATCAGCCGCCCCGGTTCATCGCACGGCCGCGCGGTCGCCCAGCAGCACCGGGACCGTCACGGCCATGATCCACAGGTCGAGCCACAGCGACTGGCGCTCGACGTATTCGACGTCCAGCTGGACCCGGCGGCGCACGTCCTGCGCCGTGTGCAGCGGCCCGCGGGAGCCGTGGATGGCGGCCCAGCCGGTCATGCCCGGCTTGATGCGGTGTCGGTGGGCGTATTCCGCCACCAGCCGCGCGGACTCGACGTGGCCGGTCTTCATGCCGATGGCGTGCGGCCGGGGGCCGACCAGAGACATCTCGCCGGTCAGCACGTTCACCAGTTGCGGCAGCTCGTCGAGGCTGGTCTTGCGAATGAGGCGGCCGACGCGGGTGACGCGGTCGTCGTCGTGGGTGACCTGACGGCTGGCGGTGGCGTCGGCGGTCTCCTGCCGCATCGAGCGGAATTTCCACACCACGATTTCCTCGTGGTTGAAGCCGTGGCGGCGCTGGCGGAACAGGATGGGCCCGGGACTGTCGAGGCGGATCGCGAGCGCGACCAGCGCCATGACGGGCGCCAGCAGGATCAACGCCACCAGACCGAGCAACAGGTCCTGCACGCGCTTGTTGAAGGCGCGACGGTCGTCGTCGACCGGCCCCTGCACGTCCGCCAGCGGCGCGGCGGCGAGCCGGTTCAGCGCCTTGCGCGTCTCGCTTTCGTCCTTGGGTTCGACCAGCAGGGTGACTTCGTTGGGCAGGGTCTGCAGCCGCCCGTTCAGCTCGCGCACCCGGGCCTCGGCGCGCGGGTCGATGGCCAGCACGATGCGGTCGACATAGGGCGTCATGCGGTGGGACAGCAGGTCGTCCGCCGTGCCCAGCACCGGCACGCCTTCGATGGCGCGGGGGCTGCGCGCCAGGCGGTCGTCGAAGATGCCGAGCACGTTCAGGTCGCGCCGCTTCAGCGCCTCGCGGATCAGCGCCTCGGCGTGACGCGTGGCGCCGACCAGCACAATGTTGGGCGTCAAGGCGCCCGACGCGCGCCAGCGGGCCACGACGTCGCTGAAGCCAGTGTGCAGCGCGTTCAGGACGATCAGCGTCAATCCGGCCCAGACCAGACAGGCGCTCCACTGCGTCGTCAGCCCCCCGGAGGCCCAGCTTGTCAGCAGGGCCACGCCTGCCCCGCAGGCCGTGATGGCCGCCACCGAGGCCAGATGCACCGTCGTCTTCTGGCCCCGCACGAAGCGGTAGCGCCCCAGCGAGCGCATCAGACCGAGCACGGTCAGGGCGCCGAGGGCGAAGGGCAGGGCGTGGGACAGAGGCGTTTGCAGCAACGGAGCGTCGGCCGCCGCCCAGGCGCACAGCAGGGTCACCCCCGTCACGGCCAGCACGTCGAAGGCGCGGAAATAGTGCGCCGCCAGCCGCGAGGCGTGCCGCTCGCGGGCGTTGCGCCAGACCTCGGGCCGGAACGGGCCCCGCCGGGCCGCACCGCCGGCGGGCGCTTCGGTCTGCTCGGTCAGTTCCGCGACGGCCAGGGCCTGCAGACCCGAGACGTCGGCGCTCGCCGCCCCGGACGGGTCGGCGTCGAACGGTTGGCGGCGGGCGGCGGCGTCGGTCATGGGACTCGCGGAGGGTTCCCCGCCACCCATGCACGCCCGCTCTCACTGTCCCGTTAACGTCCGGCGCTTCCGTGCCCCGTTGCGCCCGCCCGCGCGCTCGGCTAATCACGCCGCCTGCCGGAGACGTGGCCGAGTGGCTGAAGGCAACGGTTTGCTAAATCGTCGTACCCTGTAAGGGGTACCGAGGGTTCGAATCCCTCCGTCTCCGCCAGACATCTTCCAGCGAAACGCGATCATCGCTCCGGCGATGGTCACCGGTCGGTTCGACGCCGGCGCGCCCGTTCTATTTGATGCGCCGGTGTAATGAACCCGACAGAGTCTGGCGGGTTTCTCCTGTGTCCAGCCGCCGGTGCCCCATGTATCCCGATCCTCGCTCGCCCAGCCCCGAACCGAGGCCGACGCATCCCCCGTCGCGCCGACTGCGGCCCGCACATATCGGGGCGGCGGCCTCCGTCGCTGCCGTGGCGATCGGTCTGATGGGTCTGAAGTACGTCAACCTGCCGGAGCCGCCGCCCGTCGCGCCGGGCGAAGCCCTGAAGATCGAGGTGGTCACGCCCGTTGAGCCGAAGATCCAGCCGGGGTCGGTCATGGACGTGGGCGAATTGGTGGACGGCTTCCGCTACGTCCCGCCGCGGCCCCGCGAGCGCTTCGCGCCGTTCGATGTGTCATGGGACGGCGACGACGCCGGTCCGCCAGCCTACGAGCCGCCGGCCAGGCGGGCGGAGGTCCGGCGCTATGCCTCCAACGATGACGACCGCTACCGCGAGGACCGCGACTACCGGGAGCCGCCGCGGCGCGAGGAGCGCCGCTGGTTCGGCTTCGATAACCCCATGCCTGACTTCCGGGCCGAGCGGCGCGCCCGGGAAGCGCGGCTTGAGGCGCTTGAGGCGCAGCGACGCGCCGAGTTCGAGTCCCGCATCGACCGCCGCCGCTACGGGCCGCCTCCGCCGCTTCCGCCGCGGGAGCGGTATCGGGACCGTGCGGTCGAGAGACCCGTGGACGAGCCCACACAGGGGCCTTGGGGCCCCGAGGTCGGCTGACCGTCTCCCGCCATCTTGACCTCGCGTGATCTTGGCAGAGGGCCCGGCGGGGTCTAGGTCCAGAGCCTGACGCTTCACAGGGAGAGACCTCCGCATGGCCGATCTGGCTCAAGTCACCGAACACATCCGCGGCGCCGTGGGCGACAATTCCGGTCTGGGCAAGACCGTGAAGATCGACCTCGGCGAGAGCGGCAAGATCTTCATCGACGGCGCCTCCGTGCCGAACACCGTCACCAACGAGGACAAGCCGGCTGACGCCACGGTGTCGATGGCCTGGGACGACTTCATGGCCCTGTCGAACGGCCAGCTCGACCCGATGATGGCCTTCATGCAGGGCAAGCTGAAGATCGCCGGCGACATGATGATCGCCCAGAAGCTGGCCCCGCTGCTGAAGCGGTAGAGCGCGCAGACAATCTCCCTCCCCCTCGGGGGAGGGTCCTTGCCGCGCAGCGGCAAGGGGGAGGGGACGCTTCGGCCCAACAGCCGCCGGCGCCCGCCTCGCCCAACCCCTCCCACCCGGCCGCTTCGCGGCCACCCTCCCCCGGAGGGGGAGGGAGAAGCCGAAGGCGCCACCATGGAATTCCGCCACAGCGACCGGGCCCTGCACTGGCAGGAGCGGGTCAAGCGTTTCCTCGACGACCACGTCCTGCCGCGAGAGGAAGAGTACCGCGCCCAGGTCCGCGAGGATCACACCCGCCAGCCGCCCGTCATGGAGGAGATGAAGGCGCAGGCGCGTGAGGTCGGCCTGTGGAACATGTTCCTGCCCGGCGAGCACGGCGCGGGCCTGACCAACCTCGAATACGCGCCGCTGGCCGAGCTGATGGGCCGCCACCTGTGGTCGGCCGAGGTGTTCAACTGCAACGCCCCGGACACCGGCAATATGGAAGTCCTCCATATGTACGGGAACGAGGCGCAGCAGGCGCGCTGGCTCAAGCCGCTGATGGCCGGCGAAATCCGCTCGGCCTTCCTGATGACCGAGCCCGAGGTCGCCTCGTCCGACGCGACCAACATCCAGACACGGATCGTGCGCGACGGCGACCACTACGTGATCAACGGCCGCAAATGGTGGTCGACCAACATGGCGCACCCGAACGTCGCGGTGACCATCGTCATGGGCAAGACCGATCCCGACGCCGCCACCCACGCCCAGCAGTCGCAGATCATCGTCCCCGTCGATACGCCCGGCTTCCGCGTCGAGCGCATGCTGTCGGTGTTCGGCTATGACGAACGCCCCATCGGCCACGCCGAGGTGGTGCTGGAGAATGTCCGCGTCCCGGTGGAGAATCTGATCGCCGGCGAGGGGCGGGGGTTCGAGATCGCGCAGGGCCGGCTCGGACCGGGCCGCATCCACCACTGCATGCGCGTGATCGGGGTGGCGGAGCGGGCGCTGGAGCTGATGACCCAGCGGCTGCTGTCGCGCACCGCCTTCCGCAAGGCGCTGGCCGAGCATTCGGTCTGGGAGCAGCGGGTCGGCGAGGCGCGCACCAATATCGAGATGTGCCGCCTGCTGGTGCTGAAGGCCGCATGGCTGATGGACGAGGCCGGGGCCAAGAACGCCAAGTCCGAGATCGCCCAGATCAAGGTCGCAGCGCCGCGCATGGCGCTGCAGGTCATCGACGACGCCATCCAGGCCTTCGGCGGAGCGGGCGTGTCGGCCGACACGCCGCTGGCCGAGATGTACGCCATGGTCCGCACCCTGCGGATCGCCGACGGGCCGGACGAAGTCCACAACCGCACGGTGGCGCGCCTGGAGTACGCCAAGTACGGCGGGCGTGGAGGTTAGGCCTCGCGCTTTGCTTTGCGTGAGCCGCGACACGGGCCATATGACGGCCCATGGCGATGCGTGGTGAACGGACGGGGCGGCGGGGCGATTCCGTGGCGAAGGCGGCGCAGGCCGGCCTGACGGCGGAAAAGCCTGACGGGCCGCCGACCTGGCGGGCGCTCGCCGACCTGATGAAGCTGGTGGGGCGGTCGAATGCGCCGCAGCTCCGTCTGCGCCTGATCGCCGCCATCGCGATGACGCTGGTGGGCAAGGCGCTGGGCGTGCTGGCGCCGCTGGTGCTCGGCGCGGCGGTCAATCATCTGGCGGCGGGGCAGGGGGCCGGCGTGGCCATCGGGCTGGGGTTCGCCGGTTTCGCGGTCGGCTGGGCCTTCGTGCGTCTGCTGTCGGCCATCGCGCCCAACGCCTCCGACGTCGTGTTCGCCCCCGTGCGGTCGGCGGCCCAGCGCACCGCGGCGACCGAGACCTTCGCCCACGCCCTGAGCCTGTCGCTCGACTTCCATCAGACCAAGCGGTCCGGCTCATTGTCGCGGACGATGGACCGGGGCGCGCGCGCCGTCGATTTCCTGATGCGCATCCTCGCCTTCAACCTGGTGCCGACCGGGGTCGAGCTCGTGCTGGCGGCGGGTGTTCTCGCCGGCAAGTACGACTGGCGCTTCGGGGCCGTGGCCGTGGCGGTGGTGGCGATCTACGCCGCCGCGACCTTCGCGCTGTCCAACTGGCGGCTCGAGCACAGGCGCGTCATGAACGCCGCCGACAGCGAGGCGGCCGGCGTCTCGGTCGACGCCCTGCTGAACTATGAGACCGTCAAGTCCTTCGGGGCCGAGGCCCGGGCGGCCCGGTCCTACGACGACGCGCTGGGCGACTACACGCGGGCGGCGCTGAAGGCCAACAGCTCGCTGGCCCTGCTGAACGTCATGCAGGCGGTGATCATGAACGTCGGCCTCGGCGTCATGGCGGTCATGGCCGGATTCGAGGCGGCGGCCGGGCGGATGGGGCCGGGCGACGTGGCGGCGGCGGTCCTGATCATGATCTCGCTCTATGCGCCGCTGAACATTCTCGGCTTCGCCTACCGCGAAATCCGCCAGTCCTTCATCGACATGGAGGAGATGCTGAAGGTCACCCGGCAGACGCCGCAGGTCGCCGACGCGCCTCACGCCCTGCCCCTGCCGCGGCCGGAAGACGCCCGGGGCGCGGCCATGACCTTCGAGCATGTCGGTTTCCGCCACGATGCGCGGGCCAACGGACTGGAGGACGTCAGCTTCGTCGCCGCGCCGGGCACCACGACCGCGCTGGTCGGGCCGTCGGGGTCGGGCAAGTCCACGATCGTCAAGTTGGCGCTCCGCCTGCTTGACCCGCAGGAGGGGCGGGTCCTGATCGACGGGCTCGACGTGCGCTCGGTGACGCAGGAGTCTCTGCGGGCAGCCGTGGCGCTCGTCCCGCAGGACGTGGCCCTGTTCAACGACAGCCTCCGCGCCAACATCGGCTTCGCCCGGCCCGATGCGGACGAGGCCGCGATCTGGGCGGCTGCCGAGGCGGCTGAGCTGGCAGTGTTTATCCGCGGCCTGCCCGAGGGCATGGAGACCCGGGTGGGCGAGCGCGGCCTGAAGCTGTCGGGCGGGGAGCGCCAGAGGGTCGGCATCGCCCGCGCCCTGCTTGCCGATCCGGGCATCCTGATCCTCGACGAGGCGACCAGCGCGCTGGACAGCCGCACCGAAGCGGCGATCCAGAAGACGCTGCGGCGGGCGCGGGCCGGGCGGACGACCCTGGTGGTCGCGCACCGCCTCTCGACCATCGCCGACGCCGACCAGATCCTGGTGCTCAAGGCAGGCCGGATCGTCGAACGGGGGGCGCATCACGAGTTGGTGGCCCGCCAGGGCGGGGAGTACGCAGCCCTGTGGCGCAAGCAGACGCGCGGAGCGCGGACGGACCGGTCGCCCGCGGAGGCGCAGACCTAGGGAGCGGAAACCGGAGGCCGGGGCGCCGACTTCCGGTCGGCGACCTGCCGCAAGCTGCCTAGCACGGCCGCGCGCGAGTCGGCCTGTTCCAGGGGCAGGGTCTGAAGCAGCTTCAAAGCCCGGGCGTGGACGGTGACGATCCGCCAGTCGAAGGGCTGGTCGGGCGGGGCGTTGTCGAGGATGTCGCAGAGGCCGGCGGCGGCGCGGCAAAGGTCCAGCAGCTCGAACGGACTGGCGGCGTCGATGACCCCGTTGGCCGCGCGGTAGGCTTCGCCGATACGGCCGGGCTGTTCGTCGAGCGAGGCAGGCTGAGGGACGGCGTCCAGCAGCACGATCTGCGCATCGACGACCGCCATGGCCTGGGCGCGCATGGCCTCGATGTTCTCGCGCGCCTGGGCCAGGGCGACGCCGACGCTGACGCCCCCCGCGGCGTCAATCATGGTGGCGAGGCGGGATTTCCCCCGCGCGTGGGTGATTACGCTCACTGCAACTCCTCCGCCGCCTCCGCTGCGGCTGCTTGCGCCTGTTCGGCGACGAAGGCCGCCTGACGGATCGCCGCGGCGCGGCGCTCTTCGCCCGGTGGCCCGTTGTCACGGACGCGACGGTCCGGACCGAAATAGTCGCCCACCTCGAGGAACGGCCGGGTGTCGCGGGCGACCCAGACGATCCGCTCCAGCAGGGTGGTGGCGCTGAACGGCTTGGTGACCACGAAGTTGGCCCCGCAGTCCCGGGCTTCCATCATCTTGGAGCGGCGCATGTGGGCGGCGGTCATGATCACAGGTGTCATGGCGTTGGGCGGCTTGACCGAGCGACGCAGCCAGCGGACCAGCTCATAGCCGTCCACAGTCGGCATCTCGCAATCCACCACGATCAGATCGATCGGCTGGTCCGCCAGGATCTCCATCGCCGCGGCGGCGGAATGGCAGCTGTAACGAACGCGGATGCCGAAGCCGCGCAGGGCCGAACAGGTGAGATCGAGCCCGAAGGGCGAATCGTCGATGACCATGGTCACCGCGCCCGAAAGGTTGATGACCGAACTCTCGCGCAGCGCCTCGCCGACGCCGCTCAAAACACGCTCACGAAACTGGCCGGCCACATACTTGCACCCATGACGGGACCGTCGCAGGTCGTGGTAGACGAGAGGTTAATGCGTCCCGTTGCGGCCGATGGCGTAGAACCGGTCCGCCCGCGCCTTGCGGAGCTGATCGGGCGTGAGCGGCGACAGGGCGGCCAGTTCCTCGGCGAGGACGTCGCCGACGGCGGCGATCGCCGCCTGCGGATCGGCGTGAGCACCGCCCACCGGTTCCGGGATGATCCGGTCGACGATCTTCAGCTCGACCAGGTCCGGAGCGGTGATCTTCATGGCCATGGCCGCGTCGCGCGCCCGGGCGCCGTCGCGCCACAGGATGCCGGCCGCGCCTTCCGGCGAGATGACGGAATAGATGGAATGCTCGAGCATCAGCACCCGCCCCGCCGCGGCGATGGCGATGGCGCCGCCCGACCCGCCCTCGCCCGTGATGGTGGCGATGGACGGCACGCCGAGGGTCAGACAACGCTCGGTCGATCGGGCGATGGCTTCGGCCTGACCCCGTTCCTCGGCGCCCAGGCCCGGATAGGCCCCTGCGGTGTCTACGAAGGTCAGCACCGGCAGGCCGTAGCGCTCGGCGAGGTCCATCAGGCGCACCGCCTTCCGATAACCTTCCGGCCGCGCCATGCCGAAATTGTGGACGACGCGGGTCTGGGTGTCGTGACCCTTTTCGTGACCCATGATCACGACCGGATCGCCCCTGAACCGGGCCAGACCCCCGATAATCGCCTGATCGTCCCCGAACTGCCGGTCGCCCTTCAGTTCGACGAAGTCGGTGAACAGGCCGGCGACGAAGTCGACGAAGTGCGGACGCTGCGGATGGCGCGCGACCTGCGTCTTCATCCATGGGTCGAGCCCCGCGTAGGTCTTGCGGCGAAGCTGGTCCGCCTTCTGGCGCAGGCCCTGAATTTCAGCCTCGAACGAGCCGGAGGTCGAGGACAGCAGGCTCAGTTCCTCGATCTTCGCTTCCAGATCGGCGATCGGCTTTTCGAATTCGAGGTAGTGCACGGCCATCAGGGCGTCTTCATGCTCGGCGCGCCCTGCGGCGCTCTGGAAGGCGGCGGAACCTAGTGGGGACAACGCCGGGGGGCAAGCGGCGGTTCATGAGCGAGTCCTTGTGGGCCCCGAGCAAACCCTAGTCGTCCCGCGCCAAGGGGTGCTTGTCCCGCACCACCTGAGCCAGCCGATCCGTCGCGACGTGGGTGTAGATCTGGGTGGTGGCGATGTCGGCGTGACCCAGCAGCGTCTGGACCACGCGCAGGTCGGCCCCGCCCTCGAGCAGGTGGGTGGCGAAGGCGTGGCGCAGGACGTGGGGGCTGACGCGGACCGGGTCGATCCCGGCGTCGATGGCGGCCTGATCCAGCAGTTGGGCGAAGCGGCGGGGGGTCAGATGACCCTTGGCGGAAGCCGACGGGAACAGCCAGGGGCTGTCGGGCGCCTTCTCGGGCTGGGCCGCGTCGCGCGCGATCAGCCACGCCTTCACCGCCTCGCGCGCGGCGGTGTTGAGGGGCGCGAGGCGTTCCTTGCCGCCCTTGCCGCGCACGATCAGCCAGGCGGGATCGCGACGGACCGCCTCCAGTCGCAACGAAAGCAGTTCCGAAACGCGCAGCCCCGAGGCGTAGGCCAGCTCGACGAGGGCGACGAGGCGGACGCCGCCGGCGCCGTCCCGCGCCCCGGCGGCGGCGAGCAGGCGCCCGATCTCGTCGCCGGACAGGGTCTTGGGCAGGCTGCGGCCCTGCTTCGGCGCGTCCAGCCGCCGCGAAGGGTCGTCAGCGCGCCAGCCCTCGCCGAGGGCGAAACGATAGAACTGTCGCACCGCCGAACGCCGTCTCGCCTGCGTGGCCGGGGACAGTCCGCGCCGCCCCAGACCGGCGTACCAGGCCTCCAGCCCTGACTCGTCCCCCTGCATCAGCCCGCCGGCCACGCCGGCTTCGGCGTCGGCCAGGTCACGGGCGTAGGCCGACAGGGTGTGGGGCGAGGCGTCGCGCTCGACCGCCATCATTTCCAGGAAAGCTTCGATCTGCGGCGTGCTCATGCGACCCGGCGCTTTGCGGTGCGCCCGCTTGGTGTAGAGGGTGTTCGCCTCATGCCGTGCCTGTCCGCGCCCTGTCCGTCGCCTGCCAACCGGTCCGCGCGAGGCCGCCGTTGAGCGAGGCCGCGCCGATTCCCGTGTCCGAACGCACCATAGCCCTGGTCGGTCTGATGGGCGTGGGCAAATCGACCGTGGGACGGCGGCTGGCCAAGCGCCTCGGCCTGCCGTTCGCGGACGGCGACGTGGAGATTGAGGCCGCCGCCGGCATGACGGTGTCCGACATCTTCGCCCGGCTGGGCGAGGCGGAGTTCCGGGCTGGAGAGGCGCGGGTGATGAAGCGGCTTCTGGAGGGGCAAAGAATGGTGCTGGCGACCGGCGGCGGCGCCATCCTCAACCCCGACACGCGGGCGGCGCTGAAGGCGCGGGCCGTCACCGTCTGGATGAGGGCCGATCTTGAGACGGTGGCGGAGCGGGTGCAGCGCCGGGACACCCGTCCCCTACTGCGCGGACGCAACCCGCTCGAGGCGCTGACGTCCATGGCGGCGATCCGCTACCCGTTCTACGGCATGGCCGACGTCACAGTGGACGTCGCCCGTGGCGCCCACGCGGAGGCGGTGGACGCCATCGTGCGGGCGCTCGACGACTTCGGCGCGAGGTCGGCGGCATGAGCACGATCATCCCGGTCAGCGGGCCCGGCTTTGCGCCGTACGACGTCGTGGTCGGGCGCGGCCTGCTCGGTCAGCTGGGAGAACGGGCGGCGCCGATGCTGGGCGGCCGGACCGTGATCGTGACCGACAAGACGGTCGCGGCGTTGCACGGGCCCGCCGCCATGGCGTCGCTGGAGGCCGCCGGCGTCCGCGCGCGGCTGTTGGCGGTGCCTGCCGGCGAAAGCTCCAAATCCTTCACCGAGCTGGAGCGTGTAATCGACCGGCTGCTGGCTTTCGGCCTCGACCGCCGGGACGTCATCATCGCCCTCGGCGGCGGCGTCGTGGGCGATCTGGCCGGACTGGCGGCCGCCCTCTACATGCGCGGCGTCGGCTTCATCCAGGTTCCGACCACCCTCCTGGCCCAGGTGGATTCCTCGGTCGGCGGCAAGACGGCCATCGACACGCCCCGCGGCAAGAACCTCGTCGGCGCCTTCCATCAGCCGCGGCTGGTGCTGGCCGACATCGATCTGCTCGCCACCCTGCCGGAGCGGCAGCTGCGTTCGGGCTGGGCCGAGGTGCTGAAGCACGGGCTGATCACCGACGCCGCCTTCTTCGACTGGCTGTCCGGCCCGGGCGCGGCGGGCGCGACCGGCGACGCCGACGCCCTGACGCGAGCCGTGGTCCGCTCGGTCGAGATCAAGAGCGCCATCGTCGCCGAGGACGAGCGGGAAGGCGGGCGGCGGGCCTTGCTCAACCTCGGTCACACCTTCGGTCACGCCGTCGAGGCGGAGCTCGGGTTCAAGGATGCTGCGCTGACGCACGGCGAGGCGGTCGCGCTGGGCTGCGCCATGGCCTTCCGGCTGTCCGCGCAGAGGGGCCTCTGCGGGGCGGCGGATGCGGAGCGCGTCGAGGCGGTGCTCGCCGCCGCCCGGCTGCCCACCCGGCTGGCGCAGGCAGGCTCTTTTACGGCCGACCGGCTGCTCAAACGCATGGCCGCCGACAAGAAGGCAGAGGGCGGGCGGGTCACGCTGATTCTGGCCCGGGCGATCGGCGAGGTGTTTATCGAGCGCTCGATGGACCGTGCGGTCCTGTCCCGCTTCCTGAAGTCTGAAGGCGCCGCCTAGTCGACGGCGCGGCAGTCGGTGGGATCCCGCCCGTCCGCGGTCCAGGTGGCCATCACGCCCTTGCCGCGCAACTCGTAGCCCGAGGCGCGGTACCACAGGCCGTCGGCGGATTGCTCCTGGAACAGGTCCACCGCTGCGCCGCTGGAGTTGCGGACCGTCGCCATGCGGCGCGGGTTGTCGAAATCCACCGAAAGCCGCTCGCTGTTGTTGCACAGGTAGACAGTGCGGATGATGCGATTCAGCGCCCGGTCCTGAAGCTCGGCGCCGGTGCGCCTCCGGGCCGTCTGCGCGGCCTCCGCCCGCTCCCGCACGGCGTCTCCGTCCGAAGGGGCCTCGGCCGGTTTGTCACCGCACGCGGCCACGGCGAGAGCGAGCAGGAGGGGGAGGGCGTAAGGCTTCATGCGGGCTCTTCGGACAAGCGGAGCCGTGGGGCCCGGCAGCCTAACGTGCTGTCGCGGTCGCCGTTCCTTTGCGCCGGGCGCGGAAGAAGTCTCGCAGCAGGTCTCCGCCCTCGGCGGCGAGGACGCCGCCCTCGACCGCAGGCTTCCAGTGGCAGGTGGGCTGGTCGAAGAAGCGGGGGCCGTGGGCGACCGCTCCGCCCTTCGGGTCGTCGGCGCCCCAGACGACGCGGCCGATGCGGGCGTGGCTGATCGCCCCGGCGCACATCGCGCAGGGCTCGAGCGTGACATAGAGCGTCAGGCCGGTCAGGCGATAGTTCCTGCGTTTCGCCGCCGCCGCGCGCAGGGCTGTGATTTCGGCGTGGGCGGTGGGATCGTGCGCTCCGATGGGCCCGTTGCGGCCCTCCGCCACCACCTCCCCGGTGGTCTCGTCGACGATCACGCAGCCGACAGGCGTCTCTCCGGCTTCCGCCGCCGCTTGCGCACACGCCAAGGCCATGTGCATGAACCGCTCATCATGGCCAGCCATCCCCGAGACAACGACAAGAAGCCGCGCCCGCGTCAAGACGGCGACCGCGACGGCCCGCGCAAACCCTACGTCAAACGCGCTGAGGGCGGCGACGATCGCGGCCCGCCCAAGGGCGGAAAGCCGTTCGGCAAACCGGGCGGCAAGCCCTTCAGCAAGGACGGCAAGACGTTCTCCAAGGACGGAAAGCCGGGTGCCAAGGCCGACGAGGGGCCGAAGCGCAGCGAGCGCATAGCCAAGGCCATGGCCCGCGCCGGGATCGCCTCGCGCCGCGAGGTCGAGCGGCTGATCGGGCTCGGCAAGGTGGCGGTCAACGGCAAGATCCTCGACACGCCGGCGGTGCTGGTGACGCGGGACGACGTGATCACCGTCGACGGCAAGCCGATCGGCTCGGCCCAGGCGACGCGGGTGTGGCGCTATCACAAGCCCGCCGGTCTTCTGACGTCCCACACCGACCCCGCCGGACGGCCGACGGTGTTCGACGCCCTGCCAAGCGGCCTGCCCCGCGTGATCTCGGTGGGGCGCCTCGACCTGAACACCGAAGGCCTGCTGCTGCTGACCAACGACGGCGAACTGAGTCGGGCGCTGGAGTTGCCCTCGACCGAACTGGTCCGCCAGTACCGCGCCCGCGCCCGGGGGCGGGTCTCCCAGCTGCAGCTCGATTCGCTGAAGGACGGCGTCACGGTTGACGGCGTCCGCTACGGCCCGATCGAGGCGACCCTCGACAAGGCCAAGGTCGGCGACGACGAGAAGCAGTCGGCCAATCTGTGGATCAGCGTCTCGATCACCGAGGGCAAGAACCGCGAGGTACGCAAGGTGCTGGAGCACCTCGGCCTGACGGTGAACCGCCTGATCCGCCTGGCCTACGGACCGTTCCAGCTGGGCACCCTGCCGGTGGGCTCCGTCGAGGAAGTCGGCCCCCGGGTGATCCGCGAACTGCTGGCCGAGCACATTCGCCCCGAGAACCTGCCGACCGGGAACACGGTTGCGACCCCGGCCCCCATTCCGGGGCGTCGGGTCTCGACGCCGATCGTCAAGGGCAGCTCAGGGTCCGCGATCTCGGACCCGTCCCGTAAGCCCAGCCGAGTGCGAGCCGCCGGAGCCGCCGCTGACGCCGCCGCCGACCGCGCCGCGCGTCCGCAGAAGAAGCCGGGCTGGGCCAAGGCCGGCCCGAAGTTCGAGCATCCGAAGAAGAGCTTCACGCCGCGCGCGCGTCCGGAAGGGGACGCCGCGGCGGCCGGGGACCGCCCGAAACGGGTGTTCACGCCCCGCGCCGATCAGTTCATCGACGACCGCCGTCCCGCCGCCAAGGGCGGCCCTCGGTCCGCCTCGGGTCGGCCGGACGACAAGGGCGGCGCCAAGCGGCCGTTCGCCGCGAAACCCGGCGGCTCGCCCTTCAAGGGCAAGCCTCGTCCGGGCGGGTCAGGCGGCGGCCCGCGCCGGTAGGCCGGCTGGCGGATCGACGCGTCCCGCCAGTCGCTCGACGAACAGAATGATGACCGCAGCAATCAGGAGTTCCGGTCCGAGCTCAGTCCAGGACGAGTCGCGGCTCATGGCCGCCTCCGAGACGGGCCGCCAAAACAGGGCGATGACGAGGTTGTTGGCGAGGTGGGCGCCGATCGCAAACTCCAGGCCGCCGAGCCGCAGGGCGGCCCACGTCCAGATCACGCCCGAAATGGCCCGCGCGACGAAGGCGACCGGATCGGGGTCGAGGTGGATGGCGGAGAAGATGACGCCGTTGATCAGGCAGAGCACCAGCGGATGGCGTGTCGCCAGAGCTGTGAGCCGCAGCAGGACCCCGCGGCAGGCGATCTCCTCGGCGGCCGCGGCGAGCAGCAGGCCGACCACCATCGCCGCCGCATAGACGACCCGGCTCTCGTCCAGATAGTGGGGGTCGAGAATGGGCGGCTCCCAGACGCTCCCGGTCAGCAGATGGACCGGGATCAGCAAGACGCAGATGCAGGTCATGACCAGGAACCCGATCAACAGATGATCGAAGGCGAAACGGCGCCCCGGCCAGAGGAAGTCGGTCATACGCCGCCGGTAGGTCAGAGCCGCCGCACCCAGGATCGCGCACCCCAGGGCGCCGATAATCGCGCTGAAGAACAGGACCTGACCGCTTTCGTTGATGAGTCGGTCGGGGGTGTCGGGCAGGTTCTCGGCCGTGACCCGACTCAGCTCCAGATCCGGGACGGCCGCCAAGAGGATCACCATCAGGATCATCGCCCCGAAGGTCAGGAGCGCCGCCAGCGCCAGGAAGCTTCCCAGCCGCAGCCAGGGTCGGTCGGCGTCGAGCTTCTCTGTCAGGATGGACCGCGCGGCGGCGGCCATGGAGGTCCGGTACTCGAGGCGCAGGCGGCGAAGCATGGGTGGAGCGTTGCATTCGCCGCCCGTTCCGGTCCAGAGGCTTCCGCATGAGAATCGTCGCTGGAAGCTTGAAGGGCCGCGCCATCGCCGCGCCGGAGGGGCAGGGCACACGACCCACCTCCGATCGGGCGCGGCAGGCCATCTTCAACGTGCTGGAGCACGCCGCCTGGGCCGAGCCGCTGGACGGTGCGCGGGTGATCGACCTCTACGCCGGCTCGGGCGCCCTGGGCTTCGAGGCCATCAGCCGGGGCGCGGCCTTCGCCCTGTTCGTGGAGACCGACGACGCGGCGCGGGGCGTGATCCGGGAGAACGCCGACGCCTATGGCGTGATGGGCCGCACCCGGGTGCACCGGCGCAGCGCCATCGATCTGGGCGTGCGGCCGGGCTCGGACGGCGAGGCGTTCGACCTGGCCTTCCTCGACCCGCCGTACCGCAAGGGTCTGGGCGAGCAGACGCTGGTGCGGCTGCTGGAAGGGAACTGGCTCAAAGCCGGCGCCACCATCGTGTTCGAGCGCGGCTCGGACGAGCCGGACATCGACACGCCCGGCTACGAGCGGCTGGACGCGCGCGACTACGGCGCCGCGCGCGTCCTTTTCCTCAGGGCCCTACCAACCGCGGGCTGAGACCCGGTTGTCGAGTTGGCTTCGCATGCGCGCCAGCCCGTCGCGGTTGACCCGATAGGGACCGCCGCCGATCGAGGCGATCAGCCCCTTGGTTTTTCAGCTTCTTCCAGACCGAGAGGGTGCAATCGGTCAGCAGAAAGCCGTCGCGGGTGAAGCAGTCGGCGGGCAAGATGCGGCCTGCCTCATCGCGTTCGAGGGCGATCGCACCGCCCTGCGCCAGGGCGTGCAGCGTTCGCTGCTCCGCACGGGAGATGTTCATTGTTTAAGTCCGGAAAGGCGTGAAGGGTCGCGCCGGCGCAATCACGCCGGCGTGCGGTTCAGAGGCTTCTCACAGGCGGCGCCGTGGAGGCCTCAGGCCCCGCGCGCAATCTCGGACATAGGCTTCCTGTCGGGATGATCCCGAGGGTTTGACCGCCGCCGTATAGCGCAGGTCTGGGATTTGAGCCAACCTGCGGTCATGACAGCGCTCGACCGCCGCACCTTTCTCGCCGCCGCCGGAGTCTCGGCCGCCCTGCCGTTCACCGCCTGCGCGCAGGAACAAGCGGAGGGCTGGACGCCGCGCGCCTCGCTGCCGTGGTCGGTGCAGGAAATCTACTGCGCCGTTGCGGCCGGGCGGATCGTCACAGCCGGCGGCCTCAGGCGCGCCGGCAATGTGACCGAGATCGAAGATCGCGTCGGCGCGTACGATCCGGCTGCGGACGCGTGGACGGAACTCCCGCGCATGCCGGCGGCACGGCACCATCCGATGGTCGTCACGGCGAACGGGGCGCTGATACTCGTAGGCGGCTACGGCCGCTCGGCCGCCGGAGAGTGGACGGCCATGACCGACGCCTGGATGGCCGACGGGGAGGTCTGGAGCCCAGTCGCCTCGCTGCCGACCCCGCTAAGCGAGACGGTCGGGGTGGAAATCGTCGGGCGCGCTCACCTCGTCACTGGCCGGCGCCCCCTGGGGAGCGCGAATGGCCAGTGGAACGACCAGGCGGATGTGGCGGACCATTGGGTCTATGATCGCGGCTCGGATCGTTGGCAGACGGCGAAGCCTTGCCCGATGGCCCGCAACAGCGCCGCTGCGGCCGTGCTTGACGACGCAATCTGGGTCGCGGGCGGCCGCACCGTCAGCGGTGGTGGCACGGGCCGCCTCGACCGCTACGATCCGAATGATGATCGGTGGGACACGCTCGCTCCCATCCCGCCGTCGCCGGCCACGGGCCAACAGGTGGGCGGCGGCCTCGCCATGGCGGCTGCGGGCGGCAAGCTGGTCGCCTTCGGCGGCGAGTGGTTCCAGCGGGGCGGCGGCGGCGGCGTCTTCGCCGAGACCTGGATCTACGACCCGGCCGCCGACCGCTGGGAGGCCGGTCCGCCCATGCGCACCCCGCGCCACGGATTGGCGGCTTCGGCCTTCGACGATGTGGTCTACGCCATAGCCGGCGGCGAGGTGGTGTCCGGCGGCCGCGCCGGCGGCGTGGTCGAGGCGCTGCGGCTCTAACCGGCGTCGCGGCGCAGCCGATCCGCCAAGGTCTCGGCGGCCGCCGTCACCTCGGTCCAGGTGATCTCAAAACCGGCGTCGTCCCCGAACCAGGGGTCGACCACGGCCTCACCGGCGCGGCCCTCGACGTGATCCAGCAGCAGGCTGAGCTCGGCCGTGGCGTCGGGCGGCGCCAGCCTGCGCAGGTTGGTCAGGTTGTCGTGGTCGAGCGCGACGACATGGGTGAAGCGCCGGAAGTCGGCGGGTTTCACCTGGCGGGCGCGCAGGGCGGAGATGTCCACGCCGTTGCGCCGGGCGACGGCGATGGCGCGGCGGTCTGGAGGCTCGCCGGCGTGCCAGTTTCCCGTGCCGGCGGAGTCGACGATCAGGTCGAGGCCGAGCCTTCGCGCCTCGGCCCGCAGGGCCCCCTCGGCGAGCGGCGAGCGACAGATGTTGCCGAGGCAGACGAACAGAACCGACGGGATCATCGCCGGCCGAACAGCTTTTCGAGGTCGGCCAGCTTCAGCTCGACATAGGTCGGGCGGCCGTGGTTGCACTGGCCGGAATGGGGCGTGGCCTCCATCTCGCGGAGCAGGGCGTTCATCTCGGGGGCCGACAGCACCCGCCCGGCGCGCACCGAGCCGTGGCAGGCCATGGTGCCGCAGACCTCGCCCAGCCGCTCGGTCAGGGACAGGGCCGCGCCGTGCTCTGACATGTCGTCGGCGATGTCGCGGACCAGGCCCTGCACGTCCGTGTCGCCCAGCAGGGCCGGGGTCTCGCGCACCAGCACCGCCCCGCCGCCGAACGGCTCGACCACGAGCCCAAGCTCCGCGAGTTCTTCAGCCTTGGCGACGACCCGCTCGGCCTCCGCCGGATCGAGGTCGACCACCTCGGGGGTCAGCAGCACCTGCCGCGTCACCGAACCGGCGGCCATCTGCACCTTCATCCGCTCATAGACCAGCCGCTCGTGCGCCGCGTGCTGGTCGACGACGACGAGGCCGTCACGGGTCTGGGCCACGATATAGGTGCCGTGCAGCTGGGCCCGGGCGGCGCCGAGCGGGTAGTCGATCAGGTCGCGGGCCAACGGAGCGGCTTCGTCAGGCCAGCCGTCCGCCCCCAAGTCCGCTTCGACCCGCGCCGAACGCTCGGCAAGCCCCGGAATGACCTGAGCCATTGTGCTCGCGGGCGCGGCCCAGCCCTCCCAGCCGCTCCATCCCTGCGCCGACTGCGAGGACGGACTGTAGGCCGCGCCCGAACCCACGCCTGAATGGGGCCGGAAGCCCGCCAGCGCATCAGCGGCGACGGTGGTGGACGCCCTGTGTCCCGCGCCGGCCAGCGCATGGCGGATGGCGCCGACGATCAGGCCGCGCACCAGCGCCGGGTCGCGGAACCGCACCTCGGCCTTGGCCGGGTGCACGTTGACGTCGACGTAAAGCGGGTCGATCTCGAGAAACAGCACCGCCGCCGGATGCCGGTCGCGGGCGAGGAAGTCGGCGTAGGCGCCGCGCAGGGCCCCCTGCAGCAGCCGGTCCTTCACCGGGCGGCCGTTGACGAACAGATACTGGTGGCCGGCGTTACCGCGGCTGTAGGTCGGCAGGCCCGCGTATCCGGTCAGCCGGACATTGTCCCGCGCCTGATCGATCAGCAGGGCGTTGGCCTCGAAGTCTCGCCCCAGCAGCGCCGCCAGCCGCTTCAAGCGCCCCTCGTCGCCCGGGTGTTCGGCGGGCAGGCGCAAGGTGGTCCTGCCGTCCAGATCGAGCGTGAAGGCCACGGTCTCATGCGCCATGGCCTGACGCTTGATCTCCTCCGAGATCGCCATCGCCTCCGACCGCTCGGATTTCATGAATTTCAGCCGGGCGGGCGTGGCGTAGAACAGGTCGCGCACCTCGACGCGAGCGCCGTGCGGACCGGGGAAGCCGGCGGGGGCGACGGGGCGCTGGTCGCCGCCCTCGACCACGATCCGATGCGCGTCTCCGCCCGATTTCGGTCGGCTGGTGATGGTCAACCGGGCGACCGAGCCGATCGAGGGCAGGGCCTCGCCGCGGAAGCCGAGCGTCGAGATGCGCAACAGGTCCACGTCGCCGGCGTCGTCAGGCTCCAGCTTCGACGTCGCGTGACGCTCGACCGCCAGCGCCAGCTGGTCCGCCGCCATGCCGCAGCCGTCGTCGGCGATCAGGATGCGGCTCAGCCCGCCGCCGTCGGCCTGCACCTCGATCCGGGTCGCTCCCGCGTCGAGCGCGTTCTCGACCAGCTCCTTGATGGCGCTGGACGGCCGTTCAACCACCTCGCCTGCGGCGATGCGGTTGACGGTTTCGGGCGGGAGGCGGCGGATGGGCATGGATTCGGAAGTATGCCGCTTTCCGCCGTCCGTAAGTAGCGAAACCCCTGACGCCCGCCGGCACGGATCAGCGGGACGTCATTTCTTCCGCGCCGGGCTGTCCCGACCGCCCTGATGCAGGACCAGGCCGTCGACGGAGCCTGAGGCGTCGCGGGTAAAGCTGACCTGGGCTTCGACCTCGCGCAGGAAGAAGCGGCTGTCCGATTCCGGGTGCAGTTGGAAGGCCTGCTGACCGGTTGCCTGGGCCATCAGCTTTCCGCCCACCAGGGAAACGGTGATGGCGAAGGTCGGCGCCAGCTCGTAGACGCCCTCATAGGCGCGGAGCACCTCGGGCGCGACAACGACGGCCTGACGCTCGTTGGGCAGGGTGACGGTCTCGCCGCGGGCGAGCGCCAGCAGGGAGCCCGCCACCTGGTCCGGGCCGGGGCCGTTCAGGTTGCCGAGCACGACAACCGTCAGCCGGCGGTCCGGATCGTAGGCCAGGTGAGTGTTGAAACCCTCGATGCCGCCCGAATGGCCGACCGTCCGGTTCCCGCCGGCCTCGGTGACCACAAGCCCGTAGGCGTAGTTGTTGCGGACCGGCGTGGTCAGCAGGGCAAGCGACTCCGGCTTGAGCAGCCGGCCGCCGAACAATCCCTGCTCCCATTTCAGCAGATCGCGCGTGGTCGAGTAGAGGGCGCCGGCGCCTTGCGGGATGGTCATGTCGACATAGTCGGCGTTGACCAGCCCCCGGGCCGTCGGCGTATAGCCGGACGCCCGGCGCGGCAGGATGGCGGCGTGGCTGTCGTAGCCGCTGTCGCTCATCCCCAGCGGTTGAAAGAGCGTCTCGGCGATGAACTCGGCGTAGGGCTTGCCGCTCGCCTTCTCGACGATCGCGGTGAGCAGGATGTAGCCGGAGTTGGAGTAGGACCAGCCTTCGCCGGGCTGGAAGTCCAACGCACGGTCGCGGAAACGGCCGATCAGGCTGTCGAGGGTCGCCGGCAGGGTCTTCAAGGACTGGAAGTCGTCGAAGCTGGTCAGGCTGGGCACCCCGGACGTGTGGGTCAGCAGGTGTCGAACCGTCACCCCGTCCCAGGCCGCCGGCGCATCGGAGAGAAAGGTCTTCACCGGCGCGTCCAGGTCTACCCGGCCTCGCTCGTTGAGGATCATGATGGCGACGGCGGTGAACTGCTTGGACAGCGACCCGAGCCGGAATTTGGTGTCGCCGTCGTTGGGCGTGCTCCATTCCCGGTTGGCGAAGCCGTAGCCGCGGTCCAGCAGGATCTCGCCGTCGCGGGCCACCAGCACCGATCCCGTGAACGCCTCGGCATCGACCGCCGCCCGCACGATCTGGTCCATGCGGCCGATGTCCTGGGCCAGAACGGGCGTGCAGGAGACGAGCAGCGCCGTCAGGCTGACAAGCGCGAAACGCACCCCGTGCCGCCGGGGCCGATGCAGGCCGGGCGCGCGGCTGCTGGAAGGAAGGGTGTTCGACATTCGGAAGCCCCACAAGGAGCGTGACGGTCACGCTGTTCTGGCAAGAGGCGGCATCATGCCCTCGCGGATGCAGGCCGCCACATTAGGTTTCTGTAATCGTCAGAAACCTGTGGGAGCTGAATGGGCCGGCTCGCCTTCAGCTCACCTCGGCCAAGGCCTCTTCCGCCGCCACCCACGCCGCTTCCGCCGCGTCGAGATCCGCCTGGGTCTTCGCCCGCGCTCTCGTCAGACCCTCCAGCGCTTTCGGATTGCTGACCGAGGCGTTGGCCATGTCGTCGTCGATACGGGCGATCTCGGCGGTCAGCTGCGCCATCCGCTCCTCGGCCTTCTTCACCGCGTGGCGCAGGGTCGAGGGCGAAGGGCCTAATTTCTTGTCGGTCTTCTTCTTGCCGCCGCCATTGTTCTGGACCGGCGCGACCGCTTCGTCCTTGATCTGGCTCGGGCGCACCGCCGCCTGTTTGGCGCGGTCGAGGACGAATTTCGCATAGTCGTCCATGTCGCCGTCCCACGGCTTCACCGTGCCGTCGGCGGCCAGCCACAGGCGGTCGGCGACCAGTTCCATCAGCGAGCGGTCGTGGGTGATCAGGATGACGGCGCCGGAATACTCGTTCAGCGCATCCAGCAGCGCCCGACGGCTGTCGATGTCGAGGTGGTTGGTCGGTTCGTCGAGGATCAGGATGTGTGGCGCGTCCATCGCCACCTGGTTGAGCAGCAGGCGGGCGCGCTCGCCGCCGGACAGGGAGGCGACGGTGGTTTCCTGCTTTTCGTAGCCCAGCCCCCACTGCGCCAGCTTGGACCGGCGGCTGCTCTCGGACGCGTCCGGCATGGCCCGGCGGACGATCTCCAGCGGCGTGTCGGTCGGGTCCATGGCCTCGATCTGGTGCTGGTGGAACCAGCCCACGCGCATCTTGCGGTCGCGGTGCAGTTCGCCTTCGGAGACGTTGAGGGCGCCGGCGATCATCTTTGCGAAGGTCGACTTGCCGGCGCCGTTGACGCCGAGCAGGCCGATGCGGTCGTCGAGGTCCATGCGCAGGTTGAGGTTCCGCAGGATCGGCTTGCCGGGCTCGTAGCCGACGTTGGCGCGCTCCAGCCGGATCAGGGGCGGGGCCAGCGGGCGCGGCGGGGAGGGCAGGATGAAGGGCGCGACCCGCTCCTCAATGGTCGTGGCCACCGGTTGCATCTTGGCCAGCCGCTTCATTCGGGACTGGGCCTGGGCGGCTTTGGAGGCCTTGGCCTTGAAGCGGTCGACGAAGGCCTGCAGGTGGGCGCGCTCGGCGTCCTGCTTCGCCTTGGCCGACATCTGCAGGCGGGCCTTCTCGGCACGGGCCTTTTCGAAGGCGTCGTAGTTGCCGGTGTAGAGCGTCAGCGTCCGGTTCGCGAGGTGCAGGATGTGGGTGCAGACCTCGTTCAGCATCTCCCGGTCGTGGGAGATGATCAGGGCCGTGTGCGGGTACTTCTTCAGCCGCGCCTCCAGCCACAGGGCGCCTTCCAGATCGAGGTAGTTGGTCGGCTCGTCGAGCAGCAGCATGTCTGGCTCGGCGAACAGGGCCGCGGCCAGGGCGACGCGCATGCGCCAGCCGCCCGAGAACTCCGACATCGGTCGCTGCTGGTTCTCCTGATCGAAGCCGAGGCCGACGAGGATTTCAGAGGCGCGCGCCGGGGCCGCGTCGGCGTCGATCTCGATCAGCCGGGACCAGATCTCGCCCATCTCCTCCGGCTCGGCGGTTTCGAGACGACCCAGCAGATCATGGCGCTCGACGTCGGCCTCGAGGATGGTCTCCAGCACGCTGACGGGCGTGGCGGGGTGTTCCTGATCGACCGAGCCGATGCGGGCGGTCTTGGGCAGGCTGATCTCGTCGCCGCCCGCGGCCAGTTCGCCGAGGACCAGCTTGAACAGGGTCGACTTGCCGATGCCGTTGCGGCCGACCAGCCCGACCTTGGCGCCGGGCGGCAGGCTGACCGAGGCGTCCTCGAGGAATTTGCGGCCCCACGCGTTGAAGGTCAGGTCGGTGATCTGGAGCATGGAAAGTTCGAGGCCAGCGCGCGTCCCTTAACCAGCGCGGCGCCCAGTCAAGCAGGGGGCGCCGAGCGATAGGGACACATGAAAATGGAGCGGTTGGAAACCGGGGAGGGCGCGTCTATAAGCCCGCGACCCTCAATCTCCCAACAAGAAGTCACTCCCATGACCGAACGCACCTTCTCGATCATCAAGCCCGACGCCACGCGCCGCAACCTGACCGGCGCCGTCAACGCCGTGATCGAGGGCGCGGGTCTGCGCATCGTCGCGCAGCGCCGCGTCAAGCTGACCGAAGCCCAGGCGAAGAAGTTCTACGAAGTCCACGCCGAACGCCCTTTCTACGGCGAGCTGGTCGGCCAGATGACGGCCGAGCCGGTCGTGGTCCAGGTGCTGGAAGGCGAGAACGCCGTCGCCCGCTACCGCGAAGTCATGGGCGCCACCAACCCGGAACAGGCCGCCGAAGGCACCATCCGCAAGTCGTTCGCCCTGTCGATCGGCGAGAACTCGGTCCACGGTTCGGACTCCATCGAGAACGCCGGCATCGAAATCGCCCAGTTCTTCACGGACGACCAGATCGTAGGGTAGCGCTTAAGCCGCTCGCGACCGCGTCGCGAGCGACAGGGTACAAAAACCAAAGCGGCCCCGGCGAGCGATCGCCGGGGCCGTTGTCGTGTCAGGCTTCGTTACGCCTACCAGATGCGGGCGCGGGCCTCGGGCGCGAGGTACTGCTCGTCGCCGGGCTGGACGCCGAACGCTGCGTACCAGGCGTCGATGTTGCGCGGCGAGACCGCCGCCCGGTACTGGCCGGGCGAGTGCGGATCGACCGTCACCTGCTGGCGCAGGGCCTCGTCGCGGATCTTGGTGCGCCACACCTGGGCCCAACCGAGGAACACCCGCTGGTCGCCGGTCAGGCCGTTGATCACCGGCGCCGGCTGGCCGTTCAGCGACATGCGGTAGGCGTCGAGCGCCAGCAGAAGCCCACCGAGATCCGCGATGTTCTCGCCCATCGTCAGGGCGGGATTGACGGTAGCGCCTTCCAACGGGCTGAGAAGCCCGTACTGGGCGCCCAGAACAGCCGCGCGCTCCTCGAATTTGGCGGCGTCCTCGGCGGTCCACCAGTCGCGCAGGACGCCGTCGCCGTCGGTCTTGCGCCCCTGATCGTCGAAGCCGTGGGTGATCTCGTGGCCGATCACCGCGCCGATGCCGCCGTAGTTGATGGCCGGATCGGCGTTCGGATCGAAGAAGGGCGCCTGCAGGATGGCGGCCGGGAAGACGATCTCGTTGCGAACCGAGTTGTAGTAGGCGTTCACCGTCTGGGGCGTCATGCCCCACTCCAGCGGGTTCACCGGACGGCCCAGCTTGGCGACGTTGAAGGCCCATTCGAAGGCCGCGGACCGCTCGACGTTGCCGTAGAGATCGCCCGGTTCGATGCGCAGGCCGTCGTATTCGCGCCATTCCTCGGGGTAGCCGATCTTCACCCCGAAGCGGCTCATCTTGTACAGCGCCTGCTGCTTGGTCTCCGCGCTCATCCAGTCGAGCTTCTCGATGCGGCGGGTCATGGCCGTCCGGAGGTTGGCCACCAGAGCCTCCATCTGAGCCTTGGACTCCGCAGGGAAATGGCGAGCCACGTATTCGCGCCCGATCACTTCCCCGACCGCTCCGTCGACCAGCGCAACGCCGCGCTTCCAGCGGGGACGGTTCTCCGGCTGGCCGCCCAGGACCTTGCCGTAGAAGTTGAATCGGTTGTCGACGAAGGCGCTCGACAGATAGGGCGCCGCCTGATCGATGACATGGAACGCCTGCCACGACTGCAGGGTCTCCACCGGGGTCTCGGCGAAGACGCGCGCCATTCCGGGGAAGGCGGTGTCGTTCATGGCGATCAGCACCGGCGCGGCGCCGACCTGGGCGCCCTGGGCCCACGCCGCCCAGTCGAAGCCGGGCGCGGAGACCGCCAGTTCGGCGACCGTCGTCGGATTGTAAATCTTGTCGATCTGGCGGTTCTGGACCTGGGTCCAGTGCTGTTCGGCGATGCGCGTTTCGAAGGCCACGATGTCGGCTGCGGCCTGCCCCGGATCGGGCCAGCCGGCCAGTTCGAGCGCCTTCGCGACATAGGCCTGATAGGCCGTCTTCTGGGTCGCGAAATTGGCTTCGAGGTAGTAGTCGCGGTCGGGCATGCCGAGACCGCCCTGGCCGATGTAGGCGCTGATTGTCCGCGGATCCTTGAGGTCCTCGAAGATCTGCGCGCCGAAGAGGCTGGAGCCGAAGCCGGCCTGCGTACGGCCCATCAGGGCGGCGATCTCTTCGCGGGTATCGGCGGCGCGCACTTCGGCCAGGTCTGCCTGAAGCGGCGTGGCCCCCAGACGCTCGACGGTCGCCTCGTCCATGAAGCTGTTGAAGAACGAGCCGATTCTGCCGGCGTCCGGATTGGCCGAGGGATTGGCCGCGCTCTCTTCGATGATCTCCTTCAACTGCGCCTCCGAACGGTCAGCCAGCACGTGGAAGGCGCCGTAGGAGGTGCGGTCGGCGGGGATCTCCGTCGTGCGCAGATAGGTCCCGTTGGCGAACTGGTTGAAGTCGGCGCCGGGCCTGACCGTCGTGTCCATGCCGCCGACGTCGAAGCCGAAGGTCCCGATCTGGGGCTGGGTGGACGACGGGATTTCCACGATCGGCGGCGCCGACTGCGCCTGCACGGAGCCGGCGGCGAGAAGAAGCGCCGCGCCGGCGGCGCAGGCCATGAGGTTCAGTCTGGACATGGGAGACCCCGTTGGAATTCCGGGCAAGCTGCCTCACGTCCGGAGTCCTGTCCCGGCAAATCCGCGAGATTACAAACTTCTAATCTAGAGCCCGGCAGAAGTCGGCCAGGGCGCGCGGGTAGAGACCATGCTCCGCGACCAGCACCCGCTGGGCCAGCGACCCCGGCGTGTCGTCCGGCAGGATCGGCGCCGTCGCCTGCGCCAGCACCGGCCCGTCGTCGACGCCTTCAGTGACCAGATGCACCGAACAGCCCGCTTCGCGATCACCCGCCGCAAGGGCACGCGCGTGGGTGTCGAGGCCCGGATACTTCGGGAGCAGGCTAGGGTGAATGTTCAGCATCCGCCCGGTCCATCGGTTCACCAGCCACGGCGTCAGCAGCCGCATATAGCCGGCCAACGCCACGACCTCGACGCCCTGCTCCGACAGGACGGCGTCGATCGCCTGTTCGTGGGCCTCCCGGTCGCCGGCGTAGGGGCCGGTCTCGACGATCCGCGTCGGCACGCCCTTGGCTTCGGCGACGGCCAGTCCGCCGGCGTCCGCCTTGTTGGACACCACCAGGACGACTTCGAACGGTGCGTCGGGCGTGGCGGCGGCGTCGATCAGCGCGGCCATGTTGGAGCCGGCCCCCGAAATCAGCACCGCCACCCTGACCGGGCCGGTGGGCGCGTCCCGCATCAGTTCGCCGGGCGCGGAGCCGGATCGCCGACCGAAACGAACGAGCCCGCCGGACCGGGGAAGACCACCGGGCTCTCGTATCCGTCGTCCGAGATGGCCGAGACGCCGAAGAAATAGTCGTCGATCACGATGCCGGGCAGCACCAGTTCGGTGGCGGACCCGGCCGAGCGGCTGTTGGTCCACAGGGCCGCCGTGGTCGGACGCCACCAGACGCGATAACTCGCCGCCCCGGGCACAGCCTGCCAGCGGATGGTGGTGTCGGGTTTGACCGCGCCTTCAATGGTCACGCCTAGCGGGCTGGCGGGGGCGTTGGCGAGCGCCGCCATGGCGACGATGTTCAGCCGCGCGACCTGGCCCAGGTAGTCGAAGTCCACGCCCTCGATGGTATCGCCGTAGTGGACGCCGTTCTCGGTGCGAAGGTCCTGATGCTGGCGGTCGTAGTTCTCGGCGCCCTCGGAAATGCGCACGGCGGGGAAGCCTTCGCGCAGCATCGCCACCTGGTCGCCGCCGCGGCCGTAGCGGTCCGTGCGGTAGATCATCTCGACGTCGAAATTCGCGAGGTAGCGCTCCGCCACGGCGTCGACGAACCGCGCCAGATTGCGCGACGACGAATCCACCTCGCCGCCGTTGTAGCGCCGGCGTTCTTCCTGAGCCTCGGTCTCCACGGTCTTCGTGCCCTCGGAGAAGACACGCACGCGCGTGGTGTCCCGCACCCCGGACTGGCCTTCGGAGTTGCCGACAATGTCGTTGTTCAGATTGGCCTCGACCCGCCAGCCCTGCGCCTTGGCGTAGTCGGCGAGGATCTTTCCGCCCAGCAGCCCTTGTTCTTCACCGGACAGGGCGGCGTAGACCAGGGTGGCGTCGAACCGGTGCTTCGACAGCACCCGGGCGGCTTCCAGAACCGCCGCCACGCCCGAGGCGTCGTCGTTGGCGCCGGGGGCGTCGTCGGTGAAGTTCATCACGTCGGTGACGCGGGAATCGAGGTGCCCCGAGATGATGATGACCCGGTTCGGATCGCCGGTTCCGCGCTGGATGGCGACCACGTTGACCACCTCGGTGGGCGTCGGGACGCGCGCTCCGGTGACCGTGTCGGACGGAGTCACCACCGTCAGGCAGCCGCCGCACTCCCGGCTGACGCCCTGGAACTGCGCCTCGACCCATCTGCGGGCGGCTCCGATGCCGCGCGTGTTCGACTGCGTTTCGGACAGGGTGTGGCGGGTGCCGAAGCCGACCATGGCCTCGATGTCGGACCGCATGCGTTCCGGGCGGATTTCGCCCGAAAGCTGATGCAGCAGCGCCTGTTCCTGGGCGGGCGCCTGCGCCGCGGACGGCGTGGTCACGATCATCAGGCCGGCGAGGGCGAGTGACAGGGCGCGCATCGGATGGCCTCGTACGAATAGGGGAGGGCCCGACCTTGCCGGGCGGCTCCCGCGCGGTCAACGGACTCAGACGCTTGCACCGGCTCGCGACCTCGGAAACAGTGACGCGCCTGTTGGAGATGGTCCATGTTCGCGCCCCTGATCACTGCATTCGCCCTCGTCGCCGCCCCGCCGCCGCCTGACGTGACGGGCGGGGCCTTCGCCAACGTGTGTCTGCCCTATGTGACGGGGGAGGCGAGCGACACCGCGGCGCTGGAGTTTCTCGGCTTCGTTCCGACGCCGGGCGCGGGGCCGGGCAGCTACCAGACGCAGGACGAGGCCTATCTGCTGCGGCTGACGACCACGGGGTCGGCGGCTGACGGCGATCTGAACCGCGTGTGCGTGGTTCAGGCCCGCCGGGGCGGTCTCGACGGAGCCAGGGGTTCGGTCGCGCCGGTGCTGCGCGAGCAGGGCTTCACGCCGGACGCGGGCGCGCCGGCCGACCGCCCGATCTGGACCAAGGGCGGCGTGACCGTCTCACTGCGCCAGAACGAGGGCCGCGCCACGGTCGTGCGGGTGACCTACAGCAGCCTCGACGCGGGTCTGTAGGGCGCCATCCAAAGGTGCGGCTCGACGAACGGGCTGTCTGGCGCGACAGGCTGAGCCCAAAGCGGCGGACCATATGCATGCGTCGTTGAGCGTCTGGCGCCGCCCCTTCATCCGGGCCGGCTTTCATGGTCCCTTTCCGGTCCGTCAAGTGGACCCGCGCTGCGGGCTCCCGTCGCGCCGCAGGGGGATGAATGAAACTTTCGCGTCGACTGATCGCAGTGGCGGTCGCCGCCGTCGTCGCTTCCGGCGGCACGACCTTCGCGCGGACGGCTGAGGTCCCGGGACTGAACGCGCACATACAGGTGGCCGAACGTGTCGATCCGGTCGTTCATCTGCTGCGCCAGCCCGAACCGACCTATGCGGGGGTGGTCGGCAATGTGACCGTCATCCTGCAGAGCGACGGAGTGGTGCTGGTGGACAGCGGCGGCGCTCACGGCGGCGGCGTCCGCGTCGTCCAGTTCGTGAAGTCGATTACCGACCTGCCGGTCAAGGCGGTGATCCTCACCCACTGGCACAACGATCATCCGCTGGGAATCTCGGCCATCCGCGCGGCATGGCCCGACGCGGATGTCGTGAGCACGACGCAGACTCTGGAGGCGATGCAGGGCGGTAGCCTCGGCGTGGTGCCGACATCACCGTCCGCTGAGTACGAAGCCACCCGCGAGCGGCTGCTGCGGGAGGCCGCCGCGCAGTACGAGACCCGCTCGGCCGACGCCAGTCTCAGCGAGCGGGAGCGCGAGCAGTGGCGGATCGCGGCACAGGCGGCCGAGAGGCGCGTACCGGATATCCCGGGCACCTATATGATCCTCCCGGACCTCACCTTCACCGACAGTTACAGGATCGACGACCCGGTGGCGCCGCTGGAGGTCATCCATCCGGGCTCCGGGAACACCGACGGGGACGCCATCGTCTGGCTGCCGCGCCAGCGCGTACTGGTCGCCGGCGACATCGTCGTCGATCCGATCCCCTATATGTTCAACGTCCGGCCGACCGCGATGAGGGAGGTTCTGAATACGCTGGACCGGTATGACTACCGGGTCCTTATACCCGGTCACGGCGCTCCGCAGTACGACCACGCCTATCTCCGGCGGGTGATGGCGCTGATGGACGACGTCCTGAGACAGATGACCCCTGCCGCCGCGGCGGGTTCGCTGGAGGACGCGGTCAAGACGATGGACTTCTCCGCCCAGCGCTCGGCGTTCGCGGGAACGGACGAGTGGACCGGCTACTGGTTCGACGCCTACGCTCTGTCGCCTCTGCTGCGCAGCGCCTATCGCGAGGTGCGGGGCGAGCCGCCGCGCTGAGCGTCGGAGCCCGCGCGGCGCTTCAGGCCGTCTCCCGGACCGCTTCCAGCTGCCCGCACACGAACGCCACCTCGCCCGCGTTGAGCAGGGCCTTGAGCACGGGCTCGGCCTTCTCGGGCGCGACGATCAGGATGAAGCCGACGCCGCAGTTGAAGGTGCGGCGCAGTTCGTGGTCGGAGATCCCGCCCGTGTCGCCCAGCCACTGGAACACGTGCGGCATCGGCCAGGCGTTCCAGTCGAACGACGCCTGAAGACCGTCGGCGATGCAGCGCGGCGGGTTCTCGATCAGCCCGCCGCCGGTGATGTGCGCCGCCCCCTTGATCAGCCCCGCCTTCATCAGCGGCAGCACGGGCTTCACATAGATGCGCGTCGGCTCCATCAGCGCTTGGGCGAGGGTGCGGTCCTTCGCGAAGGGGGCGTCGTCGCCCCACGACAGACCCGACTTCCCGACCACCTTGCGGATCAGCGAATAGCCGTTCGAGTGCGGTCCGGACGAGCCGAGGCCGATGATGACGTCGCCGGCCGCCTGACGGTCCAGATACGGCAGGGCGTGGCCGCGCTCGACGGCGCCCAGCGAGAATCCGGCCAGGTCGTAGTCGCCGCCCTGATACATGCCCGGCATCTCGGCCGTTTCCCCGCCGACCAGCGCGCAGCCGGCCTGACGGCAGCCCTCGGCGATGCCGGCGACGACGCGCTTCGCGGCGTCGATCTCGAGCTTGCCGGTGGCGTAGTAGTCGAGGAACAGCAGGGGTTCCGCGCCCTGGGCCAGCAGGTCGTTGACGCACATGGCCACAAGATCGATCCCGACGCCGTCGTGACGGCCGGTCTCGATCGCGATCTTCAGCTTGGTCCCGACGCCGTCCGTCGTGGCGACGATCAGCGGGTCCTCGAAGCCGGCGGCCTTCAGGTCGAACAGGGCCCCGAAGCCGCCCAAGGATGCCTCGGCGCCGGGGCGGCGGGTCGACTTCGCCAGCGGCTTGATCGCGTCGACCAGCATCTCGCCGGCGTCGATGTCGACGCCCGCATCCGCATAGGTCAGGCCGTTCTCGAGCTTGTCCGACGTGTCGCCCATGGGTCACCGGCCTGAATCAGTGGGAGGTTTTCTGCGGCGGCTCTTGCCACAACCGTATCGGGCGGGGCTATAGCATCCGAATGACGCCGATCACCACCACCGAGGCCCTGCGAGACTTCTGCGCACGGCTGGCCGACCAGCCTTTCATCACCGTCGACACCGAGTTCATGCGGGAGACGACCTACTGGCCGCGCCTGTGCCTGATCCAGGCGGCGTCGGCGACGGACGCGGCGATCATCGATCCCATGGCCGACGGTCTGGACCTCGAGCCCTTCCTCGACCTGCTGCGCGACCCGAAGATCATCAAAGTGTTCCACGCCGCGCGTCAGGACACCGAAATCTTCGTCAAGCTGGGCGCCATGCCCAAGCCGATGTTCGACACCCAGGTCGCCGCCATGGCCGCGGGTTTCGGGGACCAGGTCTCGTACGAGGCGCTGGTGCGGCAGATGCTGCGGCAGGAGGTCGACAAGGGCAGCCGCTTCACCGACTGGGGCCGCCGACCGCTGTCCGACGCGCAACTGATCTACGCGCTCGGCGACGTGACCCACCTCGCCGCGCTCTATCCCAAGCTGCGCGAGCGGCTGCAGAAGGAGGGCCGGCTGGACTGGGTCATGGCCGAGATGGAGGACCTGACCGATCCGGCCCTCTACGACACGGACCCGGAGAAGGCTTGGAAGCGTCTGAAGCCGAAGAAGTATTCCGCCCGCTACCTGTCGGCCTTCGTCGCCACGGCGGTGTGGCGCGAGCGCACGGCGCAGGAGCGCGACCAGCCGCGTGGCCGCATCCTGAAGGACGAGGCCATCGACGAGATCGCGGCGCAGGGTCCGACCGATCCGGACGCCTTCAACCGGCTGCGCTCCGTGCCCAAGGGATTCGGCGCTTCACGGCTGGGGCTGGAGCTGATCGAAGAGCTGAAGCGGGTGCTGGCCGACCCTGAGGCGCACGCGCCCAAGCTGGATCGCCCGGCGCACAACCAGCCGGCGCCGCCTTCGGTGGTCGAACTGCTCAAGGTGCTGCTGAAGGCCAAGAGCGACAACGCCGGCGTTGCGACCAAGCTGCTGGCCAACGTCTCCGACCTGGAGAGGATCGCGCTGGACGACGAGGCGGACGTGGACGCTCTGAAGGGCTGGCGGCGCCAGCTGTTCGGCGAGGACGCGCTGAAGCTGAAGCGTGGCGAGATCGCCCTGGTGCTGAACGGACCACGGGTCGAGGTGGTGGAGATCGAGTAGGGATGAGGGATTAGGGATTAGGGATGACGCCTTGGGCCGAAGCCGCTGGTCCGATCCCGGTCCACTCTAATCCCTAATCCCTCGTCCCTAATCCCTCAGCTCACCGTCGCCTTGACGATCTTGCCCGGCGACCGGGGCGGTTCGCCCTTGGGCAGGGCGTCGACGACGTCCATCCCTGCGATCACCTCGCCCCAGACCGTGTACTGACGGTCGAGGAAGGTGGCGTCGTCCAGGCAGATGAAGAACTGGCTGTTGGCGCTGTTCGGGTCCGAGGTGCGGGCCATGGAGCAGACGCCGCGCACGTGGGGCTCGCCCGAGAACTCCGCCTTCAGATTCGGCTTCTTCGAGCCCGAGGTGCCGGTGCCGGTGGGATCGCCGCCCTGGGCCATGAAGCCGGGAATGACGCGGTGGAAGACGACGCCGTCGTAGAAGCCTTCGCCCGCCAGCTCGCTGATGCGGGCGACGTGGCCGGGCGCCAGGTCCGAGCGCAGCTTGATGACCACGTCGCGTTCCTGGCCGTCGCCGGTGTCGAGAGTGAAGGTGAGGGTTTCGGCCATCGGTGCGCTCCTTTGAAATGTCGCGGGGTCATAGCCCGCAATCTCCGTCGCGGCTATGTGGGATGGATGACCGATGACGAAAAGCCTGCCGAGCGCCGCCGCATGGTCCGGCCCCCCTCGGGCGGCACGGCCGCCGGGCGCGGCATGGGCACGAAGATGAAGACGGCGGACACCAAGTCGATGTCCAGCCAGCAGTGGATCAAACGCCAGCTGTCGGACAAATGGTCCGAGCGGGCCCGCGCCGAAGGCTGGCGCAGCCGGGCGGCCTTCAAGCTGCTGGAGATCGATGACCGCTTCCACCTGATCCGGCAGGGCAGCCGGGTCATCGACCTGGGCGCCGCGCCGGGCGGCTGGGCGCAGGTGGCGGTCAAGCGCGGTGCGATCTCGGTGGTCGGCGTCGACCTGTTGCCGGTCGAGCCGGTGCCCGGCGCCATCATGCTCCAGGCCGACTTCACCCATGCCGGCGTCGACCAGCAGATGATGGACCTGCTGGGCGGCCCGCCGGACCTCGTCCTGTCCGACATGGCGCACAACACCGTGGGCCATCGCCAGACCGACCACCTGAAGATCATCGCCCTGATCGAGATCGCGGCCGACTTCGCCATCCGCACGCTGCGGCCGGGCGGGCATTTCGTGTCGAAGAATTTCCAGGGCGGCGACGCCGGCGGAGTGCTGGCGCGGCTGCGAGCCGAGTTCGAGACGGTGAAGTATGTGAAGCCGGAGTCCAGCCGCAAGGACAGCGCCGAGGTGTTCCTGGTGGCGATGAACCGGCGATGAGCGTCGCGGCGCTTCTTGCGGCGTTCGCCATCCAGGCGGAACCCGCCGCCTTCTCCGTGACGGCGACAGAGCTGCTGGGGCTGACGCCGGCGGAGGTCGCGCTTCGTCTCGGGGCCCATCCCGACCCGCTGTCGATCGACGCGCTGACCATGGCTGAAGGGGGTACGCGCTACGAGGTCTTTCCGGCGCAACGCTTCTGGCGAATCGCCCCGGCCGGCCAACGATGCGCCACGGGCTTCCCGCAGGTCGCGAGCCCTGAGCCCGTCGAGGAAAGTGCGACTTTCCGCCTGACGCGGCGATCGGCCGGCCAATACGTCTTTCGGGACGGGCGGCTGATCGCCATCCATCCCCAACCCCTTCGGATCGGCTCGGATGGAACGCGCGACGGACTCCGGGAGTGGGCGGCGCGGCTGTATGAAACCTCGCCATGGCCCCTGGCCTGGGGGCGCTTGCCGCTGTCAGACGGCGAAGCGGGCCTGGACCGTCTGGCGACCCCGGCAGGGCTGACGATCGATAGCCGGTGCGATCCGGTCTCGGCGGCGGCCCCGGTCCGCAGCGGCGACCTGGGTACGGACATCATCTGGGCGGCGATCGCTATTCCAATTTACCTCCTGAACCGGCCGTTCGCCAGCGCCGAGGAGGCCCGCGCCGAACGCGAGGGCGGCGCCTTGCTCGCGCTGGCGGAGCCCGGCGAAGCCTTGCCGGCCGGGGTCGATGCTGTCGTGCGCGGCCGGCGCGGCGTCGGGCTGTTCCGCGACCCGGAAGACCCGGGCTTTGCGGTCGTCGCGGTCAAGCTGGGGCGCGGCGACGACCACAATGCCGACCTCGGTCTGTTCGGCGTCCGGGACGATCGGGTGGTCTGGCGCGTTCAGCGTCGGGCGGCCGAGGCCCTGCGAGTGGGCGCTGTGGTCTGTATGGACGCCTCGGGCCGATCGGCCGGCCATCGTCCGGGTTGCTCGTCCACGGGCCACCTGCAGCCCTGAGGATCAGGCTGAGGCCATCTCCGCCCGCGCCGCCTTGCGGGCCTCGATCCGCGTCCAGATGCGGTCGTGAGCGGTGAAGAAGACCGTCTGCACCAGCGGTTCGATGATCCCGATGGCCAGAGCCGTGCGCCAGTTCTGCGTCAGGGCGAAGGCGACCGTCACCGCGACCACGAAATGCATGACGCCGTAGGTGACAGACTTGGCGGCGATCTGAGTGAACGACCGGGGCAGGGCGTGGCTGTGGCCGTGGTGGCCGTGGGCGCGGGTCTGTTCTTCGGGCGCCATGATCTGCAGGCGCGCGGTGAAGGCCTCGGAGGCTTCTTCCAGGTTCGACAGCATCCGCCGGTGCTCGATCCGGTGCCAGACCCGGTCGTGGATCGAATAGGCGATCGTCTGGAAAAAGGGCTCGACCACCCCGACCGCCAGCGCCATCCGCCAGTCGCGGGTGATGGCGAACGCCACCAGGATGGCGATCACCAGGTGCATCACGCCATAGCTCGCGATCTTGAGGGCGAGGCGGCGGGCGGTGCTGATGAGGGTTCGGACCATGCGTCGTCCAAATGTGGGGCCGGCGCCGCATCCGGCAAGGCAAATCTTCTTATCCGCACGATAAGACCAGCCGCCCCTTGCGGTTCCACCGTCGCGACCGCTATACGCGGCCCGCAAAACGGAGGCTCCTCATGGAGATTCGCGAAGGGCTCACCTTCGACGATGTTTTGCTCGAACCCGGCCCGTCAGAGATCATGCCCGCCGATGCGGACGTCTCGACGAAGCTGACCCGCGACATCAAGTTGAACATCCCGCTGACCTCGTCCGCCATGGACACGGTCACCGAAAGCCGTCTGGCCATCGCCATGGCGCAGGCCGGCGGTCTGGGTGTCCTCCACCGCAACATGTCGGTCGAGGAACAGGCCGATCAGGTGCGCGAGGTGAAGCGCTATGAGAGCGGCATGGTCATCAATCCGGTGACCATCACGCCGCAGACCACGCTCGGCGAAATCCGCGCCATCGTCGCCAAGAAGAAGATCAGCGGCTTCCCCGTGGTCGATCCCGCGACCGGGCGGCTGGTCGGCATCCTGACCAACCGGGACATGCGGTTCGACACCGATCCGAACCGCAGGGCCGCCGAGCTGATGACCACCGGCGACCTGATCACGGTCCGCGAAGGCGCGGGACGGGACGAGGCGCGGGCGCTGCTGCGCGACCGCAAGATCGAACGCGTCATCGTCGTCGACGAGGATTATCGCGCCACCGGCCTGATCACGATGAAGGACATTGAGAAGGCGCAGGCCCATCCCCACGCCGCCAAGGACGATCAGGGCCGGCTGCTGGTCGGCGCCGCCTCGACGGTCGGAGACGCCGGTTACGAGCGGGCCATGGCGCTGGCCGAGGCCGGGGTGGACGTGGTGGTGATCGACACCGCCCATGGTCACTCGATCCAGGTCTCCCGCGTGGTCGAGCGGATCAAGCGCGAGTCCAACCGCATCCAGATCATCGCCGGCAACATCGCCACCTATGACGCGGCGCGGGCCCTGATCGACGCGGGCGCGGACGCCGTGAAGGTCGGCATCGGCCCGGGCAGCATCTGCACCACCCGCATCGTCGCGGGCGTGGGCGTGCCCCAGTTGACCGCCATCATGGAGGCCGTCCGGGCCGCCAAGGACTCGGGCGCGCCCGTCATCGCGGACGGCGGCATCAAATACTCGGGCGACCTGGCCAAGGCCATCGCCGCGGGGGCGTCGGTCGCCATGATGGGCTCGATGTTCGCGGGCACGGACGAAAGCCCGGGCGAGGTCTTCCTGTACCAGGGCCGGTCCTACAAGTCGTATCGCGGCATGGGGTCGGTCGGAGCCATGGGCGCCGGCTCGGCCGATCGCTACTTCCAGAAGGAAGTCGAGGACACCCAGAAGCTGGTGCCCGAGGGCATCGAGGGCCAGACGCCGTACAAGGGGCCGATCGCGCCGGTGCTGCACCAGATGGTCGGCGGACTGCGGGCGGCCATGGGCTATGTGGGGGCGGCCACGATCGCCGACCTGCAGGAACGCGCCCGGTTCGTGCGGATCACCGGGGCCGGTCTGCGCGAGAGCCACGTCCATGACGTGATGATCACGCGGGAAGCGCCGAACTATCGTCAGGGATGAGCGGGGAGGCTCAAGCCATGGATATGACGCCCGAATTCATCATGCTGGCGTTCACCCTGATCCTGGCGCTGGTCCAGATCGGGGCGGCGGGCGCGGCGCGGACGTCGGAGCTCGGCGCCAAATGGAACGCCGGGCCGCGCGACGGCGAGGCGCCGCCTCCGGGGCCCGTGGCCGGGCGGCTGATGCGGGCGCAGGCCAATCTGTTCGAAACCCTGCCGCTGTTCGCCGCCGCCGTGATTATGGCGCATGTGGCGGGCAAGGACGGCCAGCTGACCTTCATCGGCACGCACCTCTACTTCTTCGGGCGGCTGATCTATGTGCCGCTCTACGCCTTCGGCGTCCCCTACATCCGCTCGCTGGTCTGGATGGTCGCCGCCGTCGGGCTGGTGATGGTGCTGGCGGCCCTGTTCATCTGATCGGAACCCCGTGACCCCAGCCGCCCGCCTCGCCGCCGCCGCCTCCGTTCTCGACAGCATCGCCCAGGGGCGCGCGCCCGCGGAAACGGTGATCAAGGCCTGGGGCGCCGCCAACCGCTATGCGGGCTCCAAGGACCGCCGGGCCGTGGCCGAGCGGGTCTATCAGGTGCTGCGCTCGCGCGGCCGGCTGGTCGAGGCCATGGGCGGGCGCGAGGACGGCCGCGCGCTGGTGATCGGAGCGCTCGCCGTTCTGGACGGCCTGCCGCTGGAGGAGATCGAGGCGCTGCACGCGGGCGAGGGCTACGGCCCGCGGCCGCTATCGAAACAGGAACGCGCCCGGATCGGCTTGGTCGGAGACGGCTCGAATGAGGTCGCCTCGCCGGCAGGCGGGCTGCCGTCCTTCGTCGTGGACGACCTTCAGGCCGTTTTCGGCGACCGCGCTCAGTCCGAGGCCGAGGCGCTGATGCAGCGCGCGCCGGTCGATTTGCGGGTCAACGGCGCGCGGGCGACGCTTGCAGCCGCCGCCGCCGAGCTGAAGGCCGGAGGTCTCTCGCCCGAGCCGACGCCTCTGTCTGCGTGGGGCTTGCGTCTCGCCGCCCAGCCCGCGCCGAATGTGCAGGGGCTGGACGCCTTCGAGACCGGGCGGGTCGAAATCCAGGATGAAGGCTCGCAGATCGTTACCTGGCTGGCCGGCGCAGGGATGACATTCACGCCCGAGACCATCGTCGTCGACTACTGCGCCGGCGGCGGCGGGAAGACGCTGGCATTGGCCGCCCTGGCCCTGCCGGACGCGCCGCCGACGGAGGCGCCGGCGCCACGCGGCGGCTGGTCGCCGGTGGGGGCCGATGAAATCGCTGCAAGCCGGGCGGCCCCGCCCGCGGTGCCGATGCGCCTGATCGCCTGCGACGTGGTGCAGAAGCGGCTCGATAACATCCGGCCCCGGCTCGAGCGGTCCGGCGTGGCCGCCGACCTGCGGCTGATCGGCCAGAACGGCGGCGGGGTCGAGGAATTCAACGGCAAGGCCGATCTGGTCTTCGTCGACGCCCCCTGCAGCGGCTCGGGCGCTTGGCGGCGGCATCCGGAGGGCGCCTGGCGGCTCAAGGCCGACGAGGTCGAGCGCCTGCACGCGCTGCAACTTCGCATCCTCGGTCAGGCCGCGCAGCTGGTGAAGCCCGGCGGGCGGCTGGCCTATGTGACCTGTTCGATCCTGAGCCGCGAGAACGAGGCCGTGGCCGACGCCTTCGAAGCGGCCCGATCCGACTTCCGGCCCGTGCCGGTCGGCGAGCTGCTGGCGTCCGGCGACCTGACCGATGCCGCGCGCGACCGGCTCGGAGCGCTGGCGAACGGCGCCCGGCTGCGCCTCTCGCCCGGGTCCAGCGGCACCGACGGCTTCTTCTTCTGCGCCTACGAAAGGATCTCATGAGCGACCACCAGAAGGTCCTGATCGTCGACTTCGGCAGCCAGGTCACCCAGCTGATCGCGCGCCGCCTGCGCGAGGCGCGCGTCTATTGCGAGATCCATCCCTTCGACAAGGCCGAGGCGCTGGTCGACGCCTTCCAGCCGCAGGCGATCATCCTGTCCGGCGGTCCCTCAAGCGTGCTGGACGCCGACAGCCCCCGCATCGGCCGCAAGCTGTTCGACTACGGCGTGCCGCTGCTGGCCATCTGCTACGGCCAGCAGCTGCTGTGCGACGTGCTGGGCGGCAAGGTCGAGGGCGGCCATCACCGCGAGTTCGGCCGGGCCGAGATCGTCATCGCCGACGAGAGCCCCCTTTTCGCCGGCATCGGCGCGGTCGATCACCGCGAGCCGGTGTGGATGAGCCACGGCGACCGGGTGGCCGCTATCCCCGAAGGCTTCAAGGTCATCGCCACCTCGACCGGCGCGCCCTTCGCCGCCATAGCCGACGAAGCGCGCCGCATGTACGCGGTGCAGTTCCACCCCGAGGTCCATCACACCCCCCGCGGGGCCGAGATCTATCGAAACTTCCTGTTCGGCGTCGCCGGGCTGAAGGGCGACTGGACCATGGCGGCCTATCGCGACGAGCAGATCGCGAAGATCCGCGCTCAGGTCGGGACGGCCAAGGTCATCTGCGGCCTGTCGGGCGGCGTGGATTCTTCGGTGGCGGCGGTGCTGATCCACGAGGCGGTCGGCGACCAGCTGACCTGCGTGTTCGTCGATACCGGCCTGTTGCGCCAGGACGAGGCCGCACAGGTCACCACCCTGTTCCGCGAGCACTACAACATTCCGTTGGTTCACGTTGATGCATCGAAGGAATTTCTCGGCCAGCTTGCCGGCGTCAGCGACCCGGAGACCAAGCGCAAGCTCATCGGCCGGGTGTTTATCGAGGTCTTCGACCGCGAGGCCGCCAAGATCGAGGGCGCGGAATTTCTCGCTCAGGGCACCCTCTATCCCGACGTGATCGAGAGCGTCTCGGCCTCCGGCGGACCCTCGGCCGTCATCAAGAGCCACCACAACGTCGGCGGCCTGCCGGACTTCATGAAGCTGAAGCTGGTCGAGCCGCTGCGCGAGCTGTTCAAGGACGAGGTGCGGGCGCTGGGCCGCGAGCTGGGGCTGACCGACGCCTTTGTCGGCCGCCACCCGTTCCCGGGACCGGGCCTCGCCATCCGCATCCCGGGCGAGATCACGCCCGACGCGGTCGAGACGCTGCAGCAGGCGGACGCCATCTATCTCGAGGAAATCCGCAAGGCCGGCCTCTACGACCAGATCTGGCAGGCCTTCGCCGTGCTTCTGCCGGTCCGGACCGTGGGCGTCATGGGCGACGCCCGCACCTATGAGAAGGTGCTGGCCCTGCGCGCGGTGACCTCGACCGACGGCATGACCGCGGACTTCTTCGAATTTCCGTGGGACGTGCTCGGCAAGACGGCCACCCGCATCGTCAACGAGGTGAGGGGCGTGAACCGGGTCGTCTACGACGTGACGTCGAAGCCGCCCGGCACGATCGAGTGGGAGTAGGCGAAAGCCCCCGCTCTCAGCCCTCGGGGAACACCCGCGTGACCTCCAGCCGGCCTGCGGGGCAGGGGGCCAGCAGCTCCGCCTCCGGCCGGGTGAGGTCCAGCCACGCCAGCGCCTGCCCGGGCGGCAGCAGGACGATCTGCCGGTCATGATAGGGCGCAATGTCCGGCCCCGGGGCGGTGGTCAGCATGGTGAAGGCCCCGTCGCGGATCAGGCCCGCGATCCAGAAAGTCGGATGGTCCTTCATCGTGAACAGCCATTTGGTCTTGCGCTTCTGGCCCGGCTGCGGATCGGTGAACTCGTAGAAGCCGTCTGCCGGAATGGCGCAGCGCAGGCTGTTGGCGAACGACCGCCCCTCCGAGCGGAAGTTGAACACCGGTCGCCCCTGCGGCGAGGTCCATGCCCATTTGGTCATGGACAGCGCGACCGCATCGCCCGCGCGGGTGACCACAGGGGCGGTGTCGCCGATGCGGATGTCGTCGCGCGGTTCGATATTCGGCTTGCCGGTGGGGAACACGAGCTCGATCCCGACCTGCCGGAACTCCTCGAAGGCGTGCTCGCTAAGCGGGCGGAAGCGGTAGTCGTTGCACATGCTCATGCTTGTAGCCGGTGCAGCGGCGTAGAGAAAACCGCTTGCGCGACGGGGTCAGGCCGCATTTACCGGGAGGATCGTTTCAAGGAGCGTCCATGGCCCGCCCGCCCGCAGCTGATCCCACCGCCAGCGCGGACCAGGGGCCCGTCAAGGCTGCCCCGGGCGTCGCGGTGCCCGACGGCTCCGGCGCGCCGCCGCCCCCGACGAAGAAGAAGCCGATCTGGACCCATCTCTACTTTCAGGTGCTGGTCGCCATCGGCCTCGGAGCCCTGATCGGCCACGTCTGGCCGAGCTTCGGCGAGAGCCTGAAGCCGCTGGGCGACGCCTTCATCCGGCTGGTGAAGATGATCATCGCGCCGGTGATCTTCCTCACCGTCGCCACCGGCATCGCCCACCTGCGGGACCTCGGCAAGCTGGGCAAGGTGGTCGGCAAGGCCTTCGCCTATTTCCTGACCTTCTCGACCCTGGCCCTGATCGTCGGCCTCGTCGTCGCCAACGTGGTGCGACCTGGGGCGGGCATGAACGTCGATCCCGCCACGCTCGATCCGGCGGCGGTCGAACAATACGCCAGCAAGGCCCACGAGACCTCCATCGTTGGCTTCCTGATGAACATCATCCCGGAGACGGTGGTCGGCGCCTTCGCCGGCGGCGAGATCCTGCAGGTGCTGTTCTTCGCCATCCTGTTCGGCATCTCGCTGGCCGTCATCGGAGACCGCGCGCAACCGGTGATGACGGTGCTGGAGAGCGTGTCGGAGGCCTTCTTCAAACTGGTCGCTATCCTGATGAAGGCGGCGCCGATCGGCGCGTTCGGCGCTTTCGCCTTCACCATCGGCCGCTACGGCATCGAGTCGGTGGTGAACCTCGCGGCGCTGGTGGGCACCTTCTACCTGACCTCGGTCCTGTTCGTGGTCGTGGTGCTGGGCACCGTGGCGAGGCTCAACGGCTTCTCGATCTTCAAGCTGATCCGCTACCTGAAGGAGGAACTGCTGCTGGTGCTGGGGACGTCGTCGTCCGAAGCAGCCCTGCCCAGCCTGATCGAGAAGATGGGCCGCGCCGGCTGCGACAAGTCGGTCGTCGGGCTGGTCGTGCCGACCGGCTATTCGTTCAACCTCGACGGCACCAACATCTACATGACGCTGGCGGCCCTGTTCATCGCCCAGGCCTGTGGGGTCGAGCTGACGCTGGGCCAGCAACTGCTGCTGCTCGCCGTCGCCATGCTGAGCTCGAAGGGGGCGGCGGGCGTGACCGGGGCCGGCTTCATCACCCTGGCGGCGACGCTGGCGGTGGTGCCCAGCGTGCCTGTCGCGGGGATGGCGCTGATCCTGGGCGTCGACCGGTTCATGAGCGAGTGCCGGGCGTTGACCAACTTCATCGGTAACGCCGTCGCCACCATCGTTGTGGCGCGCTGGGAGAAGGGGCTGGATACCGAGGCCCTTGACCGGGCGCTGTCAGGCGCGCCCGCCCCGGTCGCCGCGGGCTCGCGCGAAGCCGACGCCGATTGACGATTACTCGACCAGCCGCACCTTGTTGATCGAGGCGGCGATAGAGGCGAACGCGGCGCGCAGGCTGTTGGCGTCGCGGGCGTCGAAATAGTGGTCGGAGCCGGACGCGCAGCCTTCCAGCATGCTCCGGGCCGTGCCGGAGTTGACCCCCAAAGCGACGGTGAAGACCTCGATGTTCTTTGACTTGGCGTAGTTGCAGATCGCGGTCGTGTCGTCGTTGGTCGCCCGCAGTTGCGTGGTTCCGGCGGTCCCGCCGCTCGGCGTCGAATGCCGGCCGTTCGACGGGTCGAACCGCAGCGTGTTCTCGCCATCGGTCATCAGGACCATGATCTTGCGCGGGTTGCGGTTTTCCGAGTGATAGGCGGCGCCCTCGGCCAGCGGCAGAGAGGGCGACAGCATGTTGACGCCCCAGATCAGGCCGGACGGAATATAGGTCAAAGGGCGATAGCTGCCGACGTTGACCACCAGGTTCTGGATCGCATTCGTCACGGTGCTCTTCTGCGCCGTCAGGGGGGTGATCGGCGTCAGGCAGTTCTGGCTGGTCGCCAGCAGGCCCGGATACCGCTTGTCGGGCCGTTCGTCGTTCAGGCGGAAGATCCCCTCGGTGCGGGAGCCCACACAGCCGTACCAGCGGTAGCGGGTCGTCCCCCCGCCGGAGCAGGCCTCATAGGGAGGGACATCCACCGACTTGCAGGTCTGCTGCGTGCAGTCATAGCTTTCGGTCACCCCGTCGACCTTGCGGGTGCAGGTCCTCGGCGCGCCGCGCGTGCACTGGTTGCGCTTTGTCCGGGTCTCGCAGACGCGGGCGCTGGTGGTGTCATAGTCGGCCGGGACGGAAATCCAGGGCTGGCTGCGGTTCGCGGTTCCGACGTTCACATAGTCGGCGTAGGGCACGACGCCGATTTTGACGTTGCCGTCCTCGCGCCGCATCAGCTCGTCGACCAGCGTCCGCGCAGCCGACTTCAGGGCGACAATCTTGGTGCTGCCTGCGCCGTCGCTGTCCGACATCGACCATGTGTTGTCGAGAACGAGCGCCAGTTCGACCTTGTCGGCGGTGCCGCGGGTCGCCGTCGCCGTCACAACGACCGGCAAGTCCGAGACGCCGATGATGCCGAGGAACAGCGGCTTGACCGCGCCGGACAGACGGAGCCGCAGATGAGACTCGACCGGCTGATCAACCTCGCTGGCGATCTCGCGGTCCAGATAGCGGAAGTCGAGGTTCTGCATCAGATAGGACTCGGCGACCCGCCCGACCGCGCCCAGTTCCTGATCGCGCGAGGCCGCGGCCGCAAGAACCGCCGCATCCACCGCCCCCTGGCTGCTGGAGCGGGCCGTGTAGGCGCGGAAGAAGTCGATTCCGCCACCGACCATCAGCACCAGAACCGGCAGGGCGAGTGCGAAAATCATCGCGACGTTGCCGCGCTCGTTGCCGACCAGCTTCCTCAGAATCCGTCGTCCAGACATCGCACCGTCCCCACCTTCGGACGGAAATCATGTCACGAACCACTGAAAACCCGGTTAAATTTCATGAATACCCCTTGGTAGGGATTACGCGGTCGCGCGCGGCGATCATCCGCAAGCGGATGAACCTACGGCGGCTGTTTCGAAGCTGACGGCTCCGCCGAAACGTGAGAGAGGCGGCGTTCAACAACGAGGCCGCCCGTGACCCCCACACTCTTCGGGATTCCCAACTGCGACACGGTCAAGAAGGCGCGGACCTGGCTGGATCAGCATGGACTCGCCTACGTCTTCCACGACTTCAAGAAGGCCGGAATCGAACGGGGGCGGCTCGAGGCGTGGGTGGCGGAGCATGGCTGGCCGACCGTGCTGAACCGCGCGGGCACGACCTTCCGCGCCCTGCCGGATGCGGACAAAGCCGATCTCGACGGCGAAAAGGCCGTTTCCCTGATGCTGGCCCAGCCTTCGATGATCAAGCGGCCCGTGCTGGATCTCGGTCGCCGCACGCTCGTCGGGTTCAAGGCTGATCTGTACGCCGCCGCCTTCAGCCAGTCCCCTCAGCCTTCGACGTCGACCTCTGGCCGGTCGTGACCGTCGGCGCGTTCCGTGATCCAGGCGCCAGACGCGTCGGCGTATTCGATCATCGCGTTTTCGTCGGGGACCTTCTGCTCGCGCGCCGCCGCTAACGCGGCCGCGCGGGCCGAGTCGTGGTCGGGATAGGTTTCCGAATAGGTGCCGCCCGACTGGTAGGCCCAGCCTCCGTCATGCTCGACAATGCGATAGGTGACGTGGACCATCTGGGTCTCCCGGAGTGAATGTCGGCAAGCGAACGCAGGCGGCGGGGATGGGTTGCCGCTCCTTTGGCGCCCGTCCTGTGGCCGGTTCAGTCGCCTTACCAAAGTTTCACCTTGGCCGCTGCATCCACGCGGCCCTTCCGCAGCCTCTTGTCGTCAGAAGGCCGAAGCATCAGGCTCCGGTCGGGAACAGAGGGGATTTCATCATGGACGAAGGTTTCGTCGGCTTTGTCGCCATCCTGTGCGTCTTCGGCACCATCACCGCTATCGTGTTCGGCCCGACATACCTGAAGTTCCGCGAACGACGCGAAATGCAGGCGACCGTCCGGGCCGCGATCGACAAGGGTCAGCCGCTGCCGCCCGAGATGATCGAAGCCATGACAAAGGATGTGGCCAAGAACCTGCCGTCGCGCACCCGCGACATCCGCCGGGGCATCATCTGGCTGGCCGTCGGCCTGGGCATCGCGGCCTTTGGCTATCTGAACTCGCTCGGCTGGCAGGACAGCGACATGGAGCATGTTTTCGGTGGCTCCATAGGCTTCGCCGCCATCCCCGTCACGGTCGGACTGGCCTTCCTCGTCCTGAGCTTCTTCAACAAGAACAGGGACTGAGACAGGCCGGGCAGGGGGACTCAAGATGATCCAGCCTCTGGTCGACCGGCACGACGTCGAGCTCGCCGCCCTTGCGGCGGCGGGCGGGCGGCGGGAGTTCGGGGAACTCGTGCGCCGCCACGGCTCTGCGGTGCGCGGACTTCTTCGGCGGATGGGGGCCCAGCCCTCGCTCGCCGACGACGTCGCCCAGGACGCCTTCATCCAGGCGTTCGAGCGCTGCGCCGAGTTTCGCGGCGACGGCACCTTCGCGGGCTGGATCAAGAAGATCGCGGCGCGCCTCTATCTCAAGCGGATCGCGCGAGAGGCCCGCTACACGGCCGAGAGCGAGACCGACGATGTCTCGCCCGCGACGGACCATGCGGGTCTGATCGATCTGGACGAGGCGCTCAAATCCCTCAGCGAGGTCGAGCGGATCTGCGTCTCCCTCTGTCACGGCGCGGGCATGGCCCATCCGGAGATCGCCTCCGCCCTTAATTTGCCACTCGGCACGGTGAAGTCTCATGTCAAACGTGGTCTGGATAAACTCCGCGCGCGGCTCCAGCCGCAGCCATCCCTGGGGAGCGTGCAGCATGTCGGCTGACGAATTCGACCCCGATATCGAGCGGCTGTTCGCGCGCACCCCGCACATGTCCGACGCGACGCTGTTCACCGCCCGGGTCGAGCAGCGGCTGCAACAGGGATCGCGCGTCCGGTTTCTCGCCCTGGGCCTGGCCGGCGCGATCGGCGGCGCGGTCGCCGTTCGTGAAACCCTGACCATCAGTTTCGACCTTGGATCGGCCCCGGGCGCGGCGGCTTCGGGCGCGCTGGGGCAGGGCATCCAGTCGGCGTCCATCAACGTGCAGGACGCCGTGACGTCCGGTCTTGACCAGGTTGGCCTGGCCAACCTCGAACTCGGCTCCATGGGCGGCATGCAGATGTTCTGGATCGCGGCCGCGGCCCTGATCGCGCTCGCGGCGGGCGGGGTGATGAAGCTGTCGCAGGACCTCTGATCATCCGGCGTGGGTGACGGGGGACGCCCGCCTCGCTATCTATCCCTCCGAACAGGAGGATCGTCATGTCCAGCCAGAAGCAGGAGGTCGTCCGCCGGATGGCGGCGCCCGATATCCGGGCCCGCAAGGGGCAGGAGCCGCTGGTCTGCCTGACCGCCTATGACGCCCCGACGGCCGCCCTGCTGGACGAGCACTGCGACCTGCTGCTGGTCGGCGACAGCGTCGGCATGGTGGTCCACGGCCTGCCGAACACCGTCGGCGTCACGCTGGAAATGATGATCCTGCACGGTCAGGCGGTGATGCGCGGCGCCCGGCGCGCGATGGTCGTTATCGATATGCCCTTCGGCAGCTACGAAGCCGGCAAGGAGCAGGCCTACCAGAACTGCGCCCGGGTCATGAAGGAGACCGGCGCCCAAGGGGTCAAGCTCGAGAGCGGCCCGACCGTGCCGCAGACCATCGACTATCTGGTGCAGCGGGGCATTCCGGTCATGGGCCACGTCGGGCTGCGGCCCCAGGCGGTGCTGACCGACGGCGCGTTCAAGGCCAAGGGCCGCACCGACGACGAGCGGCTGAGGGTCATGGCCGAGGCCGAGGCGACGTCGGACGCCGGAGCCTTCTCGATCGTGATCGAGGGCGTCGCGGAGCAGCTCGCACGAGACATCACCGCAGCGGTCGACAAGCCGACCATCGGCATCGGCGCGTCCTCGGCCTGCGACGGTCAGATCCTGGTGACGCACGACATGCTGGGCCTGTTCGACTGGACTCCAAAATTCGTGCGCCGCTACGGCGACATGAAGGGCGAAATCGACCGCGCCGTGGCCGCCTACGCGGCCGACGTCCGGGCCCGCCGTTTTCCTGCCGAAGTCGAGACCTACTTCTCGAAAAAGCCCGCCACGCCGTAAGGCTGCGTTGCGGCGCACACGCCGACGCTCTAGGGTCCGGCCGGATTGAAATTCAGCGGCCTCAGCGCCGTCTTCTGGGGGCGACGTAGCCGTGGTTGATGTCTTCGAGCAGGTCGAGGAGGAGCTCCGCTCCGACCGGTACAAGCGGCTCGCCCGCACATGGCTGCCGGTCTTCGGCGGCGTCCTGGTCATCGCGCTGATCGCCGCCCTGGCCTTCTGGGGCTGGGACAGCATGCAAACCTCGCGGGCGGACAAGGCTTCGGTCGCCTTCGACCGGGGGCTCCAGTCGATGGAGGCCAATAATCCGGTCGGAGCCGACGCCGCCTTCACCCAGGCGGCGAAGGACGGCAACGGCGCATACAAGGCCATGGCGCTGATGCACCGGGCCGGCATCGCCGTGGACGCTAACCGCATCCCCGATGCCCTGCGCCTGTTCGACGAAGCCGCCGGCGCCTCTCGCGACCCGCTGCTGGCCGACGCCGCGGGCCTGAAGGCCGCCTACCTCGCCATGGACACGGAGACGTTGGCGCAGGTCGAGGCCCGCCTCGAGCCGCTCGCCGAAGACGACCGCCCGTTCGCGCCCTTCGCTGTTGAAGCGCTGGCGATGGCGCGCCTGCAGGCCGGCCAGACCGCACCGGCCCGCGCGGCGCTGGTGCTCCTGAAGAACGGTCTCGACACGCCGCCCATCGTGGCGCAGCGGGCCGAGCTGACGCTCGCCGCCATCGACGCCGGCGCCGCAGCCAACCTGAAGGCCATTGTCGAGGCCCAGAAGCGCCTGCCGGTTCAAGCGCCTCCCGCGCAGGCTCCGCAAGCCGGGCCCGCACCCGCACCCGCCGCCGCCGCCGCCGCCGCACAGGCTCGCCCGTGATTTCTGTTTCCAGGACGCCCTTGATGAACCGTGCGCTCAAAATCGCCCTGATGAGCGGCCTGGCCGTGACCGTCACTTCCTGCGGCACGGTTCGGAACGCCTTGCCGTTCGGCCTCGGCGGCCGGGAGGAGCCCCAGGCGACGGCGTCCGCGGGACAGCGCATCTCGGTGCTGGAGTTCGAGCAGCAGCTGGCGCCTTCGGCCGCGCTGTCCGGCCGCGATTTCTTCCTGCCCGGACCGCAGGCGGCCACGGCCTGGACCCAGCCCGGCGGCAACGCCGAGAACTCTGTCGAGCATGTGATCGCGGCGCCCGAGTTCGCCGTGGCCTGGCGGCGGGACGTCGGCGCGGGCTCATCGCGTACGCGTCAGATCATGGCTCCGGTCGTGGCCGACAACGGCCGTGTCTTCGTCCTCGACGGCGAAGCCACCGTCTCGGCTGTGGATTCAGGCACCGGCGCGGTCGCATGGCGGGCCAACATCAAGCCGGACGAGCGTGAGCGCCGCAGCCGCGGCCTGCTGGGCCTCGGCATCGGCGGCGGCCCTTCGGGCGGCGGCGGCTTCGGCGGCGGCGTCGCCGTCGGCGGCGGACGCGTGTTCGTGGCCTCGGGCTACCGGACCATGACGGCTCTGGATCAGGCGACCGGCGCGGTCATCTGGACGACGCCCGTCGACGTGCCGATCCACGGCGCCCCCACCGTGGCGGGGACCCGCGTCTTCGTGGTCGACGTGGAAAACCAGATCCAGGCCTTCGACACCGCCACGGGCCAGCAGGACTGGTCGTACCGCGGCATTCCCGAACCGGCGCGGATCATGCGGGCTTCCAGCCCGGCGGTCACCGGCGACACTGTGATCGCGCCCTTCTCCTCCGGCGAGCTCGTGGCCCTGCGCGCCTCGACCGGCCAGGCGGTCTGGCAGCAGGTGCTGTCACGCACCAGCCGCACCAGCGCCCTGTCGGAAATCCGCGACATCGCCGGGCGTCCGGTGGTTTCGCGCGGCGCGGTCTACGCCGTCAGCCACTCGGGCCTTCTGTCGGCGCTGGACGTGCGCACGGGTCAGCCGAAGTGGGCGCCGCTGCCGATCGCCGGGGTCAATGCGCCCCTTCCGGTCGGCGACGTCGTCTATGTCGTCTCCAAGGACGGCGAACTCACAGTGATCAACCGCGACACCGGAGCCATCTACTGGACGCGCGACCTGAACGAGGGCCGGGTCCGCAGCGAGGGCGGCTTCCTCGGCTGGTGGGATCGCACCGTGCGGCCCGAATGGTCGGGACCGATCCTCGCGTCGAATCGGCTGGTTCTGGCGAACTCGGACGGCGACCTCGTCGCCTTCGATCCGAAGACGGGCGCCCAGACCGCTACTCTGCGCGTCGGTTCGCCGGTCTACATCGCCCCCGCGGCGTATAATGGCGCGCTTTACGTGCTGACCGACACCGGAACGCTCGTCAGCATCCGCTGACGCGCACCTCAAAACTGGGTTAGAACGCCGACATGGCATTGAAGGTCGCCATCGTCGGCCGCCCCAACGTGGGCAAGTCGACCCTGTTCAACCGCCTCGTCGGCAAGCGCCTCGCGCTGGTCGACGACCGCCCCGGCGTGACCCGCGACCGTCGGTACGCAGACGGCAACATCGGCGACATGGACCTGACGCTGATCGACACGGCGGGCTACGAAGACGTCACCGACGAGAGCCTCGAATCCCGGATGCGCGAGCAGACCGAGGCCGCCATCGAGGACGCCGACCTGATCCTGTTCATGATGGACGCCCGCGAGGGCGTGACCTCGCTGGACCAGATCTTCGCCGATCGCCTGCGCCACCAGCACAAGCCGGTGATCCTGCTCGCCAACAAGTCCGAGAGCCGTGAGAGCGGCGGCGGCATCGGCGAGGCCTGGTCGCTCGGCTTCGGCGAGCCTGTCGCCATCTCCGCCGAGCATGGCGAGGGCATGGCGGATCTGTACGCCGCTGTGGTCGCGGCGTCGGCGGACATCTTCATCGAAGAGGTCGACGAGCCCGACAAGCCGATCCGCATCGCCATCATTGGCCGCCCCAACGCCGGCAAGTCGACCCTGATCAATCGCCTGATCGGCGAGGACCGGATGCTGACCGGCCCCGAGGCCGGGATCACCCGCGACTCCATCTCCGTCGACTGGGAATACGAAGGCCAGAACATACGGCTGGTCGACACCGCCGGCATGCGCCGCAAGGCCCGGGTGCAGGAGAAGCTGGAGAAGCTGTCGGTCGCCGACACCATCCGCGCCATCACCTTCGCCGAGGTGGTCGTGCTGGTCATGGACAAGGACGACGCCTTCGACACCCAGGACCTGCAACTGGCCGATCTGGTCGAGCGCGAGGGCCGGGCGCTGGTCTATGTCGCCGCCAAATGGGACCTCGAGGAGAGCCCGCAGGCGCGACTGGCCAAGCTGACCCAGATGGCCGACGACAAGCTGCCGCAACTCAAGGGCTCGCAATTCGTCGCCTTGTCGTCGCACAGCGGCCGCGGCGTCGAGCGGTTGATGCCCGCGGTGCTTCAGGCGCACGCCACCTGGTCGGTCAAGGTGAAGACCAAGGACCTGAACACCTGGCTGGCGCTGGCGACCCAACGGCATCCGCCGCCCGCCGTCGACGGCAAGCGGATCAAGCCGAAATACATGGCCCAGACCAAGGCCCGGCCACCGACCTTCGTGCTGATGGCGAGCCGCGCCGAGTCCATGCCCGAACAGTACAAGCGCTATCTGGTCAACAACCTGCGCGAATCCTTCGACCTGCCCGGGACGCCGATCCGTCTGATCGTCAAGTCCGGCAGCGAGAACCCCTATGCGCCGGGCGGCTCCAAGTCCGGGCCGGAACGCTACAAGGGCGACGCCAAGACGGCTCCGCGGCGGGTCATCAAGAAGGCCGAACGCGAGGATCGCCTGTCGAACCTGCCGGGCAAGGCGCTGGAGCAGAAGAAGGCCGGCAAGGGCAAGATCAAGCCGCTCGCAGGCCTGAAGGCCAGCGCCAACAAGAAGGCCGGCTCCTCGGTCGCCGTCCAGAAGGGCGCGCGGGGCGGGGCGCGTCAGGTGTCGCGGTCAGGCCGGGTGCGCACCGGGCAGAAGCACGCGCCGAAGAAGTAGGCGGGTTGGGGGGAGGTCATGGCGCGTGGAATGGCCATCGTCCTCACGCTCCTGACCCTCGCGCTGGCGCTCTTCGCGGGCTGGTACAGCAGTCAGAGGTCGGACTACTTTCCCCCCGAACTGGGACGAACGTTCGCTACCTGCGAGCACTACGATGGCGCGCTCGAACGCCGACTGGTGATGGACGAGTTCGAGGATCAGTGGTTTTCCGGCGAACTGTCCGCTTTTCGTGAGCCCTCGCTCTACGCACGGGCCGCTTCGGCCCCGCGCTCGCTGCGTCTGACATGGCTCCGCAGCTTTCACGATCCGGTGGTGGTGCGTATCGACTCGAGGGGGGACGGGTCTGCGGTGATGACCGCTCGTCGCCGTCCGGGCGGACACGGATTCGGCAGCCAAGGCGGAGTCGATCGGGAGCAGGAAATCGTTCGCTTCCTCAGCACGGCCGAAGCGGTGGCGCTTGCCCGCATCGTGGATGAAACAGGCCTGTTCGAGTCGCCGCCCAGCGGGTGCTCATGTTGCCTCGATGGCGCGCAATGGATCATCGAGGGTGTGGACCCTCACGCGGGCTACCGCTACCGCAGCCGACAATCTCCAGACGAGGGGCTCGAACGCGTCATCGGCCTTCATCTGCTGACGCTGACGGGATGGAATCTGGAACCAATCTACTAATGCAGGATCTCTCGCCGCGACGTTGATAAGTGGTCGTCCCTTGACCGCCGTCAGCTCATGCCGTCACCTCGGCTGCGCGCTGGGCGCAGGAGGCTGTCATGAAGATCTTCGCAACGCTCGTTCTCGGCATCGCTGCGGCGTCGGCCATGACGGCGTCCAACACCCCGGCGGCCGCTCAGGAGCAAGGCCGGAGCCTGACGATCGCGCTGACCGGCGCGGCCGAGGGGCCGGGTCTCGGGGATCCTGATGGGAGCGGAACGGCGGAGCTGCGCATCGACCCGGCGCAGGGCCAGTTCTGCTACGTCCTGACCGTCTCCGGCATTGCGCCCGCGCGTCTCGCGCACATTCACAAGTCGCCGGTCGGAGAGGCCGGGGGACCCATCGTCGTCACGCTCCAGCCGCCGACTTCCGGCCGCAGCGAAGGGTGCACCGCCATTACGCCGGAGCTGGGCCGGGCGCTGCTGGACGCCGGCGCCGACTACTATGTCAATGTCCACAATCCCGAACACCCCGGCGGCGCCGTTCGGGGCCAACTGGGGTAGACGACCCCCGCGCCGAACGCTGAAATGCGACCATGTTGCGGCGGCGTGACTTTCAGGTCATCCTGTGACCGAACTCACGGGAGGAAGCCCCATGCTGCTCGCAACCCTGTTTGCACTCACCTTGGGACAGGCGGCCGCGGCGCCGCCGGCCACCGCCCAGCAAGCCCCGGCTCCGGCCCCGCAGGCTGCCGCCTCCGGACGGACGCCCGCCCAGCAGGCCCGTCTCGACGCCCAGCGCCGGCATAATGGTGCAGTGTCGTGCGAGAACCGCGCGCCGACGGGCTCGGTCATGAACCGCCAGATGTGCCGAACCGAGCGGCGCGTTCAGGCCGACGCGGCCCGCGCCCGCAACTATGTCAGTGAAGTCACGCGCGGCTCCGTCAACGAGCCGCACCCGGACGTCAGCGGCGAGTAGCCGGTCTAGATCAGGGCGGCGACGCCCGGACCCTGGCTCCAGTCCTTGAAGCTCACCTCCAGCGCCGGCTCAAGATCGCCGCGCGCGAGTTCGACCATCAACGGCCCGATCACAGAGGGATGGACCACGGTTTCGGGGTCCTCGCCCGGATAGGCCTGGGCGCGAAGCTGCGTGCGCATGCGGCCCGGATCGACGATCGAAATGCGAACCGGCGTGGACTCGATCTCGTCCGCCCAGCACTTCACCAAAGCCTCGGCCCCGGCCTTCGTCGCGGCGTAGGCGCCCCAGAAGGCCCTCGGCTCGGACGCCACGCTGCTGGTCACATAGATGGCGCGCCCGGCGTCAGACGCCTTCAACAGCGGCTCGAGCGAGCGGATCAGGCGATAGACGGCGGTGAAGTTCGTCCTCTCCACCTTGGCCCAGACGCGCGGGTCGGCGTGGCTGACGGGCGTCAGGCCTGAGGCTCCCATCGTCGCCGCGGTCTGCACCCAGACGTCGAGCTTGCCGAAGCGTTCGTAGATCGCGCCGCCCAGCCGGTCGATGGCCCCGCCGTCCACCAGATCGAACGGGATCAGCGTCGCGTGCCGGCCCGTGGCCTCGAAGACGGCGTCGTCCAGGTCCTCCAGCCCACCGACTGTGCGCGCGGTGGCGATGACGTGGGCGCCGGCCTTCGCCATCGCGAGCGCGCTTTCATAGCCGATGCCGCGCGAGGCGCCGACGATGAGGGCGATGCGGTCTTTGAGGGGAAGGTCGGACATGGCGGGCCTGATAGCCCGGCGCCGGCGCGGACGGAAGCTAGAACCCCGCCGCCGGTTGCCACAGGCTGAAGCTGACGCCCTGATCGTCGCTCACCACCACCGATCGGCCTGTCGCGCTTTCCGACGGCACCGCGGATTTGCCGCCGAGCTCGGTCACCCGCTTGCAGGTCGCCTCGACATCCTCGACACGGAAGTAGAGATGCGGAAACTCGCGGGCCTTCTCCACCTTGGTGAAGCCGAACGGCGGGTTGCTGCCGGCGACATGGGCGTAGGTGGGGCTGGAGGCGACCGGGTCGAAGGCCCAGCCGAACACGGCGGAATAGAAGGCCTTGGCCTTGCCGATGTCCGGCGTGTCCATGGTGAAGTAGCCGAGCTGGATCATGCGTCGCCCCGTAGCGAAGACGCCGGCCCTGGAAATCCGGGGTCGGATGGTCGCTCTTAAGCGCTCACCAGCAGCGAAAGTTGCCGCGCCGCCACCTCGCGGCCGCCTTCCTCGATCTCGCGGTCGAGCAGCCGGGTCGGGTATTCGCCGGTGAAATAATGGTCGGTGAACTGCGGATAGTTTGGGTCGCGCGGACCGGCCTCCATCGCCGCATACAGGCCGTCGACCGACAGGAAGCCGAGCGAGTCGACCTCGAGGAAGGCGCGCATCTCTTCCAGCGTCTTGTTGGCGGCGATCAGCTGGTCCCGCTCGGGCATGTCGATGCCGTAGAAGTCCGGCCACAGGATCGGCGGCGAGGCCGAGCGCAGATGCACCTCGGTCGCCCCGGCGGCGCGGACGGCGCGCACCAGCTTGACCGAGGTCGTGCCGCGCACGATCGAGTCGTCGATCAGCACGACCCGCTTGCCCTCGAGCACCGAGCGGTTGGGGCTGTGCTTCATCCGCACGCCCTTCTGCCGGGCGCCCTGGCTGGGCTGGATGAAGGTGCGGCCCAGATAGTGGCTGCGGATGATCCCCATTTCGTAGGGGATGCCGCTCTCCTGCGCATAGCCCAGCGCGGCCGGCACGCCCGAGTCGGGGACCGGCACCACCACATCGGCGTCGACGCCGTGCTCGCGGGCGAGGGTCTGGCCCATCCGCTTGCGGACCCCATACACGGAGCGCCCGTTCACGATGCTGTCGGGCCGCGAGAAATAGACATACTCGAACAGGCAGGGACGCGCGCCGCGGGTCGGGAACGGCTTCAGCGACTTCAGCCCCTCGTGGTCGATCACCACGACCTCGCCATGCTCGACGTCGCGCTCGAACACGGCCCCGATGGTGTCCAGCGCGCAGGTCTCCGACGCCAGCACCCAGGCGTCGCCCAGCCGTCCCAGAACCAGCGGACGGATGCCCAGCGGATCGCGCGCGCCGATCATCTTGGAGCGCGTCTGGCAGACCAGGGCGTAGCCGCCCTCGATGCGCCCGATGGCGTCGATGAACCGGTCCACGATCTTGGCCTTACGCGAGCGGGCGATCAGGTGGAGGATGACCTCCGAGTCCGAGGTCGACTGGAAGATCGCGCCTTCGCCGACCAGCTGGTTCCGCAGGTAGAGGAAGTTGGTCAGGTTGCCGTTGTGGGCGATGGCGATGCCGCCGGAGTCGAGGTCCGCGAACATCGGCTGGATGTTGCGCAGGAAGCTGCCGCCCGCGGTGGAATAGCGCGTGTGGCCCACGGCCGCCGTGCCCGGCATGCGGGTCGACAGGTCCGCGCCGCCGAAGGCCTCGCCCACCAGTCCCATGTGGCGTTCGGTGTGGAAGCGCGTGTCGTGCACGCTGGCCATGCCGCAGGCTTCCTGCCCCCGATGCTGTAGCGCGTGGAGGCCCAGCGCGACCACGGCTGAGGCCGCGTCCTTGTCCGCGCCCCAGACGCCGCAGACGCCGCACTCGAGGCGCGGACGGTCGTCGTCCTCGTCCCGGGAATGCTCTCGGTGAACGACGGGGTCGGCGATGGAATGGGTAAGGCGGCTCATCGTGGGGCTCCGATGAAGCAGGACATGCTAGCGCGCGGTGGACGGCGGCGAAGTATTGGGTGTTTGGGGCGAGGGCAAGGCTTCGTCGGCGGAAAACCCTTTGCTCACGGACGATGCGACCATCGGCTTCAGCGCGTCCGCGCCGCGGCCGATGCCCGGGAGGACCAGCTGGATGGCTCGCGCAGCGCCGGCGGTGACGGGCCGCACGGCGGCGTTTGTCAGCCAGCCGGGCGTGCGCTCGCCCGGCAGGGCCGCCATCACGACCAGGTGGATCGCGCCCAGCAGCACCAGCGAGCGCGCCGCGCCGATGAAGATGCCCGCGATGCGGTCGATCCCGCCCAGCTGCGGATGCGCCTGCGCCCGTTTCGACAGGATCGAGCCGAACAGGCGGATGCCGAAATAGATCAGCAGGAAGGAGACGATGGCCGCGGCTATCGTGCCGGCCCAGTCGGGGTCGATCAGCCCCCGCCCGATCGGCGCCGTCACCGGCAGGGCCACCAGGGCGATGAAGGCCGCCAGCACGAAGCTGAGCAAGGTGATAATCTCGCGCGTGCCGCCGCGCACCCAGCCGGCGACGGCGGAGATCAGGATCACCACCAGGGCGACGATGTCGAAGCCGGTCATGGCGCAGTCCGCCTCGTTGATCGCTCGTGATCGTTCCGCATCAATCCCTAGTAGCGGTTTTGCGAGATTCGTTCGACCGCTTCGGTCAGCCGGCTGACGGAGGTCACCTTCACCCCCTTGTCCTTGACGGTCAGCGGCGGCGACAGGGCCTGATCGAAGCCGAGTTTCTGCGCCTCCCGCAGCCGCGCCTCGGCCCGTCCGACGGCGCGAATCTCTCCGGACAGGCTGATCTCGCCGAACACGACGCAGCCCTGCGGCAGGGGCATGTCGGTCGCCGAACTGACCAGCGCCGCCGCCGCCGCCAGATCGGCCGCCGGCTCGTTGATGCGCAGACCGCCGGCCACGTTCAGATAGACGTCCTGATCGCCGAAGCCGAAGCCGCAGCGGGCCTCCAGCACCGCCAGCACCATCGCCAGTCGCCCGGTGTCCCAGCCGACCACCGCCCGGCGCGGGGTGCCGTAGGCGGATTTGGACACCAGCGCCTGCACCTCGACCAGCACCGGTCGCGATCCCTCGATGCCCGCGAAGACCGCGGCCCCGGGGGCGCGGTCCTTGCCCTCGCCGAGGAACAGGGCCGAGGGGTTGGCGACCTCGCGCAGGCCCGCGTCGCCCATCTCGAACACGCCGATCTCGTCGGTCGCCCCGAAGCGGTTCTTGCCTGCGCGGAGGATTCTGAAGGGGTAGCCGCGCTCGCCCTCGAAGCTCAGCACGGCGTCGACCATGTGCTCCACCACCCGGGGACCGGCCACCTGACCGTCCTTCGTGACGTGTCCGACCAAAACGACGGCCACGCCCTGCGACTTCGCCAGCCGCACCATCTCCCCAGCGCAGGCCCGCACCTGCGTGACCGATCCCGGTCCGGCCTCGTGCGCGTCGCTCCAGAGCGTCTGGATCGAATCGACGATGACGATGTCGAACTTCTCGCGCTTCAGCGTGGCGAGGATTTCCCGCAGGGCCGTGGCCGAGGCCAGTTCCACCGGCGCCTTCTCCAGCCCCATCCTCCGGGCCCGGGCGCGGATCTGCTCGACCGCCTCCTCGCCGGAAATATACGCCACCCGCCGGCCCGCCAGCGCCGCGCGCCCCGCCACGTCCAGCAGCAGCGTCGATTTGCCGACGCCGGGATCCCCGCTGAGCAGGATGGCCGAGCCCGGCACCACGCCGCCGCCGCAGACGCGATCGAACTCGGTCACGCCGGTGACGATGCGCGGCGGCTCCGGTGTATCAGATTGCAGGCCCTCGAACGCGAGTCCGCGCGTCCGGCTGCTCGCCGCCGGCTTCAGCGCGCCCGGCGGGGCCGACCGGCTCTCCTCGACGATCGAATTCCACTGGCCGCACGCGCCGCACTGACCGGACCACTTGCCGTGGACCGCCCCGCAGGACTGACAAACGTAGATTGCACCATCACGAGCCATGCTTCCGCTTACAGCAGTCCGGCAGAGCAGGGCAGGGGCTCCGGGCGACGGTACGTCCGCGATTGGCGCTCGTCAGGTCGTTGCCGCGGCGCCGTCGGCATGCCAGCCTCCCCGCATAGGGGAGATCATCATGCTGCACCGTCTGGCCGCCGCCGCCATCGCGTTATCGCTCGGCCTCGCCGCACCCGCCGTGGCGGATACGCTGGTGGTCACCGCAGCGCGGATGGTCGATGTCGAGCGCGGCCGGTACGTCGACAATCCGGTGATCGTGGTCACCGACGGTCGGATCACCTCGGTCGGCGCCGCGGTTCCCGGCGGAGTTCCGGCCGACGCCCGCCGGCTCGATCTGCCGGGTCTGACGCTCCTGCCGGGGTTGATCGACATGCACGTCCATCTGGCCGGAACGCCCTATGTCTCCGGCTGGACCGAGCTGGAGTACGCGGACGACTTCGGCGCCATCCTGCAGGTCGCCCATGCCCGCGCCAACCTGATGGCGGGCTTCACCACAGTGCGCAATCTTGGTGGGCCCCATTTCGCCGACGTCGCCCTGCGGCAGGCGATCGACGGCGGCTTCGTCGAGGGGCCGCGCGTCATCCCCGCAGGGGCGTCGTTCGGAGCCACCGGCGGCCACTGCGACGCCACCGGCCTGCCCCGGTCGATGGAGGAAGCCAACGAATTCAACGCCGACAGCGTGGACGACGCGCGGCGCAGCGTCCGCGAGGTGCGCAAATACGGGGCCCAGGTGATCAAGGTCTGCGCCACCGGCGGCGTCTTCTCGCGCAACACCGAGCCGGGCCAGCAGCAGATGACGCTGGCTGAGCTGACCGCCGTGGCCGACGAGGCCCATATGTGGGGGCTGAAGGTCGCCGCCCACGCCCACGGCGCCTCGGGCATCGCCGACGCCATCCGGGCCGGGATCGACACCATAGAGCACGCCTCGATGATCGACGCCGAGGGCATCCGGCTGGCGGTCCAGCGCGGAACCTGGCTGTCGATGGACATCTACAACACCGACTTCACCCAGGCGACCGGCACCGAGTTCGGGGTGACGGAGGACAATCTGCGCAAGGATCGCGAGATCGCTCAGATCCAGAGGGACAACTTCCGCGCCGCCCACCACGCCGGCGCGCGGATGGTGTTCGGCTCGGACGCGGCCATCTATCCGCACGGCCAGAACGCGAAACAGTTCGCGATCATGGTCGAGTACGGCATGACCCCCGCCGAGGCGATCCGCACCGCGACCTGGAACGCCGCCCAGGCGCTGGGGCGTGAAGCGGATGTCGGCGCTGTCGCGGTGGGCCGCTACGGCGACCTGATCGCGGTGTCGGGGGACCCGCTCGCCGACGTGCGGATGCTGGAGACCGTGCCGGTGGTGATCAAGGGCGGGGCGGTGGTGCGGGACGCGCGCTGAGGCTCAGACGTAAACGCGCGGGACCCGCGCCGTCACCGAAGTCAGCAATTCGTAGCTGATCGTGCCCGCCGCCGTCGCGGCGTCGTCCAGCATCCGGTTCGGCCCGAAGAGCTCGATCCGGTCTCCCACGGCGACACTCAGGCCAGTCACGTCGACGGCGCAGACGTCCATCGACACCCGCCCGACGATCGGGCGCAACTCGTCGGCGACGACGACGCGGCCTTTCGGACTGTAGGCTCGCAGCACGCCGTCGGCGTAGCCCGTGGCGCAGGTCGCGATCCGACGGGGGGAATCGACCAGGAGGCCGCGCGAATAGCCGACGCTTTCTCCCGCAGGCACCTCACGCACCTGCAGGACATCGGCGCTCAGCGTCGCCACCGGCTTGATCCGGACGTCCGGCCGACCTTCCGGGCCGCCGCCGTACAGGCAGATGCCCGGTCTGAGGGCGTCGAAGGCGTAGTCCGGTCCGAGAAAGGCGCCGCCCGAATTGGCGAACGACCGCACCGCGCCGCGATAGCGCGCCGCCGCGGTGGCGAAGGCGTCCCGCTGGCGGGCGTTCATCGGCTCGGTCGGGTCGTCGGCGCAGGCGAGGTGGCTCAGCACGAGGTCCAGACCCGGGAACGCCTCCGGCGCATCCTCGGGCCGAAACCCGAGCCGGTTCATGCCGGTGTCGATCTGCAGCCCGGTGGGTCCGCCGCCGGCGGACCGCCACTCGGCGAGTTGTGCGCCGGTGTTCAGCACCGGCCGGAGGCTCGCAGCCTTCAGCCGCGCCGCCCGGCCCGTCAGGCAGCCGTCCAGAACATAGATCAACGGCTCTGTGCCCAGCGCGGCCCGCAGCCGTTCGCCCTCGCTGGTGCGCGCGACGAAGAAGGTCCGCGCCCCTTCCGCCATCAGCCGCTCGGCGCAGGGCGCGGCCCCGAGCCCGTAGGCGTCGGCCTTCACGACCGGGTGCACCGGTGCGCCGCCGACGGCTTCCAGCGCATGGAAGTTGGCGGCGAGCGCGCTCAGGTCGATGGTCAGCGTGGCCGGGGCGTCCATGCGTCATCTAGGGTCAGCCGCTTGTGCGATGCAACACAGGCGACGCGACACGGGTTCAGCCGCGGGGGGGCTTGCCCTTGAACGGTGCCTTGGCGGCCGGTTTCCCGCGCGCATCCTTGGCCGCCCATGGACGGTCGCCGCCCTTGGGCTTGCCCTTCCACGGCTTGTCGCCTGCCGAGGCGGGCGCGGCCTCGGCGTCGGAGCGTGGCGCCCAAGGCGTCTTGCCCTCGGCCGCAGGCTTCTTCACCCACGGCTTCTTGCCCGGAGGCGTCGGGGCGTCAGGCGTGCGCTTGACCCAGGGCTTCTTGCCCTCGGCGGCCGGCGCCGCCGCGGCGTCATCGCGCTTCACCCACGGCTTCTTCTCGCCCTGAGGTTTGTCCTCGCGGGCCTTCCAGGCGGGCTTGTCGCCGTCCTCGCGCTTGACCCAGGGCTTCTTGCCCTCGGCCGCCGGGGCGGCTTCGTCCCGCTTGACCCAAGGCTTCTTCGCGCCTTCGGGACGGTCCTCGCGCGGCTTCCAGGCCGGCTTGTCGCCGCTCTCTTCGCGGGCCTTCCACGGCTTGCGCTCGGGCCGATCGCCGGTCGGACGGTCGCCCGAGGGCTTCTTGTCGGCCCAGCGGCTAACCGGCTTCTCGGACGGGCCCGGCTTGACGGCGGCGTCGATCTTGACGCCGTCCTCGAGGCCTTGGGCGATGGCGGCTTCGAACTTCGCCTTCATCTCCTGGGTGATCTCGAATTTGGTCTCGCGCTCGAAGATCTTGATCGAGCCGATGTCCCGCTTGGTCACATGACCCAGACGGCAGATGGTCGGCATCAGCCACTTCGGATCGGCGTTCTTGTCGCGGCCGATGTTGATGCGGAACCAGGCCATGTCGCCGCCGCGGGCGAAGTCGGTGTAGGGCACGTCCGGTTGGCCGCGGTCGTTCTTGCCGGTCTCCTGCTGGCGCTTCATCCGGTCGTCGTCATAGACGTCTTCCGGCGCGGGCAGCTTCTGCTGGTACAGGCGGATCAGGGCGGCCGCGACCTGCTCGGGCGAGCTCTTCTCCAGCAGCTGTTGGCCCAGCGCCAGAGTGTCCTCGTCCTCGACCGGCGCGGTCAGGACCGGGTCGGCCAGCATCCGCTTGCGGTCGTTCTCGAGGATCATCTCGGCCGACGGAGGGCCCGACCATTCGGCCTTGATCGAGGCCGACTGCAGCATCAGCTCGACCTTGCGGCGGCGCGTATAGCTGACCAGCAGGACGGATACGCCCTTCTTGCCGGCCCGGCCGGTGCGGCCCGAACGGTGCAGCAGGCCGGCCTTGTTGACCGGGATTTCGGCGTGGATGACCAGACCCAGATCGGGCAGGTCCAGTCCGCGCGCCGCCACGTCGGTGGCGACGCAGACGCGGGCGTGGCCGTCGCGCAGCGCCTGCAGGGCCTCGGACCGCTGGCTCTGGGTCAGCTCGCCGGACAGGCCGACGACCGAGAAGCCGCGCTCCCGCAGGCTCGAGGTCAGGTGCTTCACCCGCTCGCGCGTGTTGGCGAACACCAGGGCGCCGGGGGCCTCGAAATAGCGGAGCACGTTGACGACTGCGAGCTCGACCTCGTTCGGGGCCACGCGGATGGCCTTGTATTCGATGTCGGCGTGCGAGCCGGCGCCGACCACGGTGTCGATCCGCAGGGCGTCCTTCTGATAGGTCTTGGCCAGTTGCACGATGTCGCGCGCCAGCGTGGCCGAGAACATCAGGGTGCGGCGCTCGGCCGGGGCGGCGTCGAGGATGAAGGTCAGGTCTTCCTGGAAGCCCATGTCCAGCATCTCGTCGGCTTCATCCAGCACGACGGCCTGCAGGGTCGAAAGGTCCAGCGAGCCGCGCTCGACGTGGTCGCGCAAACGGCCCGGGGTGCCGACGACGATGTGGCAGCCGCGGTTCAGGGCCTGGCGCTCGACCTTTGGGTCCATGCCGCCGACGCAGGAGACGATGCGCGCGCCGGTCTGGGCGTAGAGCCATTGCAGCTCGTTCGACACCTGCAGCGCGAGCTCGCGGGTCGGGGCGATGACGAGGGCGACGGGCGCGCCGAACTCGGCGAACTTCTCAGCCTCGCCCAGCAGGGTGGGGGCCAGGGCGAGACCGAAGGCGACGGTCTTGCCCGACCCTGTCTGGGCCGAAACGAGCAGGTCGCGGCCCGATCCGTCCTCGTTGAAAGCGGCCTCAAGCACGGCGGACTGAACCGGCGTCGGCTCGGCGTAGCCGCGGTCGGACAGAGCGCGGTCGAGCGCGGGATGGCTGGTGGGGAAGGGCATGGGTCAGTCCAATAGCACGGTCAGCGCGCGAACGGTCAGCGCGGGATCGGCGGACGGGCGGCCTGTAGGGGAGGATAACGGCGAAATGGTGGATGCGACAGGGATTGAACCTGTGACCCCCTCGGTGTGAACGAGGTGCTCTCCCGCTGAGCTACGCATCCATCGGGTCGCCCCCGCCGAAACGGGGAGGCGGCGACATAGCCCGCGCGCCCGCGCCGCGCAAGATGCGAGATCAGCGGATCAGGGCCTCGATGGCCGCCTCCAGCTCGTTGAAATGATCGATCAGGGCGTCTGCGCCCAGCTCTGACGCGTGGGTCTCGGTGTAGCCGAAGGTGGTGAGGATGCAGGGCACGCCGGTGGCGCGGGCGGCGTCGAGGTCGGTGATGCTGTCGCCGACCATGACGGCGCGGACGGGGTCGCCGCCGGCCTGCAGCACGGCCTCGCGGATGTGGGCGGCGTCCGGCTTGCGCGCCGAGACCGACTGCGGGCCGCACAGGCTGGCGAAGCGGCTCGACAGGCCGATGGCGTCAAACAGGGCCACGGCCAGCGCCGTCGGCTTGTTGGTCGCCACGCAAAGGATCGCGCCGCGCGCCGCCAGCCTGTCCAGCGCCTCGACGGCCCCCGGATAGGCTGCGCTCTCATCGGCGATGTGGTCGGCGTAGTCGGCGAGGAAAGCCTCGAGCAGAGCAGGCGAAGCGTCTTCATCCCACTGCTCGCCCGCCGCCTCGAAACCGCGCTTCAGCAGGGCGACGGCGCCGCGGCCGATCAGGGCGCGCGCCGATTCCAGCGGAGCCGGCGGCAGGTTCCGCTGCGCCAGCAGGCGGTTCAGCGTCCCCATCAGGTCGGGCGCCGTCTCCACCAGGGTGCCGTCCAGATCGAAGGCGATGGTCCAGCCTTCGAGGTCCCGCGTCGTCATCCGCATCTCCCGCCGGTCGCCGGGATGGGCTAGACCGCTGGCGACGACTAGCCGCCGGACCGATTCATGACCAGTCACACCGCCCGCGCCGCCATCATTCTCGCCGCCGGGCAGGGCACGCGCATGAAGTCGCCGCTGCCCAAGGTGCTGCATCCGGTCGGAGGGCGCGCCATGCTGGACCACGCTATCGACGCCGCCGAGGCGCTGGGCTGCGAGCGGATCGTGGTGGTGGTCGGAAATCACTCACCCGAGGTACGCGCGCACGTCGCCGCGCGGCTGGGCGAGGCCGCAATCGCCGTTCAGGACCCGCCGCTGGGCACGGGCCACGCCGTGCGAGCCGCCGAAGCCGCCCTGGCGGGGTTCGAGGGTCAGATCGTCATCACCTACGGCGACGTGCCTCTGCTCAAGGCCGGCGACATCGAGGCCGCCTTCGGCGCCGGCGAGGGGGTAACCGTCGTCGGGTTCGAGGCGCGCAATCCCGCTGGTTATGGTCGCCTGCTGACGGACGCGGACGGGACGCTCACGGCCATCGTCGAGGAAAAGGAAGCCGACGAGGCGCAGCGGGCGGTGACCCTGTGCAACTCCGGGGTCATGTCGGCGCCGGCGCAGCTGCTGTTCGAGTTGCTGGCCGGGGTCCGCAACGACAACGCCAAGGGCGAATACTATCTGACCGACGTCGTCGGGCTGGCGCGCGCCCGCGGCCTGCAGACCCGGACCGTCATGGCCGGCGAAGACGCGGTCATGGGGGTCAACGCCCAGGCCGAGCTGGCCCAGGCGGAGGCGCTGTTCCAGAAGGTTCAGCGGGAGGCCCTGATGGCTGCAGGGGTGACCATGCCGGCGCCGGACACGGTGCATCTCTCATGGGACACGGAGATCGGCGGCGGCGCGACGGTCGAGCCCTATGTCGTGTTCGGCCCCGGCGCGAGGATCGCGTCCGGCGCCCGCATCCGCAGCTTCAGCCACATCGAGGGCGCCACGGTCGCGGCGGGGGCCGAGGTCGGTCCCTACGCCCGCCTGAGGCCTGGCGCCGATCTCGGCGAAGGGGTCAAGGTCGGCAACTTCGTCGAGGTGAAGAACGTGGCGATGAGGGCCGGGTCCAAGGCCAACCACCTGGCCTATCTCGGCGACGGCGAGGTGGGCGCGAAGGCGAACATCGGGGCCGGCGTGATCTTCTGCAACTACGACGGCTTCTTCAAACACCGCACGGTGGTGGGGGAGGGCGCCTTCGTCGGCTCCAACAGCTCGCTGGTGGCGCCGGTGACGATCGGCGCCGGCGCCATGGTCGGATCCGGATCGGTGATCGTGCGCGATGTGGGGCCCGGGGACCTCGCCCTCGCGCGCGGTCAGCAGGAAGCGAAGCCGGGCTGGGCCGCCCGCTTCATGGAGCGGATGCGGGCGAAGAAGGCGCTGAAAGCCAAGTGAGCGATCTGCAGAAACGGATCGCCGGAGAGGCCGCCGCCCAGCGGGTCGAGGCGGGCATGGTCGTCGGGCTCGGCACGGGCTCGACGGCGGCCTGGTTCGTGAAGGCGCTGGCCGCTCGTGATCTTCAGGGCCTTCGCTGCGTGCCGACGTCGGAAGCGACCGCCGAACTGGCGCGTGAGTTGGGCCTGCCGCTCTCGACGCTGGAAGACACGCCGCGGATCGACCTGACCGTCGACGGCGCGGACGAGATCGGCCCCGGACTGGCGCTGATCAAAGGGGGCGGCGCGGCCCTGCTGCGGGAAAAGCTGGTTTGGGAGGCCTCCGCCCGCTGCATCGTCATCGCCGACAGCGCCAAGGTGGTGAAGACGCTGGGCGCCTTCGCGCTGCCGATCGAAGTGGTGGCCTTCGGCCACAAGACCACCGCCAACCGTATCGCCGACGTGCTGGCGGACCACGAGATCGCCATGCCGGCGCGGGTCAGGAGCGCTGAACGGGGCCTCGTCAGAACCGACGGCGGCAACCTGATCTACGATGCGAGGTGCGGCGTGATCCATGACCCGGTCAGGCTGGCGGACGACCTCAAGCTGATCACGGGCGTGGTCGAGCACGGGCTGTTCCTGGACCTCGCCGACGAGGCGATCGTCGGGACCGACGCGGGGGCCGAAACGCGGCTGCCCTGACGTCTAGTCCGCGACGCCTTCGCCGCCCTCGGTGTCCTCGGCGGCGCGAGCGCGGCGGTGCGCCGCCTCGATCGAATCGACCACTTCGCCGCGCTGGGCGCGCTGATGCTTGCGGTTCCGCTCGGCCCCGTAGAGCCCGTCGAGATAGGCGCGGTCCCATTCCATCAGACCGTCGGCCGCGCTCGGGTCCTTCATGACGTTCAGGATGCTGGCGAAGGCCCGCGTGTCGGCGTCCGGGTCGATCTGGGCCAGCGACACCATGGCGACGTAGTCGGCCAACTGCATCATCGACAGGTGGCTGACCTCGTCGACGTCGACGATGACGATGGCCCGGGACAGGTTGTCGACGATCTGCGTGCGGACACGTGAGGCTGCGAAGACCGCGATATTGGGCGCAAAATCGTACGACCTCTCACAACGACCGGAGCAGTGGCCGGGAATCCGTATGGCGGGTTCTCCAGTCTGGGAGTCGGTCGGTATGCTCATCTGCCACCAGCGGACCGGGCGTGCGGTCTCGACGAAGTCCTCCAGCGCGTCCCCGCCCCGGTCCATGCCGGCCCCACCCATGCGGAAGGCGCGGCGTCGTTCCTCGACGAGGGTTCGTGTCAGGGCGTTCGCGTCGTCGGTGGCGACGATCAGGATGTTCGGGGTGCATCCGGGCGCGCCGGCGTCCAGCCCGAGGTCCGTGGCCACGGTCGAGATTCGGTCCGCGAGGAACTGCCCCGTTTCCGGCCGCAGGTTGGCGACGCCGACGCAGACCCGTTCATCCCAGCGTGCGAGGCCCCGGTGCCGGTTCGGTTCGGCCACCTCGACCACGAAGCTGCGGATCAGGTCCTGCAGCGGCCGGCCCGTGACAGTGACGTCCGAAAGCGTCACGGGCCCGTCAAGCTGCGCTGCGGGCGAAGGCGTCTGCAGCTGTTGCCCGGGCGCCGCCAGGATCGCCCCGGCCATGAGCAGTTCGATCATCGCGATCTCCTCAGATGCGCCGGCCTTACGGCTAGTTGGAAACGCCCTCGCCGCCGTCGTTCTCGCCCTCGCTGCGGATGCGGCGGTGAGCCCCACGGATGGAGTCGACGACTTCGCCGCGCTGCGCCCGGTCGTTCAGGGCGTTCCGCTCGGCGCCGTAGAGCCCGCTCAGATACGCCCGGTCCCAATCCATCAGGCCATCGGCCACGGTCGGATCCTTCATTACGTTGAGCACGCTGGCGTAGGCGCTGGTGTCGGCGTCCGGGTCGATCTGGGCCAGCGACACCATGGCGATATAGTCGGCGAGTTGCATCATCGAGAGGTGCGAGACCTCGTCGACGTCAACGACCACGACGGCGCGCATCAGGTTATCGACGATCTGGGTCCGGATGCGCGAAGCCGCGAAGACGCCGAGGTTCGGGCCGTAGAACCGCGCGCTGCCGGGTTCGGCGCAAGTCCCTTGGCAGTCGTTCGGCAGTCTCACCGCGCGCTCGCCGGACTCTGAATCGGTCGGCATGCTCATCTGCCACCAGCGGACGGGCCGGGAGGCCTCGGCGAAGTCGGCGAGCGCGTCGCCGCCCCGATCCATCCCAGCGCCCCCAATGCGGAACGCGCGTCTGCGGTCTGACACCAACGAGCGGGTCAGGCCCTCTCCGTCAGCCGTCGCGACGATCAGGATATTCGGCGTGCAGCCGGGCTCACCCGCGTCCAGCCCCAGATCGGAGCCGATGGTGGAGACCCTGTCAGCCAAGAACTGCGCGGTCTCCGGCCGCAGGTTCGCAACCCCGACGCAGATCCGGCTGTGCCAGCGGGCGAGGCCCCTGTGGCGGTTGGGTTCGGCGACCTCGACCACGAAGTTGCGGATCAGGTCCTCAAGAGGTCGCCCGGTTACGGTGACGTCTTCGAGTGTGACCGGGCCATCCGCGCGGGCGGCCGCGTTGGGGTCCTGAGGCTGCATCGGGGCGGTCAGAACCGCTCCAGCCAAAAGCAGTTCAATCATCGCCGCCTCCGTCGCCGCTGGTAGGAGAGATCAGTAACGACGATTTCCGGAAAATTGCAAAATCGTGGCAAGTGGGATCGGGGCGAGGCATTCGCGGACTCGCGAGACCGCCAAGGTGAAATTCGCTTCGAACAGTCCTATCTGCTCCGCAGAGCCACTGAGGACGCCCGACCATGACCTACGACTACGACCTCTTCGTCATCGGCGCCGGCTCGGGCGGGGTGCGGGCCGCCCGATTGACGGCGCTGGGCGGGAAGCGGGTCGCGGTGGCCGAGGAGCACCGGGTCGGCGGCACCTGCGTCATCCGCGGCTGCGTGCCGAAGAAGTTCATGGTTATGGCCTCGGACTTCGCCCACCAGTTCCATACCGCCGAGGGCTATGGCTGGACGGTGGAGTCGAGCTTCGACTGGCCCAAATTCATCCACGCGAAGGATGTCGAGATCGCCCGGCTGTCGGGCATCTATGTCGCCAACCTGGGCAAGGCAGGCGTCGATCTGATCCACGGCCGGGCGGTGCTGAAGGACGCCCATACGGTCGAGATCGTCGGCAAGGACCAGACCATCACCGCCGAACGCATCCTGATCGCCACCGGAGGGCGGCCGTGGATGCCGGCGGAGGTGCCCGGGATCGAGCACGCCATCTCTTCCGAGGAAGCCTTCCACCTGCCGGAACTGCCGAAGCGGATTCTGATCGCCGGCGGCGGCTATATCGCGGTCGAGTTCGCCGGCATTTTCGCCGGCCTCGGGGTCGAGACGACCTTGATTTATCGGGGCCCGAACATACTGCGCGGCTTCGACGACGACGTGCGGGCTCATCTGGCCGGCGAGATCGAGAAGCGCGGAATCAAGGTCATCCTGGGCTGCCAGCACCTGAGCATAGAGAAGACTGAAACCGGGCTGCTCAACCGGCTCGGCAACGGCATGAGCCTGGAGACAGACGTGGTGATGTTCGCCACGGGACGCGAGCCGCATGTGAAGGGGCTGGGTCTGGATGCCGCCGGGGTCGAGCTGAACGACAAGGGCGCGATCAAGGTCGACGCCCTGTCCCGCACGACGGCGGGGAACATCTGGGCCATCGGCGACGTCACCGACCGGATGAACCTGACGCCCGTGGCGATCCGGGAAGCGGTCGCCTTCCACGAGACCGTCTTCCGCGAGAACCCCCAGCATTTCGACTACGAGGCGGTCGCCACGGCCGTGTTCAGCCAGCCGCCGGTCGGAACCGTCGGCCTGTCGGAGTCCGAGGCGCGGCACTCCTGCCCCGGCGAAGTGGATGTCTATGTGACCCGCTTCCGGCCGATGAAATACGCCTTCACCGGCTCGGACGAACGCATGCTGATGAAGCTGGTCGTCGATGCGCAGAGCCAGAAGGTGGTCGGCGTGCACATCGTGGGCCCCGAGGCGCCGGAGATGATCCAGCTGGCCGCGATCGCGGTGAAGGCCGGACTGACCAAGGCCCAATGGGACGCCACCTGCGCCGTGCACCCGACGATGGCCGAGGAACTGGTCACGCTGAAGGAAAAGCAGTCCCAGAACACCAGCGCGGGGTGAGCGGGCGCCCGTCGCCGCGCCTGTGTCACAGCGCTTCATTGTCCACAGCCGCCGCCCGGCCTATCTTGCCGCCATGAGCGCGCGCTGGACCCCCGACACCTGGAGACACAAACCCGTCACGCAGATGCCGACGGACTATCCCGACGCCGACGCGCTGGCCCGGGTCGAGGACGAACTGCGCGCCCTGCCGCCGCTGGTCTTCGCCGGAGAGGCGCGCAACCTGACGGCCAAGCTGGCGCAGGTCGAGGCGGGGAACGCCTTCCTGCTGCAGGGTGGGGATTGCGCCGAGAGCTTCAAGGAGTTCTCGACCGACAACATCCGCGACACTTTCCGCCTGATCCTGCAGATGGCTGTGGTGCTGACCTTCGCGGGCCGCAAGCCCGTGGTGAAGGTGGGACGGATCGCCGGCCAGTTCGCCAAGCCGCGCTCGTCGTCGCTCGAGACCATCGGCGACCAGACCCTGCCCAGCTATCGCGGCGACATCATCAACGGCATGCCGTTCACGGCGGAGGAGCGCCTGCCCGATCCGCGGCGCCTGCTGCGGGCCTATAACCAGTCGGCCTCGACGCTGAACCTGCTGCGGGCCTTCGCCGGGGGCGGCTACGCCGACCTGTACAACATCCACCGCTGGACCATGGGCTTCGCGGCGGACAGCGCCTACGGCGCCAAATACCGCGATCTGGCCGACAAGATCACGGAGGCGCTGGCCTTCATGGAAGCGGTCGGCGTGACGCCCGAGAGCCATCCGGACCTCAGCCGCGTCGAGGTCTTCACCAGCCACGAGGCGCTTCTGCTGAACCTCGAGAGCGCCCTGACGCGGCTCGACGGCGCGACCGGAGAGTGGTTCGACACCTCGGCCCACATGGTCTGGATCGGCGAACGGACCCGCCAGCTGGACGGCGCCCATGTCGAGTTCGCGCGCGGCATCCGCAATCCGATCGGGCTCAAGTGCGGACCGACGATGGAGGCCGACGACCTGCTGGCGCTGATCGACGTGCTGAACCCCGACAACACGCCGGGGCGGCTCACCCTGATCGGCCGGTTCGGGGCGGACAAGGTGGGCGACCGCCTGCCGCGCCTGATGCAGGCGGTGAAGGCGGCGGGCCGCCGCGTGGTCTGGTCGATCGATCCGATGCACGGCAACACGCTGAAGGCCGGCAACGGCTACAAGACCCGGCCCTTCGAACGTATTCTGACCGAGGTCCGCACCTTCATCGACGTGGCCGAGGCCGAGGGCGTTCACCCCGGCGGCGTGCATCTGGAGATGACGGGCCAGAACGTCACGGAATGTCTGGGCGGAGCCCAGGCCCTGACCGAGGACGACCTGTCCAGCCGCTACCACACCCACTGCGACCCCCGGCTGAACGCCGATCAGGCGCTGGAGCTGGCCTTCCTCGTCGCCGAGCGGCTGAAGTCCGGTCGCCAGTCCCGATCCGAGGCCGCCTGAGATGGAGGGCGTGGGCCGACCCGAGGGCGACGACCGGGGCGGCCGCTGCGCCTATCAGGGCGCGCCGGGGGCGTTCAGCCACGAGGCCTGCCTCGACCTGCGTCCGTGGGACGAGGCCGTGGCCTACGACAGTTTCGAAGCGGCCATCGCGGCCTTGCGGTCCGGCGAGGTCGGCTGCGCGCTGATCCCGGTCGAGAACTCCACAATGGGGCGGGTCGAGCCGGCGGCGAGCCTGGTTGAAGAGGCCGGACTGACCGTCGTTTCGGAGGTCTGGCGACCGATCCGCCTGGTGCTGATGGCTCCCGCCGGAGCGACTTTGCGCACCGTCAAGACGGCGGAGAGCCATCCCGTCGCCCTGCGCCAGTGCCCGGGCTCCCTCGCCGAACTGGGTATCGCGCCGGTCGAGGCCTTCGACACCGCCGGCGCTGCGCGCGCCGTGGCCGAGGCGGGGGACCTTGCCCGCGCAGCGATCGCGCCCGCCCGGGCCGCCGAGGTCTATGACCTGTCGATCCTGCGCCACGATATTCAGGATTCGAGCGACAACCGCACGCGGTTTGTCCTGTTGAGCGCCTGAATGGCTTGACCGCGCACGATTCGTGCGGCTTCTGACACCCATGGTCCACTCGCACGCAATCGCTGCGACTTTCACCGCTCGCGTCGCCGCGGCGGCCGACCTGTATTTCCAAGGCTTTCGATACGCCGGCTGAGGCTGCGGGACCCACGTCCTGACGGCCTCGCCGGCGACCGCCCCGAGACGGGGCGGCGGCTCGCAAAACTCTTCACGCCGCATCGAAATCCGGAAACCTTCCCGTGTCCCACACCTGCATCCGACCCATCCCGCACCAGATCTGGCCCGCCCGCGACGGCCTCGCCGAAGGCTCCGCCGAGCGAATGGCCCTGGCGGCGCTGCGGCATGAAATCGACCTGCTGGACGACCAGCTGCTGGTCCTCTTCGAGCGAAGACTCGCGCTGGCGGCGCGGGTCGGTTCAGCCAAGGACGCGCCCGCCGGGCCGCACCTGAAGCTACGCCCGGATCGCGAGGGCGCGGTTCTCGACCGGATGCTGGCCCGCGCCCGGCCGGACAACCGCGAAGCCGTCGCGTCGCTATGGCGGCAGATCGTCGGCTGGGGACTGGCGCGTCAGGGACGGCTGCAGGTGCAGGTCTGGGCGCCGGTGGAACCGGCGAAAGCCTTCGACGCGGCGCGGCTCCGGTTCGGCGACGCGGCAGACCTGCGGATGGTGCGGGACCCCGAAGCGGCGCTGGCATGGGCCGCCGAGGGCGCCGGCGTGGCCGTGCTCGCGGTCAACGGCGGTCAACCCTGGTGGATCGCGCTCCGCCGTGAGTGGTCGATGCTCAGCGTCTTCGAGGGCTTCGGCGGGGCCATGCCCACGGCGCTGGCGGTCGGTCGGATCGATCCAGCCGCGCTACCGGGGGGGCCGCGCGTCATCGTCGACGCCGGGGGCGACGCCGGAGACGGAGGGGGCGTTCGCCGAAGGGGCCTGGCCCTCCATCACGGCTGGACCGTGTCACTGACGGACGATCGTCTGCCAGTCGGCGGGGACGAAGGCTGCGTCGGAGCCGTCAGCGGGCGCTGATCAGACGCCCTTGGCCTCGCGTATCGCCCGGTCGATGTCTTCCGGCTGGATGCTGGGGCTCGCCTTCCCGTTGATGAAGAACGTTGGCGTGCCCAAGAGGCCGAGACCGTTGGCCGCCGTCTGGATGTCCGCCAGATGGCGCGCCGTCTCGGGCGAGCGCATCGCCGCCTGCGCCCCGAGGGCCGCGACGCCGTTCTCCGCGAGGATGCGGTCCACCGCCGGCTTGTCCAGGGCCGGCTCGGCCATCAGGGCGGCGAAGACCGGCAGATACTTGCCCTGCGCATGGGCGGCCTGTGCGGCGCGGGCGGCGTAGTGGGACAGGTCCTCATCGCCGCGGTCCAGGATGGGCCAGTCCTTGAACACGAAACGCACGTCCGGGTGGCTCTGCATCAAGCGCAAGACATCGGGCGCCGTCGCCTTGCAGCCGGGGCAGCGGAAGTCGAAGAACTCGATCACGGTGACCTTGGCGTCGGCCGGTCCGAAGGCCGGGTCGCTGGGTCCCACGGCCAGCAGCGCCGGATTGGCGGCGGCGCTGGCGTTGATCGCGGCGGTGCGGTCGCCGTCCTCCTTCGCCTGTAGTGCCGCGCTGACCTCCTGGAGGATCTCGGGATTGTTCAGCAGGTAGGCCCGAACCCGCCCGTCGAAATCCCCGCCGGTCACATAGGGCGCCGCGGCCAGCCCCAGGGCGAGCACCGAGACCGCCAGGGCCGGCATGCTGGCGCGGGGGCGGGAAAAGAAACCGCCGTCTCGCGCGGGTGCAGGGACGGGCTCGGGCGTGTCGGTCATTCAGGTCTCCGGGGAGGGGCGATCAGCCGGCGGTGGGGGAAACGACGGCGCCCCTGTCGCGGCGCTGGTTCCGGCGGTCGACGGCGTCGACGTCTTCCTGGGTCGCGCCCGAGGCGAAGACGATGTCCATCGCCCGCGTCCATTCCGACGAACCGGGCGTGAGGAGATCGCGGGCGCGTAGTGCGAATTGCGTGGCCTGCGTCTCTGCGCCCATGGCGAAATACATTTCCGCCGAGGCCAGCCGCGCCTCGCCCTCCTTGTTCTGGCTCGCGTAGGCCTGGCTGAGCAGCCGCCAGCCGAGCGTGTTGTCGCGTTCCATGGCGGTGGCGCGCCTCAGCTGTGCGACCGCCTCTTCGAGCCTGGCGGGATCGCCGGCCTCGATCAGGGCGTGGCCCAGGTTCACCCGCAGCAGCGGCGCGTCCGGCTTCAGCTCGACCGAGCGCTGGTGGGCGCCGATGGCCTCCGCGGCCCGGCCTTCCTCGAACAGGATCTGGCCTTTAAGCTCCCAGAAGTAGGGATTTTCCGGCTGCTCGGCGAGGAATTCGTCGACCGCCGCGAGAGCCTTCTCCGTCTGGCCGTCGCGATACCAGGCGATGGCGCGGGCGTAGCGGGCGGGCAGGGACGTATCGCTCTCCGGATAGTCGCGCAGCGTCTGGTTGGGCGCATCCATGAAGGCGTGGATCTTGGCCAGAACGAGGGCGTGCTGCGCCAGCCGCTCGGGACTGTCGCTGCGGCCGTAGTGCGACTGTTCGCTCACGAACCGGCGCAGGTTCTCGATGCGGTCCGACGACAGCGGGTGACTGCGGAAATAGGGGAATCGCCGCGCGTCGGAGAAGACCTCCTGCGAGCGGAAGTTCTCGAAGAAGGTGACCAGGCCGCGGCCTGATTCGCCGGCGTTCTGCAGCGCGCGCGCGCCGGTGTTGTCGGCCTCGCCTTCCTGGTGGGTCATGTAGCGAAGGGCGCTGAGGGTGCCGAAATACTGGCTGTTGCCCAGCAGCACGGCGCCCGCGTCGGGGGCGCCCGCGGCGATGGCCAGGGCGCCGAGGGCCATGGTCATCAGCATGGGCTGCATCCCCGCGCCCTGGGCGCCGTCGCGCAGGGTGTGGCGGTTCTTGATGTGTCCCGCCTCGTGGGCGATGACGCCGAGCAGCTCGTTCGGGTTGCGGGTCTTCAGGATCAACCCGGTGTTGACGCCGAGGATCCGCCCTCGCGTCGCGAAGGCGTTCAGATCGTTCTCGTTGATCAGCAGGATCTCGACCTCCGAGGGATCGAGGCCCATGGCGGTGAAGACCGGGTCTGACCAGTCGTGGATGATCTCCTCGATCTCGGTGTCGCGGATGGCGCTCTGGGCCGAGGCGGGCGCCGCGGCGGTCAGGCACAGGCCGACAGCGGCGGCGGCCACGGACAGGCGGACGGCGATGCGGGACGGCCAGTTCAACAACGAACTCCTCTTACCCAGTCTGCGCCCCGCCCATCCGATGCTCACAACCTAATCACGGCCTTTCAGCGGCGCCACCATCCACGCTTCGGCTTCTCGGGCGGCGCGACGATCTGGTTCGGGTCGTCCGAAACCAGGGCGGCGACGTCGATCGGCTGCGGAGCCGGCGCGGGCGCCGCGGGCGGCGCGATGACGGCTTCGGGCGCTGGTGCGACTTCAGCGTCCTCCGACGCCTGTTCCGGCGCGGCAGGCGCCGGCGGCGCCTCAAGGGCCGAGGCTTCGGCTTCGGGCGCTTCCGTCACGACATCCGCCTCGAGCTCGCCGGCGATCTCGGCCGAGACCTTGCGCCGCACGCGGCGACGCTTGGGTTCTTCCGCGATGGGAACCGGAGCGATCTCCACCTCGTCATTCGCCGCGGCCATCGGCGTTTCAAGCGCCCCCTCGGGCGGCATGCCTTCGTTGGTGGCGCGCGCCTCGACCCGCGTTTCCTGCGTCAAGCCCTGGTCATTGCCGCGATCCCGGCCGCGACCGCGTCCCCGGCGGCGGCGCGAGCGGGGGCCGCGCTCGCCGGTGTCGCCCTCGGGCCGTTCGCCGATGATTTCCTCGACGTCGCCGACCGGTGCGGCGTCCGCCTCCGCGTGCGACTCGGCGCGCTCCGGATTGATGGGGTCGAACCAGACGTAGGGATCCTCGAGCGACGGCGTCCGGCCGCGCACCCAGTTGAAGCCGTCGCGCTCGCCGCCTTCTTCGCGCACCCGGCGTCCGCCGCGGCGTCCGCGCCGGCGCCGGCGCCCGCTCTCGCTGTCGTCCTCGTCTTCACTGGCCGCCAAGGCCGGGGCAGGGGCCGCAGCCTCTTCCGCCGCGCCCTCGGCGCCGTCGCGTCGCCCGCCGCGACGGCGGCGACCGCGGCCGCGGCCGCTTTCGCCCTCGACGCGTTCCGTCCGCTCGCGCGGCTCGCCTTCGACCGCCGGCTCCTCGTCGGAGTCCTCATCGTCGGAGATGAACTCTTCGTCCTCGCCGTCGTCTTCATCGTCGTAGGCGCTGTCGTCGAAGTCGTCGTCGAGGTCAATGAAGGCCTCGGGACCCTCGGGGACGAAGTCCTCGTTCGTCTCGGTCCGCTCGAGCGCGTGCTCGCCCTGACCCAAGGTGTCGTCGATCAGGATGACGACGTTCAGCCCGCGCTGCGTCAGCAGACGCTGCAGATAGTCGCGCTTGTGGTTCAGGATGTAGAGGGCGACGGCGGTGCAGAGGCGCAGGTTGACCGAGCCGGCTCCGTTCTTGCCGGCCTCGATGTCGACGGCGCGCAGCGTCATCAGGGCCGCGCTCTCGGCCGAGCGCACGCGTCCGGCGCCCTGGCAGTGCGGGCAGGCCTCGGTCGCGCCCTCGATTACGCCAAGGCGGCGGCGCTGGCGGCTGATTTCCATCAGGCCGAAGCCGGAGATGCGGCCCATCTGGATGCGGGCGCGATCCTTGGCCAGCGCGTCCTTCAGCACCTTCTCGACGGTGCGGTTGTTCTTCGACTCATCCATGTCGATGAAGTCGATGACGATCAGGCCGGCGAGGTCGCGCAGACGCAGCTGGCGGGCGGCCTCGACGGCGGCTTCCATGTTGGTCTTGGTGGCGGTGGCCTCGACGTTGCGTTCCTTGGTCGAGCGGCCCGAATTGACGTCGATGGCGACCAGCGCCTCGGTCTGGTTGATGACCAGATAGCCGCCCGAGGGCAGGGGCACGACCGGCTGGTGGATCTGGGTCAGCATCTCCTCGATGCCGTTGGTCGCGAACAGCGGCCGCGCGCCCTGGTACAGGTGCACCTTTTTCGCCTGCGAGGGCATCAGCACCCGCATGAAGTCGCGCGCTTCCTTGAAGCCCTCGACGCCCTCGACCTGGATGCCGTCGAAATCCTTGTCGAACATGTCGCGCACGGCGCGGCGGACGAGGTTCTCTTCCTCGTAGATCACCGACGGCGCGTTGGACTTCAGCGTCGTCTCGCGGATCGTCTCCCACAGACGCAGCAGATATTCGTAGTCGCGCTTGATCTCGGCCTTGGTGCGCTTGGCGCCGGCGGTGCGGATGATCAGGCCCATGCCCTGCGGCACATGCAGGGCGGCGGCCGCGGCCTTCAGGCGCTTGCGGTCCGTGGCCTGGGTGATCTTGCGCGAGATGCCGCCGCCCTTGCCGGTGTTGGGCATCAGGACGCAGTAGCGGCCGGCCAGCGACAGCCAGGTCGTCAGCGCCGCGCCCTTGCCGCCGCGCTCGTCCTTGACGACCTGCACCAGCATGACCTGGCGGCGCTTGATGACGTCCTGGATCTTGTAGCGGCGCATCAGGCGGCGCTTGAGCCGCTCTTCCTCGGCCATGCCGCCTTCCGACTCGTCGTCGTTCTCGCGGGCGTGCTCGTCGTGATCGTCGTCGTCTGAGTGCGCTTCGGCCATAATGGCTTCGCGGTCGGCGACCGGGATCTGATAGTAGTCGGGGTGGATTTCGTTGAAGGCCAGGAAGCCGTGGCGATTGCCGCCGTATTCGACAAAGGCCGCCTGCAGGCTGGGCTCTACGCGAACGACCTTGGCGAGATAGATGTTGCCGCGAAGCTGACGCTTCGCGCGGGATTCAAAGTCGAATTCCTCGACCTGACGGCCCTCGACGATCGCAACGCGGGTTTCTTCCGCGTGCGCGGCGTCGATCAACATGGTCTTTGACATGGAAAGTCTCTCTCTGGCGCGCTCGGCCCGGCCCTAGAAGGGGGCAGGCGGCTCGCCGAATGGGATTGCGGGCGATCGCAGGCGTCATCCCGTCGCCGCGGCGAAGGCCGCAGGCGGTGTCGGTCGTCTCAGACCGGGAGGGAGCGCAGGCGGTAGAGCCCATGGGGTTCAGTATGGTCCTGGGTCCTGACGCGCCGTCTGAGGGGGCGTCCCGAACCCGGTCGTCGAATCGGCGGGGCAAACCACGCCGGCTCTCGGATCGGTGAAAGTCATGCCGCGAGGAGGGCGCGTCCAGCCTGTATGCAGGGGACGCGATCAATCGCGAGCGAACCAAGCATAGGCAGGACGGTGATGAATTAAAAGCCACGCCGGCTTTAACGGCTTGGCGACGACGTTGCGCGAGGATGGGCCCAACCAAGAAAAGGTGGGTCGCCGTCGAATGTACGGGCTGTTGCGTATCAGGATGTCGGGCTGGGGGCTGCGCGAATGGGCGATGACGGCGCTTGCCTTCGTCGTCATCTGCGTCGGACTCCTCGCAGCCGGCCGCGGGCTCGCATCGGGCGCCGTCGGCGAGGTGCTGCGCGTCCGGCTGGGCGGAGACGCCGCCCACACCCGGGTCGTGGTCGATCTGGACCGCACCTCGCGCGGGCAGGTGATCCAGTCCGGCGACGCCGGCAAGGTCGTGGTGTCGCTGGCGGGCGTGGCTCCGCCGCGCGGGCTGGAGGGCGTGGGAACGGGCCTCGTCCGCGGCTGGCGCGTCGCGGGGGCCGGCGCGGCATCGCGGGTCGAGCTGGATCTCGCTGCGAGCGCCGAGATCGAGCGGCGGTTCGTCCTGCCGCCCGGCGACGGCATCGCCCACTACCGCTACGTCATCGACCTGAAGGCGACGGGCCGCGCCCTCGCGCCGTCTGCGCGGGCGCCCGCGACCCGGGCGGCCCGACCGGCCGAAAAGCCGCTTATCTTCATCGATGCGGGTCACGGCGGCCGCGATCCCGGCGCACGAGGCGCCGCCGTCAACGAGAGCGCCGTCACCCTCGCGGCCGCCCAGGCGCTGAAGCAGGAACTCGAGCGGACCGGCCGCTACCGGGTGCGCATGACCCGCGACAGCGACGCCTACGTCGACCTGAACCGCCGCGTCGCCATCGCCCGCCAGGCCGGCGCCGACCTGTTCATTTCGCTGCACGCCGACGCCGGCGCCGATCCGGCCACCCGCGGCGCGTCCGTCTACACCCTGTCCGAACAGGGCGCGGGCAGGGCGGTGCGCGAGTTCACCCGCGGCGACAACTGGCAGCGCAGCCTCAACCTGCCGGGACGCGACCCCTCGGTGGACCGCATCCTGCTCGACATGACCCAGCGCGCGACCCAGAACCGCTCGGCCCAGCTGGCCCGGACGCTGCTGGGCGAGCTTGAGGGGGCCGACCATCCGCTGCTTCGCCGCAGCCACCGCGACGCGGGCCTCGCCGTCCTGCTGGCGCCGGATGTGCCCGCCGTCCTGCTCGAGATGGGCTTCATCACCAATCCCGAAGACGAGCGGCTGCTCAACGACACCCGCGCCCGCCGCCGTCTGATGCGCGCCGTGGCCGACGGCATCGACCGCTACTTCCGCGAACCAGCAGGCGCGGTGCAGATGGCCTCGGCCGGAGCCTCGGGTCAGCCCTGACCGCTTCTGTCGTACGGCGGGGTGCGAAGTTCGGCTGAAGCGACTATCTGGCCGGGATGCGTCTGCGCGTCGTCGATCTGGAAACCACCGGCGGTGACCGGATCTCGGAGATCATCGAGGTCGGGATCGTCGACGTCGTCCCGGAGGGAGAGGGCTGGCGCGCCCTGCCGCCGGTCACCCGGCTGTTCCGCCCGCGCGGGGAAATCTCGTTCCACGCCATGGCCGTGCACCACCTGACGCCCGCGCATTTCTGCGACGACGATCCGCACTGCGACGAGTTTCTGCTGCGGGAGATGTTTCTGGCCGAACGCGCCGACGTCATGGTGGCCCACAGCGCTCGCTTCGAGCGCGGCTTCATCGCCGACACGGCGATAGGCGGCCTGCCGTGGATCTGCACTGTGCGCTCGGCCAAGGCGGTCTGGCCGCAGGCGCCGGGTCATTCGAATCAGGTGCTCCGCTACTGGCGCGGTCTCTCGCTCGATCCGGCGATGGCCAATCCGGCGCACCGGGCAGGACCCGACGCCTGGGTCACGGCGCACCTGCTGATCGACCTGCTGAAGGAGGCGACGGTCGAGCAGATGCTGGCCTGGACCAGCGAACCGCGTCGGCTGGACCGCATCCCGTTCGGAAAGCATCGCGGCAAACCCTGGTCCGAACCGCCCGAGGACTACCTTCGCTGGATGGCCGCGCAGGCCGATATGGACGCCGACGCCGTGTCCGCCGCGCGACAGGAACTGGAGCGTCGTGCGGGGGCTCTGGCGAAGGCGGGCGACGCGGGCTAAACCCGTCGCCGGGCCCGCCTTTCGGAGACTGTAGTGAAGATTGCCGAACGCTGGTTCGTGATGGCGGGCGTCGCGCTGCTGGGCGCGATCGCGCTGGCGGGGCTGCTGGTCGCCGTCTATGCGGCCTGGCTGTTCCACGACCTGCCCGACGCCTCCGAACTGGCCGACTACCGGCCCGCCACGGCGACCCGCGTCTATGCGGGGGACGGCACCCTGATCGGCGAATTCTCCGACGAGCGCCGCATCTATGTGCCTTACGAACAGGTGCCGGAGCCGGTGATCCAGGCCTTCCTCGCGGCCGAGGACCGGAACTTCTTCAACCACGGCGGCATCGATGTCGGCGGCGTCGGCCGGGCGATGTTCAAGAACGTCTTCAACGCCGCCACGGGCCGGCGTCTGGAAGGCGGCTCGACCATCACCCAGCAGGTGGCCAAGAACGTCCTGCTGAACAACGAGAGCAGCCTCAATCGCAAGGTCAAGGAAGCGATTCTCGCCAACCGGCTGGAAGCCACGCTGACCAAACAGCAGATCCTCGAGCTCTATCTGAACGAGATCTTCCTCGGCTACCGCTCCTACGGCGTGGCGGCGGCGGCCTACAACTATTTCGGCAAGTCGCTGAGCCAGCTCAGCTCTGACGAGGCCGCCTTCCTCGCGGCCCTGCCCAAGGGCCCGAACAACTATCATCCCAAACGCCACCCCGGCGCAGCCAAGGGCCGGCGCGACTGGGTTCTGGGCGAGATGAACCAGAGCGGCTGGCTGACCGACGCGGAGACCGCCGCCGCGCGGGCGCGCCCGCTGATCACCCAGGATGCGCCGCGGCGGGCGCAGTACGCCGACGCCGACTTCTTCGTCGAGGAGGCCCGCCGCCGCGCCATCGCCCAGTTCGGCAAGGAAGAGGTCAACCGCGGCGGCTACTACATGCGCACGACGCTGGACCCCTCGCTGCAGTCGGCGGCGCGCGACGCCTTGATGAAGGGGCTCGAGAACTACGACCGCCGCCACGGCTGGCGCGGCGCGTGGGGCACCACGGACTTCTCCGAGGGCTGGCAGGAGCGGGCGCTGGCCGAGACCGCGCCGCCGGAACGCCGCGCCTGGCGCGCGGCGGCGGTCGAGGAGGTCTCCGGCAACTCGGTGCGGATCCGCACCGCGCGCGAGGACCGGACCGGCACGCTTCTGGTCGAGGACGCCGCCTGGGCCAACGCCAACAGGCAGCTGCGCCGCGGCGACCTGATCTTCGTGGAGCCGTCGGGCGGCCAGTACGCCCTGAAACAGGTGCCGAGCGTCAACGGCGCCCTCGTCGCCATCGAGCCGCACTCGGGCCGGGTGCTGGCCATGGTCGGCGGCTATTCCTACGCCCTGTCCAGCTTCAATCGCGCCACCCAGGCCGAGCGGCAGCCCGGCTCCGCCTTCAAGCCCTTCGTCTATGCCACCGCGCTGGAGGGCGACTATACGCCGGCCTCCATCGTGCTCGACGCGCCGATCAGCTTCGCCGGCGGGCCGAACGGCGGCCGCTGGAGCCCCGAGAACTACAGCCGCGAATACTACGGCCCCCAGAGCCTGCGCCGGGGCCTCGAACTGTCGCGCAACGTCATGACGGTGCGGCTGGCGCAGGCCATCGGCATGCGCAACGTCGTCGACCTGTCCCGCAAGATGGGCGTGGCCGACAACCTGCAGCCCAACCTGTCGGTATCCCTCGGCGCCGGCGAGACCACGCCCTTCAAGCTCACCGCCGCCTACGCCGCCTTCATCAACGGGGGCCGCCGCATCGACCCCTACCTGATCGAGATGGTCCAGGACCGGAACGGCGAAACCATCTTCAGCGCCGACCGCCGACGCTGCCGCGACTGCGAACGGCCCTTCACCGGGCAGGAGTCGCCGCGTCTCGAACAGCGGGGAACGCAGGTGATCGACCCGATCACCGCCTATCAGATCAGCTCCATGCTGGCGGGCGTGGTCCAGCGCGGCACTGCGGCCAGCGCCGCCAGCCTCGGTCCGTGGGTGGGCGGCAAGACCGGCACGACCAACGAGTACCGCTCGGCGTGGTTCGTCGGCTTCTCGTCCGACATCGTCGTCGGGGTCTTCATCGGCTTCGACGACAACCGGCCGCTGGGCTCCGGCGAGACCGGGGCGACCGGTCCGGTGCCCGTGTTCCGCGAGTTCATGGAGGCAGCCCTGCGCGAGCGTCCGGCCCGCCCGTTCGTCCGGCCCAAGAACGCCATCTTCCGCACCGTCAATGGCATAGAGGAGGCCTTCCGTCCCGGCACCGAACGCCGCCGCGAGGAAGAGCGCCGCGCCCCCGTCCGTCAGGTGCCTACGGGTCCCCAAAACTACGAGGAGGTGGTTCGCCGCGAGCAGGAGGGGCCGGCCGCGGCCCCGCCGTCCGCGCCGCCGCCGGCCACCCCGCCGCCGCCGAAGAAGGAGCCGGCGGAGGATCTGAGCGGGCTGTACTGAGTCGCGAGTGGCTAGTGGCGAGTGGCTGGCCGACGCCTGTCGAGGCCGCGCTGACGGAGCCGCCCTTCCGCGGCCGGGAAGCTTCAACCACTAGCCACTAGCCACTTCCACCGGCGCGCTCTATGTCCGCGCTCCACCATCAGATCGCTGGAGAATGCGATGAGACCGGATGTCGAGGCCATGAAGGCCGACATCGAGCAGAGCATCGCTCTGCTCAGGAGGCGTCTTTGACTGGGATGTCGCACTTCGAAAACTCGATGAGCTGAACGCCCGGGTCGAGGACCCGACGCTGTGGAACGACCCGGAGGCTGCGCAGGCCGTGTCGCGCGACCGTTCGCGCCTTGAGACCCAGATCAACACCGTCCGCCAGATGGAAACCGGGCTGGAGGAGGGGGTCATGCTCTCCGAAATGGCCGACGAGGAGGGCGACGAGGCGACGCTGGAGGAAGCGCGCGCCCAGTTGAAGGCCATCAAGGACCGCGCCGCGCGGGCCGAGCTGGAGGCCCTGCTGTCCGGCGAGGCCGACGGCAACGACGCCTATCTGGAGGTGAACTCCGGCGCCGGCGGGACCGAGTCCAACGACTGGGCCGGGATGCTCCTGCGCATGTATTCGCGCTGGGCCCGGGCGCATGGCTACGAGGTCGAGATCGAGGCCGAGGAGTCGGGCGAACAGGCCGGCATCAAGTCGGCGACCATTTTGATCAGCGGCCCCAACGCCTACGGCTGGCTGAAGTCCGAATCTGGCGTACACCGGCTGGTCCGCATCAGTCCGTATGACGCGGCGGCCAAGCGGCACACCTCCTTCGCCTCGATCGGGGTCTCGCCGGTGGTGGACGACACCATCGAGATCGACATCAACCCCGCCGACGTGCGCACCGACACCTATCGCGCCTCGGGCTCGGGCGGTCAGCACATCAACAAGACCGACTCGGCGGTGCGTCTGACGCACATTCCCACCAACACCGTGGTGGCCTGTCAGGCCGGCCGGTCGCAGCACCAGAACCGCGAGCAGGCCTGGAAGATGCTGCGCGCCCGTCTGTATGAGCTGGAACTGCAGAAGCGCGAGGCGGCGGCGCAGGCGCTGGCCGACGCCAAGACCGACATCGGCTGGGGCCACCAGATCCGCAGCTACGTCCTGCAGCCGTATCAGATGGTCAAGGATCTGCGCACCAACGTGGAGACGTCGGACACGCAGGGGGTTCTGGACGGCGACCTCGACGCCTTCATGGGCGCGGCGCTGGCGGCGCGGGTGGGCGAAACCCGCGGCAGCACGGTGGAATAAGCTCTCCCTCCCCTTCATGGGGAGGGTGGTCGCGCAGCGACCGGGTGGGGTTCGAAAGGGCCGGAGCGCGGACGGACATGCCCCACCCTGTCGTCGCTTCGCGCCGACATCCCTCCCCATGAAGGGGAGGGAGAACCTCAGGCCGGTTTGGCTTCGGCCTTGATCCCCGGCATGGCGGGCGGCACCGGCTTTTCGGGCTGGTAGCGTTCCGGTTTGGCCGGGGCTTCCACAGGCGGCTCGATCGAGGCGGCGGCCAGCGGCAGTTCGCGCTTGGCCTGGATGGAGCGGCCCTGGAACCAGGCGCCCGGCTCGATCGCCAACTGCTCCTGGGTGATGTCGCCCTCGACGCGGGCGGTGGCCAGGAGACGCACCGCCTTGCCTGTGATCGACCCCGACACCCGGCCGCGCACCTCGACCTGGTCGGCGGTGATCGAGCCCTCGATGGAGCCGCTCTCGCCGATGATGACGCGCGACAGCCGCACGTCGCCCTTCAGCGTGCCGTCGACCTGCAGGTCCCCGCCGCCGGAAATATTGCCCTCGTAGCGGACGCCGGCCGTCAGGGTGGAGAGGTTGGTCGACCGGATCGGCCCTGACGACGCAGCCGGCGGCGCCGCCGGCCGCGCGGGCTCCAGCGCCCGGCCCTCCGGCTGGAGCGTCCGGTCGCTCATGGACGGGATGTTGAAGTTCCCGTCCTCGGGCTTGCTCCGGTTGAACATGATCGTCTCCGCCTTGATAAGCCTGACAGGCCCCCGCCCAGCGGCGGCAGTTAGAGACAACATCGCCGCCGGGGCAAGCGAAGAGTCGCCGATCAGGCCCCCGACACGGCCGCCAGCACCTCGGCGGCGTGGCCCTTGACCTTCACCTTGCGCCAGACGCGGCGGACCACGCCCTCTCCGTCGATCAGGAAGGTCGCGCGCTCGACGCCCATGTAGCTGCGGCCGTACATCGACTTCTCGACCCAGACGCCGAACGCCTCGGTGACGTCGCCCGGCTCGTCCGAGGCGAGGATGAGGTTGAGACCGTATTTGGCCTCGAAGCGGGAGAGTTTTTTCACCGGGTCGCGGGAGACGCCGATCACGACTGCGCCGGCGGAGGCGAAGTCATCGGCCAGCGCCGAGAAATCCTGGCTCTCGGTGGTGCAGCCCGGCGTGTCGGCCTTGGGGTAGAAATACAGGACGAAGGGGCGCCCGCTCAGGCTGACGGACGAGACCCGCGCGCCGTCGCTGGTTTCCATCTCGAAGGCGGGGGCCTTCATGCCTTCGGTGATCTCGATCATCCCTTTTTCCTCCGTCATCCTCGGGCCTGACGCGAGGATCAGATGTTGATGCGCACTGATTGTCCGGGACGGCCCTCCGGTGGCCACCTCATCGCCCGCGGACCGAGCACCGGACCGTCTGGCCCTCGGGTCAAGCCCGAGGGTGACGGCGGCGCGGTTCAGATCGGCCGCACCAGCACGATCTTCTTCTTCCCGGCCGCCAGCTTCAGCACCCCGTCCGCGCTGACGTCGCCCACCTCGATCAGGCGCGCCCCGTCGGACACCACCTCGTCATTGAGACGCAGCCCGCCGCCCTGCGCCAGTCGGCGCGCTTCGCCGTTCGACGCCGTCAGCCCGGCCCGCGCGACCACGGCGGCGATCATCGCGCCGATCACCTCGTCACGGGGTAGCTCCACGGTCGGCAGGTCCATCGAGGTCCGGCCCTGCTCGAAGGCCGACTCCGCCGTCGCCCGGGCCTTGGCCGCCTCGTCCGGGCCATGCAACATCGCCGTCGCCTCGTCGGCCAGCACCTTCTTGGCGTCGTTGATGGCCGCGCCGTCCAGCGCCTCCAGCCGCGCCACCTCGTCCAGCGGCAGGTCGGTGAACAGGCGCAGGAATTTGCCCACGTCGGCGTCGTCCACGTTGCGCCAGAACTGCCAGTAGTCGTACGGGCTCAACTGTTCGGCGTTGAGCCAGACCGCGCCCTGGGCCGTCTTTCCCATCTTGCCGCCCGACGCGGTGGTCAGCAGGGGCGTGGTCAGGCCGAAGGCGGCCTTGTGATCGACCCGACGGACCAGATCGACGCCGGAGACGATGTTCCCCCACTGATCCGACCCGCCCATCTGCAGCGTGACGTTCCGCGCGCGGTTGAGCTCAAGGAAGTCCACCGACTGCATCAGCATGTAGTTGAACTCGAGGAAGGTCATCGGCTGCTCGCGCTCGAGCCGCAGCTTGACCGAGTCGAAGGCCAGCATGCGGTTGACGGTGAAGTGGGTGCCGTAGTCGCGCAGAAACTGGATGTAGCCGTAGGTCGACAGCCACTGATCGTTGTCGAGCATGACGGCGTCGGTCGTGCTGTCGCCGAAGGTCAGGAAGCGTTCGAACACGGTGCGGATCGAGGCGATGTTCGACTGGATGGTCTGGTCGGTCAGCTGCGGCCGCGAGGCGTCCTTGCCGGTCGGATCGCCGACCTTGGTGGTGCCGCCGCCCATCAGCACGACGGGCTTATGGCCCGCCTGCTGCAGCCGGCGCAGCATCATGATCTGGATCAGGCTGCCCACGTGCAGCGACGGCGCGGTGGCGTCGAACCCGATGTAGCCGCTGATCACGCCCGAGGCCGCGGCCTCGTCCAGCTCCGTCGGATGGGTGACCTGATGGATGTAGCCGCGCGCCTGCAGGGTCTGGAGGAATGCGGACTTGAAGGCGGTGTCGGTCATCGGATCAGGCTTGGCTTGGGAGGGAAGGGGCGTGTAGCACGAGGGCATGGAAGCGCGAACAGCTCCGGCTCCGACGGCGGTCCTGGAGCCGCATCCCGATAGTGGCGACACGCCGGTGACGAGCGTGGAGGTTCATGTCGAGCGCGACGGCCTGCTGCTGTGGCTGCGCTTCGTCGTCTGGGGCGAGGTCGATCGGATCGTGTGGCCTGCACCCATGGCTCAGGGACGCGCCGACGACCTGTGGCGGCACACCTGTTTCGAGGCCTTCGTGGCGACCGGGGAGGGCTACGTCGAATACAATCTGTCGCCCTCCAGCCAGTGGGCGTCCTACCGCTTCGACAGCCCCCGGAGGGGCATGAGGGCGGCGGACGAGGTGGCGACGGTCGAAGGCCTCGACGGCGCCTGGGACATGGTCGCGCTGGAAGCCCGGATCGAACTGCCGCACGGGGCGAAACGGCTGGGCCTGTCCGCCGTCGTCGAGGACGTTGACGGCGGCATCTCCTATTGGGCGCTGGCCCATCCGTCCGCTAAGCCGGACTTCCATCATCCCGACTCCTTCGTTCTGGACCTTCCATGAAGACCGGCCTTGATCGCCTGCTTACCGAACCCGACCTGCGCGCGCCGCTGAAGGGGAGGCGGGTCGCCGTTCTGGGCCACCCGGCTTCGGTGACGGCGGACCTGACTCATTCCCTCGACGCCCTGGCGGCCTGCCCCGACATCACCCTGAGCGCCGCCTTCGGGCCGCAGCACGGCATGCGCGGCGACCTGCAGGACAACATGATGGAGTCGCCGGACTTCACCGATCCCCGGCTCGGCATCCCGGTGTTCAGCCTCTACGGCGAGGTGCGGCGCCCGAGCGGCCAGGCGATGGGCACGTTCGACGTGCTGCTGGTCGACATGCAGGACCTCGGCTGCCGGATATACACCTTCATCACCACGCTGCTGTATGTGCTCGAGGCGGCGGCGCAGCATGGCAAGACGGTCTGGGTGCTGGACCGGCCCAACCCCGCCGGGCGGCCGGTCGAGGGGCTGACCCTTCGTCCCGGCTGGGAGAGCTTCGTCGGCGCCGGTCCGATGCCGATGCGGCACGGCATGACGCTGGGCGAACTGGGGCTGTGGTTCAGCGATCGCTTCAAGCTGGACGTCGACTACCGCGTGATCGGAATGGAGGGCTGGCGGCCCGACGAAGGCCCCGGCTATGGCTGGCCGCTGCTGGAGCGGGAGTGGATAAACCCCAGCCCCAACGCCCCGAACGTCTCCATGGCGCGGGCCTATGCGGGCGCCGTCATGCTGGAGGGCACGACTTTGTCGGAGGGTCGCGGGACGACCCGCCCGCTGGAGCTGTTCGGCGCGCCGGACATCGACGCCCGGGCGGTGATCGCCGAGATGCAGGCGTTCGCCCCGGACTGGCTGAAGGGCTGTCTCCTGCGCGACTGCTGGTTCGAGCCGACCTTCCACAAACACGTCGGCAAACTGTGCAACGGGGTGCAGATGCACGTCGTCGGTCCGGCCTACGACCACGGGGCGTTCAGGCCGTGGCGGGTTCAGGCGCTGGCCTTCAAGGCCATCCGGCGGCTGTACCCCGACTACGACCTGTGGCGGGATTTCCCGTACGAGTACGAGTTCGGCAAGCTGGCCATCGACGTGATCAACGGCGGCCCGGCGCTGCGGGAGTGGGTCGACGACGTCGCATCGACGGCCGCCGATCTGGACGCGCTGACGCTGCCGGACGAGGCGGCGTGGCTGGAAGAGCGGAAGCCGTTCCTGCTGTATTGAACCCACTACAGCGCCCGTCATCCTCGGGCTTGACCCGAGGATCAGACGTGGGGGCGAGCTGTGCGCCGGGGGACGGCCCCTCCGGTCGCTTTTCCATAAACCATCGACGGAGCACCGGACGGTCTGGCCCTCGGGTCGAGCCCGAGGGTGACGGCGTATCAGGCCGGCTTCTCTTCCAGCCGCTTGTCCAGATAGGCCCCGACCCGGCGCTCGACGGCGTCGATGTGGTTTTGCCAGAAGTGGGTCGCGCCTTCTTCCAGCTCGTAGTCGATGACGATGCCCTTCTGGGTGCGCAGCTTGTTGACCACGCGCTCGACCTCGACCGGCGGCACCACGGTGTCGTTGGTGCCGTGCAGGAACAGGCCGGAGGCCGGGCAGGGGGCCAGGAAGCTGAAGTCGTACATGTTCGAAGGCGGCGAGACCGAGATGAAGCCGTCCGTCTCGGGTCGGCGCATCAAGAGCTGCATGCCGATATAGGCCCCGAACTGATAGCCGCCGACCCAGGTCTGGGACGCGCCGGGATTGTTGGACTGGAGCCAGTCCAGCGCCGTGGCCGCGTCGGCCAGCTCGCCGATGCCGCTGTCGAACTCCCCCTGCGACTTGCCCACGCCCCGGCTGTTGTAGCGCAGGGTGGCGAAGCCTCGTTTCTGGAACAGCTGGTACAGGGTCACCGTGACCGGGTTGTTCATGTGCCCGTTCGCCTTGGGGTGCGGGTGCAGGATCAAGGCGATCGGCGCGTTCGGGCGCTTGCCCGGGGAATAGCGGCCTTCGATGCGGCCGGAGGCGCCGGGCAGGATGACTTCAGGCATGGGTGGACGAAAATCCCGTGTTCGAGTGTCATTTCGCACCTGCGTAATACTTGACCGCAGCGGTAGGACTTTCTAAGTCCCGCGTGCGCGCCGACGCCTTTGCGAAGGCGCGGGTTCTAGCACAGGACCCCTGAAAAGCGCGCGGTTTTTGAGCGGGTAGCGCGATGCGTCTGTCGACCAAGGGACGATACGCCGTGATGGCGATGGCCGACCTGGCGCGGAACGGCCACGTCGACGGCGTGTCGCGAGCCGTGTCGCTGGCCGAGATCGCGGCGCGGCAGGAGATTTCGTTGAGTTATCTGGAACAGCTGTTCGCGCGCCTGAGGAAAAGCGGGCTGGTGCAGAGCGTCCGCGGGCCCGGCGGCGGCTACCGTCTGGCCAAACAGCCGGGCGAGACCGTCGTGGCGGAAATCGTTCTGGCGGTGGACGAGCCCATCCGCGCCACGCGCTGCATCGGCCAGTCGTCGCCCAAGGGCTGCATGATGGCCGGCGAGCGCTGCATCACCCACAATCTTTGGGAGGACCTCGGCGACGAAATCCATCGCTACCTGTCCGGCGTGTCGCTGGAGGACGTGGTCCTGAACCGCACCGGCGCGCGCCGGCGGCCGGTGGACGGCGGCGTGGGGGTGGCGGCGTGAGCGCGATCTACCTCGATTACAACGCGTCGGGTCTCGTCCGCCCCGAGGCCCAGGATGTGATGGCGAGGGCGCTGGCCGACAACGGCAACCCGTCGGCCGTCCACGCCGCCGGCCGGCGCGCCCGCGCGCGGGTCGAGACGGCGCGGGCGCAGGTGGCCGAACTGGTCGGCGCCGATCCGACGGCGGTGATCTTCTCGTCCGGCGGCACCGAGTCCAACGCCCAGGCGATCGCCAGCGCGCTGGCGGCGGGCTGCGAGCGGCTGATCGTCGGCGCGACGGAACACCCCTGCGTGGCCGAGGCTGCGACCTTGTCCGGCGCGCCCGTCGAGCTGCTGCCGGTCGACGGCGACGGGGTGGTCGATCTGGCGTGGCTGGCCGAGGCGTTGAAGCGTCCGGGCCGCGCCGTGGTCGCCATCCATCACGCCAACAACGAAAGCGGCGTCATCCAGCCCATCGCCGAGGCGGCCGGGCTGGTGCGCGCCGCCGGCGGGTGGCTGCACGTCGACGCCATCCAGTCGGCGGGCAAGATCGCCGTCGATCTGCGCGCGCTCGGCGCGGACACACTGACCCTGTCGGCGCACAAGCTGGGGGGGCCGCAGGGCGTGGGCGCGCTGGTTTCGAAGGACGGAACGCCGATCATCCGCACCCTGCACGGGGCGGGGCAGGAGCGGGGGCTGCGAGCGGGGACCGAGAACGTGCCGGGCATCGCCGGCTTCGGCGTCGCCGCCGACTGCGCCGCCCGGGACCTGCCGCTGGCCGAGGCTCACAAGGCCTGGCGCGATGCGGCCGAGGCCAGAGTGAAGGCGGCGGGCGCCACCATCATCGGCGGCGCCGTGGAGCGCCTGCCCAATACCCTGTTCATGGCCGTCGAGGGCTGGGACAGCCCGCAGCAGTTGATCACCCTGGACCTGCAGGGCGTCATGGTCTCGGCCGGCAGCGCCTGTTCGTCCGGCAAGACCAAGCCGTCCAAGGCGATCTCGGCCATGGGATTGGATCATCTGGCCACCGGCGGCGTCCGCGTTTCCGGGGGCTGGGCCACGGTCGAGGACGATTGGTCGCGGTTCGCCGAGGCCTGGGTCGCCTCATATGAGAAGCATCGCGCGCGCCATCCGGACCGCGTGAGGGAATTCGCGTAAGTCATGGCCGCCGTTCAGGAAACCATCGACGCCGTCGCCGCTCTCGAGAAATACGAGCACGGCTTCAGCTCCGACATCGAACAGGAGTTCGCGCCCAAGGGGCTGAACGCCGACATCGTTCGCTTCATCTCGGAGAAGAAGGGCGAGCCGGCGTGGATGCTGGAATGGCGCCTCGCCGCCTATGACCGCTGGCTGGCGATGGAGGAGCCGACCTGGTCGTCGGTAAGGTATACCCCCGTCGACTATCAGGACCTCCACTACTACGCCGCGCCGAAGAAGAAGGACGGGCCGAAGAGCCTCGACGAGGTCGATCCCGAGCTGCTGGCCGTCTACGCCAAGCTGGGCATTCCGCTGGGCGAGCAGGCGGTGCTGGCGGGGGTCGAGGGGGCGCCTCGCTACGCCGTGGACGCGGTGTTCGACAGCGTCTCGGTGGTCACGACGTTCAAGGCCGAGCTGGCCAAGGCCGGCGTGATCTTCATGCCGATCTCGGAGGCCCTGCGGGAATATCCTGAGCTGGTGCGGCAGTACCTCGGCACGGTGGTGCCGGTCTCGGACAACTATTTCGCGGCGCTGAATAGCGCGGTCTTCTCGGACGGCTCCTTCGTCTACATCCCGCCGGGCGTGCGCTGCCCGATGGAGCTGTCGACCTATTTCCGCATCAACGCCCAGAACACCGGCCAATTCGAGCGCACCCTGATCATCGCCGACAAGGGCAGCTACGTCTCCTATCTGGAGGGCTGCACGGCGCCGATGCGCGACGAGAACCAGCTGCACGCGGCGGTGGTCGAGTTGGTCGCCCTGGACGACGCCGAGATCAAATATTCGACGGTGCAGAACTGGTATCCCGGCGACGCCGAGGGCCGGGGCGGCATCTACAATTTCGTCACCAAGCGCGCCGACTGCCGCGGCGACCGCTCGAAGGTGTCGTGGACCCAGGTGGAGACCGGTTCGGCCGTGACGTGGAAATACCCGTCCTGCATCCTCAAGGGCGAGGAGAGCTCGGGCGAATTCTATTCCATCGCCATCACCAACGGACATCAGCAGGCCGACACCGGCACCAAGATGATCCATCTGGGCAAGAACAGCCGCAGCCGGATCATCGCCAAGGCGGTCTCGGCGGGAAAGTCGGACTCGACCTATCGCGGGCTGGTGTCGGTGCATCCGAAGGCGACGGGGGTGCGCAACTTCACCCAGTGCGACAGCCTGCTGATCGGCAAGGACTGCGGCTCGCACACCGTGCCCTACATCGAGGCCCGCAACGGCTCGGCCCAGCTGGAGCACGAGGCGACGACGACGCGCCTGTCCGACGACCAGCTGTTCTACGCCCAGCAGCGCGGCCTGTCGCAGGAGGAGGCGGTGGCCTTGCTGGTCAACGGCTTCGTCCGCGACGTGATGCAGAAACTGCCGATGGAGTTCGCCGTCGAGGCGCAGAAGCTGGTGGCGATCAGTCTGGAAGGGAGCGTGGGGTGATGGCTGAGAAGCTGAAGAATGCAGACCTAGTCGTACTGGTGAAAAAGCTTGAGAGCTCTAACAAGCGTTACAAGGCAGCTGCAAAGGCCTACCGCGAAGACGAGCGGGCTTATGAAGAGCAGCTAAAAAAGCTCAAGTCGAAGGTGAAATCTCTTTCGGCAGAAATCAAAGAATATGAGCAGGAGTGGGCTGATTGGGACGAAGAGGAAGCCTCTTCGGCCACCTCATTTGGCGAGCGCGAAACTAGATACAAAGAGCGAATTCGCGCTCTGCAAGCTCAGGTAGTGAAGCTGCAGGGGCAGCTTTCGTTGGGCATTGTCACTAGCAGTCAAGCGCCGCGCGACGAGGAAGATGTCCGGCGGATAGTCAAGCTCAAAGCGAGCGTCATTCGTTACCAAGAAGAAGCCGCTGCCCTGCGTGAGGAGAACGCGAAGCTTCGAGCTGACCTCGAAACAGCGACCAAGATTCATACGCAAGGCTGAATATGCTCTCCATCTCCAACCTCCACGTCGCCGTCGGCGACAAGCCGATCCTCAAGGGGCTGACGCTCGACGTTCCGGCGGGCGAGGTGCACGCCATCATGGGGCCGAACGGGGCCGGAAAATCGACGCTCGGCTACGCTGTGGCTGGGCGGCCCGGCTATGAGGCGACGCAAGGCGGCGTTTCATGGAAGGGCGAGGACCTGCTGGGTCTGGAGCCCGCCGAGCGGGCGGCGAAGGGCGTCTTTCTGTCGTTCCAGTATCCGATCGAGATTCCCGGCGTCCCGGCCCTGACCTTCGTGCGCACGGCGCTCAACGCCCAGAAGCGCGCGCGCGGCGAGGAGGAGGTGTCGGCCCCCGCCTTCCTGAAGCAGGTCAGGGCCGCGTCGGCGGCGCTGAAGATGGATTTCGACATGCTGAAGCGGCCGCTCAACGTCGGCTTCTCGGGCGGCGAGAAGAAGCGGATGGAGATCCTGCAGATGGCCCTGCTGGAGCCGTCGCTGCTGATCCTCGACGAGACCGATTCCGGCCTCGACATCGACGCGCTGCGCATCGTCGCCGAGGGCGTGAACGCCCTGCGCTCGCCGGACCGCGCCATGCTGGTGATCACCCACTACCAGCGCCTGCTGGACTACATCCGCCCCGACCGCGTGCACGTGCTTGCCGCCGGTCGCATCGTCGCCTCTGGCGGCCCTGAGCTGGCGCACCAGCTGGAGGCGGAAGGATACGACAAATATCTGCCGGAGCCGGCGTGAACGCGCCTGTCCGCATCGATCTGAAGGACGTCTCCAGCTTCCCCTCGAAACGCGTGGAGGCGTGGAAATACACGGACCTGCGCCGATACCTGCGCGAGACGCCTCCAATGTCGCCCGACGGCGCGGTCGCGCCCGGCGGACTATTCGCGGTCCTGGGCGGCAATGAGCTTGCGGTGGTGAACGGCCGCTGCGACGGAGCCCCGGCCATCGTCGCGGAGGGTCCAGGGGATCATGTCGTGCGGCTCCGGTTCGTCTCGACCGCCAGCGGCGCCGGGCATCAGGCGCGCGTGTCCGTCACGGTCCGCTCGGGCGCGTCCCTGCTGCTGCTCGAAAGCTACGAAGGCCAGGCGGAGGGCTACGTCTCCAACGTCTCCCTGAACATCGTCGTCGAGCCCGGCGCCCGGCTGACGCGCGTGGTGATCGAGGACGACGCCGACGACGCGCTGTCCGTCTCCACGGCCGAGGTGACGCTGGCCGAGGGCGCGCGCTACGGCCAGACGGTGCTGACCACCGGCGCTAGACTTCAACGTCATGAGACGCGGCTCGCCCATCCCGGTGAAGGCGCCGAAGTGCGGATCGACGGTCTGTACCTGCTGGACGGCGCGCGTCACTCGGACCTGACCAGCGTGGTTTCCCACAGCGGCCTGAACGGGCAGACGTCGCAACTCACCAAGGGCGTGGTCCGCGACACCGCCCGCGGCGTGTTTCAGGGCAAGATCGTCGTGCAGCGCGGCGCCGACGGCACCGACGCGCGCATGGGCCACCACGCCCTGATCCTCGGAGAACGGGCGGAGGTCGACGCCAAGCCCGAGCTGGAGATCTACGCCGACGACGTGCAGTGCGCGCACGGCAATACCGTCGGCAATCTGGACGAAAGCGCCCTGTTCTACATGCAGCAGCGGGGCCTGCCGCTGGACGAGGCGCGGGCGCTGCTGACGCAGGCTTTCCTGATCGAGGTCGTCGACCGGATCGAGCAAGAGGGCGCGCGGGAGGTGGTGCGGGAATGGCTGGAGCAGCGCCTGTGACAACCCCCTCCACCGCTTCGCGGTCCCCCTCCCCCGGTGGGGGAGGAGACTTCGACCCCTACGCCGTCCGGGCGCAGTTTCCGATCCTGTCGCGTCAGGTGAACGGCAAGCCGCTGGTCTATCTCGACTCGGCGGCGTCGGCGCAGAAGCCGCGGGCGGTGATCGAGGCCATGGTCGCCGTCATGGAGGGCTCCTACGCCAACGTCCACCGCGGCCTGCACACCCTCGCCAACGAGACCACCGAGGCGTTCGAGTCGGCGCGGGAGACCGTCGCCGCCTTCCTGAACGCACCGTCGGCGCAGAACATCGTCTGGACCAAGGGCGGCACCGAGGCGATCAACCTCGTCGCCGCCGGACTCGGCCAGTCCGTCCAGCGGGGCGACGAGATCGTGCTCAGCGAAATGGAGCACCACGCCAACATCGTGCCCTGGCACATGCTGCGCGAGCGCTATGGCGCCGTGCTGCGCTGGGTCCCGGTGCTGGACGACGGCTCCCTCGACATGGCGGCCTATGAGGCGCTGCTGGGCCCGCGCACGCGGGTGGTGGCCGTCACGCACATGTCCAACGTGCTGGGGACGATCAATCCGGTGGCCGACATCACGCGGCTGGCTCACGCCGCCGGTGCCCGCGTGCTGATCGACGGCTGCCAGGGCGCGGTCCATGCGACGCCCGACGTGCAGGTCATCGGCTGCGACTTCTACGTCTTCACCGGCCACAAGCTGTTCGGGCCCACCGGGGTCGGCGTCCTCTACGGGACGACCGAGGCGCTGGAGGCGCTGCCGCCGTATCAGGGCGGGGGCGAGATGATCGAGACGGTCGAGCGCGACCGCATCACCTGGGCCAAGCCGCCGCACAAGTTCGAGGCCGGCACGCCGCCGATCGTGCAGGCCATCGGCCTCGGCGCCGCGATCGAGTGGCTGAACCAGTTCGACAGCGCCGCGGTCCAGGCCCACGAGCGCGCTCTGCTCTCCCACGTTCGCGCCCGGCTGAATGGGCTGAACTGGCTGCGCGAGATCGGGACGGCGCCGGACAAGGGCGCGATCTTCGCCTTCACCGTCGAGGGCGCGCACTCCCACGACATCGCCCAGGTCATGGACCGCTACGGCGTCGCCGTCCGGGCCGGGCTGCACTGCGCCGAGCCGCTGTCGAAAAGGTTCGGCCTGACGTCGAGCGCCCGCGCCAGCTTCGCCCTATATAACACCCTCGAGGACGCCGACGCCTTTGCCGACGCCCTGATCAAGGCCCGTGAGTTCTTCGCATGAGCGATCCGCTGCCCAATCCGATCACCGACAGCCCGGCCTTCGCCGAGGCTTGGGATGCGCCGCAGACAAGCGCGCTGGCCCAGGCGGAGATCGACCGCATGACCGACGACATCATCACGGCCCTGAAGACCGTGTTCGACCCGGAAATCCCGGTCGACATCTACGAGCTGGGCCTGATCTATCGCGTCGACCTGTCCGACGACCGCGACGTCGTCATCGAGATGACGCTGACGGCGCCGGGCTGCCCGGTCGCCGGCGAGATGCCGATCTGGATCGAGGACGCGGTCAAGAAGGTGGAGGGCGTCCGCTCGGCCCGCGCCCATCTCGTTTTCGACCCGCCGTGGGACCCTTCGAAGATGAGCGACGAGGCCAAGCTGGCCCTGAACATGTTCTGATGGAAGCTCTCTCGACATCGTCACCCTCGGGCTTGACCCGAGGGTCAGACCGTCCGCTCCGCGAGGGTGGAACGTTGGCCGGCGACGGCGCCCGGATCACTGCTGACGGAGCCGCGGAACCTCTGATCCTCGGGTCGAGCCCGAGGATGACGGTGGGAAATTGAAACTATGAGCGAACTGCAAACCACCACCCGAACCCGCCGCCTGCGTCCCGCGGTCGTCACCCTGACCGACGCCGCGGCCGAACGGGTGCGCGCGCTGACCGAGGCTGGCGGACACAAGGCGCTGCGCGTGGGCCTGAAGAATGCGGGCTGCGCGGGGCAGGAGTACACCTTCGCCTTCGCCGACGAGATCGGGCCGCTGGACGAGGTGGTGACCGACAAGGGCGCGACGATCATCGTCGATCCCAAGTCGATCCTGTTCCTGATCGGGTCGGAGATCGACTACGAGACCACGAAGCTGGCGTCCAAATTCGTCTTTCGGAATCCGAACCAGACCGACGCCTGCGGCTGCGGCGAGAGCGTCACCATCGTCCCGGCAACGGCGCAAGACGCAGACTGATGATCCGGCTTGAGGGAGTCACCAAGCGCTTCCGCAGCGCCGCCGGCGAGCGCGTGGCGCTGGACGCCGTCGATCTGACCGTCGAGGCGGGGCAGGTGTTCGGCGTGGTGGGTCGGTCCGGCGCGGGCAAGTCGACCCTGATCCGGACCATCAACCTGCTGGAGCGGCCCGACGCGGGCCGGGTGACCGTCGACGGCCGCGAGATGACGGCTCTGGCGCCCGCCGACCTGCGCGCCGCGCGCCGCCGGATCGGTGTGATCTTCCAGCATTTCAACCTGCTGAACGCCAAGACGATCGCTGAGAACGTCGCCTTCCCGCTGCGGCTGGAAGGCAGGCCGTCGACTGAGGTGGACGTGCGCGTCGCGGACCTGCTGGAGCAGCTCGGACTGTCCGAACACGCCCGCAAGCATCCGGCCCAACTGTCGGGCGGGCAGAAGCAGCGCGTCGGCATCGCCCGCGCCTTGGCCTGCGAACCGGGTGTGCTTCTGTGCGACGAGGCGACCAGCGCGCTGGATCCCGAAACCACCGACGAGATCCTGACCCTGCTGGACCAGCTGAACCGCGACCTGAAGCTGACCATCGTCCTGATCACCCACCAGATGGAGGTGGTGCGCCGCGTCTGCGACCGGGTGGCGGTGCTGAAGGATGGAAGGGTGGTGGAGCAGGGGGCCACCGCGGACGTGTTCCTGCACCCGAAACACGCCGCCACGCGGGCCATGCTGGCGGAGGGCGAGGAGGGCTACGACGCCTCGATCGTGCCGCCCGGCGGCCGGCTGGCCAAACTGACCTTCCGCGGCGGCTCGACCTATGAGCCGGAACTCAGCCGCGTGGCCCGCTCTGTCGGGGTCGACTATTCGATCCTGTCGGGCCGCATCAGCCGCATCCGCGGCGAACCCTACGGCCAGTTGGTCGTCGCCTTCACCGGCGGCGACGCCGAGGCCGCGGTGGCCCAGTTGACCGCCCGAGGCGTGACGGTGGAGGCCGCCTGATGGACTTCGCCAACGTCGCAAATAACGTTGATTGGCCCGAGATCGCCCGCGCCACGCGCGACACCCTGCTGATGCTCGGCGGGTCGATGGCGCTGACGGTGCTGTTCGGCATCCCGCTCGGGGTGCTGCTCTATCTGTCGGGCCGGGGACGGCTGGCGGCGAACCCGGTGCTGAACGCGATCCTGTCGCTGATCGTCAACATTCTCCGATCGGTGCCCTTCATCATCCTGCTGATCGTCATGCTGCCACTGACTTTGCTGCTGGTCGGGACGTCACTGGGCGTGGCGGGCGCCATCCCCCCGCTGGTGGTCGGGGCCGCGCCCTTCTATGCGCGGCTGGTCGAGACCGCCCTGCGCGAGGTCGACAAGGGCGTCGTCGAGGCCACCCAGGCCATGGGCGGCACCACCTTCCAGATCGTCACCCGCGCGCTGCTGCCGGAAGCCATGCCCGGCATCATCGCCGGAGCGACGGTTACGGCTATCGCCCTGGTCTCCTACACCGCCATGGCCGGCGTGGTCGGGGCGGGGGGGCTGGGCGACCTGGCGATCCGCTTCGGCTACCAGCGCTTCCAGACCGATGTCATGGTGGTGACCGTCGTGCTCCTGCTGCTGCTGGTGCAGCTTCTCCAGATGCTCGGCGACCGTCTGGTCGCGTCCGTTTCCCACCGCTGATCGCTCCCCGAAAGGCTCGCCCATGATCCGCCGCTCGCTCCTGACCCTCGCCGCCGCCTCCCTGGTCCTCGCCGCCTGCGGTCAGGGCTCCGAAAAGGGCGCGGCGGCCGATGCGCCGCTGTTGGTCGGCGCCACGGCGGTCCCGCACGCGGAAATTCTCGAGCACATCAAGCCGCTGCTGGCCGCCCAGGGCGTGAACATCGAGATCAAGGTGTTCAATGACTACGTCCAGCCCAACACCCAGCTGGCGGAGCGGCGGCTGGATGTGAACTACTTCCAGACCAAGCCGTACCTCGACGAGTTCAACGCCTCCCGCGGATCGGATCTGGTCACCGTCGCCGGCGTTCACGTCGAACCGTTGGGCGCCTATTCCCGCCGCTTCCGGTCGCTGGAGCAGCTGCCGAACGGCGCCGAGGTGGCTGTGCCGAACGACGCCTCTTCGATCGGGCGCTCGCTGATCCTGCTGCAATCGGCGGGCCTGATCCGTCTGAAGGACCCGGCCAATCCGCTGCAGAGCCTGCGCGACATCGCCGCCAACCCGCGCGGCCTGCGCTTCCGCGAGCTGGAGTCCGCGACCCTGCCGCGCGTTCTCGACCAAGTCGACATGGCGGTGATCAACACCAACTACGCTCTCGACGCGGGGCTCAAGCCGAAGACCGACGCGCTTGTGCTGGAAGGCGCCGACAGCCCCTATGTGAACTATCTGGTGGCGCGCCCCGATAATCGGGCCGATCCGCGCGTCGCCGCGCTCGCCGCCATGCTCCGCAGCCAGGCGGTCAAGGACTTCATCGCCGCTAAATACGACGGCGCGGTCATCCCGGCGGCCTGATGGCCTACGATCCTGACTTCGGCGAATGGGTGCGCGAGCATCTCGCCGCCCTGGGGTCGATCGAGATCAAGCGCATGTTCGGCGGCGCCGCCGTCTATGCGAACGGGCTGATCTTCGCCCTGCTGGACGACGGCGTCGTCTGGCTGAAGGCGGACGAGACGAATGCGCCGCTGTTGCAGGCGGCCGGCGCCCGGCAGTTCACCTATCCCGCGAAGGATGGGAAGCAGATGACCATGGCCTACTGGTCGCTGCCGGAAAGCGCGGTGGACGACCCGGAGGAGGCGGTCGACTGGGCCCGGCAATCCATCGACGCCGCCCTGAGGAAGGCCTCGACGAAGAAGCCGCGGAAGGTCAGGCCGCAGCCGTAGCGGCCTGCCGCTTGGCTGCTTTCGCCACCTCGTCCGGCGTCTGCACGAGCACGGCTGATCTGACGGGTTGGCCCGTCGCCTCCGCGACCAGCTCCGCCGTGCGGCCTTCGACGGCGGCCTCGAGGCGCGCCAGGAACTCCTCCTTGCCGAGCCCGGTCGGGATCGGATCGAGGAACTCCAGCGTCGCCGTGCCGGGGTTCTTGCGGAACGCTTCCTGCGGCCAGAACAGGCCCAGATTGGTCGCCAGCGGCACCACCGGCATGTCGAAGTCGCGGTACATGTGCCATACGCCGGAGCGGTAGCGGAACTTCTCGCCGACCCTGGCCAGATTGCCTTCCGGGTAGATCAGGATCTTGCGCCCCGCCGCATGGGCGTCGGCGGACCGGTGCTTCAGCGCCTCGCGGGCTTCGCGGCCGCCGCAGTTGTTGACGACGATCGCGCCAAGCTTCCGCAGCACCGTCCCGAGCAGTGGAAACTTTTCCAGGTGGTCGCCGGTGACGAAGGCGAGGTCGTCGAACTGGTCGTAGGTGGCGAAGCCGTCGCCCCAGCTCTGGTGCTTGGAGGCGATGATGAAGGCACCCTGTGGCAGCCGCTCCTTGCCGCGCGCCTCGATGCGGATGCCGGCCAGCAGGCGCATGGCCTGCACCATGCGCTTCACATAGCGGCGGATGATCCAGCTGGTCGCGCCGCGTCCGGGCGTCAGGGCCGCGAAGGCGGCCGCCGAGGCGTAGACGATCGACAGGATCCAGTAGGCGGCGTTGAAGGCGAAGCTTCGCATTGCGGGACTATGGCCGGAAACAGCGCGAACGGAAGGGCTCAGGCCGCCTTGGTCAGGCGCTCGGCGCTGACGGTGCGATTCCGGCCCGCCCGTTTCGCCGCGTAGAGCGCCTCGTCGGCGCGGTCGATCAGGTCGGCAGGGGATTCGTCGGCCCGGCGCACCGCAAAGCCCGCAGAGAGCGTCACGGCTCCCAGGTCGTCATTCGTCGACCGTCGCCGCAGCGCCCTCGACGCGATCTCGTTCCGCATCGCGTCGAGCGCCGTCTCGACCAGCCCGATGCTTTCATACGGGAAGATGACCGCGAACTCCTCGCCGCCATAGCGGGCGGCGAAGCGCGGGTGGGCGGCGAGGCGGCCGAGGACGCTGCCGACGTAGCGCAGCACCTGGTCGCCGGTCTGGTGGCCCCAGGTGTCGTTGAAGCGCTTGAAATGATCGATGTCGAGAACGGCCAGCGTGAGGCGGCCGCCTTCCGCCTCCGCCTTCTCGCAGGCGAGGAGGAGCTGTTCGTCGAAGGCCTTGCGATTGGCGAGATTCGTCAGGGCGTCGGTCATCGCTTCGCGGCGGACCAGCTCCAGGTGTTCGCGCAGCCGCATCACCTCGCGGGTCGACACCTCCAGCTTTTTCTCGAGAGTCTGGTTTTCCTTGCGCACGTGACGGGTCGCCGTGCTCAGCCCCGAGACGATCGTCTGGAACCCGTCCCCGTCCTCGACCGCCTTCATGCTGGTCGCGGCTTCGTCGAGGGTCTGGCCGTAGGCGGCCTGGGTTTCATGGGCCTTGGCGATGGCGCTCGATACGCTGGACAGTTCGCGGTCCAGAACCCGCCCGGCATCGCGGATTTCCTCGGTCAGCCGGCCCCGGGGAAGGAACTCGGCCGCCAGCAACTCGGCCGTGGCCTCGCTGAAGGGCTCGGCTGTGGCGACAAGGCGCTGGATTTCCTTGGCCAGCAGACCGTCCGGCTCGCCGGCGGCGTAAACCCACAGCTCGAAATTGAGCGGGGTCGGCCAGACGCTCGCCGCTTCCATCTGGTCGAGGACGTTCCTCGCCAGCGCATAGGCTTCGGGGCCGCGGAGGGTGGTCTGAAGTCTGGCCGTCATGCGCGCGTTCCGGGGATGCGGTCCGAACGACCGATCCCGAGCGGTTACGCTAACCCAGGGTTCCGTAACACCGGGTTAAATCAGGTGCTTCGGTGCGAAACGGGCCGTCGGAGGAACGCGGGCACGTCCCCTTCGCCGAACGGACGGCCGTTCGACTGCGATGTTTCCGCGGCTCCCTGGCCGCTCTTCCGATCCGACTGGCGCAGATGGGTTTCCTGAACCGGACGTTCCACCGCGGCGGGGGCAGGGGCGGTTTCGGCGGGGGCAGGCGCCGCCTCCGCCACCGGGGCCGCCTCGACCGGCGCGGAGCCGGACCGCGAGCGGCGGCTGCGCGAGCGTCGGGGCGTCGACACGCCCTCGGTGACCGGCCCGGCCTCGGCCGCGGTAGCCGGCGCGGCAGCCTGTACGTCCGCGCGTTCCGCTGAAGGTGCTTCAGCGGTCGCCGGGGCCGGCTCGGCCGGAGCCTCTTCGCGAGCACCGCGTCGGCGTCCACGAGCCGGGGCGTCGGCGCGGCCGCCGTCTGCACGGCCTGCCTCGCTGCGCGGGGCGTCGCGTCGCGGCTGTTCCCGGGCGGGGGCCAGATCGGCGCTGTCGAGCACCAGTTCCTGCGGATCCATCTTGATCAGCTTCAGGACCTTGTCGAGCGCCCGGTCGTCGCCCGGCGTCACGATCATGAAGGTCTGGCCGAGCTTGCCGGCTCGTCCCGTGCGCCCGATGCGGTGCACATAGTCGTCGGCGTGGTGCGAGACGTCGTAGTTGAAGACGTGGCTGACATCCGGGATGTCGAGGCCGCGTGCGGCCACGTCAGAGGCGACCAGCAGCTTGAGTTCGCCCGAGCGGAAGGCCGCGAGCGTCTTCATCCGCAGGGACTGGTCCAGATCGCCGTGGATCGGCGCCGCGTCGAACCCGTGCTGCTTCAGCGACTTGGCGACGACATCGACTTCCGACTTGCGATTGCAGAAGACGATGCCGTTCTTGACGTCGGCGCGGCCTATCAGGGCGCGGAGAGCGGCGCGCTTGGTCTTGGGATCTGAGTTGGGCACGCGCACCAGATACTGGGTGATGGTCTCGGCCGTCATGGCGGGGCGCGAGGCCTCCAGTCGGGTCGGGTCCTTCAGGAACTGCGTCGTCAGCCGGGTGATCTCGGGCGGCATGGTGGCAGAGAAGAACAGGGTCTGCCGGCGCGGCGGCGTCAGTTTGAAGATCCGCTCGATGTCGGGGATGAAGCCCATGTCGAGCATGCGGTCGGCTTCGTCGACGACCATGATCTCGACGCCCGTCAGCAGCATCTTGCCCCGCTCGAACAGGTCGAGCAGCCGGCCGGGCGTGGCGATCAGCACGTCGACGCCCTTGTTCAGCAGCGTCACCTGATCGCCCATCGACACGCCGCCGATCAGCAGGGCCCAGGTCAGCTTGGTGCCCTTGGCGTACTTCTCGAACGAGGAGGCGACCTGGTCGGCCAGCTCGCGCGTCGGCGCCAACACCAGCGCCCGGGGCATGCGGGCCCGCGCCCGGCCTGAGCTGAGACGGTCGATCATCGGCAGGGTGAAGGCGGCCGTCTTGCCGGTGCCGGTCTGGGCGATGCCGAGGACGTCGCGTCCCGCGAGCGCCACCGGGATGGCCGAGGCCTGGATCGGGGTGGCGGTGGTGTAGCCGGTGTCGGCGACCGCCTTGAGGGTCGTGGGCGAGAGGCCCAGCTGGGAGAATTCGGTCATGAGTCCTTGGAACTGGAAAAAGGACGCCCCGCGCACCGGGCCGTCGTGCGATGTCGCGGAACCGCCCTGATCTCTGGGCGAGCGGGCGGCGCGAATTCGCCAGTCCTGTTCCGAACGTGGGCCGCATATAGAAGCCCCCACGCCAGAGTCAACTATTCGTGCGCTTTGGGGAACCGGGTTTGCATCACAGGATTGTTGGTCGATAGTCCGTGCCGGGACGGGTTGGGATGAGGAACAGCATGCTGCGTGCGCTTGGCGTGGCGACCGTTGCGGTCGTCTCCCTGTCGGCCGCCCCCGCGTGGGCCGATATGGAGTCCGCCTTCGGCAACACCGTCGTCTCGCGCTACCCGGACGGCGGGTGGGTCAAGCACTGGTTTAATCCCGACGGCAGCTACCGCGCCGAGTTCTCCGATGGACGGCGGCTCGCGGCCCGCTGGTCGATCAAGGGCGAGCGGGTGTGCCTGACGAACATGCGCCCCTTCATGCTGGTGCCGCGCTTCTGCACCGCCATGGTCGACGCCCGCATCGGTGAATCCTGGCAGTCGCGCGATCCGCTGGGCCGGCAGGTCCAAAACGTGCTGATGGCCGGCCGTCCCTGAGGCCGCGCGGCGCTCCGACAGCTTCGGAACATTCCGCCCGTCAGCCGGTTCTCCGGCGCGAAAGGAGCGTCGAATGGATCCGGACAACGCAATCCCCTGGGGCTTCGTCATCATCGGCGGCCCGGTTCTTCTCGGCCTCGCCCTGGCCTGGGCCAAGCTGCGTAATCGCGGCGTCAACCGCGACACGGATCCGGGGACGCCGAGCGACGATCCGTCGAAGGGCATGACCGGCCACGACTAGGGCCGAAGCCCGCGCCATCTCACTGAACGATCGGAAGAGGGAAAGGCGGGGCGCCACTTCATCGGAAGTGGCGCGAGTGACGGGACTCGAACCCGCGACCTCCGGCGTGACAGGCCGGCACTCTAACCAACTGAGCTACACCCGCATTTCCCGGCCGAAACGCAATGCGTCGCGGCGAGGGGCGTCGTTTAGGCGGCGGGGCCTCGTACTGTCAAGCGACGAAACCCGGCGCGGCGCCAGTTTTTCCTGCTCCTCCGGCAGCCGATCGGGAGAGGGCGGAACGGGCCCGCGCCCTGCGAACCATTCTCAAGAAAAACGTTTCGTCGCATGGGTTTGAACGGGCGCGGTTCCGGGTCTAGAAAGCGCCGAATCCGCGCCTTCCCCGAGCGCGGACCAAGGTCCCCGCGGATGAATGCATTCCTTCTCGAATACCTGCCCATCGTGATCTTCCTGGGGATCGCGACGGTCCTCGGCGTCGGCTTCATGCTGGCCGCCTGGGTGCTGGCCCCGAAGAACCCCGACTCCGAGAAGCTGTCGGCCTATGAGTGCGGCTTCAACGCCTTCGACGACGCGCGGATGAAGTTCGACGTGCGCTTCTACCTGGTGTCGATCCTGTTCATCATCTTCGACCTGGAAGTGGCCTTCCTGTTCCCGTGGGCGGTGTCGATGTTCGACCTGTCGCGCAGCGGAATGGTCTTCGCCTTCTGGTCGATGATGATCTTCCTCGGCGTGCTGACGGTCGGGTTCATCTACGAATGGAAGAAGGGCGCGCTCGAATGGGAGTGACGACCGACAACACGTTTCCGCTGATCGGCGCGGGCAACCAGGGCGCTTCGCCCATGGCTGCCGGCCCCTCGTCGCCGCTCGCCTTCGGGCAGGGCGGTCGGACCATGGTGGAGGGCTACGACCCCGCCATCCACGACAAGTTCTTCGAGCAGGTGAACGCCGAGCTCGGCGAGCGCGGCTTCATCACCACCTCGCTGGAGGACGTGATCAACTGGGCGCGCACCGGCTCACTGATGTGGATGACGTTCGGCCTGGCCTGCTGCGCCGTCGAGATGATGCAGGCGTCGATGCCGCGCTACGACATGGAGCGGTTCGGCATGGCCCCGCGCGCGAGCCCGCGGCAGTCCGACCTGATGATCGTCGCCGGCACCCTGACCAACAAGATGGCTCCCGCGCTTCGTAAAGTATACGACCAGATGCCGGACCCGCGGTACGTGCTTTCGATGGGCTCGTGCGCCAACGGCGGCGGGTATTATCACTACAGTTACAGTGTCGTGCGCGGTTGCGACCGTATTGTACCGGTCGACGCTTACGTGCCGGGGTGCCCGCCGACGGCGGAGGCGCTGCTGTACGGGCTGCTGCAATTGCAGAAGAAGATCCGGCGGACGGGGACCATCGAGCGATGACCTCTCTCGTCAAGCAACAGGCGGTCGAGACGGCGCTGACGCCGCTGGGCACCGAAATGGTCGCGGCCCTCGGCGTTCAGGCGCAGGTGGCGTTCGGCGAGTTGACGCTGATCGCCGAGCGCGAGCGGATCGTCGACGTCCTGACGGTGCTGCGCGACCGGTTCGAGTTCCAGCAGCTGGTGGACCTGTGCGGCGTCGACTTCCCGGACCGGGAAGAGCGCTTCGAGGTCGTTTATCACCTGCTGTCCATGACGAAGAACGTCCGGGTCCGGGTCAAGCTGTCGACCGACGAGATCAAGCCCGTCCCCAGCGTGATGGGGGTCTATCCGAACGCCGACTGGTTCGAGCGCGAGGCGTTCGACATGTACGGCATGCTGTTCGAGGGCCACCCCGACCTGCGCCGCCTGCTGACCGACTACGGCTTCCAGGGGCATCCGCTGCGCAAGGACTTCCCGATGACGGGCTATACCGAGGTCCGTTATGACGACGAGCAGAAGCGCGTGGTCTACGAGCCGGTCAAGCTGACCCAAGAGTTCCGCCACTTCGACTTCCTGTCTCCGTGGGAGGGCGCCGACTATCCGCTGCCGGTTCTGCCGGGCGACGAGAAGGTGAAGGGCTGATGGCCGAGGGTTCAAGCATTCCGGCTCCCATCGGCGCCACCGACATCTTCGATGAGCCGCACGACGGCCGCACCGCGCATGCGCGCGAGATGGACGACCGCAAGTTCACGATCAACTTCGGCCCCCAGCACCCGGCCGCGCACGGCGTGCTGCGTCTGGTGCTGGAGCTGGACGGCGAACTGGTCACCCGCGTCGATCCGCACATCGGCCTGCTGCACCGCGGCACCGAAAAGCTGATGGAGCACCGCACCTACCTCCAGAACATCCCCTATTTCGACCGGCTCGATTACGTCGCCCCGATGAGCCAGGAGCACGCCTTCTGCCTCGCCATCGAGCGGATGATGGCGATCGACGTGCCGTACCGGGCCCAGCTGATCCGTGTGCTGTTCCTCGAGATCAGCCGGATCCTGTCGCACCTGCTGAACGTGACGACCCAGGCCATGGACGTCGGCGCCCTGACGCCGCCGCTGTGGGGCTTCGAGGAACGCGAGAAGCTGATGGTGTTCTACGAGCGCGCCTCCGGCTCGCGCCTGCACGCCAACTACATCCGGCCGGGCGGCGTCCGTCAGGACCTGCCCAGCGACCTGGTCGACGACATCGGCCGCTGGTGCGCGGAGTTCCCGGCGGCGCTGAAGGACATCGAGTCCCTCGTCACCGAGAACCGCATCTTCAAGCAGCGCAACGTCGACATCGGCGTGGTCAGCAAGGAGCAGGCGCTGGCCTGGGGCTTCACCGGCGTCATGCTGCGCGGCTCCAATGTCGCCTGGGACCTGCGGCGGGCCCAGCCCTACGAATGCTACGACGATCTGGAATTCGACATCGTCGTCGGCAAGAACGGCGACTGCTGGGACCGCTACCTGTGCCGCATCGAGGAGATGAAGCAGTCGGTGCGGATCATGGAGCAGTGCATTCACAAGCTCCGCAACTGCCCGGGCGATCCCGTGCTGGTCGACGACAACAAGGTCGTCCCGCCGCGGCGCGGCGAGATGAAGCGCTCGATGGAAGCGTTGATCCACCACTTCAAGCTCTACACTGAAGGCTTCCGGACGCCGGAAGGCGAGGTCTACGCCGCCGTCGAAGCGCCGAAGGGCGAGTTCGGCGTGTATCTGGTCTCGGACGGCACCAACAAGCCGTACCGCTGCAAGATCGCCGCGCCCGGCTTCAAGCACCTGCAGGCCATGGACTGGATGAACCGCGGCCACATGCTGGCTGACGTCTCGGCCATTCTCGGCTCGCTCGACATCGTGTTCGGGGAAGTGGACCGGTGAGCGCGTTCGCCGTCGATCCGGTGTTCACGACCACGCAGGCGATCTGGTTCGCCGCGCTGCTGACGTTCGCCGTCGGCCTGCAGGTCGTGTTCTCGCCCCGGCGCCGGGGCGTCATGGGCGGACTGAAGTTCGCGCTGGCCAGCGCCGTGGTCGCCGCACCGGGCATCGCCGGGGTGACGCTGGTGCGCGGGGCGTACCGGCTCGGCTATCTGGAAGAGGGCAGGGGGTTCTGGGATGCCAACCTGCGCTCGCTGGTGTGGATGAGCGGCGCGATCTTCGCCGGCCAGATGGCCGTGCGCTTCCTGCCGCCGATGGCTTGGCTCTCGCGCGACCTGCGCGCCGCCGGGCGCGCGGTCTGGAGCGAGCGCCTCAGCCGCTGGATGGGGAGGGCGCGATGAGCGACCGGCCCCTGAGCGATCTGGTCCGGCAGGGCTGGACCGTCGTCGCCTATTCGGCCACCGACATGAGCGGCGAAACCTATCAGCACAATGTGCTGCTGACCCGGCAGGGTCAGCACCGCATCCTGACGCTGCGCAAGAAGATGCTGGGCGACGGACTGGTCGCCTCGGAAATGGAAGTCTGATGAGCGTTCGTCGTCTCGCCAAGGAACAGCCCGCCTCGTTCGCCTTCTCGAAGGCGACGAAGCAGAAGGCCGACTGGTGGATCGCCAAATATCCCGCCGACCGCCGCCAGTCGGCGGTGATCCCGATCCTGTGGCTGGTGCAGAAGCAGGAAGGCTGGGTCTCCGAGCCCGCCATCCGCGCCATCGCCGACCTGCTGGGCATGGCCTACATCCGGGTGCTGGAGGTCGCGACCTTCTACACCATGTTCATGCTGACGCCGGTCGGGACCAGCGCCCTGATCCAGGTGTGCGGCACCACGCCGTGCATGCTGCGCGGCGCGGGCGACCTGATGAAGGCGTGCAAGGACCGCATCGGGCCCAAGGACGTGCTGAGCGCCGACGGCCGCTTCACCTGGCAGGAAGTGGAATGCTTGGGCGCGTGCGCCAACGCGCCGATGGCCCAGATCAACGACTACTATTTCGAAGACCTGACCGCCGAGAGCATGGGCCAGATCATCGACGACTTCGCCGCGGGCAAGAAGCCGAAGCCCGGCAGCCGCGCCGGCCGCGCCAGCTCCGAGCCCGAGGGCGGCGCCCTGACCCTGACCGATCCCAAACTGTACGACGGCTCGGCGGCCAGGAAGATCAAGAAGTTGCCGAACTCCGATCCGGCCCCGGTCTCCGCATGACCGAGCCGGCTCTCCAGAACGACGCCGATCTGGCCCGCTATCGGGCCGAGGTCCGGGCGATCGGACGGTCGCAGCGGCTGGCCGGGTTCGCGCTCGTCGTCGGCGGCGCGATCGCGGTCTGGGCCTCGGGTTCCGTCGGCGCGGCCGGGCCGGCGGTGCAGTGGGGCGGCTATGCGGCCCTGATGGCCGGGTGGGTGCTGATGCTGGTCGCCATCTTCCTGCGCACGCGCTACGTCCGCCGCCGCATGCGGGAGCTCGGATGATGGCGGCGCCGAAGAAGTCGATGGACTGGCGTGTGATGGTGTGGGCCGGACTGGCCGACATCGCCATCGGCGTCGGCCTGGCCGCCGCCGCGTTGAGCGGCATGCTAGGCGACGGCGATTATACGATCGTGGCGGTCGTGGGCGCGGTGGTCGCGCTGACCGGCCTCGGCCTCTTCCTCTGGGCCCGCAACAATCTCAGCAACGCCGGCGACCGGCGCGGAGACCTGAACTGACCATGGTCGGAATCCTCGAAGACAAGGACCGCATCTTCACCAACCTGTACGGACTCCAGGACTGGGGTCTGGAGGGGGCGAAGAACCGCGGCGCGTGGAACGCGACCAAGGACATGCTCGACCTCGGGCGTGACTGGATCATCGCCAACGTCAAGAACTCGGGCCTGCGCGGACGCGGCGGCGCCGGCTTCTCGACCGGGCTGAAGTGGTCCTTCATGCCGAAAGAGGTGAAGGACCGGCCGCACTATCTGGTCGTCAACGCTGACGAGTCCGAGCCGGGCACCGCCAAGGACCGCGAGATCATGCGGCACGATCCGCAGCTGCTGATCGAAGGCTGCCTGATCGCCAGCTTCGCCATGCAGGCGCACGCCTGTTACATCTACTTGCGCGGCGAATATGTGCTGGAGCGCGAGCGCATGGAGGCGGCGGTCAAGCAGGCCTACGAAGCCAGGCTGATCGGCAAGAACAACGTCCACGGCTGGGACTTCGACGTCTACATCCACCACGGCGCCGGGGCTTACATCTGCGGCGAAGAGACGGCCCTGCTGGAAAGCCTCGAGGGCAAGAAGGGCCAGCCGCGGCTGAAGCCGCCATTCCCGGCCGGCGCGGGCCTGTATGGCTGCCCGACCACGGTGAACAACGTCGAGTCCATCGCGGTGGTCGGCACAATCCTGCGCCGCGGGGCCGAGTGGTTCGCGGGCTTCGGCCGTCCGAACAACACCGGCACCAAGCTGATGACGATCAGCGGCCACGTGAACCGGCCGTGCAATGTCGAGGAGGCGATGTCGATCCCGCTGAAGCAGCTGCTGGAAGAGCACTGCGGCGGCGTGCGCGGCGGCTGGGACAATCTGAAGGCCGTGATCCCGGGCGGTTCGTCCGTGCCGCTGATCACGCGCGAGATGTCCGAGACGGCGCTGATGGACTTCGACAGCCTGCGCGACATGCGCTCGGGCCTCGGCACGGCGGCGGTGATCGTCATGGATCAGTCGACCGACCTGGTCCGCGCCATCGCCCGCATCAGCTATTTCTACAAGCACGAGAGCTGCGGCCAGTGCACCCCGTGCCGCGAGGGCACCGGCTGGATGTGGCGCGTGCTGGAGCGGATGGCGGTGGGCGAGGCCGACCCGTCTGAGATCGACCTGCTGCTGGACGTCGCCGGCCAGATCGAAGGCCACACCATCTGCGCCCTCGGCGACGCCGCGGCGTGGCCGGTGCAGGGCCTGATCCGGCATTTCCGCCACGAGATCGAGGAGCGCATCTCCTCCTACCGCAGCCGCCGCGCGAACTTCGCCGGCCACGCGATCGCGGCGGAGTAGGGATGAGGGCCTTCGCCGTCATGATGGTGGGAACGCTCACGCTGGCTGCTTGCGGCCCGGCGGCGGAGACGGCCGAGTCGACTCCGGCGGAGAAGGTTTCGGCGGCAGCCCCGCCGTCGGACGCCGAGGCCGCGGCGCCTGTCGTGCTGGCGGCCGACCAGCTGCGCCGCGTTTGCCGCGCCGGGCTCGCGGCCATCCACGGTCAGACGGCGGATGCGATCGAGATCGACGGTCTCGAAGGCGAGGTGGTCAACGCGTCATGGCGCGCCCCCGTCGATGGCGGACGCCGCCGGGCCCAGTGCCGGGTCGAGGGCGATCTGGTCACCTGGAAACAGGTCGACGCGCCCAACCCCGAACAGAACCGCTGGATGAACCAATCCGGCGATCCCGTGACCCGCTTCGCCGTCGACGGCGGCTCGATCACCATCACCACGACACTCCCGGATGGGACGACCGCCACGGAAGACTACGCCGTGGCTGCTGAGCAAGAGGCCCGCTGATGCCCGTCGCCAAGGTCAACGGCGTAGAGACAGAGTTCGAGCCCGGGATGACCGTGCTCCAGGTGGCCGAGCGCGCCGGGGAGGAGATCCCGCGCTTCTGCTATCACGAGCGGCTGTCGATCGCCGGCAACTGCCGCATGTGCCTGGTGGAGGTGAAGCCGGGGCCGCCGAAGCCGCAGGCGTCGTGCGCCCTGCCGGCCGCCGAAGGGCAGGAAATCTTCACCGACACGCCGATGGTGAAGAAGGCGCGCGAAGGGGTGATGGAGTTCCTGCTCATCAACCACCCGTTGGACTGCCCGATCTGCGATCAGGGCGGCGAGTGCGACCTGCAGGACCAGGCCATGGGCTATGGCCGCGACGGCTCCCGTTACGCCGAGAACAAGCGCGCGGTCGAAGAAAAGAACATGGGCCCGACGGTGAAGACGTTCATGACGCGGTGCATCCAGTGCACCCGTTGCGTCCGCTTCGTCACCGAGGTCGCGGGCGTGCCGGACATCGGCATGATCTCGCGCGGCGAGGACGCCGAGATCACCACCTATCTGGAAAAGAACATCGACAGCGAGCTGTCCGGCAACGTCAACGACCTGTGCCCCGTCGGCGCCCTGACGCACCGGCCGTGGCAGTTCCACTACCGCCCGTGGGAGCTGAAGAAAACCGAGATCATCGACGTCATGGACGCGCTGGGGTCGAACATCTCGGCCCAGGCCAAGGGCTCGGAGATCATGCGCATCCTTCCGCGCGTGCACGAAGGGATCAACGAGGAGTGGCTGTCGGACATCAGCCGCTATGCGGTCGACGGACTGCAGCGCCAGCGGCTGGACCGGCCCTATGTGCGCGAGAACGGCAAGCTGCGCGCCGCCTCGTGGGAAGAGGCGCTGTCGGTCGTCGCGGAGCGGCTGAAGGCGGCTCCGGCGGACCGGATCGGCGTCGTCGCCGGCGACCTGCAGGACGCGGAGTCGATGAAGGGCGCGCTGGACCTGTTCCGCGCGCTCGGCTCGCCAAACACCGACTGCCGTCAGGACGGTTCTGCCTTGGGCTATGGCCCGCGCGAGGGCTGGCTGTTCAACTCGGGCATCGCCGGGCTGGAGCAGGCGGACGCGGTGCTGATCGTCGGCGCCAACCCACGCACCGAGGCGCCGCTGCTGAACGCCCGCCTGCGCAAGGCTTGGCTGGGCGGCAAGACCGAGATCGGCCTGATCGGCGAACAGGCGGCCCTGACCTTCGACTACACCTGGCTGGGCGCGGGCTCGAAGACGCTCGCCAAGCTGCCCAAGGCAGCGCTGGACTTCCTCGGCCGCGCCGAGCGTCCGGCGATCATCGTCGGCGGCGGGGCCCTGGCGGGCGAGAACGGACCGAAGGTGCTGAATGCGCTGGGTGCGCTGGCGAAGAAGGTCGGCGCAGTCGTTGAGGGCTGGAACGGCTTCAACGTGCTGCACACCGCCGCGGCGCGTGTGGGCGGCCTCGACATGGGCTTCGTGCCCGGAGCCGGCGGCCTGTCCGCCGTAGACATGGTCAAAAAAGGCGCGCTGGACGTGCTGTTCCTGCTGGGCGCCGACGAGATCGACGCCTCGGCTACCGCCGCCTTCAAGGTCTATCTGGGCAGCCACGGCGACCGCGGCGCGCACCACGCGGACGTGATCCTGCCCGGCGCGGCCTACACCGAGAAGCCGGGCCTGTACGTCAACACCGAGGGCCGGGTGCAGATGGCCGAGCGGGCCGTGTTCCCCAAGGGTCAGGCCAAGGACGACTGGGCCATCCTGCGGGCGCTGTCGGCCATGGTCGGCCAGACCCTGCCCTACGACACCATCGACGCCCTGCGGACGAAGCTGATGGCGGACCATCCGACCTTCGGGCGGATCGACTACCTGCCCGCGCCGGCGATGTTCGATGTGGCCTCGCTGGGCGTGAAGGGCGACCTCGGCGACGCAGCCTTCGCTTCCACGGTGCGGGACCCCTACCTCAACAATCCGATCACGCGCGCCAGCGTGACCATGGCCGAGCTGTCCGCCCAGCGGATCGCCCCGGTCGCGATGGCGGCGGAGTAAGGCGATGACCGCGGACCAGATCCCGACCTACTTCTACCCGCTGTTCGTCGGCGCCTTCGTCGTGAATGCGGGCTACATCGGCGCGCTTTACCTGCTTCAGCATCGGTTGGCGGGGACGCCCCATGCCTTCAATTTCTTCGGCGGATCGCCAATGAACACGTTCCGGGTCCTCGGTTTGGTGTTCAGCGGGCGCCATTCCGAGCTGAGCAACGACGGCACGAGTCAGCTGGTCTGGCTGGTTCGCATTCTGTTTGTCGTCGGCCTCATCGGAACCTTGACGGTCTTTGCCGTCGCCGCGGGAGCCATCTGATGGACTTCTGGACCACTCCTCTCGGCTGGACCCTGATCACGGCGGGCGGCATCCTGCTGGTCACCGTCGGCATCCTGATCTCGCTGGCCTTCCTGCTGCTGGCCGACCGGAAGATCTGGGCCGGCGTGCAGATGCGCAAAGGCCCGAACGTGGTGGGGCCGTTCGGCCTGCTGCAGTCGTTCGCCGACTTCTTCAAATTCGTGCTGAAGGAAATCGTCGTTCCGGCCGGCGCCGACAAGGTCGTGTTCCTGCTGGCGCCGCTGCTGACCTTCGTGCTGGCCTTCGTCGCCTGGGCCGCGATCCCGTTCGCGCCGGGCTGGGTCATCTCCGACCTGAACGTCGGCATCCTGTACATCTTCGCGATCAGCTCGCTGGGCGTGTACGGCATCATCATGGGCGGCTGGGCTTCGAACTCGAAGTATCCGTTCCTCGGCTCGCTCCGGTCGGCGGCGCAGATGGTGTCCTACGAGGTCTCCATCGGCCTGGTGATCATCAACGTCATCCTGCTGGCCGGAACGATGAACCTGTCGTCGATCGTGACGCAGCAGCAAGGCATGTTCTGGAACTGGTTCGCCTTCGGCGGCGGGGAGGGGACCTGGCCGCTGCTGGTCATCCTGTTCCCGATGGCGATCATCTTCTTCATTTCGGCTCTGGCCGAGACCAACCGCCCGCCGTTCGACCTGCCCGAGGCCGAGTCGGAGCTCGTAGCCGGCTATCAGGTCGAATACAGCTCGACGCCGTACCTGCTGTTCATGATCGGCGAGTACGCCAACATCGTCTTCATGTGCGCGATGATGAGCCTGCTGTTCTTCGGCGGCTGGAATCCGGGCGTGCCGCAGGCGTGGCTGGACGGCCTGCCGGGCTGGCTGGAGCAGACGGTCTACTTCCTGACCTTCTGCTTCAAGACCATCTTCTGGTTCGCGATGATCGCCATGGTGAAGGCCTTCGTCCCCCGCTATCGCTACGACCAGCTGATGCGGCTTGGCTGGAAGATCTTCCTGCCGACGTCGCTGGTGGCGGTGGTCGTCGTCTCCGCCTGGCGCGTGTTCGCGGTGGGCGCATGAGCCGGTTGCTGATCCTCGCGGCGGCGCTGGCGACGGGCGCCTGCACCATCCCGACCTATGAACCCGACCCGACGTCCCCCGCCCAGTGGGAGCGGCGTCAGGAAGCCATCCAGCGACAGCAGGCCGAACGCGAGCGCCTGTGCCGCATCACCAAGGACGACGACCCGCGCAAGGAAGAGCTTTGCCGCGGGATCAGAGGAAGCCGCTGATGTTCACCCGCCTCGTTCAGGCGACCAAGGGCGCGATGATGCTGGACGTCATCGGCGCCATCGGCCTGTCGCTCAAATACATGATGCGCCCCAAGGCGACCGTGAACTATCCGTTCGAGCGCAATCCCCAGTCGCCGCGCTTCCGGGGCGAGCACGCGCTGCGCCGCTATCCCAACGGCGAAGAACGCTGCATCGCCTGCAAGCTGTGCGAGGCCGTCTGCCCGGCGCAGGCCATCACCATCGAGTCCGAGCCCCGCGCCGACGGCAGCCGCCGCACGACGCGCTACGACCTCGACATGGTCAAATGCATCTACTGCGGCCTGTGCCAGGAAGCCTGCCCGGTCGACGCCATCGTCGAGGGGCCGAACCTGGAGTTCACCACCGAGACCCGGGAAGAGCTGCTGTACGACAAGGAAAAACTGCTCTCGAACGGCGACCGCTGGGAGCGGCTGATCGCGAAAAATCTGGAACTCGACGCGCCCTATCGCTAAGGCGCACACGCTCAACCGGCGCTGATTCACGGATCGCCGCCAACGAACCGAAAGGGGCCGAGGCCTCCTATGCTGCAAGGAATAGCCTTCTACGTGCTGGCGGCGGTCGCCGTGGTGAGCGCCCTCGCGGTCGTCACCGCGAAGAACCCCGTGCACAGCGTGCTGTGGCTGATCCTGGCCTTCTTCTCGTCGGCGGGGCTGTTCGTGCTGCTGGGCGCCGAGTTCCTGGCGATGCTGCTGGTCGTGGTCTACGTCGGCGCCGTCGCGGTGCTGTTCCTGTTCGTGGTCATGATGCTGGACGTCGACTTCGTCCGCTTGCGCGAAGGCTACGCCCGCTACCTGCCGCTGGCCGCCATCGTGGCGGGGATCCTGCTGGCCGAAATGATCCTGATCTCGCTGGCCGTGGTCAGCGGCGGCGCGGCCGCCGACGCACGCGGCCCGCTGGTTGCGACGGCCGACGCCTCGAACGTCGAGGCCATCGGGCGGGTGCTCTACACCGACTACGTCTACATCTTCCAGGCGGCGGGGATCGTGCTGCTGATCGCCATGATCGGCGCCATCGTCCTGACCCTGCGCCACAAGCCCAACGTCAAGCGCCAGAAGCCGCACGATCAGGTGGCCCGCGACCGCCGCACCTCGGTCGAGATCAAGGGTGCGGCGTCCGGCGCCGGCGTGAGCCCCGAGGAGCTGCTCTGATGGCCGTGTCCCTGCAGCACTATCTGGCGGTCGCCGCCATCCTGTTCACCATCGGCGTGTTCGGCATCTTCGTGAACCGCAAGAACGTCATCATCATCCTGATGTCGATCGAGCTGATCCTGCTGGCCGTGAACATCAATTTCGTCGCCTTCTCGGCCTACCTCAACGACGTGCAGGGGCAGATCATGGCCATGTTCGTCCTGACCGTCGCGGCGGCTGAGGCGGCCGTCGGCCTGGCCATTCTGGTGACCTTCTTCCGCAACCGCGGCGACATCGCGGTTGACGACGCCAGCGTGATGAAGGGCTGACCGTGAATATCGAGACCCTCGTCACTCTCGGCGTCTTCGCCCCGCTGCTGGGCGCGATCGTCGCCGGCCTGACCGGCCGCCGGATCGGCAATCTGGCCTCTCAGGCTGTCACTACGGGCCTGCTGTTCGTCTCCTGCGCCGTGGCCTGGACCGTGTTCGGCCAGTGGACCTGGGGCGGGCTCGAGCCGTTCACCGTCACCCTCGCGCCGTTCATCAACGTCGGCGACTTCCAGTCCGACTGGGCGATCCGCGTCGACGGCCTGTCCGCCGTGATGCTGGTGGTGGTGACGACCGTGTCGTCGCTCGTGCACCTGTATTCTTGGGGTTATATGGCCGAAGACCCCGACAAGCCGCGGTTCTTCGCCTATCTGTCGCTGTTCACCTTCGCCATGCTGGCGCTGGTGACCGCCGCCGACTTCATGCAGCTGTTCTTCGGCTGGGAAGGCGTGGGGCTGGCGTCCTATCTGCTGATCGGCTTCTGGTACAAGAAGGCCACCGCCTCGGCCGCCGCCATCAAGGCCTTCGTGGTCAACCGGGTCGGCGACTTCGGCTTCGCCCTCGGCATCTTCACGGTGTTCTGGATGTTCGGGACGATCCAGTTCGACGAGTTGTTCCCGATGATCGCCGGCCGCGCCAACACCGGCTGGGAATTCCTCGGGCACACCTGGTCGGCGCTCGATCTGGCAGGCTTCCTGCTGTTCATCGGCGCCATGGGCAAGTCGGCCCAGTTCTTCCTGCACACCTGGCTGCCGGACGCGATGGAGGGCCCGACGCCGGTGTCGGCCTTGATCCACGCCGCGACCATGGTGACGGCCGGCGTCTACATGGTCTGCCTGCTGTCGCCGATCTACGAGTATGCCCCCGTCGCCAGCTCGATCATCGCCCTGACTGGCGCGGTGACGGCGCTGTTCGCAGCGACCGTGGGTCTGGCCCAGAACGACATCAAGCGGGTCATCGCCTATTCGACCTGTTCGCAGCTCGGCTACATGTTCTTCGCCGCGGGAGTGGGCGCCTATGAGGCGGCCATGTTCCACCTGTTCACCCACGCCTTCTTCAAGGCCCTGCTGTTCCTCGGCGCGGGCTCGGTGATCCACGGGATGCATCATGAGCAGGACATGCGAAAGATGGGCGGACTGGCGAAGCTGCTGCCCGTCACCTACGCCGTGATGATGATCGGCACGATCGCGATCACCGGCCTCGGCATCCCCGGGATCGGCGGGTTCGCGGGCTTCTATTCCAAGGACATCGTCATAGAGAGCGCCTTCGCGGCGGCGGCGTCGAACCACTCGCCCATGGGCCTGTTCGCCTTCTTCGTCGGGGTGCTGGCCGCCGGCCTGACCGCCTACTATTCGTGGCGGCTGATCTTCATGACCTTCCACAACAAGCCGGTGTGGAAGGAAGAGGGCGACGCCCATCACGCGGACGATCACGCCACCCACGCCCAGCTTGAGACGCATTCCGAGCCGCTGGCCGACGGCGGCGATCACGGTGCGCATGCCCATGACGATCACCACCATCACGGCCCGCTGAAGCCGCACGAGAGCCCGCTGGTCATGCTCGTGCCGCTGCTGCTGCTGTCGATCGGAGCCATCGGGGCCGGCTTCATGTTCGAGCCGTTCTTCACCGGCCACCATGAGAACGAGTTCTGGCGCGGCGCCATCTTCAACGGCCCCGACAACCACGTCCTCCACGAGGCCCACGAGGTCCCGCTCTGGGTCGTCTGGTCGCCGCTGATCCTGTCGCTGATCGGCACCGCCTTCGCCTTCTGGCTCTATGTCCTCAAGGAGGGCATGGCGCGCCGCATGGCCGACCGCGGCGGCGTGGTGCACAGCTTCCTCTACAATAAGTGGTTCTTCGACGAGCTGTACGACGCCGTCTTCGTGCGCGGGGCCAAGGGGCTCGGCGACCTGTTCTGGAAGGTGGGCGACGTGCGGATCATCGACGGGCTGGGCCCGAACGGCGCCGCCTGGGCCTCGCTGAAGTCGGCGGCCCGACTGGCCAAGATCCAGTCCGGCTATGTCTACCACTACGCCTTCGTGATGCTGCTGGGCGTGGCCGGCTTCCTCGCCTTCGCCATCTACACGTGGGGAGCCTGATCTTGCCCCAGATCCCCTTCATCCTGAGCGTGCTGACCTTCCTGCCGCTGGTCGGCGCGGGGCTGATCCTGCTCGCGCGCCTGCTGGGCAAGGGCCCGGCCGACGGCGCGGCGCGCTGGATCGCGCTGGCGACGACGCTGGTCGCCCTGGCCGTATCCGCCATGCTGGTGGCGGCCTTCGATCCGTCGAGCGCGGCCTATCAGTTCGTCGAACGCTACGTCTGGTTCGCGGGCGCCCAGTATCACATGGGCGTGGACGGCATCTCGATCCTGTTCGTCCTGCTGACCGCCTTCCTGATGCCGATCTGCATCGTGGCCAGCTGGAACACGATCAAGGAGCGGGTGGTCGATTACATGATCGCCTTCCTGGTGCTGGAGACGCTCGTCATCGGGGTGTTCACCTCGCTGGACCTGTTCCTGTTCTACATCTTCTTCGAAGGCACCCTGGTGCCGATGTTCATCATCATCGGCGTGTGGGGCGGGGCGAACCGGATCTACGCGGCCTACAAATTCTTCCTCTACACCCTGCTCGGGTCGGTGCTGATGCTGCTGGCCATGCTGTGGATGTGGCACGAGGCCGGCACGACCAGCATCCCGGCGCTGAAGGAATACGCCTTCTCGGCCGGGGCCCAGCCGCTGCTGTGGCTGGCCTTCTTCGCCTCGTTCGCGGTCAAGATGCCGATGTGGCCGGTGCACACCTGGCTGCCCGACGCCCACGTTCAGGCGCCGACGGCGGGGTCGGTCATTCTGGCCGGCATCCTGCTGAAGCTGGGCGGCTACGGCTTCCTGCTGTTCAACCTGCCCATGTTCCCGGACGCCTCGCGCACCTTCGCGCCGCTGGTGTTCGCCCTGTCGGCCGTCGCCATCGTCTACACCTCGCTGGTCGCCTTCCGGCAGACCGACATCAAGAAGCTGATCGCCTATTCGTCGGTGGCGCACATGGGCTTCGTCACCATGGGCATCTTCGCCGGCAACGATCAGGGCGTGCAGGGGGCGGTGTTCCAGATGCTGAGCCACGGCCTGATCTCGGGCGCGCTCTTCCTCTGCGTCGGCGTGGTCTACGACCGGATGCACACCCGGGAGATCGCCTTCTACGGCGGTCTGACCAGCCGGATGCCGTGGTTCGCGGCCATCTTCCTGATGTTCACCATGGCCAACGTCGGCCTGCCCGGCACCTCGGGCTTCATCGGCGAGATACTGACCATGACCGGCGTCTATCAGGTCTCGACCTGGACGGCGCTGTTCGCCGCCTCGGGCGTGATCTTCTCGGCGGTCTATGCCCTGACGCTGTACCGCAACGTCATGTTCGGCGAGATCGTCAATCCGGCGCTGAAGGCCATCACCGACATCGACAAGCGCGAGCTGCTGATCTTCGCGCCGCTGATCATCGGCACCCTGTGGCTGGGCGTTCAGCCCGGGCTGGTGCTGGACTACACCGCCGCCTCGGTCGAGGCCCTGACCTCCGCCTATCAATCTGCGACCGGCGGGTGAGACCATGATGCCTGATCTTGACTTCGCCCTGCGCCTGTCGGCTCCCGAAAGCACCCTCGCGGTCGGCGGTCTGGTCCTGCTGATGCTCGGCGCCTTCATGGGCGAGAAGAGCGCCAAGCTGGTCTCGATCCTGTCGGTGGCGCTGCTGGTCGCCGCGACCGCCGTGACGGTGACCGGTCCGCTGGGCCAGGCCTTCAACGGCGCCTATGTCGCCGATCCGCTCGCCGTTTACGGCAAGGCGGTGATCTTCCTGTCCAGCGCCGTGGCCATCGTGCTCGGCGGCGGCTGGATGCACCGCGAGCGTATCGCCCGGTTCGAATACCCCGTCCTGATCGTGTTGGCCTCGGCCGGCATGGGGATGATGGCGTCGTCCGGCGACCTGATCTCGCTCTACGTCGGGGTCGAGCTGCACTCGCTGGCCCTCTATGTGCTGGCCGCCTATCACCGCGACGACCTGAAGGCGTCCGAGGCGGGGCTGAAGTATTTCGTGCTCGGGGCCCTGTCGTCCGGCCTGCTGCTGTACGGCGCCAGCCTGATCTACGGCTTCACCGGCTCGATGCGGTTCGACGAGATCGCCGCCTACGCCGCCGCCAACGAGTCCACGGGCCTGATCTTCGGCCTGGTGTTCCTGATCTGCGGCCTGGCTTTCAAGGTCTCCGCCGCCCCGTTCCACATGTGGACGCCGGATGTCTACGAAGGCGCGCCGACGCCGGTCGTGGCCCTGTTCTCGACCGCGCCCAAGGTGGCGGCCATGGTGCTGACCGCGCGGACGCTGGAAGGGGCCTTCGCCGGCTCCCACGACCAATGGGCGCAGGTCCTGATCCTGATCTCGCTGATCTCCTTCGCCGTGGGCTCCTTTGGGGGTCTGGTGCAGAAGGACATCCAGCGGCTGCTGGCCTATTCGTCGATCGCCAACATTGGCTACGCCCTGCTTGGCATCGCCGCGGGCACCACGCTCGGCATCCAGGCGATGCTGATCTTCATGACCCTGTACGTCATCGACCAGTTCGGCTTCTTCGCCATCCTGCTGTCGCTGTCGCGCGGCGGGCGTCCGATCCGCCGCATCGCCGATCTGGCGGGACTGCGGAAGGAACGCCCGGTCACCACCATCGCCCTGACCATCCTGTCGCTGTCGGTGCTGGGCATGCCGCCGCTGGCCGGCTTCTGGGGCAAGTTCTACGTCTTCGGCGCGGCCGCCGACGCCGGCTACTGGATGGCGGGCGCGGCCGGTCTGGTCGCCTCGGTCGTGGCGGGCTTCTACTATCTGCGCATGATCAAGCTGATGTGGTTCGACCCGGCGCCCGACGGGACGGAACTCACCGACGCTTCGCCGGTCGAGGCGAAGACCGTCGCCTGGCTGGCCGCGACCTTCTCGTTCCCGATCGTCATGGTCGCCCTGACGTGGATCGAGCCGTTGGCGCGCGCCGCCTCCGCCGGCTACGGAGCCGGATAGGGCGCGCATGCCCGCCACCCCGATCCTGTTGCTCGAAGAGACCGACTCCACCAATGCGGACGCCCGTCGGCGCGCCGAAGCCGGCGAGACCGGTCCGCTGTGGATCGTGGCCCGCCGTCAGAGCGCGGGCCGCGGACGGCGCGGGCGGGGCTGGGACAGCAACAGCGGCAACCTGTTCGCCACCCTGCTGCAGCTGACGCGCAAACCGCCGGCGGAGGCGGCGCAGGTGACCTTCATCGCCGCGCTGGCCGTCGCCGACCTGCTGGACGCTTTCGCGCCGCCGTCGCTGGTGACGATCAAATGGCCCAATGACGTGATGCTGGCGGGCGAGAAGGCCTCGGGCGTGCTGGTCGAGTCCGGCGCGCACGAGACGGGTGGGCTGTGGCTGGCGGTGGGGATCGGGATCAACCTCGCCCACGCGCCGGAGGCGACCGAGCGGCCCGCGACGGCGCTGGCGCATCATCTACGGGGCGACGTCGCGGCTCCGCCCCCGGTCGAGGCGGCCGCCGCCGTGCTGGCCGACGCCTTCGGCGTATGGATGGACCGCTGGGAGACGCTCGGCTTCGAGCCGATCCTCGACGCGTGGCGCTCGCGAACGCCGGGGCTGGACGGACCGGCGGTGGCGCGGCTGGGGCGCGAGACGGTCGAGGGCCGGGCCGAGGGCGTGGCCGCGGACGGCGCGCTGAAGCTGAGGCTGGCGGACGGCTCGCTGCGGCTGATCTCGGCCGGCGACGTGTTCTTTGGGGAGGCCGCGTAATGCTTCTGGCGATCGAGCAGGGCAACACCAACACGCTGTTCGCGGTCCACGACGGAAGCGAATGGGTCGCCCAGTGGCGCACCGCGACCCACGCGAACCGCACGGCCGACGAATACGCGGTCTGGCTGAGCCAGTTGCTGGCCATGCGCGGGCTGGCGATCAGCCAACTGGACGGCTGCATCATCTCCAGCGTGGTGCCGCAGTCGATCTTCAACCTGAGAAACCTGTCGCGCCGCTATCTGTCGGTCGAGCCGCTGGTGATCGGCGACAACGTCGACCTCGGCATGACCGCCCGGATCACCAAGCCGAGCGAGGCGGGGGCCGACCGGCTGGTCAACGCCATCGGCGCGCATCTCGTCTATCCCGGCGACCTGATCGTGATCGACAGCGGCACGGCGACAACCTTCGACGTGGTCGCCGCCGACGGCGCCTTCGAGGGCGGGCTGATCGCGCCGGGCATCAACCTGTCGCTGCAGGCGTTGCACGAGGCGGCGGCCATGCTGCCGCGCATCGCCATCCAGCGGCCCGAGCGGGTGATCGGCAAGGACACCGTCTCCAACATGCAGTCCGGCGTCTTCTGGGGCTATGTCGCCCTGATCGAGGGGCTGGTCGCGCGCATCAAGGCGGAGTGGGGCCGGCCAATGACCGTCATCGGAACCGGCGGCGTCGCCTCGCTGTTCGAAGGCGCGACAAATTCAATCGACCGGTTCGATCCGGACCTGACCATCCGCGGCCTGCTCGAAATCTGGCGGCGGAACACCCATATCAAGGACACATGAAAAAGAACTCCAACGACGAACTCGTCTTCGTCCCGCTCGGCGGGTCGGGCGAGATCGGTATGAACCTGAACTGCTACGGCTACGGGCCCGAGGCGAACCGCGAGTGGATGATCGTCGATGTCGGCGTGACCTTCGGCGACCTGTCGACGCCCGGCGTGGACGTGATCGTGCCCGACCCGGCCTTCCTCGACGGCGAGAAGATCCGCGGCATCGTCCTGACCCACGCGCACGAGGACCACATCGGCGCCATCGGCTGGCTGTGGCACCGCTTCAGGGCGCCGATCTACGCCACGCCGTTCACCGCCTTCCTGATCCGCGAGAAGCTGCGCGAGGCGGGCATCCTGAACGAGGTGAAGGTCATCGAGGTGCCGCTCAGCGGAACCATCGATCTGGGGCCGTTCCAGGTGACCATGGTCACGATGACCCACTCGATCGCCGAGCCTAACGCGCTGGCGATCAAGACGCCGCTGGGCACGGTGTTCCACACCGGCGACTGGAAGCTGGATCCGACGCCGGTCATCGGCCAGCCGACCGACATCGCGGCGATTACGAAGCTTGGCGACGAAGGCCTGCTGGCGATGGTCTGCGACTCGACCAACGTCTTCGTCGAAGGGCAGGCGGGGTCAGAGACCGACGCCCAGGCCGGTCTGATCGAGCTGATCGGCAGCCTGAAGAGCGGCCGGATCGCCGTCGGCTGCTTCGCCTCCAACGTGGCCCGGATGGTCAGCGTGATGAAGGCCGCGCATCTCGCCGGGCGGCGCGTCGCGCTGGCCGGGCGGTCGATGCACAAGATCACGGCGGCGGCCAAGCACGTCGGCCTGTTCGACGAGACCCAGCGCATCCTGTCCGAGGAGGAGGCCCGCGTCTGGCCGGCGGACCAGATCCTGTACCTGTGCACCGGCAGTCAGGGCGAGGACCGCGCCGCCCTGTCGCGCGCCTCGCAGGGCACTCACCCGGTGATCAAGCTGGGGCTGGGCGACCACTGCATCTTCTCGTCGCGGGTCATCCCCGGCAACGAGCTGGCCATCGCGGCGCTGCAGGACCGGCTCGCCGACCGCGGCGTCCGTCTCTACACCGAGAAGGACCATCCGCACGTCCACGTCTCGGGCCACCCGTGCCGGGACGAGATGAAGCAGATGTACGCGTGGGCGCGGCCGAAGATCGCCGTGCCGACCCACGGCATGCGCCGCCATCTGGCCGAGCACGCCAACATGGCGAGGGACCTCGGCGTCGAGGAGACCGTGACGCCGCGCAACGGCGACATGGTCCGGCTGGCGCCCGGTCCGGCCACGATCATCGACGAGGTTCCGAGCGGCCGGCTGTACGTCGACGGCGGCCGTCTGGTCACGGAACAGGGAGAGGCGCTGCACGAGCGGCGGCACGCCTCGACCAACGGCGTGCTGATCGTAAGCTTCGCCATGGACAAGCGCGGCAAGATCGTGAGCGACATCGACGTGCGCTCGGTCGGCCTGCCCGGGGACGACGAATCGCCGCTGGGCGACGCGCTGGACGATCTGGCGGAGCGGGCAGAGCAGGCGGTGCTGAAGCTGAAGGGCGAGGCGCTGCAGGACGAGATGGTCATCGAACAGGCCGTTTCGCGAGCGCTCAAGAAGCGCAGCCAGCAGATTTGGGACCGCCGGCCGATCGTCGAGACGGTGGTGCTGAGGCTTTAGCTCAAGCTCCGTCATCCTCGGACTTGACCCGAGGATCAGAGGTCAATCTGGACTCGGTGGCGCGATGCGGACCCACTGTTGCGGCTGAATTCGAATTGCTGAGCACCGGACGGTCTGATCCCCGGGTCAAGCGCGAGCATGACGGGCCGTCGGGTGCGGGAGACGCTTTGAACCCGCACGGGCTGTCCCTATAAGGAGCCGAATCCGCGCTGCCCCAAGGTCCTCCCCATGCCCGACGCCCCCGCCGAGTTCCGCTACAAGCGCGTGCTGCTGAAGGTCTCGGGCGAGGTGCTGATGGGCGATCAAGCCTATGGCATCGACATGAAGACGGTCGCGACGGTCGCACAGGCCGTGGCGCAGGTGGCCCGTCAGGGCGTCGAAATCTGCCTCGTGATCGGCGGCGGCAACATCTTCCGCGGGCTGAGCAAGGCCGCCGGCGACATGGAGCGCGCCACAGCCGACTACATGGGCATGCTGGCGACGGTGATGAACGCCCTGGCCATGCAGGCGGCCCTCGAGAAGATCGGCGTGCAGACGCGGGTGCAGAGCGCCCTGACCATGAACGCTGTGGCGGAACCCTACGTCCGCCGTCGGGCGCTGCGTCATCTCGAGAAGGGCCGGGTCGTGATCTTCGCCGCCGGCGTCGGCGCGCCCTTCTTCACGACGGACTCCGGCGCGGCCCTGAGGGCGGCCGAGATGGGCTGCGACGCCCTGCTGAAGGGCACGAGCGTCGACGGCGTCTACACCGCCGATCCGAAGAAGGACAAGACGGCGACTCGGTATGAAACCCTGACCTATCATGACGTGTTGGCGCGCGATCTGAAGGTCATGGACGCCTCGGCCATCGCCCTCATGCGTGACTCGGGCATTCCGATCGTGGTCTTCTCGATCCGCGAGGACAATTCCCTGCGCCGCACGTTGACCGGGGAGGGGACCTTCACCGTCATCTCCGACGACACGCCCGCCTGAGCCGCCAACGCCAAGAAACCACGAGAGAAACGACCAATGGCCAAGCCCGACCTGAAAACCTATCGCGAGCGCATGGAAAAGTCCGTCGCGGCGCTGAAGGAAGAGTTCAACGGCCTGCGCACCGGCCGCGCCAATGCGGGCCTGCTGGAGCCCGTGCGGGTCGAGGCCTACGGCTCGGCATCGCCGCTGAACGCGGTCGCGGCCATCAGCGTGCCCGAGCCTCGCATGATCTCGGTCAGCGTCTGGGACAAGTCGATGGTCGGACCGGTCGAAAAGGCCATCCGCGCCGCCGGCCTCGGCCTGAACCCCATCGTGGACGGCACGACCCTGCGCATCCCCGTGCCGCCGCTGACGGAAGAGCGCCGCAAGGACCTGGCGAAGCTGGCCGGGAAGTACGCCGAGCAGCAGAAGATCGCCGTCCGCAACGTGCGCCGCGACGCCAACGAAGACCTGAAGAAGGCCGAAAAGGCTGGCGACATCAGCCAGGACGAGCAGAAGAAGATGGAGACCGAGGTCCAGAAGGACACGGACGCAGCCATCAAGCGCGTCGATGAGGCCTTGCGCACCAAAGAAGCTGAAATCATGCAGGTTTGAGGCGCGAATTGCCTTAAGGATAGCGCCGCCATGCCCGCCTCGTCCCCAGAGTCCCCGACGCCGTCCGCCGGACCGCTCCACGTCGCCCTGATCATGGACGGCAACGGGCGGTGGGCTGAGCGGCGCGGGCTGCCGCGCGCCATGGGTCACCGCGAGGGGGTGCAGGCGCTGAAGCGGACGGTCCAGGCCGCGCCGGAACTGGGCATCCGCTGCCTGACGGTCTTCGGCTTCTCGACCGAGAACTGGCAGCGGCCCGCCGAGGAAGTTTCCGACCTGATGGGGCTTGTGCGCTCCTATGTGGCGAGCGACCTGAAGCGGCTGGAGCGCGAGGGCGTTCGGGTTCGGGTGCTCGGGCGGCGCACTGGCCTGCCGACCGATATCGCCGCGATCATCGAGCGGGCCGAAGCCACGACCGCGCACAACGACAGATTCCTGCTTCAGGTCGCCTTCAACTACGGCGGTCGAGCCGACATCATCGATGCGGCCCAGCGCTATGTCGATCTGGCGCTGGCGGGTCAGGCGCCCGGCCCCTTCAATGAACAGACGCTCGCTTCGGGCCTCTCGACCGCCGGCGGCCCGCCGGTGGACGTGATCGTCCGCACCTCGGGCGAGCAGCGGCTGTCGAACTTCCTGCTGTGGGAAGCGGCCTACGCCGAGCTGGTCTATCAGAACGTGCTCTGGCCCGACTACGGCCCGGCGGCGCTGGCCGACGTGGTCCAGCAGTATCAGAACCGCGACAGGCGCTTCGGCGGCCGTCCAGCCCCGGGCGTCTCGCCCGCGCCGGCGCTCGCGGCCGGCTGATGGCGGTCAAGGCCGGCGACATTGGTCTGAGAGCCGCCTCGGCTGTCGTTCTGGCCCCCGCCGCCGTCCTCGCGATCTGGGCCGGCGGGCTCTGGTTCCTCGGCCTGATGCTGGCGGCCTGCGCCCTGCTGGCGGTCGAATGGGCGATGATGAGCGCGGCCCGGGCGTGGCGGATCATGGCCGGCGCCGTCGCCTTCGGCCTCGTCGCCGGCGTGGTCGCAGCCCATGCCGAGCAGTTGTCGCTGGCCTTCGTCATGCTTGTGTTCGGCGCCGTCGCGGCCGGCCTGTTCGCCCGCAACCGGGGGCAGGAGGCGGTCGACGCCGCCTATGGGGTTCTCTACCTCGGCTGGCCCGCGGTGCTGCTGATCTGGCTGCGGGACGTCGATACGGCGTCGGGGCTGGCCTGGACGGTGACGGCCTTCGCCATCGCCTGGGCGGCCGACATCATGGCCTATCTGGTCGGCAGCCTCGTCGGAGGTCCGAAGCTGTGGCCCCGGTTTTCGCCCAACAAGACATGGTCGGGCTTCGTCGGCGGACTGGCGGCCGGGACAGCGGCGGGCGCCGTGCTGGCGACCTTCCTCGACCTTGGCATCGGGCCACTGTGGGGCGCCGTACTGGGCCTGGCGGCGGCGCTGGCGACCATGGCTGGAGACCTGTGGGAGTCGGCGCTGAAGCGGCGCTACGGGGTCAAGGACGCGGGCAAGCTGATCCCCGGGCACGGCGGACTGCTGGACCGGGTCGACGGCCTGATGTTCGCGGTCGTCGTGGTGGCCTGCGGACGTTTGCTGGCGGGGCTGGCCGGGGTCGTCGCGTGATCCGCCGGCGCGTCACCGTGCTGGGCTCGACCGGCTCGGTCGGATCCTCGACGCTGGACCTGATGGATCAGGCCGAGGCCGCGGGCAGCGGGGCCTTCGAGGTCGAGGCGCTGACCGGGGGCGCCAATATCGCGCGGCTGGCCGAACAGGCCCGGCGCTGGAAGCCGAAGATCGCCGTCACGGCGGACCCGGACCTGCTGAACGAGCTGCGCGACGCGCTTCTCGGCACCGGGATTGAAGCCGCGGCAGGCGACCAGGCCGTCATTGAGGCGGCTGCGCGGCCGGCGGACTGGATCATGGCCTCGATCGTCGGATCGGCCGGCCTGCGCTCCACATGGGCGGCGGCGGACTCGCGCGCCACGCTGGCCCTTGCGAACAAGGAGAGTCTGGTCTGCTGCGGCCCCGCCCTGCTGCAACGGGTCGAGGCGGCGGGCGGACGGTTGATACCCGTCGACTCTGAACACTCGGCGATCTTTCAGGTGTTCCCGCACGGCGCGCCGGAGCAGGTCTCGAAGCTGGTGCTGACGGCCTCAGGCGGCCCCTTCCGCACGACGCCGCTGGAGGCGATGCGGGGCGTGACGCCCGAGCAGGCGGTGCGCCATCCCAACTGGAGCATGGGCGCCAAGATCTCGGTCGACAGCGCCACCATGGCGAACAAGGGGCTCGAGATGATCGAGGCCGCCTATCTGTTCGCCATGCCGGCCGACCGGATCGACGTGGTGGTTCATCCCGAGTCGATCATCCACAGCATGGTGGAGTACGTCGACGGCTCGACGCTGGCCCAGCTCGGGCCGCCGGACATGAAGACGCCCATCGCCTGCGCCCTCGCCTGGCCGGACCGGATGGCGTGGCCTGCGCCGCGCCTGAACCTCGCGGAGCTGGGCCGCCTCACGTTTGAAGCGCCGGACGAAAACCGGTTCCCCGCCCTGAGGCTGGCGCGCGAAGCGCTGGAGGCCGGCGGCGCCGCGCCCGCGGTGTTCAACGCCGCCAACGAGGCCGCGGCCCTGGCCTTTCTTGACCGTCGACTGGCGTTTCTCAATATTGCCGCAGTCGTCGCCGACACGTTGGAGCGCGCGGCCGCGTCGGGATTGGGTTCGCGCATCAACTACGCCTGCGACGCCGCCCTCGCCATCGACGCCGAGGCGCGCCGCATGGCGGACGAGATCATCGACGGCTTGGCCGCTGCGGCCTGAGCGGCAAGGGGTAAAAGATCCGGATGACGGGCTTCATAGGCCAGGCTCTGCTCTACATCGTCCCCTTCCTGCTGGTGCTGACGTTCATCGTCACCATCCACGAGCTGGGCCACTTCCTCGTGGCGCGCGCCTTCGGGGTGAAGATCGACCGCTTCTCGGTCGGTTTCGGCAAGACCATCGCCGCCCGGACGGACAGGCGAGGCACGGAGTGGCGACTGGCCTGGTTGCCGCTGGGCGGCTACGTCAAATTCTCGGGTGATCTGGACGCGTCCAGCGTCCCGGATCAGGCCGGTCTGGCCGAGTTGCGCCAGAGAGTCGTGGCCGAGAACGGCGCGGGCGCCGAGCGCGACTATTTCCACTTCAAGCCGATCTGGCAGCGGGCCCTGATCGTCGCGGCCGGGCCGGCGGCGAACTTCCTGCTCTCGATGGTTCTTTTCACCCTCCTGTTCAGCGTGATCGGCGAACAGGTCATCGCGCCGCGCGTCGCGCGGGTGGCGCCGGACAGCCCCGCCGCCGCCGCCGGATTCCAGCCGCTGGACCTGATCGTCGGGGTCAACGGCCGCCCAGTCCACGACCGGCAGGACATCACCCGCGTGGTCCTGATGAGCGCCGGCGATCCGATCCGGTTCACCGTCGACCGGGGTGGGCGCGAAGTGGTCCTGACCGCGACTCCGGAACGACAGATGGTCGACGACGAGATCGCCGGACGCGTCCGGATCGCGCGCGTCGGTCTGGACATGCAGCCCCTGCGGCAGGACCTCAGCTTCCGGCGGCTCGGCCCGATCGAAGCGTTCGGCAAGGGGGTCGAGACGATAGGCTCCACCGTCGCTACGACCGCGACCTACATCGGCCGGATCTTCACGGGCAAGGAATCGGGCGATCTGCTCAACGGCCCGATCGGCATCGCGAAGGCGGCCGGGGGCGTGACCCAGCAGGCGGTCGCGGCGAATCCCGACCCCGCGTTCATGGCCGCAAACCTCGCGCTGACGTTTCTTAGCTTCGCCGCCATAGTTTCGATCGGAATTGGCATTGTAAACCTGTTGCCGATTCCGGTTCTGGATGGGGGGCACCTGCTGTTCTACGCTTACGAAGCTGTGGCGCGCAGGCCCGTACCCGCCCAGGTTCAGGAGGTCGGCTATCGTGTCGGTCTTGCTTTGCTGGCGGGATTGATGTTGTTCGCCACCTGGAACGACTTGCAAAAGCTAAGCCTGTTCAAATTCCTCGGCGGGCTCGCCTGATGAGCCGACGCCAGCCCCCCGATGGTCCCCGCATGATCCGACAAGACGCGTCAGTCCTCCCTATCGCCCGGCGCCTGAGCCCCAGCCTGCTGGCCCTTGTGGTCGCCGCCGGCCTCGCCGGGCCGGCGCTCGCCCAGACCGCGCCCGACATCCAGCCGGGCGCGCCCGTCGAGGCCGCGCCCGCGCCCCAGGCCGCTGCGCCGCAGGACGAGCGCGTGCAGGTCAGCCGCATCCTCGTTCGCGGCAACCAGCGCATCGACCAGACCACGATCCTGTCCTATCTGCCGATCCAGCCGGGCGACGTCGTCGACCCGGTGGTGCTCGACGTCGCCGTGCGCACCCTGAACCGCACCCAGTTGTTCGCGGACGTCCAGCTGGGCGTCCAGCCGAACGGCGACCTGATTGTCGAGATCGTCGAGAACCCGATCATCAACCAGGTGGTGTTCGAGGGGAATAGCGCCCTCAGCGAGAAGAAGCTGACCGAAGAGGTCACGCTGAAGCCGCGCGGCATCTACACCCGTGCGCGGGTTCAGGAAGACGTCGGCAAGATCGTCGAGCTGTACCGCCTGTCGGGCCGCATCTCGGCGACGGTGACGCCGAAGCTGGTGCAGCTGGACCAGAACCGCGTCGACGTGGTGTTCGAGATCGACGAGGGCCCAGAGACCGGAGTCCGGGCCATCACGATCCTCGGCAACCAGGCGTTCTCGGACAACGACCTGCGCGAAGTCATGGTGACCCAGCAGTCGGCCTGGTTCCGCCTGTTCACGACCAACGACAACTACGATCCGAACCGGCTGGACTACGACCGCGAACAGCTGCGGAAGTTCTACACCAACCGCGGCTATTACGATTTCCGCGTCCTGTCGGCGATCGCCGAGCTGTCGCCTGACGACAGCGCCTTCGGCATCACCATGACGGTGGACGAGGGCGACCGCTACAACTTCGGAACCGTCGACGTCGTCACCGAGAACGACCGGCTGAACCCCGACTTCCTGAAGCTGCTGCTCCCCATCAAGCCGGGCGATCTGTACGAGAGCGACAAGATCGAGACGGCCGTCGACGCCCTGACCTTCGCGGCGGGTTCGGCGGGCTATGCCTTCGTCGAGATCGAGCCGACCTATCGCGCCAATCCCGAGACAGACACCGTCGACGTCACCTTCAACGTGAAGGAAGGCCAGCGGGTCTACGTCGACCGCATCAACATCATCGGCAATACGCGGACGCTGGACAACGTCGTCCGCCGCGAGATGATGCTGACCGAAGGCGACGCCTTCAACCGCACCCTGCTGGAGCGGTCGCGCAACAACCTGCGGGCGCTGGGCTTCTTCAAGGACGTCACGGTCGAGGAAGCGCGCGGCTCGGCGCCCGACCGGTCCGTCGTCAACGTCACGGTCGAAGAGCAGCCCACCGGCGAACTGTCGGTCGGCGCAGGCTTCAGCTCGGTCGATTCCTTCGTGATCAACCTGGGCATTACCGAGCGGAACTTCCGCGGCCGGGGCCAGAACGTCGTCGCTCGGGTCGAATGGGGTTCGCTGCGCCAGCAGGTCGACTTCCGCTTCACCGAGCCCAAATTCCTCGGCCGCGACCTGCGGGCGGGCTTCGACGCCTTCCACTCGCGCTACGACCTGAGCGAATACTCATCCTACGACTATCGCTCGACCGGCGGCGGCGTTCGGCTGTCCTACCCGCTGAACGGCTATACGCTGCTGAGCACCCGCTACTTCCTGAAGAGCGACGAGATCATCGTGCCGGAGGGCTATTGCACCGCCACGGGCGCGGGCTCGACCGCCCTGTGCGACCAGGTCGGTTCGTTCCTGAACTCCTCGGCCGGCTACACCCTGATCGTCGATCGCCGGAACGATCCGATCCGGCCGACGCGCGGCTGGACCGGACGTCTGATCCAGGACTTCGCCGGTCTCGGCGGCGACGTGAACTATGTGAAGACCGAGGCGGAAGTGTCGGCCTACTGGGGCATCAGCCCGAACTGGATCGTCACCGCCACCGCCTCGACCGGCTATATCGCCGGATGGGGCGGCGATCCGATCCGGATCAACGACCGCTTCTTCAAGGGCGGCAACAGCTTCCGCGGCTTCGAGACCGCCGGCCTGGGCCCGCGCGACCTGACGACGACCGACGCGCTGGGCGGCAATTTCTACGCCATCGGCACGTTGGAGCTGACGGTTCCGAACTTCCTGCCCGAGCAGTACGGCATCCGCACCTCGCTGTTCACCGACGTCGGCACGCTCGGCGTTCTCGACGATCGCTATACGGTCAACTCGCTGGGCAACCCCGATCCGAACATCGTGGACGACCTCGAGCTTCGCGCGACCGCCGGCGTCAGCATCCACTGGCGGTCCCCCATGGGACCGATCCGCTTCGACCTCAGCCACATCATTGGCCAGGAAGAGTACGACAAGACAGAAACGTTCCGCTTCAGCACCTCCACCCAGTTCTAGTCGGGGCCGATCCCCGCCCAAAAGGTTCAAGATGAAACTCCTCGCTCTCGGCGCGTTCGCGCTCGCTACGCTGGCCGCCGGCTCCGCCGCCGCCCAGGCCCAGGCTCCCGCCAACCCCGGTCCGGTGATCCCGGGCGTCTGCGTGTTCCACAATGACCGGATGCTGGCCCAGTCCACCGCCGGCCAAGCTGTCGCCACCGGCATGCAGCGGCTGATCACCGAAGTGCAAGGGGAGCTCCAGCCCTACGCCGCCACGATCCAGACCGAGGTGCAGCAGCTGCAGCAAGGCGGCGCCACCGCCGATCCGGACGGCTCGCGCCGTCAGGCGCTGCAGCAGCGGGCTCAGGAGGCCCAGCAGCTGGAGCAGACGCGCCAGCAGGAGCTGCAGTACACCCAGCAGATGCAGATCCGCGCCATCGCCCAGGCGGCCGATCCCATCCTGGTGGCGGTCTATCAGGAGCGTGGCTGCGGCCTGCTGCTGGACCGTTCGGCCGTCTACATCTCCAACCCGGCCATGGATGTGACCGACGTGGTCATCCAGCGCCTGAACACGCAGCTGCCGACCCTGAGCTTCAACCGGATGCAGGTGCCGGCGCAGGCCGCTCAGTAAGCGGATCGCCATGCCCGATCCGCGCTTTTTCGACAGTCTGCCGGCGCTGAGCGTCGCCGAGCTGGCGGAGCGGATCGGGGGCGAGGCGCACCGCGGCGGGGACCGGATCGTCTCCGCCGTCGCCCCTCTGGCGTCCGCCGGGGGCGACGAGGTCGCCTTCCTCGGCGACCGGAAATTCGCGGCCGCGCTCGCCGCGACCGGCGCAGGTTGCGTGATCGTCCCGGCCTCGGCCATCGAGGCCGCTCCGGGCGCCGCCGCCTTGATCGTCTCGGCCGAGCCGCAGGCCGCCTGGGCTCGCGCGTCGGCGGCGCTGCACCGTCCGATCGCCCTGGCCGGTTCCGACCCGGCCCCGTCGCTTGAGGACGCCAGCGTCGTGCTCGAGCCCGGCGTGGTGGTCGGGCAGGGCGTCCGTATCGGCCGCGGCAGCCGCATCGGCGCCAACACCGTCATCGGCCCCGGCGTGCAGATCGGTCGGGACTGCCAGATCGGCGCCAATGTCAGCATCAGCTTCGCCCTGATCGGCGACCGCGTCCGTTTGCTGGCCGGGGCGCGCATCGGCGAGCCCGGCTTCGGCGCGGCCCGCTCCGGCGCCGGACCGGTCGACATTCCACAGCTGGGCCGCGTGATCCTGCAGGACGGCGTCTCCGTCGGCGCCAACAGCTGCATCGACCGCGGCGCCTATGACGACACCGTCGTCGGCGAGAACACCAAGATCGATAACCTGGTCATGATCGGCCACAACTGCGTGATCGGCCGCAACTGCCTGCTGGCGGCCAACACCGGCATTTCCGGGTCCGTCATCGTCGGAGACGGAGTCATCTTCGGCGGCAAGGCGGGCATCGGCGACCACATCCGGATCGGCGAGGGCGCGCGGGTCGCGGCCGGCGCCGGCGTGCTGGCGGACATCCCGCCGGGCGAGACCTGGTCAGGCTACCCCGCCAAGCCCATTCGACAGTTCTTGCGCGAAACCGTCTGGCTCTCCAAACAGGCGTCTGGAAAGCCGCGTTCGTAGGCGCGACGGCGAGGAAGGCCGCAGGATGAGTGACCACGGGAAGATCGATTACGCCGAGGTGATGCGGCGGCTGCCGCACCGGTATCCCTTCCTGCTGGTAGACAAGGCCGAGGACTTCGTCGCCAACACCTCGATCACCGGCATCAAGAACGTCACGCACAACGAGCCCTATTTTCCGGGCCACTTCCCCATCGACCCCGTCATGCCCGGCGTGATGATCATCGAAGCCATGGCCCAGACCGGCGCCCTGCTGATGTCCAAGTCCATGGACGTCGCGGTCGAGGGCAAGGTGATCATGTTCATGTCGATCGACGGCGTCCGCTTCCGGAAGCCCGCGCGGCCCGGCGACCAGCTGCACATGAAGGTCGTGGTGACGAAGATCCGTGGCGACATCTTCAAATTCCGCGGCGAGACCTTCATCGACGGAAAACTGGCGTCAGAGGCGGACTTCGCCGCCATGATGGTGACGGTCGCCCAGCCGGTGACCGCGTGAGCCGCATCCACGCCACCGCCGTCATCGACGCCGCCGCCCAGATCGCGGATACGGCCGAGATCGGTCCATGGTGCGTGGTCGGCCCGAACGTGGTGCTTCAGGACAGCGTCCGTCTGATCAGCCACGCCGTCGTCCAGCAGGACACGACCGTCGGCGCCCGCACTGTCATCCACCCCTTCTGCGTCATCGGCGGGGACCCGCAGCACGGCGGCTACAAGGGCGAGCCGGTGCGGCTGGAGATCGGCGAGGACTGCCTGATCCGCGAGCACAGCACCTTGAACCGCGGCACGCCCGGGGGCGGCGGGGTGACCCGCGTGGGCGACCGCTGCCTGTTCATGACGGGCGCGCACGTCGGCCATGACGCGACCGTCGGGAACAACGTCACCTTCGCCAACCACGCCACCCTGGGCGGTCATACGGTGATCGGCGACCGCGTCTTTCTCGGCGGCCTGGCCGCCGTGCATCAGTTCGGCCGGGTGGGTCAGGGAGCGATCATCGGCGGGCTGGCGGCCGTGACGCGGGACGTGATCCCCTACGGCTCGGCCTGGGGCAATCATGCGCGGCTGCACGGGCTCAACCTGATCGGCCTGAAGCGCAAGGGCTACGACAAGGCCGCCGTCCGGCGGCTGCTGGCGGCCTATCGCGATCTGTTTGAAGGCGGTGGCACGTTCGCCGAGCGGGTGGATAAGGTCGAGAGCGGCTACGCCGAGCTGCCCGAGATCATGGAAATCACCGCCTTCATCCGCGCCAGCGGCAAGCGGCCCCTGTGCCTGCCGGGCGAATGAGCCGGCCGCACGCAGGGAAGCTGGGCCTGATCGCCGGGGGCGGAGCCTTGCCGGTGTCCGTCGCCGCGCGCTGCGAGGCCGAGGGGCGGCCGGTTTTTGTCGTGCGGCTGACCGGGTTCGCAGACCCGCATCTCGCCCGCTATCCCGGGGTCGAGGCGGGCATGGCCGAGATAGGACGGGTGCTGTCGGCGCTGAAGAAGGCGGGCTGCGAGGCGGTCACCTTCGCAGGCACCGTCAACCGGCCCGACTTCAAGAACCTGAAGCCCGATTTCAAGGGCGCGACCCTGCTGCCGGGCATCATCGCCGCCGCCAGCAAGGGCGACGACGCCCTGTTGCGCAAGATCCTGTCCGTGTTCGAGGCCGAGGGTTACGCCATCGAAGGGGCCGATGACATTCTTGGCGGGGAGACGCTGTCCGCCGGCGCCTTGGGCCGCATCGCGCCGTCGGAAAAGCAGTTGGCTGATCTCAGGAAAGCTCTGCACGTTGCGGAAAAGGCGGGGGAACTGGACATCGGCCAAGGCGCGGTCGTGTGCGACGGCCTCGTGCTCGCCGTCGAGGCGCAGGAGGGCACGGACGCCATGCTGGCCCGGGTCGCCGGGCTGCCGGCCGACCTGCGCGGCTCGCCTGCCGCGCGGAACGGCGTGCTCGCCAAGGCGCCGAAGCCGATCCAGGACCTCAGGGTCGACATGCCGGTGATCGGCGCGCGAACGGTCGAGATGGCGGCCGCCGCCGGCCTCGCGGGCGTGGGCGGCATCGCGGGCAAGCTGATCCTGATCGACCGGCACCAGATCGCCGAAGCCGCCGACCGGCTGGGCCTCTTCGTCTGGGGCGAGACGCGGTGAGCCGCCCCCTGAAGGTCATGCTGGTCGCCGCTGAAGCATCGGGCGACGCGCTCGGAGCCGGCCTGGCCGCCGGGCTGAAGACGCGGCTGGGCGAGGACGTGGTCTTCGTCGGCGTCGGGGGACCGCGCATGGCGGAGCAGGGCGTCCAGAGTCCGTTCGATATCGCCGACCTGTCGATCCTCGGCTGGCTCGAGGGGCTGAAGGCCTACGGCCTCGTCAAGCGGCGGGTCGCGGACACAGTGGCCCTGGCGACGGCCGAGAAGCCGGACGCCGTCGTGCTGATCGACAGCTGGGGCTTCACCATCCGCGTCGCCAAGGCGCTGAAGGCCGCGCTGCCGGGCGTCCCGCTGATCAAGTACGTCGGACCGCAGGTGTGGGCGTCGCGACCCGGCCGGGCCAAGACGCTGGCCGCGTCCGTCGACCACCTGCTGGCGCTCTACGCGTTCGACGCCCCCTGGTTCGAGAAGGAGGGTCTGGCCACGACGGTCGTGGGCTCGCAGGCGCTGCACGTCGACATGATGGACGCCGATCCCGGCGCGTTCCGGTCGGCGCGCCGCATCGCGCCGGACGCGCCGCTGCTGCTGGTGTTGCCGGGCAGCCGTCCGAGCGAAATCCGCCTGATGACGCCGGTCTATGAGGCGGCCGTCGCGAAGCTGAAGCGGGACGCCCCCTCGCTTGAGGTGGCGGTCGTCGCCGCTGGAACGGTGGCTGACGACGTCACCGCCCGGATCGCCGCCTGGCCGTTCCGCGCGCACTTGGTCGCGGAACCCGAAAAGTACGCCGCCATGAGAGCCGCGACCGTGGCGCTGGCGACCAGCGGCACCGTCTCCACCGAACTGGCGCTCGCCGGCGCGCCGATGGTCATCGCCTACCGCTTCCAGCCGCTCAGCTATGCGATCATGAAGCCGTTCTTCACCGGCAAATACGCCACGCTGTTCAACCACGCCGCCGACGAAGAGATCGCCAGGGAGCTGATCCAGGCCGACGCCACGCCGGAGAAGGTCGCGAACGAGGTCGGTCGCCTGCTGGCCGATCCTGAGGCGCGCCGGGAACAGGCGGCGCGTCAGACGGCGGCGCTGGACCAGATGGGGCGCGAGGGGCGCCATCCGTCCGAGATCGCGGCGGACGCCGTGTTGCGGGTGATCGCGGCGAAGGCGGCGCGTTGAAGCCCGGTCGTCGCGCGTCGGCGCTGCGGCTGGTCGCGCTGTCGGCCGCGGTCCTGACGCCGTTCGGCGCCCATGCGCAGGAGTCGGGCCACCGCGAGCACGAGGCCGGGGAGGCCGAGCTCAAGGACGTGATCGTACTGGCGACCCGCTCACGCCGTCGCGTCCAGGACGAGCCGGTGCGGGTCGAGGTCCTGAATCAGGAAGAGATCGAGGAGAAGATCCTCATGCGGCCCGGCAATATCTCGATGTTGCTGGCGGAGACCGGAGGCCTGAGGGTTCAGGTGACCTCGCCGGGTCTGGGCTCGGCGAATATCCGCGTCCAGGGCCTACGGGGCCGCTACACCCAGATCCTCGCCGACGGACTGCCGCTCTACGGCGGGCAGGCGGCTTCGCTGGGCCTCCTGCAGGTCCCGCCCAGCGACCTGCGGCAGGTCGAGGTGATCAAGGGCGCGGCCTCGGCGCTTTACGGCGGGCAGGCGCTGGGCGGGGTCATCAACCTGATCTCGCGACGTCCGGGCGACGAGCCGGAAGGCGAACTGATCCTCAACGCCACCAGCCGCGGCGGGCAGGACCTCTCCGCCTATGCCGCGGCGCCTTGGATGGGCGGATGGAGCGGCTCGCTCCTCGCGACCGCCAATCGGCAGGACGCGCGGGATCTGGACGAGGACGGCTGGATCGACATGCCGGGATACGAGCGCTGGTCCCTGCGCCCCCGGCTGTTTTGGGACGGCGCGGACGGCTCCACCGTTTACGTGACCGCCGGCGCCCTGAGCGAAGATCGCCGCGGCGGGACCCTGAGCGGCGATGTCGCTCCGGACGGCGATCCATTCCCTCAAAACCAGAAGACGAACCGGGTCGACGGAGGTCTGATCCTGGAACGGCCGCTGGGAACCTGGGGCTGGGCGCAGGTGCGCGCCTCGGGCGTCCGGCAGGCGCACAGGCATCGCTTCGGCGGCCTGATCGAGAAGGACCGGCACGAAACGCTGCTGGCGGAGGCGTCGGTGTCGGCGGACGTCTGGGGCGCGTCGTGGCTGGGCGGCGTGGCTTGGCAGGCGGACGACTACGCCTCCGAGGCGTTCCCCGGGTTCGATTACCGGTTCGAGGTGCCGGCGGTCTTCGCCCAGGTGGAGAAGGCGGTCACCGAGGACCTGATCTTCGCCGGCAGCGCCCGGTGGGACGAGCACAGCGCCTACGGCTCCCGCCTCAGTCCGCGTCTGTCTCTGCTCTACAAGCCCGGACCGTGGACGGTGCGGGCGTCGTGGGGCCGGGGCTTCTACGCGCCCACGCCGTTCGTGGAAGAGACCGAGGCCGCAGGGCTCTCGCGTCTGGAGCCGCTGTCGGACCTTCGCGCCGAGACGGCGGAGACGGCGTCGCTCGACTTCGGCTATGCGGAGGGTCCGCTGGAGCTCGGCCTGACGCTGTTCGGATCGGACATCGACGACGCCGTGCGCCTGACGGCGGCGGCGGCGGACCGGGTGAGGCTGGTGAACCTCGACGGCGTCACGCGCACGCGGGGGGTCGAGGCGCTTGCGCGCTGGCGGCAGGGTCCCTTCGTCGTCACCGGCAGCTACCTCTACGTCGATGCGAGCGAGCCGCAAGATGCCGGCGCCGGACGCCGCGCGGTTCCGATGACGCCACGCCACTCCGCGGGCTTCGTCGCCATGTGGGAGGCGCACGACCGGGGACGGATCGGGTTCGAGGCCTATTACACCGGCAGCCAGCCGCTGGAGGACAACCCGTTCCGCTCGGAGGGCGAGCCCTATCTGGAGCTCGGCCTGCTGGGGGAGGTGGTCGTCGGCCGCTATCGCCTGTTCCTGAACCTCGAGAACCTGCTGGACGTGCGCCAGACCCGCAAAGATCCGCTGGTCCGGCCGCAGCGGGCACCGGACGGAAGCTGGACGGTCGACGCCTGGGCTCCGCTGGAGGGCTTCGTCGCCAACGCAGGCGTCCGGATCAAGTTCGGTGGCTGAGCCGCCCTTCACAGCCGCCAACGAAAAACGCCGGGGCGGACCCCGGCGTTCCTGCATTGTGGAGCCGGATCAGCCCCGGTTCTGGATCGGCACGAAGTCGCGCTCGGTCGGGCCGGTGTAGAGCTGCCGGGGGCGGCCGATCTTCTGGCCGGGGTCGGCCATCATTTCCTGCCACTGCGCGATCCAGCCGACGGTGCGGGCCAGGGCGAACAGGACGGTGAACATCGAGGTCGGGAAGCCCATCGCCGACAGGGTGATGCCCGAATAGAAGTCGACGTTCGGGAACAGCTTGCGCTCGATGAAATATTCGTCGTTCAGGGCGACGCGTTCCAGCTCGCGGGCGACCTGCAGCAGCGGATCGTTGGGATCGCCGACCGCCTCGAGCACCTCATAGGCGCTTTCCTGCATCACCTTGGCGCGCGGATCGTAGTTCTTGTAGACCCGGTGGCCGAAGCCCATCAGCTTGTATTTCTTGGCCTTCACGCCCTCGATGAACTCGGGGATCTTGTCCGGGGTGCCGATCTCCTTGAGCATGTTGAGCGCCTCTTCGTTGGCGCCCCCATGGCTCGGGCCCCAAAGGCAGGCGATGCCGGCGGCGATGCAGGCGAACGGATTGGCGCCCGAAGAACCGGCCAGGCGGACGGTCGATGTCGACGCGTTCTGCTCGTGGTCGGCGTGCAGGATGAAGATGCGGTCCATGGCGCGGGCCAGAACCGGATTGACCTCATAGTCCTCGGCCGGAACCGCGAAACACATGCGCAGGAAGTTCTCGGCGTAGGTCAGGTCGTTGCGCGGCGACACGAACGGCTGGCCGACGTGATATTTGTAGGCCCGCGCCGCGATGGTCGGCATCTTGGCGATCAGGCGGATGGCCGAGATGTTGCGCTGGACCGGGTCATGGATGTCCAGGCTGTCGTGATAGAAGGCCGACAGGGCGCCGACCGTGCCGACCATGATCGCCATCGGGTGGGCGTCGCGACGGAAGCCCTCGAAGAAGCGGTCGAACTGCGAATGCAGCATGGTGTGCATGGTGATGCTGCGCTCGAACGCCTCGTATTCCGAGGCGGTCGGAAGTTCGCCGTGCAGCAGCAGGTGGCAGACCTCGATGAAGTTGGACTGGGAGGCCAGCTGATCGATCGGATAGCCGCGGTGAAGCAGGGTGCCGACATCGCCGTCGATGAAGGTCAGGGCGCTTTCGCAGGCCGCGGTCGAGGTGAAGCCGGGATCGTAGGTGAAGGCGTCGGTGGCGCCGTACAGCTTGCGGATGTCGATGACGTTGGGGCCCGTTGAGCCCGCCAGGACCGGCAGTTCGACGCTCTTGTCGCCGTAGGTGAGGGTGGCCGAGCCGGCGGCCTTGGCTTGTTCAGTCATATCAGCCCCTTGAAAAGCGCGGGGCCCGGCGGGCAAGCGTCGGGTCGCGGTCAGTGTGTAGTGTCAGATAGTCTGTTGCAGCGCATCATCCAAGCGCCCGAGGCTTTCTTCTCGCCCAAGGGCTGCCAGTGTTCGGGCGATGTCCGGCGAGACGGAGTCGCCCGTCAGGGCGGCGCGAACTGCGGGGCCGATCTTGCCGAAGCCGACCGCCTCTTCCTCGGCGAAGGCCTTGAGCTCGGCTTCGAGCGCGAACACGTCCCAGCTGGCGAACAGGGCCAGTCGCGCGCGAAGCCGCCCGATGCGCTCGCCTGACTCGCCCGTCAGCATGGGAAGGGCTTTTTCATAGATCGCCAGCGGGCGGACCTTCAGCGCGAAGGCGGTCTGGTCGGCGAGTTCCAGAACGGTTTTCGCGCGATCCTTGACGAAGGGAATGGCCTGCAACAGGCGGGCCTCGTCATGCTCTCCTAGGGCGTGACCGCGGGCGAGGTGGGCGTCCAGCGTCATCTTGGCCAGCCGGTCGTCGTCGGCCAGCCGGATCCAATGCGCGTTGACGTGCGCCAGCTTGTCGAAGTCGAGGCGGGCCGGAGCCTTGCCGATGCCCGACAGGTCGAACCAGGCCATCGCCTGTTCGTCGCTGAACAGCTCGTCGTCGCCGTGCGCCCAGCCGAGGCGGACGAGATAGTTGCGCATGGCCTCGGGCAGGTAGCCCATGGCGGCGTACTCATGCACCGCCTGCGCACCGTGCCGCTTCGACAGCTTGGCCCCGTCCGGACCGTGGATCAGCGGGATGTGGGCGAACACCGGCCGGGTCCAGCCGAGCGCGTCGTAGATCAGGCTCTGCCGCGCGGCGTTGTTCAGATGGTCGTCGCCGCGGATGACGTGGGTGACGCCCATGTCATGGTCGTCGACCACGACGGCGAGATTGTAGGTCGGCGCGCCGTCGGAACGCAGCAGCACCAGATCGTCGAGGTCGTCGTTGGACCAGGTGACCGCGCCTTGAACCTCGTCTTCGACCGTCACCTGGCCGGGCAGGGGGCGGCGGAAGCGGACGACGTGGGGCTGTGACAGGTCATCGACCCCGGGCTCCCGGTCTCGCCAAGGGGATTCGAAGGTGCGGCGCTCGGCCTTGGCCGCGTCGCGCAGCCGACCTGTCTCCTCGGCCGAGGTGAAGTCACGGTAGGCCGCCCCGCGCTCCAGCAGGTCGTTGACGACCTCGCGGTGCCGGTCGGCGCGGCTGTACTGGAATATGGGCTCCTCGTCGGCGAACAGCTCCAGCCAGCTGAGGCCGTCGAAGATGGCCTTGACCGCGTCCTCGGTGGACCGCTCGCGGTCGGTGTCCTCGACCCGGACGAGGAACTTGCCGTTGTGCCGGCGCGCATACAAATAGTTGAAAAGCGCGGTTCGCGCGCCTCCTATGTGCAGGGAGCCGGTGGGCGAGGGGGCGAAGCGCGTGACCACAGGGGAGGTCGGGGCGGGGGCTGGGTCGGACGGGGAGGCCATGGCGGGCGTTATAGCGCCGGCTCCGGCAAAGCCCAGCCTCGCTGCACGGATGCAGCCGTTCCTCGTCGCGCAGCTCGCGGCGCAGTCGCTGCGCTGGCGGATGTGGGCGCCGGTGGCGTTCGGCGGCGGCTGCGCGGCCTATTTCGCCCTGAAGAGCGAACCGCCGCTGTGGCCGCTGGTTCTGGCGGCGTTCGTCGCGGCGGCGGCATGGCAGGGCGCGCGGCGCGGTGGGCGGGGGAGGGCGCTGACGCTGCCGCTGATGCTGCTCGCCTGTTTCGCGCTCGGCCTGGCTGTGGCGAAGCTGCGGACGGACGCTGTCGCGGCGCCGATCGCGCCGGCCATGGAGCGGCCGACGATCGTCGAGGGATGGGTGATCGATGTGGACAGTCCCGGCGGGGCGGGACCGCGCGTCGTGCTGGCGCCGGTGAGGGTGCGAGGGCTGGCGCCGGAACAGACCCCCACCCGCCTGCGGGCGACGGTGCGCGGTGAAGCGCCTGCGCCGGGTGAGGCGATCAGGTTGTTCGCCATCCTGAACCCGCCGCCGGCGCCGGCGAGCCCCGGCGCCTACGACTTCGGACGCAACGCCTTCTTCCAGAGCCTCGGCGGCGTCGCCTTCTCGCTGGGCGAAACGCGCCCGGCCGATCTCGCGGCGCCGCCGTGGCGGGTGCGGGCGGCAATGGCGGTGAACGGCGTACGCTTCGAACTGGGCCGACGGATCGTCGCGCGGCTGGGCGAGCGCACAGGCGGCATCGCCGCGGCGATGACGACGGGGCAGGAGGCGTGGCTGAACCCCGACGACGTCGATGTCATGCGCGATTCCGGTCTGGCGCACATCCTGTCGATCTCGGGCCTGCACATGGCGGTCGTCGGAGGCTTCGCCTTCTTCCTCGCGCGCCTGCTGATCGCCGCCGTCCCGTGGCTCGCCTTGCGCGTACCGGGCAAGAAGGTGGCGGCGGCTGTGGGTCTGCTGGCCGTCGGGACCTATCTGGTGATCTCGGGCGCGCCGCCGCCGGCGGAGCGGGCGGCGATCACCGCCTCGATCGCCTTCGTCGCCATCCTGCTGGACCGGCAGGCGATCACCATGCACGCGCTGGCCGTGGCGGCCTTCGTCGTGCTGTTGCTGCAGCCCGAGGCGATCGTCACGCCCGGCTTCCAGATGTCGTTCGCCGCCACCGCTGCGCTGGTGGCGCTGGTGGAGGCCTGGCCGCGCCGGCCGAAGGAGATATCGGCCCCGCTGCCGATCCTCATCGTCCAGCGCGCGGGGGCGTGGATCGGCGCGGCTGTGCTGGCCAGCCTTGTCGCCGGCGCGGCGACGGCGCCGTTCGCGATGCAGCATTTCAACCGCACCGCCATGTACGGGCTGGCCGCCAACCTGGCCACGGCGCCCGTTTCGGATTTCCTGATCATGCCGATGCTGGCGCTGGGGGCCCTGCTTGAGCCGCTGGGCCTCGGCGGACCCTTCCTGTGGCTGGCGGGCAAGGGAATCGGCCTGATGCTGGCGATCGGCGCCTGGACGGCGGGCCTGCCCGGCGCGGTCAGAACGGTGGCCAGCGCGCCGGAGTTCGTGTTGCCGATCTCGTTCCTCGGCGTGCTGTTCTGCTGCCTGTGGCGCGGCCCGCTGCGCTGGCTCGGACTGCCGCTGGCCGCGGCCGTGATGCTGTGGCCGCGCGACCCGCCGCCCGATCTCTGGATTGGCGACGGCGGGACGCAGGCGGCGTGGATCGGCGCAACGGGGACGACGGTCATGCGGGCAGGGGTGCGTCAGTTCGCCGTCGACGTCTGGTCGCGGCGGCGCGGCGTGACGCCCGGACCCCGAGCCTCAGAGGGCTGGACCTGCGGCCGCTTCTCCTGCGCGCCGGACCCCGCCGGTGCGGCGCCTCTGGCGATGTGGTGGGGAACCCGCCAGCCATCGGCGGAGCAGCTCGATGCGCTGTGCCGGACAGCGGCGGTGGTCAGCCTCAGACCGAGGGTCGGCGCGCTGACGCCCTCGTGCGGGGGTCGGCTGGTGCTGGACGGCCTCGACTATGCGCGCGGCGGGCCTGTGGAGCTGTGGCGGGACGGTCCGCCGTCAGCGGATCGCTGGCGGGCGGTGTGGTCCGCGGACGTGCGGGGCGACCGGCCGTGGAGCGCGCCCGCCGCAGCCGACCCTCCCGACCTCAATGATAGCGGCGGATGAGTCCCACGAGTTTGCCCTGCACCTCGATCTGATCGGGTCCGAAGATGCGGGTCTCGTACGCCCGGTTGGCGGGCTCAAGCGCGATGGAGCCGCCCTTCTTGCGAAGACGCTTGAGCGTGGCTTCCTCGCCCTCCACCAGCGCCACGACGATGTCGCCCGAGGTGGCCGTGTCGGTCGATTTGATCACCACCAGATCGCCGTTGAGGATGCCGGCCTCGATCATCGAGTCGCCCTCGATCTCGAGCATATAGTGCTCGCCAGACCCGAGCATCGACTCCGGCACGGGGTAACGCGCGGTCTCGTGTTCAATCGCGGCGATCGGCGTGCCGGCGGCGATCTTGCCCATCAGGGACAGCTCGCGCGTGTCGTTGGCCGGCTCGGCGTTCATTGGGCGGCCGCCGCCCTGGATGACGTCGGGGCGGAAGGGCTGGCGTCCCCTCGGCTGCGACGTCGTCGCCTGTTCCGGCAGTTTCACGACCTCGAGCGCCCGGGCGCGGTGCGCCAGACGGCGGATAAAGCCGCGCTCCTCAAGCGCAGTGATCAGACGGTGGATGCCCGACTTGGACGCCAGATCCAGCGCCTCCTTCATCTCGTCGAACGACGGGGAGACGCCGGTCTCCTTGATCCGTTCGTGGATGAACATCAGGAGTTCGTGCTGTTTGCGGGTGAGCATGGCGTCGAATCGTCCAGAACAAGGCGTGAACCGTTGCCGATGTTCTGTAAGTGTTCTTGCCTAATGTCAACTTAACGGCGCAGGCCCGCATCCGACAGCCCGAGGGCTCGTCGCAGCGCCTGCGCGATCACCTTGCGGTCCTCGGCGAGAAGCCATGTGTTCACGCGAAGGGTCGGGCGGCCTGGCCGGTAGATGAGCACCCCCGACCAGTTTTCCGCGGAGGTCTCGGTGACTGAAAGCTGGATGTCCTCGATCTCGCCAACCGGCACCGGCCCGCAGAGGCCGTGGGCGCGGAGCTCTCCCTGGGCAACGCAAATGGCCGGCCCTTGCCACCGCCAGATCGTCCAGCCAGTCCGCACCGCCAGCAGCAGCCCGAGGATCGAGCCCCCGAGAGCGATCCACCCTCTGTGGGAGTCGCCAGGGTAGCCCAGCACAGAGATGGTCACGCACACCACGCATGCGAGGACGGCGAGACTCCCAAAGAGTATGAGCTTTGGCGGGGAGAAACGGGCGATGGGCGTCACGCCAGCAAGGCCCGGGTGGCCGCCTCAACATCCGCCTGCCGCATCAGGCTCTCCCCGACGAGGATCGCCTGCGCTCGCGCATCGGAGACCCGCCGAACATCCTGTGGCGTGAACAGTCCGCTCTCGGCGATCAGCAGGGCGCCGGCGGGCGCGAGCGGCGCGAGCCGCTCGGTGACCGCCAGATCGACCTCGAACGTCCGCAGCGAGCGGTTGTTGATCCCGACCAGATCGCCGCCCAACGCACAGGCGCGGGCCATCTCGGCCTCGTCGTGGGTTTCGATCAGGGCGTCCATGCCGAAGCGGCGGGCTTCGGCCAGCAGGTCGGCGGCCAGGGCGTCGTCGATCATGGCGAGGATCATCAGGATGCAGTCGGCGCCCAACGCCCGGCTCTCGGCCACCTGCCAGGGATCGACGAGGAAGTCCTTGCGCAGGCAGGGCAGGGCGGTCGCCTCGCGGGCCTGCCGCAGGAAGGCGTCGTCGCCCTGGAAGCTTGGGCCATCGGTGAGGACCGACAGGCAGGCCGCGCCGCCGCGTTCATAGGCCTGAGCCAGCGCCGGCGGGTCGAAGTCCGCGCGGATCAAGCCCTTTGACGGGCTGGCCTTCTTGATCTCGGCGATCAGAGCTGGGCGGCAGGCTTGCTCGAAGTCGCGCTCCAGCGCGGCGCGGAAGCCGCGGGGGGGACTGGCGAGCCGCGCCTGCGCCTCGACCGCGCTCTGCGACAGCGCCGCCTTTCGAGCGGCCACGTCCACCCGCTTGTAGGCGGCGATCCGCTCCAGCACGTCGGTCAAGCGGGCTGGTCCTCGATCGGGGTATTGGTCGCGGCGACCAGGTCGGACAATGCGGTGGCGGCGCGGCCGTCGTCGATAACCGCCGCGGCCAGAGCGGCTCCCTCGGCAAGATCGGCCGCCCGGTCAGCCACGACCAGCGCGGCCGCCGCATTCAGCAGGACCACGTCGCGGTAGGCGCCGCGGGCGCCGTCGAGCAGGGCGCGAAGGGCGGCGGCGTTCTCCTCCGCGTCGCCGCCACGCAGGTCGGCGATGTCGGCCCGCGGGAGGCCGGCGTCCTCGGGTGTGACGGTGAAGCTGCGGACAGCGCCGTCCTTCCACTCCGCCACCTCGGTCGCGCCGGTGGTTGTCAGTTCGTCGAGGCCCTGCCCGTGCACGGTCCAGGCGCGGGTGGCGCCGAGGCGACCGAGCACCTCGGCCAGCGGCGCCAGCAGGCGCGGATCATAGACGCCCATGACCTGCCGCTTCGCCGACGCCGGGTTCGAAAGCGGCCCCAGCAGGTTGAAGACGGTGCGGAAACCGATCTCCGCCCGGACCGGTCCGACGTGGCGCATGGCCCCGTGATAGGCAGGGGCGAACAGGAAGGCGATGCCGGCGCGGTCGAGTGATCGCCGCTGTTGAGCGGGCGTGGCGGCCAGATTGACGCCCAGCGCCGCCAGCACGTCCGACGAGCCCGACTTCGAGCTCAGCGCCCGGTTGCCGTGCTTGGCCACCTTCAGCCCCGCGCCGGCCAGCACCAGCGCCGCTGCGGTCGAGATGTTGAAAGTGTGCTGGCCGTCGCCGCCGGTGCCGCAGGTGTCGATGACGTCGTAGGGATGATCCAGCGTCAGGGCCGCGTCCCGCATGGCGGTCGCAAAGGCGGCGATCTCTTCAACCGTCTCGCCGCGGATACGCAGGGCCGTGACCGCCGCCGCCACCTGCGCCGGCGTCGGCTCTCCGCGCAGGCAGGCGGAGAAGAAGTCGTGCGCCTCTTCGGCCGACAGCACGCGGCCGTCGACCAGCTTGGCCAGCAGGGGCTTGAAACCGTCGGCCATCTCAGACCATCGCCGAGCGGCGCACGTTGGCGAGGTCGAGGAAGTTGGCCAGCAGGTCGTGGCCGTGCTCTGTGGCGATCGATTCCGGGTGGAATTGCACGCCGTGGATCGGGCGCGTCCTGTGCGCCAGGCCCATGATCTCGCCGTCGGCGGTCCAGGCTGTCACTTCCAGTACGTCCGGCAACGCGTCTCGCCGCACGGCGAGGCTGTGATAGCGCGTGGCGGTGAACGGCGAGGGCAGGCCGCGGAACACGCCCTGGCCGCCGTGCTCGATCGGCGAGGTCTTGCCGTGCATCAGGGTCTGGGCCCGGATCACCTCGCCACCGAACGCCTGTCCCATGGCCTGATGGCCGAGGCAGACGCCGAAAATCGGCATGTCCTGCGGGGCGGTCTCCAGCACCGACAGGCAGACCCCCGCCTCGTTGGGCGAGCAGGGGCCGGGCGAGAGCAGCACCGCCTCTGGCTTCAGCGCCCACGCCTCGGCCGCCGTCAGGTCATCGTTGCGCACCACCTTCGTCTCCGCGCCCAGCTCCGCCAGGTAGTGGACGAGGTTCCAGGTAAAGCTGTCGTAGTTGTCGACGACGAGGATCATGGTTCGGCTTCTAGGGTCTGGACCGCCGCGCGCCAAGGGTCTGCGCGGGTAACCCCGCATTAACCAAACTCGCCCGAACTGGAGGTCTTCAGGGGAGGAAGTCCGTGGCCGAGACCAGCATTCACAAGGCGCGAAGGCTGCTGACGCCGGCGCCGGGCGCAGTCAGCCCTTGGGCGGCTCTCGGGGCGGCGGCGCTGGCCGCCACGGCGGCGATGCTGATGGCCGGCGTCATGGTGCTGGGGCCGGGCGTGCGCTTCGACGAGCCGCCTGCGTCGGCTCAGCCGTGGGCGGACGGGCAGGGGTAGCTCCAGGCGTCTTCCGCGGCCCGCATCGGCGCCCGGGCCTTGGCGAGAGTCTCCGCGTATTCGGCCGCCGGATCGCTGTCGGCAACCACCCCGGCTCCGGCCTGAATGTGGATCTTGCCGTCTGCAAACAGGGCGGTTCTCAGGACGATGCAGATATCGGCCTCGCCGCCGGCCGAGATGTAGCCGACTCCGCCGCCATAGCCGACGCCGCGCTTCACGCGCTCCAGCTCGTCGATGATCTCCATGGCCCGCACCTTGGGCGCCCCCGACAGGGTGCCGGCGGGCAGGGCGGCCAGCAGGGCATCGACGGCGTCGAGGTCGGCGCGGGCGTCGCCCTGGACTTCCGAGACGATGTGCATGACCGAGCTGTAGCGCTCGATGCGGAAGCTCTCCATCACCTCGACCGACCCCGGCGCCGCCACCCGGCCGACGTCGTTGCGGCCGAGGTCCAGCAGCATCAGATGCTCGGCCCGCTCCTTGGGATCGGCCAGAAGCTCCGCCTCCAGCGCCAGATCGGCCGCGGGCGTGTCGCCGCGGGGCCGGGTGCCCGCCAGGGGCCGGATCGTGACCCGGCCGTCTTTGAGGCGCACCAGAATCTCCGGGCTCGAGCCCGCCAGCTGGAAGCCGCCGAAGTCTAGGAAGAAGAGGTAGGGCGAGGGATTCGATCGCCGCAGCGAGCGGTAGAAGGCGAAGGGGTCGCCCTCCCACGGGCTCGCAAACCTGTGGCTGAGCACGACCTGAAAGATGTCACCGGCGCCGATGTAGTCCTTGGCCCGGTCGACCAGACCCGTGAACCCTGCGGCGTCGACCGGCGACTCGAACGCCGGCGACGCCGGGACCTCCGCTGACGGCAGCAGGGGCAGGGGCGCGCGCAGTTCGGCCTCGAACCGGTCCAGCCGCTGGACGGCGGCGGCGAAGGCCGTGGCCCCATCGACGCCGCCGTCAGGGAACGAGGCGGCGACCAGTACGATCTCGTGCCGGACGGAATCGAAGATCGCGACCAGCGACGGCCGCGTCAGCACGGCGTCGGGCAGGTCCAGCGGGTCGGGATTGGGCGCGCCCAGCGGTTCGAGCAGCCGCACCATGTCGTAGCCGAACACACCGAACAGCCCCGCGGCCATAGGCGGCAGGCCCTCCGGCAGATCGAAGCGCGAGGCGGCCATCAAGCCGCGCAACGACGACAGGGCGTCGTCGGCCTCCGCCGAGAAGCGGCCGGCGGCGAGGTCTACGCCGCGCGCGGACTCCGCCCGGCCGTCCCGGCAGCGCCAGACGACGTCGGGGTCTCGCGCGACGATCGAATAGCGGCCGTTGACCGCGCCGCCTTCCACCGACTCCAGCAGGATGGCGTAGGGCCGGCCGTGCCCGACCTTGAGGAAGGCGGAGACCGGAGTCTCGAGATCATCGACCAGGCGCCGGACGATGACCTGCGGTCGACCCGCCGCCCATCCCCGCTGGAACGACTCGAAGTCTGGCGGGCCGTCCTGCGTCATTGCCCCTGGGCGGGCGCCGGCCGCGGCGCTGCGCCGGCCGCGGCCGGCGCCGCTTCCGCCGGGAGGCCGAGCGTGACGCGCGCCAAGGCTTCGTCGTAACGCGCCTTGGAGCGCTCGCCCGCCGCCTTGATCGCCAACTCGCCGACGGCGTTCACGCTGTCGCTCGCCATGCGTTGGCGGAACTGCTCCGCGGCCGGAGCGGCGAGTACGGCGGGCGCCGAGGTGATGCGCTCGGTGCGGCCGATGACATGGCTGTCGGCGGTGTTCTGCTGCGCGAACATCTCGCCGCGTCCTGCGCTGAAGGCTCCGGCGAGCACGCCTTGGCCGTACTGCTGGGCGGACTGCCGGTTCAGGCCCGAGGCGGTCTGGAGCGTCGCGCCCGCCGAGGCGGCCACCGCCGCCAGATCCTCGCCGCCGCGCACGCGGGCGGCCAGGGCGTTGGCGCGGGTGGTCAGCAGCCGGGCGTTCTCGCGCAGCACCCATTGCTGGGCCAGCGGAGCGCGAACGGCTTCCAGCGGCGGCAGGGAGGCGGGCAGGACCTCGTCGACCCGAACCACGAAATACTGGCCCTGGCCGATGTCCACCACTTCGCTTTCGGCGCCCTTGCCGAGACGCCACATCGTCTCGACCAACTGGGGCGGCAGGGGCGGATTGATCTCTTGCCCGCTGCGGAGCTTGCCGTCCTCGCGAATGGCCGGAACCTGGATCAGTCGGGCTCCGACTTCGCGGACCGCCTGATCCAGCGTCTTGCCGTCCGAGCGCGCCTTCTCATAGGCCTCGACGCGACGGTAGACGGCGGCGCGGGCGTCTTCGGCGCGCAGTTCCTGCACCACCTGCTCGCGCACGTCGGCGAGGGTGGCGGCGCGGCCGGGCTGGATCGCCGTGACCTTGGCGACGACAAAGCCGACTGAAGCCTGCACCGGAGCCGACACTTCGTTGGCGGCGAGGCCGAACACAGCCCCGGCGACGGCCGGGTCGCCGAGGGCGCTGCGGGGCGTTTCGGCGTAGTTGGACGGCTGGATGTTGTTGGCGCGCGCCACTTCGTCCGGCGCCTGTCCGGCCCGGAGAGCGGCGGCGATGCGATCGGCGGCGGCCCGGTTCGGAGCGGTCAGTGTGACGAACGTGCGGCGCTCCGGCAGGGACAGCGCGTCCCGACGGAAGTTGAACCGCTCCTGGATTCGGGCGTCGGATATGGTCGCCGTGGCGGCTTCCCCGCCGTCGAACAGCACGACCGACGCCGTCCGCGATTCCGGGAGCCGCAGCTGTGCGGCGTTCTGGTTCATGAAGGCGGTCAGTTGAGCGTCGGTCGGTGCGGGGGCCGTGCCGGCCATCGCCTGCGTTACGGTGAACCAGCGGGCGTCGCGGCTTTCCAGCGCCTGGCTGGCCAGAACGGCGCCGTAGATGCGCGGCAGGCGCAGGCCGGCGCCCAGGGCGGAGCCGTAATGCTGGGTCGCATACTGGTCGCGGAGCTGTTCCTCGAACATCTCGGGCGTGGCGTTGTTCTCGGCCAGCTTGGCCCGGTACTGGTTCTCGTCGAACTTGCCGGTGACCGAATCGAAGAAGCCCGGGGCCTGCCGGATTTCCCGCAGGATCAGGTCCTTGCCCGGGCGGATGCCGGCCTTCCAGGCCCAGTTCAGGAAGCCCATCTGCTGGGCCTTCTGCTCGAGGTACTGGGTCAGGCCGCCTTCGCCGATCAGTTCCTCGAAGGTCAGGGCGCGGCCCGCCTGCTCCTGCGATTGCTGCAGGATGCGGTCCATTTCGGCGCGGAATTCGGCCGGGCTGACGCTGCGGTCGCCGGCGCTGACCACGTTCTTGGGCCCGACGCTCGCCAGGACGTCCATCTGACTTCCGCCAGTCACGACGAGGCCAAGGGCGAGCAGGACCAGCAGACCGACGGCCCATTTGGATTTGGCGAAGGCGCGGAAGGCGGTGAGCATGGTCGGTCCTGGCGGAGCAGCGGCAACGGTGGCGTCTTGGCCTATAGGGGGTGACCGCCCCGCACGGCAAGACAATGGCGCCAGCCCGCTTGGCTTGATCCAGCTGCCCGCCTAGAACGCCCGCCATGCAACAGACCATGAAACTCGTCGCCGGCAACTGGAAAATGAACGGTCTGGCCTCGGCCCTGGCCGAGGTCGAGGCGCTCAGCGCCGCCCTCGCGCAGGAACCGGCAAGCTGCCGCGTCGCCCTGTGCCCGCCCGCGACCCTGATCGAGCGTTTGGCCCGCGCGGCCGCCGGAAGCCTGATCGAGGTCGGGGGGCAGGACTGCCGCGCGGAGACGCACGGCGCTTTCACCGGCGACGTCTCTGCATCGATGCTGAAGGATGCCGGCGCGGCGCTCGTCATCCTCGGGCATTCGGAGCGGCGGCAAGGATACGGAGAGTCGGATGCTCTCGTGTCCGCCAAGGCCACCGCCGCGCTGGAAGCCGGTCTGGCTCCGATCGTGTGCGTGGGCGAAACGCTGGAGCAGCGCGAGGCCGGGCGGGCCGTCGAGGTCGTGCGCTCGCAGGTCATGGCGTCGCTGCCGCTGGCGCTGGCCGGCCGCGACTTCGCCGTCGCCTACGAGCCGGTCTGGGCCATCGGCACCGGACTCACGCCGACGCTGGAGCAGATCGAAGAGGTCCACCGGGCGGTGCGCTCGGCGATGATCGAACGGCTCGGTCTTGGCGTTTCCGCGACGCCGATCCTGTACGGCGGCTCGGTCAAGCCGGACAATGCACGCGACATCCTGGCCGTGCCGGAAGTCGGCGGCGCGCTGGTCGGCGGGGCTTCGCTGAAGGCCGCGGACTTCCTGGGGATCATCCGGGGCGCGTGAGGCGGTAGGGTAGGGGGTTAGGGATCAGGTATCAGGTATCAGGGATAGGTGCACGTGCAGCCGAGTGTCCCGCTCACCCGACCTAATCCCTCGTCCCTATTCCCTAATCCCTCCCCTGATGTTAGACGCCGCCGCTTGATCGGCGCGGTCCTGCGCCACATGTATCGGCCGCCATGCTCCAGACCATTCTCCTCGTCGCCATGATCATCATCTCGGTCGCGCTCGCCGGCGTGATCCTGATCCAGCGCTCCGAAGGCGGCGCGCTCGGCATGGGCGGGGGACCGTCGGGCTTCATGACGGCGCGCGGGGCCGGCAACCTGCTGACCAAGACGACATGGGTTCTGGCCATTCTGTTCTTTCTCTGCGCCATCGGCCTGACCATCCTCGGCAACGTCGAGCGCGCGAACCAGTCGATCGTCAACGCCGACGACATCGGCGAGCTTCTGGCTCCGGCCACGCAGACGACGGCTCCCGCGGCCGATCCGTCGGCGCCGGCCCAGCCGGCGGCCCCGTCGCTGCAAAACCTGGAATCCAGCCTCTCGGGGGTGTCCGCGGCTCCCGCTCCGGCGGCGGCCCCGGCTCCGACCCAGCCCGCGCCGGCGCAATAAGAGTGGGCGGGGCGCTTATCCCCGCCTTCCTCTCCCGCCCCCATAGTCTCCGCATTACGCCGCCCGAATCGGCGGTAGAGTGATCTCCCATGGCCCGTTACGTGTTCATCACCGGCGGCGTGGTTTCCTCATTGGGAAAAGGCCTCGCTTCAGCCGCTCTCGGCGCCCTCCTGCAGGCGCGCGGCTACAAGGTTCGCCTGCGCAAGCTCGACCCCTATCTGAACGTCGATCCCGGTACGATGAGCCCGTACCAGCACGGCGAGGTCTTCGTCACGGACGACGGGGCCGAGACCGATCTCGACCTGGGCCACTACGAGCGCTTCACCGGGGTGTCGGCGGCGAAGTCCGACAACATCACCACCGGCCGCATCTATTCGACCATCCTCGAGAAGGAACGGCGCGGCGATTATCTGGGCGCGACGGTGCAGGTCATTCCGCACGTCACCGACCAGATCAAATCCTTCTGCCTGACCCCGGCGCTGACCGACGCGGGCGAGGACGTGGACTTCGTGCTGGTCGAGATCGGCGGCACGGTCGGCGACATCGAGGGCCTGCCGTTCTTCGAGGCCATTCGCCAGTTGGGCCAGGACCTGCCGCGCGGCCAGTCCTGTTTCGTCCACCTGACCCTGCTGCCGTTCATCAAGACCGCCGGCGAGATGAAGACCAAGCCGACGCAGCACTCGGTCAAGGAGCTGCGCTCGATCGGCATTCAGCCCGACATCCTGCTGTGCCGGTGCGAATTCCCGATCCCGCCCGAGGAGAAGCGCAAGATCGGCCTGTTCTGCAACGTGCGCGAAAGCGGCGTCATCCAGGCGATGGACTCCAACGACATCTACGCCGTGCCGCTGGACTATCACCGCGAAGGCCTCGACGCCGAGGTTCTGGCCCACTTCGGCCTGACCGACGCGCCCGCGCCCGACCTGTCGATGTGGCAGGAGATCGCCCGCCGACGCCTGCACCCCGACGGCGAGGTCACCGTGGCCGTGGTCGGCAAATACACGGTGCTGAAGGACGCCTACAAATCCCTGATCGAAGCGCTGCACCACGGCGGCGTCGCCAACAACGTCAAGGTCAATATCGACTGGGTCGAGGCCGAGACGTTCGAGGGCGACCGCGAGGCCTGCGATGCGCGCTTGCAGGCGGCGCACGCCATTCTGGTGCCCGGCGGCTTCGGCGAGCGCGGCTCGGAAGGCAAGATCGAGGCGGCCCGGTTCGCCCGCGAGCGCAAGATTCCGTATTTCGGCATCTGCTTCGGCATGCAGATGGCGGTCATCGAGGCGGCCCGGAATCTCGCGGGCTATCCGAAGGCGTCCTCGACCGAATTCGGCCCCACGTCGGAGCCGGTCGTCGGACTGATGACGGAATGGACCCAGGGCAACCAGCGCGTCCTGCGCCAGCAGGGCGGCGACATGGGCGGTACCATGCGGCTGGGCGCCTATGACTCGACGCTGAAGCCGGGCTCGAAGATCGCGCAGATGTACGGCTCGACCACGATCAGCGAGCGCCACCGCCACCGGTATGAGGTCAACATCAACTACCGCGAGGCCGTCGAGCAGAAGGGCGGACTGATCTTCGCCGGACTGTCGCCCGACGGCGTGCTGCCCGAGACGGTCGAGCGCGAGGACCATCCGTGGTTCATCGGCGTGCAGTATCACCCGGAGCTGAAGAGCCGCCCGTTCGCCCCGCATCCGCTGTTCGCCGGCTTCATCGAGGCCGCGCTGGTGCAGAGCCGGCTGGTCTAGGTCCGGAACACCGGGTCCGCCTTCACGGCCTCGACGATCATCTCCATCGCGGCCCGGACGCGGGCCAGACTCCGCAGGTCTGCGTGGACGACCAGCCACAGGCTGCGCTCCAGCGCCACGGCGTCGGGCAGGACCCGGACCAGACCGGCCTCACGCGCGGCGATGAAGTCGGGCAGGACGCACAAGCCCGCCCCGGCAAGGCAGGCCTGCAACTGGGCGATCAGGTTGGAGCTCTGCAGGCCGACGCGGATGTCGACGTCCGGCGCCTCCATATAGTCGAGCTCGGGCGCGTAGAGCAGGTCGCCGATATAGCCGATGAACCGCTGGCCCTGCATGTCGGCGCGCGTCACGATCGACGGGCGGGCCGTCAGATAGGACGGAGCCGCGTAGAGGCTGAGGCGGTAGTCGGTCAACTTGCGCGAGACCAGGCGGCCCTCGCGCGGCGCGCTGAGGGTCACCGCCACGTCGGCTTCGCGCTTCGACAGGCTCAGCACGCCCGGAATGGCCACCAGCTGGATGTCGAGGGCAGGGTGGCGGTCGGCGAGGCGGGCCATCAGCGGGGCGAGGACATAGCTGCCGAAGCCTTCGGGAGCGCCGATGCGGACGGTGCCGGTCACCGCCTGATCGGCTTCGCCCAGTTCGGCGCCGGCCAGCATGGCGAGGCTCTCGATCTTCTCCGCCGTCGGCAGCAGCCGTTCCCCGTGGACGGTCAACGCATAGCCTTGGGGGCTGCGCGCGAACAGCTGCGCGCCCAATCCCTCTTCCAGCGCGGCGATGCGGCGCGCGACGGTGGTGTGATCCATGCCGATGCGGGGCGCGGCCGTTGTCAGCCGGCCGGTGCGGGCGACGGCGAGAAAGGCGCGGAGGTCGTTCCAGTTGAAGTCGGCCATCTCACCTTGGGCGAAAATGCAGAATGGAAGCGCGGAACATGGCATCGTCAGACCAATAAAGCCATGCCATACGGCGTTCGCTCACCCGCCGCCCCCGCAGCCGAGAACCCGTCATGGCCTTCGACTCCGTCGCCTTCGCCCCCGCCGCCCGCATCGAAAACCGTCTCGACATGGCCGCTGCGCCGTGCCCCGAGTGGACGCGGGAGAACCCCGACCGCGCTCTGGCGTTGCTGTTCGTGGCGCCGAGCGACTGCGCCGCCGTCGACGTTCTCGTCTCCCTGCCCGCCAAGGCCTGAGCATGACCTCCTCGCCGTACCCGACCCCCGCCGCGCCCGATCCCGCCGCGGTGGCGGAGACGCTGACGACGCTGATGCAGAACGCGGCGGCGGCGACCCGCACGACCCTGATGCAGGCCGCGTCGCCGAAGAGCCTGCCCTACGACCCGACGACCTTCGCCAAGGCGATGTTCGACTTCAACGCGGCGGTGATGATGCAGCCGACGGCACTGTTCGAGGCGCAGGCGAAGAACTGGAACGACTGGACCACCCTGTGGCGCACCATGGGCGAGCGGGCGATGGGGCAGGACGCATCTCCCGTCGCGGCTCCGGCCAAAGGCGACCGCCGCTTCTCCAGCCCCGCCTGGACCGACGAGCCGGTCTACGACTACCTGAAGCAGAGCTATCTGCTGGCCGCGAAGCAGATCCAGGACTTCATCGCGACGGCCCCGGTCGACGAAGAGACCCGCGCCCAGGTCGATTTCGCCAGCCGCCAGATGATGAACGCCCTGGCCCCGACCAACTTCGCGCACACCAATCCCGACGTGGCGCGGCGCACGATCGAGAGCGGCGGCCTGAACCTGCTGACCGGCCTGTCCAACCTGCTGGAGGACGTCGGGGCGGGGCAGGGGCTGGTCACCCGGCGCGCGCCGAACGACTTCGAGCTTGGCGTCAACGTCGCCGCCACGCCCGGCGCGGTCGTGTTCCGCAACGACCTGTTCGAGCTGATCCAGTACGCGCCGACGACCGAGAAGGTGTACCGCCGCCCGCTGTTGTTCGTGCCGCCGCTGGTCAACAAATACTATCTCTTCGACCTGACTCCGAAGGCCAGCTATCTGGGCTGGCTGGTGGATCAGGGGCACACGGTGTTCGTGATCTCGTGGGCCAACCCGGACGAAAGCCACGCCGACACCGGCATGGACGCCTATGTGAAGGACGGCGTTCTCGCCGCCATGGACGCGGTCGAGGCCGCGACCGGCGAGCCGGACGTGGATCTGGTCTCCTACTGCCTCGGCGGCACGCTGTCGGCGATGACCCTGGCCTATCTGGCGCAGACCGGAGCCGCCGAGCGCGTCGCCTCGGCGACCCTGATCGCCACGCTGGTCGACTTCGGCGACATGGGCGAGTGGTCGGTGTTCACTGGTGACAAGGACCTCGAGGCGTTCAACCGGTATCTGGACGAGCGCGGCTTCGTCGAGGCCAACGATCTCACCAAGCTGTTCTCGACCGTTCGGGCCAACGACCTGATCTGGTCGTCTGTGGTGAACCACTATCTGCTCGGCGACGAAGCGCGAGCCTCGGACCTGCTGTGGTGGTTCGACGACGGCTCGCGAATCCCGGCGAAGATGCTGAAGGAATACGGATCGCAGGTGCTGAAGGGCAACCGGCTGAAGGACGCCGGCGGCGTGAGCATCGACGGGGTCCCCCTGGACTTGTCGGCCGTTCAGACGCCGGTGATGATCGTCGCGCTGAAGGACGATCACGTCGCGGCCTGGAAGAACACCTACGCCGGGCGTCGCTTCTTCGGCGGGCCGACCCGCTTCCTGCTGGGTGGGTCGGGGCACAACGCCGGCATGATCAACCCGCCGGCGGCCAACAAGCACGGCTATTGGGTCAACGACGAAGCGCCCGCCGACGCCGACGCCTGGCTGGCCGGCGCCGAGCAGAAGGCGGGCTCGTGGTGGCCGGAGTGGCAGGGCTGGCTCAAGGCCGCGGCCGACGGCAAGGTCAAGGCGCGCAAGCCCGGCTCGGGCAAGCTGAAGTCCCTGACGGCGGCGCCGGGCGACTACGTCCGCATCCGGCACTAAAGGGCTTCAGGCGGCCGCCTCGGCGGTCGGCTGCAGATCGGCGTTGGCGGGCAGGGTGGCGCGCTGCGGCGCGTAGCGGGCCACCATCTCGGCGCAGAACTCGGCGAACTCCTCCGGCGCCTGCGGGGCGCTGGTGTGGTGCGGTTCGATGCCGCGGTGTTCGGGCGTGAAGCAGAAGGTGACGGTGGTCTCGAACTCGGCCAGCGCCTCCATCTGCCGGTCGAACCAGTCGAGCGCGCCCTCGCGGTAGCGGTCTGCCCAGGACAGGCCGGTGCGGACATGGCGCACGCCCAGCCGCCTGAACCATGCCACCGCGTCGTCCAGCCGGTGGTCGTGGAAATGGAACCACTGGCACAGGCCCATCTGCTCCGCGTAGGGCGCATAAGCCTCGACCGCCGGCTTGGGCGAGCCGTCCTCGCGCAGCAGGCCCATGTGGAAATGCCGGTAATAGGATGAACCCTCCGCCTCCTTGTGCCGGGTGGTGGCCTCCCACGCCATCGGCAGGTCGTAGAGGCTGTACCAGTGGATGCGGGGGGCGCGGCCGATCAGCAGGTCGGCGGTCTTCTTGACGCCCCAGGCCTGAACCTCCTCGGATCCGAACGAGGACACCCCGACCTCGGTGACCCAGACCGGCTTGTCGGTGACCGCCTGGATCTCGGCGACCTTGTCCGGCCAGGTGTCGAGGGGCCACAGATTCCAGTCGAGCGGGAAACCGTGCACCGCCACGGCATCGACGTGATCCAGCACGCCCTTGCGTTCGAGCGTGCGCAGGAAGAACGGGTCGATCGGCGACATGCCGCCCAGCACGCGGGTGAGGCCGGGGTTCTGGGCGTGGATCGCCGAACCGGCGAGGCGCGCCATCTCCGCGAACCGGTCCCATTCGGGATCGATCAGCGGGTCCCAGTGCGACTTGTTGTTGGGCTCGTTCCAGATTTTGACCGCTTCGATCACGCCTTGTCTCCGCTCCTGTCATGGCCGTTGGTCGAGGGGCGGGCGGGATAGGCCGCGCCCAGGGCCGGCGGCGAGCCGCGCCGGCACAGGAAGACCTCGCTCTCGGGATGCTCGACGATCTCGAACCCGGCGCTGCGCAGCATGGCCGCGCTACAGGCCGCGTTCGGCGCCCACCAGTTGGTCCAGTCGTGGGCGTACTGATGCTCGATGAAGTGCAGCTTCGGATAGCCGGGCTCGTCGAAGTGGCCGTCCTCGCTGAAGTCGTAGTCGGCCGCGACCGGGAAGACTTCGTCCGAGCCGCGCTGCATCGACTGGAACAGCAGCAGGTCGTCGGCGACGTGCTCGTGGATCAGGTCCAGCGCCAGCAGCGGATGCCGCAGGTGGTAGAGGACGCCCATGAAGATCACGAGATCGAACCGCTCCTGCAGGGCGGCGAGGTCATAGACTGAGAGCTTGCGGAACTCGATCTCGGCCTCTTCCACTTCGGCGGCCAGACGGGCCTGGGCGAGATAGCGGTCGTCGAAGTCGATCCCCAGCACCCGCTCGGCCCCGCGCCGCTTCATCTCCAGCGAATAGAAACCGGCGTTGCAGCCGATATCGAGCACCGTCTTGCCGGTCAGGTCAGCGGGGATCGCATGGGCGAAGCGGCTGAACTTGTTGGCCGGGTAGTCGTAGAGGAAGTGGTTTGGGGCCGTGCGGACGCCCTTCAGCTCCATGTTGTGGAACCAGTCGCCGAGCGCCTCGACGCGGGCGCGGATGTCGTCAGGGCTGATCTCAGCCATGTGGGACCTCGTTGAGGGCATGAAGTTTCAGGAACCCGTCTCCCGCGATCAGGGTGGTGACCGAGCCGGGGCTGATCTCGAACCGGTCGTGGGCCCGCATCGACAGGCCCAGCGACAGGGCCACGGCGGCCTTGATGACGTCGGCGTGGCTGACCCCCGCCACAGCCCGCGCGCCCGACCGCACGACGCGCCGGAGCCAGCGCGCCAGACGCGTCTGAACCTCGATCATCGCCTCGCCCGAAGGCGGACGCGCCGTGTCGCGGTTGGCGTTCCAGGTCGTCCAGAGCGGTTCCGGCTCGAGGCTTTCGAACGATCGTCCGTTCCAGTCGCCGAAGTCGATCTCGAGCAGGTCCTCCTCGACCCGCAGGTCGGCGCGGCAGGCGTGGGCGATGGGCTCGGCGGTCTGCCGGGTGCGCTCGAGCGGGCTGGTCATCACCAGCTCGATCCCGGCGCCGGCCAGACGCCGGCCGGCGTCCTCGGCCTGCGCCAGACCTGCGGCGCCCAAAGTCACGCCGGGGGTGCGGCCGCACAGGCGGCCCTGCAGCTGATCGTGGACGCCGTGCCGCACCAGATAGACGATGGTCGTCACGAGGCCAGTCGGGGCGCGACCTGATCCAGCCCCTCGATGAAGTCGAGGGTGCGCAGGCGCGCCTCTTCGTCGGTGAATTGCTCGGGCGGCGACTTCATGAACCAGCTGGACGGCCCGATCAGCGGGCCCGCGACGCCGCGGTCGAGCGCCAGCTTGGCGCAGCGCACCGCGTCGATCACCACCCCGGCGCTGTTGGGGCTGTCCCAGACCTCCAGCTTCAACTCGATGTTCAGGGGCACGTCCCCGAAGGTCGTGCCCTCGACCCGGATGTGGGCCCACTTCCGGTCGGTGAGCCAGGGCACGAAATCGCTCGGTCCCACGTGGACGTCGTCCGACGGCAGTTCGCCCTCGAGCTGGCTGGTCACCGCCTGCGTCTTGGAGATCTTCTTGGAGGTCAGGCGCTCGCGTTCGAGCATGTTCTTGAAGTCGGCGTTGCCGCCGAAGTTGAGCTGATACATCCGGTCGATGCGGACGCCGCGCTCGCGCATCAGGTTGGCGAGCACCCGGTGCACGATGGTGGCCCCGACCTGGCTCTTGATGTCGTCGCCGACGATGGGAAGCCCGCGCTGGCGGAACCGTTTGGCCCAGTCGGGGTCCGAGGCGATGAAGACGGGGATGCAGTTCACGAAGGCGCAGCCGGCCTTCAGCGCCTGTTCGGCGTAGTACTCCGTCGCCTTCTGGGACCCGACCGGCAGGTAGGAGACCAGCACGTCCGTGCCGCTGTCCCGCAGCGCCTTCGCCACATCGACAGGGGGCTCATCCGACACGGCGATGTCCCCGGTCATGTACTGGCCGATTCCGTCGAGTGTCGGGCCGCGCATGACCTGCACGCCGGCGGTCTCCGGGGTAGCGAAGCGGATGGTGTTGTTCGGCTGCCCGAAGATGGCGTCGGCGACGTCGCGTCCCACCTTGCCCGCGTGCACGTCAAAGGCGGAGGCGATCTCCATGTCGCCGATGTGGTAGCCGCCCAGTTCGACGTTCATCAGGCCGGGGGGCGGCGCCTCGGGCGTGGCCGACGCATAGTGGCTGAGGCCCTGCACGAATGACGAGGCGCAGTTGCCGACGCCGACCAGACCGATGCGCACCTTGTTTCGAGCCATGAGCACCTCCGAAACCGGCCAGCGTCGTGCAAGCCGGACCGTCCGAGAAGCATCTACAAAGCTTATGGTTCCGCTCGATGGCCTGCCGGAACAGCAACGCCTGCTCTGTGTTATTGCCAAGCCGGAAGCGAGAACACTACTCAGGCTGGTGGCGGGAACCGACTATTATAATGTCGACTATCCGACATAGTAACCAGCTGGAACTAACCTGTAGAAGAAGATGTTGCTCGGCCGGAACCTGGACCGGAGAGCCGCGATGCCAACCACCCTCAAACGCCCCATCCGAAACGCCGGCGCGACGCCGGAAATCGCGCGGCGCGGGTGAGGGGACGGGGCATGGCCGACACCATCCTGATCACCGGCGGGGCGGGCTTCGTGGGCCGTCACGTGGCGAAGGCGCTGCTGGAGCAGGGCCACCGGGTGCGGGCGCTCGACAGCCTGATCGAGCAGGTCCACCCCACGGTCACCCGGCCCGACGAGCTGGATCCCGACGTCGAACTGATGGTCGGCGACATCCGCGACGAAACCGCGGTGCTGGCGGCGCTGTCGGGCGTCGACAAGGTGATCCACCTGGCGGCCGAGGTCGGGGTCGGCCAGAGCATGTACGCCATCGACCGCTATACCTCGGTCAACGACTACGGCACGGCGGTGCTGTTCCAGCAGCTGATCGACAAGCCGGTCGAGCGCGTCGTCGTCGCCTCGTCGATGAGCATCTATGGCGAGGGCCTGTACCGCACGGCCGACGGCGAACTGATGCAGGACGTTGTGCGCGGGCCGCGCAACGTCGACGGCAGCTGGGACCCGCTGGACGCGCAGGGCCGGCCGCTGATCCCGGTCCCGACGCCGGAGACCAAGCAGCCGGCGCTGAAGAGCGTCTATGCGATCAACAAGTTCGTGCAGGAGCGGCTGACGCTGACCCTGACCGCCCAGTACGGCATGGACAGCTGCGCCCTGCGGCTGTGGAACATCTACGGGCCGGGGCAGGCGCTCTCCAACCCTTACACGGGCGTGCTGGCGATTTTCGCCTCTCGCATCGCCAACGGGCAGGCGCCGATGGTGTTCGAGGACGGCCAGCAGCGGCGCGACTTCGTTCACGTATCCGACGTCGCGCGGGCCTTCCTGCTGGCGCTGGAGAAGCCCGAGGCGAACGGCGAAGTCTTCAACATCGGCTCGGGCGAGGACCGTACGGTGGAGGCAGTGGCCCGGCTGCAGGCCGCCTCGATGGGGAGGGCCGACCTGGCGCCGGAGATCACCCAGCAGGCCCGCGCCGGCGACATCCGCCACAACATCCCGGATCTCACCAAGGCGAGGGACGTGCTCGGCTACGAGGCGCGGCAGGACTTCGCCGCGGGGCTGGAAGAGCTGGCCGAATGGGTCGCGCGGCAAGAGGCCGAGGACCGGGTGGTCGAGGCGCGGCGCGAGCTGGAGATGCGGGGGCTGGTGGCATGAGCCGTATCCTGATCACGGGCGGCGCGGGGTTCATCGGCAGCAATCTGGCGGACCGTCTGGCCTCGGCGGGGCACGAGGTGGTGGTGGCCGACACCTTGGCGCGGCCGGGGGTGGAGCGGAACCTGAAGTGGCTGCTGCTGCGGCATCGGTCGCGCATCCGGCATGTGGCGACCGATGTGCGCGATTCCGCGGGGTTGGCGACGGCGGTGAGCGGCGTCGACGCCGTGTTCCACTTCGCGGCGCAGGTCGCGGTGACGACCAGCCTCGTCGACCCTCGCGGCGACTTCGACGTCAATCTGACCGGGACGCTGAACCTGCTGGAGGCCGCACGCGAGCGGGCGATCCCGGTGATCTTCGCCAGCACCAACAAGGTCTACGGCGACCTCGCCGACGTCGATCTGGAGCTGATCGACGACGCCTGGACCCCGGCGGACCCTGACTTGCGGGCCCGCGGCGTCGACGAGGCGCGGCCGCTCGACTTCCACACCCCCTACGGCTGCTCCAAGGGGGCGGCGGACCAGTATGTGCTCGACTACGCCCGCAGCTTCGGCGTGCCGGCCTGCGTCATGCGGATGAGCTGCGTCTACGGCCCGCGCCAGATGGGCACCGAGGATCAGGGCTGGGTCGCCCACTTCCTGATCCGGGCGCTGAACGGCGAGCCGATCACCCTGTTCGGAGACGGGCGGCAGGTGCGCGACATCCTGCACGTCAGCGATGTTGTGGACGCCTATGTGGCGGCGCTGCAGCGGATCGACACCGTCAGGGGGCGCGCCTTCAACCTGGGCGGCGGACCGTCGAACGCGGTCAGCCTGCGCCAGCTGATCGCCCACATCGAGGGGCTGATCGGCCGCCGAGCCGACGTGCGGTTCGAGGACTGGCGGGCGGGGGATCAGCGCTATTTCGTCGCCGACGCCTCGGCCGCCCACGTCGCGCTCGGCCTCGCCCGTCCGATCGACTGGCGTGCGGGCGTTGCCGACCTGGCGAACTGGCTGCAGGCCGAGAGCCGGATCGGGGCCCCGGCCGAGACGGTCGCGGCATGACCGGGCAGGCGCCGCGCCACGTGCTGATGACCACGGACGCCGTGGGCGGGGTCTGGACCTATGCGCTCGATCTGGCGGAAGGGTTGCTGCGGCGCGGCGTCGGCGTGACCTTGGCGGTGCTGGGGCCTGAGCCGAGGCCGGGGCAGCGGCGCGCCGCCGAGCGGATTCCGGGGCTGTCGCTGGTCATGACCGGCCTGCCGCTCGACTGGACCGCCGACGACGCCGGCGCGGTCGCCGACGCGGCGCGCGGTGTCGCCGCGCTCGCAGCGGCGCGCGGGGCCGATCTGATCCATCTCAACTCGCCTGCCCTGGCGGCTTGCGCGCGCTTCCAAGCGCCTGTGATCGGCGTCTGTCACTCCTGCCTGGCGAGCTGGTGGGACGCGGTTCGGGGCGACGAGCCGATGCCGCAGTCCTTTCAGTGGCGGACCGATCTTCTGGCGCGCGGCTACGCCGCCTGCGACCGCCTGATCGCGCCCAGCTACGCCTTCATGCAGACCACCGCGGCTCTATACGGCGTCGTTCCGCAGACGGTCCACAACGGACGCTCGGCGCCGTCGGCGGCGACGGGCGCGCGGGAGCCGGTGGTGATGACCTCCGGGCGGCTTTGGGATGACGGCAAGAATATTGAGACGCTGGACCGCGCCGCCGGGCGCATGCGCGGTCAGGTCCACGCGGCGGGCACGCTCAGCGGTCCCGACGGGCAGAGCGTTTCGCTGCAGCATATCCTCGCGCTCGGCCATCTGGATGCTGCGGTGCTGGCGGCCGATCTTCAGCGGTCGGCGGTGTTCGCCTCGCTGGCGTACTATGAGCCGTTCGGACTGGGCGCGCTGGAGGCGGCGCAGGCCGGGTGCGCGCTTGTCCTGTCGGACATCCCCACGTTCCGCGAGCTGTGGCAGGGCGTCGCCGTGTTCGTGCCCGCCGACGACGACCGGGCGGCGGCCGAGGTGCTGGACGATCTGCTCGACGACCCCGGACGGGCGGCCGTTCTGGGCGCCGCCGCCGCCGAGCGCGCCGCCCGGTTCACGACGCAGGCGCTGACCGACGGCGTACTGGCCGTGTACGCCGAGGTGATAGACGCCCGCCGGCCGCTGGCGGAGGCGGCGGCGTGAAGGTCGTCTATTTCACCCATTCGCTGGAGTCGTGCTGGAACCACGGCAACGCGCATTTCCTGCGCGGCGTGCTGCGCGACCTGATCGCCCGCGGTCATGAGGTGGTGGCGTATGAGCCGCGCGACGCCTGGAGCCGCGCCAATCTGGTCGCCGACAATGGCGAGGCGGGGCTGGAGCCCTGGCGCCGCGCCTACCCGGAACTGTCGAGCCGCCGCTATGCCGGGGCGCCGGACCTGTCGGCCATGCTGGACGGGGCCGACCTCGTCATCGTCCACGAGTGGAACGAGCCGGCCCTCGTCGCGGCGATAGGACGGACGCGGGCGCGCGGCGGCCGGTTCACCCTGCTGTTCCACGACACGCACCATCGGGCGGTCAGCGAGCCGGACGGCATAAAGGCGTTCGACCTGTCGGGCTACGACGGTGTCCTGGCCTTCGGCGAGACGCTGGCGGAGGTCTATCGCCGCTGGGGCTGGGGCGACCGGGTGTTCGTCTGGCACGAGGCGGCGGATGTCAGGCTGTTCCACCCGCCGCGGGATGAGCGGGACCGCGAAGGCCTGATCTGGATCGGCAACTGGGGCGACGGCGAGCGGACGAGGGAGCTCGAGACGTTTCTGTTCGCCCCGGCGAGGGATGCGGGTCTGAGCCTCGACATCCACGGCGTCCGCTATCCGCCCGAGGCGCTGAAGACGCTGAAGCGCTACGGCGTGCGCTACCACGGCTGGCTGGCCAACCCCGCGGCGCCGACGGCCTTCGCCCGGCACATGGCGACGGTCCACGTCCCGCGGCGATTCTATGTCGAGCAGCTGCCCGGCATTCCGACCATCCGGGTGTTCGAGGCCCTGGCCTGCGGCATCCCTCTGGTCAGCGCGCCCTGGCGCGACAGTGAGGGGCTGTTCGAGGTCGGCGAGGACTTTCTGATGGTCCGATCCGGCGAGGAGATGACGCTCGCGCTGCGGGCGCTGAAGGCGGACCCGGGCCTGCGGGCCGCGCTGGCCGAGCGGGGCCTGGCGACCATCCGCGCTCGGCACACCTGCGCCCACCGCGTGGACGAACTGCTGGCGATCATGGGTCGCCTGACCGGCGCCCCCGCCAGACACGAAATGGAGACCGCCTGATGAAGATCGCCTTCTATGGATCGAGCCTGCTGTCGGCCTACTGGAACGGCGCGGCCACCTACTATCGGGGCATGCTGCGTGAACTGGCGGCGCGTGGGTGGGAGGTGACCTTCTACGAGCCCGACGCCTTCGACCGGCAGCAGCACCGCGACATCGACCCGCCCGAGTGGGCCAAGGTGGTGGTCTGGGACAACGACCCGGCCGCCTGCCGCGCGGTGGTCGCCCAGGCCGCTGAGGCGGACGTCGTGGTCAAGGCCTCGGGCGTTGGCGTCTTCGACGACGAGCTGCTGGCTGTGTTCGATCATGCGCGGCCCGACGCCCTGACGGTGTACTGGGACGTCGATGCCCCCGCGACGCTGGCCGAGCTGCGGGCCGACCCGGGCCATCCGCTGCGCCGCGCCCTGCCGGACATCGACATGGTGCTGACCTACGGCGGCGGCCCGCCGGTGATCGAAGCCTATGAGGCGCTGGGCGCGCGGATGTGCCGGCCGATCTACAATGCCCTCGATCCGACCACCCACCATCCTGTCGCGCCGGACGCGCGGTTCACGGCGGACCTGTCGCTGCTGGCGAACCGGCTGCCGGACCGCGAGGCCCGAATCGAGCGGTTCTTCATCGAGCCCGCGGCCATCCTGTCGGGCCGCCATTTCCTGCTCGGCGGCAACGGCTGGCACGACAAGCCCCTGCCGACGAACATCCGCGCCCTCGGACACGTCGGCACGGCCGACCACAACGCCTTCAACTGCTCCTCGCTGGCCGTCCTCAATGTGTCCCGCGACAGCATGGCCGAGAACGGCTTTTCGCCCGCGACCCGCGTGTTTGAGGCCGCCGGGGCAGGGGCCTGCCTGATCACGGATCACTGGGAAGGCATCGACCAGTTCCTGAAGCCCGACGAGGAGGTCCTGGTCGCTCGGGACGGTCAGGAAGTGGCCGAGCATCTCGCCGCCCTGACCCCCGGGCTGGCCCGCGCCATCGGCGAGGCCGCGCGCCTTCGCGTACTGGCGGATCACACCTATGCGCAACGCGCCGACGAGGCGGACGCGCTGTTCCGGTCGATGCTGGCCGCTCGCCGCGAAAGGAGCGCCGCATGAGCCGGCCGCTGGACATCGTGGTGCTGGGCCTGAGCCTGTCGTCCTCGTGGGGCAATGGTCACGCCGTCACCTTCCGGGCCCTGCTGAAGGCCCTGGCGGCGCGGGGACATCGCATCCTGTTCCTCGAGCGGGAGACGCCCTGGTACGCCGCGCACCGCGATCTGGAGAACCCGGATTGGTGCGAGCTGCGCTTCTACGCCGACCTCGACGGGCTGGAGGCGTTCGCCGACAGGGTGGCGGCGGCCGACGCCGTCATCGTGGGCTCCTATGTGCCGAACGGGGTGCAGGTCGGCGACTGGGCCCGGCGCGTCGCGGGCGGCGCCGTCGCCTTCTACGATATCGACACGCCAGTCACGCTGGCCCGGCTGGAGCGCCACGACTGCGACTACCTCGCCGACCGCCAGATCCCCGACTACGACGTCTACTTCTCCTTCACCGGCGGACCAACTCTGGAGCGGCTGGAGCGCGCCTTTCGGTCGCCCGCGGCCCGCGCCCTGTATTGCTCGGCGGACCCGGAGGTCTACCGGCCGGTGGACGCGCCGCGGCGCTGGGACCTGTCCTACCTCGGCACCTGGAGCGCGGACCGGCAGCCGGTGCTGGAGCGGCTGCTGATCGAACCGGCGCGCCGCCTGCCGCATCTGAGCTTTGTCGTCGCCGGGCCGCAGTATCCGGACGACATCGCGTGGCCGGCCAACGTGCAGCGCATCGACCACGTCCCGCCCGCCGATCACCCGGCCTTCTACGCCGCCAGCCGCTTCACGCTGAACGTCACCCGGGCCGACATGGTGGAGGCGGGGCACAGTCCGTCCATCCGCCTGTTCGAAGCCGCCGCCTGCGGTGCGCCGGTCATCTCGGATGTCTGGCCCGGCCTGGATGAACTGTTCACGCCCGGGGAAGAGATCGTCCTGGCGCAGTCCACCGATGACGTCGTCGTCGCCCTGCAGTCGCCCGCCGCCGACGCCCGCCGCATGGGACTGGCGGCGCGCGAGCGGATCCTCGCCGCCCATACCCCCGACCACCGCGCCGAGACCGTCGAGCGCGAACTGCTGGCCGCGATGTCGCGGCGGCCCGACGCCACAGAACCCTCAAGGGAGACCCCGATGAAGACCCTCAAAGACCCTCAGACGGTCCTCGTCGCCGGCGGCGCCGGCTTCCTGGGCTCGCACCTGTGCGACCGCCTTCTCGCCGAGGGCCATCACGTGGTCTGCCTCGACAATCTGCAGACGGGCGATCTCGGCAACCTCGAACAGGCGATGAAGCGGCCGAACTTCGAGTTCATCCGCCACGATGTCGTCGAGCCGCTGCCCGCCCGTCTGATGGAACGCCGCTTCGACCGCGTCTACGACCTCGCCTGCGCCGCCTCGCCGCCGCAGTACCAGGCCGATCCCCAGCACACGATGCTGACCTGCGTGCTGGGCGTGACCCATCTGCTGGAGCTCGCGGAGAAGAGCGGCGCCCGTTTCCTGCTGACCTCGACCAGCGAGGTCTATGGCGACCCCGAGGTGCATCCGCAGCCCGAGACCTACCGCGGCAACGTCAGTTCGATCGGGCCCCGGGCCTGCTATGACGAAGGCAAGCGGGCGGCCGAGACCCTGACCTTCGACTACGACCGGCAGAACCGGGGCGTCGTGCGGGTGGCGCGCATCTTCAACACCTATGGGCCGCGCCTGTCGGCCGCCGACGGCCGGGTCGTCTCCAACCTCGTCAGTCAGGCGCTGGCGGACGAGCCGATCACGGTCTTCGGCGACGGCAGCCAGACGCGGTCGTTCTGCTACGTCGACGACATGGTCAGCGGGCTGGTCACCCTGATGGAGCACGACGGGCCGCAGCCGGGGCCGATCAACCTCGGCAACCCGGTGGAACTGAGCGTCAGCCAGTTGGTCGAGGTCGTGCTGGACCTGACCGGATCGGCGTCGGAGGTCGTCTACCGTCCGCTGCCCACCGACGACCCCCGCCGGCGCCGCCCTGACATCGGCAAGGCCGCGGCGGTGCTGGACTGGCGGCCGAGCACGTCCCTGGAGGACGGTCTGCGCCGCACGATCGACTGGTTCGACGGGGCCGCGTCCGAGGCGCGCCGCCGGGCCGCCGCGGCGGTCGGCGCCTGATGCGCCATGCAGGAGCATGGGCCGACCCTTCCGGCCGACGACAGCGGCCTTTCGTCGGTTCTCCGGCGCAACATCGTCGAGATGCGCGAGCGGCGCGAGGCGATGGAGCGGTCGGCGGGGCTGAGCGACCGCCTTGCGGCGCGGATCACCGACTTCGCAGGCAGCATGCGGTTCGTAGCGCTGCATCTGGCGCTGTTCGGCGGCTGGATACTGATCAACACGCTGGGGCCCGAGGGCTGGCGGTTCGACGCCAGTCTGGTGGTGTTGGCCATGGTCGCGTCGGTCGAGGCCATCTTCCTCTCGACCTTCATCCTGATCAGCCAGAACCGCATCTCGGACGCCGAGCGGCGCAGGGCCGAGCTGGACCTGCAGATCAACTTGCTGGCCGAGCACGAGGTGACGCGGCTGATCGATCTGGTGACCCGCATCGCCGACCGCCTGCAGGTGCCGGCGCGGGACGCCGATCTGGACGAGCTGCGCCGGGACGTGGCGCCGGGCGCCGTTCTCGACACCCTCTCCGCGCCGGAAGACGCGGAGCCGACTGGAAACACGCATGACTGACATCCTGAACCGCACCCGCACCATGCGCGCCGCCGTCGCCACGGGGCCGGGCCAGATGGAGGTGCGTGACACGCCCATGCCGGAACCCGGTCCCGGCCAGGTGCGGATCGCGCTGGAGGGGTGCGGGGTGTGCGCCTCCAACCTGACGCCGTGGGCGGGTCCCGAGTGGATGACCTTCCCGACGGACCCCGGCGGCATGGGGCACGAGGGCTGGGGCGTGGTCGACGCCGTCGGCCGGGGCGTCTCGGCAGTGAAGATCGGCGATCGGGTCGCGGCCCTGTCTCACAACAGCTACGCCGAATATGACATCGCCGACGAGGCCGCGGTGGTGGCGCTGCCCCCCGCCCTCAACGGCGAGCCGTTTCCCGGGGAGCCGTTGGGCTGCGCCTTCAACATCTTCCGCCGCAGCGGGATCAAGGCCGGCGACACCGTCGCCGTCGTCGGGGTGGGCTTTCTCGGGGCGGTGCTGACCCGGCTGGCGACCGACGCCGGCGCGCGCGTCATCGCCATCTCGCGCCGACCCTTTTCGCTGGAGCTGGCGCGGCGGATGGGCGCCGCCGAGACCATCCCGATGGAGGACCACTACGGCATCATCTCGCGGGTCAGCGACCTGACCGGCGGCGCCTTCTGCGACGTGGTCATCGAGGCGGTCGGCAAGCAGTGGCCGCTCGATCTCGCCGCCGAGCTGACCAGGGAGCGAGGTCGGCTGGTGATCGCCGGCTACCATCAGGACGGGCCGCGCCAGATCAACATGCAGCTGTGGAACTGGCGCGGGCTCGACGTGATCAACGCCCACGAGCGCGATCCCGCGGTCTATGCGCAAGGGGTGCGCGAGGCCGTCGAGGCGGTGGCGTCGGGGCGGCTGGAGACGGGCCCGCTGTTCACCCACACCTACTCGCTGGAACAGCTGGGCGAGGCGCTGGACGCGACCCGCGACCGGCCCGACGGCTTCCTGAAGGCGCTGGTGGTTATGCGATGACCGACACTTTGCTCGAACGGCCCGCATCGCTGGCGAGCCGCAAGCCCCGGATCGGCTTCCTCGGCGTCGGGTGGATCGGCCGGCACCGCATGGAGGCCATGCTTGACACCGGCGCTGTGGAGGCCGCCGCCGTCGCCGACCCGAGCGGAGAGATGCAGGCGCAGGCGGCCCCGCTCGCGCCCGGCGCGGCGTTCGTCGAGAGCTTCGATGCTCTCCTGGCGCAGGATCTCGACGGCGTCGTCATCGCCACGCCCAGCGCCATGCACGCCGAGCAGTCCCGGCAGGCGCTTGATCGGGGACTGGCCGTTTTCTGCCAGAAGCCGCTCGGCCGCACCGAAGCGGAAGTGAGGGAGGTGGTCGAGGCCGCGCGCCGGGCCGACCGGCTGTTGGCCGTCGACCTGAGCTACCGGTTCACCGAGGCGGCGCAGGCGATCCGCTCGCTCATCAAGGAGGGCGCGCTGGGCGCGGTGCATGCCGTCGACCTGACCTTCCACAACGCCTGGGGGCCGGACAAGCCGTGGTTCTACGATCCGGCGCTGTCGGGCGGCGGATGCTTGGTGGACCTGGGCGTCCATCTGGTCGATCTGGTCCTGTGGCTGCTGGAGGAGGCGGAGGTCGACCAGGTCTCGTCCGACCTGTTCGCGCAGGGGGTCCGCCTCGACCGCGCAGACGTGTGCGAGGACTACGCGCTCGCAACCCTGCGGCTCGACACCGGCGCTGTGGTGCGGCTGGCGTGTTCATGGAACCTGCCGGCGGGGCAGGAGGCGGTCATCGCCGCCACCCTGTTCGGCGCGAAAGGCGGGGCGGAGATGCGCAACGTCGGCGGCTCGTTCTACGACTTCACCGCCGAGCATTTCACCGGCACGACACGCCGGACGCTGGTTTCGCCGCCCGATGCTTGGGGCGGGCGGGCGGCCGCGGACTGGGCGCGCAGGCTGGCGGCCGGAGCGCGGTTCGATCCGGAGGTGGACGGGCTCGTCGCGGTGGCGCGGACGCTGGACCGCATCTACAGCCGTTGAGTTCTGGCGCGCCCATCAGGACTCGAACCTGAAACCGCTCGCTTAGAAGGCGAGTGCTCTATCCGATTGAGCTATGGGCGCGACGAGGGCCCGATAGCAGTCCGGGCCGCCGGTGTGAACCGGCGCCGACCGCAGCCGTTCAGGCCCGGTGCGGATCGCGACCTTCAACATCAACGGCGTCAACACCCGGCTGCCGAACCTGCTGGAATGGCTGGGCGAGGCGCAGCCCGATGTCGTCTGCCTGCAGGAGTTGAAGGCGACGGATGCCCAGTTTCCCGCCACGGCCATTCGTGACGCCGGCTACGAGCCGGTCTGGAAGGGCGAGCATCGCTGGAACGGCGTGGCGATCCTGTCCCGAATCGGCGAGCCGGTCGTCACCCGACGCGCGCTTCCGGGCGACGAGGGGGACGCCCAGAGCCGCTATATCGAAGCGGCCGTGGGCGGCGTTCTGATCGCCTCGCTCTATCTGCCGAACGGCAATCCGCAGCCCGGGCCGAAGTTCGCATACAAGCTGGCGTGGTTCGAGCGGCTGATCGACCACGCGGCCGGTCTGCTGGCGTCGGGCGCGCCGGTGGTTCTGGCGGGGGACTACAACGTCGTCCCGACCGAGAGCGACATCTACAACAGCCGCTCGTGGAAGAAGGATGCGCTGCTGCAGCCCGAGAGCCGCGCCGCCTACGCGCGCCTGCTGGATCAGGGCTGGACCGACGCGCTGCGCGAGCGGTTCCCGCACGACCCGCCGCCGTGGACCTTCTGGCAGTATTTCCGGCAGGCGTGGGAGCGGGACGCGGGCCTGAGGATCGATCACCTGCTGCTCAGCCCCTTGATCGCAGACCGGCTGAGCGACGCCGGCGTCGATCGCGAGGTGCGCGGGCGGGAGAAGGCCAGCGACCACGCGCCGACCTGGATCGTGCTGGACTGAACCGCGGAAGCTGGCCGGCCGTTACGCCGGCATGGCTCGTGCGCTGAAGGTGTTCTGCTATTCCGACGGCTTCCATTCGTGGACCGTCGCGGCCCCGTCGCGGGCCAAGGCCCTGGCGGCGTGGGGTGTGAAGCGCGACCTGTTCAAGGACGGCTCTGCAAAGGAGGTGGCCGAGGGCGGCGATCGGGAGGCGGCGCTGGCCGCGCCCGGCGAACTGATCGAGCGGGGCCTCACCGTCGACATCGGCAAGATCGAGAGGACCAAGGCGCCGAAGCCGAAGCCGGCGCGCGCCCCGAACGCCAGGGACGTGGCCCGGGCAGAGGCGCTGGAGGCGGAGCTGTCGGCGCTCGAGGCGCGGCAGGCGGCCGAAAGGGGCGAGGTCGAAGCACGGCTCGCCGCGCTCGAGCGGGAACGGGCGGCGCTCGCGACACGTCACGAGAAGGCCCTGGACGCCGCGAAGGTGAAGCTCAAGACCGCACGGGCGAAGCTCAGGCCCTAGCCGCACGCCAGGCGGCGAGGCCGCGCTCAAGGTCCGCGATCAGGTCTTCCGGCGCCTCCAGGCCGACGTGCAGCCGCAGCAGCGGTCCAGCGAGGGCGGGCGGCGACGTGCGGTGCGACAGCTGCCCGGTCTCATGGGTGATCAGGCTCTCGAATCCGCCCCAGGAATAGCCGAGGCCGAACAGCTCCAGCGCGGACATCAGGGCGTGGGCGGCCGTTTCGTCGCCGTGCATGACGAGGCCGAACAGGGAGGCGGCGCCCGTATAGTTCCGGCGCCAGAGCTCGTGCCCGACGGACGCGGGCAGGGCGGGATACAGGACCTGGGCCACCTCGGGCTGGTCTTGCAGCCAGTGCGCCACCGCCAGGGCCGAGCGCGCCTGTTCGGCGTATCGCAGCGGCAGGGTGCGAAGGCCGCGCAGGGCCAGCCAGGAGTCGTCCGGAGACACCCGCCAGCCGAGGTCCTCGATGCTTTCGCCGATCCGCCGGACGATCGTCGGGTCGCTCGCGGCCATGGAGCCCATCAGCAGGTCCGAATGGCCGCCCACGTATTTGGTGATCGCCTGAACGCTGACATCGACGCCATGCGCCAGCGGCCGGAAGGCGAGCCCGGCGGCCCAGGTGTTGTCCATCACCGTCAGGACGCCACGCTCGCGGCAGGCCGCCGCCAGCGCCGGGACGTCCAGCACCTCAAAGGTCAGCGACCCGGGCGACTCGATCAGGAGCAGGCGCGTCCGCTCGCCGAGCAGACTGATGATCTCGTCGGTCGACGCAGCGACGGGATGAAACACGGTGCTCACGCCGCGCGCCGCCATGTGGCGCGTGAGGAAGCGCCGGCTGGGGCCGTACAGACCGTCGGTGGTCAAAACCTCGTCGCCGGGACGCAGGAGCGCCGTCAGGGGCACGGTCACGGCGGCCAGCCCGGATGGGACGAGGAACACCTCGGACGCGCCTTCGAGGTCGGCCAGCGCTGCACGAAGTTCCCGGGCGGCGGACAGGTCCTCGATCCCGTAGACCGGGCCCAAAGCCGCATCCCGCATCGCGTCTGGCGTGTCGTTCAGCAGGGTCGAGGCGCGTTCGATCGGCGGTGAGACGCCGCGCCGGCCCCGCCCACGACGCGTGGCTTGGGAAATCAGGCGGGTGCGGTCGCTGCGGTCGGACATTCGGCCTCGGTCAGACTTGCGGTTCCGCTGTCAAAAGCCTCTAAAGCAGCCGGGGGCGCAAGGTCTGGCGGGTATTGGCGAGGCAGGATGCGAGTGGACGGAATCGGGCGATGGCGGACGGCGGGCGCCGCGGCGCTGGCGTGTCTGGCCTTGGCGGCCTGCGGGCGGGGCGACCGTGGCGACACACCGGAGCCCGCCGCTGAATCGCCGGCGTTGACCGATACCGCCGCCCCCGCCTTCGCCAGCCCGACCCTGGCTGCGGTCAAGCGGCGCGGACGCCTGAACTGCGGCGTGCACGAGGGGCTGGTCGGCTTCGCCTTCACCGACAACCGGGGGCAGTGGCGCGGGTTCGACGCCGATTTCTGCCGCGCCGTCGCGGCGGCGGTGCTGGGCGACCCGGACGCCGTGCGGTTCGTGCCGTTGACCAGCAGCCAGAGGTTCTCGGCGCTGCGCTCGGGCCGCATCGACGTGCTGTGGCGCTCCACCTCGTGGACGCTGGCGCGGGAGGCGGGCGAAGGGGTGCGGTTCGCCGGGATCAACTATTACGACGGGCAGGGTTTTCTGGTGCGGCGGTCGCTCGACCTCGCCAGCGCCGCCGAGCTGAACGGGGCCCGTATCTGCGTGCAACGGGCGTCGACTTCAGAGCTCAATGTCTCGGACTGGTTCCGGGCCCGCGGGATCGAGTACACGCCGGTGGTCACCGCGAACGAAGAGGCGGCGCGGGCCGCCTATGGGCGGGAAGATTGTGACGCCTTCAGCGCTGACGTGTCCGCCCTCGCGGCGGCGCGAACGACGCTCGCGAACCCCGAGCAGCACGCCCTGCTGCCGGACGTGATCTCCAAGGAGCCGCTGGGACCGGCGGTGAAGCGCGGCGACGAGGCGTGGACCTCGGTAATCCGCTGGACCCTCAATGCGCTGGTGCTGGCTGAGGAACTCGGCGTCACGGCGGAGAACGCCGACCAGATGGCGGAAGAGAGCCGCGACCCCCGCGTCCGGCGGTTGTTGGGCGAGGAGGGGGACTTCGGCGCCCTGCTGGGCCTCCGCCCGGACTGGGCCCGGTCGGCCATCAAGGCGCGCGGAAACTACGGCGAAATCTTCGCCCGGAACGTCGGAGCCGATTCATCGCTCGACCTGGCGCGCGGGCTCAACGCACAATGGAACGCAACGCCGGGCGGATTGATCTACGCCCTGCCCATCAGGTAACCAGATCGGCCGGGGGCCGGGGGAACGCATGGAAACGACGACGAAACGCGGCGGAGTCCCGCTGTATATCTGGATGCTGGTCGGCTTCGTGGTCGGCCTCGGGGGCGGTCTGTTCGTCAATCTGACGGGGCAGGAGGTCATCCCGTGGGTGATGGACATCATCCAGGCCGTCGGACAGATCTTCCTCCGCCTGCTGTTCATGCTGGTCCTGCCGCTGCTGTTCGCCGCGCTCGCCGTCGGCGTCGCCGAGATGGGCGACCTGAAATCGCTGGGACGCGTCGGCTTCAAGACGCTGGTCTTCACCGTCATGGTTTCGGCGATCGCCGTGGCCATCGGTCTGGGCATGGTCAACCTGTTCCGGCCGGGCGACGGCGTCGATCCCCTTCTGGCGCAGCAGCTGCTGGCTGACGGGGCGGAGGGCGCCTCGGCCATCGTCGGCAATGCGCCCAAGAGCATCGAGGCGGGCCAGTTCTTCCTCGACATGATCCCGTCGAACGTGGTCACGGCCGCTGCCGAGAACCAAATTTTGCCGGTCATGGTGTTCGCCCTGATCTTCGGGATCGGCATGGTGATGGCCAAGAGCGCCGCGACGGACCGGCTGCAGGAGACCCTTCAGGGCCTGCTCGAGGTTATGATGAAGCTCATCAACCTCGTCATCAAACTGGCTCCCTTCGCCATCGCGGCGCTGATGTTCAACTTGGCGGCGGTGTTCGGCTGGGATCTGCTGATCCGGCTGGGCGCCTATGCGGCCGTCGCCGTCGGCGCGATGGCCATCCACATGTTCATCGTCTACCCGCTGCTGGTCTGGACCTTCGGCGGCATGAACCCTCTGACCTTCGCCAGGGGCGTGCGCGAGCCCTTCGTGGTCGCCTTCTCCACCGCCTCGTCCAACGCCACCCTGCCGATCGCGATCAAGGCGGCCGAGGAGAAGCTGATGCTCCCTCGGCGGATATCCCGATTTGTGCTGACAGTCGGCGCGACGGCGAACCAGAACGGCACCGCCCTGTTCGAGGGCGTGACCGTGCTGTTCCTCGCCCAGTTCTTCGGCGTCGAGCTCAGCATCGGGCAGCAGCTGATCGTGATGCTGGTCTGCATCCTGGGCGGCATCGGCACGGCGGGCGTTCCCGCCGGTTCGCTGCCGGTAATCGCCTTGATCCTCGTCATGGTGGGCGTGCCGGCGGAGGGCATCGGCCTGATCCTGGGCGTCGACCGCTTCCTCGACATGTGCCGGACGACGCTGAACGTCACGGGCGATCTGGTCGCGGCGACCGTCGTGTCCCGCGGCGAGAGCGACGACGTGATCCCGGCCGGGCTGGCGGAGCCGGTGGCGCCCCCGGCCTAGCCGGTCTCGACCGGCGTATCCTCGCGCCCGCCCCATTCGGCCCAGCTGCCGTCGTAGAGGCGCGACGAACGGCCGAGCACGGCGAGTCCAAGGCTGAGGATGGCGGCGGTGACGCCGGAACCGCAGGTGGTGATCGCCGGGCGGTCCGGATCGACGCCGGCCTCGTGCAGGGCCGCCTCGAGCGCCGCGCCCCGCTTCATGGTTCCGTCCGCTTCGATGAGCCGGCCGAACGGCAGGTTGATCGCGCCCGGCATGTGGCCGGCGCGCAGGCCGGGCCGCGGCTCGGGCTCCTGACCGCTGAAGCGGCCGGCGGAACGGGCGTCGACCACCTGCTGACCCTCCGCTAGCGCCGCTCTGACCTCATCCGTGTCCGCCAGGAACCCGGGTCGGGGCGCAGCTTCGAATCGAGCAGGCGACGGACGTCCGGGCGGCCCTGACACGACGGGCCGCTGCTCGGCGAGCCACTTCGGCAGGCCGCCGTCCAGCACCTGCACACGCGCCGCCCCCATGGCCCGCAGCATCCACCAGACCCTCGGCGCGGATCGGAGCCCAACGGTGTCGTAAACGACGATGCGATCGTCGGCGGCGAGGCCGAGGCGTCCCATCCGTTCGGCGAAATCCCCGGGCGACGGCAGCATGTGGGGCAGGGGGGACGACTGGTCCGAACTGGCCTCAAGATCGAAGAACACCGCGCCGGGGATGCGGGCGGCGTCAAAATCCGGACGGCCGTCGCGACCGTCGAGATGCCAGCTCGCGTCCACCACACGAAGGTCCGGCTGGCCCAGACGGGCGGCCAGTTCGTGCGTGGAGATCAGTGGAGGCGGTTGGCTCATGCCACGAGCCTACCACCGGCGGCCCATCGTCAGGAACGGCCAAGCACCAGCTGGATCACGTCTGTGCGCCCCGAGCGAAAGCCGGCCTCACAATACGCCAGATAGAACCGCCACAGACGGCGGAAGCGCTCGTCGAACCCGCCCATGCGACGAATGTCGGCCCAGGCGGTCTGGAACCGTTCGTCCCAGATCTTCAGCGTCTCGCCATAGTCCGGTCCGAAGCGCTCGACGCCGCGCCACTGCAGCCCCGCGCGGTCGATCACCGGAGCGAGCCGCTCTTCCGAAGGCAGCATGCCGCCGGGGAAGACGTATTTCTGGATGAAGTCGGGCCGGCTGTTGTAGTCGTCGAACAGGGCGTCATCGATGGTGATGATCTGGAACCCGGCCCGTCCGCCGGGGACCAGCACATCGTGGATCTTGCGGAAGTAGGTCGGCCAGTATTCGCGGCCGACCGCCTCGAACATCTCGATCGAGGCGACGCGGTCGAAGCGGCCTTCGACATCCCGGTAGTCGATCAGCTGGATATCCGTCCGCTCGGCCAGCCCGGCCTCGAACAGCCGCTTCCGGGCGAAGTCGTGCTGTTCGCGCGAGATGGTGACGCCGGTGACCCGGGCGCCGATCTCCTTGGCCGCGAACTCCGCGAACCCGCCCCAGCCGCAGCCGATCTCCAGCACCGAATGACCCGACTGCAGCTCCATCATCCGGGCCAGCGACGCGTATTTCTCATGCTGCGCCGCCTCGAGCGCCATGACCGGACGCGTGAACCGGGCCGAGGAATAGGTCATCGAGGGGTCGAGCCAGGCCGCATAGAAGGCGTTGCCGAGGTCGTAATGGGCGTGGATGTTCTTGCGCGATCCGGCCCGGCTGTTGCGCCGCCGGCGGTGCGCCAACCGGTTGACGATCCGCATCAGGGGGTTGCCGTCGACGACCCGGCGGATGTGGTCGTAGTTCTCGGCCACGGCCTCGAGCAGGGTCGCCAGCTGCGGCGTTTCCCACTCGCCCGCCATGTAGCCCTCGGCGAAGCCGATATCGCCCGACGCCAGCACCCGACCGGCGAACCGGTAGTCGCGCACGTCGAGCGTGGCCGAGACGCCGGGCCGATCTCCAGTCAACTGGTGTATCTGGCCGTTCGGCAGCTGAACGGTCAGGCGGCCAAAGGTCCAGTTCGAGGCGAGCAGACGCAGCAGGAGCGAGAAGCCCCGCGGGGTGCGGGCCGGCGCGTCCGGCAGCTCTGCGGTGACAGAGGTCATGAGCGCGATCCTCCGGCCACACGGGTCCCGAGGTCAATCCCCTGAAGAACTCCGTTCGGTCGAGACGGTCTTGAGTGCATCCAGCGCCCGCATCCGCGCCGCCTCGTGTTCGACGATCGGCCGGGGGTAGGTCTTCCCCAACTGGACCCCCGCCGCCTGCAGGACGTCCGGCGGCGCCGTCCATGGCGCATGCAGCCAGCGGTCGGGCAGCCGTCCGAGTTCCGGGACCCAGCGGCGGACGTATCGGCCGTCTCCATCGAACTTCTGCCCTTGCGTGACCGGATTGAAGATTCGGAAGTACGGTGAAGCATCCGCGCCGGATCCCGCGACCCACTGCCAATTCTGCACATTCGACGCCCGGTCGGCGTCGACCAGCGTGTCCCAGAACCACGCCTCGCCCTCGCGCCAGTCGATCAGCAGATGTTTGATCAGGAAGGAGGCGACGATCATCCGCACCCGGTTGTGCATGAATCCGGTCGCCCAGAGCTCCCGCATCCCGGCGTCGACCATCGGATAGCCGGTCCGCTCGCGCTTCCAGGCGGTCAGCGCTTCGGGTTCGTTCCGCCAGGGCATGGAGTCGTATTCCGGGCGGAAGGCCCGCTCGGCGATCTGGGGGAAGGCGTGCAGCAGGTGGGCCGAGAATTCCCGCCAGCCGATCTCCGCGATGAACTTGTCAGCCTCCGACTCCGGAGCGCGTCCCTCCGTTCCTGCCTGCCGAACCGCAGCCACCGCGCGCCATGGGCTGATCTCGCCGAAGTGGAGATGGGGCGACAGGCGGCTGGTGGCGTCCTCTCCCGGCCGATCGCGGCCGCGGCTATAGCCATTCAGGCCGCCGCCGACGAAGGCCGACAGCGCCGCCGTGGCTCCCGTCTCACCCGGCGCCCAGTCGAAGCCCCGCGACCAGTCGGGGTCCGACGGGTGCAGACCCCAGTCGGACAGGTCGTCCGACACGGGTTCGGCCGGCGTCTCGATCCACTGAGGGCCGGTCGTGTGCGGCGGCGTCTTGGCCTGCGCCAGCAACGCCTTCAGAAACGGCGTGAACACTCTGTAAGGCGCACCCGAGCCGTTCAGCACCTCCCCCGGACGGCACAGGAGCGCGCCGTTGTAGCCCTTGCACTCCACCCCATCGGCGGCCAGGCCGTGGGCGATGTCGGCGTCCCGCTCCCACGCCTCCGGCTCGAACAGCCGGTTCATGAAGACGACGTCCGCGCCGGTCTCTGTGATCAGCCGGTGCAACTCGGCCTCGCTGTCGCCGCGGCGCAGGATCAGGCGCGAGCCCCGCGCCTGCAGGGAGGCGTCGAGCGCCCGCAGCGACTTGTCCAGCCACCACAGCGAGGCGGCGCCCATCGGGCGGACGCGGGCGCCCTGATCGAGGATGTACACCGGCAGGATCGGCCGCCCCGTCTCCGCCGCGTGGTTCAGGGCAGGATTGTCGGCGAGCCGCAGATCCTGCCGGAACCAGAGGATGACAGGGCGGTCGTCGGCCTTGATGGTCACGCGGCGAGGCTCCGTGGTAGCTTGCGATCCTCGTCTTCATACGCCACCTGACGCCGCAGGGATGCGGCGCGGGCCGCGTGCGCAGCTGAAAGCGGAATCTCGCAGTGTCCAAGCCGAACGCCGTCATCGACCTCAACGACGGGCTGACGCGCCCGGTCTCCATCGGAGGCGGCCAGCGCATCGTCTTCATCGCCGGGCCGTGCCAGCTGGAAAGCCGCCAGCACGCGCTGGAGATGGCTCATGCGCTGAAGGAGATCGGCGAGCGGCTGAACGTCGGGATCATCTACAAGACCAGCTTCGACAAGGCGAACCGCACCTCGGCGAGCGCCGCGCGGGGGTTCGGGCTGGAAGGCTCGCTCCCGATCTTCGCAGAGATCCGCGAAGTCACCGGCCTGCCGGTCCTGACGGACGTCCACACCGAGGAACACTGCCGCATCGCGGCGCAGGCCGTGGACGTGCTGCAGATCCCCGCCTTCCTGAGCCGCCAGACCGACCTGCTGCTGGCCGCGGCCGCCACGGGCAAGGCGATCAACATCAAGAAGGGCCAGTTCCTCGCGCCCTGGGACATGAAGAACGTCATCGCAAAGGTCGTCGGCGCGGGCAATCCGAACGTCATGGCCTGCGAACGGGGCGCGAGCTTCGGCTACAACACCCTGGTCAGTGACATGCGCGCCCTGCCGATCCTGCGCGAGATCGGCTGCCCCGTGGTGTTCGACGCCACCCACAGCGTGCAGCAGCCGGGCGGGCAGGGGACTTCCTCGGGCGGGCAGCGGGAGTTCGTGCCGGTGCTGGCGCGGGCCGCGGTCGCGGTCGGCGTGGACGCCGTCTTCATGGAAACCCATCAGGACCCGGACAACGCGCCCTCGGACGGTCCGAACATGGTCCCGCTGAACCAGTTCGAGGGCTTGGCGGCGGAACTGATCGCCTATGACGACCTGACCAAGGCCCGGATGGCGGCCATTCCCCTTTCTGGGGCGCACTGAATCCGATAGGCCAAGGGGCATGGCTGACCGGACGCTCGACCTCGGACAACTGCAGGCCCTGCTGGAGCGGGTGCGCGGCGTCACCGTGGCGTGCGTTGGCGACCTGATGCTGGACCGCTACGTCTATGGCGAGGTCAGCCGGATTTCGCCCGAGGCCCCGATCCCGGTGCTGAGCACGACCCGCCGCACGGCCATGCCCGGCGGCGTCGGCAATGTCGCGCGCAACGTCGCGGCGCTGGGGGGCGTCGCCCGGCTGGGCGCCGTGGCCGGGCAGGACGCCGCCGGCGACGAACTTGCGGCCCTGATCGCGGCCGAGCCGGGGATCGAGGACGCGGTCGAGCGGCGCGCCGGCGTCGCCACCATCGTCAAGACCCGCTTCGTCGCCTCCGGCCAGCAACTGCTGCGCCTCGATGAGGAAGTCTCGGCGATGATGGGGGATGAAAGCGCCGCCTTTACAGGCGCGTCCGTCTATCTTCTGTCTGACTACGCCAAGGGCGTCGTCAGCGATCTGCTGATCGGTCAGGCGTTGAAGGCGGCGCAGGCGAGCGGCGCTCCGGTGGTGGTCGACCCCAAGGGCCGCGATTTCGCCCGCTACGGCGCGGTCGATCTGATCAAGCCGAACGCCAGCGAGCTGGCGGCCGCCACCGGCCTGCCGGTCGACACCGACGAACAGGTCGAGGCGGCCCTCGAGGCGCTGCTGCGCCAGAGCACGGCGAGGGCGGTGGTGGTCACCCGCGCCGGCAAGGGCATGACTCTGATGCGGCGGGGAGAACCGGCCCGCCACTTCGCCGGCCGCGCGCGCGAGGTGTTCGACGTCTCCGGCGCCGGCGACACCGTGCTGGCGGCGCTGGGACTGGCGCTGGGCGCGGGCGCCGCGCTGGAGACCGCCATCGAGTTCGCCATCCTCGCCTCGGGCGTGGTGGTCGGCAAGGCGGGCACCGCCGTGGTGACGCCGGCGGAGCTGATCGACGCCGAGATGACCCAGCACGCCGCTGGGGCCCACGCCAAGGTCATGCCGCTCGACGAACTGGCGCATGTGGTCGAGGGCTGGAAACGGCAGGGGTTGAAGGTCGGCTTCACCAACGGCTGTTTCGACATCCTGCACCGCGGCCACGTCGCCTATCTGGCGCAGGCGCGCGGCTGGTGCGACCGGCTGGTGGTGGCGCTGAACACAGACGCCTCGGTGCGGCGGTTGAAGGGCGAGGGGCGGCCGATCAACGATCTGGACAGCCGCGCAGTCGTCATCGGCGGCCTCGCCAGCGTCGATCGCGTTACGGCCTTCGACGACCCCACGCCGCTGGCGCTGATCGAGCGGCTGCGCCCGGACGTGTTGATCAAGGGCGCGGACTACACGCGCGAGGGCGTGGTCGGCGGCGATCTGGTCGAGAGCTGGGGCGGCGAGGTGCGGCTGGCGCAGTTCGAGGACGGCTATTCCACCACGGGCACGATCGCCCGCATGAAGGACGAAGCATGAGCCGGCGTCGGATGATCGTGGTCACCGGCGGCGCCGGCTTCATTGGCTCCAACATCGTCGCCCGCCTGTGCGCCGAGGGTCGGCGGGACATCGTCGTCTGCGACCGGCTGGAAGGCGCCGAACTGGGCAAGTGGAAGAACCTGGCGAAACACCCGATCGCCGACTTCTGGTCGCCCGAGGAGCTGTTCGCCCAACTGGAGCGGCACGCCGACAGAATCGAGGCCATCGTCCACATGGGCGCGATCTCGTCGACCACCGAAGCCGACGCGGACCTGATCCTGCGGACCAACTTCAGCCTGTCGCGAGACCTGTGGGACTGGTGCGCGGGGCGTCAGGCGCGCTTCGTCTACGCCTCGTCGGCCGCCACCTACGGCGACGGCGGACTGGGGTTCGAGGACGCCGACAATCTTCGGTCATTGTCTGCGTTGCGACCGCTAAACGCCTATGGATATTCGAAATATCTGTTCGACCAGTATGCGGCGCGCCAGGCCGGTTCGGGGAACGCGCCGGCCCAGTGGGCGGGGCTGAAGTTCTTTAACGTCTACGGGCCCAACGAGTACCACAAGGCCGGAATGAAGTCGGTCGTGGCCCAGATCTGGCCCAAGGTGGCGGCGGGCGAGCCGGTGACCCTGTTCCGGTCGCACAACCCCGCCTACGAGGACGGCGGCCAGATGCGGGATTTCGTCTTCGTCGACGACGTGGTGGACATCGTCGAATGGCTGCTGGAGGCGCCCGAGGTGTCGGGGGTGTTCAACGCCGGTTCGGGCCAAGCTCGCTCGTTCCTGGACCTGGCCCACGCCACCTTCGCGGCGGCGGGCCGGGAGCCCCGGGTCGCCTACGTCGACACGCCTGAAAGCATCCGCGACAAGTACCAGTATTTCACCGAGGCCCGGATGGACCGCATCCGCGCCGCGGGCTTCGCCGGCCAGTCGACGCCGCTGGAGGAGGGCGTCCGTCGCTACGTGCAGGGCTTCCTCGACACGGTGGATCCCTACCGGTGAGGCGCTCACGGCTGACGTTCCGGCAGTGGGTCGGCTGGTTCGGCCTCGCTTTCGTGCTGCTGCTGGCGGCGGCCGTCGCCGTGTGGCGGGGCGACATCCTCAGGGCCGGGCTGGATCCGCAGGTGCCCTTCCAGACCTATCGGCCGCCGCCCCCGCCGAACTACGGCGATCCGGCGGCCTGGGCGCTTCGGGATGCGCGCACGCCGCAGTCGGGTCCCGCGGCGGTCTTCTTCGTCCACTCCACCACCTATGACGGCGGCGGCCACTGGAACGGGCCGATCGGCGACCGTGACGCGGACGCCTGGCTGCGGCGCGTGGTCCTGCCCAACTACGCCGGGCCGTTCGCCCGCGCGGGAGCCATCAGTGCGCCGCGCTATCGGCAGGGCAGCCTCTACACCCGTCTCACGCTGCGCGAGGACGCTCGCGAGGCGCGCGCCTTCGCCTGGCGCGATATCGTCGCCGCCTTCGACGCATGGCTCGCCCGCCATCCGGACGGCCCGATCGTTCTGGCAGGCGTCGAGCAGGGCGGCGATCTGGTCGAGCGGCTGGTGCGCGAACGGGTGGCGCCCGACCCGGCTCTCCGCGCTCGGCTCGTCGCGGCCTATCTGATGGACACGATCGCGGCCGCTGAAGGCCTTTCCCCGCAGGTCCCGGCCTGCTCGACCCGCGCCCAGACTAGCTGTGTGGTCGGCTGGTCTCCCGTAGGCGAGGGCGACGACGGCGCCGCGCGACGGCGGCTTCGGCGAGCGCTCGTCTGGGATGAACGCGGTCGCTTGACCGACCTGCATGGCCGTCCCGCCCTGTGCGTCAATCCGGTGACCGGCTCGACCGACACCCGGCCGGTCGAGGCGCGCGCGCACAAGGGGGCGACCAATGCGACGGGGCTGGAATGGGGCGCCCGGCCCGCCCTGATGGCGCGCGAGATCGCCACCCAGTGTCGGGACGGAATCCTGCGGCACACGGAGCCGGCGACCGAGTCCTTCCGTGAGACGGGCGGCTGGGCGGATCGCAGGAAATCGCGTCCATACAATCTGTTCTACGGCGACATTGAAGCGGACGTTCAGGCGCGCCTGACCGCTTGGCAGGCGAAGCAGGTCGCCTAGTCGGCGCCCGGCCGGTCGTTGCGCCAGTCGAACAGCGCCTCGAGCGTCCGCACCGCCTCGCCGCGCGGAGAGGTCAGATCGGGGTCGCGGCCCAGCACCAGCCGGGCGTCGTCGGACGCTGCGAGCATCAGGGCGCGGTGCCGGATCGGATCAGCGAAGCGGTAGGCGGGGAAGCCGCTCTGTTTCAGGCCCAGAGGGTCGCCGCCGCCGCGCAGCCGGAAGTCCTCCTCGGCGATCTCGAAGCCGTCCTCCGTGCGCCGCAGCGTCTCCAGCCGGGTCCGGGCGGTCTCACCCAAGCCGTCCTCGCCGCCGCCGTACAGCAGGATGCAGGCGCTGCTCTTGGCCCCCCGGCCCACCCGACCGCGGAGCTGGTGGAGCTGCGCCAGGCCGAAGCGGTCGGCGTGTTCGATCACCATGATGGTCGCGTTCGGCACATCGACGCCGACCTCGACCACGGTCGTCGCCACCAGCAGGGGCAGGCGGCCGTCGGCGAAGTCGGCCATGACCGCCTCGCGCTCGGCGCCCGGCATCTGTCCATGCGCCAGACCGACCTCGATCTTCAGGATGCGCCGCAGGTCGGCGGCGCGCGCCTCGGCCGCGGCGAGATCCGAGGCCTCGCTCTCGGCGACTAGGGGGCAAATCCAGTAGGCCTGCGCGCCCGCGTCGATGGCCGCCCTCAATCGTTTCGCCACCTCTCCAATGCGGGCCAGCGGCAAAACGGCGGTGGCGACCGGGGTGCGACCCGGCGGCTTCTCGGTCAGGCGGGACACCTCCAGCTCGCCGTACTGGGTCAGCTCCAGCGTGCGCGGGATCGGCGTCGCCGACATGGTCAGCAGGTGGACGCCGCCGGTGCGCGGATCGCCCTTGGCCTGCAGCCGCTGGCGTTCGTTGACGCCGAAGCGGTGCTGTTCGTCGATGACCGCCAGCGCAAGCCGGTCGAACCGCACGGCGTCCTGGAACAGGGCGTGGGTGCCGATGGCGACGGCGGCCTCTCCCGACGCCAGCGCGGACAGACGGGCGCGGCGCTCTCCAGGCGTGTCACGGCCGGTCAGCAGGACGGTCGTGACGCCGGCCGCCTCCAGCATCGGGCCGAGCCGCTGGAAATGCTGGCGGGCGAGGATCTCGGTCGGCGCCATCAGGGCGGCCTGAAAACCCGAGGCGGCCGCGTCGGCCATGGCGAGCGCGGCGACCGCGGTCTTGCCGGACCCGACGTCCCCCTGCAGCAGGCGGCCCATCTGTTCGCCGGAGGCGAGGTCGCGGCGGATCTCCGCCACCGCCTGCTGCTGCGCGCCCGTCAGCTGGAAGGGCAGGGACTCCAGCAACAGCCGGGACGCATGGCCGGGCTGAATGACAGCGGCGGGCGTGATCTGGCGCGCTCTGCGGCGGCGTGCGAGGGCCAACTGGTGTGCGAACAGTTCGTCGTAGGCGAGCCGCTGCCGCGCGGGCGTGTCGGGCGACAGGTCCATCTCCGAAGCGGGCGCATGCAGCGCCGCCAGCGCGGGCCGCCATCCCGGCCAGCGGTTCTTCGCGAGCCAGGCCGGGTCCTGCCACTCGGGCAGGTCGGGGGCGAGCGCCAAGGCCTGCTGGACCAGTTTGCGCAAGACGCGCGACGTCAGCCCCTGCGTCGCCGGGTAGACGGGCTCGACGGCGGCGATCTCGTCGGCCTGATCCAGCCGATAGACGTCCGGGTGGACGATCTGGACCTCGTTGTTGAAGCGCTCGACCTTGCCGCTCACCAGCCGCCGCTCGCCCTTGGGGAGCAGCCGGTCGATATGTTGCGCCGAGCCGCCGAACCAGATCAGGTGGACGAAGCCGGTGTCGTCGGTGGCGCGGACCTTGATGGGCGCGCCCGGCTTTCCGGGTACGATCAGGCGGTCGACGGCGACTTCGAAGACCCCGACCTGACCCTCGACCGCGTTGGTGGCCGTCATCGGGCGGCGCACGATCAGGCCGGACGGCGAGAGGAACAGCAGGTCGCGGACCAGCCCGCCCGCCAGCTTCTGGACGAGCGGCAGCACCTTGGGCCCCACGCCCTTGAGGGTGGAGACTTCCGCAAACAGGGGAAAGAGAATCTGCGGCCTCATGGCCGGACAGCATAGCTGGCGAAACGCGCGGGGGAACGCTATCTGACCGCTCCTGTTTACGACCGACCGGGCAAGGATTCTTGTGGCCGACATCGACGCACGTCCGAACGAGGACCGCCGGGAGCGGCTGGGCCGGATCGCCTTCCGCGCCTGGCGCCGGGGCTTCCGCGAGGCCGACCTGGTTCTGGGGCCGTTCGTCGATCAGGTCGGGGCGACCCTGTCTGACGACGACCTGGACTCACTGGAGGCTCTGCTTGGCTGGGACGACGACCACGAACTGTACGCCTGGATCATCGGCACGGCGCCGACGCCTCCTGAGTTCGAGACCCCTGTGATGTTGAAGATCCGCCGCTTCATGAGCGACCATGTCGCCGCCGCCGTGGCCGAGGGCGCGGGTTGATGGACGGAGCGGCTCCGAAACGCGGCGATCAGGAACTCGGCGGAGCGCCCGAGGGTCTGGACGCCCTGACCGTCGCCGAACGGCTGAAGGCGGACGGCGGCGTCGGCGTCTTCGTCGCCCGCGACTACGCCCGCATGGGCGAGTTCGTTCAGGCGTTCCGTTTTTTCGTGCAGGATATTGAGGTGCTTGAGTTCCCGGCGTGGGATTGCCTGCCTTACGATCGGCTGAGCCCCACGTCGTCGGTGTCCGCTGAGCGCATGGCGGCGCTGACCCGGCTGGCGCAGCGGCCCGCCGACGACAGCCGCCCGGTGCTCGTCGTGACCACGGTCAGCGCGGCCATGCAGCGGACGCCCCCGCGCGAGGTGACCTGCGGGGCCGGGTTCGAGACCACGGTTGGACTGGACCTCGATACGGCGGCGCTGGAACGGTATTTCGCCGCCAACGGCTACATGCGCGCCTCGACCGTGTCGGAGCGGGGCGAGTTCGCGGTCCGGGGGGGCGTCATCGACGTGTATCCGCCCGGCTTCGAGGAGCCGGTTCGCCTCGATATGTTCGGTTCGGAGCTGGAGTCGATCCGCACCTTCGATCCGGGCACCCAGCGCTCCACCGGCCAGCTGCGCGACGTGTCGCTGGCGCCGGTGTCGGAGGCGCTGCTGGACGCCGACAGCATCTCCCGGTTCCGCACCGGCTATCTGGAACTGTTCGGCGCGGCGGGCGATGATCCCCTCTACGCGGCGATCAGCGAGGGCGCCCGGCGGCAGGGCATGGAGCACTGGCTGCCGCTGCTCTACGAGCGGCTGGAGACGCTGTTCGACTATCTGCCCGACGACGCGCGCGTGTTCCTCGACAATCAGGCCGAGGCGGCGCGGGCCGAGCGGTGGACCCTGACCCGCGACGCCTACGAGGCGCGGCGCGACGCCGCCATGGGCAAAGGGGGGTCGGCCTACCGGGCCTTGCCGCCCGAGCGGCTGTATCTGACCGAGGGTGACTGGAACACAGCTCTGGCCGGGCGGTGGGTGCGCCGGCTGTCGCCGTTCCAGGGACCAGGCGAGGACGCGGGCGGGCGGCTGGGCCGAAGCTTCGCCGCCGAGCGGGCGCAGGACAGCGTCAACCTGTTCGAGGCCGTGGCCCGACACGCGCAGGCGGTGAACAAGGCCGGGAAGCGCGTCCTGTTCGCCTCGTGGACCGAAGGTTCGTCGGAGCGCCTGGCCGCGATGCTGGCGGACCACGGGCTGGAGCATGTGCTGCCGGTCCGCGGCTGGGCCGACGTCCTGACCGCGCCGAAGGACATCTACCTGCGCGGGGTTCTGCCGGTCGAGCATGGCTTCGAGACCGACGCGGTCGCGGTCATTTCCGAAACCGACATCCTCGGCGACCGGCTGGCGCGGCCGCGCAAGAAGCGCCGCGCCTCCAACTTCCTCGCCGAAGCCTCGGCCCTGACGACCGGCGATCTGGTGGTTCACCTCGATCACGGCATCGGCCGCTACGAGGGCCTCAAGACCCTGGAGATCCAGGAGGCGCCGCACGACTGCCTCGAACTGCTCTACGCCGGCGACAGCAAGCTCTACCTGCCGGTCGAGAACATCGACCTGCTGACCCGTTACGGCAGCGACTCCGACGGCGCGCAGCTGGATCGTCTGGGCGGCGCCGGCTGGCAGGCGCGCAAGGCCAAGGCCAAGGCGCGCCTTCGCGACATGGCCGAGGGACTGATCGCGCTGGCGGCGAAGCGGTCGCTGCGGACCTCGGACCCCATCGTCCCGCCGCACGGCCTGTTCGACGAGTTCTGCGCCCGGTTCCCCTACGAGGAGACAGACGACCAGCTGAACGCCATCGGCGACGTGCTGGAGGATCTAGGCAAGGGCACCCCGATGGATCGTCTGATCTGCGGAGACGTCGGCTTCGGCAAGACCGAGGTGGCCCTCCGCGCCGCTTTCGTCGTGGCCATGACCGGCCAGCAGGTTGCCGTGGTTTGTCCGACGACTTTGCTGGCCCGGCAGCATTTCAAGACCTTCAGCGAGCGTTTCGCAGGCTGGCCGATCAAGGTGCGGCACCTGTCGCGGATGGTGACGGCGCGGGACGCGGCCGAGACGCGGGCGGGGCTAAAGGACGGCTCGTTCGAGATCGTCGTCGGCACCCACGCCGTGCTGAGCGAACAGGTCGGGTTCAAGGACCTGGGCTTGGTGATCGTCGACGAGGAGCAGCACTTCGGCGTCAGGCACAAGGAGAAGCTGAAGTCCCTCCGCGCCGACGTCCACCTGCTGACCCTGACCGCGACGCCGATCCCGCGGACGCTGCAGATGGCGCTGTCGGGCATCCGCGAGATGTCGATCATCGCCACGCCGCCGGTCGACCGGCTGGCGGTGCGCACCTACGTCACGCCGTGGGACCCGGTGCTGGTGCGCGAGGCCCTGCTGCGCGAGAAATACCGCGGCGGTCAGGCCTATTACGTCGTGCCGCGCCTGTCGGACCTGCCGGACATCGAGCAGTTCCTTCGCGAGAAGGTGCCCGAGATCAAGTTCGTCGTCGGCCACGGCCAAATGTCGCCGACCCAGCTCGAAGACGTGATGAGCGCCTTCTACGACGGCAGCTACGACCTGCTGCTGTCGACCACGATCGTTGAGTCCGGACTTGATGTTCCGACGGCCAACACATTGATCGTGCACAAGGCCGACATGTTCGGCCTCGCCCAACTGCACCAGATTCGCGGCCGCATCGGGCGGGCCAAGGCGCGCGCCTTCGCCTATCTGACGACGCCGCCGGATCGGCCCGTCAGCCTGTCGTCGGAACGGCGGCTGCAGGTGCTGCAGTCGCTCGACAACCTCGGCGCCGGTTTCCAGCTGGCCAGCCACGATCTGGACCAGCGCGGCGGCGGCAACCTGCTGGGCGACGAGCAGTCGGGCCACATCCGCGAGGTCGGCGTCGAGCTGTACCAGCAGATGCTCGAGGACGCGGTGGCCGAACTGCGCCAGTCGGGCGAGGGCGCCGGCGTACCCGACCGCGGCTGGTCTCCGGCCATCAATGTGGGGGCGGCGGTCCTGATTCCAGAGGATTACGTCCCGGACCTGAACGTGCGACTCAGCCTGTATCGCCGTCTCTCAGACGCGGAGAACTCGGAGAGCCGCGAGGCCCTGGCCGCCGAATTGATCGACCGCTTCGGCCCGCTGCCCGACGAGGCGAAGCAGCTGCTGCGCATCGTCGGCATCAAGGCCAACTGCAAGACGGCCTGCATCGAACGCATCGACATCGGGCCCAAGGGCGCGGTCCTGACCCTGCGCGACAACAGCTTCCCCAATCCGATGGGGCTGGTGGGGCTGATCCAGAAGAACCACGCCTTCTGGAAGATACGGCCCGATCAGAAGATCGTCGTGAAGGGCGAGTGGGACACCGCCGCCGAACGGCTGAAGGTGGCGGAGCGGATCACCACCGATCTGGCGCGGGTGGCGAAGGCGGCCTAGTCGCAGCCGGGAGCGACGGTTTCGAAGCGTTCGTCCCACCACGCCTGCCAACGCGCCTGAAGGTCGGCGAGAGCCGCCTCGGACAGGCCGTAGGTCGTCAGGGTCAGCATGGTCGAGCCGCGCGGCTTCTTCTCCGTCGGCGGCTGATCCACCACGACCAGCAGGCCGTCGCCCCAGGCGTCGACGGTGACGCCCATCTGGTGACGCGCGGTGAACCAGACCTGACCGGCGGAGGCGTCCGGCCCCAGCGGCCCGGCCCACGGCTCGCCCGCGGCCGGCGCCGCATCGAGGCCCAGCAGCGATCGGCCCAGCTGGTCCTCCCGCGGCGGCCCGGAGAAGAACAGGGTCCGGCGCGTCTGGCCCGGGTGGCGGGCGAAGGCGAAGGCCAGCTGCCAGGTGAACGAAATCCAGCCCTCGATCATGCCGTCGAAGACGTCCGACCAGTCGCCGGCCGGGGCCGAGCGGACGACGCGCACGAGGCAGGTCTCGCCGCGCGCCTCGACCTCATAGCGGTCGTTGACGCCGACGAAGGTGACGACGCGGCGGGCCTCGTCGGCTTCGGCGTGGGTGATGAAGATGAAGTCGATCTCGTCCTTGAGCCCGTCGGTCTCCCAGCCGAACCAGTCCTTGATCTTCGCCGGGTCGCGCAGGGCGCCCCATACCGCGTCGGCGGGGGCCGGGACGGTGACCTCGACGAGGACGTGGTCTTCCATGGGCGGGGCGGCGGCTTCGGTCATGATCAGTTCCTCACAGGTGCGGGTCGGGGCAGGGCGGGATGGGCGGCGGCGACGAGGCGGTAACGGCGGCCTGAGGCCGCGCCGTATTTGACGGCCAATTGCGCCGCAGCCGCTGTGAGCTCTTCGGTGAAGGCGTCGAAATCGGCGGGGGTGGCGAAGGTCAGCTCGGTTTCGACGGTGAGCGTCAGCAGGCGAGCGCCCTCGGCGGCGGCGTCCTGCCGCATCCGGGCGACGTCGCGGACCATGGTCGAAGCTGTGGAGATCAGGTGGTCGGCGGCGTGGCGGTCCTGCGCCTCGACAGCATCCGGGTCGTGCGGCGCCTGCATCAGGGCGGGGTCGAGGACGTAGCTCTCTGCGGCGACGAACAGATGCTCCACGAACCCGCGCTTGCGCCGCTCGCCGGCCGGACGGACCAGCCCTGCGGCCTCGAGCGCGCGAAGATGATAGCCAATCTTTTGGCGGGGCATGCCCAGTTGCTCCGCAAGACCGGCGGCGGAAGCCGGCTGGGTCAGGGCTGAGAGGATGCGCCGCCGGATCGGCGCCATCGCCATCCGGGCGGTGTCCAGATCATCCAGCAGGGCTGACGGACGAAGGGTCATGTCCGTCAGACTGTATTAGACAAATAGAATTGTCAAATAGACCTTCAGGCCGGCCGGCGGATGTCCGCCGATGCCCGTTCCAGCAGCGCGGCCGGCGACTCCCCCGGCTGGATTTCGGCGACGCCGACTTCGAACTCCACGACGAACGGCGAACGATCGGGTCCCGCATCGAAGGCGGTGCAGCCGATGACGGCGGCGATCCGGTCGGCGGCGATGCGCGCTGAGGGCCCCCGCGTCGCCGGCAGAGCGAGGGCAAACACATCCGCCGACAGGCGCGCCGCGGTGTCCTCCGTGCGGATCAGGCGGGACACCATGGCTCCGATCTGTGGCAGGGCGCGATCGAGCCAACCGTCCTTGCGCGCATCGGCCACCGGCCCGGTGTCCGCCACTCGCAGCACGGCGATCGAAAGCGGCCGCCGGCGCAGGCGCGTGCCCTCGGCCACGCGGGCCAGATGGCTGGCGAACAGCGGCGGCGTGAACAGCCCGGTGGCCGGGTCGGTCAGGCCGGAGCCCCGGGCGCTCTCAAGGGCCTTGCGGATCGCCAAGTGCCGACGATGCGCGCGAGCGAGAGCGCTGACCCGCTCGGCCGTCTCCTCCTCGGGCGTGTCGGCGGCGGCGACGTCCGCGAAGCCGCGGTTGTACAGTTCGGCCAGATTGATCTCGCCGGCGCCGCGCAGATAGAGCACCGCAGGGATGTGATACAGGCGGGTGTTACGCTTCATCCCCGACGCGATCGACAGAGCGGGCGCGTGATCTTCGCCGCCCCACAGGACGGCGGCGTCGAACGGCCGTTCGTGCAGATAGTCGAAGGCCGTGTAAGGCGTCGGCGCGGCGACGACCTCGCAGCCACGCTCGGCGAGAGCGTTCGACAGGGCGAGGAAATACCGGTCCGGCTTGCCCGCCGCCAACACCCTGAGCGGAGCTTCGTCGGGTTCCGGGACGGGCAGGGGCTGGCCGCGCGCGGCGAAGGTGGCCTCGCGCAGGACGACTTCCTCTTCGGCGATGGCGCTCCGGACCAGGTGTTCGAGCCGCAGCGCCGCCTGGGCGGCGTGGGGCGGTTTGGTCATCGTGATTTCAGCGGAGCCCGGCGCCCACGACGCCGTCTCGGGTCCGATCGCGAGGATGGGCAGGCGTCGCGGCGCAACCGTCTGGCGCATGGCGGCGATGCCGCCCTCAGCGTCGGGCATCCGTCCGTCGAGAATGACCGTCTCGAGCGGCCAGTCGATCAGGACCTGCAGGGCGGCGGCGAACGAGCGGGCGGTGACGGTGCGCCATCCGAGCGCGTCCAGACCCTTGCACAACGGGCCGATCAGGTCGTCGTCGGGCGCGACGACGAGGATGCGCGGATCGGAACTCAAGGGTGGATACTCCCGCCGCGCCCGCCCCCGGGACGCGCTTCATCTGACCCGACCATAGCGAGGGGGGGCGCTCCTCGGCAACGGGTCGTCCGGCCGTATCAGCGCGCTTTCCTGTGCAGGGAAATGGAGTAGAAGTGCGCGCTTGGGCTGGGCTGGTGTGAGGACGGGTTTGCAGGCGAAACCGGATACGGGCGTGGCCGCCCGCTGGGCGAAACTGACGCTGTCGGGCCGGCTCTGGGCCCGCGCCTTCTCGCGCAGCTGGGGCCGCGACGTGATGCTCTACACCGGCGGGGTGTCGTTCTTCGCCCTGCTGGCGGTCTTTCCCGCCATCGCCATCCTGATCGGCTTCTACAAGGCGGTGCTGTCGATCGCCCAGGTCAGCGAGCAGGCCGCGGCGCTGGCCGACGTCATGCCGACCGCCGCCCGCGCCATATTCCGGGCCGAGATCGAGCGGCTCGCCAACGCCTCGGCGCGCACCGTGTCGGCCCAGAGCTTCTTCGCCGTCGTGATCGGCGGCTATGCGGCCCATCGCGGGTTCAAGGCGCTTCTGGCCGGGTTGAACCTGATCCATGACGAGAAGGAGCCGCACGGCTTCTTCAAGTTCAACCTGCTGGCTTTCTTCGTCGCCCTGGCGGCCTTCCTGCTCTTCACCGTCGTCTCGGGTGCCGTGGTCACCTCCCGGCTTCTGGAGCACGCCGGCCCCGGCGCGGCTTCGTCGGCGCCGCAAGGGGGAATCGCACTGGTCGGGCTCTGGCCGGCGCTCGGCCTCGGCCTCGGCCTGACCATGCTGTACCGCTACGCCATGTCTCACCGGACGCCGGTGGCCTGGGGCCCGGCCGTCGCCGGCGGCGTCGTCGCCACCGTGATGTCGACCGTCTCGTCGTGGCTTTGCGCCATTTACGTCGAGCAGATCGCGCCGCTCGGGGCGACCTACGGCTCTGTCGGCGCCGTGGTGGTGCTGCTGATCTGGCTGTCGTGGAACGTCAACGCCATCTTCTACGGCGGCGCCTTCGCGACCGAGATGGAGATCGCGGCCCGCTCGTCGGATGCGCCTGAGATCCAGCCCGAGGCGCCGCTGCCGGACAGCGTCGTCAGCCTGTCGGAGCGCCGGGCGTCTCGACCACGATAGTCAGAAGGCCGTCCGTCTCCTCGACGGAGACCAGCGCCCCTCCGGTCTCCGCCAGAAGGTGAGGCACGTCGATCCGCGCCATCGGGTCCGTCGCCAGCAGGGTGAGACGGGCGCCGGGAGGCGCGTCGCGCATGGCCTTTTGCAGCTTGAGGCTGGGGGTCGGACAGCGGTGACCCCGGGCGTCGACGATCATGCCTCGATCCGGTCCAGCAGCATGCGCAGGGCCTGCCGTACGCTTTCCAGGCGCACGGCCTCCCGACCGACGTCACCGAATCGGCGCTCGACGTGGACGAGTCCGGCCGGCCCGATGGCCGCGAAATGAACCAGCCCGACCGGCTTGTCGGGCGAGCCGCCGCCGGGGCCGGCGACGCCCGTCACCGCGACGGCCACCTGAGCCGCCGACTGGTCAATGGCCCCGAGGGCCATCGCGCGAGCCACGGCCTCGGACACCGCGCCGTCGGTCTGGATCAGCGTCGCCGGAACGCCGAGCAACTGGGCCTTGGCCGCGTTCGAGTAGGTGACGAAGCCCCGCTCGACCACCGCCGAAGACCCGGCCACCGCAGTCAGCGCGCCGGCCACGAGGCCGCCGGTGCAGCTTTCGGCCACGGCCGCCATCAAGTCGCGCGCCCCCGCAGCCTCGATAACCTGGCGGGCGAGCTGGTCTATATCTTCGGGGAACATCGCGCGGGGGGCTTTCCGAAGGAATGGCGAGTCGGTCTAGGGTGCGGGCAGGCGTCCGGGTGCGGGGCCAGCATATGGGGCGGCGATGAGCGACACCACCATTGAAGCGGGTGCGGGCCGTGCCGCCGACCGGCTGACGCCGCTGTTGTTCGCGCTGGCGATCTTCACCTCAGCCTCGCTCGTGTTCGTGGTCCAGCCGATGGTGACCAAGCTGGTCCTGCCGATGCTGGGCGGATCGCCTGCGGTCTGGAACACCGCCATGGTCTTCTTTCAGGCGGCGCTACTGGCGGGCTACGCCTATGCGCACGGGCTGCAGCGGATTGGATCGATCAAGCTTCAGGTCGCCATCCACCTGGGCCTGTTGCTGCTCGCGGCGCTGTTCCTGCCCCTGCGGATCAATGGGTGGCTGGGCGACCCTGACCCGTCGGCGCCGATCGCCTGGCTGCTGGGCACGCTGGCGCTCTCCGTCGGCGCGCCCTTCGCGGTGCTGTCGGCCACCGCGCCGCTGTTGCAGGCGTGGTACGCGCGCGTCCGGGCCGGCTACGCCGACGGCCAGAACCCCTATGTCCTCTACGCCGCGTCCAATCTCGGCAGCTTTCTGGCGCTGTTGTCATACCCGATCCTGATCGAGCCGCTGGCGACCCTGTCCGGCCAGCGCTTGGGATGGAGCGGGGGCTATGTCGCCTTCATGCTGATGGTGGTGGGGCTGGCGTTGGTGGTCTGGACCCGGCGGCTGGATCGCACGACCGAGCCGCCGCGGTTGGCCGGCAGTCCGCCGATCTCTCTCAAGGACAAGACTGTGCTGGTCCTGCTGGCGGCGGCGCCCTCCAGCCTGATGCTCGGGGTCACGGCCCACCTGTCGACCGATGTCGCCTCCGCGCCCTTCCTGTGGGTCGCGCCGCTGGCCCTCTACCTGCTGACTTTCGTCATCGCCTTCCAGAGCCGCCCCTGGATTCCACTCGGCGCCACCCTGCCGGTGCAGGCGGCGATCGGGGCGGTCTGCGTGCTGCTGGTGGCGTTCCGCTCGTCGAACTGGAGCATGGCCTTCGCCATCCACCTGCTGGCGTTCTTCTTCACGGCGTTGATGTGCCATCAGCTGCTGGCGGCGCGACGCCCGGCGCCGGACAGGCTGACGGAATTCTACCTGCTCATGTCGCTCGGGGGCGTGGTCGGCGGCGCCTTCACGGCGCTTCTGGCGCCGGTGATCTTCAACATGGTTTGGGAGTACCCGCTGGTGCTCGTCCTTGTGGGGCTGGCGCGGCCGTGGGGCCGCGGCCCCCTGACCGGCACGCAGATCGGCCTGCTCGTGGCCGCCGCCGCGGTCTCAGCGGCGCCTGTGGCCCTGTCGATCTGGTTGAACAACAACGACGCGGCGCGCACGGTCTTCTACCAGATATCGCCCTTTCCCATGGGGCAACTGGCCATGATCATCCTGCTGCCCGCCGTGATCTGCGCCTTCCTGCTGCGCGACCGCGGGCTGGCGTTCACCTCTGTCCTGTTGATGGTCACCCTGTCGTCCCAGTGGATCAGCCGCGGTTACGACTGGAGCTATTCGGGCCGCAGCTTCTTCGGTGTCATGCGGGTGGCGAACGTGCCCGATCCCCGGCTGGGCGGCGACGTCCACGTGATGATGCACGGCACGACCCTGCATGGAGCACAGGCGCGCGATCCCCGCTTCGACTGCGTGCCCACCCTCTACTACGCGCCGGCCACTCCCATCGGTCAGGCGGCGGACGTGGTCCAGCGGCGCGGCCCCGCCCGCATCGGCGTAGTCGGTCAGGGCTCGGGCGCCATGGCGTCGTACAAGCGCGCCGAAGACCGGATGACCTTCTTCGAGATCGATCCAATGGTCGACCGCCTGTCGCGCGATCCGCGCTGGTTCAGCTATATTTCGGGGTGCGCTGCGGGCCCGATCGACACGGTCCTTGGGGACGCGCGACTGACCCTGGCGCGCCAGCCGGCGCGATCTTACGACCTCCTGATCATCGACGCCTTCTCGTCGGACGCAGTGCCGACGCATCTGCTGACGCAGGAGGCGATCGCCGGCTATCTGGCGCTGCTGAAGCCGAACGGGGTCGTGCTGCTGCACCTGTCGAACCGGAACCTCGACATCACGCTGCCGGCCATCGCGGCGGCGCGCGCGCTCGGGAAGGCGCACCTGCACCAGATCTACTACGAGAGCGACGCGACGCCGGACATGGCCGAGGCCTCGACTGAGGCGCTGGTGCTGTCGCCGACGCCGGAGGGGCTGGCCGACTTCCGGGCCGACCCCCGCTGGAAGCAGGTCCGCCCGACCACGGTGCGGCCCTGGACGGACGACTACGTCAATCTCTTCGGTTCGCTCCAGCGCAGCATGTTCCCGCCGCCCGAGAGGCCGCTCTAGGCCGGCAGTTCGATCGTCGCCAGCGCCTGCGCCGCCAGACCCTCGCCGCGGCCGGTGAAGCCCATGGCCTCGGTCGTGGTGGCCTTGACGCTGACGGCGTCCAGCGGGAGCGACAGGATGGCGGCGAGGCGTTCGCGCATGGCCTGGCGGTGCGGCTTCACCTTCGGGCGCTCGCAGATCAGGGTCACGTCCACATTCACGAGACGCCCGCCGCGGGCGGCCAGCCGCTCGACGGCATGGACCAGGAATCGGTCGGACGACGCGCCCTTCCACTGCGGGTCGGTCGGTGGGAAGTGGTCGCCGATGTCCCCGTCGCCCATGGCGCCAAGGAGAGCGTCGGTCAGGGCGTGCAGTCCCGCGTCGGCGTCGGAATGGCCGATCAGGGTCTGGTCGTGCGCGATCTCGACCCCGCAGAGCCAGACCGACGAGCCCGGGCCCCAGCGGTGGGCGTCGAAGCCCTGACCCACGCGAACCTGTCTCGGGACCAGTGCTTCGGCCATGGCGAAATCCTCGGGGTAGGTGAGCTTCATCAGGCGCGGGTCGCCCGGCACGAGACGGACGCGGCCGCCGGCGCGCTCGACCACGGCGACCTCGTCGGTGGCGGTTTCAGCCTCCGGCCAGGCGGCGTAGCCGTCCACGATGGTCCGCCAGCGAAAGGCCTGCGGCGTTTGCGCCCGCCACAGGTTGGCGCGCTCCGCGCCGCCGGCGACCCAGCCGTCGCTCGCCCGCCTGAGGCTGTCGGCGACCGGAAGGGCGGGCAGGGCGCCGTCGGCGTCCCTCAGGGCGGCGACCAGCCGATGGATGAGGGAGACATCTACAAAGGGACGCGCGGCGTCGTGGATCAGTACGGGACGATCGGGCGCGCCGCCCAGCGCGTGCAGGCCGTTCTGTACGGAAACCGCTCGCGTTTCCCCGCCGGTCGTCAGGCGCCAGTGGTTCAGCCCGTCGAGCGCGGCCGTCGCCTCGGTGTCGGCTCCGGCGGGGATGACGACCACGACCTCGTCTGCGCCCGCCTTCAGCAGCGCCTCGACCGACCAGCGCGCGACCGGCCGTCCGCCCAGCGTCCGCCACTGCTTGCCGCCTCCGGCGCGCGACCCGGAACCGGCGGCGACGACGATTGCGGCGAAGGGAGCGGGAGGCGGCGTCATCCGGGCCTTCTAATCGCCGCGGTTGCGCTTGACGAGGGGCGGCAGGCGCGTGGAAAGGGGCCGATGGCCATCGGAATAAAGATCGGCGACGTCTGGGTGCCCGGCCGGGTGCTGACCGCGCCCATGACCGGGGTGACCGACCTGCCGTTCCGGCGGCTCGCCTCGCGGCTGGGCGCGGCTTATGTCTCGACCGAGATGGTCGCCTCGGCCGAGCTGGCGCGTGGAAGGCCCGACGTCGTCCGCCGCGCCGCCGTCGGCGAGGGCCTGCCCCTGACGGTGATCCAGCTGGTGGGGCGCGACCCGGCGACCATGGCCGAGGGGGCGCGCATGGCCGAGGTCGCGGGCGCCGACATCATCGACCTGAATTTCGGCTGCCCGGCCAAGGAGGTGACGGGCTCGGCCTGCGGCTCGGCCCTGATGCGGACGCCGGAGCTGGCGCGCCGCCTGATGCAGGCGGCGGTCGAGGCGACGTCCCGCCCGGTCACGGTCAAGATGCGCCTGGGCTGGGACGACGCCAGCCGGAACGCCCCGGCTCTCGCGCGCCAGGCTGAGGACATCGGCGTCCGCGCCGTCACGGTGCACGGGAGAACCCGGGCGCAGTTCTACACCGGCACGGCGGACTGGGCGGCGGTGGGCGAGGTGAAGGCCGCGGTCAACATACCGGTCGTCGTCAACGGGGACATCCTGACGGCCGACGATGCGCGAGAGGCCCTGCGCCAGTCGGGCGCCGACGCCCTGATGCTGGGCCGCGGCGTTTACGGGCGTCCATGGCTGGCGGCGCATATGGAGCGGGCGCTGGCCGACGGGACCGTGCTGCACGAGCCGGACCGGGCCGAGCGGCTGGGGATCGTCATCGAGCATCTGCAGGCCTCGGCCGCATTCTACGGGCTGCCGCTGGGGCTGAAGATGTTCCGCAAGCATCTCGGCTGGTACATCGAGCAGGCGCCGTGGCCGGCCGATCCACTGGAGCGGCGGGCGGCCAAGTCCCGCCTCTGTCGGCTGGAGACGCCGGAGGAGATCGGCGCGGCCCTTGCTCAACTCTGGACGCCGGTGGCGCAAACCAGCAACTCGACTGTTGATATCCGGCCACAGCTGGCCGAAGCTGGAGTCGGATGACGGACACGCCGACCGCCGCAGCAGAACCCTCCGCCAGGCCCCGTGACGGCGCGCCGCGCTGGTTTGCGGACTGGTCCGAAGAGCGACGCCGCAACGCCTTTCTGATCGCCTACGCCATCGCCTTCCTGATCACCGCCGCCGCCATCTGGCTGGTCGCGGTCGCGCCGGGGGCCAGCGGCGAGGGCGCAAGGGCGGGCGCCAGCGAGGCGGTGCTGGTCGTCCTGGGCGGAAATCTGCTGCTCATCGGCGGTCTGGCCGCGGTGGTGGGTCGAAGGGCGCTGTCTCTGTTTAGGCGCCGCACCGACGCGGGCGCGAGGCTGCACCTGCGATTCGTGACGCTGTTCTCGATGGTCGCGCTCGTGCCGGCCATCCTGATCGCCCTCGTTTTTGGCGTCCTGGTCAACCGTGGTGTGGATCAGTGGTTCAGCGGCAATGTGCAGTCTGCGGTGAGGAACGGCGCCCTGATCGGAGACGCCTACCTGGAAGACGTTTCCGAGGAGATGGATGGCGACCTGCGGGTCATCTCCGATCAACTGGTCGGCGCCCGGCCCCTGTTCGAAAACCGCATCCAGTTCTCCGACGCCCTGACCCAGATCGCCGAGCTGTTCGGTTATCCGGCCATCTACATCCTCGGGCCGGAAGGCGAGGTTCTGGCGAGCGGAGAGGGGCCCGGCGCGCCGCCGTATGTCGCGCCGCCCCGGCCGGTGCTGGAGGCGGCGGCCGAGGGCGGAGAGCCCCCGCAACAGGTGACCGAGAACCCCGACGCGGTGCGCTCCCTGATCGCGCTGCCGGCCTATGGCGACGCCTATCTTTATCTGGTGCGACCCCTGAAGGACGGCCTGATCGCCCAGATGCGCAACGGCGAGGAATCGATCGTCGCCTATCGCGAAGCGCAGGAAAGCCGCGAACGGATTCAGGCGGCCTTCGCGCTCAGCTATTTCGAGACGGCCCTGCTGGTCCTCGTGGGCGCGATCTGGCTCGGCATGGGCGCGGCGAGCGCCATCTCCGCGCCGATCGGACGGCTCGTGGAGGCCGCCGACCGGGTCGCGGGCGGCGACCTGACGGCGCGGGTCGACGGGACCGAGGGTCCGGGCGAGATCCGGACACTGTCCGCCGCCTTCAACCGCATGACCGGCGACCTGGAGGCCCAGCAGGCGGCGTTGCGCGCTGCGAGCGAGGAGGCGACGGGCCGCAGCCGCTTCATCGAGACGGTGTTGTCCGGCGTCTCCGCCGGCGTGATCGGCCTCGACCGCCGCCGCCGCGTCTCTGCGATCAACGACAGCGCGGTCGAACTGCTCGCCATCCGCGACCCGCACATCATCGGCCGCCCGCTGGGCGAGGTGTCGCCGGAGCTCAGCGAACTCGCAGGGCGCGCGGAGGCCCATATCGAGGAAGAGATCGACGTCACCCTCGAGGGCGAGACCCGGCGCCTGCGCGTCCGCATCGAAGGCGGGATCGGCGGCGAGATGGTGCTGACCTTCGACGACATCACCCGGCTGGTCACGGCCCAGCGCAACGCCGCCTGGCGGGATGTGGCGCGGCGCATCGCGCACGAGATCAAGAATCCGCTGACGCCGATCCAGCTGTCGGCCGAGCGCTTGCGGCGACGTTACCGCGCGCAGGTCGTCGACGACGTCGAGGTGTTCGACCGCTGCACCGAGACCATCATTCGGCAGGTCGGCGACATCGGCCGGATGGTGGACGAGTTCTCCTCCTTCGCCCGGATGCCGGCCCCGCGCTTCACGGCCGCCGACCCGGCCGAGTTGCTGCGGGAGGCGGTCTTCGCTCAACGGGTCGCGGCCGGGGACATCGGCGTCGAACTGGTCGAACCCCTGCCGAAGGTGGTGCTCCACGCCGACCGGCCCATGATCGGGCAGGCCCTGACCAACATCCTGAAAAACGCCGGCGAGGCGGTGACGGCGCGACGCCTGATCGCGCCGCGCGACGGCGACGCGGATACGCCCGGCATCCGGGCGAAGTTGACGGTCGAGGACGAGACCGTGACCTTTGTCATCGAAGACGACGGAGTCGGCCTGCCCGCCAAGGACCGCGAGCGCCTGACCGAGCCCTATGTCACGACCCGCGAGAAGGGCACCGGCCTGGGCCTCGCCATCGTCAAACGCATCTGCGAGGAGCATGGCGGAGAGCTGAAGCTGGCGGACGCGGAACATCTTTCGGGCGCCCGCGTGTGCCTGATCTTCCCCCTGAAATCCCAACCGACCGGTGCGGCCGGGGCGAAGGAGGCGAAAGCCTCCCGCGCCCGGTCCCTGCCGGCCGCTGAATAGCGAGGCGTCATGCGATCCACGGGAGCCGACATTCTGGTCGTCGACGACGAGGCCGACATCCGCGAGCTGGTCTCGGGCCTGCTCGAAGACGAGGGCCACGCCGTTCGGGTGGCGTCGAACTCCGACGAGGCGCTGGCCGCCATCCGGGCGCGCAAGCCGTCGCTGGCCCTGCTCGACATCTGGATGCAGGGCGGCGGGCTGGACGGGCTGGAGCTGCTGGACGTGATCAAGGAGCTGGATCCCGACCTGCCGGTGGTGATGATCTCCGGCCACGGCAACATCGAGACGGCGGTCACGGCCCTGCAGCGCGGCGCCTATGACTTCATCGAGAAGCCGTTCAAGTCGGACCGGCTGGTCGTGGTGGTTCAGCGGGCGCTGGAGACCAGCTCCCTGAAGCGCGAGAACCGCCGGCTGCGCGCCCAGGTCGCCGCGCCGACCGGCTTCATCGGACGGTCCGCCGCCGCCCAGACCCTGCGCAGCACCATCGCCAAGGTCGCGCCGGCCAACAGCCGGGTGCTGATCTCGGGTCCCGCCGGTTGCGGCAAGGAACTGGTCGCGCGTCAGATCCACGAGGCCAGCGCCCGGGCCAAGGGCGAGTTCGTCGCCATCGCCGCTGCGGGCATGACCCCTGAACGGCTGGACCTCGAGCTGTTCGGCGAGGAAGGCCTGGACGGCCGTCCGCGCAAGATCGGCGTCTTCGAGCGGGCCCATAACGGCACCCTCTACCTCGACGACGTCGGCGACATGCCGCGCGAGAGCCAGAGCCGGGTGCTGCGCGTGCTGGTCGAGCAGCGCTTCCGCCGGGTCGGGGGCGAGCAGGACGTGCAGGTGGACGTGCGCGTGGTCACCTCGACGTCGCGTGACCTGAAGCAGGAGATCGCCGAGGGCCGGTTCCGCGAGGACCTGTTCCACCGTCTGAACGTGGTGCCGATCCGGGTGCCCGCCTTGTCGGAGCGGCGCGAGGACATCAGCGAGCTGATCGAATATTTCATCGACACCCTGTCTGTGTCGCAAGGGCTGCCCCGGCGGCGGTTGGGCGACGACGCCATCGCCGTGCTGCAGGTGCACCCGTGGCCGGGCAACGTCCGGCAGCTGCGCAACAACGTCGAGCGGCTGCTGATCCTGGCGACCGGCGACGTCAACGAGCCGATCAGCGCCGACATGCTGCCGCAGGAGGCGACCAACGCCAATTCGACCGGGACGCTGGGCGGCGAGCGCATCATCGCCCTGCCGCTGCGCGAAGCCCGCGAGGTGTTCGAGCGCGAATATCTGGCGGCCCAGATCATGCGCTTCGGCGGCAATATCTCGCGCACCGCGGCCTTCATCGGCATGGAGCGCTCGGCCCTGCACCGCAAGCTGAAGTCGCTGGGAGTCTCGCCGGCCCGCGGCGGCGAGGAGGAACTGGACGAGGTCGTCGAGGCATGAGCCGCGTCGCCTACGTCAACGGCCAGTATCGCCCGCACGGGCAGGCCACGATCCATATCGAGGACCGCGGCTTCCAGTTCGCCGACGGGGTCTATGAGGTCTGGTCGGTGTTCGACGGACGGCTGGCCGATTTCGACGGGCATATGACGCGGCTGCACCGCAGCCTCGACGAACTGCGGATCGACATCCCCATGTCGCGCGAGGCCCTGACCCGGGTGCTGCAGGAGACCGTCCGGCGCAACCGCGTGACCGAAGGGCTGGTCTACATCCAGGTCACGCGCGGCACGGCGCGGCGGGACCATCCGTTCCCGCCCGAGGGCACGCCGCCGAGCGTGGTCGTCACCGCGCGATCGCTGCCGCTGTCAAAGGGGAATGCGGCCGCCGCGAGAGGGGTGGCCGTCGTCACCCATCCGGACATCCGCTGGGGCCGCTGCGACATCAAGACGGTCGGCCTATTGCCCAATGTGCTGGCCAAGCAGGCGGCGAAGGAGAAGGGCGCCGCCGAGGCCTGGATGGTCGACGAGATGGGGTTGGTGACCGAAGGGTCGTCCACCAACGCCTGGATCGTGGACGCCGACGGCGTGCTGCGCACGCGCGATTCGCAGTCCAACATCCTGCGGGGCATCACCCGGGCGGCAGTGCTGGCGCTGGTCCAAAGCGAGGGCCTGACCTTCGAGGAGCGCGCCTTCTCGGTGGACGAGGCCAAACAGGCGCGCGAGGCCTTCTACACCTCGGCCAGCGGCTATGTGATGCCGGCGGTGTCGATCGACGGCGTGAAGATCGGCGACGGCAAGCCGGGGCCGGTGGCGATCCGGCTGCGCGAGCTCTATCTCGATCAGGCGCGACGCGACGCCATCTAGCCGTTGCGGCGCGTTGCTGGCGGTGTCTAAGGTGACGGGCCGGTCGTTCGATCCCGCCCCGCGTCGCTCCTGCGGCCGGAGAACAAGCAAGAACAGGCTGAACCTGCCATGTCGCAAGACAAGTCCAAAAACCTTCAGGACACCTTCCTCAACAGCGTCCGCAAGACCAAGACGCCGCTGACCATCTTCCTCGTAAACGGCGTGAAGCTGCAGGGGATCGTGACCTGGTTCGACAACTTCTGTGTGCTGCTGCGTCGGGACGGCCAATCCCAGCTGGTCTACAAGCACGCCATCTCGACCATCATGCCGTCGGCGCCGGTTCAGCTGTACGAGCCCGAGGCCGACGAGGACTGACGCCCAACCCTGCTCCGTCATCCTGGGCTTGACCCGAGGATCAGAGGTTGGAGGCAATCCGCCGCTCCGGGATGGCCTTGGAACCTGTGGGCGCCTATCTCGCGTTGAGCACCTGACAGTCTGATCCTCGGGTCGAGCCCGAGGATGACGCACCAGAGAAAGCAGCGCTCCGCCCTTGGCTTCCCAACTGATCGATCACGCCGTCCCGCTGATCCGGGCCCTTGTCATTCACCCCGAGCGCTCCGACTCCGGCGCCAGCGAGAGCTCGCGCCGGTCCGTCGATCGCCTCGAAGAGGCCGTGGGCCTCGCCCGGGCGCTGGACCTCGACGTCCGCGGCGAGGAGATCGTGCGCGTCCGCAAGATCACGCCCGCCACCCTGTTCGGTTCGGGCAAGGTCGATGAACTGGCCGCCCTTGTCCGCGCCGCCGAGGCCGAGGCCGTGGTCGTCGACGACGATCTGTCGCCCGTTCAGCAGCGCAATCTGGAGAAGGCGTGGGAGTGCAAGGTCATCGACCGGACCGGCCTGATCCTTGAGATCTTCGGCCGCCGGGCCCGGACCAAGGAAGGCCGGCTGCAGGTCGAGCTGGCGCGGCTGGACTACGAGCGCTCGCGGCTGGTGCGGACCTGGACCCACCTCGAACGCCAGCGCGGCGGCACCGGCAGCACCGGCGGTCCCGGCGAAACCCAGATCGAGCTCGACCGCCGCCTGATCGCCGACCGTATCGTCAAGCTGAAGGCCGAGCTGGAGGAGGTGCGCCGCACCCGCGGCCTGCACCGCAAGCAGCGCCAGAAGGTCCCGTTCCCGACGGTGGCGCTGGTCGGCTACACCAACGCCGGCAAGTCGACCCTGTTCAACCGGCTGACCGGGTCCGAGGTGTTCGCCAAGGATCTGCTGTTCGCCACCCTCGACACCACCCAGCGCACAATCCGTCTGCCGCAGGGCCGTCCGGCCATCGTCGCCGACACCGTCGGCTTCATCTCCGACCTGCCGCACGAACTGGTCGAGAGCTTTCGCGCCACGCTGGAGGAGGTCGGCGAGGCCGACCTGATCCTGCACGTCCGCGACATCGCTTCGCCGGACACCGGCGCGCAGGCGAAGGACGTCGAGGCGGTGCTGAAACAGATCCCGATGGTCGAGGGCAAGGCCCGGCGGATTCTGGAGGTCTGGAACAAGATTGACCTGCTGGACGGCGACGCTCGCGAGGCTGTTGTTGATCACGCCGACCGGCTGCGCGGCGAGGGCAAGGCCGTGGCCGTGTCAGCCTGGACCGGGGAGGGGATCGACCCCCTGCGCGACACCATCGCCGCCCTGATTGACGACGACCCCGAGACCGAGCTGGTGCTCGACCCGTCGCAGGGCGAGGCGCTGGCCTGGCTGTACGAGAACGGCCGGGTGACGGGGCGCGAGACGGACGGCGAGGGCCGGACGCATGTGACGGTGCGGCTGCACCCGGCGGCGCTGGGGCGGTTCGAGCGGCAATTCGGGTAGGTCGGGCGCCCCTCCACCGCTTCGCGAAGAGGAAGGAGACGACACCGACCGTCTCCTCCCCACACGCAGTGGGGAGGGGGACCGCGAAGCGGTGGGGGGGTATCAGCCTACCTGCCGCTCCATGGCGGTTCGACGGATAATATCCACGACCCCATCCAGATGCAGTCGGACATCCTCAGCCGCGAGACGGACGACTCTCACCCCTTGTTCGCGCAGCCACGCCGTGCGCCGATCGTCGTGGGTGATCTGACCCGGCTGTTCGTGACCCTGCCCATCCACCTCCACGGCTAGCTTCGCTGCTGGCAGTAGAAGTCCAGGACGTACGGCCCGATCGGATGCTGCCGGCGAAACTTGAGCCCACCCAACCGTTTGCCGCGAAGGCAAAGCCATAGCCGCGCTTCGGGCGGCGTCATGCGCCGGCGAAGTTCGCGGGCTCTTTCCACTGTCAGGAGCGTGGTCATCACCCCTCCACCGCTTCGCGGTCCCCCTCCCCATGGCTTCGCCACAGGGAGGAGACAGGGCAGCTTGCCGTTCTTCAATCACGGACGCCAGAAACTACAGCCTAAGGTTGGAAAGTTGTACGCTTTTCACGTTCTTTCGCCGCATCCCACAGCCCGTCCATCTCGGCCAGATTAGATTGCTCCGGCGTCCGCCCGCCTTTCGCCAGCTCCGCCTCGATAAACCCGAACCGCCGCACGAATTTCGCGTTCGCGCCGCGCAACGCGTCCTCCGGCTCCACCCCCAGCTTGCGCGCCAGGTTGGCGACGACGAACAGCAGGTCGCCCATCTCGTCGCGGGCCTTGTCGAGGTCGCCGGCGGCGATTTCGGCGCGCAGCTCGGCCACCTCTTCGTCCAGCTTGTCGAACACCTCGTCGGTCGAGGGCCAGTCGAAGCCGACGCGGGCGGCGCGTTTGGTCAGTTTGGCGGCGCGGGCGAGGGCGGGGAGGCCGACCGGCACGTCGTCGAGGACGCCGTGCTGAGCCTTGGCCACGCGCTCAGCGGCCTTGATGTCCTCCCAGCGGGCCTTCTGGGCCGTCCCGTCGGGCTTGGCCGCCTCAAGTGGGCCATCTGGGCCGAAGACGTGCGGGTGGCGGCGCTCCAGCTTGTCGGCGATGGCGTCCGCCACGTCGTCGAAGGCGAACAGCCCCTGTTCCTCGGCGATGCGAGCATGGAAAACGACCTGGAACAGCAGGTCGCCCAGCTCGCTCTTCAGCTCGTCGAAGTCGCCGCGTTCGATGGCGTCGGCGACTTCATACGCTTCCTCCAGCGTATAGGGGGCGATGGTGGCGAAGGTCTGCTCGACGTCCCACGGGCAGCCGCCGACCGGGTCGCGCAGCCGTCGCATGATGGCGTTGAGACGGTCGATCGGGGTCAAACGGCCTCTCCGTCCCGCTCCGCCAACTGCGCCCGGATGACGGCGTGCTTCTCGGGCGTGAGCGGATAGATGCGCAGCACCAGCGCCGAGATCAGCAGCAGGACGACCGGCGCGGCGATGAACAGCCACTGCAGGCTGAGGATCACGTCTGGATCGTTGACCGCGCCGGGCTCGGGGTTGAAGCCGATCCACTCGAGCACCGCGAAAGCCCCGACCGAGACCGCATAGCCCATCTTGGACGTGGCGTTCAGGATCGAGAACAGCAGGCCCGTGCGATCCGAGCCGAGGTCCAGCCGGATGGCGTCGGCGGCGTCGGCCATCATCGCCCGCAGCAGCAGGTCGGCCGCTCCGAACGCCAGTCCGGCGCCGAACATCGCGCCCAGCGCCGCCGGGAAGTTGCCGGCCGGAACCAGCAGGGTGGCGGCGGCGAAGCTGACGGCGAAATAGATGCTGCCGATGGCCAGAGCGCGGTGCTTGCCGATCTTGGTCGCCAGCACCGCCCAGATCGGCGCGCCGATCAGGCCGGCGACGAAATAGACCAGCAGCAGGATCGAGGTCTGCTCCCGCTCGAACCCGCGCGCCTGTTCGAAGAAGTAGAAGAACAGCACGCCGATCAGGCCACGGGCCGCGCCCAGCATCAGGTCCGAGATCAGCAGGCGGCGCAGCACCGGCTTGGCGATCAGGGCGAGGGTCGCCCCCAGCCCGCCGTGCGGGGGCGGGGTTACGTTCCGGGGCTCGGGCGTGAAGAAGAAGGTGACCGCCAGGGCGATCGGCAGCAGGACGACGATGAAGCCCCCCTGCATCCGCACCGCCTCGACATAGGTATGGCCCATGGCCTGGGCCCCGACCGGGATCAGCAGCACGGCCAGGACGCCGATGATGTTGGCCGCCTGCCAGAAGCCGTAGATGCGCGAACGCTGGTCGTAGTCGGGCGACAGCACAGCGGCCCAGCTGGTCTGGCTGAGCAGACTGATCGAATAGCCGAGGTACATGACCACCAGCCACACCGCGAGATGGGTCGCGCCGGCGCCCTGGCCGACGAAGAACAGCATCGCGACGGAGAGCATCAGGATCGGCGCGCCGATTGCCATCCAGACCCGGTACCGGCCCCATTTCGTCGAGGTCCGGTCGATGACGATGCCGAGGAAGGGATCGACGACGATGTCGGCCAGTCGAACGATCAGGAAGATAAGGCTGACCGCCGCCAGCGGCACGCCGACGTGGCTGGCGTAGAACTCCGGCAGGGTCACATAGACCGGCAGCCCCAGCGCCGCATACGGCAGGCAGCTGGCGGCGAAGGCGGCGAGGGTGCGGTTGGAGCGCCGGCCGGGCGGCAGGGCGCGGGCGGGCGAGGCGGGGGCGTCGGTCATGGCCGGGTCCGAAGCGCGGCGGATGAGTCGCCGACAGCGTCACCATGCCGACTTTGACGGCGCCGCGCGAGCGGTCGCAAACGCCTTGCCGTCGCCACACGGCTGGGGTCACCATCGGCCGATGTTCAAGCGCGCCGTCCTGTCGATTCTGGGAGCCCTGCCGCTGCTGTGCGCCGCCTCCGCCGCCGATGCGCAGGAGAGGGGTGGAGAGGCGGAGGTCTGCGACATCGGGGCGCTGGAGTGGTCGGCGCCGGCGCTCTCGAACGCCGTGTCCCACACCTCGCTGGAGTGGGCGCCGTTCGGCCCCGCCGAGCGCGGCTGGGAGACCTATCTGCCGCTGATCCAGAAGGAGCTCGGCACCGACTGCGCCCCGCCGTCGCCGCGGTTCGCCCGCGCCCTGGCCGAGTTCCAGTATGCGCGCGGCCTGCCGGCCACCGGCTGGTTCGACGACGCGACCTTCCAGACCTTCCGCGGCCTGTGGCAGGAGCGGCGGCCCTTCATCATGGCGCGGGTGCGTCAGGAGCCCTGTCCGGATCCGCCGCCGCTGTATCAGCTCGGCTATCTGGTCGAGTCCGAGGAGCACGCCGACCGCCTGACCCGCCTGCTGCGCCGGGACGTGCTCGACGCCTACCGCCGGCTGGTCGCCGCCGCCCGCGCCGAGGTGCCGGAGGTGGCGCGCAATCCGGAGCTGCTGCAGATCTTCTCGGGCTTCCGCGATCCGGAGGCGGACGCCGCCCGCTGCGCCGCCTCGGGCAATTGCGACGGTCTCAGGCGCGCCGTCTGCTCGCCGCACCTGACCGGAACGGCGGTTGACCTGTACGTCGGCCAGGCGCCAGGCATGGGCGTCGACAGCACTGCGCCCGCCAGCCGGCTGCACATGTCGAAGACCCCGACCTATCGCTGGCTGGTCAAGAACGCCGGCCGATTCGGCTTCACCCCCTATGTCTATGAGCCGTGGCACTGGGAGTGGATCAGCCCGACGGGCGGCTACGCCGGGCCATGATCCGGGCGCTGACGCAGGGAGAGCGGGCGCTGGCGGTCGATGCGTTCGGGGACGCCTTGCTGCTGGAGCATATCCGGTTTCTGGAGTCGCCGTGGCCGTTCGACCGGGCCTTCGTGCCCGGCCGCTGGTTCGGCCGCGACTGGATCGTGTGGCCGGGAGACTCCCTGCCTTCTGACATCGCCAGTGGGCCGCTCCGCTTTCAGGCCGTGTTCGTGCATGAGCTGACCCACGTCTGGCAGGCGCAGCAGGGGGTCAACCTCTTGTCCGGCAAGATCCGAGCGGGCGACCGGCCGTCATCCTACGAGTATCCCGTGGGCATGGACTGCGCCTGGGGCGACCTGAACATCGAGCAGCAGGCGATGGTCGTGGAGCACCGCTTTCGTCTGACCCGGGGCCAGCGTACGCCGGCCGACCGCGCCTTCTACGACCGCGTCTGCCCCGTCGGCCGTTGAGCGCGGAACGATAGGGCGAGCATCCGGTTTCCGGCTGTTCAGGCCCTTGCGCGGCCGGGACCGGCTCCTACATTGAGAACCGACACTGTTGCGGAACAGCGTCGATCACTCATGGAGCTCTCTCATGCCGCGGATTCTCGTCCTCTATCACTCCACCTACGGCCACATCGAAGCCATGGCCGAAGCGGTCGCCGAGGGCGCGCGCTCGGTCGAGGGCGCGGTGGTCGATATCAGACGCGTGCCCGAACTGGTGCCGGAAGAGCTGGCCCGAGCCAGCGGCTACAAGCTGGACCAGGCGGCTCCGATCGCCAAACCGGAGGAACTCGCGGACTATGACGCCGTCATCGTCGGCGCCGGCACGCGCTACGGGACGGCCTCGTCCCAGATGCGCAACTTCCTCGACCAGACGGGCGGCATCTGGATGAAGGGCGCGCTGGTCGGGAAGGTGGGGTCAGCCTTCACCTCGACCGCCACCCAGCACGGCGGGCAGGAGACCACGCTGATCGGCTTGATCCAGACCCTGCTGCACCACGGCATGCTGATCGCGGGGCTCCCCTATGCCTGGGCCGGTCAGCAGCGCATGGACGAGATCACCGGCGGCTCGCCCTATGGCGCGACCACCATCACCGGCGGCGACGGCTCGCGGATGCCGAGCGAGAACGAGCTCGAGGGGGCGCGCTTCCAGGGCCGCTACGTGGCCGAGACGGCGAAGAAGCTGGTCGGCTGATGCGCCAGCCGGCGGTCTTCTTCGGCCATGGATCGCCCATGAACGCCCTCGGCGGGCCGTACGCCGACGGTTGGCGCGAGATCGGCCGGGCGATCGGAAAGCCCAAGGGCGTCGTCATGGTCTCGGCCCATTGGGAAACCGACGGGCTGGGCGTGACGGCGCAGGCGCAGCCGGAAACCATCCATGATTTCGGCGGCTTCACCGAAGAACTGCATGCGATGCAGTACCTGGCGCCCGGCGCGCCGGAGCTGGCTCTGCGGGTGGCGGAGCTGAGCGGCGCGGCGCCGACGACGCAATGGGGTCTGGATCACGGGACCTGGTCGGTGCTGGCCCATGTCTGGCCCGAGGCGGACGTGCCCGTGGTGCAGCTGTCGCTGAACCGGCGGCTGGACGCGCAGGGGCATTTCGACCTGGCCCGCACGCTGGCCCCGTTGCGCGACGAGGGCGTGGTGATCGCCGGCTCCGGCGACTTCGTCCACAACCTGCGGACCTGGAAGCGCGCCGGCGGAGACGCCTACCCATGGGCGACCGGCTTCAACGAGGCGGTGAAGGCGGCGCTCGTCCGGGGCGACGATCAGGCCCTTGTCGACTGGGTCGGACTCGCCGAGGACGCGCAGATGAGCGTGCCGACCGACGAACACTACCTGCCGCTGCTCTACGTCGCCGCCCAGCGCCGGGCGGACGACGACGTGAGCTTCTTCAACGACGTCATCGAGGGCGGATCGATCTCGATGACCGGCGTCCGGATCGGTTGAGCTAGCCCCGCTTCCGCATCGCCGCGTCGAGGCTCCACGGGCCCGGTCCGGCGGAGACGAAATACAGGAAGACGAAGCAGTACAGGGCGATGGTCTCGCCGCCGTTCACGAGTGGGATGGGGGCCTGCATGCCGTGCACCATCCAGTAGCCGACGGCGCAGAAGCCCGCGGCGACGAAGGCCGCCGGACGGGTGAACAGGCCGAGCACCAGAAGCAGGCCGAGGACCAGTTCAAACGGGCCCGACAGTCCGGCGAGCGTGAAGTCCACCGGCGGCAGTCCCTCCATGGCGGGGAAGCCGAGCACCTTGGCCGTGCCGTGGGTGACGAACAGCAGGCCGGCGACGATGCGAAGCAGGCTGAGCAACTGAGGCTGGTACGCAGAGAACCGGTCGAACATGGCGTCCTCCTTTGTTGACGGACGCAGTCTGCGACCGAGTCGCGCCGGCTTCAAAGGTGAAGCTTCAGGCCGCCGCCTTGTCCAGCTCCGCCATCTGCTGGATCGCGACGTAGTCGGTCTTGCCGGTGCCGAGGACCGGCACCTCGCCGACGCGCATGATCTTCTTCGGAACGGCCAGTTCGGGGGCGCCGTGGCTTCGCGCCCATTCGGCGAGCCGCGCCACGTCCGCGTCCTTGCGGTCGGTGATCAGCACGAGTTTCTCGCCCTTGCGGCTGTCCGGGATCGAAACCACGGCGTGGCGGGCGTCCGGCCAGACGGCGCTGGCGAGGCCCTCGACCGCCGTCAGGGACACCATCTCGCCGCCGATCTTGGCGAAGCGCTTCACCCGCCCGAGGATGGAGATGTAACCCTCTGGATCGAGATCGACGATGTCGCCCGTGTCGTGCCAGCCGCCGGGCAGCGGCTCGATGGCCTCCGGATCGTGGGCCGAGAGGTAGCCGCGCATGACGTTGGGCCCGCGAAGGAAGAGGCGGCCGCCCTCGCTGATGCCCTCGACCGGCTCGATCCGCCACTCAAGGCCCGGGAGGATCTGGCCGACGGTGCCCGGCCGGTTGCGGTCGGGGTGGTTCACGGCGACGACCGGCGCGGCCTCCGTGGCGCCGTAGCCCTCCAGCAGCTTGAGCCCGTGGAAGCGGGTGTTGAACAGGTGGTGGGTCTCGTCGCGGACCTTCTCGGCCCCGGCGACGACGAACTTGAGGTGCGAGAAGTCGTCCGGCCCCGCCACGCGGGCGTACTGGTTCAGGAAGGTGTCGGTGGCGAACAGGATTGACGCCTTCACCTGCGGCAGCAGTTCGACGATCTGCTTGGCGTGGAGCGGCGAGGGGTACTGGAACGCCTTCAGCCCCTGCAGCAGCGGCAGCAGCACCCCGCCGGTCAGACCGAAGCAGTGGAAGGTCGGCAGTGGGTTGAACATCACCCACTCGGGCTTCAGCTCGATGTGCTGGGCGATCTGACGGCAGTTGGCGACGAGGTTCCACTGGCTGAGCACCACGCCCTTGGGGGCGCCGAAGCTTCCGGAGGTGAACAGCACCACGCCGGGCGACGACGGCTCGGTCTTCACCCGGAAACGCTTCGGCATCAAACCGGCCATCAGGCCGTACAGCTTGTCCGGCAGGCCGATGGTCTCGCGCACGTCGTCGAGCCAGACGATCTCCGCCGCCGACGCCAGGTCCTCGACCAGCCCCTCGAGTTTGGCCTGGGTGATGAAGCGCTTGGCCGTAAGCACCTTCTTCACGCCCGCGGCCTTGATCGCCGCCTTGATGTTGGCCTGGCCCGAGGTGAAGTTCAGCATCACCGGGATGCGGCCGTGGGCGTGGAGGCCGTAGTAGGTGACCACGACGCCCATGCTGGACGGCAGCAGGATGCCGACCCGCTCCGACAGCTCCGTCATCCCCGCGATCTTGCGCCCCAGCACGAAGGCCGCGCGGATCAGGCCCGTGTAGGTGAGGGGTTTGCGATCCTGGTCTTCCAGGATTTCCTTGTCGCCGTAAGTGTCGCGCGCCGCGATCAGGGCGTCGAAGATGGTCGTTTCGACGGCCTTCGGGTCGAGGGGTACGCGCAAGGACAGCCTCCGTGGGCGGTTGGGTCCGCCGCTTGTCTCGAACGCGCAAACTAGGCGCGCGTCGCCGCGTTGAAAAGATGTGTTACCCGGCGTGACCTTGACGGCTTGTGGGGCCTGCCTTGCCTTCGCCGCGAGGAAGGACGACATAGCGGGTTCCTGAACGGCTGGAGCCCGCGGCGCCTTGGTCACGTTGATCGACACCCTGACGAAGACGCCGGCCGAACTGCGTCACCCCGAGAAGCAGAACCGGCCCGAGACGGCCGTTCTGAAGAAGCCGGACTGGCTGCGCGTCAAGGCGCCGGGCTCGGGCCAGTACAACGCGACCAAGGCCATCGTGAAGGAGAAGGGTCTCCACACGGTCTGCGAAGAGGCCGCCTGTCCGAACATCGGCGAGTGCTGGAGCCAGAAGCACGCCACCCTGATGATCATGGGCGACACCTGCACGCGGGCCTGCGCCTTCTGCAACGTTAAGACCGGTCTGCCGGACCCGCTGGACCCGGAAGAGCCGGTCAAGGTGGGACTGGCCGTGTCGCAGCTGGGTCTGAACCACGTCGTCATCACCTCTGTGGATCGAGACGACGTCGCCGACGGCGGCGCCGCGCACTTCGCCGAGGTCGTGCGCCAGATTCGGCTGCAGGCGCCGGCCACGACGATCGAGATCCTGACGCCCGACTTCCTGCGCAAGGATGGCGCGGCGGCGGTGATGATCGACGCTCGCCCCGACGTGTTTAACCACAACCTCGAGACGGTGCCGCGGCTGTATCTGAAGATCCGGCCGGGCGCGCGATACTTCCACAGCCTGCGCCTGCTGCAGATGGTCAAGGAGCGCGACCCGAACCAGTTCACCAAGTCCGGCATCATGGTGGGGCTCGGGGAGACCCGCGAGGAGGTCATGCAGGTGATGGACGACATGCGCTCCGCCGGCGTCGACTTCATCACCATCGGCCAGTACCTGCAGCCGACGCGCAAGCATGCCGCCATCGAGCGCTTCGTCACGCCGGAAGAGTTCAAGGCCTATGAGGCGATCGCCCGGGCCAAGGGCTTCCTGATGGTGTCATCCTCGCCGCTGACGCGCAGTTCGCACCACGCCGGCGACGACTTCGCCCGGCTGAAGGCGGCGCGCCTGGCCCAGACCGGCCGCTGAGCCGCCCTTGGCCGTCCACCGCGTCACGAAAATCCTGCCCTACCGGCCCGAGGAACTGGCGGCGCTGGTGGCGGACGTCCGCGCCTATCCCGAGTTCGTGCCCTGGGTGAACGCCATGCGGACCTGGAGTCCGCGCGAGGAGGCGCCCGGCGTGTCTCTCGTCGACGCGGAGGCGGCGGTCGGCTTCTCGTTCCTGAAGGAGCGGTTCTCGACCTGGGTGCGGCATGACAGCCATCGCAACGTCGTCGAGGTCGGGCTGCTGCGCGGGCCCTTCAAACACCTGAAAAACCGCTGGGAGTTCTTTCCGGACCCGGGGGGCGCGCGAGTCGAGTTCATGATCGACTTCGCTTTCAAGTCCCGCCTGCTGGACGCCATGCTGCATGCGAACTTCGATCGCGCCGTCGGCTCGCTGATGCGCTGTTTCGAAGCGCGGGCGGCGCACCTGTACGGCCCCAAGGCGTGAGCTTCGACTTCGACGCGACGGTGGTGGGCGCCGGCGCGGTGGGGCTGGCGTGCGGCCGGGCGCTGGCGAAGCGCGGCCTGTCGGTGCTGGTGCTGGAGCAGAACGGCCACATCGGCGAAGGCGTCTCGTCGCGCAACTCCGAGGTCATCCACGGCGGGCTCTACTATCCGGCCGGCAGTCTGAAGGCGCGATTCTGCGTCCAAGGCCGACGCGCGCTCTACGCCTTCCTCGACAGCCACAAGATCGACTACCGCAGATGCGGCAAGCTGGTCGTAGCGACGGAGGAGGCCGAGGTCCCGCTGATCGAGGCCATCTTCGAGCGCGCCACCGGCAACGAGGTCGAGAGTCTGGAGCATCTGACCGGCGCGCAAGCGCAGGCGCTGGAGCCCGGCCTGAACGCCTGCGCCGCCGTCCTGTCGCCCGAGAGCGGCCTGTTCGCGAGCCACGACTATATGCTGGCCCTGCAGGGCGAGATCGAGGACGCCGGCGGGTCCGTCGTGGTCAGCACGCCGTTCGAACGCGCGGAGCCGCTGGCCCACGGCGGCTTCACCATCACCGCGGGCGGAGAGGCGGGCGCGACGCTGACGACGCGGCTGCTGGTGACGGCCCCGGGGCTGGGCGCGCAAGACGTCGCCGGTCGGATCGACGGTTATCCCCGCGCCGCGATCCCCAAGGCCCATTTCGGCAAGGGGGTCTATTTCCGCCTGACGGGCAAGGCGCCGTTCGAGCGGCTGATCTATCCGCCGCCCATCCCCGGCGCGCTGGGAACCCACTATCGCAAGGACCTGGGCGGGCAGGCGGTGTTCGGCCCGGACCTGACCTACGTCGAGACGGAGGACTATTCGGTCGACGCATCCAAGGCCGCGGAGTTCGAGCGCTACATCCGGCGCTTCTGGCCCGGCCTGCCCGAGGGCGCCCTCACGCCGGACTACGCCGGCATCCGGCCCAAGCTGCATGGGCCGGGCGAGCCGCAGCCGGATTTCCAGCTCTCGGGCCGTGAGGTTCATGGTCTGGACGGTCTGGTCGCCTTGTTCGGGATCGAGAGCCCCGGCCTGACCAGTTCGCTCGCCATCGGCGAGGCGGTGGCGGAGATGCTCGGCGAATGAGCGAGATCGCGATCCGCGACGCCGTCGCCGTGGACATTCCGGCGCTGCACCGGCTGATCGAGAGCGCCTATCGCGGCGAGGCTTCCCGGGCGGGTTGGACCACCGAGGCCGATCTGTTGGACGGCCAGCGGACGGATCCAGATGATCTCGCCGACATTCTCACAAACCCGAAACAGGCGATGCTGACGGCGTGGCGTGGCTCGGAACTGCTCGGATGCGTCCTGATCGCCGACCGGGGCGGGGGGACCGGCTATTTCGGCATGCTGTCGGTTAGCCCAACCCTGCAGGGCGGAGGGCTGGGCCGCCGACTGGTCGAAGCGGCGCACGCGACGCTCGTCGGGCATTTCGGCGCGCGGCGGGTGCGTATCTCCGTCTTCCCACAGCGGGACAGCCTGATCGCCTGGTACGAACGGCTGGGCTACCGGAAGACGGGCGACACGCTGCCGTTCGACTACGGCAATCCCCGGCTGGGATCGCCCCTGCGCGACGATCTGCATTTCGTCGTCATGGAGCGGGCTCTGGCTTGACCGTTCCTGCGACAGGCGGCACTCGCCGTGCATGGAACTGTTCACGCCCCGTCTGAAGCTGCGCACGGCCCGCGCCGACGATCTGGAGGCGATACACGCGGTTCTGTCGGACCCCCGCGCCACCCGCTGGTGGTCCACGCCGCCGCACGAGACGGTGGAGCAGACCGCCGTCTGGCTCGATGGCATGATCGCTCGCGGCCCGGAGCAACCCGACTTCGTCGTCGAGCTGGAGGGACGGGTTGTCGGCAAGGCGGGGTTTTTCCAGCTGCCGGAGGTCGGTTACATCCTGCACCCGGATGTGTGGGGCCGGGGCCTGGCGACCGAGGCGGTCTCGGCGGCCGTCGACCATGTCTTCGCCACGCGGGCGATCGACGCGATGACTGCGGACGTCGATCCCGAGAACGCCGGATCGATTCGCCTGCTCAAGCGCCTAGGCTTCACCGAAACCGGGTTCGCGCAGAGAACATGGAACATCGGCGGCGTCTGGAAGGACAGCCTGTATTACGGTCTGACGCGGGCGCAGCGGGCGGCGGTGTCGAAGGCGCACGCTGCCGCTTGAACTCCGGGTCGGGTTCAGGCATAAGCCCGCGCTCGCTGGCGGCTCTTCCGAGGGCCGCCGCTGTTGTTTTCGCGCCCCTCTGGCGCCCGACCAAGAAGATTGAGACGGACATGGCCGTTCCGAAGCGCAAAGTATCGCCCTCGCGTCGCAATATGCGCCGCTCGCACGACGCCCTCGGCGTGAACGCCTATACCGAGGACAAGGACACGGGCGAGCTGCGCCGCTCGCACCACATCGACCTGAAGACCGGCACCTATCGCGGCCGTCAGGTTCTGACGCCCAGAGAAGACTAGCCGCTCCACGGCTGCGGTCTGTGAAGTTCGACGGCGCGCGGTTCTCCGCGCGCCGTTTTCATGCCTAGGTGGCTCCGAACCCGAGGAGCCGACCGATGATCCGTCCCCTGTGCCTGACGTCAGCTGTGCTGGCCCTCGCCGCCTGCGGCGCGCCCGACCCGGAGCCCAAGGCGCCGGAGCAGGCGACCGCCGCGGTGGCGCCCGTTGTTACCGCGGACGGGCTGACGGCGCAGGGCTGGGGGCCGCTTCGCATCGGCATGAGCCGAACGGAAATCGAGACTGCGCTTGGGTCGGACGCCAATCCTGGAGCGGTCGGCGGGCCCGACCCCGAGTCCTGCGACATCTTCCGTCCAGCCCGCGCGCCCGAGGGTCTGAAGGTCATGGTCGAGCGGGGCGTGCTGACCAGCATCTGGCTGGACCGCGGCTCGGCGCTCAAGACCGACCGGGGCTTCGGCGTCGGCGACGAGGCGGCGGCGGTCAAGGCGGCCTATGGCGCCTCGGCGCAGGTCACTCCACACAAATACAGCGCCGCCCCGGCCGAATACGTCACGGTCTGGAGCGAGGCCGGCGGGCCCGGCTACGTTCAGGACGCCACAGCCCGGGGGATCAGCTACCACGTCGGAACGGACGGCCGGGTGGAACATGTGGCGGCCGGCGGGCCCAGCATCCAGTACGTCGAGGGCTGCGCCTGATCGACAGGCGAGCGAGTGGCGATTCTCCGGGGGCTGCGTTAAACCCCGCGCAAATCCCTGACAGCGAGAGCTTTCCATGACCGACATCGCAGACATCGTCGCCCGCCAGATCCTCGACAGCCGGGGCAATCCGACGGTGGAGGTGGACGTGATCCTCGACGACGGCAGCTTCGGCCGCGCGGCGGTGCCGTCAGGAGCCTCGACCGGGGCCCACGAGGCGGTCGAGTTGCGCGACGGCGACAAGGACGCCTGGGGCGGCAAGGGCGTCCAGAAGGCGGTCGACGCCGTCAACGGCGAGATATTCGACGCGCTGTCGGGCATGGACGCGGAGGACCAGCGCCGCATCGACGAGGCGCTGATCGCGCTGGACGGCACGCCGAACAAGGCGCGGCTGGGCGCCAACGCCATCCTCGGCGTCAGCCTGGCCTGCGCCAAGGCCAGCGCCATCTCGTCGGCCCTGCCGCTGCATCGCTATCTCGGCGGCGTCTCGGCCCGCATCCTGCCGACGCCGATGATGAACATCATCAACGGCGGAGCCCACGCCGACAATCCGATCGACATCCAGGAGTTCATGATCCTGCCGACGGGCGCCGACAGCTTCTCCGAGGCTCTGCGGATGGGGGCGGAGATCTTCCACGCCCTGCGCAAGCAGCTGAAGGACGCCGGCCACAACACCAATGTCGGCGACGAGGGCGGCTTCGCACCGAATCTGGCCTCGGCCGAGGAGGCGCTGAGCTTCATCACCCGCGCCGGACAGGCGGCCGGCTATCTGGCGGGCGAGGATTTCCACCTCGGGCTGGACGTCGCCGCCACGGAATTCTTCCGGGACGGCAAATACGTCATGGCCGGGGAGGGCAAGACGTTGGAGGCCGACGCCATGGTCGCCTACCTCGCCGACCTGTGTGAACGCTTCCCGATCGTCTCGATCGAGGACGGCTGCGCCGAGGACGACTTCGACGGCTGGAAGCTGCTGACCGACCGGCTGGGCGACCGCGTGCAGATCGTCGGCGACGACCTGTTCGTCACCAATCCCGCCCGTCTGGCCGCGGGCATCGGCGAAGGTCTGGCCAACTCGATCCTGGTGAAGGTCAATCAGATCGGCACCTTGTCCGAAACTCTTGACGCCGTGGATATGGCGCATCGCGCCGGCTACACGGCCGTGATGAGCCACCGCTCGGGCGAGACCGAGGACTCGACCATCGCCGACCTGGCCGTCGCCACCAACTGCGGGCAGATCAAGACCGGCTCGCTGGCGCGCTCCGACCGCACGGCCAAATACAACCAACTGCTGCGGATCGAGGAGATGCTGGGCGACCAGGGCGCCTACTTCGGCGACGGGATGCTGCTGAACCGGTAGCGCGCGAACCAGAGCGAGAGCTGGTTCATCACAACGAGCACAACGAGGTCGCAACGAACACGACGGGGGCGGCGCAAACCCGGCGCCGCCACGCCGTTGGCAAGGGATCGCGGCGTACGCCGCCCTCGTCTTCTTTGGGGCCTGCGGGACGATCCGCTTCTCGGAACCCGTTGTGCCCGTTGTCACCTCGTTGTGCTCGTTGTGATGAACCCTCCAGCCGACACTGCAGCGCCGGAAGATGTATGCTCAAGCTACGGTTCGTTAGGCATTTTCGGTCAGACTTCGTTGATCGTGAGTCTGCGCTCAGAAGGAGCGTCCGCCAGTGCCCGAACGGATGAAGCCCTACCTCCCCTCCGTCATCCTCCTGTCGTTGATCGTCTACCTTGGCGTTCAGGCCCTGACCGGCCAGCGCGGCCTGCTGAGCGGTCATGAGCGGGACGCCTTGCTGCTGCGGCGCGAGGCGCAACTGGCCAGCATCCTGGAGCAGCGACGCGACCTCGAGGTCCGGGTTCGCTACCTCCGCACCGACAGCCTGTCGCGCGATCTGCTGGAAGAACGGGCGCGGGCCGTGCTCGGCTTTTCGGACCCCCGCGACTACGTGATCCGGCTGTCCGCGCCCGCCGTCCGCAGCGAGGCGACGCCGCGGGTCTGACCCCCGCCGCGGCGGCTGCGTGAACTTTCGTTACAGCGTCACAGGCGTGCTTTGCCTTTCGGGAACGAAGGCTGCTAAAGCCCCTTTCCGTAACGACAAGAGGCCCTGAACGGTGGGCCCAGCCGGGAGATGACGGATGGCGAAAGCCCCCGCCGCCAAAGCTGATTCCAGCAAGGCGACCAAGTTGGCCAACACGCCGGCGGCTTCGAAAGAGGACCTGCTGCGGTTCTATCGCGAGATGGTCCTGATCCGACGCTTCGAGGAGCGCGCGGGCCAGCTGTACGGCATGGGTCTGATCGGCGGCTTCTGCCACCTGTACATCGGCCAGGAAGCCGTCGCGGTCGGCGTTCAGGAGAGCGTTCGGCAGGGCCATGACAAGATCATCACCGGCTATCGCGACCACGGCCACATGCTGTGCGCCGGCATGGACCCGAAAGAGGTCATGGCCGAGCTGACCGGCCGCATCGGCGGCTCGTCCAAGGGCAAGGGCGGGTCGATGCACATGTTCGACACCGCGACCGGCTTCTACGGCGGCCACGGGATCGTCGGGGCGCAGGTGGCGCTGGGCACGGGCCTGGCCTTCGCCGGGCGCTACCGCGGCGATGACTCGGTGGCCTTCATCTATTTCGGCGACGGCGCGGCCAATCAGGGTCAGGTCTACGAGAGCTTCAACATGGCCCAGCTGTGGAAGCTGCCGGCCATCTACATCATCGAGAACAACCAGTACGCCATGGGCACGAGCATCGAGCGCTCGTCCTCGACCACCCAGCTCAGTGAGCGTGGCGCGAGCTTCGGCATCCCGGGCGAACAGGTCGACGGCATGGACGTGCTGGCGGTGCGCGACGCGGTGGCCCGGGCGGTCAAGCGGGCGCGCGAAGGCGGTGGTCCCTTCATCCTGGAGATGAAAACCTATCGCTACCGCGGTCACTCCATGAGCGATCCGGCCAAATACCGGGCCAAGGAAGAGGTCGACGAGGTCAAGAAGACCCGGGACCCCATCGACCATGTGAAGATGCTGCTCGACCAGGCCGGCGCGACCGAGGACGACCTCAAGGCCGTCGATGCCGAGATCAAGGTGATCGTCGCCGAGGCGGTCCAGTTCGCCCAGGAAAGCCCGGAGCCGGATCCGTCCGAGCTTTACACCGACGTCTACGTGGAGGCCTGACCGTGACCGACATTCTCATGCCGGCGCTGTCGCCCACGATGGAAGAGGGCACGCTCACCAAGTGGCACATCAAGGTCGGCGACACCGTGTCCGCCGGTCAGGTGATCGCCGAGATCGAGACCGACAAGGCGACCATGGAGGTCGAGGCCGTCGATGAGGGCGAAGTCACCGACATCCTCGTCGCCGAGGGCTCGGAGAACGTGAAGGTCAACACGCCCATCGCCCGGCTGTCCGGAGACGACGCCACTCCCGCGCCGCGCTCGCCGGTGACGGACGGGCAGGCGCCTGCCCATTCGCCGGAGTCGACCTCGGGCGAGCCGGCCGCCGGCGATCTGGAGAAGAAGGACGACACCCGCGCCGGTCCCAAGGTCGAGCTGCGCGATCCGGAAATCCCCGCCGACGCCAAGCTGGTCAAGACCACCATCCGCGACGCCCTGCGCGACGCTATGGCCGAGGAGATGCGGCGCGACGAAGCCGTTTTCCTGATCGGCGAGGAAGTCGCCCAGTACCAGGGCGCCTACAAGGTCAGCCGTGAACTGCTGCAGGAGTTCGGCGACAAGCGGGTCGTCGACACGCCGATCACCGAGCATGGCTTCGCCGGCCTCGGCGTCGGCGCGGCCATGGCCGGGCTGAAGCCGATCGTCGAGTTCATGACCTTCAACTTCGCCATGCAGGCTATCGATCACATCATCAACTCGGCGGCCAAGACGCTCTACATGTCCGGCGGCCAGATCCGCGCCGGGATCGTCTTCCGCGGCCCCAACGGCGCCGCCAGCCGGGTGGGCGCGCAGCACAGCCAGGACTATTCCGCCTGGTACGCCCAGGTGCCGGGTCTGAAGGTCATCGCGCCCTATGATGCGGCCGACGCCAAGGGCCTGCTGAAGGCCGCCATCCGCGACCCCAACCCCGTCGTCTTCCTCGAGCACGAGATGATGTACGGGCTGGAGTTCGACGTGCCCGAAGGCGACTACGTCCTGCCGATCGGCAAGGCCAAGGTGCGCCGCGAGGGGACTGACGTCACCATCACAGCGCACAGCCGCATGGTCGGCTTCGCCCTGCAGGCCGCGGAACAGCTGGAGAAGGAAGGCGTCAGCTGCGAGGTCGTGGACCTTCGCACCCTGCGCCCGCTGGATCACGAGACCGTCGTCGAGAGCGTGAAGAAGACCAGCCGCCTGGTCTCGGCCGAGGAGGGCTGGGGTCCGATGGGCGTCGGCGCCGAGGTCGTGGCCAGGGTGATCCAACACGCCTTCGACTATCTGGATGCGCCTCCTCTGAGGGTGCATCAGGAGGACGTGCCGCTGCCCTACGCCGCCAATCTGGAGGCCCTGTCGCTGCCCGGCGTCGACAAGATCGTGGCCGCCGTGAAGCAGGTGATGGCATGAGCGAGCGCGAGGAGCACCAGCTGACGGCGCCCGACAGCGTCGCCGCCGACGCGGACGCTATCGAAATCCTGCGGATGTGGTGGTCGAAGGACGAGCCGGTGATGGCCGTGAAGCCGGCCTTCAACGACCCGCTGAAATTCGGCGAGCTGCTGGCCTACGCCGCCCGGCACATGGCGCATGGCTATGCGGTCCGGCACGGGCATGACGAAAAACAGGCCTACAACCGGATCCTCCAGGGGCTCACCGACGTGATCAAGGCCGACAACGTCCGGACCGTCGCCGAACCGGTCGGCCCGACGGGGAGGGTGCAATGACCGACATCCTGATGCCCGCCCTGTCTCCGACCATGGAGGAGGGCGTGCTGACCAAATGGCACGTCAAGGTCGGCGACATGGTCAAGGCCGGCGACGTCATCGCCGAAATAGAGACCGACAAGGCGACCATGGAGGTGGAAGCCGTCGACGAGGGCGAGGTGACCGACATCCTCGTGGCCGAAGGCTCCGAGGGCGTGAAGGTCAACACGCCGATCGCCCGCCTGAAGGACGAAGGCGGCGCGGCCGCTCCGGCCCCGAAGACGGAGGCGCCGAAGTCCGCCGCCCAGCCGACGCCCGCCGGTCACGAGAGCGGGCAGGGCGTGGCGACGCCTCAGGGCGTGAAGGCCGCCGAGGCCGTCCTGCCGAAGTCCGCTCCGCAGGCCTCCGGCGAGCGCGTCTTCGCTTCCCCGCTAGCCCGCCGGATCGCCGCGCAGAACGGCGTCGATCTGAAATCGGTCAAGGGCACCGGTCCGCACGGGCGGATCGTCCGCCGCGACGTCGAGGCCGCCGGCAAGGGCGGCGCTCAGGCGTCCGCCCCGGCGTCTGCCCCCGCCCCGACCGCCGAAGCGCGCAAGGTGCAGTCGCTCGCCCAGATGGGCATCCCGGACGGCAGCTACGACCTGATCCCTCTGGACGGCATGCGCAAGGCCATCGCGCGGCGCCTGACCGACAGCTTCCGCGACGTGCCGCACTTCCCGCTGACTATCGACTGCGAGATCGACGGCCTGCTGGCCGCGCGCGCCAAGGTCAACGCCCTGCTGGAGAAGGACGGGGTCAAGGTCTCGGTCAACGACTTCGTGCTGAAGGCTTCGGCCATGGCGCTGAAGGCGGTGCCGGAGGCGAACGCCAGCTATTCGCCCGAAGGCATCGCCATGCACCACAACGCCGACGTGGCGATGGCGGTGGCGATCGACGGCGGCCTGATCACGCCGATCATCCGCAAGTGCGAGACCAAGACGCTGTCGCAGATCGCGACCGAGTCGAAGGATCTGGCCAAGCGCGCCCGCGACCGCAAGCTGAAGCCCGACGAGTTCCAGGGCGGCACCTTCAGCGTGTCCAACCTCGGCATGTTCGGCATCAAGCATTTCGCCTCGATCATCAACGAGCCGCAGGGCGCGATCATGAGCGTCGGCGCGGGCGAGCCGCGGCCGGTCGTGAAGAACGGTCAGCTGGCTGTCGCCACGGTGATGACCGTCACCCTGACCTGCGATCACCGGGTCGTCGACGGCGCGATCGGCGCGAGATTTCTGCAGGTCTTCAAGGCGATGATCGAAGATCCTGTGACGATGCTGGCGTAAGGACGCGACCGTGGCTGAATTCGATCTTATCGTCATCGGCTCGGGGCCGGGCGGCTATGTCGCCGCCATCCGCGCCAGCCAGCTTGGGCTCAAGGTCGCGATCGTCGAGCGCGAGAACTTGGGCGGCATCTGCCTGAACTGGGGCTGCATCCCGACCAAGGCGCTGCTCAAGTCGGGCGAGAAGTACGAGAGCCTGTCGCACCTGAAGGACTACGGCCTGTCCGCCGAAAAGGTCGGCTTCGACTTCGCCGCCATCATCGCCCGCTCGCGGGCGGTGGCGAAACAGCTGAACTCCGGCGTCGGCTTCCTGATGAAGAAGAACAAGGTCGAGGTCATCGAGGGCACGGCCCGGCTCGAGAAGGGCGCCGCCGCTCCGAAGGTGATCATCGAGCTGAAGGCCGGCGGCTCGCGCACGGTCGAGGCCAAGGTCGTCATGCTGGCCGTCGGCGCGCGCGCCAAGGCCATCCCGCAGATCGGGCTCGAGGCGGACGGCGACCGCATCTGGGCCTACCGCGAGGCCATGGCGCCGAAGTCGATGCCGGCCTCGATCGTGGTGATCGGTTCGGGCGCCATTGGCATCGAATTCGGCAGCTTCTACCGCGCTCTCGGCGCTGAGGTGACGGTCGTCGAGGCCGTGGACCGCATCATGCCGGTCGAGGACGAGGAGGTGTCCAAGGCGGCGCAGAAGTCGTTCGAGAAGCGCGGCATGAAGTTCCGCACCGGCTGCAAGGTCACCAAGGTGTCCAAGGGCGGCGAGGGCGTGCAGGTCGCCATCGAGGCGGGCGGCAAGGCCGAGACGCTGGAGGCCGAGGTCTGCATTTCCGCCGTCGGCATCACCGCCAACACGGACGGCATCGGCCTGGAGGCGCTCGGCGTCAACATGGACCGCGGGCACATCACCATCGACGGCCACTGCCAGACGAATGTGAAGGGCCTGTACGCCATCGGCGATTGCGCCGGCGCGCCCTGGCTGGCGCACAAGGCGTCGCACGAAGGCATCCACGCCGCCGAATACATCGCCGGCTTCAAGACGCCGAACGTCGTTTCGCCCATCGCGGGCTGCACCTACGCCCAGCCGCAGGTCGCCTCGGTCGGGGTGACGGAGCAGGGGGCCCGGGAGGCGAAGCGTGAGGTGAAGATCGGCCGCTTCCCCTTCAAGGTGAACGGCAAGGCTATCGCCTCGGGCGACACCGACGGCTTCGTGAAGACTATTTTCGACGCCAGGACCGGCGCGCTTATCGGCGCACACCTGATCGGGGCCGAGGTCACCGAGATGATCCAGGGCTATGTCACCGCCATCGCCATGGAGGCGACGGAAGAGGACATCCACGGCATCGTCTACCCGCACCCGACGATGTCGGAGGCCATGCACGAGGCCGCGCTGGACGCCTACGGGCGGGTGATCCACATTTGACGCCCGCGGTGAACGATTTCGTCCGCGTCACCGAGCTGAAGGGCCGCATTCACTGGGTGAATCTGGCGCACGTCCGCCGTCTCACGGTCCGGCCTCCCGTCAGGAGCGATCCCGTCGTGACCGAGGTTCACATCGACAGTTCGTTCGTCGAAACCGTGCTGGTCGTCGTCGAGACTCCCGAAGACATCCTGGCGCAGCGCCGCGCCTAGCCCGCCAGTACGTCCACGCTCATCCGCTGCAGCAGCGCCCCGCCCTGGCCGACGGCCGCCAGCCGGCTGGTGACGTGGCCGAGGACGTTGGCGGCGTAGACCTCGTACAGGGTGATCTTGCCTTCCAGCCAGGTCGGGTCGCCCTGACCTCCGTCGAGCTGATCGCGCGCATAGAGCGCGCCGCGCGCCAGCATCCAGCCGCCGGCGACGTCGCCGACCAGCTTCAGATAGGCGTCGGCGGCGGCCAGCACATCGGCGCCGCGCGCCGGGTCGGACTTGGCGTCGATCAGCCACAGGGTGGCGTCCTCGACCGCCTCGACAGCGGCGGCGAGCCGCTCGACCGGCTTGCCGGAATAGACCATCGGCAGCTGCGCCAGCGTCACCTTCATGTCGGCGATCAGGTCGCGGGCCGCCTGCCCCCCGTCCTGCGACAGCTTGCGGCCGACCAGGTCCATGGCTTGGATGCCGTTGGTGCCTTCGTAGATCGGGGCGATGCGGGCGTCGCGATAGTGCTGGGCCGCGCCGGTTTCCTCGATGAAGCCCATGCCGCCGTGGATCTGAACCCCCAGCGAGGCGACCTCGCAGCCGACGTCGGTGGACCACGCCTTGGCGATGGGCGTGAACAGGTCCTCGCGGCCTTTCCATCGCCGGCGGTCCTCTTCGCTGGCGCTGTGTTTAGCCAGATCGGCGGCCACCCCGGTCGACAGGCAGATGGCCCGGGCGGCGGCGATCTTGGCCTTCATCACCGCCAGCGTCCGGCGCACGTCCGGGTGATCGATGATCGGAGCGTTAGCTTCGCCCGTCCAGACGGAGCGGCCCTGCCGCCGGTCCAGCGCATAGGCCAGGGCGTGCTGATAGGCGCGTTCGGCGATGCCCACGCCCTCGACGCCCACGGCCAGCCGGGCCGCGTTCATCATCACGAACATATGGGCGAGGCCCTGATTGGGCTTGCCGACCAGTTCGGCGGTCGCGCCTTCATAGGACATCACGCAGGTGGGCGAGGCGTGGATGCCCAGCTTGTGTTCGATCCCGACGGGGCGGAAGGCGTTGCGCTCGCCGAGGGCGCCGTCGGTCCCGACGAGGTATTTGGTGGCGAGGAACAGGCTGATCCCCTTTGGTCCGGGCGGGGCGTCCGGCAGGCGGGCGAGCACCATGTGGACGATGTTGTCCGTGGCGTCGTGGTCGCCCCAGGTGATGTAGATTTTCTGGCCGTTGAGGGCGTAGGTCCCGTCGCCGTTCGGCGTCGCCGTGGCGGTCAGGGCCCCGAGGTCCGAGCCGGCCTGCGGCTCGGTCAGGACCATGGCCCCGGTCCATTCGCCGCTAACCAGCTTGCTCAGATAGATGTCCTTCTGCGACGGCGTGCCGTGCGCCTCCAGCGCCTCGATCGCCGCCAGAGACAACATCGGGCACAGGCCGAACGCCATATTGGCCGCGTGCACGGTCTCATAGGCCGCCAGTTCCAGCGCCTTGGGCAACTGCTGCCCTCCGGCGTGGGCGGGCGCCGACAGGCCGGTCCAGCCGCCCGCGGCGAACTGGCGATAGGCGTCGGCGAACCCAGGGGCGGCCGTCACATCGCCGTCCCTGAACGTCGAACCCTTCTGGTCGCCGATGCGGTTCAGCGGGGCCAGCACGCCCTCGGAGAACTGCGCCGCTGCTTCCAATACGGCGCCCAGCACGTCTACGTCATAGTCGGGAAAGGCGCCGGTCGCGGCGACCTGATCGATGCCGGCGACGGCCTGCAGGGCGAAGGCGAGATCGCGGACGGGGGCGCGGTAGGTCATGAGGCGGCGGCTCGCGTGGCGGTGTTCGCCGCTTTCATGCCGCCTTGCCGCAAGGGGATGCAAGCGACGGGTTGGCGAACGGCGCCGCCTGCGTCAGTCTGGCCGTCGACGCACCGAAGGAGGATCCATGGCCGAGCCGCGCAACCGATACTCGACCGTGTCGCTGACCCTGCACTGGCTGACGGCGGCGCTGGTCGTGACGCAGGTGCTGCTGATCAATGCGCACGAGGCGAACGAGGACAGCCGCGTGTTCATCGACCTGCACAAGTCCGTCGGTCTGACGATCCTCGTGCTGACGCTGGCGCGGCTGGGCTGGCGCGCCGCCAACCCCGCAATCCCGCTGCCGGACCGGGTTCCGCGCTGGCAGAAGCTGCTGGCTCGCGCCACCCATGTGCTGTTCTACGTCCTGCTGCTGGCCATGCCGCTGGTCGGCTGGGCGGCGTCTTCGGCTTCGGGCCGCGAAATCAACTTCTTCGGCCTGTTCGAATGGCCGCTGCTGCCGATCGGGGGCGGCCGGGATGCGGCGCGCGACCTGATGGATCTGCACGAGACGGCGGCGAAGGCCCTGTACGTCCTGATCGCGCTCCACGTCGCGGGCGCGCTGAAGCATCACTTCGTCGACCGGGACAACGTCCTGCACCGGATGCTGCCGTTCATTCCGCGACGTCCGTGAGGCCGATCCGCGTCCTCGCCTTTCTGGCGGCCGCCGTTCTGCTTACGGCCGTCGCCCCGGCGCCTTGGGTGTTCGAACGGGAAGGCTCGCGGATCGAGATGTCGGTGCGCGCCTTCGGCGGTTCGCACGCGGGGCGGTTCTCGGAGTGGGGCGGCGAAGCGGAGCTGGATCCCGCGCGGCCGGAGACGGCGCGGGCGACGGTGACGGTGCAGGCCGGCTCGCTGCGGATGTCGCCGGCTGCGGTCACGCAACGCGCCACCGGTCCGGCGTTCCTCGATGCGGCGCGGCACCCGACCATCCGCTTCCACCTCAAGTCGCTGGAGCCGCTGGGCGGAAGCCGCTATTCGGCCCGGGCGGAGGTGACGGTCAAGGGCCGCCGGCGGGAGATCGCCTTTCCCGTCGACCTGCGTATAGCGGGCGACCAAGCGCGGTTGACCGGCGCGTTCAGCCTCGACCGCGCGGACTTTGGAATAGGGACGGCAGGGCCGTGGGACAGGCTGGTGGGGCGGCAGGTGACGGTTCGGGTGGCGCTTCAGGCGCGACCGGCCTGAGCGCGTCCGACGCAGAGGCTGTCGGCGTCCTTCGGGCGGGCGGACTGGTCATCCTGCCGACCGAGACGGTCTACGGTCTGGCCGCCGACGCGGGAAACGACCGCGCGGTCGCCGCCATCTTCGAGGCCAAGGGGCGCCCGAGGTTCAATCCCCTTATCGCGCACACCGCCGATCTGGACGCGGCGGACGCCGTCGCCGTGCTGACCGATGCAGCCCGCACCCTCGCCGACGCCTTCTGGCCGGGCCCGCTGACGATCGTGGCCCCGGCGAGGGGGGGAGGCGGCGTCTGCGACCTGGCTCGGGCCGGTCTGGACAGCGTCGCCGTGCGCGTGCCGGGGCATCCCCGCGCGCGGGCCGTGCTCGCGGCCTTCGGCGGACCGGTCGTCGCGCCGTCGGCCAACCGCTCCGGCCGTCCCAGCCCCACCACCTTCGCCGACGCGGTCGAGGAGACGGGGTTCGCCGCCGCCGCCGCTATAGATGGAGGCCGATGCGCGGTCGGCGTCGAGAGCACCGTCGTTTCGGTCAAGGACGGCCGGGTCGCCCTGCTGCGACCGGGTTCGGTCACCCGGGCGCAGATCGAGGCGCTGGTCGGGCCGCTGGCGGTGGGCGGAGAGGGTCATCGCTCACCTGGACGGCTGAGCCTCCACTACGCCCCCGATGCGCCCGTGCGGATCGAGGCGAAGGTCGCGGGGCCGGGCGAAATCCTGCTGGGCTTCGGTCCGGGCGTGGGCGATCCCCGCTGGAGCTTGAGCCCTGCCGGGGACCTCCGGGAAGCCGCGGCCAACCTGTTCCGCATGCTGCGCGAGGCCGACCGCGAACGGCCGACGGGAATCGCCGTCTCGCCCATTCCTGCCGACGGCCTGGGCGAGGCGATCAACGACCGGCTCAGGCGGGCGGCGGGGTTCACCGGCTGAGGGCGAGCCAGCGAGGCCGGCGCGTCGCGAGCTGGCTCATTCGCAGGTCATGGTGGGTCGATACACCTGCATGGCGTTGGTGCCGCTGTTGCCGCCGAGGGTGATCCCGCCGCCCGGCAAGAAGATACGGCCGTCGATCACCGCGCTGCCCTTGAGGCCGTGCACCGCGATCGGCAGGTTCGGCAGTTGGGTCCAGCGGTCTGCGCGCGGGTCGTAGGCGTAGGTGTTGGGCGTCAGGCCGAGGACGTGGGTGCGTTCGCCCTCGCCGCCGAAGACGAACATGCAGCCGGCGTGCGCCGCCCCGGTGACGCCGCCCCGCGGAGCCGGAAGCGGTGCTCCCCGTGACCAGGTCCGCGTCGCGGGATCGTAGATCTCGACGATCTCGGTCCGCTCGGCGCCGGCGCCCGGGCCGAAGCGGCCGCCGGCGACGATGACCTTGCCGTTCAGCGCGACCATGGCGAGGTGATTGCGCTGGGTCGGCATGTCAGGAAGCCGTTCCCAACTGTCTGTGGCCGGGTCGTACACCTCGAAAGCCGAGCCGCCCGGCGGGCGGCCGCCGGCCACATAGATCTTGCCGTCGATCACGGCCTTGCCGCCGCCGCTCCGGGGCGTGGGCATCGGCGCCCGCGCCACCCAGCCTCCCACTGCCGGGTCGTGCATCCAGACGTGATTGACGAAGATTTCGGGCCGGCCGGTGCTTGCCCCGTCGATCTCGCCGCCGATGACATAGAGTTTGCCGTCGACCGCGGCGGCCATCATGTGGTGGAGCGGGTGGGGCAGGCGGGGACCAAGGGACCAGCGGCTCGTGGCCGGGTCGTAGATCTGGACCAGGTTCGACGGGAGCCGCCCGGGCGGATAGCCGCCGAGCACCCATATCTTGCCGCCCAGTTGCGCGACGCCGTGTTCGGATCGCGCCAGCGGCATGGCGGCTCCCATGCTCCAGCCGTCGAACTCCGGCGTCGCTCCGACCGGGGGCCCTGCGCTGACCCGCTCGTTCCAGGTTTCCACGAGTTCGCTCGCCGGAGCGGCTCCGGCCGGAACGGGTGTCGGCGTGACGCCCGTCGGGCTCTGCTGCGCCGTTGCGCTTGTGGCGAGGAGCAGGGCTCCGGCGCTCGCGATCAGGTTCCGCTTCATGACGATCCTCCTCCCGGGCGATTCCGTTCCCAAAGCACAACAGCTCGCGGGTCGCGATGCGAGCCGGATTCCGAAAGCGGCTAGGCGGATTTCAAAATCGGCGAGCCCTGCACCGGCCTATCGGGCGTCTCGCGGAAGTCGCTCGGCGTCACGCCCTCCGTCGCCTTGAAGGCGCGGTTGAACGGGCCCAGCGAACTGAAGCCGGCGTCGAGCGCGATCGTCGAGATCGGCACCTCGCGCTGCGCGGGGTCGAGCAGGGCCGCCTTGGCGTCGGCCAGCCGCCACTCGTTGACCCAGGCGTTGAAGTTCCGGTAGCCGAGCCGCCCGTTGATCAGCCGGCGGACGGCGTACTCCGGCGCACCGGCGCGGGCGGCGAGGGAACCGATCGTCAGCCCCTCGAGCCGGTAGACCCGCTCCGCCTCCATGAGGCGCTGCAGCCGCGTCAGCAGGCGCGCCTCGGCGGGATCGGTGCAGAGCACAACCCCCGCGCCGCTGCGCCGGGCCGTCGGAGACGGTGCCTCGCCGGACGAAGCGAACATCTCTTCCGACCGCAGCCCCGAGACGAGCAGGGCCATACCGATGGCCATGACGAACATCCGGGCGACGTTGAGGTCCACGACCAGCGCCGAGGGACGCCCCGGCGCGAGGTAGGAGACCGTGATGCCGATCATGAACAGGCTGCTCAGCACCACGAAGGCGATCCGCGCGCGGCGACGTGGCTCGACCAGATCGGCCCCGCGCCCCCGCCAGGCGATCCACGCCGCGGAGGAGGCGAGGGCGATCTGGGCCAGTTGATGCGGGATCTGCAGCGGTTCGGTGACGAGGCCCAGCCGTCCGCGGATATACCAGGCGCCGCCGACCGCCACCAGCGCCCCCAGCACGGCCCAGTCGAACGGCTTCATCCTGAAGCCGTCTTCGAACAGGGCGCGGGAGAACAGCCAGAAGGCCGCGGTTTTCCCGTAGGCGAGGAACACGACGGGGAGCGCCCACTGGTAGGTCCAGTCGGCGACGGGCGGGATGTGCAGCGCCCACCATGCCGTGCTGAGGCAGAAGAACGCGCCGATCCAAGCCAGCGTTCGATTGCCGCCGTCGCGCAGGAGGATGAGACTGAGCAGCAGGAAGGTGGTGGCCGCTCCGCCCCTGAGCCCCAGCTCCACGAAATCCGGCATGCTTGGTCCTGACAGGGCGGCTCCGAAGCCTCTATTCGTGTCCCTGTGAGGCGCCGTTGTCCAGACACCCGGGCCGTCGGCCCGCTGGCGGTCGCCTACTGCGCCGTCCAGCCGCCGTCGATGGAGAAGCTGGCGCCGTTGGCCGAGGCGCCGAGGTCGGACACCAGGTACAGCATCATGCCGGTCAGCTCGTCTGTCGTCACGAACCGCTTGGTCGGCTGCGAGCCGAGAATGACGTCCTTCAGCACCGCCTCCTTCGACATGCCGCGGGTGCGCGCCTGATCGGCGATCTGCTTCTCGACGATCGGCGTCTCGACGAAGCCGGGGCAGAGGGCGTTGCAGGTGATGTTGTCCTGCGCGACCTCGAGGGCGACCGTCTTGGTGAAGCCGATGACGCCGTGCTTGGCGGCGACATAGGCCGACTTGAAGGGGCTGGCGACGAGGCCGTGCGCCGAGGCGACGTTGATGATCCGGCCGCGGCCCTGCGCCTTCATGATCGGGATCGCGGCCCGCGTGGCGTAGAAGGCCGACGACAGGTTGATGGCGATGATCTGCTCCCACTTGTCGGCGGGGAATTTCTCGACGGCCTCGACGTGCTGGATGCCCGCGTTGTTGATCAGGATGTCGACGCGGCCCAGCTGGTGCTTGCCGAACGCCACCATGTCCGCGACCTCGTCGCCGCGCAGCATGTTGGCGGCGTGATAGCGCACCCGGACGCCGCAGCTGGCTTCCAGCTCGGCGCGGGTGCGCTCGATCTCGGACGGGTCGCCCAGGCCGTTCAGGACCACGTCCCCGCCGCGAGAGGCGATGGCGCGGGCGAAGGCCAGCCCGATGCCCGAGGTGGACCCGGAAATGACCGCGACCTGACCCTTCAGGTCGCCGATGTCGCGGAACGGCGCGACCGCCGATTCGGAGCCGTCACCGCGTTTGGGCCATTGGAACATGGAAGTCTCGTTCGTCTGTCGTGAAGGACAAGCCTAGCGGTTCGCGGCCGCGAAGGCGACAGGCTCTCAGGAATTTCCCGATCTGATGAATATCCACTCCGAAGCCGACGACGCGGCCTTGTCGAAGCGATAGCCGTCGCGGTCGAAGGCCTTCAGATCCTCGGCCCGCTCGATCCGCTCATCGATGGCGAACCGCGCCATCGCTCCCCGGGCTTTCTTCGCGAAGAAGGATATGATCCGGCTCTCGCCGTCCTTCGCCTCGCGGAACTGGGGCGTGACGACGCGCAGCTTCAGGGCCTTGGCGTCGACCGCGCCGAAGTATTCCTGGCTGGCCAGGTTCACCAGCGTCGGGTCGGGCATCCCCTCCGCTTCGGCGTTGAGGCATTTCGAAATCCGGTCGCCCCAGAAGTCGTAGAGGCTGGAGCCACGCCGGGTCTTCAGCCGCGTGCCCATCTCCAGACGGTAGGGCTGGATGCGATCCAGCGGCCGGAGCAGTCCGTAGAGTCCGGACAGGATGCGGATGTGCGCCTGGGCGAAGGCCAGGCCGTCCGCGTCGAGCTCGCGGGCCTTCAGCCCCTCATAGACGTCCCCGGCGAAGGCGAAGGCTGCCTGAACGCCCTCGGTCGAATCGGCGTCGAAGGCCTGGAATCGCTCGCGGTTCAGCCGCGCCAGATCGTCCGAGATGCTCATCAGCCCGCGCAGTTCGGCGACGGTCCGCGCGCGCGCCGTCCGGGCGAGAGAGGCCGTGTCCTCGCGGAAGCGCCGCTCGCTGGCGGGAAGGGCCGAGTCCGCTTCGGTGAAGTCCAGCCGCTTGGCCGGGGACAGGACGATCAGCAAGATGGGTCTCCAGCAACCTGCCGTGCTGATAGGCCGGTTCGGCGACGAATTGAACGGGCCGCAAGGCCGCAGTCGGATCAGCTGCGCTGGTCGTAGAGGGCGGCGAGGATCGCAGGCAGAAGGTCGGGCAGATCTTCGGCGATGAGGCCGGGTCCGAAACCCCGCGCGGCTTCGGCGTGGATCCAGACCGCCGCGCGGGCGGCGTCGAAACTGTCCATCCTCTGGGCGATGAGCCCGGCGATCATACCGGCCAGCACGTCGCCCGTTCCGGCCGTCGCCAGCCATGGCGTCCCGTTGTCGTTGACCGCCATTCGCCCGTCCGGGGCTGCGATGATAGTCGCCGGGCCCTTCAGCACCACGACCGCGCCCGCCGTCTCGGCCGCCGCCCGCGCCGCCGCCTCGCGGCCCCTCTCCAGCAGGCCCGGGAAGAGACGCCGGAACTCGCCCTCATGCGGCGTCAGCACGTCGTCGCGGTCCAGCACGTCGAACAGGTCCGAAGGCCAGCCCTCGAAGACGGTCAGGCCGTCGGCGTCGACGACCAGCGCCGCGCCGGTCGCCGCCAGGGCCCTGACGTTTCCCCGGGTGGCGTCCGTCACGCCCGCGGCCGGACCGATGACGACGGCGTCCATGCCCTCGGCAAGCTCGACCAGCGCCTCGGCCGAGCCGAACGGGCTGAGCATCACCGCCTCGATCGCCGGAGCGATGACAGCGGCCGCGTCGGGCGGGCAAAGAATACGGACGACGCCGGCGCCGATGCGCAGGCCGGCGCGCGCCGCCAGCCGTGCGGCTCCGGTCTGGGTGGCCTTGCCGGACACCACGCCCAGCCGGCCGCGCGCATGCTTGTGCGCGTCGGCGCCGGGCCAGGGCAGGGACAGTCGCCAGTCGGTGTCCGCCTGACCCGTCATCGCTCAACACGTCCGATCACGGATGGCGCCCGGGCCGGAAAAACACTTGCCTTATTGTGCAATGCAATGTCCCTTTACCTCCCGTGCGCACGGCCTGACACCGGGCGCGGGAATCGCCATGAAAAAGATCGAAGCCGTCATCAAGCCCTTCAAGCTGGATGAAGTGAAGGAAGCGCTCCAGGACGCTGGCGTGCAAGGGATGACCGTTCTCGAGGCCAAGGGATACGGCCGCCAGAAGGGCCATTCCGAACTTTACCGCGGCGCCGAATACGTCATCGACTTCCTGCCCAAGATCAAGATCGAGGTCGTGGTTCCCGACGACATGGTCTCGTCGGTCGTGGAGGCGATTCAGGCCGCCGCGCGCACCGGCAAGATCGGCGACGGCAAGATCTTCGTCTCCGACGTCCTCGACGTCATCCGCATCCGCACCGGCGAGACAGGACCCCAGGCCGTCTGACCCATTTCACCCGCCGCCGCCCCGACGGCGTTTTTGTTCCTCCCCGAACCCACAGGACGTCCAACGATGAGCGCCAGCAAGATCCTCAAGGAGATCAAAGAGAAGGAGGTCAAATACGTCGACCTGCGCTTCACCGACACCAAGGGGCGGATGCAACACGTCACCTTCGACATCGACCTGGTGGACGAGGAGTTCCTCGAAGAGGGGACGATGTTCGACGGCTCGTCCATCGCCGGCTGGAAGGCCATCAACGAGAGCGACATGCTGCTGAAGCCGGACCTCGACGGCTTCTGGATCGACCCCTTCTACCAGCAGACGACGCTGTTCCTGTTCTGCGACGTGCTGAACCCCGACACCGGGGAGCCCTACAACCGCGACAGCCGCTCGATGGCGAAGAAGGCGCTGGCCTATGTCCAGTCCTCGGGCGTGGGCGACACCGTGTTCTTCGGCCCCGAAGCCGAGTTCTTCATCTTCGACGACGTGCGCTGGAGCACCCAGCCGCACGACACCGGCTACGCCTACGACTCGATCGAGCTGCCGGCCAATACGGGCGCGGAATACTCCGAAGGCAACATGGGCCATCGCCCGACGCACAAGGGCGGCTATTTCCCGGTCAATCCGACCGACAGCGCCCAGGACCTGCGCGGCGAAATGCTGGGCGTGATGCGCGACCTCGGCATGCAGCCCGAGAAGCATCACCACGAGGTGGCTCCGGCCCAGCACGAACTCGGTCTGAAGTTCAGCGACCTGCTGACCATGGCCGACCGTCTGCAGCTCTACAAATACGTCATCCACAACGTCGCCGCCTCTTACGGCAAGTCGGCCACCTTCATGGCCAAGCCGACCTTCGGCGACAACGGCTCCGGCATGCACGTGCACCAGTCGATCTGGCGCGACGGCAAGCCGCTGTTCGCGGGCGACAAATACGCCGGGCTGTCGGATATGTGCCTCTGGTACATCGGCGGCATCATCAAGCACGCCAAGGCCATCAACGCCTTCGCCAACTCGACGACCAACTCCTACAAACGCCTGGTGCCGGGCTATGAGGCGCCGGTGAAGCTGGCCTATTCGGCCCGCAACCGTTCGGCCTCGATCCGGATTCCGTGGGTGAACTCGCCCAAGGCCAAGCGCATCGAGGCGCGCTTCCCCGATCCGATGGGCAACCCCTACCTGACCTTCGTGGCGCTGCTGATGGCGGGTCTTGACGGGATCGAGAACCGGATCGATCCGGGCGCCCCGGCCGACAAGAACCTGTACGACCTGCCGCCGGAAGAGAGGGGCAACATCCCCGAAGTCTGCGGCTCGCTGAAGGAGGCGCTGGACAACCTCGACAAGGACCGCGCCTTCCTCAAGAAGGGCGGGGTCATGGATGACGACTTCATCGACAGCTACATCGAGTTGAAGATGGAAGAGGTGATGCGCCTGCAACTGCACCCGCACCCGGTTGAATTCGACATGTATTACAGCTGCTGATCGTCAGCCGTTGATCCAAAGAAAGAGGCGCCGGACGGGAATCCGTCCGGCGCCTTTCATTTGTTCCAGTCGCCTTAGCGGTTGGTGGTCTCGACCTCGATGCCGTTTTCGCCGGCGCGAACCGTGGTGCTGTCGCCTTCGCGGGGGGCGCGTTCGACAACGATGGGCGGTGTCGGCACGGGCACCTCGCGCTCGACCACGACCGGATTGGCCGGGACCTCGCGTTCGATGATCGTGGTGGTGTCGGAGCCGGCGTCAGCCGCGGTGTCGGCGTCGTCGGCTGCGGGGGTGCAGGCGGCGGTGATGAGCAGGGCGGCGCCGGCGAGGGCAGAGAGGGAGATCGAGCGTGCCATGGATGGCTCCTGTGTCTGGTGTTCGACACAACGGCCACGCTGGTCGGCAGTTCCGGTCATGCGGTGCGATGTGGCCTCCGTCCGCCCGCGGTCACGCCGCGAGACGGTCAATCAATGGCCGCAGCGTCGGGTCCGTGGTCGGCGCGATCTTCTGCAGGAAACCGATCAGGGCTCGTTCGTTTTCATCGAACTCGCCGTCACGGCCGACCCGGTCCAGTAGCCAGCGGGCTTCTTCCCCGTCGATCGGAGCCGCATGAGCCGAGGCCTTGGCGTGCCCGGCCAACCGCTCCTCGTGCTGCGCGTCGTCGCTGCCGAACAGCGCGTCCCGTATGCGTCCGAACGTCAGACCCCCCGCGGCCGCGGCGGCGTCGACCAGCAGGCCGCCCGGGTCCCCCTCCGGCGCCTCCAGCCAAGCCTGCCGCCGCAACGCCTCGTCCCGTCCCGGCGGCGCCCAGCCCGCCGCCGCGGTTACCGCGTTGGCGACAGCGCGCATGAAGAAGTCGGTCCAGCTCGGATCGTTGGCGCGGCCGCGTGTGGCGTCGTTGAGGTCGAAGAGGGCGGCGGCCTCCTCCCGCGTCACAGCCATGCGTCCTGGTCCGGCGGGGGCGAACACCAGCCGCCGCATGCGCTGAACTTCGTCCGCAGAGATCACGCCGTCATTCTCCACCACGGCGCGCGTGACCAGCGACAGGCCGAAAGCGGACAGTGAGGCGGGCGCTTCGTCGGCCAGTTCGAGCACCCGCACGACCAACTCCAGCTCGGTGCCATTCCGCACCCGCCGGTCAGCCTCGATGCGGGCGATCAGCCAGTCTGCCTGCTGCTCTGTGACGTAGCCCGAGGGCTCCTGCTGGCGCACCAGCCAGTCGGTCATCGCCTCCAGGAAGAAGGCCCGCCATTCCGGGACCCGCTTCTCCGCACCTTCGTCGATGCGGAACAGGGCCTCGACCTCGGCCGGGGTGACCGTCATCTCGCCGAACACCTCGCGACGCAGGGACAGAACGTCCTCCTCGCGGACGACGCCGCGGGCCAGAATGCCGTTGCAAAGGTCAGTCAGGGCCATGATCCGCTCTCCCGGTTCGTGAGCCAGGTTACTGCGGCGTCGTTACGCGGGGGCTAACGTTCAGGCCGTTGCGTCCTTCTTCTTTCGCCTCAGCTCGATCAGGCGGACGCACCAGATCGAAATCTCGTAGAGGAGCACCAGAGGCACCGCGAGCATGAGCTGGCTGATCGGATCCGGCGGGGTGACAATGGCGGCCAGGACCACCACGGCGACGATGGCGTAGCGCCGCCCTTCCGCCATGACCTTCGAGCTGATGATGCCGGCCAGACCCAGCAGGGTCATGATGACCGGCAGCTGGAAACAGAGGCCGAACGACAGGATCAGCGCCGTCGCCAGGCTCATGTATTCCGATACCTTCGGCAGCAGGGTCGCCGAGGCGACCTCGGTCTCGAACCCCTGACCGAGGGAGAACAGCATCACGAATGGCAGCATGATGTAGTAGACGAGCGCCGCGCCGATCAGGAACAGCACGGGGGCGGCGATCAGGAACGGCAGGAAGGCGCCGCGCTCGTTGCGATACAGGCCGGGCGCCACGAACCGGTAGAGCTGGTAGGCCAGCACCGGAAAGGCCGCGACCACCGCGCCCAGGCCCGCGAGCTTCATCTTGACGAACAGGATTTCCAGCGGCGCCGTGTAGATCAGCTGCACCGCCTGCGGCTGCCCTGCCGGGACCGGCTTGAGCCCGGCCATCACCGAGATCAGGTCGATCGGAGACGCGTGCGCGCCCTGCGCCGCGTACATCGCGCTGGCGGCGACATAGGGCTTCACCAGGAAGATGTAGAGCGGGCTGGCGAAATAGAAGCAGACCAGGAACGCGATGACGAAGGCCACGACGCAGATCAGCAGCCGGCCTCGCAACTCGATCAGATGGTCCATCAGCGGGGCGCGAGAGGCCTCGATCTCCGCCTCGTCGCGGTCGACCGCGCTCACAGGTCCACCTTGTTCGGCTTGGGCGAACGGGGCTTCCGCGCCGCCGGCTTGGCGGCGGTCGCCGACGCCGCCTTCGCCCGGGGTTTACGCGGCTTCGCAGGCGCGGGCGCGGGCGCGGCCGGCGAATCAAGCGGCGCCATCACGGGCGGACTGTCCGGCCATTCGTCGGGCGCGCCGAGCATGTCTTGCGGCGCAGGGGCCGGAATGGCGGTGACCGGGCGGTTCAGCTCGTCCCGAATATCGCGGAAGGCCGCGTCGGCGTCGGCGCCCAGCGCGTGCATGCCCTGGCCGCTGCGCAGGGCCTCGACCTCCTTGCGCAGCTCGTCCAGCTCGGACTGGCGCGCCATCTCGTCGAAGTTGGAGCGGAACTCGTTGGCCATGGCCCGGGCCTTCGCCATCATCTTCCCCAGCTTCCGCAGGAGCAGGGGCAGCCGTTCGGGCCCTACGACCAGAAGGGCCACGATCGCGATGATGAGATATTCGCCGCCCCCGATTCCGGGACCAAGGCCACCCATGCGTCAGGTCTCCGCCGTCGGGTCGCGGCCTACGACTTGAGGTCTTCTTTTTCGGCTTCCGTGCGGGGCAGGGCGCCGGCCCGTTCGTCGGCTGGTTTGTTCTCGTCGGTGTCCTTCAGGCCGTCCTTGAACGCGCGGACGCCTTTGGCGGCGTCGCCCATCAGGCCCGAAAGCTTGCCACGGCCGCCGAACAGCAGAAGCACGATGATGGCGACGATGGCCCAGTGCCAGATGCTGAATGAACCCACGGGATAGTCTCCTCAGTCGGGCCGCCCGGCCCGTTCCAAATCTCTCGCCGCATATAGGCCGTTCGGTGGCGCGACGCCAAGCGAACCTGATAGGGACGGCTGATGAGTCACGTCATCATCCACACCGACGGCGCCTGCAAGGGCAACCCGGGCCCGGGCGGCTGGGGCGCCATCCTGCAGACCGGACAGGGTCATGAGAAGGAACTGTGGGGCGGCGAGCCGCTGACGACCAACAACCGCATGGAGCTGATGGGCGCGATCAGCGCGCTGGAGGCCCTGACGCGGCCCTGTCGGGTCGACCTGCACACCGACAGCCGCTACGTCATGGACGGGATCACCAAGTGGATCGGCCCGTGGAAGGCTCGGGGCTGGAAGACGGCCGAGAAGAAGCCCGTCAAGAACGAGGACCTGTGGCGCCGGCTCGACAAAGCGCGCACCCGCCACGAGGTCAAATGGCATTGGGTCAAGGGGCACGCCGGCCACGAGCTCAACGAGCGGGCCGATCAGCTGGCGAATCGCGGCATCGCCGAACTGCCTTGAGCCTCAGAAATGGAGAGGATCGTGCGGCCACCCCAGACTGGCTCGCAACGACCGGTCTGTGACCCGGTGCGGCCCTGAAGGCGGGCGACGGCGACGTCGATCCTTACAGCGGGCGGACCTTCAGCCGTCCGGACTCCGAGGCCTCGACGATCACGATGTCGCCCGCGAGCGGCGCGGCGTCCTCGATTTCCGCCGTCCACTCAGCGCCCGAAACGAACACCCGTCCCCGGCCGTTGACGAAAGGCTGGACCACCTGCGCGCGCTGGCCGACCAGCCGGCCTTCGCGAGCATTGATGTCCGGGCTGTCCGCCGGGTTCACCCGCTGGATCAGCCGGCGCGACAACAGCGTCAGGATCACGGTGACCACCGCGAACAGCGCGACCTCGCCGATCAGACTCAGCGGCAGGCCGATGGCGGTCGCGACCGCCACCATTCCGGCCGCGACGGCGGGCCAAAGCAGCCACTCGGTCGAGAAGGCGGCTTCGATGGCCAGCAGGGCCACGCCGATCGCCAGCCAGATCCAGTACGGCTGAGCGGCGTGAAGCTGGATCAGGGCGTCCATGACTTATTCCGATCCTGGGACGGAGCCGGCTGCGGGCGGGCGCGGCGGGCGCGGCGGAGCGGGCGGGGTGGCGCGCGGCGGCGCCGGCGGAGCGTCCCGACGAACCTGTTGCTGGTCCCGCGCGAGGCCGACGAGCTCGCCGAGGCCGGCGATGGTGCCGACCAGGCCGCTCATCTCGGCGGGGACGATCACCGTCTTGGCCGTCGGATTGCGAGCCAGCTCGGCGAATGCCTCGACGTATTTCTGCGCCACGAAGTAGTTGATGGCGTTGACGTCGCCGGCCGCGATGGCCTGGGACACCATGGCGGTCGCCTTGGCCTCGGCTTGGGCTTCGCGCTCGCGCGCCTCGGCGTCGCGGAAGGCGGCTTCCTTGCGCCCTTCGGCCTGGAGGATGGCGGCCTGCTTGGCCCCCTCGGCGCGGGCGATGGCGGCCTGTTTCTCGCCCTCGGCCTCGGTGATGACGGCGCGCCGCTCGCGCTCGGCCTTCATCTGCCGGGCCATGGCGTTGGTGATGTCGACCGGCGGGGTCAGATCCTTGATCTCGATGCGGTTGACCTTGACGCCCCAGGGCTCAGTGGCCGCGTCGATCACGGTCAGCAGGCGCGAGTTGATGTTGTCCCGCTGGAACAGGACCTCGTCGAGATCCATCGAGCCGACCACGGTGCGCAGGTTGGTCGAGCAAAGCTGGGTGATGGCGTAGGGCAGGTTCTCGACCCGATAGGCCGCGCGCGCCGCGTCCATGACCTGGATGAAGACGATCGCGTCAACCTTCACCATGGCGTTGTCCTTGGTGATGACCTCCTGCTGGGGCACGTCGAGGACCTGCTCCATCATGTTCATTCGCCGCCCGATCCGCTCCACGAACGGCGTCAGCAGGCTGATGCCAGGGCTGAGGGTGCGGGTGTACTTGCCGAAGCGTTCCACTGTGAATTCACGGCCTTGCGGCACGATCTTGACTACGCTGAACAACAGCACGAAGGCCAGCGCAAGCAGGGCGAGGGTGAAGAGTAGCGACGTTTCCATGGAGCCTCCCGGTCGTGGTCAGGTTAGCAGCCCGGCGCGCGAGCGCCACGGAAACCGAACGGCGAAAGATGACATCCCTGTAATCTTCACCGTTTCGCGGCGGCAAGGGCGACGATCCGGCGGGTTTCGCTCCAGGCGATCAGAGCGTCGACCTCATCCAGCGGCACGAAGCGCGCCTCGGCGGCGTCGTCACCGGCGACCGGCTCGGCCGCGAGCCAGCGCGCTGCGTAGTCGATCAGCACATAATGCCGGCCCACATCGGGGAAGAGGCCGTCCACGACGTCCAGCAGGCCGGTGATTTCGGCCTCCACCCCGGTCTCCTCGCGGAGTTCTCGCAGCGCCGCATCGACCGCCCGTTCTCCGGACTCGATCCGTCCGCCGGGCAGGCTCCATTCGCCCCGTCGCGGCGGGTTCTTGCGTCGGATCAGCAGGACCTCGTCGCCTCTCAGGCAGACGACGCCGACAGCGGGAACGGGCGCGGGCAGGGCGGTCGTCATCCGCCGACCCTGGACGGGGCCTATCGCCGCGTCGAGGACTTTGAGACAAGTCCTCATGACCCCGCCGTCCGCCGCCGCCATCGCCGCCCTGAAGTCCGCCGCCGGCGACGGCGGCTGGACCGAGGATCCGGCGGAGATCGCGCCCTGGCTGACGGAGTGGCGGAACCGCTGGCAGGGCCATACCCCGCTGATGCTGACGCCGCGCTCCACCGCGGAGACGGCGCGGATCGTGCGGGTGTGCGTCGAGCACCACGTGGCGATCACCCCGCAGGGCGGCGACACCGGACTGGTGGGCGGACAGATTCCGTACGGCGAGGTTCTGCTTTCGACCCGGAAGATGCGGACGATTCGGGATGTCACGCCTCTGGACGACGCAATGACGGTCGAAGCGGGGGTGACCCTGCTGGAGGCTCAGCAGGCCGCCTCCGCCGCGGGTCGGCTGTTCCCGCTCAGCCTCGCCGCCGAGGGCACGGCCACCATCGGCGGCGTGGTCTCGACCAATGCGGGCGGCACGGCGGTCATCCGCTACGGCGTGATGCGCGATCTGGTGCTTGGGCTGGAAGCCATCCTGCCGAACGGCGAGGTGTTCCACGGGCTCAAGCGGCTGAGGAAGGACAACACCGGCTACGACCTGAAGCAGCTGCTGATCGGGGCTGAGGGCACGCTCGGCGTCGTTACCGCGGCGACCCTGAAGCTGTTTCCGGTGATGCGCAGCCGCGCCACCGCCATCGTCGGTCTCGACAGCGCCGCCGCTGCCGTCGAACTGCTGGCCCAAGCGAAGGGTGAGACGGGCGGCGGGGTCGAGGCATTCGAGCTGATGAAGCGGATCGGCGTGGAGTTCGTGCTGACCCACATCCCCGGCGTGCGCGAATCCTTGGACAGCACCCCGCCCTGGTACGCCCTGGTCGAACTGGTTTCCGGCGAGCCGGGCGCGGCGGAGGCGGGCATGGAGCGGCTGCTGGCCGCCGCGTTCGAGACCGGCCTGATCACCGACGCCGCCATCGCCCAGAACGACGCCCAGCGCGCCGCCTTCTGGAAGGTGCGCGAGGAACAGTCGGCGGCCCAGAAGCCCGAAGGCGGCGGCTGGAAACACGACGTCTCCGTGCCCGTGTCCCGCATTGCGGAGTTTCTCGACGAGGCGACAGCGGCGGTCGAGCGCTTCCATCCGGGCGCGCGGGTCAGCGCCTTCGGCCACGTCGGCGACGGCAACATGCATTACGACGTGCTGTGCCCCCTTGGCGGAGACCGGCCCGCATTCCTGGCCCGCTGGGCCGAGGGGTCGCAGATCGTCCACGACATCGTCGCCCGCTACGACGGCTCCATCTCGGCCGAACACGGCCTCGGCCGGCTGAAGACGAACGAAGCGCGGCGGTACAAGTCGCCGGTCGAGATCGCGACCATGCAGGCCGTGCGCGCGGCCATCGATCCGCACCGGATCATGAACCCGGGCGTGCTGTTCTAGCCGGTCCGGAGGACGGGCCCCGCGCTCCCGGCCCGGAGCCGACCTTGCTGGTTCGTCACGAAGATCACGAAGAAGGGACACAAAGGACATGAAGGGAGCGGGCCCAGCCGCGCCTTCCGCGGGCTCTTGCCCGCATCGGGTTTGGTTGCGCCTCCCTGACGGGAGTCCCAGGCCCGCAGACCCCTTCGTGTCCTTCGTGAATCCTTCGTGCCCTTTGTGATAACCTTCCCCTGCCTACAGCCACCCGCCGAGCCCGGCTTGCCCCACCGCGCTGATCGTCCTACCCCTCCGGCTCGATTCAAACCGTCCGGAGCCCGCCATGACCCTCGCCCTGCTGTTCCCCGGACAAGGCAGCCAGGCGGTCGGAACGGGATCGGCCCTGGCCGAGGCCTTCGGCTCGGCGCGGGACGTGTACGCCGAGATCGACGAGGCCCTCGGTCAGAATCTGTCCCGGCTGATGCGCGAGGGCCCGGAGGACCAGCTTACCCTGACCGAGAACGCCCAGCCGGCGCTGATGGCTGTTTCGGTCGCCGCCGCACGCGTGCTCAAGGTCGAGTTCGGCGTCGACGTGACGCGCGCCGCCTTCGTCGCCGGTCACTCGCTCGGCGAATACTCCGCCCTGTGCGCTGCCGGTGCGATCTCGCTGACCGACACCGCCCACCTGCTGAAGCTGCGCGGCCAGGCCATGCAGCGGGCTGTCCCGGTCGGCCGGGGCGCCATGGCCTCGCTGATCGGGCCGAAGACCGACCTCGCCCTCGCCGAGGCCGCCGCGGCCGCCGGCTCCGAGGTCGGCGTTTGCGTGGTGGCCAACGACAACAACGCCGGCAACATCGTCATCTCCGGCGACAAGGCCGCGGTGGACCGCGCCATCGAGAAGGCCAAGGAACTCGGCGCCCGCGCCATCCCGCTGAACGTCTCCGCTCCGTTCCATTGTCCCCTGATGCAGCCCGCCGCCGACGAGATGGCCCAGGCGCTCGCTGACGCCCGGATCATGGCCCCGGCCATCCCGGTCGTCGCCAACGTCACCGCTCGCCCGGAAACAGACCCTGAGGTCATCCGCCGCCTGCTGGTCGAGCAGGTCACCGGCCGCGTGCGCTGGCGCGAGAGCATGGAGTGGATGTCGGGGGAGGGCGGCGTCAGCCGTTTTGTCGAAATCGGATCTGGCAAGGTGCTGACCGGCATGGCGAAGCGCATCGCCCCGGACGCCGAGAGCCTGTCGCTGAACACGCCGGAAGAACTGGAAGCGTTCGCGAAGAGTGTTTGAACCTCGTCGGCCGTCGTCCTGGGCTTGACCCGAGGATCAGAGGTCCGGGCAAGCTCCACGCCCGGGATGGCCCCGAAACCGCGCTCCAGCCTTCGGCGTCGGCGCACCTGACAGTCTGATCCTCGGGTCGAGCCCCGGGGATGACGAAAGAAGAAGAGGCACCCATGTTCAACCTCACCGGCAAGACCGCCCTCGTCACCGGCGCCACGGGCGGCATCGGCGGCACCGTCGCCCGCGCCCTGCACGCCCAGGGCGCGACCGTCGTCCTGTCCGGCACCCGCGAGGCGGTGCTGCAGGATCTGGCGAAGGAACTTGGCGAGCGCGCCTTCGCCGCCGCTGCCAACCTGTCGGACCCCGCCTCGGTCGACGGCCTGATCGCCCGGGCCGAGGAGGCCGCCGGCGCGCCGCTGGACATCCTGATCGCCAACGCCGGGATCACCCGCGACGGCCTGCTGATGCGGATGAAGGACGACGACTTCCAGGAGGTGATCCGGGTCAACCTCGAGAGCTATTTCCGCCTGTCGCGCGCGGCCATGAAGGGGATGATGAAACGCCGCTCGGGGCGAATCATCGGCGTCACCTCCGTCGTCGGTGTCACCGGCAACCCCGGCCAGACCAACTACGCCGCCTCCAAGGCTGGCATGATCGGCTTCTCGAAGTCGCTGGCTCAGGAAGTCGGCTCGCGCGGCATCACGGTGAACTGCATCGCGCCGGGATTCATCGCCTCGCCGATGACCGACGTGCTGAACGACCAGCAGCGCGAGACCATCCTGAAGAACATCCCCGCCGGGCGGCTCGGCACGGGCCACGAGATCGCCGCCGCCGCCGTCTTCCTGTCGTCGGACGAGGCCGCCTACGTCACGGGCCAGACGCTGCACGTCAACGGCGGCATGGCGATGATCTGATGAAGCTCCTGCGCATCCTTGCCACCATCCTCAGCGGTCCGATGCTGCTCATCGGGGTCGTCTGGGTTCTGCAGGGGCTGGACATCCTTCCCGGCAGCTTCATGACCGGGCAGATCATCTGGGCCGTCTACGGCGCGCCGCTGGCCCTGGCCGGCGCGGCGCTGGTCTGGTGGCTCAACCGTGGCGTTCAATCCCGGTAACGGCCCTTCCACGCCGCCGCCGCTGTGCTAAAGGCGGTCGCAACCGCATCTGTCGCCTGCCGTTAAAGGCTTGCGAAAGCGGCGCCGTCGTCATACGGCAAGACTGAGACAACACCCGCCCCGGCGGCCCAACGAGCAGAGACAAACATGTCCGACACCCTGGAACGCGTCCGCAAGATCGTCATCGACCACCTGGACGCCGATCCGGAAAAGGTCGTTGAAAAGGCCAGCTTCATCGACGATCTGGGCGCCGACTCGCTCGACAACGTCGAACTGGTCATGGCCTTCGAGGAAGAATTCGACATCGAGATCCCGGACGACGCCGCGGAACACATCCAGACCGTGGGCGACGCCGTGAAATTCATCGACGAGAAACTGGCCGGCTGATCGCCGACCTTTTCGCACGGCATTGATGGCCGCCGCGGCGCGCCCCTAGCGGGGCCGCCCGGCGGCCATTACTGTTTTACGGTCAGGATTCTGTAACGAGGAGCGCTCATGCGCCGCGTCGTCGTCACCGGCCTCGGTCTGCTTACCCCCCTGGGCTGGGGCGTGGAGCACAACTGGAAGGGCATCCTCGAAGGCCGTTCCGGGATCGGCCCGATCACCAGCTTCGACACCGAAGGTTATGGCTGCACCATCGCCGGCGAAATTCCGTCGGTGGACGGCCGCGGCGGCGGCGCGCCCGGCCAGCCGGGCGTGTTCGACCACGAGAAGGTCATGTCGCCCAAGGACCGCAAGCGGGTCGACGACTTCATCGTCTACGCCATCGCCGCCGCCGACGAGGCGCTGGCTGACGCGGCCTGGAAACCCGAGACCGAGGAACAGCGCCAGCGGACCGGCGTCATGGTCGGCTCCGGCATCGGCGGCCTCGGCCCCATCGCCGACACCGCCATCATCCTGAAGGAGCAGGGCCCGCGCCGGGTCAGTCCGTTCTTCATCCCGTCGGCCCTGATCAACCTGACCAGCGGCCAGATTTCGATCCGGCACGGCCTGAAGGGGCCGAATCACTCGGTCGTCACCGCTTGCGCCACCGGCGCCCACGCGATCGGCGACGCCGCGCGGATGATCATGCTGGACGACGCCGACGTCATGGTCGCGGGCGGCGCCGAAAGCTCGATCGTGCCCATCGGGATCGCGGGTTTCCTGGCCTGCAAGGCCCTTTGCACCGCCTACAACGACCAGCCCGAGAAGGCGTCGCGGCCTTGGGACAAGGACCACTCCGGCTTCGTCATGGGCGAGGGCGCGGGGATCGTCGTGCTGGAGGAGTACGAGCACGCCAAGGCGCGGGGCGCGAAGATCTACGCCGAGGTGATCGGCTACGGCCTCAGCGGCGACGCCTATCACATCACGGCGCCGGCCGAAGACGGCGACGGCGGCTATCGCGCGATGCAGATGGCGGTCAAGCGTGCCGGAATCGAGGTCTCCGACATCGATTACGTCAACGCCCACGGGACCTCGACCATGGCGGACTGGATCGAGGCCGGGGCCATCGAGCGGCTGATGGGCGATCACGCCCCGAACGTGGCGCTCAGCTCGACCAAGTCGATGACCGGCCACCTGCTGGGCGCGGCGGGAGCGATCGAGGCTATCTACTCCATCCTCGCGATCCGCGACCAGATCGCCCCGCCGACGATCAATCTCGATAATCCGGAGCGTGAGACGGCGCTGAACCTCGTTCGCGACAAGGGCCAGCCGATGGAGATCGACGTCGCCCTGTCCAACAGCTTCGGCTTCGGCGGCACCAACGCTTCGGTCCTGTTCAGGAAGGTCGCCTGATGTTTGGACGGCGCGTCGAGCGCGGCTCCGGGCGCAGGACCGCGATCCTGGCCGCCACCGCCACCGTCAGCCTGTTCGTGATCGTCGCCCTCGTCGCCGTCTGGAGCGTGCTCTACGCGCCCGGCCCTGCGGCCCGCGCGGGCGACAACACCGTCGTGACCCTGCCCAGCGGCGCTGGCGTCGCCGCCATCGCCGCGACGCTCAAGTCGGAGGGCGTGATCCGTTCGACCGACATGTTCAAGGCTGCGGCGGCCCTGACCGGGTCCGACCGCAAGCTGCGCGCCGGCGAATACGAGGTGCCGTCCAAGGCTTCCCTGCGCTCGGTCATCCGCCTGCTCGTCGAGGGCAAGGTGGTGCGCCACTACGTGACCCTGCCCGAGGGCTGGTCGTCGGCCCAGGCCATCGACATCCTCAACGCTCAGCCGATCCTGATCGGGACCATCGACGCCGTGCCCGACGAGGGCAGTCTGTGGCCCGACACCTATGAGATCAGCCGCGGCGAGACCCGCCTGTCCGTGATCCGGCGCATGAATGTGGCGCGGGACCAGAACCTGGCGCGGCTGTGGGCGGCGCGCAGCCCCACGACGGTCGTCCGCTCGCCGGAGGAGGCCATGATCCTGGCCTCCATCGTCGAGAAGGAAACCGGCATCGCCTCCGAACGGCCGCGCGTCGCGGCCGTCTTCACCAATCGCCTGCGGGCGGGGATGCGGCTGGAGAGCGACCCGACCATCGTCTACGGGGTCACGCGTGGACGACCGCTGGGCCGGGGGATCCGCCGGTCGGAACTGGACGCGCCGACCCCGTGGAACACCTACCAGGTTGACGGCCTGCCGCCGACGCCGATCGCCAATCCGGGCGCCGAAGCCATCGCCGCCGTGCTGAATCCGCCCCGGACGGACGAGCTGTTCTTCGTCGCCGACGGCACGGGCGGCCATGTCTTCGCCCGGTCATTCGAGGAGCATCTGGCCAACGTCGCCCGCTGGCGCGAGATCGAGCGTCGCAAGGCCGGCCTACCGCCGGGCGCCCCGGCTCCCGCCGCGCCAGGGACGGTTCCTGGCGTGCCGAACGCCTCGCCGAACGCCGCACCTGCAGGCGTGACGGTGCCGCCCGGCGCGCGCGTCATCAGCATCCCCCCGGCGGCGCAGGCGCCCGCTCCGGCCGCGGCGCAATGACGGCGATATCAGGCATGACCGGCTTCGGGCGCGCCGACGGCGCGCTCGGGGACTGGAGCTGGTCGGTCGAGGCCCGCTCCGTCAACGGCCGCAACCTGGAGGTCCGCTTCCGCGGCCCCCCCGGCTTCGACACGCTGGAGCGTCACGCCAAGGCTTCCGCCCAGTCTCGCCTGAGCCGAGGCCAGGTCACGCTGGGGATACAGACGAAACGCGCCGACTCCGCCGTCGGCCTGAAGGTCAATCAGGACATTCTGGCCCGCTACCTCGCGCTGGCGAACCAACTGGCGGAGGAGGGGGCCACGCCGCCCTCGGCGGACGGCCTCCTGTCGTTGCGCGGCGTGCTGGAGGCGCCGGAAGAAGCGGACGACTCCGAGGCGCGGACCGCCGTCGAGGCCGCGATGGCCGTCTCCATCGATGAGGCGCTCGAGGCGCTCAAGGTCTCCCGTGAGCGCGAAGGCGGCCAGCTGGCGCCCGTCATCGCCGACTTCATCGATCGCATCGAGGCTCTGATCGTGGCCGCCGAGGCCGAGGCCTCGGCGCAGACCGACGCGATCCGCGAACGCTTCACCCGCCGCATGACCGAGCTGGCGCCGGACGCGCCGGGCCTGCAGGACCGGATCTTCCTCGAGGCCGCCGCCCTGGCGACCAAGGCGGACGTGCGCGAGGAGCTGGATCGCCTGACCGCCCACGCCTCCTCGGCCCGCACCCTGTTGCAGCAACCCCCCGCCGGCCGGAAACTCGACTTCCTGATGCAGGAATTCATGAGGGAGGCGAACACCCTCTGCTCGAAATCGGCTACGACCGCGCTCACCGGAATCGGCCTCGAGCTGAAAGCCGTCATCGAGCAGCTGCGCGAACAGGTCCAGAATGTCGAATGAACGCACGCCCCGCCGCGGCGTCCTCCTGATCGTCGCCAGCCCGTCGGGCGCCGGCAAGACCAGCCTGTGCCGCCGCCTGATGGCGGACCACGGCGGGCTGGAGCTGTCGATCTCGATGACCACCCGCGGCATCCGCCCCGGCGAGGTCGCGGACCGCGACTACCACTTCGTCGACGACGCGGAATTCCAGCGCCTGATCGACGCCGACGCCTTTCTCGAATGGGCCGATGTTCACGGCGCCCGCTATGGCTCGCCGCGCGCGCCGATCGACAAGGCGTTGTCAGAGGGCCGCGACGTGCTGTTCGACATCGACTGGCAGGGCGCCCGGGACATCGCCGCCAAATGCCCCGACGACGCCGTGCGGGTGTTCATCCTGCCGCCAAGCCTCGAGGAGCTGCGCCGCCGCCTCGTCACCCGCTCGCAGGACGCGGACGAGGTGATCGAGCGCCGCATCGCCAACGCAAAGGGCGAGATCGAGCACTGCGGCGACTTCGACTACATCTTCGTCAACGACGACTTCGACCGCAGCTATGCCGAACTGGCGCACATCTATCACGCCGAACGCTCGAAGCGGTCGCGGAACCTCTGGGTTGACGCCTACCGGAACGCCCTGCTGGGCGAAGAAGTTTAGCGGCGCGCCCGGTGCGGACTTGAACTCCGCGCGTCCGCTCCTAAATCCAACGCACTGTTTCAACAACGAAAGGAGGTGGTCGAATGTCTCATTGTCTCACGCCGCGCGCGGCTCTCATGAGCTTGGCCTCCCCTCTGGCGGGGTCTGTCGCCTGACGAAGCCGTTCGCCGGCTGACAATGGAAGGGCCGTCTTCTCCGGAAGGCGGCCCTTTTTGTTGCTGAGCCGACTCGGCGCTCAAGTTCCCGCGAGCGGCCGGCGTTCTGATCGAGGTTAAAGCGACGGGCCCAATTTGGTGCTGAATGGCCCCGAACCAGCGGGAGGCCTTTCAGTGACGAGAATTGTGAAGACGGGCCAGAGCCTCGCCGGGGCCGTCATGGCCTGGGCGTTCGGGAAGTCGCCCGTGATGCGGTCGTCGACGCGGCGCTAGGCGGATCGGCCGGGATCCAGACCGCGTCCGCGCTACGGCAGCGCCGCCGCCAATCGCAGGAAGCCGGCGCCGTCCACCACCTCGGCCCGCGCGTCCGGCGCAATCCCCGCCGCTTCGCACAGCGCCGCGCCGCCCAGCGTCTTGAGGCTGGACCGCAGCATCTTCCGGCGCTGGCCGAACGCCGCCGCGGTGACCCGTTCCAGCCGCTTCAGCATCTCGCGGTCGGGCCGGTCGCCGCGCGGGACCAGATGCACGACGGCGCTGGCGACCTTCGGCGGCGGAGTGAAGGCGGCGGCGGGCAGATGCATCACCAGCCGAGCCTCGCACACCGCCTGGCTGATCACGGCCAGCCGGCCGTAGGCGTCGTCGCCGGGCGCGGCGACGATCCGCTCCGCGACCTCCTTCTGGAACATCAGGGTCAGGGCGTGGGGCAGCCAGGGCCCGGTCAGCCATTTGATCAGCAGCGGCGTGCCGACGTTGTAGGGCAGGTTGGACACCACATGAGCGGGCCCCTCCGCCAGCTCGGCCTCGCGCACCTTCAGGGCGTCCGCCTCGACCACAGTCAATCGCCCGGAGCCGTCGTCCAGCTCGGCCAGCATCGGCAGAAAGCGCGGATCCTTCTCGACGAGCACGACCCGGCCGGCGTCGCTCTCCAGCAGCGCCCTCGTCAGGCCGCCCGGACCGGGGCCGACCTCGATCACCGCCCGGCCCTCGAACGGACCGGCGAGGCGGACGATCTTGCGGGTGACGTTCAGGTCCAGCAGGAAATGCTGGCCGAAGCTCTTCTTCGCCGCGAGCCCGTGCGCGTCGAGGGATTCGCGGAGGGAGGGGAGATCGCTCACGCCGCGCGCGCCGCCGCCATCCGCCCGGCCAGCCGGATCGCTGCGATCAGGCTGTCGGCGCGGGCGACGCCCGTCCCGGCGATGTCGAACCCGGTGCCGTGGTCCGGCGAGGTGCGGACGATCGGCAGGCCCAGGGTGGTGTTGACCCCGCCCCAGAAGTCCAGCGTCTTCACAGGGATCAGCGCCTGATCGTGGTACAGGCACAGGATCGCATCGTAACGGGCGCGCGCCTCCTCGTGGAACAGGGTGTCGGCGGGCAGGGGGTCGGTGACGGCGACGCCCTCGGCCCGAAGCGCGGCTGCGGCGGGCATCAGCACCTCGACCTCCTCCAGCCCGATCGATCCGCCTTCGCCCGCGTGCGGATTGAGCGCCGCAAGCGCCAGTCTCGGGGCGGCGAGGCCGAAGTCGCGCTTCATCGCCTCGTGGACCACGCGCGCCGTGCGGCAGACCCGTTCCGCCGTGACCAGTTCCGGCACCTGCGACAGAGGCGCGTGGATGGTCACGAGGCAGGCCCGCAGATCCTTGGCGGTCAGCATCATCACCGGTCCGCGCGTGCCCGCGAACGGCGCGTCCGCGGTGAGTTCTGCGATGAACTCCGTATGGCCGGGGAAGCGGAAGCCGGCGGCGTACAGCGGCGCCTTGGCGATCGGCGCGGTCACGACGCCAGAGGCTTCGCCGGAGAGCGCCAGCGCCACGGCCTGCTCGATCCAGTCGGCCACGGAGCCGGCGTTGACGGCTTCCGGGCGCCCGGCGGTCACCGGGGCCGGCAGTGGGTGATCAAGCACCGGGATGGCCTGACCGAAAACCTCCCCCGCCTGCGAAACGGAGGATACGGCCCGGACGGGCTGTCCCTGCTTCGCAAGCAAGGCGGCGTCGCCGATCACGCAGAAGGCCGGCCCCGATCCGTTCAGGTCGCGCCACGCCTTGGCGATGACCTCAGGGCCCACGCCCGCCGGTTCGCCCATGGAGAGGGCGAGAGGGGCGGGCGCCGGCATCACTTCATCTCGATCAGGGCGTCCTCGCGCAGGTCGCGCATGTAGCGCCGCGCGAGCGTCGCGAGGTTCTGGCGGAACAGCTGATTCTCCACCTGACGGGCGTCGACCGCCTCGGCCCCTCCGGCGCGGCGGCCGCAGACGCCGAGCAGGTGAACGCCCAGGGGCGTGCGAACCGGCGTGCTGATCGAGCCGACTTCGGCGGCGCGGGCGACCTGCTGGAACTGGGGCGCGAGGTTCTGCACGTCCGCTTCGCCGAGGTCCGAGCCCAGCAGGCCCTGCTCCGAGGTCGCGCGCTGGAGCATGGTGTCACAGGTCAACTGGGGCCTCAGCGCCTCGAGACGCTGGGTCGCCGCGGCCACCTGGGCTTCGGTCGCGGTTTCCGGAAGCTCGACCATCACCTGTTTGATCTGCACCAGGTTGGACGAGGAGCCGTCGCGCTTGTCGCGCATGTAGACGATGTACACCCCGCCATCGACGGGGATCGGGCGCGAAAGCTGGCCGACTTCCAGCTGGTCCAGCGCCTGCTGGAGCGCCGGCTGCATGGTGCCTTCGACGACCCAGCCCGCGTCGCCGCCGCGAGTGGCGGAGGGGGCGGCCGAGAACTGCTGGGCCACGGCCTGAAACGGCGCGCCCTGCACCATCTGCTGGACCAGCTGGGCGGCGCCGTTCAGCGCGGCCTGCTGGCCGCCGACGCGGCTGGCCTCGATGTAGATTTCGCCGATCAGGTACTGCTTCTTGGTCGCCGCCTCGGAGATCTGGCGCATGGCGGACTGGACCGCGCCCCGACTGACGCGGGCGCGGCTCTGGAACCGGCCGCCCACCAACTGCGCCCAGCCGATCTGGGTCCGGACCTGCTCGCGCAGGGTGGCGGGGCGGATGCCGGCCTGGGCGAGGAACTGGAGGTAGGCCTGCGGCGTCGCACCGACCTCCTGAGCCATGCTCGTGATTTCCTCGTCGACCTCTGCGTCGCTCACGACGAGTGTTTCATAGTTGGCGAGCTCCTGCGTCTGCAGGCGCTCGTCGATCAGGAGGTTCAGCGCCTGTTGCTGGATCGCCGGAATGTTCTCCGGCGTCGGCTGGACCTGCGTCATCGCTATCAGCAGCAACATTCGCTGGCGCAGGTCGAAGCCGGTGATGATGCTGTCGTTGACCGTCGCCAGCACGCCGTCGGCCAGCTGGAAGGCGGGCGCCGTCGGCGCCGGGGCCGCAGGCGCAGCCTCCGCCGCTGGATTCAGCGTGCCGGCCGCAGCCGGCGCCTGCGTCGGCGCCGTCTGCGCCACGGCCGCACCAGCCAGCAGGGCGGCCATCGCCACGCCCGTCATGTAACGCGTCAAACCCATGTCAGTCCTGAATCCTCAAGCGGCTCTGGCCCGGGGTTTCGCCCGGGTGTTCGGTCCGCACGCCCCCTTGCCGCGCGGCGTCCAGCGCCTGTCGCTGCGTCAATACCCTGTACCGCCGAAAGTGGCGAGGTTTAGGCGCACATACAGGCCCTCCGAGGGGCCGGTGGGGCGGACGCGGGTGTTGTCGCGCCGGTAGCCGATCTCGAAACGGAAGCAGTCGTCGTCGAACAGAAGGCCGACCTCGGACCGGGTGATTACGTCCCGCTCCAGGTCTGCGATGCCGGCGACCGTCACGCCCCAGTTGCCGTAGATGAACTGCTGGCCTGACAGCTGAACGAACTCGTAGTTGCGGTTGAGCGGGCCCTCTACGGGGTTGGAACGGTCGATGATGTAGCTCACGGACGCCAGGTTGCGGCGGCCCCAGCGGCCGTCCACGGCGATCTCGGCCCGGCGGATCTCGCCCGAGGAGTCGATCGTGGCGTGTCCCCAGCCGCGGATGCCCTCGGATGGGGAGAAGCTGCCCTGAACGACCCAGTCCGAGGTGGCGGACGCCAGTCCGGAGGGATCGAACAGCTGCGTCGGCGCGTCAGGGACGGGCGCGCGGAACGCCGGTTCCTCTGCGTCCCTGAAGCTGCGGCCGATGAACAGGCTCGCGGTGCGCCCCTGATCCCAGCGCAGGGTGGCCCGGGCGCCCGCCGTCAAACGGAGACCGCCTTCCAGGAGGTCGTATCCGGGGAAGCGATCGATGCGGAACAGGGAGCTCTCGTCCAGCTCCAGCGTCTGGCTGTCCTCGTTGGGGATACGGGCGTCGAGGTCCGGATCGGTCGCGGCGGACAGTTGCGCCATCGGCTCCAGGATCAGGTCGGCGCTGTCGCCCATCCGGCGGATCAGCGGGTAGCTGACGTCCAGTCCGGCGGTGACGCGGCCCCGGGTGATCGCCTCTTCCGACAGTCCCATCATCGGCGGCAGATCGCCGACCGAATAGATGTCGGCCCGGACGTCGACGAATGGCTCCCACCTCACGCCTGAGCGTGAGAAGACGGCGCGGCGCCATTCGGCCTGGCCCGACACCCGGCGGCTGTCGACGCCCTCCAGCCCGGCCGACGGCCCGACCGGCAGAATCTCCGGTCGGAGAACCGGGCTGCCCACATAGGCGTCTCGATACAGCGAGGCCGCTGATCCGCGGAGACGGAGACGGCCGCCGAAGACCGGGCCGTCCGGCTCCCAGCGCGCCTCGACCAGGGGGGCGACGAACGGCAGGCTGTCGTCGCTCTCGAAAATGTTCAGCCCGGGCGCGTCCAGGTTCGGAACGGCGACGCGCAGGCTCTGGATATCGAACGCCGCGATGGAGACATACGACCGCAGCGTCTGACGCTCGGCATAGAGCTGGCTGATCAGTCGCCGACGGTCGCCGTAGTAGAGGCCGTTGTCCTGATACGGATCGCGGACGTCGTAGCGGTCGAACAGCGTCTTGTCCGACACCCGCTCGGCGGTGAAACCCCAGCGCCACGGGCCGGCCGGATCGAACCGTCCGTGGGCTAGGAAGTAGCTGCGGTGCTCGGCCGAGATCGGGATGTCCGGCAGGTTGTCCGGGTCCGGCCCGTCGAAGTCGCCGAAGTTCTCTTCGTAGGTGTAGCCGGCGCGGGCCACGATCGTCCCGTTGGCGAAGCGGCGGCGCCACTGGACGTTCAGCAGCGGCGCCACGTCGGTGTTCAGCTGGGGGCTGATCAGCCAGTCCTCCGACGGCGACACGACCTGCAGGTAAGGAATCTCGAGGCTCAGCCCCCGACCCTCGTCATAGCTGGGTATGGGGACAAGGAAGCCTGAGGCGCGCTCCACCGTCGGATCGGGGTGGGCGAAGAAGGGCAGGTAGAAGACCGGGGTCCCGCCGACCCGGAAGACGGCGTTGCGGTACAGCACCGCCCGCAGCTCCTCATCCTGAACGACCTTTTCGGCCTGGATCGAGATGGTCGGCTCCTTCGGCCGGCCTTCGGCGTCGCAGATCGGGCAGGGGGTGAAGATGGCGTAGTTCAGTTCGTTGACGTTCTCGCTTCGGCGCACGGCCGTCGCCGCCATGAGGCTCGCGCCATTGGTGAAGCGGGTGGCGAAGTCCACCGCCACGCCGGCCTTCAGGTCGGCGTCCATTTCCAGATAGCTGGCGAAGACGATGGAGCCGCCGGGGTCGACGAACTCGACCTGCCGCTGGGCCGTGGCGACGCCGAGCCCCAGGTCGTAGCTGAGCTCGCCCGCCCTGAGGGTGGCTCCGCGGAATCGCGCCAGAACGCGGTCGGCGCCCGTTCCGCTCGCCGTGATCACATCGCCGGCGCGCGTGGCGACATCCGCCTCGAGATAGACCGCGTCAGGCGTCAGCCCATCGGCGCCAGGCGCCGTGGCGGGGGCGGGCGCCGTTTGAGCCGTGGCGCCTCCCGCGACGGCGACCAGCGCGACGGCGGCAGCGCCGGCCAGGAGCCGGTGGCGCGGGGCTGCCGAATCGGGCGCGCGGCGGTCACGCTGCATTCGAGGTCACTCTGGTGGAAGGACGCGGGGGGCGGTCGGCTTAGCCGTCTTCGGTATAGAACAGCAAGGTGAAGGCGGCGAGCGCCGTCAGCAGCGGCGGCAGCCAGGCGGCCAGCCACGGCGGAATCACCTCCGCGGAGCCGAACGCCGAAGCCGCCTGGTTCACGAAGAAGAATCCGAACCCCAGCACCACGGCCGCCACGCTCATCTTGGCCAGATCGCCGAGCCGCATCAGTCGGAGGGAGAAGGCCGCGGCCAAAATGGACATGGCTGCGAACATCAGCGGCGTCGCGAACAACTGCTGCAGCCTGAGCCGATAGGCGGTGGAGGAGAAACCGGCGGCCTCGACACGTGCGATCTGCGCCGGCAGCGACCAGAACGGCGTCGACTGGGGCCGGGCGAAGCGCTCGAACGCCTCCTCGTCGGCGAGGCTGGAGGGCAGGTCGAGGGTCGCATAGCGCACGGCCCGTTGGCCGATCTGCGCGCCGACCGCGTCGATCAGGCGCCAGCGGCCCGCGGCGAGGGTCGCGGAGGCGGCGTCAATCCGCTCCGAGAACGTGCGAAGGCCCTCGCCGTCGTTGGTGTAGATGAAGAAGGTCACCCCCAGAAGCCGACCGGTGGCCCGGTCCTGACGTTCCGCCCGCACCACGATCTGGCGGGTGTCGTCCCCTTCCCGAATCCAGACGGCTTGGGTGTCGGCGCCGGCTGCGGAGCCGGACAGGCGCGTGCGCTCACGCTGGAACAGGCCGTCGGCCGAAGCGGCGAGCGGGCCCAGCGCCGCGACGGTGATGACGCCGAAGATCAGGGCGGCCCCGGCGGCCGGCAGTACGAAGCGCCAAGCCGAAACGCCGGCCGCTCGCATGGCGATCAATTCGCTGCGCCGGTTCAGGCTGACGAAGGCCCCGAGCGTCCCGAACAGGAAGACGAACGGCAGCAGCTGGATGACCACCTGCGGCGATTTCAGCAGCATGAGGCCGAGGATGCGGCCGCCGGACAGATCGACGTCGGACCCGACCCCGCGCGAAATCTCGACGAAGTCGATCAGCATGATCAGGGCCGCGATGACGCCCAAGGCGACCGCCAGCGACCGCGCCTGCTGGACCAGCACATAGCGTTCGATCCGCCCGAGGCGAAAACGCGACGCTGGCAGCAGACGGTTCACGCGAACCTCGCCGTCAGACGCTCGAGCATCGGCCACCGCCGGCTGCGGCGCGGCTTCAGCGCCCGGAACAGGAGGCGGAGCGCGATGGCCGTGGCCGCGATCGGCAGGACGTACTGGAGCAGGTTCAGCCAGCCGTTCCAGGCGCTGGCGGAGACGATGCCGTAGCCGACGACGCGAATCACCAGGAAGGCCGCGGCGGCCTTCGCGATCCGGAGGCCGTAACCGGTCCGGCTGAACTGCCCGCCCATGATCGCCGTCAGGGCGAAGGCCATGGCCATCAGGGCGTAGAGCGGCGCCGAGAGTCTGGAATGGCCCTCCGCCGCCAGCTCGCTTACGGAACCGACGCCTTGAAGATCGGCCGGCGAAGGGTTGAACAGTTGGGGCAGGTAGAGATCGGACGGCTTGTACCGCACCCGCTCCGTCTGGTCCGCGTAGGCGGACAGGTCGAAAACGTTCCGGTCGAACGACCCGTAGGTCAGGACGCCGCGGCTGGAATAGCGCGTGGTGGACCCGTTCAGCATGGTCAGCACCGGAAGTCCGTCGACCCGCTCGAATCGCGCCTCGGCGGCGTCCCATGTCGCGGCCTCCCCGTCGGCGTCGGGCAGATAGACGAAGAGGTTCTTCAGCAGGCCGTTCTGCTCGATCTGCTGGACATAGACCGTCAGCCCGTTAGGCCCCTGGACAAACCGGCCTTCCTCGATCAGGACCGCGGCCAGATCTGTCCGGATGGCGAAGGCCTCGGCTCGCGCCTGGCGCTGACCCCATGGTTGCAGAACTGTCGTGATCAGAAGGGTCAGCAGCGCCGCCATGGCAGCCAGCCGGATCGCCGGGCGGATCGCGGACCAGCGGGTCACGCCGGAGGCGAACACGGCGGTCAGCTCCTGCTCCCGCTGGAGCCGGGTCAGGGCGATCAGGGCGCCCACGAACAGACCGATCGGCACGATCACGGCCAGCAGTTGGGGCACAGCCAGCAGGGTCAACTTGATCATGACCCAGACGCTCTGCCCGCGCTCGACGATGACCTCCAGTTGATCGAGGCTCTGGCTAAGAATGCCGATGCCGGTCAGGGCGGCGCACGCGCCGATGACGGGCCGGGCGATCTGCCGGAAAAGATAGCCCTGGATCAGCGTCATATTCAGGAAAAAACGCCCGTTGCTGGCGGCGGCGAGGGAGAGCATCTAATACACACCCGACCGCGCCGGTGAAACCGCGCGCGCTCATCCCACCAGTCACATTGGCCGGGGCGTATCTCCCGGCGGGAGCCTTGAATGAAGATCGAGTTCGTCACGTCCGCGGGCGCCGCAGAGGTTCTGGCAGTCCTCGTCCATGAAGGCCGCGCGCTGGCCGGAGCGGGCGCCGATCTCGACGCCGCGGCCTCGGGCGCCCTGACCCGGGCGATGAAGTCGAGCCGGTTCACCGGCGGCTCCAACAGCACTCTGATCGTCGCAGCGCCGACCGGCGTCGAAGCTGCCACCATCGTGCTGAGCGGCGGCGGCGAGGCCGAGAAGTTCGACGATCTGGCCCTGGAGGCCGCCGCGGGCGCGGCCTATCACGCGGTCAAGCTCTCGGGCGCGTCGGTCCTGACCATCGACGGCTCAGCCCTGTCAGCCGATCAGGCGGCGCGGGCGGCGTTCGGCGCACGGCTGGCCGCATATCGCTTCCTGAAATACCGCACGACGCTGAAGCCCGAGAAAACGCCGTCGATCGAGACCATCCGGGTCGTCGCGTCAGACACAGCGGCGGCTGAAGCCGCCTATGCGAAGCTGTCGCCGGTCGCCGACGCGGTCGAGTTCTCGCGCGATCTGGTCGCCGAGCCTGCCAACATCCTCTACCCGGAAGAGTTCGCGCGTCGCGTCAAGGCGCTGGAAGCGCTCGGCCTCGAGGTCGAAATCCTCGGTGAGGCGCAGCTTGAAGCGCTGGGCTTCCGCACCCTGCTGGCCGTGGGCCAGGGCAGCGTCCGCGACAGCCAGGTCGCGATCATGAAGTGGAACGGCGGCCCCGAAGGCGAGCAGCCGATCGCCTTTGTCGGCAAGGGCGTCTGCTTCGACACCGGCGGCATCTCGATCAAGCCCGCCGAGGGCATGGAAGAGATGAAGTGGGACATGGGCGGCGCCGCCGCCGTGGCCGGGCTGATGCATGCGCTGGCGGGCCGCAAGGCCAGGGTCAACGCCGTCGGCGTCCTCGGCCTGGTCGAGAACATGCCCGACGGAAACGCTCAGCGTCCGGGCGACGTGGTCGTGTCGCTTTCGGGCCAGACGGTCGAGGTGCTGAACACCGACGCGGAGGGCCGCCTCGTTCTGGCCGACTGCCTCTGGTACACGCAGGAGCGGTTCAAGCCGAAATTCATGCTCGACCTCGCCACCCTGACCGGCGCCATGATCGTGGCGCTGGGTCTGGAATACGCGGGCGTATTCTCGAACTCCGACGAGCTGGCGAACAACTTCCTCGCCGCGGCGCCGAAGGTCGGCGAGAACGCCTGGCGGATGCCGATCCCGGCCGCCTATGAGCGCCACATCGACACGCCGATCGCCGACGTGAAGAACACCGGCAACGGCCGCGCCGGCGGATCGATCACCGCCGCCCTGTTCCTGCAGCGGTTCACCAACGGCGTGCCGTGGGCGCACATCGACATCGCCCCGACCGCCTGGGTCAAGGACAGCCGCAACCCGACGGTGCCGGACGGCGCGGTGGGCTGGGGCGTCCGCACCCTCGACCGCATGGTCGCCGACTCCTACGAGGGCTGAGGCGCAGGGAGGGCAGGGCGTGGCCGAGGCGGGGCCGGAGGTCTGGTTCTACCACCTTGAGCGCTCGACGCTCGGCCAGGTCCTGCCCGGTCTGCTGGAGAAGACGCGCGAGCGGGGATGGCGGGCCCTCGTGCGGGTGACCGCGCCCGGCCTGCTGGACGAGATCGACGAGCGGCTGTGGACCTACAGGGACGACAGTTTCCTGGCTCATGGCCGCGCCGACGACGCGGCGGCGGACCGTCAGCCGATCCTGCTGACGGCCTCGCATGAGAACCCGAACGGCGCTCAGGCGCTGTTCATCGTGGACAGCGCTGAGCTGGGCGATACGGAAGGCTTTGACCGATGCTTCATCATCTTCGACGGACGCGACGAGGCCTCGGTGGCGGAGGCGCGAAACCGGTGGAAGACCCTGAAGGAGCGCGGCGCCAACCTAGCCTACTGGAAGCAGTCGCCCGAAGGTCGCTGGGAAAAGGCGGCCTGATCGTCCTGGCGGCGCTGGCGGCCTGCTCGACGCCCGCCTCCGATGCGTCGGCCCCGCGCGCGGTCGAGCAAGCGCAGGTCGATCCGCCTGTCGGAGCGCCGCCGGTCAATCCCACCGTCGATCAGTGCAAGGCGGGCGAGATGCAGTGGCTCGTCGGCAAGCCGAAGAGCGAAATCCCCGTGCCGGTGGATGTCGTCAATCGGCGCGTCACCTGCACGACCTGTCCGGTGACGGAAGATTTCGCGCCCCAGCGGCTGAACATCTTTTTCAACGAGCAGACCGAGATCGTCGAACAGGTTCGTTGCGGCTGAGGCCGTTTTCAGGAGACACCGGATGAGAACTGCTATCGCCAGCGTCGCCCTCGGAGCCTTGCTCGCAGCCTGCGCCCCACCGCCGGAAACGGGACGTGGGGCCGGGATCGGGCAGCCTTCGGGCGAGCCGACGCAGTGCCGGGCTGAGCAGTACCAGAGCTATGTCGGGCGAAACCGGTCCGAGCTGCCGCCGAAGCCGCTGAACGAGACCTGGCGCGTCACCTGCACCACCTGCCCGGTGACGATGGACTACAACCAGAGCCGGCTGAACGTCTTCTACGACGAGCGGACCGGCGTCATTCGGGAGGTGAAGTGCGGATGAAGCGGTTGATTGTTCTGGCGGTTCTGGCCGCGAGCGGTTGCGCCCCGGTTCCGGCGGTGGAAACGCCACCCGATTCCACGCCCATCCCGCAACGCTGCGACCCCGCATCCGCGCGCTCGCTGATCGGATCGCACGTCGGGGCCGTAAGCTTCCCCGCGGGCGCGAACGTCAGGATCGTCTGCACCACCTGTCCGACGACGCGGGACCTCCGCCCCGACCGGCTCAACGTCCGCTTCAATCAGGCGTCCGGGATCATTGAAAGCGTCGACTGCGGCTGACGCCCTTGGCTCCTCCGTCGTTTCGCGGCAGGGTGACCCGGGCGACAGGGGAGCAGGCGATGCGCAGTGTGTTGATGGCGGGCGTTGCGCTGGGCGCCGCCCTGATCGGCCCGGCGGCGGTGGCCGACGCGACCGCGGACCGGGCGGTGCGCGACCTGATCGAACGGCCCCAAGTCTGCGGTCCCGCTGTTTCCGCCAACATCACCGACCCTGCGGCTTCGATGGTGATGGTGGACGGCTTCGGCTCGGCCGGCCTCCCGGTCGACACCCGCAGCCCCGAGGCGCAGGCGTGGTTCAACCACGGCGTCAGGCTGCGCTGGGCCTTCGAACACAAGGAGTCGGTGCGCGCCTTCCGCAAGGCGCGCCTGATCGACCCGTCTTGTGGAATGTGCGCCTGGGGCGAGGCTTGGGCGCTGGGCCCGAACCTCAATGGCGGCGGCTCCGACGACGACAGTCAGGCGACGGCGCTGAAGGCGGCGCAGGAGGCCAGGCGGCTGGCCCGGCGCGCCACGCCGATGCAGCGTCAGATGATCAACGCCCTGGTCCAGCGCTATTCCGGCCGCAAGGAGACGCGCGAGCGCCGTTTCGCCGAGGCGATGAACCGGATCGCCCTGCGCAACCCGGCGGACGTCACGGTGGCCGCGATCACCGCCGACGCCTGGATGCTGAAGGCCGACGACTGGTGGGACGACGACGGCAAGGCCGCCGATCCCGGCATCACCCGGGCCATGGCCATCCTCGAGCAGACGCTGGCCGCGGCGCCGAACGACCCCGGCGCCATCCACCTGTACATCCATCTGACCGAGTGGTCGGACGATCCGCACAAGGCCATTCCGTACGGCGAGCGGCTGGCCGCGCTGGCCCCCGGCGCCAGCCATCTGGTGCACATGCCGTCGCACACCTTCTACCGTGTCGGCCGCTACCGCGACGCCATGATGTCGAACGTCAACGCGGTGGCGCTGGACCGGAAGTACGACGAGCTCGCTCGCCCGCCGGGCGGCATACCGGGCATGCCGCTGCACGGCCACAACATTCACTTCGGCATGGGCGGAGCCCTCATGTCCGGCGGGGCTGAGGAGGGGCTGAGGCTCGCCGACTGGTTCCTGACGACCTATCCTGACATCCCGGCGACGAACGTCTGGCGGCAGGCCATGGCCAATAACGCCTACGCCATCTACGGCCGGTTCGGCTCGCCTGAAAAAGTCGCCGGACTCGCCGAACCGGCCGAGAGCCACCCGATGCTGCGCGTCAGCTGGCGCTTCGCGCGCGGCGACGCGGCGGCGCGGGCCGGAGACGCCCCCGCCGTGCGCGCCGAGGCCGAGGCGATCGCCGCCCTGCGCGCCGCGCCCGGCTTCACCGCCGGTCCGCAGGGGGCGATGCGGAACCAGTTCACTGAGGTCTCCCAGCGGGTGCTCGAAGGGCGCGCCGCCATGATCGAGGGCAACGCAGAGGCGGCGGTGGCGGCCTTCACGCGCGCGGCCGAGATTCAGGCGATGCGCAGCGAAGGCGGCGACCCGCCCATCATCTGGTATCCGACCCGCCGCAGCCTCGCGGCGGCCTTGCTGCTCAACGGCGACGCGGCCGGCGCGAAGGCCAAGGTCCTGGAGCTGCTGGAGGACTGGCCGAGCGATCCGTACAGCTATTTCGTGCTGGCCGAAGCGGAGGCCGCGCTGGGCGATGCTGACGCCGCCGCCGAGGCGCGCCGCAGGGCCGGGGTGGAGTGGATCGGCGGGCCCATGACTCTGAAGCTCGCCTAGGCCCGGTCTACGAGGGGGCACCGACCGCCATATTGTCGATCAGTCGGGTCTTGCCCAGCCAGGCCGCCGCGAGAATGCGGGCGGGCGCGTCCACGACGCCGCATGGGAAGGCCGCCAGATCCTCGGCGCGCCGCACAGCGACATAGTCCACCGAGGCGAAGCCCGCGGCCTGCAGATCCTCCCCGGCGCGCCGCTCCAGTTCTGCGATGGGCTGGCCGGATGTCGCGCGGGCCCCGGTCTCCGCGAGCACGCCGTTCAGGCGCCGCGCCACCTCGAGTTCGCTCGCGCTGAGGTAGGCATTGCGGGAGGACAGGGCCAGACCGTGGCCGTCGCGCTCGGTCGGCGCGCCGACGATCTCGGTCGGAATGTCCAGATCGCGCGTCATCCGCCGGACGACCATCAGCTGCTGGTAGTCCTTCTCGCCGAACACGGCGACGTCGGCCTGGACCTGATTGAGCAGCTTGGCCACCACGACCGCCACCCCGGCGAAGAAGTGGGGCCGGAACTCGGATTCCAACCCGACAGCAGGCCCGCCCACGCTGACGCCGGTGACGAAGCCGTCGGGGTACATTTCCGCGGCCGTGGGCGCGAACAGCAGGTGACAGCCGACGTTGGAGAGGAGCTCCACGTCGCGGGCTTCCTGCCGCGGGTAGGAGCCCAGATCCTCGTGGGCGGCGAACTGGGTCGGATTGACGAAGATGCTGGCCACGACGCGGTCGGCCCGGCGCGCCGCCTCGCGCAGCAGCGAAAGGTGGCCTTCGTGCAACGCGCCCATTGTCGGGACGAAGCCGACGGTGAACCCTTGCCGCCGCCATGCGCTCACCTGTTCACGCAAGGCCGCCACGGTGCGGACGATGGCGAGGGGAGCGGCTTCGATCATGAGGAACGGATTAACCCTGCGTCTTAAGCGTGATTGGAAACCAAACCGCAAAGCGGCCCAGGCCAAGGTGGGCTTATGACGCTCCGCCTCGTGATCCGTCCAGCGCTGGTTCTGCTCGCCGCTGCGGGTCTGACCGCCTGCGGCGCCGTCGAGAGCGATCCGAACCAGTTCGAGACCATGGCCCGCTCCGTCGCGGATATACCGCTTGATAGCGCGGCAGCTGCTGCCGCGCCGCGAGCGACCGGCCAGTCCAATGGAATGCGGCCCGCGCTCAAGGTGGAGGTGCTGGATCCGCACGCCTTGTGGGACGCCCGCGACGCCGACCTGAGGAACGCCGTCGAGACCGCTGCGCCGCGTCTCGCCGCCGCCGCTGCGCCGGCCATGATCGAAGCGGCGAGCGACAGATGTCCGCCCGGGTCGAGCAGGTCCGGGCCCAGCTCCGCCCCGCGGCCCAGCCTGCTGAAACACTCCCGCCGCGCGCCCTGGTTCAGCTCGGGGCCTATTCCAGCGAGGGCGGAGCGCGCGCCGCCTGGGCCCGGCTTCAGTCTGGGCCGGCTGCATGGGCGCTCGACGGTCTGTCGCCGGTCTACGAGACGATCGAGGTCGGCGGCCGAACCCTGACGCGCCTCAAGGTCCGCGCCCCGGCCGCTGGAGCCGCCGCGGTCTGCGCCGCCGCCGGGATCGACGATCCGTGGTGTCGGCGCACCGCCTGACGGGCATCCACAAGGCGGGCCGCCGCGCGCGTTGACGCCGACCGCGCCGACCGCGATTCTGCCTGTTCCCGGTCGCGGCCCGAGTCGGCGGCCATTCAACAGGTACGAGTCTCCATGGCTGACCCAGTGGTCATCGTCGTCGGCAACGAAAAGGGAGGCGCGGGTAAGTCCACCCTCGCCATCCACATCGCCACCGCCCTGCTGCACGCGGGCAGGCGCGTCGCCATCATCGATCTGGACCTGCGCCAGCGGTCCATGGCGAAATTCTTCGCCAACCGGGCTGGCTGGATGCACGGCAACGATCAGGTCCTGCCGATGCCGATCGAGCCTGACATGGGCGACGGCAAGGCCCTGGCCCGCGCCGGCGAAGACGAACAGCTGGCCCGGTTCGAGGCCGCCTTCGCCGAGGCGCGGGAGCAGGCGGACGTCATCCTGATCGACACCCCAGGCGGCGACACCCTGCTGTCGCGCACGGCGCACGGACTGGCCGACCAGATCGTCACGCCCATGAATGACAGCTTCGTCGACTTTGACCTGCTGGGCACGGTCGATCCGGTGACGCTCGATCTGCTCAAGCCCTCGATCTATTCCGAGAGCGTATGGGAAGCGCGCAAGCATAGGGCGATCACGCGCGGGCGTGGTGCCTCGATCGACTGGATCGTCGTCACCAATCGTCTGGCCGTCGCCGAGGCGCGGAATCGCCGCCGTCTTGAGGAGCGGATGCAGAAACTGGCCGGCCGTGTCGGTTTCCGCATGGGTCCGGGGCTGCGCGACCGGGTCATCTATCGCGAGCTGTTCCCGTTCGGCCTGACCGTCGCCGACCTGTCGAACACGGTGCGTCCTGTGTCGGTGTCTCTGGCGCACGTCGCGGCGCGGCAGGAACTGCGCAATCTGATGCAGGCGCTGGGGCTCGAGGCCGGCGCGCTCGACGCCCCGCTCGACGCCGCGGCCTAGACCTTGAGCCTGATCTGGCTCGCGCTGGGCGGCATCGCCCTGTGGGCGCTGATCCGGCTCGGCCGTCAGGGGGAGGGACCGGCGCGGGGACACTGGCGGGTCGCCGCCACGCTGTTGAGCGCCGTGTTGCTGGGCGGAGGGGTCCTGCTGGCTGCGCGGGGCGCCTGGCTGCCCGCGGGCGGCCTGATCGGGGCGGGGCTGTGGCTGACGCTGGCTTCGCGCAAACGGGACGTTCCCGTGCGGCGTGGGGAGACGCTTTCGGAGGCGGAAGCGCGATCGATCCTTGGCGTCTCGTCTGATGCGACGCCCGAAGCGGTCAACGCCGCCTGGCGCCGCCTGATGGGCCGCGCGCATCCGGATCAGGGCGGGACGGAAGGTCTGGCGGCGCGGCTCAATGCAGCGCGGGATCGACTGCTGAACCCATAAGGCTTCCTTCTCCCAGTGGGAGAAGGTGGCGCGTGAGCGCCGGATGAGGGTCGTTTGGCGGATGCGGCGAAGCCGCCCCCGGACGCTAAACCCTCACCCTTTCGCCTTGCCGATCGCTTCGCTCCCGGAGGCTCAAGCCCTCTCCCAATAGAGAGGGGTCAGGCTTTGGCGGCCGCCTTCTTGGCCGGAGCCTTCTTCGCCGGAGCCTTCTTCGCCGGAGCCTTCTTCGCGGACGCCGGCTTTTTCACCGCCGCCTTCTTCGCCGGAGACTTCTTGCCCTTGGACGGAGCCGCCGCAGCGCGGGCCGCCAGCAGGGGCAGGGCGGCTTCGAGGGTCAGATCCTCGGGCGCCGTGCCCTTGGGCAGGGTCGCGTTGATCTTGCCCGACTTCACATAGGGACCGAAGCGGCCGGACATGACGTGGATCGGCTCACCCGTTTCGGGGTGCGCTCCCAGATCCTTCAGCGGCGCCGTCGCGGCGCCGCGACCGGCGAAACGACCCGCCCGCTTCTCTGCGAGCAGCACAACGGCGCGGTTCAGTCCAACCTCGAAAACCTCATCGATGTCAGCCACATTCGCGTAGGTTCCCGCGTGCTGCACGAAGGGACCGTAGCGGCCGAGGCCGGCGGTGATCGGCTTGCCGTCTTCCGGGTGCATGCCCACCTCGCGCGGCAGGGCCAGCAACCGCAGCGCCTGCTCGAGCGTCAGGGAAACCGGCGACCAGCCCTTCGGCAGCGAAGACCGTTTCGGTTTCTCCTCGCCGGGGGGCGTGGTTTCCACATAGGGCCCGAAGCGGCCGATCTTCAGGGCCACGGGCTGGCCCGTCTCCGGATCGACACCCAGTTCGCGGTCTGAACCCGCGTCCTCGGCCCCGTTGGCCGCGCCGAAGCCGCGCGTGTAGCGGCATTCCGGGTAGTTCGAGCAGCCGATGAAGGACGACCGCATCTTGAAGCTGGCCTTCAGGTGCAGCCGGCCCGTCCCGCACACCGGGCACAGCCGCGCGTCGGTTCCATCAGCCTTCTCCGGGAACAGGAAGGGGCCGATGGCGGAGTCGAGCTCGTCGATGACGCCTTGGCGTTCCAGCACGGCCGCGGTCGCGGGCTTCAGCTGGGCCCAGAAGCCGCGCAGCACGGCCTTCCAGTCCAGCTCGCCGGCCGACACCTCGTCCAGCTGGTTCTCGAGCGCGGCGGTGAAGTCGTATTCCACCCACTGGCCGAAGAACTGCTCGAGGAAGGCGGTGACCAGACGGCCATTGTCCTCCGGAATGAACCGGTTCTTGTCCATGCGGACGTATTCGCGGTCGCGCAGGGTCGTCAGGATCGAGGCGTAGGTCGACGGCCGGCCGATCCCGAGCTCCTCCAGCTTCTTGACCAGCGTGGCCTCGGAGAAGCGCGGCGGCGGCTCGGTGAAATGCTGTTCGGTGCGGATGGCCTCGACCTTGGCTGCGGCGCCTTCCTTCAGCGCGGGCAGGCGGGTCGTGTCGTCCTCGTCCTCGGCGCCGTCGCGCGGCTTCTCGTCCCGGCCCTCTTCATAGACGGCGAGGAAGCCGTCGAAGGCGACGACCTGTCCGGTGGCTCGAAGCGCCGTCTGTCCCGTAGGCTCCTCGATCTCGACCGTAGTGCGGTCCAGACGCGCCGACTCCATCTGGCTGGCGATGGTCCGCTTCCAGATCAGCTCGTACAGACGCTGCAGGTCGCCCTCGAGACGCAGGGTCTCCGGCGCGTGCGTCATGTTGGTCGGGCGAATGGCCTCGTGCGCCTCCTGGGCGTTCTTCGCCTTGGTCTTGTAGAAACGCGGCTGTTCCGGGACGTAGGCGGGCCCGAACCGCTGGCCGATGACTTCGCGGGCCTGCGCCACGCCCTCGGGCGTAATGTAGAGGCCGTCGGTCCGCATATAGGTGATCAGGCCGCCCTGATCGTCGACGCCTTCGTACAGTTTCTGCGCCGCCTGCATGGTGCGCTGCGCGGTGAAGCCGAGCTTGCGTGAGGCCTCCTGCTGCAGGGTCGAGGTCATGAAGGGCGGGCTGGGCGCGCGCTTGACCGGTTTTTTCTCGACCGAGCTGATGGTGAAGGTTCCGGCGTTGATCGCGTCGCGCGCGGCCGTCGCCATCGCCTCGGAGGTGATGTCCAGCCGCTGGACGCGCTTGCCCGCGTGCTTGACCAGCCGGGTGGTGAAGGGCGGGCTGTCGGCAGCCAGATCGGCCTCGACGGACCAATATTCCTGCGCGTTGAACGCCTCGATCTCCAACTCGCGATCGACGACGATGCGCAGGGCCACGGACTGCACCCGGCCGGCCGACCGCGCGCCGGGCAGCTTGCGCCACAGCACCGGGGACAGGGTGAAGCCGACCAGATAATCGAGCGCCCGGCGGGCCAGATAGGCCTCGACCAGCTCCATGTCGATCTGGCGCGGGGCCGCCATGGCCTCCAGCACCGCCGATTTGGTGATGGCGTTGAAGGTGACGCGCTCGACGTGCGTGTCCTTCAGCGCCTTCTTCTTCGTCAGGATGTCCAGGACGTGCCAGCTGATGGCCTCGCCCTCGCGATCCGGGTCGGTGGCGAGGATCACGCGGTCCGACTTCTTGGCCGCCTCTGCAATTTCACTCATCCGCTTCGAGGCCTTGGGATCGATCTCCCACGACATGGCGAAGTCTTCGTCGGGCCGCACCGAGCCGTCCTTGGACGGCAGGTCCCGCACATGGCCGTAGGAGGCCAGGACGGTGAAGTCCGGACCGAGGTATTTGTTGATGGTCTTGGCCTTTGCGGGGCTCTCGACAACGACGAGGTTCATGCGGGGAGGGGGCCTTCGACGGGCGCGGAAAGGGGGCGGAACGTGGTTGGCGCGAGCGTCGCTGTCAATCGGCCCCGCGATTCGGCGATATTTCCGGGCTTGCTCAGAGCGATGCGAGCCCACCCGGCAGCAGGGTGGCGCGGCCTGCGAGGCTGAGCTCCAGCAGCGCGGCGGCTACGTCGCCCACGGGCGCGTCCGCGGCGCGAGCCAGCTCGTCGCGCGGGGTCGGCGTCGGCGACAGCAGGCCCGCCACACGCTCCAGCAGGGCGGCGTCCACGTCGGACGCCCCGCCAGCGAAGGGGGAATCCATCGGCGGCTCGCGCAGGGTGCGCAGGGTGGTGAAAGCGCGCTCCACGTCCTCCAGCCCCTCGCACAGGATCGCGCCCTGACGCAGCAGTTCGTTGGGGCCTTTCGAGCGCGGGTCGAGCGGCGATCCTGGCACGGCGAACACGTCCCGACCTTGCTCCGCGGCCAGCCGCGCGGTGATCAGCGAACCGGAGCGCAGCTCGGCCTCGACCACGATCACGCCGCGTGACAGGCCCGAGATGATCCGGTTGCGGCGTGGGAAGTCCTTCGCCTGCGCCCGCGCGCCGATCGGGCTTTCGGAGACGATGCACCCCTTCTCGGCGATCTGGCGGTAGAGGTCGGCGTTGTCGGGGGGATAGACGTCGTCGACGCCGCCGCCCAGCACCGCCACGGTGCCGGTCGGCAGCGCGCCGACATGGGCCGCGCCGTCGATGCCGCGCGCGAGACCGGAGACCACGACATGGCCGGCCTCGCCCAACTGCTGGGCCAGCCCGCGGGCGATCCGTTGGCCGCCGGCCGAGGCGATACGGGCGCCGACGATCGCCACGCAGGGCCGCTGCATCAGGGATAGGTCTCCCAACGCCCACAGCACCGGCGGCGGGGGATCGACGGCCGCGAGCGGGGCTGGGTAGTCCGCATCGCCCAGCACGATCAGGCGCGCTCCCAGGCGCTCTCCGGCTTCACGCTCCGCTTCGACGGCGGCGAGATCGGGCAAATCGCCGGACCGCCCGCCGGCCCTGCGGACAAGATCGGGGAGGGCCTGCAGCGCCGCCTCCGCGCTACCGAACCGCTCCAACAGCTGTTTGAATGTTACCGGACCGACCCGGTCGGTTCGCGCCAGACGCAGCCGCGCCAGCCGTTCCGCCTCCGCGAGGGGCGGGCGCGAGGTCACGCCTTGGCGGCCCCGATGCGCGGTTCGGTCCCCTTGAGCAGGCGGGCGATGTTCTCGCGGTGCCGGAACCAGATCAGCACCGCCGTCACGAGCGCGAGCACCGCTACGGGAGCGGGGGCCGGCAGACCCAGCAGGGCCAGCGGCAGCAGGGCGTAGACTGGCGCCGCAGCGGAGGAGACCAAGGCCGACAGGGACGAAATCCGGAACAGGGCCGCGACGAGGATCCACGTCGCGCCGGCCAACAGACCGAGCGGCCAGGCCGCGGCGATCAGCAGACCGAAGAAGGTGGCCACGCCCTTGCCGCCCCGGAAGCCCAGCCAGACCGGGAACAGGTGGCCGAGAAAGGCCGCGCCGCCGGCGATGGCTCCGGCCACCTCGCTGTCGAACAGGGCCCGGGCGATCAGCAGGGCGACCGCGCCCTTGCCGGCGTCGAGGATCAGGGTGGCGAAGGCGAGGTCCTTGCGCCCGGTGCGCAGGACATTGGTCGCGCCGATGTTGCCCGAGCCGATCTTGCGGACGTCCTCGCCGGTCACGGCGCGCGTCAGGATCACGCCGAACGGGATCGACCCCAGCAGGTAGCCGCCGATCGCAACGAGAGCGAGCGTCCCCAGGGCGGGTCCGACCAGGTCCTGCAAGTGATTCGCTCCCCTCTAACGTGCGTCGTGCACGATGCGTCCGCCGACGACGGTAAGCAACACCCGCCCCTGCAGCCTGCGGCCGTCGAAGGGCGAGTTCTTGGATTTCGACCTGAGCTTGTCCGCGTCGACCACGACCGGCGCGCCGGGATCGAACAGGATCAGGTCCGCCGGCGCGCCCGCCGCCAGCACCCCGGCCTCCAGGCCCAGCAAGGTCGCCGGCCCTTGGGTCAGGGGCCTGAGGATGTCGAGCAGGTCCAGCCCGTCCTCATGATGCAGCGACAGGGCGGCGGGCAGGAGAGTCTCGAGTCCCACTGCGCCGGGCGTCGCCTCCGCAAAGGGCCGGCGCTTGTCTTCGGCGGGCGCGGGGGCGTGGGCCGAGGTGATGGCGTCGATCACTCCGTCGCGCACCGCCTCGATCAGGGCCTGCCGGTCGCTCTCGGGCCGCAGCGGCGGGTCCAGCCGGTAGAAGGTCCGGTAGTCGCCGATGTCGATCTCGTTGAAGCACAGGTGGTTGATCGACACCGAGGCCGCCACCTCCAGCCCCTTGGCGCGGGCGCGGGCGAGCGCTTCCAGAGCGCCTTCGGTCGAGATCTGGTCGACGAGGAAGCGCGCCCCGGTCTGTTCGACCAGGGCCAGATCGCGTTCCAGCTGGATGCGCTCGGCGATGGCGGGAGCCGCCGCGAGGCCCAGCCGCGTCGCCAGCTCGCCCGACGTCGCCACCGCGCCCTCGGTCAGCCACGGCTCCGCCGGGCGGCACGAAATCAGGGCGTTGAACGCGGCGGCGTAGGTCATCACCCGCTGCAGGGTGCGGGTGTTGGCGATGACCCGGTCGACGTCGGTGAAGTACAGCGCGCCGGCCTCGTCCATCAGGCCGATCTCGGCCATGCGGACGCCGTCCCGCGCCTTGGTCGCCGCGCCCGCCGCGCGGACGTTGACGAGGCCCAGCGCCGCGCCGCGCCGCTGGACGAACTCGATCATGGCCGGATCGTCGAGCGCAGGATCGGTGTCGGGCTGGATGACGATGGTCGTGACGCCGCCCGCCGCCGCCGACAGGCTGGCGGACTTCAGCGTCTCTTTCGGCTCTGCGCCGGGCTCGCCTGTCTTGACCCGGATGTCGATCAGCCCCGGCGACAGACACAGGCCGCCCGCGTCGATGGCGGTGACGCCTTCCGGCGCCGCTGCGGGGCCGCGGGTGACTTCGACGATCCGTCCGTTCTCGACCAGGACCGCGCCCGGTCCGTCGTAGTCGGAGGCTGGATCCAGGAGCCGGGCGTTGAGGATCGCTAACGGCCGGCCAGGGGTCGCGCTCATGCCGCGTCTCCGTCCAGCCGCGCCGACAGGGCCGCCAGCACCGCCATGCGAGCCGCCACGCCTATCTCCACCTGATCCTGGATCAGCGAGACGTTCAGATCGTCCGCCACGTCCGAGTCGATCTCGACGCCCCGGTTCATCGGCCCCGGATGCATCACCTTGGCGCCCGGCGCGGCCCAGCCGAGTTTCTCCCGGTCCAGTCCCCAGAAGCGGAAATACTCGCGCGTGGACGGCACCAGCGCGCCCTCCATCCGCTCCAGTTGAAGGCGCAGCATCATCACCGCTTCGCAGCCGCGCAGGCCCTCGCGCATGTCGTGGAAGACCTCGCAGCCCCAGCGGTCGGCGTCGCGGGGCACCAGCGTCGGCGGCCCGATCAGCCGCACCCGCGCGCCCATCATCGACAGCATGGCGACGTTGGAGCGGGCGACGCGGCTGTGGGCGATGTCGCCGCAGATGGCCACGGTCAGCCCGCCTACGTCCCCGAACGCCCGACGGAGGGACAGCAGGTCCAGCAGCGCCTGGGTCGGGTGCTCATGGCGTCCGTCGCCGGCGTTGACGACGGCGCAGCCGACCTTCTGCGACAGCAGGGCCGCCGCGCCCGAGGCCCCGTGCCGGACCACCAGCACGTCGGGCTTCATGGCGTTCAGGGTCGCGGCCGTATCGATCAGGGTCTCGCCCTTGGCCACGGACGAGGTGCGCGGCGACAGGGCGGTGACGTCAGCCCCCAGCCGTTTGGCGGCGATCTCGAACGAGGCGCTGGTTCGGGTCGAGTTCTCGAAGAACAGGTTCATGACCGTGCGGCCGCGCATCAGGTCCAGCGACTTGGAGGACTGGCGGTTGAACTCGACGAAGGCGTCGGCGAGATCCAGCAGCGGCGGCACGGTGGCGGCGTTCAGATCGCCCGCCGACAGGAAATGGCTGCGCGGGAACGGGACCAGCCGCTCGTGAATGAGATCGGTGAGGGCGGCGGCGGGCTGGCTCATCGAGACCCGGCTATAGGGCGGACTCACAGGAAACGGAAGGCCGCCAGCAGGATGGGGATGGTCACGACGCTGGCCAAGGTGGTGAAGGCCACGACCCCGGCCATCAGCGGCGCGTCGCCGCCCATCTGACGGGCCAGCACATAGGACGCCGCCGCGCCCGGCGCGGCCCCGGCCAGCAGGGCGATCCCCTGCGCCGTCCGATCCCCGCCCAGCCAGCCGCAGACGTAGAACATGGCCACCGGCAGGATCAGCAGCTTGATCGCCGAGACGGTGACGATGAGCACCGGCCGGGCGGCGGCGTAGCGGAAGCTCAACCCTGCGCCCGCGGTGATCAGGCCGAGTGCGATGGCCCCGGGACCCATCAATTCGAACACGCCCTCCATCAGCGGATGCGGTTCCAGCCCCGTGAGATTCAGCACTGCGCCGGTCCCGCAGGCCCAGATGATGGGGTTGCGCGCGAGGGAACGCAGCGCCAGCTTCCAGCCGCCGCCCTGACCGGCGCCCCACTTCGCCAGCGCCAGCACGCAGATGACGTTCAGCGCCGGCGCGAGCACGCCAAAGGCGACCGCCGCCGTGCCCAGTCCCTCCGGACCGAACACCGCGCCCGCGACGGGCAGGAAGACAAAGCCGTTCCAGCGAATCACGCCCTGGAACACGCTGGTGAAGCCCGGATCGCTGACCCGGATCGCCGGCTTGGCCGCCAGCGTCAGGCCCGCGACGAGGAACGACACGCCGATGGTGCTGAGCGCCACCGGCCCCGCCGTGCCCGCGCTGAAGTCCGCGCCCCACACCGCCGGCACCAGGAAAGCCGGGTAGAAGATGAAATAGGTCAGCCGCTCGACCGCGCGCCAACCGTCGTCGGCCAGCAACCCGCGCACCTTCAGGGCCCAGCCGAGCGCGATCATGGCGAACACCGGCACGATCCCGGTGAGCAGCCCGGTCATCGGGCCGCCGCGTCCCTCAGCCGGTCCAGCGCGCCCTGCAAGATCCAGGCGGCGGCGGTCCGGTCGACCACCCCTGCGCGGCGCTTGCGCGTCAGATCCAGTTCGCCGATCAGGAACCGCTCGACCGCCGAGGTCGACAGCCGCTCGTCCTGGAAGGCCACGGGCACGGGTCGCAGGCGCTGCAGGTTGCGGGCGAAGGCGCGGCAGGACTGGGCCCGCGGCCCCTCGCTGCCGTCCATGTTCAGCGGCAGGCCGATGACGAGCGCCGAGGCGTTGCGGCCGTTCATCAGTTTCAGCACCGCTTCGGCGTCGGCGGTGAACTTCGTCTTGCGGATCAGCGACAGCGGGCTGGCGATCATGCGGGTGGCGTCTGAGGCGGCGACTCCGATGGTCTTCTCGCCGAGATCGAGCCCCAGCCAGGGCGTTCCGGGCGGCGTCGAGGCGGCGAGCTCTTCGAGGGTCATGACGGTCACGGGGTGGCGGTAGGGCCGGCGCGCGGCCATGTCAAAAGCCGGAGTCGGCTTCGCCGGCGTGTCGCGTCCGTGATCCTTGTGAAATCGGGACCGGGCGGCTAATCCGGCCCGTTCCGCTTCCGCATCTGGAGGGCCGCATGGCCATCGACGCCGCGACGGTGCGCAGGGTCGCACACCTCGCCCGCATCAAGACCCCCGAGGACCGGCTCGAGCCGCTGGCGCAGGAGCTCAACGGCATCCTGTCGTGGATCGAGCAGCTCAACGAGGTCGATGTCGAAGGCGTCGAGCCCATGACGTCGAACGTCCACCAGCCCCTGCGCCTGCGCGACGACGTGGTCACCGACGGGGCCAAGGTCGACGCCGTCCTGTCCAACGCCCCGAAATCCGCCGACGGCTTCTTCGTAGTCCCCAAGGTGGTCGAATAGCCATGACCGACCTGACCAGACTGACCCTGAAGGCCGCGCTGGACGGCCTCAAGGCTCGCGACTTCTCCTCGGAGGAGATCACGCGCGCCTTCGTCGCCAACATCGACGCCGCCAATCCGCGCCTGAACGCTTATGTGGTCCAGACCACGGACAAGGCGCTGGAGATGGCCCGCGCCTCGGACGCCCGCATCGCCAAGGGCGAAGGCGGAGCCCTGGAAGGCGCGCCGCTGGGCATCAAGGACCTGTTCTGCACCGACGGCGTCCAGACCACCGCCGGCTCCAACATGCTGCGCGGCTTCGTCCCGCCCTATGAGTCCACCGTCACCGCCAACCTGTGGCGCGACGGCGCGGTCATGCTGGGCAAGCTGAACATGGACGAGTTCGCCATGGGCTCGTCCAACGAGACCTCGGCCTTCGGGCCTGTCGTGAATCCATGGAAATCAAAGGCCTCGAACGCGGACCTGACGCCGGGCGGCAGCTCAGGCGGCTCGGCTTCGGCCGTCGCCGGGGACCTGTGCCTCGCCGCCACCGCCTCCGACACCGGCGGCTCTATCCGCCAGCCCGCCGCCTTCACCGGCACTGTCGGGATCAAGCCGACCTACGGCCGCGCCAGCCGCTTCGGCATGGTCGCCTTCGCCAGCTCGCTGGATCAGGCCGGACCGATCACCAGGACGGTCGAGGACGCCGCCATCCTGCTGCGCTCAATGTGCTCGTTCGACACCAAAGACTCGACCAGCCTCGATGTGGAGACGCCGGACTGGACCCAGTCGCTCGGCAAGGGCGTCAAGGGCCTGCGCATCGGCGTGCCGAAGGAATACGTCGTCGAGGGCATGCCCGCCGAGATCCAGCAACTGTGGGATCAGGGCGTCGAATGGCTGAAGTCCGCGGGCGCCGAGATCGTCGAGATCAGCCTGCCGCACACCAAATACGCCCTGCCGGCCTATTACATCATCGCCCCGGCCGAGGCCTCGTCCAACCTCGCCCGCTACGACGGCATGCGTTTCGGCCATCGGGCGGAAAAGGCCACCAGCCTCACCGACCTGTACGAGACCAGCCGGGCCGAGGGCTTCGGCACCGAGGTCCAGCGCCGTCTGACCATCGGGGCCTACGTGCTGTCGGCAGGATTCTATGACGCCTATTACGTCCGGGCGCTCAAGGTCCGTCGCCGCATCGCCATGGATTTCGACGCCGTCTGGGACAAGGTCGACGCCATCCTGACGCCCTCGACGCCCTCAGCCGCCTTCGCGCTCGGCGACAAGCAGATCGACCCGCTGCAGATGTACCTGAACGACATCTTCACCGTGACCGCCAACCTCGCCGGCCTGCCGGGCATCTCGGTGCCCGCCGGCGTCGACAAGGGCGGCCTGCCGCTGGGCCTCCAGGTTATCGGCAAGGCGCTGGACGAGGCGACGGTGTTCCAGGTGGCGGACGTGCTGGAGCGGAGCGCCGGCTTCACGGCCCGGCCGGAGAAGTGGTGGTGAGCATGACCGAAGCGAACTCCAAACTCATCCCCGGCCGCACCGGCGCCTGGGAAATCGTCATGGGGCTGGAGATTCACGCCCAGGTGGCGTCGAAGGCCAAGCTGTTCTCGGGCGCGGCCGTCGGTTTCGGGGCGGGACCGAACGAGCAGGTGTCGCTGGTCGACGCCGGCTTCCCGGGCATGCTGCCGACCCTGAACCGCCACTGCGTCGAACAGGCTGTCCGCACGGGGCTGGGGCTGAACGCCCGGATCAACCGGCGCAGCCAGTTCGACCGGAAGAACTATTTCTATCCCGACCTGCCCACCGGCTATCAGATCAGCCAGCTGTTCTATCCGATCGTCGGCGAGGGCGTGGTCGAGGTGGAGGCCGAGGACGGCTCCTTCTTCAACGTCGGCATCGAGCGGCTGCATCTGGAGCAGGACGCCGGCAAGCTGATCCACGACCTGTCGCCGGCTGAGAGCTACGTCGACCTGAACCGCGCCGGCACGGCCCTGATGGAGATCGTGTCGCGGCCGGACATTCGTTCCCCTGAAGAAGCCGTGGCTTACGTCAAGAAGATCCGGACCATCCTGATCTATCTCGGCACCTGCGACGGCGACATGGAGAAGGGCAACCTGCGCGCCGACGTGAACGTCTCGGTCTGCCGCGAGGGCCAGTACGAGAAGTTCAAGGCGACCGGCGACTTCAGCCATCTCGGCACGCGCTGCGAGATCAAGAACGTCAACTCGTTCCGCTTCATTTCGCAGGCCATCAATTACGAGGCCAGGCGTCAGATCGAGATCCTCGAGGACGGCGGCAAGGTGGACCAGGAGACCCGCCTGTACGACCCAACGGCCGGCGAGACCCGCTCGATGCGGTCCAAGGAAGAGGCGATGGACTATCGCTACTTCCCCGACCCCGACCTGCTGCCGCTGGAGCTGGAGCAGGCTTGGATCGACGGCATCAAGGCGTCGCTGCCCGAACTGCCGGACCAGAAGCGCCGTCGCCTGATGGCCGACTACGGCCTGTCGCAGTACGACGCCGTGGTGCTGATCTCGGAGCAGGCCAAGGCCGACTATTTCGAAGCGGCGGCCAAAGGCCGCGACGCCAAGCTGGTGGCCAACTGGGTCACCAATGAGCTGTCCGCCCGCCTGACCGCCGACGGCAAGGACTTCGCCGAATGCCCGCTGCCGGCCGCCTATGTGGCCGAGCTGGTCGAACTGATCGAGACCAACGTCATCTCCTCGAAGATCGCCAAGGAGGTGTTCGATCACGTCTGGAACGGCGAGGGCAGCCCGTCCGAGGTCGTCGAGAAGCACGGTCTCAAACAGGTCACCGACACCGGCGCCATCGAAAAGGCCGTGGACGACATCATCGCCGCCAACCCCGGCAAGGCCGCCGCCGTCGCCGAAAAGCCCCAGGCCGTCGGCTGGTTCGTCGGTCAGGTGATGAAGGCCACCGGCGGCAAGGCCAACCCGGCCGCGGTCAACGACATCTTGAAAGCGAAGCTGGGGCTCTGACCGAATGTCTCCTCCCTGTCGCGACGCGATGGGGAGGGGGACCGCGAAGCGGTGGAGGGGCGCCAGCCGCTCGCACGGCGTCCTACCCCTCCGTCACGGCGCGATGACGCGCCGCGCCACCGCCCCATTCGCTAACGCGAACAGGGAGGAGACAGACGGCCTATCTCAATCCAGCAGCGACAGGATCACGCCGGTCGCGATCGCTGCGACCACGATGTCGCCGGTGTCGGTCCGGTAGTAGCCGTAGCCGCGCGGCGGCGGGTTCCAGCCGTAGCGGCGGTAGTCGCTGACGTACCAGTTGCGGCGGTAGTCGTAGGGGATGACAGCGCCGCGGTGCCAGCGCCGGCGCCCATAGGCGTTGCCGTAGGGCGGGCGATAGCGGCCGTCGCGCCACTGGTCGCGTTGACCGCGCCGCCAGTCGCGATAGCGCTCGCGGTCGGTGTAGCGGCCGCCGTCCCAGCGGTTCTGGTCGGCGCGGCGCTCCCAGCGCTCGTAGCGGCCGTCGCGGTCGCGGTCATAGCCCCAGGACTGCGCCGAGGCGGCCGTGGGCGCGGCCAAGGTGGCCAGCGCCAGGGCGCCGATGAAAAGGGATTTCCTCATGTGACGTCTCCTGCGTCTGGAGTCGCGCGCACCGTCCCTGATCGAAGCTCGCGACATGAGACCCGACAAGACGTCGAGGCTGACTCCGCGCGCATGAATTGTCGCTGAACGTACCGTTAAGGGAGCGGCTCAGGAGGGGTCGGAGAGGTCGCCGCTTTCCCGTGCGCCCTCGACGGCCTCCCGCGCCAGCGCCCGCGTCACCGGGCGGTGCAGGGCGTCCAGCCGCTCGACCACAGCGGCGGCCGCCGCAGCGGACCGGTCGATCCGGCGCAGCAGATAGGGGATGACGTCCGCCGCCGGGCGGATGCCGCGTTCGGCGAAACGCGCCTCCAGCATGGCGGCCAGGACGGCGTCGTCCGGGGCCCCGATGGTGAACGTCCGGATGGCGTCCAGCCGGGAGCGCAGGTCGGGCAGAGCAGCTTCCCATGTCGAAGGCGCGGAGCGGGCGACCATCAGCAGGGCGCCGCCCGGCGCCTGGGCCAGATTGATCAGGTGGAACAGGGTCTCGTCGTCGACGTCCTTGGCCCGATCCAGCAGCACCGGGCGGCCCTCGATCTCCAGCGGGTCGATCAGGGCCGCCTCGCCGCCGTGCAGCGCCACCGCCCCGACGCGTTCGGCCCAGATCTGGGCCAGACGACTCTTGCCGCAGCCCTCCGGACCGCAGACGGCCATGGTCCCGCCAACCCGGCCGGGCCAGTCGGCCAAGGCCTCGACCGCGGCGCGGTTGCAATCCGACACGACGAAACCGCGGGCGTCGTCGGGCAGGTCCCGCTGGAGCGGCAGGCGCATCTGGTCGGCGGCTGTGGGAGGGAGAGCCATTTCGGGACGGTTATAACAGACCGGCGGTCAGGTTCCTTCCCCCGCCGTGGACAACCGCGTTCGGCTGTGGAGGAGAAACATACGGGCCCGTCGCACGGCTCGCCGCACCCCTCCAACCTTGACTTTCCGGGGCGATGATGCGCCCTACGCGCTCCCGAATTTACAGTCGTCCGCGGCTGGCACTCCGAAGATTTCGACCATGCACGCCTACCGCTCCCACACCTGCGGCGCCCTCCGTTCGAGCGACGCGGGATCGAACGTCCGTCTGTCCGGCTGGGTTCACCGCAAGCGCGACCACGGCGGCCTGCTGTTCATCGACCTGCGCGACCATTACGGCCTGACCCAGCTGGTCCTGCACCCCGAGACGCCGGGCTTCGAGGCCGTCGAGCGCCTGCGCGCCGAGAGCGTGATCCGCGTTGATGGCGAGGTGGTCGCCCGCGACGCCTCGGTCGTGAACGCCAACCTTCCGACCGGCGAGATCGAGCTGCGGGTGCAGGCCGTGGAAGTGCTGTCCGAGGCCGCCGAACTGCCCTTGCCGGTCTTCGGCGAGCCCGAGTATCCGGAAGAGATCCGCCTCAAGCACCGCTACCTCGATCTGCGCCGCGAGACCCTGCACAAGAACATCGTCCTGCGCTCGCGCGTGATCTCCTCGATCCGCCAGCGCATGGTCGGTCAAGGCTTCCTCGAGTACCAGACCCCGATCCTGACCGCCTCGAGCCCCGAGGGCGCACGCGACTTCCTGGTCCCGTCGCGGCTGCACCCAGGCAAGTTCTACGCGCTGCCGCAGGCGCCCCAGCAGTTCAAGCAGCTGCTGATGGTCTCCGGCTTCGACCGCTATTTCCAGATCGCCCCCTGTTTCCGCGACGAGGACCTGCGGGCCGACCGCTCGCTGGAGTTCTACCAGCTCGACGTCGAGATGAGCTTCGTCACGCAAGAGGATGTTTTCGCTGCGATCGAGCCCGTCATGCACGGCGTTTTCGAGGAGTTCGCCGACGGCAAGAAGGTCGATCCCTATCCGTTCGTCCGCATTCCGTACCGGGAGAGCATCGCCAGATACGGGACGGACAAGCCGGACCTGCGCAACCCCATCGAGATGCAGGACGTCTCTGAACACTTCCGCGACGGCGGCTTCGGTCTGTTCAACAAGATCCTCGGCGCCGACCCCAAGAATGCGGTCTGGGCCATCCCCGCGCCGAACGGCGGCTCGCGCGCCTTCTGCGACCGCATGAACTCCTGGGCACAGGGCGAGGGCCAGCCGGGCCTCGGCTACATCTTCTGGTCGGACGACAACAACGCCTGGGGCGGACCGATCGCCAAGAACCTCGGCCCGGAGGCGACCGACGGTCTGATGAAGGCGCTGGGCATGGGGCAGGGCGACGCCGCCTTCTTCGCCGCCGGTGACCCGGCGGTGTTCTCCAAGTTCGCGGCCAACGCCCGCATCAAGCTGGGGCAGGATCTGAACCTCATCTCCGAGGACGAATTCCGCTTCTGCTGGATCGTCGACTTCCCGATGTTCGAGTGGTCGGAGGAGGAGAAGAAGGTCGACTTCTCGCACAACCCCTTCTCCATGCCGCAGGGCGAGATGGAGGCGCTGACGACCAAGGACCCGCTCGACATCCTCGCCTACCAGTACGACATCGTCTGCAACGGCTATGAGCTGTGCTCGGGCGCGATCCGGAACCACAAGGCCGAGATCATGCTCAAGGCCTTCGAGATCGCCGGCTACGACGCCTCCGTCGTGGAGGACCAGTTCGGCGGCATGCTCAACGCCTTCCGCTACGGCGCGCCGCCGCACGGCGGACTGGCGCCCGGCATCGACCGCATCGTCATGCTGCTGGCCGGGCAGACGGCCATCCGCGAGGTCATCGCCTTCCCGCTGAACCAGCAGGGACAGGACCTGCTGATGAGCGCGCCCTCGGACGCGGCGGAGCGCCAGTACAAGGAACTGCACATCCGACAGGCCCTGCCGCTCAAAGTCTGAGCCCAAGGGACACGGGCATGAAAAAGGCCGCTGCCCGTCGGGCGGCGCCCTTGTTCGTTCGTGAGACGCGTCAGCGCTCGGTGCTGGCGACCGCGAGATTGCGGACCCGCGGCGGGACCGGCGGGGCGGGCGGCCTCGGGACGGGCCTCGGATGCGCCAGCCGCAGCGAGATGGTGCGGCACGTCCGCGCCGTCAGCCCGTTCGGCAGTCGCGTGGCGGCGTCTCCGCAGGCGGCCCCGACCTGTTCCTGGCTCAGGCCGCGCGCGCGTGACAGGTCGGTTCCGCGGATGTCCGTGCGGTTCATTTCGGCGCCGCTGAAGTTGGCGCCCCCGAAGTTGCCGCCGGTCAGCCGCGACCCGTTGAGAGTGGCGTCCCGGAACGAAACACTGCGAAAGTCTCCGTTCGACAGGTTCGACATGGCGACCTCGGCGCCGGTGAAGTTCGCCGACCGGGCCTGTACGTTCGCCAGGGTGGTGGCGTTGAGCTCTGCATTGCTGAGATTGGCCGACACCAGAACCGCGCCGTTCATGTTGGAGCCGGTCAGGTCCGCGCCGGTCAGGATCGCGCCGGGCAGGCGCGCCCGCACCAGGGTCGCGCCCATGGCCTCGGCTCCCGACAGGCCCGCGCCAGTGAAGTTCGCGCCGGTGAAATTGGCGCCCACCATCTCGGCGCCGTCCAGATCGGCCCGGCTGAAGTCGCTGCCGGAGAAATTCGAGTCCACGAGCCCGGCGCCGCGCAGGTTCGCGCCGACCAGGGTGGCGTTGGTGAAGTTGGCGCCGTTGAACGCGGCGCCGGTCAAATCCCGGCCGGACAGTTCGCAGCGATTGCAGGAGCCGCCCAGGGACACCAGCCGCGCGACTTCGCGGTCCTGGAAGCCGAGCTGAAGGCGGACCTCGGCGCTGGCCGATCCGGCCGCCAGGCTCGCCATCGCGGCGCCGAAGGCGGCGGCCGCGGTCAGGAGGCGGCGGCTGGGGGAGGGGGCGGACTGTTTCACGCTACCGTAATGCCGCCAAACGTACGCGAACCCTACTTAAATCGCCGTAAGGTCCGGGGCCGAGGCGCGTCAGCTTAGCAGTGCGGAATACGCAGGCCGCGCGGCAGGCGGGTGGCCTCGTCGCCACAGGCCCCGTTGAGGCGTCCTTGCGTCAGACCCGCCGCCCGGAGCAGCGAGGCGCCCGAGAAATTGACGCCCGACAGGGTCGCTCCGGCGAACGAGGCGCCGTCCAGATGGGCGCCGACGAAGCTGGCGTTCGTCAGGTTGGCGCCGCTGAAGCTGGCGCTGGAGAAGACAGCTCCATAGGCCTCGACGTCCCGCAGGTCGGCATTGGAGAACCGCGCCCGCTTCATCACCGCGAGGCTCAGGTCGGCCTGACGCAGGCGGGCGCCCGAGAGATTGAGGCCGCTGGCTTCCACGGCGGTGAAATCGCCCTGGAACAGGTTGCAGCCGGGGCAGCTCGCGCCCCCGCGGACGCGCCCGATCTGCGAGGCGTTCTGGGCCATCGACGGCGATACGGCGGCGGCGGCCAGCAGGGCCGACAAGGCGAGGCTCAGGATGACTTTCATGGCAGGCTCCGATCTGAACCGGAACGAAGCAAGATGCGGGCCAGCGCCAAGTCCGACGATCTATCCCTGCATGGACGGAGCGGCGCCGCAGGTGTCGCAGGTCCAGCCGGCGCCACGCTGCTGCAGGGAGAAGTCGCCGCATTCGGGACAGGCGACGGCTTCGGTCGCCGCCGGCGCGGCTGATGGGAACTGCCGCGGCTGTCCGAACGGAAGAACCACCAGATTGTCGGGGGCCGCGCCCCGGGCGAAGCCCTTGGAGATAAAACGGGCCGCCGGCACCGCTTCCACCGGGTTGTCGTCGGGCTTGCCCGCACCGAGTCCGTCGGCGTTCAGGGTCTCGGCGTCGGCGTTCGCCAGCTCCCGCCGGTCCAGATACGAGACGCCAAGCTCGCGAAAGATGTAGTCGAGGATCGAGGTGGCCGAGCGGATGGAGTCGTTGCCCGTCACCCGACCGGCCGGCTCGAACCGCGTGAACACGAAGGCGTCCACGAACTCGTCCAGCGGCACGCCGTACTGAAGCCCGATCGAGATCGCGATGGCGAAATTGTTCATCAGGCTGCGGAAGGCGGCGCCCTCCTTGTGCATGTCGATGAAGATCTCGCCGAGTTCGCCGTCCTCGTACTCGCCGGTGTGGATGTAGACCTTGTGGCCGCCGACGGCGGCCTTCTGGATGTAGCCTTTGCGCCGGTCGGGCAGTTTGCGGCGGGCGCGATCGCGTTCCACCACCGTCTCGATGACGCGCTCGACCGTGCGGGTCTCGGTCTCGGACGTCCGCCGCCGCTCCAGTCGGTCAGAATCGCCGAGGTCGAGCAATTGACCGGCCGGCGCCGGGGCTCGACACAGTCGGACCGCGCGGCTGCCGTCCCGCGCGGCGTCCCCAAGCAGCCGGGCCGCCTCGATCGAAGCCGCATTCCAGGCGATCTCTTGCGTCGACGCGTCCGGAGCCGGGCTGCCCGTTTCGACGACGGACCGCAGCGCGGTCTCGAACGCGGGCAGGTCCTCCAGCAGGTCGCGGAGCGAGTCGGGCGCGCCGTCCCACCCGCTCAGGTCCGGATGTCCAAGAGCCCACGCCTCGGCGGCCTGAACAACCGCTTCGGTGAAGCCCAGGCGGACCAGCAGGCTCTCCGTGGACGGGCTCTCGACGCCGAGGACGTCCCGTTGAAATCCCGGATCCAGCACCGGCGAGCGGAATACGTCGGAGAGCCGCTCGGCGTCACCGAGGGCGGCTTCGATCGCTTCCAGTTCGATGTCGGTGAAGCCCTTGGCCCGCAGCGCGGCGTGATCGACGCCTGGAGCATCGACCAGGGTCCGACGCCCGAACAGCGCCCGCTCGGCCCCGTCGACATCGCCGCCGCTCCGCCGGATGACGGCGGCGATTGATGGCCGCAGGCGCCGGTGAACGTCGCCGTCGGCGGTTTGCCAGACCCCGAAGGCGGAAAGCGGGTCGAGGCCAAGCCGCAGCGCCGCCTCCGGGTCGGCGACGAACAGGGACGCGAGCCGCTCGCCCGCCGCCGCCTGCACGATGCCCGTGACTTCGGCAGCGCGCGCCGAGGGGTCGCAGGGCTGGTCCAGCACGAGATCCGCCAGACCTCCGAGCCCGATGCTCACGAGACCCGGTTCAGGACCGGCCATGGCGTCGGCCCAAAGGTGGACCAGATCTCCGAGGGCGGCTTCGAAGGCGGAGCCGGCCAGCCGGTGGAGCGCGGGCAGGGAGATCAGGACGGCGGGCCCGGAGGCGCTCCTCAGGAGCGCTTCGGCTTGCTCGGGCTCGAAGGTCAGGACGACGTCCCCTTCCAGACCGGCCTGGGCCGCCTGTTGCGCGACCGGCGCCCCCGAGGCGACCAGGTTCCGCTCCGCGAGCGCCACGAGCAGGCGCTCCGCCGGCGCGCGCGTCGGTTCCGCGCCGAAGCTCTCGCCGTCGATAGCCCGAAGAATATCCGCGTCGCACGCGCCCGCGCGGCGCGCCGAGAGCGCCGCCTTTGACAGGGCCGGGTTGGAGCGGGGGTCGGCGCAGTCGCCGCGGGGGCCTTGGCACCGGTTGACGGCGTCCGCGACCGCCTCCAGCGAGGCCGACAGCGCGTTGAGGGAGCCCGCGGTCCGGCGCGCCAGCTTCCGGCTCGCCGCCTCGGCCATCAACCGGCGGACTGAGGCCGGATCCGACAGATCGAAGACCTCGCCCGACGCGGGCGTCGAGCGCGCGGGGCTGGCCAGGCCCAGCAGCAGGCTGGCCGCCAGGGCCTCCGCGGCGGCGGGCTGGAGACCCATCGCGTAAGCGTCGGCAGCCTCGCGCAATCCCTCCACTCCCGTCGACGCCAGACCTTCCGCGTCCGCCCAGTCCAGCCACGCCTCGACCTGGGCGTCGGTCCAGTCGTCAGGCGTCGATACGGCCGTCACCCGGTCGCAGCGCTCGACCTCGCGCGGGGACAGCCTCAAGGCTGCGAGGTGGTCGGAGAACGGAAACGGCATCGGCGGACTCGGTAAGGCCTGCCAGACCGTAGTCCCGCAAGGTCGCGCGCTGCAATAAATCTGGGCCTCGAGACGCCGTTTACCCCCAAGATGTTGATTTCAGCCACGTGATGCGACGGTGCAGACCGCATGGTCTCGCCGCTGGACGCACCGCTCGCCAGTTTCTATGATCGGGCCGGGCCCCCGACTCCCGTCGGTGCGGCGTATCGCGAGTGGATTTCCCGACGTGCTAGGCAGGATCTTCGGCTGGACCAGCGGCGCCACAATCGGCACCTTCTTCACCATCGCGAAGCGGGGCGAGCACGTGGGCACCGACGAGTTCGGCAACCGCTACTACCTGTCGCGCGACAGCAGCAGCTATGACGGCCGCCGCCGCCGCTGGGTGACCTACAACGGTTACGCCGACGCCTCGAAGGTGCCGCCGGACTGGCACGGCTGGCTGCACTATACCTACGACGAGACCCCCACCGACAGCCCTCTGCCGCGCAAGGCGTGGGAGGAGGCGCACCTGCCCAACCTGTCGGGCACGCCGATGGCGTGGCGGCCCAAGGGCTCGCTCGCGGCCGAGGGCAAGCGCCCGGCGGCGACCGGCGACTACGAAGCCTGGCGTCCGGAATGACGACCCGCTTCGTCGTCCTGGCCGGGGTGGCGGTTCTGGCGCTCGCCGGGGCGGGAGCCGGGGTGGCTTCGGCCCTCAACGATCTGCCGCAGGACGCCGTGCCGGTCCGCGACCCCACGTCCGTTCTGAACACCCAGCCCGCCGTTCCCCCGCCGCCGCCCGTGGAACCTGCCCCCGAAGGCGAGCCGGCTCCGGCCTCGCCTGTCGCCGTCACCCCGCCCGCGCCCTCCATCGTGATCGCGGAGGACGACCCGATCGAGATCGACCCCGTCGAGGAAAAGACGGAGGCGGCTCCTCCGGTGAAAGCCGTCGAGACCCCGGTGGAGCCCTCGCGCCGCCAGCGCCGCCGCGTCGCCATCGTCGAGGCCATCGACAAGATCACGGCCGAATCGATGCGATTCGAGGTCGAAGTCGGCGGACGTCCGGTGCGGTTCAAACGCTCTCTGATCTTTACGGCCCGGGCCTGCGAAGTGTCCGCGCCCGACGAACAGGTCACCGACGCCGTCGCCTATCTCGAGGTTGCTGTCCAACCGCGCGGCATCCTCAGGTCCAGCGATCCGCGGCAGATTTTCCGGGGCTGGATGTTCGCGTCGTCGCCCGCGATCAACGGCCTCGAACACCCCGTCTATGACGCCTGGGTCGTGGGCTGCAAGGCGTAGAACACTGCTTCGGCTCCGCTCATCGGCCGGAACAGCGAGCGTGTGTCGGGCTTCTTGCGCCGCGCCACGGCCAGCAGCCTGAGATAGGCCGCCTGCGGCGTCTCGATCGCCCCGAACTGGCTCAGGTGTTCAGTCAGGAACTGAGCGTCCAGCAGCATCCAGCCGCCGCGCTTCAACCGGGCGACCAGATGCACGAGGGCCACCTTGGATGCGTCCCGCTCGCGGCTGAACATGCTCTCGCCGAAGAAGGCGCCGCCCAGGGTTACGCCGTACAGGCCGCCGACCAGGCGTTCCTCTCGCCAGCATTCGATGGAGTGGGCGTGGCCGCGGGCGTTCAGCTCCATGTAGAGGCGGCGGATCGGCCCGTTGATCCAGCTGTCCTCCCGCCCCGGTCCGGGTGCCGCGCAGGCGTCCAGCATGGCCGAGAATGCGGTGTCGATCCGGACGGCGAACGGCTCTGACCGGACCGTCCGCCTTAGCCGCGTGGGGATGCGGAAGCCGCCCAACGGAATCACGCCCCGCTGCTCCGGCTCGACCAGGAAGATGCGGGGGTCGTCCCGTCCTTCGCCCATCGGGAAGACGCCGGTCGCGTAGCAGTTCAGGAGCTCGTCGGGGCCGAAGCCGCCGAATGGCCCGCTGGCGCTGAACCCGGGTTCGTCCACCGGAGCTAGGCGTCGCCCTTCTGGCGTTTGGCCCAGTTTTCGAGCCAATGGATGTCGTAGTCGCCCGACAGGATGTCCGGCTCCTGCAGCAGCTTCTGGAACAGCGGGATGGTCGTGTCGATGCCGCCGACGACCATCTCGTTCAGGCTGCGCTTGAGGCGTGCGATGCACTCCTCGCGGTCGCGACCGTGGACGATCAGCTTGCCGATCAGGCTGTCGTAATAGGGCGGGATCGAATAGCCGGCGTAGATGGCGCTATCCAGCCGCACGCCCAGGCCGCCAGGGGCGTGGAAGTCGGTCACCATGCCCGGCGAAGGCGTGAAGGTCTCGCTGTTCTCGGCGTTGATCCGGCATTCGATGGCGTGACCGGTGAACGTCACATCGGCCTGGGTGAAGGACAGGGGCAGGCCCGCGGCGATGCGAATCTGCTCGCGGACAAGATCGACGCCGGTGATCATTTCCGTAACCGGATGCTCGACTTGCAGCCGGGTGTTCATCTCGATGAAGAAGAACTCGCCGTCTTCCCACAGGAATTCGATGGTCCCGACGCCGAGGTAGCCGATGGAGGCGATGGCCTTGTTGACCGTTTCGCCGATGGAGACGCGTTCGGCCGCGGAAAGGGCGGGCGAGGGGGCCTCCTCCAGCACCTTCTGGTGGCGGCGCTGCAGCGAGCAGTCGCGTTCGCCGAGATGGACGACATTGCCGTGGCTGTCGGCGATGACCTGCAGCTCGATATGGCGCGGCTTCTGGAGATAGCGCTCCATGTAGACGGCGCCGTTGCCGAACGCGGCGGCGGCCTCCGACTGGGCGGTCTGCACCGCCTCGACCAGATCGTCGGCGGTGAGGGCCACCTTCATGCCGCGCCCGCCGCCGCCCGCCGCCGCCTTGACGATCAGGGGGAAGCCGATGGTCTTCGAGGCCGCGATCGCCGCGTCGATGGTCTCGACCTCGCCGGCCGATCCGGGGACGCAGGGGATGCCCGCGTCCAGCACGGTCTGCTTGGCGGTGATCTTGTCGCCCATCACCCGGATATGCTCGGGCTTGGGTCCGATGAAGGTCATGCCGTGGGCTTCGACGATCTCGGCGAAGCGGGCGTTCTCCGACAGGAAGCCGTAGCCCGGGTGGATGGCCTGGGCGCCGGTGATCTCGGCCGCCGCGATGATCGACGGGATGTTCAGATAGGATTTCGCCGCCGGCGCCGGGCCGATGCAGACGCTCTCGTCGGCCAGGCGGACCCACATGGCGCCGCGGTCCGCTTCCGAGTGCACGGCGACGGTGGAGATGCCCATCTCCTTGCAGGCGCGGTGGATGCGCAGGGCGATTTCGCCGCGGTTGGCGATCAGGACTTTCGTGAACACCGGATCAGGCCTCGAGCACGACGAGCGGTTCGCCGAACTCGACCGGCTGGGCGTCGCCGACCAGCACTTCCCTGACGACCCCGTCGCGCGGCGACTGGATCGGGTTCATCGTCTTCATCGCTTCGACGATCAGCAGGGTCTGGCCCTTCTTGACCTTGTCGCCGGGCTGGCAGAACGGCGGAGCCTCCGGCGAGGCCTGCAGATAGGCGGTGCCGACCATCGGCGACTTCACCTCTTCGCCCGAGCGGGCGACGATGGTGGCGGGGTCGGAGGGCATGGCGGCCGGGGCTGCAGCCGGGGCGGGCGCTGCAGCGGCAGGCGCCTGAGCCGGAGCGGGCGCGTATTGCATCGGCGCCGCCACGGTGATCTCGCGGGCGACGCGGATCTTCAGATCGCCGCGCTCGACCTCGATCTCGGTCAGGTCGGTGTCGTTCAGGATGTCGGCGAGGCCGCGCACCAGGGCGGTGTCGATCTCGTCGTTCTTGAGCTTGGGCGCGGGGGTCTTGGAATCGGCCATGGGAGCCTCTGTTACCTTCTAAACCGAACGGTCGGCGGCGGCGCGGTGTTCCTGCGCCAGCCGGAGAGCGGCCTTCACGGCCAGTTCGTAGCTGAATGAGCCGAAGCCCGAAACCACGCCGGCGGCGACCGGCGAAACATAGGAGCGGTGGCGGAAGCGTTCCCGCGCCGCGGGATTGGACAGGTGACATTCCACGATCGGAATCGTCAGCGTCCGCAGCGCGTCCAGCAGGGCGACCGAGGTGTGGCCGTATCCTGCGGGATTGATGACCAGCGCCGAGGCCTTCTCGCGCGCCTCCTGGACCCAGTCGACCAGCTCGCCCTCGTGATTGCTCTGGCGAAAGACCACGGCGGCGGCGCCCGCGGCCCGCTCGCACAGCGCCTGAATGTCGGCGAGCGTCTCACGCCCGTAGATGTCAGGCTCCCGCACCCCAAGCAGGTTGAGGTTCGGGCCGTTCAGGACGTAGAGGACGGTTTGATCGGGCATGAAGCTCGTGGACGGCGGTTCCGCTTGGAATCGGACGGGCCTTTTAGCCGAGGCGGGGCGGTTATCAAACCGTCAGCCGGAAAGCACAGGGACAAGACGTGAGCGTCATCCGTATCGAGGTCAACGGCGAAGGCCGCCAGGTGCAGGCGCGCACCATCCTCGCGTTGGTCGAGGAACTGGGGCTGGACGTCCGCAAGGTGGCGGTCGAGCGCAACCTCGAAATCGTGCCGCGGTCGCTGCACGCCGCGACCGCGCTGGCCGACGGCGACCGGATCGAGGTGGTTCAGTTCGTCGGCGGGGGCTAGCGCGGGCGATCGGCGGCGGCTGTGCCCGCAGCTGCGGCGGCGGCGCGGGCGGCGGCCTCGGCCACTCGCGCGGCCTCCGCCGCGGTCCGGTTGGCGCTCCCGGCATCGGCGGCCGCCGGGGCGGGGCGGGCGCGGTCGCGGCCGGGACCGCATCTCGAACCCGCGCACGCGACCTCCGGGGGCCGGCCGGTCGATTCCATGATGACGGCGCTGTGCCCGGGATGACCGGCGGGAAGGGGCACGCCCCGGGCGATCAGGAAGGCGGTCGAGTGGGCCCCCGACAGTCCCGCCGGGAAGCGTGCAATTCGGCGGACCACCTTCAGACCATCGGATACCTTCAGGAGATCGCCTGAGCCGACGAGTTGAGACAGGCCCGCCTGCTGCGGCAGGACGTCATAGGGCTGGACGCGAGCGGCGCTCACGACCGCGTCCGGATCGATGGCGACCAGTCCAGCCGGATTGAACCGCAGCATTTCGCGCCAGAGGTCGGCGTCGTACCCCGTCGGCGGCGGGACACGGGCGGATCGCGGCGTCTGGGCCCCTTTGCCTGACGGCAGTCGTACGGCGGCGAGGTCGTAGTAGCCGCCAAAGACGTCGGGATCCTTGCCGACCGCCCGGCGAACGATGGCGCTTACCTGCGCCGCCTTCAGCGAACCTGGATCGTAGGCGTAGGTGAAACAGCGCTCGGGATCGGCTGTAGCCACCACGTCGGCGGGCAGGCCGACGACGCCGGCGAGGGGCGACCAGCCTTGGGGGTCGGCGGATCTTCCCGCGACCAGCACCACTCTCTGGACCCGGTCGACATCGCCGCTGAAGCGCCAGATGGTGCCGGCATAGGCGCTGAGGACGATGTAGAGAGGGCGATCGCCCCGTTCGATCACCACATCCAGCACGCCGGTGACTTCGTCACGGCTGCCCAGGGCGACGGTCGACAGCGCCTGACCTTCGTAGACGCCGAAGACGACGACCAGCGCGTCGCGAGCGGACGGCATGGAGCAGGTGGTGTTCTCGACCGTCCCCGACGGACGATACGGAGACGAGCCGGAGGCGCTCTCCGAAGGGCGGGTGGTGTCGATCGAGAAGCGCAGGTCTGCGGCAGCCGAATCCATCTGCGCGCTCGCGCCGGAAATCAGGCCGCCCGCCGAGGCGACCGCTTCGTCCGGCTCCTGCACGAAGACCGCCGGCGCCAACGTCGGTATGGCGTACCAGCCGATCAGCGTCCCGACGCCCAATGCTGCGGCGACGGCCATGATGAACCCGGCATTGCGCATCGACGGAACTCCCTGACTGCCGGGAACCTCGGGCGCCGCGATTAAGGCGAGGCTGATGGATTTGGTTGACGGCCGTCTTTTGCGAACGCCGCGACAGGACTAGGAGGGGGCATGACCTCGTCGCAGACCCCGAAACACGACACCTGGACCGTCGCCGGCCGGACCTTCAGCAGCCGGCTGATCGTCGGCACCGGCAAATACGCGGACTACGCGCAGAACGCCGCCGCCGCCGAGGCCGCGGGGGCCGAGATCGTCACCGTCGCCCTGCGCCGGGTGAACCTGAGCGACCCCTCGCAGCCGATGCTGGTGGATCATGTCAGGCCCGACCGGTTCACCTTCCTGCCTAACACCGCCGGCTGTTTCACCGGCGAGGATGCGGTCCGGACGCTGCGGCTGGCGCGCGAGGCGGGCGGTTGGGATCTGGTCAAGCTGGAGGTGCTCTCAGACAGCGCCCACCTGTATCCCGACATGATCGAGACGCTGCGGGCGCTGGACCTGCTGGTCGCGGACGGCTTCGACGTCATGGTCTATTGCACCGACGACGTGGTGATGGCGAAGCGGCTTGAGGACGCCGGCGCGGCGGCCATCATGCCGGCGGCCTCGCCGATCGGTTCGGGTCTGGGCATCCAGAACCGGGTCAACATCCGGCTGATCGTGGAGCAGGCCAAGGTGCCGGTGCTGGTCGATGCGGGGGTGGGCACCGCCTCGGACGCGGCCATCGCCATGGAGCTGGGCTGCGACGCCGTCATCGCCAACACGGCCATCGCTGCCGCGAGGGATCCCATCCTGATGGCCTCGGCGATGAAGCACGCGGTCATTGCGGGACGGGAAGCCTATCTGGCCGGGCGGATGCCGAAGCGGATGTACGCCAGCGCCAGTTCGCCCCTGAGCGGGTTGATCTGACGCCGACGCCATCACGGCCTAGAAGCGCGCCGAAATCTCGAACCCGTAGGTCCGGGGCTCGTTGAAGTTGGCGTAGTCGCCGATCGCATTGGTGCCCGATCGGCCCTCGGTCGAGCGGCGGTAGATATGCTCTTCATTCAGCAGGTTGCGCGACCACAGCGAGAAAGTCAGTTCGCGCCCGTCGCCGACGACAACCTCCGCCAGGGCCAGGCGGGCGTTGACGATGAAGGAGTCATCGGTCTTTTCCGGCGACTGTTCGAAGCTCTGGGTTCCTTCCGAGTAGTTGGCGTCGATATGCGCCCGGACCTCGCCCCAGCTGAAGGGCCGGACCCAGTCGAGCGAGGCGGTCGCCGCGTGGGGCGGCGTGTAGATGATGAAGACCGGCTGGATCGTGCCGCAGGCGGGGCAGGCGGGGGACGCCGGGAAGGGGTTCTGCGCGTCAGGCACGCTGGTTTCGGTGTAGGCGTAGCCGAAGGTAAGGCGGAGCTCGTCCGTCAGCTCCAGCAGGGCGTCCAGCTCGACCCCCGAGATGTCGGTGACGCCGGGCGCATTGACCGTCTCGACGGTGTTGCGGGTGTTGCCGGTGACCGGGTCGGGCGCCACCAGGGTGAACTCTATCTGGCTGTTGGTGCGCTCCATCGCATAGGCGGCCACGTTCAGCTGCAGCCGGTCGAACAGTGTCGATTTGAGTCCGACTTCGAATGAGGCGACTTCCTCGGAATCGAATGGGGCGTAGGTCAACGAACGGGAGTTGGCGCCGCCGGCGCGGTAGCCGGTGGCGTAGGTCGCGTAGACGTTGACGTCCGGCGTGGCGTCATAGGCCAGGGTCACGACCGGATCGAAGCGGTTCTCGGTCAGCTCGAATCGGAAATCCCGCGGGGTGTTGCTGACGCGGTAGAGCACGCCGTTCTTCTCGTCGCGCGTCTGACGGCCGCCGAGCGTCAGGTGCAGGGCGTCGTCGAGGATCGGCGGGGTCCAGACGGTGTGGACGTAGAGACCGCTGCTCACCGCCTCGGCGCGGCTGCCGCGGTCGATCGAGCGGAAACCGCGCGTGATGCCCGCGACGACGGGGTCGCGGACGACATAGTCGCCGTTGGAGCCGACATAGGTCAGGGTGCTCGGCGTCGCGGCCTCTTCCCACGCCTCTTCCTCGAAATAGTAGAGACCCACGACGTATTCAAAGCGGTCTTCAAACGCGGAACCAACCAGCTGGAATTCCTGGCTGAACTGGGACTGCTGCATGTCGGACAGGCTGTACCGGGAGAAGTTGCGGGCCGAGTTGCCGGCCGGAGCGTTGGGCTGGAACACCGGCGGGCGGTTGGGCCCGCCGGCGTTGTCGTACTGATAGGCCTCGACCTCGCGGTAGGCGGTGATCGAACGCAGCTCGAGGTCCGGCGTGACGTCGAGGTTCATGTGCAGCGAGTGACCGAAGGTCTTGTCGACGCTGGGCTGCTGCGGAACGCCGATGTCGGCGACGTCCTGGCGCTCCGGGTGCACGAACACGCCCGGCGGCAGCGGCGAGATGGTTCCGGCCGGACGTGGGAAGGCGGTTGAGACCGGCAGGCCGAGCGGGTTGTAGTTCACCAGCTGGCTGAGGAACGGCGTGCTTTCGCTGTAGCCGTTGTCATAGGCGTAGAGGGCGTTGAAGCTTTCGCTCGGACGCCAGAGAGCGGAGACGCGCACGCCGCGGCGGTCGATGTAGTTCCACCCCGTCTGGCCCTCCATCGGATTGCGGGTGGTCTCGTCCCGATGCTGGAAGGCGCCGTCCAGCTTGACGCTGACTCCGGCGAACTCCGGCAGGTCGAGGTGAGCCTCGGCGTTGTAGCCGCCGTAGTTGGAAATGCCGGCCCGGGTCCGCAGGCCAAACTCGCCGGTCGGGCGGCGGGTGACCAGGCTGACCGCGCCGCCTTCGGTGTTGCGGCCGAACAGGGTGCCCTGCGGCCCGCGCAGCACCTCGACCCGCTCGATGTCCAGCATGGTGGCGTTCAGCCCCTGCTGGCGGCCCAGATAGACGCCGTCCAGATAGACGCCGACGCCCTGTTCCCGGGCCGGCTGGTTGGCGTCGTTGGGCACGATGCCGCGAATGCCGACCGTGAGCGCGGTCTGGCGCGACTCGAACGTCGAGACGCGCAGGCTGGGCACGGCTCCGTCGAACAGGTCGAGCAGCGACTGAACATGGCGGTCTTCCAGAGTCTGGGCGCCCACGACCGATATGGCGATGGCGGTGTCCTGCAGATTGGTCTCACGCTTGGTGGCGGTGACGAAGACGTCGTCCACCCGCGACAGAGGATCGCCTTCGGGCCCGGTCGGCTCCGGCGGGGCGATGTAGCTGACCGGCTCCGGGTTCTGGGCCAGGGCGGGCGAGGCGAAGGCCCCGAAGGATGCGCCCGCCATCAGGGCGAGGCGGAGAGCGGACTGATTCGACATGGAGACCCCCGTGTTTGTCAGGGCGGCTCTAGGGGTCGTTCATGTCGGGGATTTTCACTTTCGGCCAAGCTTGGGTGTCGATTGGGCGATGGATTTGCGGCGACTGCGCCGTGGGCGGACGGGTTGTCGTGAAGGCGTCGGAACACCTGACCCGTTGGGCCGATCTGACCGGTTCTCCTCCGTGGGAGAAGGTGGCGCTCGCGCGCCGGACAATGTCGGGTGGCAAAAGTGCGAAGCCGTCCCGGACCGCTGACCCCCAACCTTTCGCGCAAGAACGACCGCTGTGCGTTCATGCGCTCAAGCCCTCTCCCGCCGGGAGAGGGTTCGGGATAGAGCATCTCCATGACCGAACTCAGCCGCCGCCATCTCGTCGCCTCCGTCGGCGCCGCCCTACTGGCCAGTGGGTCCGCGCGAGCCCAGACGCGCGCCGACCGCGCGCTGACGGTCTACAAATCGCCGACCTGCGCCTGCTGCGATGGCTGGGTGACGCACATGCGGCACGCGGGCTTCGCCGCCACAGTCCATGTCACCGAGAACGTCCGCGCCATTCGGCTCGCCCGGGGTCTGCCGGACGCGCTCGCGTCCTGCCACACCGGCGTCATCGGCGGCTATGCGATCGAGGGCCACGTCCCCGCCGCCGACGTGGTTCGTCTGCTGGCCGAACGCCCGGCCGCCGTGGGCATCACGGTCCCGGGCATGCCGCTGGGCTCGCCGGGAATGGAGGCGGGCGGGCGGCGCGAACCGTTCGACACCCTGCTGGTGCTCCGCTCCGGCGCGACGCGGGTGTTCGCCCGGCACAACCGGACGGCCTGACCGCCGCACGGGTTGGCGGAATCCGTCGCCGGGGCTAGAGCATCGGCTTCCTCCCGCCGAGACCGACCATGCACGACATCCGCGCCATCCGTGACACGCCCGCCGCCTTCGTCGATGGCTGGTCGTCGCGCGGCGTGGACGACGCGCAGGCGCTGGTGGACCGCATCCTCGAGCTGGACCGCACGCTGCGGGCCGCCCAGACCGCCGGGCAGGACGCGCTGGCGAAGCGCAATGCGGCGTCGAAACTGATCGGCGCGGCGATGGCGAAGAAGGACATGGCTGAGTCGGACCGGCTGAAGGCCGAGGTCGAGAGCCTGAAGGGGGAGATCGCGGCGCAGGAGGCGGTCGAGGCCGAGACCGGCAAGGCGCTGCGCGACCTGCTGGCGGCGCAGAAGAACCTGGCGGCGGACGATGTGCCGGACGGCGAGGACGAGGGCGGCAACGTGCTGGTGGGGACGCCTTGGGGCGAGCCGCGCAGGACCGGCCCGGCCAAGGATCACGCCGATCTCGGCGAGGCGCTGGGCCTGCTGGACTTCGAGGCGGCGGCGCGGATGAGCGGCGCGCGTTTCGCGGTGCTGAAGGGCGGGCTGGCGCGGCTGGAACGCGCAATCGGCCAGTTCATGCTGGACGTGCAGACAGCCGAGCATGGCTATCTGGAGGTCAATCCGCCGTATCTGGTCCGCGACGAGGCGATGTTCGGGACGGGGCAGCTGCCAAAGTTCGCTGACGACCTATTCAATGCCCGCATTCGGGATGTCGATGGCGCATACGCTTTTGTTCAGGGCAGGATACGTGAGGCAACCTCATCGACCCGATCGTCCATCGATGAAATTGCTTTGGAAATCGCCAGCGGAAATCTCGACAGAGCAGCCCAACTCGCCAAGTTGGCTCATGATGTTCAGGTCGAGATGCTGGTCGAGTTGGTCACCGCCAGTGAAGATGCCGAGGCCAATCCTGACTTCAGTAGAAATGCTTGGCTCATCCCCACCGCCGAAGTCTCCCTGACCAACCTCGTCCGCGAGCAGATCCTGCCCGAGGGCGAACTCGCCGAGCCGATGCGGCTCACCGCCCTGACGCCCTGTTTCCGGGCCGAGGCGGGGTCCGCCGGGCGCGACACCCGGGGGCTGATCCGCCAGCATCAGTTCCACAAGGTCGAGCTGGTCTCGATCACCCGGCCGGAGGACTCCGAGGCCGAGCACGAGCGGATGGTGGCCTGTGCCGAGGCGGTGCTGGAGAAGCTGGCGCTGCCGTATCGGCGCATGCTGCTGTGCAAGGGCGACATGGGCTTTTCGGCGAGGAAGACCTTCGATCTGGAGGTCTGGCTGCCGTCGCAGGGGACGTATCGCGAGATCAGCTCCTGCTCCAACTGCGGGGACTTCCAGGCCCGGCGCATGGACGCGCGGTTCAAGCGCGACGGCGAGAAGAAGACCGAGTTCGTCCACACCCTGAACGGCTCGGGTCTCGCGGTCGGTCGCACGCTGGTCGCGATCATGGAGAACTATCAGGACGAGGCCGGGCGGATCGCCGTGCCGGCGGTGCTGCAGCCGTACATGGGCGGGATGACGCACGTCGGCTGATCCCAACTTTTCCGCTCATCCCGGCGAATGCCGGGACCCAGATCACAAGAGCGGTCGTTGGATAGCCAAACGCGATGGCGGCGCGCCAACTGCGCCATGCCATCTGGGTCCCGGCTTTCGCCGGGATGATCGGGATAAGGAGTTGCTGGATGAAGATGATCCTCGCCGCCGCCGCGCTGGCCCTGACCGCCTGCGCCGCCGACGGCCCATCGTCCAACACCTACAGCTACGCAGCCGCCGACTCGTCCTTCACAGGGTGGGTGCGGTTCTCGAACGGCGAGTTCCAGCTTTACGGCGACGAGGACCAGGTGCTGCAGCCGTTCTCGCGCCCCTGCGTCTCGGGCGCGGCCTCGCGCGGCGAAATGGAACAGGCCATGGGCGACCTGCGCGGCCAAAAGGTGCGGATCACCGGCCGCACCGCAGCCTGGAGCACCGCTTCAAATGGGCGGATCGAGCATGAAGGCTCCGACATCCGCAATGATTGCGGCGGACCGTTCGTGATCCTGGCCGACGACATCCGGCCGGCCAACTGACCCCGCGGACCGACATCGGCGGTTGCGTCGGGGGCCGACGCGCTGCATGAGCGCGGGCGGCATGCGCATTCTTCTGACCAACGACGACGGGATCGAAGCCGAGGGACTGGAGTGCCTCGAGCGGATCGCCCGCAGCCTGTCAGACGAGGTCTGGATCGTCGCGCCCCAGACCGAACAGTCCGGCAAGGGGCGGGGCATCACCCTGACGGAGCCTTTGCGGGTCAACCGCATGGGCGAGCGCCGCTTCGCCGTCACCGGCACCCCGACCGACTGCGTGGTGCTGGCCGTCAACGACCTGATGCCCGAGCGGCCTGATCTGGTGCTGTCGGGCGTCAACCGGGGCCACAACGTCGGCGAGGACTGTTCCTATTCCGGCACCGTCGCCGGCGCCTTGCAGGGCATGGCCTTCGGCATCCGCTCCATCGCCCTGAGCCAGTCGCTGGAGCGCTTCCACGACGAGGTGACCGCGCACTGGGAGACGGCGGAAGCCTTCGCCCCGGCCATCATCAGCCGGCTGCTGGCCCAGCCGTGGCAGCCCGGCGTCGTCATGAACCTGAACTTCCCGTCCCGTCCGCCCGAGGCGGTGACCGAGGTCGAGGTGACGCGACAGGGCTTCCGCGACATCGGCGAGATGCACGCCATCCGCCGCACCGACCTGCGCGGCCGCGACTACTACTGGATGAGCTTTCGCGGCTCGAAGCAGGACCACGCCGAGGGCACCGACCTGCGCGCCGTCGACGAGGGCAAGATCTCGGTCACGCCCCTGCACATCGACCTGACGCATGCGCCCAGCATCCATGAGCTGAAGGGCGTGCTGGGCGGGGCCCCGCCCAAGCGGGTGACCGCGCCATGAACCTGAACAACGACCGGGCGGGCCGGCTGATTCTCGGACTGAGGCAGCAGGGGGTGACGGACCCCAAGGTGCTGGCGGCGATGGAGTCGATCGACCGCGCCGTGTTCGTGCACGAGAAATTCCTCGATCAGGCGTGGGAGGATCAGGCCCTGCCGATCGACTGCGCCCAGACGATTAGCCAGCCCTATATCGTCGGCCTGATGACCCAGGCGCTGGACGTCCAGCCGCGCCACCGGGTGCTCGAGATCGGCACCGGCAGCGGCTACCAGGCCGCCGTGCTGAGCCGGCTGGCCCGTTACGTCTATTCGGTCGAGCGCTACCGCAGCCTGCTGATCGAGGCCGAGGCGCGGCTGAAAGAGCTGAAGATCGACAACGTCATCACCCAGCACGGCGACGGCGGTCTGGGCTGGCCGCAGCAGGCCCCGTTCGACCGAATCATGGTGACCGCCGCCGCGCCGGGCGAGCCGACGGAACTGCTGCACCAGCTCAAACCCGGCGGCATCCTCGTCTGCCCCGTGGGCCGCAGTTCGGTGCAGATGCTGCACCGCTACGTCGGCCAGCCCGACGGCTCGTTCCACCGCGAGAGCCTGACCGAGGTCCGTTTCGTGCCGCTGGTCGAGGGGACGGCCAAGGAGGGGTGACATGCGGCGACGCCGGCGGCAGGGTTGCGTCGTGTTGCGACCGCTCTCCATTCCGCTCCTGATCGCAGCCGTCCTGTGCCTCGCGGGCGGTGCGCAGGCGCAGACCACCCCGATCTGCTTCGACCCCGGATCCAGCCGTCTCTCGCCTGCGGGATACAGCACTGTCCGCGCGCTGGCCGCAGCCCAGGGCGGGACCGCTGCGCGCCCCCACATTCGTCTGTTCGCACCGGAGAGCCCCTCCGAGGGGCTCGTCGCGGACCGGGTGCTGGAAGCCGAGATCGAGTTCGCCATGAACGGCGTCTCCTATGCCCGGATCCAGCGCGCCGTGACGGCAGGACCCGGTGACCCCGATTGCCTGACTGCCGAAGTGGCCCACGACGGCTCGTATCACGCGCTCATTCACTTCAACGGGCCGTTCTTTGACTCTGGCAGCGCGACGGTGTCGCCGGCGGCGCGCCGCTGGATGCGCCAGCTCATACCGGGTTATCTTCCGGGCGAGACACGCTTCGTCATCGACGGGTATGCAGACACGACGGGCCCGGCTGACCTGAATGCCGAGCTGAGCCGGCGCAGGGCCGAGAATGTCGGCCTTGAACTGGTGAGGCTGGGCGTGCGCTGGGCGGACCTTGATCTGCGCTCGTCGGGAGAGATCAGTCTGGTGCGCCCGACGGCCGATGAGGTCGCCGAGCCTCTCAATCGGCGGGTGAACATCGAGACCCGACGTTGGCCTCCAGACCGACCCCGTTAACCTTCGCGCCCAACTTTGGCGCGGTTTGGCGGGTTGTCTGGCGACGGGAACGCGACTCTCGAAATGACGACCAAGGGGCGAACAGCAGCATGATCATTCGGTTCGGCATGAAGGTTCTCGCGGTGCTCGGCGCCGTGACGACGTTGGCCGCCTGCGCCAGCTATCCGGCCGAGCCGCGCTACTCCACCCGCGCCGACAACGCCGCTCCCGCCCGGGCGCCTGCCGCGTCAGCGCCGGCCTTCCGACCGGTCCCGACGGGCGAGGGCGTCCGGGGCGCGACCAATCCCGCGAACGAAGCGCCGCCCCTGCGCGCCGCGCCCGTTGAGGCCATCGAGGGCGGGGCGCTCTCGGCGCCGGTGAACACCGGGCCGCGCCCCTACGCCGCGCCCACCCCGGCCGCCGGGCCCGCGTCGGAAGGCTTCTCAGCGCCGCCACCGCCGCGGGCCGGCGCCACGACGGTGGCGGCCGGAGCCAGTTACGAGATCCAGCCGGGGGACACCATCTCAGGCATCGGACGTCGCTTCCAGACGCCGGTCCAGAACTTGATCGACCTGAACGGCCTGGGCCCGCGCGCCGCGATCACGCCGGGCCAGCGGCTGATCCTGCCGACCGCCGCGATGGACATCGGCGGCGACCCCTACGCCACAGGCCCGTCCCCCGCGGGCGTGCAGGTGGCCGAGGCCGGCGCGCCGCCGCCCCCGCCGCCGCCGCCGCCGTCCGGGAACGCCGCCCTGCCGCCCGCTCCGCGTGAGCCCGCCGCGACGGCCGGTCCGGTCGCCGCGGCTCCCGCGGCTTCGACGGTCGCGCTCGACTGGCCGGTGCGCGGCGACATTCTGCGCCGCTTCGGGCCGGTGGGGATGGGAGAGCGCAACAACGGCGTCAACATCGGCGCGACCCAGGGGGTCGAGGTCCGCGCCGCGGCGGCCGGGCGTGTCGGCTATGTCGGTGACGACCTGGCCGGGCAGGGGCTCACCGTCCTGATCGTCCACCGTGACGGCTGGCGCACCGTCTACGGCCATCTCGGCTCGGCGCTGGTGCGCGACGGCGACGAGATCAGCGCCGGCCAGCAGATCGGCACGGTCGGCAACACCGCCGGCGACGGCCGTCCGTCGCTGCATTTCGAGACCTGGCGCATGCGCGGGGACCAGCCGAACGCCGTCGACCCGCTGACCGTGTTGCCGCGATAGCGCACGGCCGCGCCGCCGGCGAAGCGTCGCGTTGCAAAGTGAGACGGCGCACCCTAGTTTCCGCGCCTCATTTTCAAGGGTCGCCGGGGGCGGCAGGCCCGTACGTTCACGGAGACTATCGTGCAGGAACTTTTGGCGGGTCCGTTCGGCACCCTGATCTTCTTCGTCCCCGTCATCATCCTGTTCTACTTCATGCTGATCCGTCCGCAGCAGAAGCAGATGAAGGCGCATCAGGCGTTGGTCGCCGGCCTCAAGCGGGGCGACACCGTGGTGATGTCCAGCGGCATGATCGGCAAGGTCACGCGCGTCGAGAACGACGAGGCGATGGTCGAGATCGCCCAGGGCGTGAACGTCCGCGTGGTCAAGCAGATGATCACCCAGGTCCGCGACCGCACCGCCATCGCCGCCAACGACACCAAGACCATCGCCAAGTCCTGACGCCGTTTTGAGAGGTCGGGAACGCCCGCATGATCCATCTGTCGCGCTGGAAGGTCATCCTTCTCGTCCTGTCCGTGCTGTTCGGGGCGCTGTTCGCGTTTCCGAACGTTCTGACGCCCGCCCAGCGTGAGGCGCTGCCGGGCTGGCTGCCCTCCAGCGGCGTCAACCTCGGCCTCGACCTGCAGGGCGGTTCCTACCTGCTGCTGGAAGTCGACCTGCCCGCGATGCGCGCCAAGCGGATGGCCAACCTCGTCGAGGACGCGCGCCTGACCATGTCTGAGGCCCGGATCGGGGTCGCCAGCATCGCCCGGCAGGACAATGGCGTCCTGATCACCCTCAGCGACCCGACGCAGCAGGAGCAGGCGCGGCTGGCGATGCAGGCGATCATCACCCCAGGACCGACCGGCGTGGCGGACCGTCAGGTGCAGCGGGTCGGCGACAACCGCCTTCGCTACGGCTTCACCCAGCAGGCCTACAACTCGATGGGCGCGGACGCCGTGACCCAGTCGATCGAGGTCGTCCGCCGCCGTCTCGATCCGTCCGGCACCAAGGAAATCTCAATCACCCGTCAGGGCGCCGAGCGGATCGTGGTCGTGGCTCCGGGCCAGAGCGATCCCGGCGAGCTGGAGCGTCTGGTGGGCCAGACCGCTCAGCTGACCTTCCAACTGGTCAACGTCGAAGCCTCCGTGCAGGAGGCCATCGCCGGGGCGGTGCCGCCGGACTCCGAACTGGTGCCGGACGAGACCGGCGCCCCGATGCTCCTCAAGCGCCGCATCCTCGTCTCGGGCGACAACCTGAACCGCGCCTTCGTCACCACGGACCAGAGCAACCAGACCGCCATCGGCTTCCGCTTCGACGGTCAGGGCGCCCGCCGCTTCGGCGACGCGACGGCCGCCAACATCGGTCGGCCCTTCGCCATCGTGCTGGACGGCCGGGTGATCTCCGCACCGGTCATTCGCAGCGCCATCACCGGCGGCAACGGCATCATCGAGGGGCAGTTCACCATCGAGCAGGCCTCCGAGCTGGTGAACCTGCTGAACGGCGGCGCCCTGCCGGCCCCGCTGAAGGTCGAGGAGCGCCGGACCGTAACCGCGGAACTGGGGGCCGACGCCGTCGCCGCCGGCGCGGTGTCCACCATCGTCGGCTTCATCATCATCGTCGTCTTCATGCTGGCGGCCTACGGCTTCCTGTTCGGCGGCATCTCCGTCATCGGCCTGCTGCTGAACGGCCTGCTGATCGTCGCCGCCATGTCGATGATCGGAGCCTCGCTGACCCTGCCCGGCATTGCCGGTCTGGTCCTGACCTTCGCCGTGGCCGTGGACGCCAACGTGCTGATCTACGAACGCATGCGCGACGAGGCGAGGGCGGGCCGCAGCGTCATCGCTTCGATGGACGCCGGCTTCAACAAGGCCATGGGCACGATCATCGACGCCAACCTGACCACCCTGGTCGCGGCGCTGATCATGTTCATCTTCGGCGCCGGCCCGGTGCGCGGCTTCGCCTGGACGCTGACCATCGGCGTCTTCACCTCGATGCTGTCGGCCGTTCTGGTCGCGCAGATCGGACTGGCCTGGTGGCTGAAGCTCGCCAAGCCCAAGAAACTGCCGATCGCGGAGTGATGTGATGCGTGGATGGCCCCTCATCAAACTGCTGCCGACGACGACGAGCTTCAAGTTCGTCAAATACGCCCGGCTGGCCGCCGTGTTCTCGGTCGTGCTCTGCGCGGCCTCGATCATCGGCTGTTTCTATCCCGGCCTGAACATGGGCATCGACTTCCGGGGCGGCGCCTCGATGGAGGTGGCCAAGCCAGCGGGTCAGGCGATCTCGCTCGAGGACATGCGCGGCGCCGTGAGCGAGCTGGGTCTCGGCGACGTGCAGGTGCAGGGCATCGCCCGGCGCGACACCTCCGTGGCTGACGGCTCGACGGCCGTGGTGCGCTTCCAGATCCCCGAGGACGCCAACCAGTCGGAAGTGGTCCGCCGCGTGGAGGCGGCGATCGCCGGCGCCGTCGGCGACGTGACCTATTCGGGCGTGGAGGTGGTCGGCTCCAAGGTGTCCGGCGAACTGTTCCGCTCGGGCATAATGGCGCTCGGTCTCGCGACGGTGCTGATGTTCGCCTACATCTGGTTCCGGTTCGAGCCGCAGTTCGGCTTCGGCGCGATCGCCGGTCTGGTCCACGATGTGATCCTGACCTTCGGCCTGATCGTGATCATGCGGCTTGAGTTCAGCCTGAACATGGTGGCCGCCATCCTGACGGTGATCGGCTATTCGATGAACGACACCGTCGTGGTGTTCGACCGCCTCCGCGAGAACCTGCGCAAGTACAAGCAGATGCCGCTGCGCGAGGTTATTGACCTGTCGATCAACGAGACCCTCAGCCGCACCATCATCACCGGCATGACGGCGGTCATGGTGCTTGCGGCGCTGGCCTTCCTCGGCGGCGAGGCGCTGTTCGGCTTCTCCATCGCCCTGATGTTCGGCATCATCGTCGGCACTTATTCGTCGATCTACGTCGGCGCGCCGATCATCCTGCTGTGGGGCGTCAAGCGCGGAGAACGGGACGACGCGAAGGCGGTCAAGCTCGGCATGGCGAGCCGGCCCTAGGGCGCGAGCGCCTCGCCCCCGCCTACGGGGCGACGATGGTGAACCCGGGAACGGTCTTCGACTCGATGTGGCCGGACCGGTACATGTCGATGAAGATTTCCGCCGAGGCCGGACTGGCGCCCGCCGCGCAGTTCGCTTCGTAGACATCCAGCATGGATCCATAGGGGCCCACGCCGGCGCTGCCTCCGCGGCTGAAGACAGGCGCGCGGCCGTCCGAGCAACGCAGGCGGGCCAGATAGGCGCGCTGGCCAGCGGGCATGTCGGCCCGGACGGGATTCTCCCGACTGCCGAGCGGCCGGTGGGAAATGCGCGCGGCGATTTATTCGGCCTCCGCTTGTGACGCTCCGCGAACGAGGGCCATCAGGGACCCGTCGGCCAGAGAGGGAGTTGGCGCGGAGGGGGCGCAGGCGGCTATCGCCGCGCCGAGGCCGAGGGCCAGGCCGGTCGTCAGGAGCCGTGTCATCTCATCATCCTCGCGCTTTCGATGGGCGAGGTCGAACGTGCCCAATCGGACGGCCCACGACAAACTCTTTCGGTTTTTGTCGGAGAAGCGCCGCTGTATGGTCAGGTGATCGTCGATTCTGCGCCCGGGGAGGGGCGACTCGCATGGGCAAGCTGCTTTCCAACTTTCGCACCACTATCCTGCTGAGCACCGCGCTGGCGGTGATCATGATCCTGGCCTTCGGTCAGGTGTCGGGCGCCTATGACGCGACCTTCTGGCAGGCCGTCCTGCGCTGGGCCCACGTCGTCGCCGGCATCCTGTGGATCGGGCTGCTGTACTATTTCAACTTCGTCCAGATCCGGGTGATGCCGTCGATCCCGGCGGAGCTGAAGCCGGCCATCGGCAAGCACATCGCCCCCGAAGCGCTGTTCTGGTTCCGCTGGTCCGCGCTGGCGACCGTGCTGGCCGGACTGGGCGTGATGCTGACGCGGGGCCACGCCTACGCCGCCGAGGTCCTGACCTTCGGGCTGGCTCAGGGGCTGACGGAGGACCAGAAGGGGTTCACCCTGATGGGCATCGGCGTCTGGCTGGCGATCATCATGTTCCTGAACGTCTGGGGCATCATCTGGCCGAACCAGAAGCGGGCGCTGGGCATCGTCCCGGCCGCGGACGACGTGAAGGCGAAGGCCGCGCGGGTCGCCATGCTGGCCAGCCGGACCAACCTGCTGCTGTCGCTGCCGATGCTGACCTCGATGGCGATGTATCAGACCCTGTTTGGCTGACCCGCACCACAGTCTCGACGCGCAGGTTCGCGCCGCCGACCTTGACCGCTGGCTCTCGAGCCGGTTCGTCACGGAAGCGGCGGCGCGGGCGGACCTGCTGGCCCTGTATGCGTTCGAGGCCGAGTTGCTCGCTATCCCTACGCGCGTGACCCAGCCCCTTCTGGCGGAGATGCGCTACGTCTGGTGGCGGGATCAGATGGACGGCGTGTTCTCGGGAGACGCGCGCAAGGGCCACCCGGTGCTGGAGGCGCTCACCGACGCCGTCGGGCGGCGCGGGGTCGAGCGCGCGCCGTTCGACGCTCTGATCGAGGCGCACATCGGCCGGGTGCACGGCGAACCGCACGATCTCGACGCCTTCTACGTCGGACCCATGCAGACCGCCGCCCGCATCCTTGCGGGACCCGGCCATGATGAAGCCGTCGCCGAGGCGGGCCGGGCCTGGGGACTGATCCAGACCGGCCAGGCGGAGGAGGCGAGGGCGGCGCGCCGCCGCGCCCGGGCCGACGTTCAGCGGCTGCCTGCGGCGGCCTTTCCCGCCATCGCCCATGTGGTGCTGGACCGTCCGGGCGAGCCGGAGGCCGTCAAGTCCCTGCGCCTGACCTGGGCCGTGGCGCGCGGGCGCATCTGAGGCAGTCGCCTCCCGCCTGCCGCGCGACTGAACCTAAGCCGGGACACCGCATTACCCTGCCGGATGCCCCGCTACTTCTTCCACATCCACAACGGCCTTGGTTTGACCGAGGATGAGGAAGGGCAGGAGCTTCCATCGCCCGAGGCCGCCTTTGCCGCCGCTCTGGACGGCATCCGCTCGATCCTGAGCTCGGGCGTGCGCGAGGGTGAACTCGACCTCCACGGCAGCCTGGACATCGTCGACGAGGCCGGAACGCTGCTGCACACGGTGCGCTTTGAAGAGGCGATCCGGGTCAGGGACGACTCAACTGCCGGTCCGACTGGTGAAAGGTAGGGCGACCGTGATCAATCCCGGAGAGATCCTCGCCCGACATCTGTCGACGATCGGCGACCTGCCCCCGGACGACTTCGACGCCCTCTGCCGACTGCCGTTCGTCGTTCGAGCCGCCCCGAAGCACGGCGACCTGCTGAGTCTCGGGGAGCGGCCGAATGAGGTGGTGCTGGTGCTGGGCGGCATGCTGTACCGCTACTCGCTGAGCCCGGACGGCATCCGCCAGGTTCACTCGTTCTATATGCCGACCGAGGCTCCCTGCCTCGAGACCCTGTACATCGACTACATGGACAACGGGCTGGCGGCGGCGATCGACAGCGAGGTCGCCGCCTTTCCCCATGACGCGGTCTACCGCCTGATCGACGAGCGGCCGCATATCCGTAAACTGCTGTGGCGTCAGACCCTCGTCCAGGCCGCGATCTTCCGGCAATGGCTGATGCGCAACAGCCGCCTGCCGGCGCATGCCTGCGTCGCCAACCTGTTCTGCGAAATCTTCGCCCGGGCCGAAGCGGCGGGCCTGGCGGAGGGCGGTTCCTGCCCCCTCCCGATCACCCAGGAGCTGCTGGCGGACGCGGTCGGGATGACGGCGGTGCATACCAACAGGACGGTGATGCTGCTCCGCGACACGGGCACGGTCGAGTGGAAGGCCGGCCGGCTGACGATCCTGAACTGGGACCGGCTGGCCGAGATCGGCGACTTCGACCCGGGATATCTTCACCTCAGGCCTGCGCCGGAACCGGCGCGTGCGCTGCGTGGCTAGGATGCGTCGCGCCAACTTTCCAGCGCCGCCATCGCCCGCACGCTCATCAGCCGCTTCTTCGCGCGCCCCCGGTCCTTGGGATTGATTCGGCGGCCCTCCGCGTCGGTCTTCGGCGCCTCGAGCGGCGGCAGCAGGCCGTAGTTGATGTTCATCGGCTGGAATTTGGAGATGCCGCCGGGCCCCTCCAGATGGCCGCCGGTGATGTGCTCGACCAGTGCGCCCATCGCAGTGACCTGCGGCGGCGCATCCAGCGACCGGCCCAACCGTTCCGCCGCCGCCAGCCGCCCGGCCAGAAGTCCCATGGCCGCGCTCTCGACATAGCCCTCGACTCCGGTGACCTGGCCGGCGAAGCGCAGCCGCGGCATGGCCTTGAGGCGCAACTGGCGGTCCAGCAGCTTCGGCGAGTTGAGGAAGGTGTTGCGGTGCAGCCCGCCCAGCCGCGCGAACTGCGCATCCTGGAGCCCCGGGATCATGCGGAACACCTCCGCCTGCGCCCCGTGCTTCAGCTTGGTCTGGAAGCCGACCATGTTGAACAGGGTGCCCAGCGCATTGTCCTGACGCAGCTGGACGATGGCGTGGGCCTTGACCTGCGGGTCGCGCGGATTGGTCAGGCCGACCGGTTTCATCGGGCCGTGGCGCAGCGTCTCGCGCCCCCGCTCGGCCATCACCTCGATCGGCAGGCAGCCGTCGAAATAGGGGACGTTCTCCCACTCCTTGAACTCGGCCTTCGGTCCGGCCAGCAGGGCGTCGATGAAGGCGTCGTACTGGGCCTTGTCCATCGGGCAGTTGACGTAGGCGGCGGCGTCGCCACCGGGCCCCTCCTTGTCGTAACGCGACTGACGCCAGGCGATGTCGAAGTCGATCGAATCCGCATGGACGATCGGCGCGATCGCGTCGAAGAAGCTCAGGCTCTCCTCACCCGTCGTCTTCAGGATGGCGTCGGCCAGGGCGGGGGAGGTCAAGGGGCCTGTGGCGACGATGACGTTGTCCCAGTCCTCAGGCGGCAGGCCCGCGATCTCCTCGCGCACGACGGTGACGAGCGGATGCGCCTCCAGCCGGGCCGTGACCGCCTGCGAGAATCCCTCGCGATCCACCGCCAGCGCGCCCCCGGCCGGCACCTGATTGAGGTCCCCACAGGCCATGATGACCGAGTCGAGCCCGCGCATCTCGGCGTGCAGCAGGCCGACGGCGTTGTATTCCCAGTCGTCCGACCGGAACGAGTTGGAACAGACCAGCTCCGCCAGCCCATCGGTGTGGTGGGCGTCGGTCTTCACGCCGAGCACGCCGCGCATCTCGTGCAGCATCACGGGGACGCCGGCGCGGGCGATCTGCCAGGCGGCTTCCGAGCCGGCGAGGCCGCCGCCGACGACGTGGATGGGCTTGAGGTTTTCCGTCATGGGCGGCTTCTACCGAGGCACGGCCGTCCCCGCCAGCGCGGCCTTTCGGCGCGAAACGGTTCGCCACGGCCGCGCCATAGGTTACCCTGTGCGCTTCGAGGGGGAGGAATCGATGCGGTTCTCGGCGACGGAAGCGGCTTTCGAGGGATTCAGGGTCGTGCGCCGGCATCCGCTGGCGCTGGTCTTCTGGGTCCTTTTCTACGTCGTGACCATGGCGATCGGCTTCGCCCTGATCGGGGCCGACCTGGTCAACCTGCTGGCCGCGGCGGAGCGCCTCGAGGCGGCGAGCGGCGATCCGACACCTGAGATGCTGATGCCGGTCTTCCTCGCCTACATGAAGGTGTTCGCGATCGTCCTGCCTCTGAGCCTCATCACGGGCGCCATCCTGCATGCCGGGATCGTCCGCGCCGTGCTGGAGCCGGAGCAGCGCAGGTTCGGCTATCTCAGGGTCGGCAAGGACGAGGCGCGGGTGCTGGTCGTCATGGTCGTCCTCGGGCTGGCGGTGATGGCGCTTTCCGGCATCGTGTTCATGATCCTTTCGATGATCGCAGCGGCCGCGGTCGCGACGGGGACGCCTGCTCTCTGGTTCGTAGTGGCGGTGCTCGGCATGGCTGCGGCGGCGGCGGGGATCTGGGCCGCCGTGCGCTTCAGCCTGGCCGTGCCGATTACGGTGGCCGAGAACCGCATCGCCATCCTGGATTCCTTTGCGCTCACACGCGGCCGCTTCTGGCCGCTGCTCGGCATGGCGATCCTCGCCGGCGTCATGAGCATGGTGGTCGGGCTGCTGGGGACGCTGGTCTTCCTGCCGATCGACCTCCTGACAGGCGGCCGGGCTGGCCTGGCCGCGCTGGAGGGCCAGAGCCTGCAGTCGATCCTCGCGACCGCATGGCCGGCGGTGATCGGGTGGGTCGTGGTCAACGCCATCATGGCGGCGCTGCAGGTGGCCGTCGTCTATGCGCCGTTCTCGGCGGCCTACCGCGACATCAAGGCCGTCGGCCCTACCTCCGCCTAGGCGCGCTTGCGGGCCCGGCCGGGCTTTTCGGCGGCCGGCAGGGCGGCCACGCGCGCCCTGCGGCGCACCTCGTGCCGGTCCAGCACCTCCTTGAGGTATTTGCCCGTCCAGCTCTTTGGGTTGGCGGCGACCTGTTCGGGAGTGCCGACCGCGACGATCTCGCCGCCGCCGTCGCCGCCTTCGGGCCCGAAATCGAGCAGCCAGTCGGCCACCTTGATGACGTCGAGATTGTGCTCGATCACCACGATGGTGTTGCCGTTCTCGACCAGTTCCTGAAGCACCTCCAGCAGCTTGCGGATGTCCTCGAAATGCAGGCCCGTTGTCGGTTCGTCGAGGATGTACAGGGTCTTGCCGGTGGCGCGCTTCGACAGCTCCTTGGACAGCTTGACCCTCTGGGCCTCGCCGCCTGACAGGGTCGTCGCCGACTGTCCGACCTTGACGTAGCCGAGGCCGACCCGGTTCAGGGTCAGCATCTTGTCGCGGATGGAGGGCACTGCCTTGAAGAAGGACGCAGCCTCCTCGACCGTCATGTCCAGAACGTCGGATATGCTCTTGCCCTTGAAAACAATTTCGAGCGTCTCGCGGTTGTACCGCTTGCCCTTGCAGACGTCGCAGGTGACGTAGACGTCGGGCAGGAAATGCATCTCGATCTTGATCAGGCCGTCGCCCTGACACGCCTCGCAGCGGCCCCCCTTGACGTTGAAGCTGAACCGGCCGGGCCCGTAGCCGCGGGCCTTCGACTCCGGCAGGCCCGCGTACCAGTCGCGGATCGGGCCGAAGGCGCCGGTGTAGGTGGCCGGGTTCGAGCGCGGCGTGCGGCCGATGGGCGACTGGTCGATGTCGATGACCTTGTCGAACATCTCCAGCCCCTCGATCCGGTCGAATGGCGCGGGAGCGTCGGAGGCGTTGTGCAGGCGGCGCGCGGCCGCCTTGTACAGGGTCTCGATGGTGAAGGTCGACTTGCCGCCGCCGGACACGCCGGTGACGCAGGTGAACAGCCCGCCTGGGATTTCGCCGGTGACGCTCTTCAGGTTGTTGCCGGTCGCGCCGCTGATCTTCAGCATCTTCTTGCGGTCGACGGGCCGCCGGCCCTCTGGCGGCAGCTCGATCTCGCGCTCGCCGGTCAGGTATTTGGCGGTCAGGGAGTTTGAATTGGCCATGACCTCGGCGGGCGTGCCCTGGGCGCAGACCTCGCCGCCGTGGATGCCGGCCGCGGGCCCCATGTCGATGACATAGTCGGCCGTCAGGATCGCCTCTTCGTCATGCTCGACGACCAGCACCGAGTTGCCGAGGTCGCGCAGGCCGCGGAGGCTTTCCAGCAGGCGGGAGTTGTCGCGCTGGTGCAGACCGATGGACGGTTCGTCCAGCACATACAGCACGCCGGTCAGGCCGGAACCGATCTGCGACGCCAGCCGGATGCGCTGGCTCTCGCCGCCGGACAAGGTGCCCGAGGCGCGCGACAGGCTGAGATAGTCGAGCCCGACGTTGTTGAGAAAGCGCAGCCGGTCGGTGATTTCCTTCAGCACCCGGCGGCCGATCTCCATCTGCTTGTCGGACAGCTTGTCTCCGAGGGCGGTGAACCATTCGTGGGCGTGCTTGATCGACAGCCACGAGATGGTGGCGATGTCTTCGCCTGCGATCTTCACCGCCAGCGCTTCAGGCTTTAGCCGCTTGCCATGACAGACTTCGCATGGCGTCTCGGACTGGAACCGGCCCAACTCCTCGCGCACCCATGAAGAGTCCGTCTCGCGCCAGCGCCGCTCGAGGTTCGGCAGCACGCCCTCGAACGCCTTCGAGACCTCGTATTTGCGGGCGTTGTCGTCATAGGTGAACTTGATCTTCTCGCCGCCCGATCCGTGAAGGATCGCCGCCTGCGCCGCGGGCGCAAGCTCCCGCCACGGCTTGTCCATCGAGAAGCCGTAGTGGCGGCTCAGGGACTGGAGGGTCTGGGTGTAGAGCGGGGAGGGACCGCGCGACCACGGCGCCACCGCCCCCTTGTGCAGGGTCTTGTCCCGGTCGGGGATCACCAGATCGGCGTCGAAGGCCAGCTTGACGCCCAGCCCGTCGCAGGCCGGACAGGCCCCGAACGGATTGTTGAACGAGAACAGCCGCGGCTCGATCTCGCTGATGGTGAAACCCGACACCGGACAGGCGAACTTCTCGGAGAAGGTGATGCGCCGGGGCGCTTCGCCCTCCGGCGCATTGGCCCACTCCGCAACGGCGATGCCGTCGGCCAGCCCCAGCGCCGTCTGCAGGCTGTCGGCGTAGCGGCTCTCCAGCCCCTCCTTGGTGACGATCCGGTCCACGACGATGTCGATGTCGTGCTTGAATTTCTTGTCGAGGGTCGGCGCGTCCTCGATGGCGTGGAACTGGCCGTTGATCTTGACGCGCTGGAAGCCCGCGCGCTGCCACTCCGCCATCTCCTTGCGGTATTCGCCCTTGCGGCCGCGGACGACCGGCGCCAGCAGCAGAAGGCGCTCGCCGTCGGGCAGGGCGGTCAGCTGGTCCACCATCATCGAGATGGTCTGGCTCTCGATCGGCAGGCCGGTGGCGGGCGAGTAGGGCTGGCCCACACGGGCCCACAGCAGGCGCATGTAGTCGTGGATCTCGGTAACCGTCCCCACGGTCGAGCGCGGGTTCTTCGACGTGGTCTTCTGCTCGATCGAGATCGCCGGCGACAGGCCCTCGATCAGGTCCACGTCCGGCTTGCCCATCAGCTCCAGGAACTGGCGGGCGTAGGCCGACAGGCTCTCGACGTAGCGGCGTTGCCCCTCGGCGTAGATGGTGTCGAACGCCAGCGACGACTTCCCGGAGCCCGACAGCCCCGTCATGACGACCAGCTGCTCGCGCGGGATGTCGAGGTCCACGCCTTTGAGATTGTGCTCCCGCGCGCCACGCACGCGGATGTAGTTGTGCTTTTCGGTCATGGAATCCGGGAACGCGGTGGGACCGGAGCAGGCTCCGGCGCGACAGCGCTATATGGGGAGTGGTTCGTGCAATTCAGCAAGAACATTATAGGAACGAACCGCGATCCGCCAGTCCGCCCCGGCCGCACCCTTCGTCACGCTCTCGTCAGCGGAACGAGCCGGAAATAGCTTGCACGTCAGCCGCTTCGTCCCCATCCTCCGTAACGAGCAGGTTTACTGGAGGCGACGGACATGATCAGCGCACTGGCTATCGGCGCCGCCCTGACCGCCGGTCTGCTCGCCGCGGCCCAGGCCCTGCGCAATCAGCCTCGCCCGAAGCCGGTCCCGGTCCGCGCCCGCCGCGACCGCCGCTGACGTCCGCGGCCCGGCAAGCATCCCGAAACTGAGGCCGTCAGGCCTTCCTGTTGAACGCCACCGCCCGCCCGTCGCCCTGATTCGCCTGGCCTGACGCGCCATAGGCGGATGGAGCGCCGCGCTGACTGGCGACTTCGGCGGCGATAGTCTTCACCAGTCCCTCGGAGATGATCCGGGCCGCCTCGACGGCGCGGGCGTGGCGCGACAGCACGGCCTCGAACGCCTCCGTCGCCTGAACCAGCAGGATGCGGTCGCTGGCCGGCGCAGCGGCGAGCGCGGACGGGTCCGCCTTCAGCTGCGCCGACTCGCGGCGATAAACGTTCGCCAGCTGCTGGGTCTCGGCGAGCGTCGCGGCGGCGTCGTGCGGACGTCGCGCCTCGAAGGCCTTGGACTCCTCGCTGAGGCGCGCGGTCAGGCGGGCGGTCAGGTCGGTCAGCTGCCGGACGCGGGCCCGGGCGTTGACGGTGGCGGCCTCGGTCATTGGGCGGGCTCCTGGGCTTCCTGCATCTTCAGCATCTGGGCGACGACCTGATCGGCCAGGCCGACGCCGCCGGCGCGAACCGTCTGCTTCGCCATCTGCTCGACCAGAAAGCCGCGCCAGGTTCCTTCCGCCTCGCCGCCGCCGAACGGCGCCTCGGTCGAGAGACCCTCGAACATCGGCTTCAGCATCTGGGCGAGGAAGGACGCCTCAAACGCCTCGGCGGTCTCGCGCATCCGGTCGGTGGCGACGGCCTGGGGCGGCGCCGAGGGCAGGGGCCGGAGCAGGGCGGGAGAGGCGGTCAGGTCGCTCATGCTCACATCACCTCGATGTCGGCCTGCAGCGCCCCGGCGGCCTTGATGGCCTGCAGGATGCTGATCATGTCGCGCGGGCTGACGCCGAGGGCGTTCAGGCCGTTGACGAGGGTGGACAGGGACGTCCCTCCCCCGACGATCCGCATCTGCCGGCCCAGCTCCTCTTCGACGGCCACGTCGGACTGGGGCACGACGACGGTCTGGCCGCCGCGGCTGAAGGGGGCCGGCTGGCTGACCTGGGGGCTCTCCTGCACCGAGATGGTCAGGTTGCCCTGGGCGATGGCGACGGTGGAGACCCGCACGGCCTCGCCCATGACGATCACGCCGTTGACCTCGTCGATGATGACTTTCGCCGGCGAGTCGACCTCGACCGGCAGGTTCTCGACCCGGCTGATGAAGCCGGCCATGCCCATCTGGCCCGGGGCGCGCAGGGCGATGACGGTGCCGTTCTCGGCCAGGGCGGTGTTGGGATAGGTCTGGTTGATGGCGGCGGCGACCCGCTGCGCCGTGGTGAAGTCCGGATTGCGCAGCGTCAGCCGCACCTCGTTCATGTTCGCCAGCTGGAAGCCGGTTTCGCGCTCGACGGTGGCCCCGGATGCGATACGGCCCGCGGTGGGCACGCCCCGCGTGACGGACGACCCCGAGCCGCCCGAACCGGACACCGCGCCGGTCTGGATGGAGCCCTGCGCGACCGCGTAGACCTGACCGTCCGCGCCCTGCAGGCTGGTGACCAGCAGCGTTCCGCCCAGCAGGCTCTTGGCGTCGCACATGCTGGCGACGCTGACGTCGATGCGGGCGCCCGGGGTGGCGAAGGGCGGCAGCTCGGCGGTGACCATGATGGCCGCCATGTTCTTGGAGTTGGCGTTGGCCCCGCGGATGTTGACCCCGAGACGCTCCGTCATGCCCTCGAGCGACTGCCGGGTGAACGGGCAGTTGCGCAGGCTGTCGCCCGTGCCGTTCAGTCCGACCACGAGGCCGTAGCCCACCAACTGGTTGGAGCGGACGCCCTCGACCGAAGCGATGTCCTTGATTCGGGACTGGGCCGCCGCGGCGTCCGCAAATCCGCCGAGGGCGGCGGCGGCGGCGAGGGAGGCGAGCAGTTTCTGCATAGGCGGGCGTCCACGAACTGTTGCGGTTCACCATCATGCGAGCCCCGTGCCACGCCGAAACTGATGGAAAAACAACGGCGGGCCGCGCGCGCTGGCCTGTCAGAGCGGCAGATTCTGCCGGGACGTTAACCAAACGGTGACCCCCGCCGTCGATGGTCGCATCATCTGCTGGAGTCGCATCGCATGAAGGTCACCGGCCCGTCGGGTCCGTCCTCGCCGCAAACGGCCCGTTCGGCGCGTCCGGCTGGCGGATTTTCGGTCCCGTCCAGCGGCGCGAGTTCGCCCGCCGCGGCCGCGACGTCCGCCTCCGGCATGTCCGGGGTCGCCGATGTGTCTGCCCTCATGGCGCTTCAGGGCGTAGAGGATCCGATCGAGCGCCGGCGCAAGGCTATCCGGCGCGGCGGCGGACTGCTCGACAGGCTCGACGAGCTCAAGCTCGCGCTCCTGCAGGGCGAGGCGGGGCATGGCGCGCTGGATCGGCTCTCTCGGACCCTGCGCGAAGAACGGCCCATCGACGCCGACGAGGGCCTCAACCGGCTGCTGGACCAGATCGATCTGCGCGCCGCGGTCGAACTGGCGAAGGCCGATCTTCGCCGCACTGCAGCATAAGTCTCCGAAATCCTTCGCGAAAGCGTCGGAAGTGATGGAGAAATGTCACGTCCCGCGCGAGTAACGCGGTTACCAGCTTCACGCTCGCGCGAGCCTTGTTGCCGCGACTCTCCGCGATGCCTATAGGCAGGGCTGCGCCACAGGGGGGCGCTGTTGAGAGCGTGAGTGCAGGGATGACCGGATTGGCGTCTGTGTCCGCCGAGCCCGCCTACAGGCCGTCTGACGACGAGCCGTTCATGAACGAGCGTCAGCTCGCCTATTTCAAGGCCAAGCTGATCGACTGGAAGGACGACATCCTTCGAGAGTCCAAGGGCACCGTCGTCAACCTGAAGGCGGAAACCGAAAACCACCCCGATCTGGTGGACCGAGCCTCTTCGGAGTCCGACCGGGCCCTCGAACTCAGAACCCGGGACCGCCAGCGCAAGCTGATCGCCAAGATCGACGAAGCGCTGCGCCGGATCGAGGACGGCTCCTACGGCTATTGCGAGGAGACCGGCGAGCCGATCAGCCTCGGCCGGCTGGAAGCCCGCCCGACCGCCACACTGTCGGTCGAGGCGCAGGAACGGCACGAACGCCGCGAACGCGTCCACCGGGACGACTGAACCCGCCGGCCTTGACTTGAGGGGCGGCGAGGGCGACCTGTGCGCCCCGCGTTTCCAAGGTCTCCCGCATGTCCGTCAAGGTTCGTTTCGCCCCGTCGCCGACGGGGAAGCTGCACGTCGGCAATGTCCGCACGGCGCTGGTCAACTGGATGTTCGCCAAAGGCCAGGGCGGCAAGTTCGTCCTGCGCATCGACGACACGGATCTGGCGCGGTCGACGGCGGAATTCGAGCAGGGCATCGAGGACGACCTGACCTGGCTGGGTCTGGTGTGGGACGAACGCTACAACCAGTCCAAACGCTTCGGTCGCTACGAGGAAGCCGCGGAACGGCTGAAGGCCGCGGGGCGGCTCTACGCCTGCTATGACACCGCCGAGGAACTGGACCGCCGCCGCAAGGTGCAGCTGTCGCGGGGCCTGCCGCCGATCTACGACCGGGCCGCGCTCTCGCTGACGGATGCGGAGAAGGCCGCCTATGAGGCGGAGGGGCGTCGGCCGCACTGGCGATTCAAGCTCGACGGCCGCCGGGTCGCCTGGGAAGACCTTTCGCGTGGACACGCCGAGGTCGACACCGGCTCCATGTCCGACCCCGTGCTGATCCGTGAGGACGGCCTGTTCCTGTACACCCTGCCGTCGGTCGTCGACGACATCGACATGGGCATCTCCCATGTCATTCGCGGCGAGGATCACGTCACCAACACAGGCGCCCAGATCGAGATCTTCGAGGCGCTGGGCGGGCCGGTTCCGGCCTTCGCCCACATGCCACTGCTCGTCGGCGAGGACGGGCAGGCGCTGTCGAAGCGGCTCGGTTCGCTGTCGATCGCCGAAATGCGCGACAAGGGCTATGAGCCGATCGCGATCACCAGCCACCTCGGGCGCATCGGCACCAGCGATCCGCTCGAGGTCGGCGCCTCGATCGACGCCCTCGGCGCCAGCTTCGCCTTCTCCAAGATGGGGCGGTCGCCGGCGCGGTACGACACCGCCGATCTGGACCGGCTGAACGCCCAGGCGCTGCACGGCATGACCTATGAAGCGGCCCGTCCGCGCCTGGCCGAACTGGACGCGGACCTCGGCGAGGCGTTCTGGAACGGGGTGCGCGGCAACCTTCAGACGTTCGCCGATGTCGTTGATATGGCCAAGATAGTCAGGGGTCCGGTCACTCCGGAGATCGAGGATCCGGAGTTTGCCCGCGCCGCATTGGCTGCGTTGCCGCAAACCGTCGACGAAACGCTATGGCCCGTCTGGACCGCAGCGGTGAAGGAGGCGACCGGCGCCAAGGGCAAGGCGCTGTTCATGCCTCTGAGGCGGATGATCACCGGTCAGGACCACGGCCCCGACATGGCCACCCTGGCCCCGCTGATCGGGCGCGAGCGGATCGTGAAGCGGTTGAGCGGCGAGACGGCCTGAGCCGCCTCGCCAGTCTCTCGTCAGGCGTTGCAGGCGGCCAGTTGCTCGGCTGTTAGGGCGACACCCTTGTAGCTGAACGCCGACACCGGGCCGAAACGGGAAACCACGCGGCGGCAGGCCCGCGTCGCCGGCTGATTGGCGCCGCCGGTGGCGGTGCAGGTTCCGCCGTCGCAGCGCCAGGTCGCGCCGTCGATGATGGTGCGGGCGGCGGAGGCACGGGCCGCGTCAGTGAGAACGGCGCTTGAGGCGGGAGCCTGGGCGAGGGCGGGGGCGGCGGCGAACAGGGCCGCGGCGAGAAGCAGAGCACGCATGGGGAGGTCTCCGGTTAGGCAAGCCTGACAGCTGGCTCGCCTCGCCTTTGTCCGTTTTTATTAAAAACTGTCAAGCGCTAGTTTTTAATCAGGACGGACCGTGCCGCTCTCTTCCTGATCATTGATCACTTATCGCATGTCATGTTGCAAGCGCGGCACGCCGTTCGCCTCCTGCATCGCCTCGATCGCCTCCTCCACCGTGTTCCGCACGACCCAGGCCTGACGAAAGGACTCGGGCGTCATCCGCTCGGCGATAGTGTGTTCCATGGCCGCCAGCAGCGGGTTCCAGAAGCCCCTCAGGTTCAGGAAGATCACCGGCTTGGCGTGAAGGTCGAGCCGCTTCCACGACAACACCTCGATCACCTCTTCGAAGGTGCCGACGCCGCCCGGCGCGACCACGAAGGCGTCCGACTGGTCGTACATGATGGTCTTGCGCTCGTGCATCGACGGCACGACCAGCGTCTCGACCTCGTCGAACAGGCGTTCGCGGCTGCGCAGGAAGCCCGGCATCACGCCCAGCACGCGCCCGCCCGCGGCGTGCGCCGCGCGGGCGGAGGCGCCCATCAGCCCGACGCCGCCGCCGCCGTACACCAGCCGCCAGCCGGCGAGGGCGGTCTGTTCGCCGAATGCGCGGGCCGCCTCGGTATAGGCTGGATCGGACAACTCCGACGACCCGCAGAACAGGCAGACGGACTTGCCCTCGAAGGGCTGGATGGCAGGCGAAGACATGGAGCCTCGGAAAGCGGTGGAAGACAGCGGCCGGTCCGGCGCGCTAGATGGGCGAACACTCCTAGCGGTCGAAAGCGCGCGATGAAACGGCCCATCTTTGGCAAGACGCTGCCGGCGGCGCTGGTGACGATGCTGGCGGCCTGTTCGCCGGAGGCCCAGCCGCAATCGAAGACGGAAACGGACGCCGCCGCTCCGCCCGGCTGGACCCGCCCGCCCGAGGTGCTGGGCGTGCGCAAGGCCGCCGGAAGCCTGATCTTCGACGGCGAGGCCGAGCCGGGCGGCCGGGTGGTCCTCCGCAGCGACGGCGGACCGGCCTACGCCGCCGCGGCGGACGCGCAGGGCCGGTTCGAGATCCGCATGGCCGCACCGGCGGGTCATTTGCTGCTCCGGCCTGAGACGCAGGTCGGCCAGGACGCCGCGCCGTCCCCGGACCGGCTGCTGATCGTGGCCGGCGGGCGAGGGCCGATCGCCGTGTTGCGGCCCGGCGGGCCGACGCGTCGCCTCGACCCCGCCCCCGCGCTCGGGGCGGTCGATAGCGATGGCCGGATGCGGCTGGCGTCGGGGCGGGCCGAGCGCCCCATCACGGTACAGGCCGGCGGGTCTTCACTGAGCGTCAGGCCGGACGCGTCGGGACGCTGGAACGTGATGCTGCGTCCCTCCGACGTCGCCGATCCGATCGACGTCGACGGAGCCCGGTTCGACTGGCCGGGAGAAGGCGCAACCGGAACAGGGCTGACGGTGGCGCGGGCAGGTTCGGGCTGGCGAATCGGCTGGACCGGTCCGGGCGGAGCCCCGCAGTCGACATGGCTGCCGGATGGCGCGTCAGGGTTTACGGCCGGTTAACCAATTCGCTGCATCGGAGGGGTGTCTTCCTTCTTCGAGGACACCCACCATCACCGAACTTCTTCAGCCCGGCGCTCGCGTCGGGCTTTTTTTCGTCTGACGATGCCGGGGGAAGGCGAGAGAGTGGCTCCGCGGGTAGGATTCGAACCTACGACCAGCCGATTAACAGTCGGCTGCTCTACCACTGAGCTACCGCGGAACACTTCCTCTCGGGAAGGCGGGCGCTATAGCAGCGCGAGTCAGACACACGCAACGGGAAATATCCGATCTTGGCCGTGATCCGCATCGATAACCCTGACGATCCGCGCATCGCCGGCTTCCGTGACATCCGCGAGCGCGACCTGACGGGGCGCGAGGGCCTGTTCGTGGCCGAGGGCGAGGTGGTCCTGAACGTACTGCTGTCTCCGCAGTCTCTGTGCCGCCCCAAGGCGCTGCTGCTGGACGCCCGGCGCCTCGAATCCCTGGCGGGCCTGATCGGGCGTGCAGGCGGGACGCCGATCTATGCGGCGGAGCAGGGCGTGCTTGACGCGATCGCCGGCTTCCACCTGCACCGCGGCATCCTCGCCCTGGGAGAAAAGCCGCGCCCGCGGTCGATCGAGGAGATTCTGGCGGCGCTGGGACCGGAGGCCGTCGTGGTGGTGGCCTGCGGCATCGGCAATCACGACAACGTCGGCGGGATCTTCCGCAACGCAGCCGCCTTCGGCGCCGGGGCCGTGCTGCTGGACCACCGCTGCTGCGACCCGTTCTACCGCAAGGCCATCCGGGTCTCCGTCGGCGCCGTCCTCCGCACGCCGATGGCGACGGGGCTGGACGGCAAGGACGCGATCAGCGCGCTGACCGCGTGCGGCTTCCAGGTTCTCGCGCTGACGCCCGCGGGGGAGCCGCTCGCCGCTGTTGAGCGGGGGGGCCGGCTCGCGGTCGTATTGGGCTCGGAGGGGCCCGGCCTGCCGGACGACATTCTCGCCATGTGCCGACCGGTCGGCATCCCGATGTCGGCAGGCTTCGATTCGCTGAACGTCGCGGTCGCCAGCGGGATCGCGCTCCACCACGTCACGCGCCCTCGCTGACCGAGGGGCTCCGGAGCATTTCGTGGGAAGTTCGCGATGGAGGCCTGACCGAGAATCGAACTCGGGTGCAAGGATTTGCAGTCCTCTGCGTAACCACTCCGCCATCAGGCCATTGGACCGTCTGTAACGGCCGCGCCATCGCGAGGGGCGTTCGCTATCAGATCGGATTGTCCCCCGCAACGCACAGACCTATAAGCGCGCCAGATTTCCGGCCTCGCCGGGCCACCCCAAACCGCAGGATCGCGTCTCCATGGATTTCGCCGCCGCCCGCAAGGCCATGGTCGACAGTCAGATCCGCGTGAACGACGTCACCGACCGCGGCCTCCAGGCCGCCCTGCTGGCCGTGCCGCGCGAGCGCTTCGTGCCAACGGACCGCGCCTTCTCCGCCTATGCCGAGATCGAGCCGGAGATCGCCGCCGGACGTCGCCTGATGACGCCGCGCGACATCTCGAAGCTGCTGATGGCCCTCGCCCCGAAGACCGGCGAGCGCGGGCTCTGCATCGCCGCTCCCTACGCCGCTGCGGTGCTGGCGCGCATGGGGCTGCAGGTCAGCGCCCAGGAAGCGGACGCGGCCGTGTTCGAGATCGTCGGCCCGGTGCTCGCCGAGGAAGGCGTCGCCGCCGTCGTGGCGCCGTTCTCGGCTCCCGAAGGGGAGGGCTACGATGTGGTCGTCTGCGAGGCTGCGGTTCCTGTGCGCCCCGAGGCGTGGCTGAACGCGCTGAAGCCGGGCGGCCGACTGGCTGTGGTCGAGCGGACCGGTCCGACCGGGAAGGGCGTCCTCTACGTCCGGGGCGAGCAGGGCGTGTCGCGGCGCGAGCTGTTCGACGCCGCGCCGCCTGTGCTGGCCGAACTGGCGCCGGCGCCGGTCTTCGCCCTCTGAGGCCGCCCGACGGTTTTCGGCTTGGCGCGCGTGAAAAAAACTTAACTGGCGCGGCGGTAAAGCCTCCCGCATCAGACCTTCGTGTTACGACAGGCGCGCTCCCTCGCGTCCAGGCAGGAACAGACATGCTGAAACGTTCTCGCGCGCTCGCCTCCGTCGCCGCCATCGCCGTGCTCTCGGGCCTCGGCGCGCCGGCATGGGCCGAGACCCTGCAGGAAGCGCTCGCGCTGGCTTATCGGACCAATCCTTCGATCCTGGCGCAGCGCGCGAACCAGCGGGCGCTGGATGAGACCATCGTTCAGGCGCGCGCGGGTCTCAGGCCCACGGTCGACCTGACCGCAGGGGCTGAATATTCGTACAGCGAGAACGCAGGCGGCTCGACCCAGGTCGACACCAACGGCGACGGCATTCCCGACACGACCGTCAACGTGCCCGGATCCAACAACGACAGTGCGACGGGCAGCGCCAGCGTCGGCTTGTCGCAGACGATCTGGTCGGGCGGCCGGATCGGCCACGGCATCACGGCCGCCGAGGCCAACATTCTGGCCGGGCGCGAAAACCTGCGCGACATCGAGCAGACCGTTCTCGCCTCGGTGATCCAGGCTTACGCCGACGTGATTCGCGACACCGAGATCCTGCGCATCCGGCAATCCAACCTCGGCGTCCTGCGGCGCCAGCTGGACGAGGCCTCGGCGCGGTTCGAGGTCGGCGAAATCACCCGCACGGACGTGGCCCAGTCCGAGGCCCGTCTGGCGCAGTCGGAGGCCGATCTGGCCAACGCACAGGCGCAGCTGTCGGTGTCGCGCGCAACCTATGCCGCCGTCGTCGGACAGGCTCCGGGCGATCTCGCGCCCATGCCGGTCTTGCCGAACCTGCCCACGGACTTCGACAGCGCCCTGAACGTGGCGCTGACGGACAACCCCGGCATTCGGGCCGCGGCCTACACTCTCCGTGCGGCCGAGGCGAACGTCGCCGCGGCCAAGGCCGAGTTCCTGCCCTCCGCGCGTCTCAGCGCTTCCTACGGCGGTTCGTCCGATCTGAACCGGCTCGGCGACATCGTGGACAACACCGCGTTCCGCGCCGGGGCCACCCTGTCTGTGCCGCTGTTCACCGGCGGCCTGAACAGTTCACGCGTCGCCCAGTCCCTCGAGCGCGCCAACGTCGCCCAGATCAACGTCGAGGGGGAGCGGCGCACGACGCTGCAAACGGTCAGCTCGGCCTATGCCCAGTCCATTTCCGCGCGCTCGACCCTCGCCGCCGGGCAGGAGGCCGTCCGCGCCGCCACCGTCGCCGCCGAGGGCGTGCGTCAGGAGGCGCAGGTCGGACTTCGCACGACCCTGGACGTTCTGAACCAGGAGCTGGAGCTTCGCAGCGCCGAGGTCACGCTCGCCACCGCGCGGCGCAACGAATACGTCGCCCAGGCCAATCTGCTGGCGGCGATGGGCCGGCTGGAAGGGCCGGACCTGGACGCTTCGCTCGCAGCGTACGACCCCGCCGAAAACTACAACCGGGTCCGAAATCGCGGCGCGGTGCCGTGGGAAGGGATCGTCGAAGCGCTCGATCGGGTGGCCGCGCCGCCTATCGTTCCCGCCAACGACGCGGCCGACGCGCCGATCGACACCCAACTCAAATCCGAAGTCGTTCAGACGGCCCCGCGCCCGTGAGCGGACGGGGTCGCCTCGCAGGCGATTCCCTGAGGCGGCGCTAACGCGCGAGGCGAAAAACGCCCGTTGATTCCGACGGGCTGAGATGCGACGACAGCCATACAGGGCGGCTCGCCGGCCTGGACGCCATTCGACAGGCAGACCGCGCCCCGGGGTTTCGACATGACCGACCAGACCGCCCAGGAACCGACGATGGAGGAAATCCTGGCGTCGATCCGCAGGATCATCTCCGAAGACGACGCGCCGGCCGAGACCGCCGCCGCCGGCGCCGCCGAGGCTGAGCCTGCGCAAGAGCCCGAGGCCCCGTCTGAAGCCTCTCCCGCCCTGATGGACGAGACCCCGTCGATGCAGGAGCCCGAGACATCCGACGATGACGTGCTGGAGCTGACCGAGGCCTACCAGGCGCCCGCGGCCGAGAGCATCGGCGACCTAGATGTCTCGCCGCCCCAGGAACCCGAGCCCTTCACGCCAGAACCGATCAGCGAGTCGGCCTATGCGCCCGAGGCCGCGCAGACCTCGGCCGCCCCTTACGACAGCCTCGTCGGCGACAGCGCCTCGGCCAGCGCGGCCTCGGCCTTCGCCGGCCTCGCCTCCACCCTCAGGAAGCCCGAACCCATGGAACCCGCGACCGGCTCCGGCCCGACCGTCGACGAACTGGCCCGCAGCCTGCTGCGCCCGATGCTGAAGGAATGGCTGGACGCCAACCTGGCCGCCATCGTCGAGGCCCAGGTACGCAAGGAAGTCGAACGCATCGCCCGCTCCGCCGGCTAGCTTCACCTGCGACCTGATCAAGGCTAGATCATTCCGGGGCGGCTCCAGTCGGGGCCGCCCTTTCTCTTTGTCTGAAGACCCTTCCCATGCTCGACAAGACCTTCGACCCGAAAGCCGCCGAACCGCGCCTCTATGCGATGTGGGAGGAGAGCGGCGTCTTTGCGCCGAAGACGGACGGCGCCGCCGAGGCTTATACGATCGTCATCCCGCCGCCGAACGTGACCGGTTCACTGCACATCGGGCACGCGCTCAACAACACGCTGCAGGACATCCTGACGCGCTATCACCGGATGAAGGGCAAGGCCGCCCTGTGGCTGCCGGGCACGGATCACGCCGGCATCGCCACCCAGATGGTGGTCGAGCGCCAGCTGGCCGCGGCGGGCAACGTCGGACGGCGCGAGATGGGCCGCGACGCCTTCGTCGACAAGGTCTGGGAATGGAAGGCTACCAGCGCCGGTTCGATCCAACAGCAGCTGCGCCGCCTAGGGGCGTCGTGCGACTGGTCGCGCGAGCGCTTCACCCTCGATCCGGACCTGCAGGTCGCGGTGCGCAAGGTGTTCGTCCAGCTGCACAAGGAAGGCCTGATCTACCGCGACAAGCGGCTGGTGAACTGGGACCCGCATTTCCAGACGGCCATTTCGGACCTCGAGGTCGAGCAGCGCGAGATGGACGGCTCCTACTGGCATTTCGCCTATCCGCTGGCCGACGGCGTGACCTACGAGCACCCGGTCGCCTACGACGGCGACGGCCAGCCCACCGAATACGAAACCCGCGACTACATCGTCGTCGCCACGACCCGCCCGGAGACCATGCTGGGCGACACCGGCGTGGCCGTGCACCCGGATGATCCGCGCTATGCGGGTCTGGTCGGCCAGTTCGTGACCCTGCCCATCGTCGGCCGGCGCATCCCCATTGTCGCGGACGCCTACGCCGATCCCGGCAAGGGCTCAGGCGCGGTCAAGATCACCCCGGCGCATGACTTCAACGACTTCCAGGTCGGCAAGCGGGCGGGCTTGGCCGCGCTGAACGTGATGGACGCCTTCGGCCGCATCACCGCGGCCGAAACGTCGGACGTGCCGGCGGACTACGAAGGTATGGACCGCTTCGCCGCCCGCAAGGCCATCGTCGCCCGGGCGGAGGCCGAGGGTTGGCTGAAGGAGATTGAGAAGACCCGCCACGTCATTCCGCACGGCGACCGGTCCGGCGTCGTCATCGAGCCGTGGCTGACGGACCAGTGGTACGTCGACGCCCACACCCTGGCCCAGCCGGCGATCAAGGCGGTGGAGAAGGGCGACACGGTCTTCGAGCCGAAGAGCTACGAGAAGATATATTTCGAATGGCTGCGCAACATCGAGCCGTGGTGCATCTCGCGCCAGCTGTGGTGGGGCCACCGCATCCCGGCCTGGTACGGGCCCGACGGGACCATCTTCGTCGAGGAGAGCGAGGACGAGGCCCGCGCCGCCGCCCGCCATCACTACGGCGCCGAGACGCCGCTGACGCAGGACGAGGATGTGCTCGACACCTGGTTCAGCTCGGCCCTGTGGCCGTTCTCGACCATGGGCTGGCCGGAGAAGACAGAGGACCTGAAACGGTTCTATCCGACCTCCGACCTCGTCACCGCCGCCGACATCATCTTCTTCTGGGTCGCCCGGATGATGATGATGGGCCTGCACTTCATGGACGAGGTTCCGTTCCGACGGGTGATCATCAACGGCCTCGTCCGCGACGAGAAGGGCCAGAAGATGAGCAAGTCGAAGGGCAACGTCATCGACCCGTTGACCATCGTCGACGAGCTCGGCGCCGATCCGCTGCGCTTCACCATGGCCATCCTGTCGGGAACACGCGACATCAAGCTGTCGCGCCAGCGCATTGAGGGATATCGTAATTTCGGCACCAAGCTGTGGAACGCCGCGCGCTTCTCGCAGATGAACGAGGCGCGCCGGGCCGAGGGCTTCGATCCGGCGGCGGCCGAGCAGACCATCAACCGCTGGATCCGCGGCGAACTGACCAAGGCCGAGCGGCAGGTGTCCTCGGCCATCGAGGGCGGCCGGTTCGACGACGCCGCCTCGGCGCTCTACCGGTTCGTCTGGAACGTATTCTGCGACTGGTATCTGGAACTGGCCAAGCCCGTGTTCACCGGCGCCGACGAGGCGGCGAAGGCCGAAACCCGCGCCATGACCGCCTGGACACTGGACCAGACCCTGAAGCTGATGCACCCGATCATGCCCTTCATCACCGAGGAGCTGTGGGACAAGCTGGCCGGGGAGGGCGCGCCCCGCACCGAGGCGACGCTGATCGGCGCCGCCTGGCCCGAGCTGCCTGGCGCCTTCATCGATCCCGCCGCCGAGGCCGAGATCGGCTGGCTGGTCGATCTGGTCACCGAAATCCGGCAGCTGCGCGCGGAGATGAACGTGCCCCCTTCGGCCAAGCCGGCGCTGGCGTTCGTGGCCCCGGATGGGACGACGTCCGAGCGCATGACGCGACACCGCGACCTCATCCTGACGCTGGGTCGGGCCGGGGAGCTGGCGATTGCCGACGCGGCGCCGGCGGGCGCGGTGACCTTCGTCTCCGGCGGCGCAACGGCGGCCCTGTCCATCGCGGGGATCATTGACGTGGCGGCGGAACGGGCCCGTCTCGGCAAGGAAATCGCCGTCTTCGAGAGCGACATCGGCCATGTGAACAAGAAGCTCGGCAACCCGAACTTCGTTGACCGCGCCGCGCCCGAGGTCGTCGACGAACAGCGCCAGAAGCTGGCCGAGGCCGAGGCCGGCAAGGCGAAGCTCCAGGCGGCGCTGACGCGTCTGGACGCGGTGGGGTGAAGAAGGTCCGGCTCGACCACCTGCTGGTCGCGCGCGGTCTCGCCGAGAGCCGGTCGCGGGCGAAGTCGGCCATCGCGGCGGGCGGCGTGACGGTCAACGGCCTGCCGGCCCGGTCACCCTCCCATATGGCGCCGGACGACGCGGTCGTCACCTACGCCGAGGCTCACGGCTGGGTGGGCCGCGGCGCGCTGAAGCTGGACCACGCGCTGTCGCTGTGGCCGGTGCAGGTCGAGGGACGGACGGTGCTGGACGTCGGCGCGTCGACCGGCGGCTTCACGGAGGTCTGCCTGTCGCGCGGCGCGGCCAAGGTGTTTGCGGTCGACGTGGGCTCGGGCCAGATGCACCCGCGCATCGCCGCGAATCCCCGCGTGACCGCCCTTCAAAGGACCGACGCGCGCGATCTTGACCACACCCTGATACCCGGGTCGCCGGAGCTGATCGTCTGCGACGCCAGCTTCATCGGCCTGGCCAAGGTGCTGCCGGCTGCCCTCCGTCTCGCGGCTCCCGAGGCGGACCTCGTCACCCTGGTCAAGCCGCAGTTTGAGGCGGAGGGGCCGGGCGGCGGCAAGAAGGGGGTGGTCAAGGACCCGGCGGCGCAACAGGCGGCGCTGGCGTCCGTCTCGGCGTGGCTCGAGACGCAGGGCTGGCCTGTTCAGGCGACCGCCCAAAGCCCGATCACCGGCGGCGACGGGAACATCGAATTTCTGCTTTGGGCCCGGTCCAGCCGCCAGGCCTAGGCGCAAATCGCGCTCAAGCAGCGAGCGGCCGCGTCGCCAGCCTTAGGGCCAAAAAGGGAAAAGCCGCCGGTGGATTTCTCCACCGGCGGCTCCCGTCACGTCACCGGTCGACAGGGGGGCTGAAAAATAACCGATGACGCAATTCTGTCAGTAGCGGTCCGGGCAGGACTGCTCGTAGCGGGTCACGACGCGGCCATAGTGATCGCGGGTGCGGACCTCGACGGTGCGGCAGCTGGACGAATAGCCGTACGACGACGAGTAGGAGCGGTCGTAGCGGTCGTACGTTCGGCCCTGATTGTACGACCGGTCGTAGTCGTAGCGGTCGTCGTACCGGCGGTCGTCATAGCGCCGGTCGTCGTAACCCCGGTCGTAGGAGCCGTAACGGTAGTCGTCGCCGTAGCGGGACTGATCGTACCGGTAATCGTAGCCGCCGGAGCTGCGGGCGCAGGCCGAGTCGCCGCCGACGCCGGCGCCGATCGCAGCGCCGAGAACGCCGCCCAGAATGCTGCCTTCGGTGCGTCGGCCGCGGGCGGCCAACTGCGAGCCGGCGATGGCGCCGAGCGTGCCGCCGATCACAGCGCCGCCGCCCTGACGCGAACCGCGGTCATACTGGCAGTGCTCGGGGTAGCCGCGGTCGTAGTCGTATCGCTGGCCGTAGCCGTAGCTCGGCTGACCCCGGTAGCTATAGGTCTGGGCCGAGGCGGCCGACGGAAGCGCCAGAGCGCCAGCGGCTGCGAGAGCCGCCGCGGCGGCCGTGGTCTTCGTGAGGCGGGCGAACATGATGTCGATCCTTGTTATCAGAGATGAGGACCGAACGGCTGACCGCCTCTCTCTGTTGCATTGGTAAATACGGCCGCCAAGCTGAACGGCTTTTGAGCGGTGCGTTCATCTTCGTTCAGGTTTCGCCGGGGCGCCGGAGCCTCTAGGAAGACCGGATGACCCAGACGCTGACGATCTCACGGGTTGGCGGGCAGGGCGACGGGGTGGCGGATACGCCTGACGGCCCCGTCTTCGCGCCCCTGACCCTGCCCGGGGAGACCGTGACGGGCGAGGTCCGCGACGGCCGGCTGGACTCGGTGCGTATCCTGACGTCCAGCGCCGACAGGGTCGCGCCGGCGTCGCCGCACTACGGCGATTGCGGCGGCTGTTCGCTGCAGCATTGGGCGCCGGAGCCCTATCTGGCCTGGAAGCGCGAGCAGGTGGGCCTGGCCCTCGCCCGCGAGGCGATCGAGACCGAGATCGAGGCCACCGTCCCCGTACCGCCCGGCGCCCGGCGGCGGCTGGCGCTGCATGCGCGGCGGGGCGACGATGGGGGCGTCGTGCTGGGCTTCAAGGCCCGCAAGAGCTGGCGGCTGGTGGCGGTGGCCGTCTGTCCGGTCGCGGATCCGCGGCTGGAGGCGGCTTTTCCGATGCTGCGGCGTCTGGCGGACGCGTTTCTGGAGCACCCAAAGTCGGCGCCGACCCTGCACGTCACCTGGACGCCGGTCGGACTGGACGTGGACGTCACGGGCGTCGAGCGCCGCTCTGGAGGCCTGTCCGGAGACGCCCAACTCCGCGCTGTCCGAACGGCGAGCGAGGCGGGGCTCGCGCGACTCAGCCTCGCCGGCGAGGTGCTCATGATGGAGCGGCAGCCGACCGTGACGTTCGGCCCGGCGACGGTGCCCCTGCCGCCCGGCGGCTTCCTGCAGGCGGCTCCGCAGGCCGAGGCCGCCATGGTCGAGCGGGCCCTGGCCGCCGTCCGGGGCGCGAAGAAGGTCGCCGACCTGTTCTGCGGCGCCGGGGCCTTCACCTTCCCGCTGGCGACCGTCGCGCCGGTGCTGGCGGCGGACTCTTCGGCGGCGGCGATCGCGGCCCTCAAGAGCGGCGTGGGCACGGCGCGGGGCCTCAAGCCGATCTCGGCGGAGGCGCGGGACCTGTTCCGGCGGCCGCTGGCACCTTACGACCTGCGCGGCTGCGACGCTGTGGTGCTGGACCCGCCGCGGGCCGGCGCGATCGAGCAGACCCGGCAGCTGATCGGGACGAAGGCCGACGTCGTGGTCGGCGTCTCCTGCAACCCCGTGACCTTCGCCCGCGACGCGCGCATCCTCATCGACGGCGGCTTCAGGCTGGAGCGGGTCACGCCCGTGGACCAGTTCCTGTGGTCGGCGCATATCGAACTGGTCGCGATTTTCAGGCGGTAGGGATGACGGGCGATCTTGAAGAGGACGGCGGCGGCTTCGACGCCGAGGACTGGGTCCGGCTGAAGCCCTTCACCGGCGGCGTCGCCACGCTGGACGACGTTCAGGCGCGGCGGGCGGTGTTCGCGTTAGGCGACACCGACGAGCCTGCAGTTCTCGACATGGATCTGCCGCAGCCGGTGATCTGGTGGGACGACGACGGCGGGCAGGCGGCCGTCGCGGTTCAGGCCGAGACGCACCTGAACGGAGAGGGCGAGGTCATGGAAGTGCTGGGCCTGATCCTGCCGGACGGCGGCGGCGCCGTGGCGCTGGTGGAAGACGTCGACCTCGTCGACGCCACCGACCCGACCTGGCGCGATCTCGTCACCAACGCGATCGATCCGTCGGCGGCGGAGGACAACTAGTTCAAGAGTCCTTCCCCCATTTCGGGGGAAGGTGGGCGGCGTAGCCGCTCGGATGGGGGCTTGCCGGCCGCGGCACGGATCGCGTCGAGCACCTCGTTCGGTCTTCCGAGGATGTCGCCATTCGCGAAACGCAACACTTGAAAGCCTTGCGATGTCAGCCAAGCATCGCGTTTCGCGTCGTCATACGTCCGAAGCTCGTGGACGCCGCCATCCGCTTCAATGATGAGACGCGCTGACAGACAGGCGAAATCCACCACGTGCGCTCCGATCGGAACCTGGCGACGGAAGCGAAGTCCTTCCACCGCCTTGTCGCGCACCAGCGACCAGAAGAACTCTTCGGGGCGGGTCGGTGTCTTGCGCAGCCGGCGGGCCCGTCTGATCGTCCGTTCAGGCTGCATCGTGCAGGCCACCATCCGTCTCGCTCCGCGAGCCACCTTCCCCCGAGATGGGGGAAGGGAGATCAAAAAGATCACCTTGGATCTTTGCGCTCGCCGGCACCCGGAACCGGCTCTCGTCCAGCGGCGCGCGGACCCCGTCGAGGCCGTACCGCTTAACCGCGGCGCGAAAGCGGGACGCGATCAGTTCGGCGACCGGGCCTGAGCCCTTCATCCGCGTGTTCCAGTCGGGATCATAGTCGCGGCCGCCGCGGGTCTGGCGCACGAGGGACATCACCCGGGCGGCGCGCTCCGGCCGGGCGTCGGCGAGCCATTCGCGAAACAGGTCCTTGATCTCGAGCGGCAGCCGCAGGGTGACATAGAAGGCGCCCACGGCCCCCGCCTTCGCCGCCGCCTCAAGCACCGCCTCCAGCTCATGATCGTTGAGCCCGGGAATGACCGGCGCGAAGCCGAGGCTGACCGGCACGCCGGCGTCGGTCAATCGGCTGATCGCCTCCAGCCGCTTGGCTGGCGTGGAGGCGCGCGGCTCCATCGCTCGCGCGAGCCCCCGGTCCAGGGTGGTGATGGAGATGCAGGCCTGCGCCAGTCCCTCGCGCCCCATCGGGCCGAGGATGTCCGCATCCCGCGTGATCAGCACCGACTTCGTGATGATGCTGTACGGGTGGTTGAAGCGCTGCAGGACCTCCAGCACCGACCGCGTCGAGTTCAGTTCGCGCTCGACGGGCTGATAGGGGTCGGTGTTGCCGCCTATGTGGATGCGTTTGCAGACGTACCGGGGCCGGCAGAGCTCCTGCTCCAGCAGACGCGCGGCCTCGGGCTTGAAGAAGATGCGGCTCTCGAAATCCAGACCCGGGGATAGGCCCATGAAGGCATGGGACGGACGGGCGTAGCAGTAGATGCAGCCATGTTCGCAGCCCTTGTAGGGGTTGATGGACCGGTCGAAACCGATGTCCGGACTGGTGTTCCTCGCGATGATCGTTCGGGCCCGTTCCGGCGTCAGGGTCGTGCGCAGCGGCGCGGCCCCGGCGTCGTCGGCGGTCCAGCCGTCGTCGAAGGCTTCCACGGTTTCCGGTTCGAACCGCCCCGTCGCATTGGAACGGGCGCCGCGTCCCTTCGCCGTCTCAGCCATGATCGGAGGATAGCGCGGAATGAGAACAAAGCAAGAACCTTACGCGCAGCAAAACGCCCGCGGGCGAGGCGGGCTCTTTACGTGGTGCGGATGAGAGGACTCGAACCTCCACGCCTTGCGGCGCTGGAACCTAAATCCAGTGCGTCTACCAGTTCCGCCACATCCGCCAGGTCCGGCGCTGCGTCTAGGCGACCATCGCGGAGGGGGCAACGAAAAAGGCCCGGAGCGGATGCTCCGGGCCTTCGTCGTTCAGGCTGATCCGGAGATCAGTCCTCCTTCACGTTGTCCACATTGCCGCCCAGCGCCTGTTCAGGCGTGGACAGGGCCATGTCCTCGGTGATGTCGATGCCCTTGGCCAGCTTGGAGTGCCAGAAGCCGTAGGCGGCGTAGATGATCGCGCCGACGACGGCGTAGCCGCCGAGCAGCATCAGCGGCAGCGGGTTGTCTTCCGCCGCATGCTGGAACATCGGGATCAGGTTCTGGCTGGCCAGGAACAGGCAGGCCAGGATGCCCAGGACGGCGGTGAAGATGCCGCCCGGGACCTTGAACGGACGCTCCATCTCCGGGTGTTTGACCCGCAGGAAGATGACGCTCAGGCAGACGATGGCGAACGCCGTCGCGGTGCCCAGCGACACCAGGTCGCCGAGGATCGAGATGGGCAGGAAGGCCGCCGCGATGGCGATCAGGATGCCGAGCACGATGGTGCCGATCCAGGGGGTGCGGAACTTCGGATGGATGACCGCGAACGCCTTCGGCAGCAGGCCGTCACGGGCCATGGTGTAGAAGATCCGCGTCTGGCCGTAGCACAGCACCAGCATGACTGAGGACAGACCGGTGACGGCGCCGACCTTGATCAGGAAGGCGATCAGGTTCAGCTCGCCGCCGGGAGCGGCGGCCAGCGGGACGTTGGCCCACTCCAGACCCATGCGGTCGATGGCGACGGCCACCGGCGCCGGGCTGGCCAGTTCGAGGTAGGGGACGACGCCGGTCATGACGGCGGCCACGGCCATGTAGATGATGGTGCAGACCACCAGCGCGCCGAGGATGCCGATCGGCACGTCCTTGGACGGGTTCTTGGCCTCGGCGGCGGCCGTCGAGACGGCCTCGAAGCCGACGTAGGCGAAGAAGATGATCGCCGCGCCGCGGAAGATGCCGCCGACGCCGAACTGGCCGGGTTCGCCGGTGGGCTCGGGGATGAACGGCTGCCAGTTGGCCGGGTTGATGTACTGGACGCCAACCGCGATGAACGTCAGCAGCACCACGATCTTGATGACCACGATGATGTTGTTGATGTTCGCGGACTCGGAGACGCCGAGCACCAGCAGGCTGCAGACCGCGGCGATGCCGATGGCGGCGACGAGGTTGAAGGTGCCCGTCAGCGGGAAGGAGGTCGTTCCCGCGTCCTGGACCAGCTGAACCAGCGGAGTCGCCCATTGCGGGCCTTCACCGCCGGCGTACTGCACCGCCGGGAACAACTGCTGGCTTATGCCGAAGTCGCTTAGGATCGAGACGACGTAGCCGGACCAGCCGACCGCCACGGTCGAGGCCGCGACGCCGTACTCCAGCACCAGGAGCCAGCCCATGATCCAGGCGAAGACCTCGCCGAGGGTGCCGTAGGCGTAGGTGTAGGCCGAGCCGGAGACCGGCATCGTCGACGCCAGTTCGGCGTAGCAGAGGCCCGCCAGGCCGCAGGCGATGCCGGCGACGACGAACGACAGCATGATCGCGGGGCCCGCGTTGGCGGCGGCGACCTGGCCGGTCAGAACGAAGATGCCGGCGCCGATGATGGCGCCGATGCCCAGGCTCATGAGGTTGATCGGACCCAGTGTCCGCTTCAGCTCGCTCTTGGCGGCTTCCTTCTGGATCTGGGCTACGGATTTCTTGAGGAACAGGCGGTTCCCCTTTGGCCTGAGGCCTTCTGCGGACATAGAGTCTCGCCCCCTGAATACGGCGAGTCCTCCCCGGACCGCCTTCAATGGCGCGGACGCTAGCGGGGCCGGACCCCTCTGGCAACGCGGTTTCCGATTGGTGAAGGGGCGGCGACGGTTTCGTGACCCGGCCCGTTGCGGGTAGACCGCAGCCGATGCTGCCGATCCACGCCGTCCTTGAGCCTCTGAAGGCCGCGCTGCGCGCCGGAAACGTGGTCGTCCTCGCGGCGCCGCCGGGCGCGGGCAAGACGACCGTGGTCCCCTTGGCCCTATTGGATGAGCCGTGGCTGGGCGGTGGCAAGGTGCTGGTGCTCGAGCCGCGACGGCTGGCGGCGCGCGCGGCGGCGGAGCGGATGGCGGCCACGCTCGGACAGGCGCCCGGCGAAACCGTCGGGTATCGCACCCGCCTGCAGAGCCGGATCGGACCCGACACCCGCATCGAGGTGATCACCGAAGGCGTGTTCACCCGCATGATTCTGGACGATCCGGGTCTCGACGGGGTGGGCGCCGTCCTGTTCGACGAGTTTCACGAGCGGTCGCTGGACGCCGACCTGGGGCTGGCGCTCGCGCGGCAGGCGCAGGGGCTGCTGCGCGACGACCTGCGGATCCTCGTCATGTCGGCGACCCTGGACATCGCCGGCGTGTCGCGGCTGCTGGCCGGGCCCGACGGCGAGCTCGCGCCGGTAATCGAGGCGCAAGGCCGGATGTATCCCGTCGAGACCCGCTACCTCGGCCGTGACTCCGTCGAGCGGCTCGAAGACGCCGCCGCCCGCGCCGCGCTCCTCGCTCTGGCCGAGCAGACCGGATCGCTGCTGGTCTTCCTGCCGGGCCAAGGCGAGATCCATCGGGTAGCCCAGCGGCTGGGCGAGCGGCTGCGCGATCCGGCGGTGGAGATCGCGCCGCTTTACGGCGCGCTGGACAAGGCGGCGCAGGATCGGGCGATTCAGCCCGCCCCCACCGGCCGCCGAAAGGTGGTTCTGGCGACCTCGATCGCAGAGACCAGCCTGACCATCGAGGGGGTGCGGGTGGTGATCGACGCCGGCGTGTCTCGCGTTCCCCGGTTCGAGCCCTCCAGCGGGCTGACGCGATTGGCGACGGTGAAGGTCAGCCGCTCGTCCGCCGAGCAGCGACGTGGCCGGGCCGGCCGGACCGAGCCCGGCGTCTGCTATCGCCTGTGGGATGAGGCGGCGACACGGGGACTCGTCGCCCATCAGCGGCCGGAGATTCTCGAGGCCGACCTGACCGGGTTCGCGCTCGATCTGGCGCGCTGGGGCGCCCGGTCGGCCGAGGGGCTGGCGCTTCTGGATCCTCCGCCCGCCGGCGCCTTCGCCGAGGCCCGCAGCGTCCTGCAGCGACTCGGCGCGCTCGACGCGGACGGCTCCCTGACCCGGCATGGACGCAGGCTGGCCGGCATACCGCTGCCGCCGCGGCTGGCGCACATGGTGGCGGTCGCCGGCGACGCGGGCGACGCCGCGACGGGCGCGAAGCTGGCGGCGATGCTGAGCGAACCGGGCCTGGGCGGGGGCGACCCGGATGCGAGGGAGCGGCTCAGGGCGTTCGAGCGCGACCGAGGACCGCGGGCGCAGGACGCCCGGCGGCTGGCCGAACGCTGGGCCCGCGCCGCTGGGGCAGGGCGAGGCGAGGCCGTGGACGTGGGGGCCCTTCTGGCGGAGGCGTTCCCGGAGCGGGTGGCGAAGGCGCGCGGCAAGCCGGGGGAGGTGCTGCTGGCGTCGGGTCGCGGAGCCTTCGTCGATCCGACGGACCCCTTGGCGAACGAGGCCTGGCTGGCGGTCGCCGAACTCGGCGGCGGCGACGCGCGCGACCGCATCCGCCTGGCCGCGCCCCTGGACCCCGCCAGCCTCGCTCATCGCATGCAGACCGAGGACCGGCTGACCCGGGAGGCGTCCGGGCGGATGGTGTTGCGCCGCGTGCGCCGGATCGGCGCGATCGTCGTCGATGAGAAGATCGTCGGCGCGCCGGATCGGGCTGCCGTCACCGCCGCCCTCCGCGCAGAGGCGGCGCGAGCCGGCCTCGGCGCCCTGCCGTGGGGCGAGCGATCCTCAGGGCTGCGCGCCCGTCTCGCGTTCCTGCATGGGCTCGAGCCCGGCTGGCCCGACGTTTCCGACGCGGGTCTCGCCGCCGCGCAGGACGCCTGGCTCTGGCCGCTGCTCGATGACGTTCAGGCGTTGGACGCGATCTCGGACGCTGCGCTGGAAGCCGGGCTCCGGACGCTGGTTCCGTGGGACCGGCAGCGGGCGCTGGACGAACTGGCGCCGGCGCGGCTGCAAACGCCGCTCGGCTCCGCGGCCATAGACTACGCCGCCCAGGGCGGGCCACGGGTCGACATTCGCGTGCAGGAACTGTTCGGGCTGACCACCCACCCCGCGATCGGCGGCGGTCGGATCGCGCTGACGCTGGCCCTGCTTTCCCCCGCCCGGCGTCCGGTGCAGGTGACCCGGGACTTGCCGGGCTTCTGGGCCGGAAGCTGGTCGGCGGTTCGCAGCGAGATGCGCGGCCGCTATCCGCGGCATCACTGGCCCGAGGATCCGACGCGGGCCGAGGCCACCACGCGCGCCAAGCCGCGCGGGACCTGAGACGGGGTGACGCCATCGTTCGGGCACGGCATCCTTCCGGCATGATCGACGAGGACGCGCTCAGCCCGCCCGCCATGACGCATGGAGCGCTGTTCCTGCGCTTCCTGCGGTTCGGCGCGACGGCGTTCGGCGGCCCGGTGGCGCAGATCGCCATGATCCGGCGTGACCTGGTCGAGCAGGAAAGGTGGATCTCCGGTCCGCGCTTCAACCGGCTGCTGGCGGTGATGCAGGCCCTGCCGGGGCCGGAGGCGCACGAGCTCTGCGTCCATCTGGGCATGCGCGCGAAGGGCAGGGTGGGCGGGTTGCTCGCAGGCCTCGGCTTCATGCTTCCCGGCTTCCTCCTGATGATGCTGGCGGCCTGGGCCTGGTTCCGTTTCGGGATCGGCGGGGGCTGGGCCGCGCCGGCTCTGCTCGGCGCCCAGGCGGCGGTCGTCGCCCTGATCGTTCGGGCGGTTCACCGGATCGGAGGGCACATCCTCATCGATCGGGGTCTGTGGATCATCGGCCTGACCGCCGGCGCGGCGGCGCTTGCGGCGGTCCCGTTCTGGATCACCCTGCCGGCGGGAGCGGTCATCCATGTCCTCGCCTCCGGCGGACGGCGCGGGGCGGCGGCGATCCTGCTGGCGCTGGCGCTCGTGGCGCTCGGGCTCTGGACAGGCTTCGGCCGCGCACTTCACAGCCCCGCCTTCGTCGGCATCGTGGCGGGGGCAGGCGACGCGGACGCGCTGGCCCTGTTCGTCGCCGGACTGAAAGGGGGACTTCTGACCTTCGGCGGCGCCTACACCGCCATTCCCTTCATCCGGCAGGATCTGGTCGGCCGGGGGTGGGTGTCGGACGCCGACTTCCTCGACGGCGTCGCCCTCGCCAATGTCCTGCCGGCCCCGCTGATCATTTTCGCGACGTTCGCCGGGTACGCCGCGGGCGGCTTCGTCGGCGCGGTGGCCATCACGGCGGGCGTGTTCCTGCCGGCGTTTGCTTTCTCCATGATCTTCTACGACCGGCTGGAAGCCGTCGTGGCCGATCCCCGGATCAGGGCCGCCCTCGACGGCGCCGCGGCCGCGGTGGTGGGCGTGATCGCCGCGACCGTGGCGGGGCTGGCGCAGCTGCTTTGGTCGCCGGGGGCGCCGGTCTGGCCCGTGGCGGTGGCGGCCGCCGCCCTCCTGGCCCTGTATGTCTTCAAGAGCCGGTATGCACCGCCGGCGGTTCTGATCGCGGCGGCGGCCGCCGGGCTGCTCATTGCATCCCTCTAACGTCGATACTTGCTTTCCGGGCCCATCCCGCCTAGAAGCCGCGCGCACTTCGCACGTGGGCGTGGCGCGTCCGGGGGAGACATCCCCGTTCGCTCCGTTCCGAGGGACCGCCGGTCCTTTTACTCGCCCGCGCAACGTCTATCGGAAAAAGGACACGTCCCCTCATGGCTCTGCCAGAATTCTCCATGCGTTCGCTGCTCGAAGCCGGCGCGCACTTCGGCCACCAGACGCACCGGTGGAACCCGAAGATGGAGCGCTACATCTTCGGGTCGCGCTCGAACATCCACATCATCGACCTGTCGCAGTCGATCCCGCTGTTGCACCAGGCGCTGGTCGCCGTGCGCGACGTCGCCGCCAAGGGCGGTCGCGTCCTGTTCGTCGGCACCAAGCGCCAGGCCGCCGATCCGGTCGCCGAGGCCGCCAAGCGCTGCGCACAGTACTACATGAACAACCGTTGGCTCGGCGGCACCCTGACCAACTGGCGCACCGTGTCCGGCTCGATCGCCCGCCTGCGCGAGCTGGAAGGCCTGCTGGAAGCCGGCGGCGAAGGCCGGGTCAAGAAGGAGCTGCTGAACCTGCAGCGCGAGAAGGACAAGCTCGAGCTGTCGCTGGGCGGCATCAAGGACATGGGCTCCATCCCGGACATCATGTTCGTGATCGACACCAACAAGGAAGCCATCGCCATCCTTGAAGCCCGCAAGCTGAACATCCCGATCATCGCCATCCTCGACACCAACTCGGACCCGGACGGCATCACCTATCCGATCCCGGGCAACGACGACGCCGCCCGCGCCATCCAGACCTACTGCGACCTGATCGCCGACGCCGTTCTCGACGGTCTGGCCGCCGGCCAGGCGTCCTCCGGCGTCGATCTGGGCGCCGCGGTCAACCCGGACGAGCCGATGCTGCGCGAAGCCAAGGCCCCCAAGGCAAAGGCTGAAGACGCGGCTCCGGCCGGCACGGAAGCCGTCGCCGAGGAAATGATCGCCGCCGCCGAACCGGCAGCCGAGCCGGCCGTCGCCGACGAAACCGCCCAGGCCGCGACCTCGGAAGCCAACGACGCCGTCGAAACCGAGCAGGCCACGGGCTGATCGCCCCGCGGCCTTCCCGCCCTCAAGCAGCGAGCCGCCAGCGGCGAGCGACAGGGCAGAACAAGGCCGTACGTTGAACTGACACACGGCCGGGCTAATCACCCGGCCGTTCCCGCATACGAAGACCCAAGGAGAACCACCCATGGCCGAGATCACCGCCGCCCTCGTGATGGAACTGCGCGCCAAGTCCGGCGTCGGCATGATGGACTGCAAGAAGGCGCTTCAGGAAACCGACGGCGACATCAACGCCGCGATCGACTGGCTGCGCGCCAAGGGCCTGTCCAAGGCCGCCAAGAAGGCCGACCGCGTCGCCGCCGAAGGCCTCGTCGCCGTCGCCTCGAAGGAAGTCGGAGCCGGTGAAGTCGGCGCCGCCATCGAGTTCAACGCCGAGACCGACTTCGTCTCGCGCAACGAGCTGTTCCAGAACGCCGCCAAGAAATTCGCCCAGCTGGGCCTTGAGCACGCGACCGTCGAGGGCCTGCACGGCGCCGAGCTGGAAGCCGGCAAGACCGTCCAGGACGAGGTCACCAGCATGATCGCCACCATCGGCGAGAACATGCAGCTGCGCCGCGCCGCCCGCCTGTCGGTCGACGAGGGCGTCGTCGCGTCCTACGTCCACAACGCCGTGTCGCCGGGTGTCGGCCGCATCGGCGTGCTGGTCGCCCTGCACGGCGGCGGCGACAAGACCGCCCTGCGCGAACTGGGCCGCAAGATCGCCATGCACGTCGCCGCGACCGCTCCGCTGTCGCTGAACACGGACGATCTGGATCCCGCCGCCGTCGAGAAGGAACGTCAGGTCCTGACCGAAAAGGCCAAGGAAGAAGGCAAGCCCGAGAACATGATCGCCAAGATCGTCGAAGGGCAGATCAACAAGTTCCAGAAGGACGTGGTGCTGAGCAAGCAACCGTTCGTCATGAACCCGGACGTGACCATCGAACAGCTGGTCGCCGACACGGGCAAGGAACTGGGCGCGCCCGGCCTGCACCTCGCCGGCTTCGTCCGCCTCGCCCTCGGCGAAGGCGTCGAGAAGGTCGAAGGCCCGGACTTCGCCTCGGAAGTCGCCTCCATGATGGGCGGCCAGTAAGCCGCTACGAACTGTGAGCCTGAAAGGGGCCGGCGAGCGATCGTCGGCCCCTTTTCCGTTTCGGTTTGCACAACGCTGCGTCTCGGTTCAAATGCTCGCCTCGATTGAAGGGGGTCCATGATGAAGCGCCTGCTCGCCGCCGTTTCCGCCGTCGCCATTCTGGCCGCCAGCCCGTCCGTGGCCCAAGCGCCGGACCGGGTCGTGATCAACGGCATCATCGATCAGGGGTTGAACCACAGCGAGGTGATGCAGACCGCCGGCTACCTGACCGACCGGATCGGCGGGCGGATGACCAACTCGCCGCAGATGCGCGAGGCCGAGCGCTGGACCCAGCAGCGCTTCCGCGACTGGGGGCTGTCCAACGTCCGGGCCGAACCGTTCGAGTTCGGCCGCGGCTGGTCGATCATCCGCTCCAGCGCCCGCATGACCGCGCCTCGACCCATCGAGCTGCGCGCCATCCCGGTCGCGTGGACGCCTTCGACCAATGGCGTGGTCAGCGGCGGCGTGGTCGTTGCGCCGATCACCAGCGCGGGTCAGTTCGACGCCTGGCGCGGCAAGCTGCGCGGCAAGATCGTCATGATCACCCGCCCCGACACCGGCGGCGAGCCTACCGAGCCGGCCTTCCGGCGCTGGACGGAGGAGGAGCTGAAGGAACGGGCAGGCTATGTCCTGCCGCAGAACAATCCCGAAGCCGCCGATCGCGCCGCCCGCACCGGCCGGGCCGATTTCGCCCGCAGGCTCGACGCCTTCCTCGCGGAAGAGGGCGCGGTGGCGTGGGTGCGGAAGTCGACGCGGGAAGGGGGGCTGCTGCACGGCGAGGGCTACACCCATCACGTCGGCCTGACCCCGCGCCTGCCGGGCATGGAGCTGGCGGCCGAGGATTACCGGCGTCTGGCGCGGCTGGCGCTGACCGACACGCCGCCGACGCTCGAACTGCTGAGCGAGGTCCAGTTCCACGACGAGGACGTCAACGCCTACAATGTGCTGGCCGACATTCCCGGAAGCGACCGGTCGGGCGAATATGTGATGGCGGGCGCGCATCTGGACAGCTGGGTCGCCTCCGACGGCGCCGTCGACAACGCCGCCGGCAGCGCCGTGGTGATGGAGGCTGCGCGCATCCTCAAGGCCATGGGCGTCCGGCCGAAGCGGACGATCCGCTTCGCCCTGTGGAGCGGCGAGGAGCAGGGCATCCTCGGTTCGCTGGCCTATGTCGACCGGCACCTCGCCACCCGCGCGCCGATCAGCGACGCGACGCTCGCCAACGCGCCCAACAACCAGACCTGGCGGGCCCGCTGGCCTATCCAGCCGCGGCCCGGTTACCGTGACCTCGTCGCCTACTTCAACCTCGACAACGGCTCGGGCAAGATCCGCGGCATCAACGCCGAGGGCAATGTCGCCGCCGTTCCCGTGTTCGAGCAGTGGCTCGAACCCTTCGCCAGCATGGGCGCCTCGACCGTCTCGCTGCGTAACTCGGGCGGCACGGACCACGTCTACATGCAGACGGTCGGCGTCCCCGGCTACCAGTTCATCCAGGACCCGCTCGACTATGGCAGCCGGCTGCACCACACCTCCCTCGACAGCTACGACCATCTGCGGCCGGACGACCTGCGTCAGGCGGCGGTGATCCTCGCCAGCGTCCTGCTGAGCGCCGCCAACAGCGACGAGCCTCTGCCGCGCATGCCGCTGCCGACCAGACCGAATCCCACCGACCCGTACGCCTACCCGGCTGCGGACTGAGTTATTCTCGGAGGGCGGGCGGGCGCGACACCCCGCCCGCCTGTTCGCGAGAGCCGACACGGTCTAAGGCAGCACCATGATCGGAAAGCTGAACCACGTCGGCGTCGCGACGCCCTCGATAGAAGCCAGCGTCGCGATGTACCGCGACCTGCTGGGGGCGACGAAGGCGCATGAGCCGTTCGACCTGCCGGCCCAGGGTGTACGGGTCTGTTTCATCGACCTGCCGAACAGCCAGATCGAACTGATCGAGCCGCTGGGCGACGACAGCCCGATCCACGGCTTCCTGGCCAAGAACCCGAAGGGCGGGCAGCACCACGTCTGTTTCGAGGTCGAGAACATCCTGGCCGCGCGCGACAGCCTGCGGGCGAAGGGCGCGACCATCCTCGGCAGCGGCGAGCCGCGCATCGGCGCCCACGGCATGCCGATCCTGTTCGTCCATCCGAAGGACATGGGCGGCGTGCTGGTCGAACTGATGGAAACGCCGAAGCAGGGAGCGCACTGATGCCGATCGGCCACGTCACCATGTTCGCCATCTATATCGTCTGCTGGTGGGTGGTGCTGTTCACCGTCCTGCCGCTGGGCACCTCGCGCGAGACGCACGAGCCGCCGACCGACGGCCGCCAGTGGGGCGCGCCCGAGGCCCCGGACCTGAAGCGCAAGTTCTTCACCACGACGTGGGTGTCGCTGATCCTGTGGGGGCTGGTGATGTTCCTCGTCTACATCGGCTGGATGCCGCTGCCGGACCTGGCGCCGCCGGTCTAGACCTGTCGCTGTCAGGATGGCCTAGCTTTCGCCACGCCGCACCGGCTACACCACAGACCCCACGCCTCCTCGCCGGATTCTTCCCATGCGCCTGTCGCGCTACTTCCTGCCCACCCTCAAGGAGGCGCCCTCGGACGCCCAGATCGTCTCGCACCAGCTGATGCTGCGGGCCGGAATGATCAAACAAGAGGCCGCCGGCATCTACGCCTGGCTGCCGCTGGGCCTGCGCGTGCTGCGCAAGATCGAACGCATCGTGCGCGAGGAACAGGAGCGGGCGGGGGCGGTCGAGCTGCTGATGCCGACGCTGCAGCTGGCCGACCTGTGGCGCGAGAGCGGTCGCTACGACGCCTACGGCCCGGAGATGCTTCGCATCACCGACCGGCACGAACGCGAGCTGCTGTACGGGCCCACCAACGAGGAGATGATCACCGACATCTTCCGGGCCTATGTGAAGTCCTACAAAGCGCTGCCGCTGAATCTCTTCCACATCCAGTGGAAATTTCGCGACGAGCGCCGCCCCCGCTTCGGCGTGATGCGCGGGCGCGAATTCCTGATGAAGGACGCCTACAGCTTCGACATCGACGAGGCCGCCGCGCGGCGCGCCTACAACCGGATGTTCGTGGCCTATCTGAACACCTTCGCCCGCATGGGGCTGAAGGCCGTGCCCATGCGCGCCGACACCGGCCCCATCGGCGGCGACCTGAGCCACGAGTTCATCGTCCTGGCCGACACCGGGGAGAGCCAGGTGTTCTGCGACCGCAAGCTGGTCGAGATGCCGGCGCCGGGCTCCGACGTCGACTGGGACGACCTGCAGGCCATCGTCGACGAGCGCACCGGTCTGTACGCCGCCACCGAGGAAATGCACGACGCGGCCCGGTTCGACAGCGAGACGCCCGCGGGCGATCGCCTGACGGCCCGCGGCATCGAGGTCGGCCACATCTTCTATTTCGGGACCAAGTACTCCGAGCCGATGAAGGCCAAGGTTCAGGGCCCGGACGGCAAGGACGCCCACGTCCACATGGGCAGCTACGGCGTCGGCGTCTCGCGCCTGATGGGCGCCATCATTGAGGCCGGGCATGACGAGGCCGGGATCATCTGGCCCGACGCCGTGGCCCCGTTCGACGTGGTGGTGATCAACCTCCGCGCCAATGACGAGGGCTGCTCGACCGCCTGCGAGGACGCGGTCGCCCGGCTCGAGGCCGCTGGCAAGGACGTGCTCTACGACGACACCGACGAGCGCCCGGGCGGCAAGTTCGCCACCGCCGACCTGATCGGCGTGCCCTGGCAGCTGACCATCGGGCCCAAGGGTCTGGCGGACGGCGTGGTCGAGTTGAAGCGCCGCGCGACCGGCGAGAAGATCTCCGTCCCGTTGCAGGACGCGCTGGCGAGGATCTGCGGATGACCGACGCCGCGGCGCCAAAGTCCGCGAAGCCCGCCGGTCCGTTCTCCGCCTGGGAGTTCGAGCTGGCCCTGCGGTACCTGCGCGCGAGGCGCAAGGAGGGCGGCATCGCGCTGATCGCCATCATCTCCTACGTCGCCATCTCGCTGGCGGTCATGGCCCTGATTGTCGTGATGAGCATCATGGCCGGCTTCCGCTCAGAGCTGCTCAGCCGGATGCTGTCCTTCAACGGCCATATGTACGTTCAGGGGCAGGTGCTCAGCGACCCCAACCGCGACGCCATGGTGGCGCGCCTGCAGAAGACGCCGGGCGTGGTCAGCGTCACCCCGGTGACAGAGAACCAGAGCCTGGTCCGGGCCGCCGGCCAGACCACGGGCGCCATCGTGCGCGGCATCAGCGCACGGGACCTCGGCTCGATGGCCTATGTCGCCGAAAGCCTGACGCCCGAGTCGCGCCGGAGCTTTGGCCAGGGGCCGTACGGCGGCGACAACATCCTGATCGGCGAGGCGCTGGCGCAGGGCATGGGGCTGCAGATCGGCGACCCCATCACCCTCTATTCGCCCACGGGCGCCGACAGCGCCTTCGGCAATCTCGGCGGACTGGAGAAGACCTACCGCGTCGGGGGGACGTTTACCTCCGGCGCAGCTGATTTCGACCGCGCCTACATCTTCATGCCGCTGGAGCAGGCCCAACTGTTCTTCGGCAAGGAGGGCGTCTGGGACGTGGTCGAGATGAAGGTGCGGGAGCCGGACCGCGTCGGCGACCTGACCGCCGCCGTGCGCCAAGCGGCCGGCCCGGGCGCCATCGTCAGCGACTGGCGCGACCGGCTGGCCGCCTTCTGGGGCGCGCTGAAGGTCGAGCGGGTGGCGATGAGCATCATCCTCGGCCTGGTCGTCGCCATCGCCGCCCTGAACATCATCTCGGGCATCGTCATGCTGGTGAAGAACAAGACCCGCGACGTGGCCATTCTGCGTACCGTCGGGGCCAGCCAGATGTCGATGCTGCGCGTGTTCTTCGTCGCCGGCGCGGCCATCGGCGTGGCCGGAACTGCGACGGGCCTGTTCCTCGGGCTGGTGTTCTGCCTGAACATCGCCGCCATCCAGCACTTCCTCGAGGCCCTGCTGGGCGTCCAGCTGTTCAACGCCGACGTCTACATGCTCGACGCCATCCCGGCCCTGGTCGATCCAGTCGATGTGTTCTGGGTCGCCGTCTGGTCCCTGTTCATGAGCTGTGTCGCCAGCCTGCTGCCGTCCTGGCGCGCGGCGAAAATGGATCCGGTCGAGGCGCTTCGCTATGAGTAGTCCGGTCCTCTCCGTCCGCGGCCTGAGCCGCACCTACGAAACCGGCAGCGGCGGCCTGACCGTGCTGAAGGGCGTCGATCTGGACGTCATGCCTGGCGAGGTGGTCGGCCTGATCGGTCCGTCCGGCTCGGGCAAGTCCTCGCTGCTGCACGCCGCCGGGCTGCTGGAGCGTCCCACGTCGGGCGAAATCCGCATCGATGGTCAGGACGTCGGCGCCCTCGACGAGCGCGCCCGCACCCATCTGCGGCTCGACCGGATCGGCTTCGTCTATCAGTTCCACCACCTGCTGGCCGAGTTCGACGCGCGCGACAACGTCGCCCTGCCGCTGCGCATCGCGGGGGTCGCCAAGCCCGAGGCCCGCGCCCGCGCCGCCGAGGTGCTGACTGCGCTGGGGCTGGGCGAGCGGCTGACCCACCAGCCGGCCCAGATGTCGGGCGGGGAGCAGCAGCGCGTCGCGGTCGCCCGCGCCCTCGCCAACCGGCCCCGCCTGCTGCTGGCCGACGAGCCGACCGGCAACCTCGACCCCGCCACCAGCCAGACCGTGTTCGAGGCGCTGCACCGGCTGGTCAAGGACACCGGCGTCGCCGCCCTGATCGCCACTCACAACATGGAGCTGGCGGGGCATATGGACCGCGTCTTCGCCCTGAAGGACGGCCATCTGGAAGTGCGGCCGGCGGAAAGCCACGCCTACTAGGCCGGCTGACGGGAGCCGGGGGTTGGCTCCGGGCGGCGCCGCGCGTTAGCCTGACCGCTTCCCCCACAGGAGACGCGACCATGCCCCGCCGCCAGACGCTGCTCGTTTTTGCTACCGGTGTCATTCTTCTCTCGGCCTGTGGTCCTGCCGGACAGGAAGCGGCTCCGGCCGCGACTCGGGCGGCTCCGGCCGCCGCGATCACGCCCACCGCCGCCGCGGAAATTCCGGAGCCCGTGCGCACCATGGTCCTGGCTGCGCGGCCCGGCATGGTGATCACGGAAGCGGAACTGAAGGAGCGGGAAGGCCGCCGCTACTACGACGTCGAAGGGACCGTCGACGGCGCGGAGATCGAACTGGACCTGCTCGAGACGCCGCAGGGCTGGAGGGTCGTCGAGATCCAGCGGGACATCGGCTGGGCGGTCACGCCTGCGGAGGTGCGGACAGCGGCCGGGCAGGCGAGGGCGGGCTTCATCCCGGTCCGCGTCATCGAGTCGACCCAGGCGGAGGGCGGCGCCGTCATCTATGAACTGTTCGCCGAGGGCCAGCCGGCGACGCCGGCGCTGGAGGTCCGGGTCGCCGACGGCCGCACCGAGGTGCTGAAGGAAGTCTGGCCGCACTGACGGCCGGCGTCCCTACTTCTTGCCGGGAGGAGTCGTGAAGGGCGAGCTGCCCGCGGACACAGCCGGCTTCGGCTTCTCAGCCTTAGGTTTGCGGACTTCCTTGTTGCTCTTGACTTGGCCCTTGGCCATGGCGGTTCTCCTGCAACGCCTGACGCCGGAGCGGCGGAGGGTTCACCGCCATCTTACAGGCTTGCGACGGGCGCGGCAGTCAAATGCGCTTGACCGGAACAAAACCGAAACATAGAACATTACAGGAACGGTTGAGCGGAGAGGGATCATGGCGCGTCTGGTACGGGATGGACTGTCGTTGGTGTCGTGCGGCGGCTTCGTCTGGATGGTCTGGCAAGCGGCCCTCCTGACCACGTCCGCCTGAGCCGCCTTCAGACCCGGCCCGATCCGGACGGACCCGGAGGTCGGAGGTCCGGCCCGCGATGCGGGCGTGGGCAGACTTGTCCACCGCTTCGGACCACGCTCCCCTGCGATCGACGCCATCGCTCTGGCCTGCGAATCGGCTGCGGGCGATAGGCTGGGCCCACTGAGCCTCGGAACACGGCGAGCGGAGCGGCACGGATGGCGGATCTAGGCGGAGGGCAGGGCTTCATCCACCTCCGCGTCCGCTCGGCCTATTCCCTGCTGGAGGGGGCGATCAAGGCGGGCAAGGCGCCGGCTCTCGCCGCCGACGCGGGCATGCCGGCCGTGGGGGTCGCCGACCGCGCCAACCTGTTCGGAGCGCTCGAGTTCAGCGAGGCTGCGAAAGCGGCGGGGGTTCAGCCCCTCATCGCCTGCACCCTGCCGGTCACCGGCATCGGCGGCAAGATCGCCGAGCGTTGGGCCAAGGTTCCGACCGTCGTCGTTCTGGTCCAGAACGAAGCGGGGTGGTTGAACCTGTCGGCTCTTTCCTCCTCCGCCTATCTCGACGCCGGCGCGATGGACGAGCCGAGCGTGCCGTGGAGCATGGTGGCCGAACGGTCCGAAGGCCTGATCCTGCTGTCGGGCGGACCGGATGGGCCTGTCGATCCCCTGTTCGTCCAGGGGAAGCCGGGCGAGGGCGCCGAAGCGCTGGCCGAGATGGCGCGGGTGTTCGGCGACCGCTTCTACGTCGAGCTTCAGCGCCACGGGCTGCCCAGCGAGGCGCAGGCGGAGCGGGGGCTGGTCGAATGGGCCTACGTCCACGACGCGCCGCTGGTCGCCACCAATGACGTCCATTACGCCAAGGCGGCGCAGGCGCGCTCTCATGACGCCCTGCTGTGCATCGCCGACGGCGCCTTCACCGGTCAGGAGGACCGCCGCCGGATCACCGGCCAGCACTGGTTCAAGCCGGCCGCGGCGATGCGCGAGCTGTTCGCCGACCTGCCGGAGGCCTGCGACGCCACCATCGAGATCGCGCGCCGCTGCGCCTTCCTCGCGCCGACGCGGGCGCCGATCCTGCCTCGCTTCGAGGCCGGCGCAGGCCGGTCCGAGCCCGACGAACTGATGCATCAGGCCCGCGAGGGGCTGAAGGCGCGCCTGCTGCAGGTCACGCCCGCGGCGCCGGAACAGGACTACTGGACCCGCCTCGAATGGGAGGTCGGCATCATCCAGCAGATGGGCTTCCCCGGCTATTTCCTGATCGTGTCTGACTTCATCAAATGGGCGAAGTCGCACGGCATTCCGGTTGGCCCGGGACGGGGCTCCGGCGCCGGCTCTCTGGTCGCCTGGGCCCTGACCATCACCGATCTGGATCCGCTGCGCTTCGGCCTGCTGTTCGAACGGTTCCTCAACCCCGAGCGGGTCTCCATGCCCGACTTCGACATCGATTTCTGCCAGGAGCGGCGGGAAGAGGTGATCGACTATGTGCAGGAGCGGTACGGCAAGGACCGCGTCGCCCAGATCATCACCTTCGGCACGCTTCAGGCCCGCGCGGTCCTGCGCGACGTCGGGCGGGTGCTGCAGATGCCGCTCGGGCAGGTCGACCGGCTGGCAAAGATGGTGCCCGCCAACCCCGCCAACCCGGTGACGCTGGCGCAGGCGATCGAACTTGAGCCGCGCCTGCGCGAGGCGCGCGACAACGAAAAGGCGGTGGCGACGCTGCTGGAGACGGCGCTGGAGCTGGAGGGGCTGTACCGCAACGCCTCGACCCACGCCGCCGGCATCGTCATCGGCGACCGGCCCCTTATCGAGCTGGCGCCGCTGTATCAGGACCCGCGCTCGACCATCCCGGCCAGCCAGTTCAACATGAAATGGGTCGAGGCCGCCGGGCTGGTGAAGTTCGACTTCCTCGGCCTCAAGACCCTGACCGTGCTGGACCGCGCACGGCAGTATCTGGAGCGGCGCGGCGCGGCCCGGGACTGGAACGGCCTGCCGCTTGACGACCCGAAGACCTACGAGCTGATGGCCTCAGGCCAGACCGTCGGCGTGTTCCAGCTGGAATCGCAGGGCATGCGGGACACCCTGCGCAAGATGCGGTGCGGTTCGATCGAGGAGATCACCGCCCTGATCTCGCTCTACCGGCCCGGGCCGATGGAGATGATCGACACCTACATCGACCGGAAGTTCGGGCGTCAGGTGGTTGACTACCTGCACCCGTCGCTGACCGAGGTGCTGACCGAGACCTATGGCGTCATCATCTACCAGGAACAGGTGATGAAGATCGCCCAGGTTCTGGCCGGCTACTCTCTGGGCGAAGCCGACCTTCTCCGCCGGGCGATGGGCAAGAAGAAGAAGGAGGAGATGGACGAACAGCGGGCGCGCTTCATCAAGGGCGCTTCCGAGAAGGGCGTGCCTGAAGAGCAGTCCGGCGGCATCTTCGATCTGGTCGCCAAGTTCGCCGGCTACGGCTTCAACAAGTCGCACGCCGCCGCCTATGCGCTAATCAGCTTCCAGACGGGCTGGCTGAAGGCCAATCATCCGGTCGAATTCATGGCGGCGTCGATGTCGCTCGATCTGAGCAACACCGACAAACTGGCTGTCTTTTATCAGGATTGTCGTCGCTTCGAGGTGCCGGTGAAGGCGCCGGACGTGAACCGGTCCTCGGCCGATTTCGACGTGGCGTGGGAAGAGGGTCAGGGGGCCGTGCTCTACGCGCTCGGCGCCATCCGCAACGTCGGGCTGGAGGCGATGAAGCATCTGGTCGAGGTGCGCGAGACCGGCGGACGGTTCACCGACATCTTCGACTTCCTCGAACGGGTCGATCCGCGCTGCGTCAACAAGCGGGCGCTGGAGAACCTGGCGCGCGCGGGCGCCTTCGACAGCTTCCATTCCAACCGCCGGCAGCTGTTCGAACAGGCCGACACCCTGATGGCCTATTGCCAGAGCGTCGCCGCCGAGCGGGCCTCGGCGCAGGTGTCGCTGTTCGGCGGCGATCAGGCGGGCGCCGCGCGGCCGCGCCTGAAGCCGGTGGAGCCGTGGATCGGGCCCGAGAAGCTGGATCAGGAACTCGCCGCCGTCGGCTTCTACCTGTCGGGCCACCCGCTGGAAGACATGGCGCCGGCGCTGAAGCGCAAGCGCGTCACCTTCGTCGCCGAGGCCACGGCGCTGGCGGAGACCGGCCATGAAGCCTTCCTGATGGCCGGCGTTGTGCGGCGGCGGCAGGAGCGGGCCAGCGCCAAGTCCGGCGAGAAGTTCGCCTTCGTCACCTTCTCCGATCCGACCGGCGAGTTCGAATGCCTGTTCCCGCCTGAACAGCTGCGCAAATGCCGTGAGGTGCTGGAGGTCGGCGCGTCGGTCATGCTGCGCATCCGGGCCAAGTCGGCCGACGGCGAGGTGCGCTTCTTCGGCGACGACGCCAGCCGCCTGGACACGCTGATCGACGACGGCGCGATGGGTCTGCGCATCCATGTCTCGGCCCGCACCGCCGACGCCGAGGCCCTGCGCGCCCGGCTGGATCGGGCGAAGGCCAACGGCAAGGGCGGCGAGGTCTCGCTGGTCGCCTCGCTGGACGGCCGCCGCGAGGTCGAGCTGAAACTGCCGGGCCGCTACAGGTTGGACGGCGCCCTGCGCGGCGCGCTCAAATCCGCACCCGGAGTGGTTCTGCTGGAGGATGCGTGATGGCTGACAAACCGACCCACCAAGGGTCCTGCGCCTGCGGCGCCGTGACCTATGAGGTCGAAACCGACCTCGAGGGGCTGATCGAGTGCAACTGCTCGCACTGCTACCCCAAGGGCTTCGTCCTCGCCTTCGTCTCTCCCGACGCCTTCCGCCTGAAGAAGGATGGTCCGCAGACGGAATACACCTTCAACACCCACAAGATTCGCCATCAGTTCTGCGACACCTGCGGCGTTCAGGCCTTCGCGCGCGGGGAGACCGCCGACGGCTCGAAGATGGTCGCGGTCAACGTGCGCACGCTCACCGACGTCGAGCCGTTCAGCTGGACCGCCCAGAGGGTCGATGGGCGCAGTTTCTAGATCGAGTCGGTCACCGCATAGGCCATGATCCCGGTGGCGACGGCGAGGTTCAGGCTGTCCGCCCGGCCGCGCATGGGGATCTTGACGTTGACGTCGCAGGCGGCGGCCAGCGCGTCAGTCAGGCCGGCCTGCTCGTTGCCCATCAGGATCAGGGCGGGGCGCTGGATGGCCGCCTCGCGATAGCCGACCGCCGCGTCCAGCCGGGTGCCGACGACGCTGCCGGGCCAGCTCTGTCGCCAGGCCAGGAACTCGGTCGCCGTCGCCCGCGCGATGGCCACGGCGAAGACCGACCCCATGGTCGCCCGCACCGCCTCCACCGAATAGGGATCGACGCAGTCGCCGATCAGGATCACCCCGCCGCATCCGGCCGAGTCGGCGGTGCGGATGATGGTGCCGAGGTTGCCCGGATCCCGCACCTGCTCCAGCGCCACCCACGCCGGCGCGGTTCCGGGAACGATGGCGGACAGCGGCGTATAGACCTGCTCGAACACGCCCAGCACCGTCTGCGGATTGTCCCGGCGGCTGATCTTTTCGAGGATGGCGTGGGTCACGATGACAACCTCGCCGCCGGCCTCGCGCGTCGCGGCCCGGGCGCGGTCGAGGATGGGATGGGGCCGGGCGTCCTCGCCGACCATCAACAGCCGCGGCGCCCGGTTCTGGTCCAGCGCCTCGCCGATGAACTTCAGGCCCTCGGCCAGGAACCGGCCCGTCGCCTCACGCTCCTTGCGCATGTGCAGGGCGCGCACGGCCTTGACCGTGTCGTTGGTCAGGGAGGTGATCAGTCGATCCTGGCCGGAGGGGGCCGTCACGCCGACCATCGCGCGAAGAAGCTGAGGCCGATCGCCCGGCCGTCCGGCCCGTCCTCGGCCAGGGCCAGTTCGCCCCAGTCGATGACGCCGCCCCGACCCGCCGTCGCCTCAGCCATCAGATGCGACAGCGACAAACCTGATATTCGGGCGGCGTAGGCGTTCAACAGCAGGAAGGAGGCGTCGTCCGACAGCAGGGCGGCGCAGTCCTTCAGCAACCCAGGCAGGTCCTCGAACAGCCGCCAGACCTCGCCCGTCGGCCCGCGCCCGTATTTCGGCGGATCAAGGATGATGCCGTCGTATTTCGAGCCGCGCCGGACCTCGCGCGCCACATATTTGCGGGCGTCCTCGACGATCCAGCGAACCGGCTTGTCGGCCATGCCCGACAACTCGGCGTTCTCGCGCGCCCAGGCCACCGACTTCTTCGAGGCGTCGACGTGGGTGACCTCGGCGCCCGCCGCCGCGCAAGCGAGGCTGGCGACGCCGGTGTAGCCGAACAGGTTCAGGACCTTGGGCTGCTTCAGCCGGCGGATGCGGCCGTCCAGCCAGTCCCAATTGGCCGCCTGCTCAGGGAAGAATGCCAGATGCCGGAACGGCGTGAAGCGGCTGGTGAACCGCACTTCGCGCCATGCCAGCGGAAACGTCTCGATCGGGTTCCCGGCGAACCTCCAGCGGCCGCTCTCGTCCTCGTCGGTCGGGTCGAAGACCGCGTCCGCGTGGTCGAACGCGGCAGGATCACGCGGCGACCAGAAGCACTGCGGCTCAGGCCGGACGACCGTGTGGGGTCCGTAGCGCTCCAGCTTGCGCCCGTCGCCGCTGTCCAGCAGGGCGTAGTCCGCCCATGCGCGGGTGATCAGGGTTTCAGGCGACGGGTTCAGGCGCGGCGGCATGGAGGGCTGATAGGCGGACACGGCCCGTCGCGTCCAGCATCTCCTGTACGACCATAGGCCGGGGCGCGCGTGCGGGCTCCGCCGCATCCGGGTAGTGACGGGTCTTGTCCCACTGGAACGGACACCGCGCGAGGCGCCAGACTGCATGGCCGAAGGCGAGGCTCAACAGCGCCCAGTAAAGCGGGGCCGTCGCCATGTCCCGGACCCCATACGGAACGCCAGCCCGCCGCGCGCCGATGAAACAGGAAAGCCAGGCCGACGCCGCGCCGAAGATCATCACGGCGGCGGCGAGCGCTGGGACCTCGGGCGGGAGCCCGGCGACGAGCGCGACGAGAACTGTGGCCGTCAGCCAGGCCATCGACGGTCCATGCAGCGCCGCAGACGCCAGCCCGGCTCCGATCGTCAGCGTCAGGGCCGCCGCGCCGCGGGCTCCGAGCCGCCAAGGCCTGCGGGTGTGAACGCCCCAGGTCTGCATATAGCCCTTCAGCCAGCGGGTCCGCTGCGGCAGCCAGTTCTCGAGCTCGCCCGGCGGGGTCTCGATCGTCGGATAGCGGATCACGCCGGCGCGCCAGCCGTCCTCCCACAGGCGGAAGCCGAGGTCTGCGTCTTCGGTGACATTCCACGCATCCCAGCCGCCAGTCGCTCGCAGCGCGTCGGTGCGGAAGTGGTTGCTGGTGCCACCAAGCGGAAAGGGGAGGCCAAGCCGCGCCATGCCCGGGAGGCCGACCTCGAACAGACTGGCGTACTCGGAGGCGAACTGCCGGTTCAGAAACAATGACCTGCAGCGGCGTATGCGAAGGGGCGCCTGAAGGCAGGCCAGCCGGCCGGTCGTATCGGCCGCGAACCGCCCCGCCGCTTCACGGAGTTGCTGCGGGTGCGGCTCGTCCTCGGCGTCATAGACGGCAAGGAGGTCTCCGGTGGCCTGAGCAAGACCGAAGTTCAGCGCCCGGGGCTTGGTTTGCGGCTTGCCGGGCGGGATCACCAGAACGTCCAGCCAGCGGGGACGCTCCTTCGTCAGAGCGGCGGCTATCGTCGCATGATCGTGGGCCTCGAGCAGCAGGAGCCCTTGCAACCTGTCCTGAGGATAGTCGATCCGCGCCAGCCGACCGATCAACTGCCCGACCACCTCCGCCTCGTCGTGAAGAGCGACCAGCAGGGTGTAGCTCGGCCAGGTCACGGGCGGCGCCGGCTCAGGGGGCGGCGCGGCGCTGGCTATAATGAGGAGGGTTCGCCACGCAGCGACCGTCAGGAAGCTGACGGCGCCGAGAATGACGAGGCCATCTCCGAACAGGCCCGGATTCAGCAGCATGAGGGCTCCCGCAGCGAGGGCTGCTGGCGCACCGGCCGCGAGTTGAAACGGCGCGATCGATCTCGCCGCGGCGCTTCGGGCGGACGACGGGCCGTAACGGGCTGCATCCCGCTTTCGTCCATTCAGCTCGCTGATCCTGGCCCGCCCCACCACTTAAGGTTATATTAACCATTCGCGTCAGGCAAGCAGTTGGCGCATCGACCGGAGAGCCGCTATGCAGGGCGGAGGATGGGAGCGCCGCTTTTGACCGCCGAAACACTCCAGCCGCGTTCCGGGAGAAAGCCCAAGGGGGAGGGGCACGCCCGCCGGGCCGAAATCCTGGCCGCCGCCGAACGCATTTTCGTGGAGCACGGCTACGAGGGCGCCACGATCCGCAAGATCGCCGACGAAGTCGGCCTCTCGTCGACCGCGCTCTACATGCATTTCGCCGAGAAGAGCGAAATCCTGCACGAGATCTGCAGCCGCGCCTTCGCCGCGCTGCTTGAAGCCAATGAGACGGTCGCCTGCGAGCCGGGCGGACCTGAGGCTCGTCTGAAACTGATGCTTCGCGCCTATATCGATTTCGGCTTCAACAATCCGAACGCCTACCGCCTCGCCTACATGACCCGCCCGATCGAGCTGCGCGAGGGCGCGCAATCGGCCGCCCGCGAGCTGGGCCATGAACTGTACCGGTCGTTCGAGAGAGTGGTCGAGGAGCTGGAAGCCGCCGGCCGGCTGCGCGGCGACGCCCGGACGACGGCGCAGGCCATGTGGGCCGGGGTTCACGGCGTCGTCTCGCTGATGATCACCAAACCCTATTTCGACTGGGCTCCGCGCGAGGCGCTGGCGGCCGGCATGATCGAGGGGCTGCTGGGCGGGTTGCTCAATCCATGAGGTGCGGCGCGGTCTTGCTGGCCGCCGTAATCCTGACGGCCGCCGGCGCCGCCCATGCCCGGCCGCTGCGGGTCATGGCGCTGGACCAGTGCGCTGACCAGTATGTCCTCGCCCTCGCGCCGGACGCAGCGCTGGCGCTGTCCCCCAGGGCGGACGATCCCGACGCCTGGCTCCGGAGAGAGGCGTCCGGCCATCGCCGGATACGACCCTCGCTCGAGGCCGCGATCGCTTTCCGACCGGACGTCGTCGTTCGATACTGGGGGGGCGAACCGCGCCTGCTCCGGCGGCTTGAGGCCGACGGCGTAAGGGTCCTGACCATCGAGGATGGGCGCGATTTCGACGGGGTTCGAGCCAATATCGCGACGGTTGCGGCGGGGTTGGACGCATCGAAGCGGGGCGCGGCGTTGATCGCGCGCATGGACCAGACCCTGCCGCGCCCCGTGGCCGAGAACGGGACCATGCCGCGGCCATCCGCCCTCTATCTGACCGCCGGCGGCTTCACGGCGGGGAAGGGGACGCTGATCGACGCCATCCTGTCCGCCGCGGGGTTCGTCAACGCGGTGCGTGACGCCTCCTTCGCCCCGGTCAGCGTGGAGCGGACCGTCCTGCGGCCGCCCGCCAGATTCGTGCTGGGCTTCTTCGATCAGATCCGGAGCGACTGGCGCGGCGCCGGACGGCATCCGGCGCTTCGCCGGGCCTCACGCGGACGCGTGGCGGCGCATCTGCCCGCGGCGGCGCTGACATGTCCCGGCTGGTTCGCCGCGGACGCCGCCGCGCTGCTGAAGGCGGCCCGGTGAGGTTGAGGCCCTCTCGACTGACGCTCGGACTCATCGCCGCCGTTCTGGCGGCGGCGGTCGCGGGCGTTCTGCTGGGCGAGACCGTGTTCAGCTCCGGGCAGTGGGCGCGGGCGTTCGCCGATCCGGGCTCCGGGCCAGGCGAGGTGCTGTGGCAGGTCCGGGCGCCGCGCACCGTCACAGCCCTGCTGGTCGGGGCCGCTCTGGGACTGGCCGGGGCGGTGATGCAGGGCCTTCTGCGCAACCCTCTGGCCGATCCCGGCGTGCTCGGCGTCTCCGCCGTCGCGGCTCTGGGCGCCGCGGGCGCCATCGTCCTGGGAGCCGGAGCCGTTCCGGGGGCCGTGGAGGCCGCCGCGCTGGCCGGGGGCGGACTGGCGGGCCTTCTGCTGATGCTCTTCGCCGCGCGGGTTCGGTCGCCGGAGGCGCTCATTCTCTTTGGCGTGGCGCTGTCGAGTTTCGCCGGCGCGGCGACCGCCCTGATCTTCAACCTGTCGCCCTCGCCGATCGCGACGGCCGAGGTGATGAACTGGCTGCTGGGATCGGTCCAGAACCGCAGCTGGGTGGACGTCGCCTGGGTCGCGCCCGCGTTAGCCCTGGCGGCCGCGTTGGCGTCGGCGGCCACGCCGAGCCTGCGGATGCTCAGCCTCGGCGAGGAGACCGCCCGCACCTCGGGCCTGCCCATGGCGCGGCTCAGGATCATGGCCTTGCTCGCCACGGCGGTCGCGACCGGCGCGGCGGTGGCCGTGGCGGGCGTGATCGGCTTCGTCGGACTTGCCGCGCCGCATCTGGTCCGCGCAGCAGTCCGCGGCGACCCCGGCCGTCTGCTGCTGCCGTCGGCGCTTGCGGGGGGACTGATGCTGGCCGTGGCGGACCTGCTGACCCGGGTGACGCCGACCGATCAGGAACTGAAGCTGGGCGTTTTCACCGCCCTCGTGGGCGCGCCGCTGTTCGCCCTCATCGCCTGGCGCGCGGCGCGTGAGTGGCGGCTGTGACCGGGCTGGAGCTGATCCGGGCGACGGCCGTGCTGGACGGCCGCAGGGTCCTCGACGACGTCGATCTGTCGGTGCGGCCGGGCCAGCTGGTTGCGGTCGTCGGTCCGAACGGAGCCGGGAAATCCAGCGCGGTACGGGCGCTCGCCGGACTGCTGCCCCTGTCGAAGGGCGAGGCCCGGCTCGATGGTCAGGACGTCAGCCGACTGTCGCACCGCGTCCGCGCCAAACGAGTCGCCTATCTGCCGCAGGAGCGGCGGATCGCTTGGAACCTGCCCGCCGTCGAGGTCGCCGCTCTGGGAGCGCCTTTCCTGACAGGCGCCGAAGCCCGCTCCCGGGCGACGGGGGCGCTCGCCGAGGTCGAGGCCCTCGAACTGGCGGACCGCGGCGTGGCCGAGATGTCGGGCGGCGAGCGGGCGCGGGTGCTGCTTGCGCGGGCGCTGGCGACGGGAGCCGGCTCCCTGCTGGTGGACGAGCCGATCGCCGGGCTCGACCCGGACGCGCAGTTGCTCGTGCTGGACCGCCTGCGCGCGCGGGCCAGAGCGGGGCAGGCGATCCTGCTGAGCTTGCACGATCTGACGCTCGCGGCGAGGTTCGCCGACCGCGTGGCCGTTCTGGACCACGGGCGACTGGTCTCCAGCGGCCCGCCGCTCGACGCGCTTTCGCCGTCGGTTCTGACGGACGTGTTCGGGCTCACGGGGCGCTGGATCGAAGATCCGGAAGGCCCCTTGCTGGCCGCGGGACGGCGTCAGTCGGGCGCGTAGGGCGTCGGACCGGAATCGGTCTCGGGCTCATACTGTGCATAGGGCGCAGGGCCGGCGGGCGTGCCTCTCCGAAGGTCGGCGGACAGCGTCAGCGGCGCCGTCCCCCCGTTCAGTCGGGCGCGATACACCTGCATGTTCTCCATGACGCGCATCATGTAGTTGCGGGTTTCGGTGAACGGCGCGCACTCGATGAAATCGACAGGGTCCACGGTGGAGGCTCGGGGGTCGCCACAGCGGGCGATCCATTGCGGCGGCCGGGCCGGACCGGCGTTGTAGGCGACGGTCGTCAGCAGCATCGAACCCCCGAAGCGACGGGTCAGGTCGCCGAGATGATAGCTGCCCAGCGTCATGTTGTAGTCGGCGTCCCACAGACGCTCGGCCGAAAACGGAAGCCCCAGCTGCCGCGCGACCATCACGCCCGTGCCGGTCACGAACTGCATCATGCCGCGGGCGTCGGCGCTCGAGCGGGCGCGCGGATCGAAACTGGATTCCTGGCGCGTGATGGCGAGGGTGAACTCCAGCGGGGCAGCGCCGCCGACTTGGGGCGGAATGCGGATCGGATACTGACGCTCAGGCATCAGGAAGCCGCGCTGGCTGGCCGCTCGGCCCACCATCATGGCCGTGAAGTCTTCGCCATAGCCGCGCGACAGATCCATCAGCAACGCCAACTGGGCCGGACCGGGCAGGTCGTCGTCGAGCTGATAGGCGAACACACGGAACAGGCTGCTCTCGCCGGTTTCGCCGAGGATCCGCAGCGCACGCACGACCTCATTGGCTTCGAAGGCGGAGCGATCCGTCGCCGACGGCACGGGATCGCCCGGCAGGGTGATCGAGGTCTGGCCGGCCTTTTCCGCCGCCAGCTGACCGTAGAAGGTCTGGATGTGCTGGCCGCCGGCGCGGTAGAATTCGACCGCTTGCGGCGTGTTCCCCTGCGCCTCCGCGGCGCGTCCCAGCCAGTAAAGCGCGCGGCCCTGGGTGATCGGGGTGGACGACGACTGGCGCAGGATTTCAAAGTGGCGAGCCGCACGGGCCGGGTCGTTCAGCCTGGTCAACGCCACCCAGCCGGCGAAGAACTCGGCGTCGACCTTGCGCTCGCCCGAGGGGAAGCCGTGGCCGGCCATGGCGTCGTAGGCGGCCTGCCAGTTGCGTCGCTGGAGCGCGTCGAGGAAATAGTTGCGGCGTTCGCTCCAGAGGGTGTTCTGGCCCTCGGTGTGGGAGGGGGCGGGGGGCAGGGCGCCCAGCAGGGCGAACCCTTCGGACTGGCGCGTCTGCGAGCGCAAGATGCGGACCCGTTCCAGCACCACGGCCGGGTCCATCGCCTGCGACGGGCTGAGTCCAGCCACGACGCCGTCGGGGCTGTAGGCGGTCCGCAGCGCCATGACGGCCTCGGCCACCGCGCGCCGGCCCGGGGAGGCGCGCTGCGCCATGGCTCGCGTCGCCGGTCCGTGCGGACCGAGCAGCAGCATCCCGAGGCGGGCGTCATGATCGTCCTGCGTCAGCCAGCCGCCCCAGCGGGTCAGGATGCGGGTCTGGACGGCGTCGTCGAACGAACGGGTCCGCCACCACTCGGTGATCAGCCGCCGGGCTTCGTCGCCGCGGCCGCGCTGCTCCAGCGCGTCCGCCAGCGCGACGGCGCCCTGAGCCGAGACGGGCCCGCCTCCACTGAAATATCCCAACGCCGCGTCGGGTCCGGCATTGGCGAGATCGAGTGCGCGCTCGGCGGCGATGCGCCGGCTTTCAAGCCGGGGCCAGCCGGCGAAGGCGCTCTGGGCGGCGGACAGGTCGCTCCACGGCAGTTGCTCCGCGGAGGTGTCCATCAGCGCCCATTCCACCAGCTTGCGCGCAGCGGGGTCGCCGATCTGCGCGGCCGCGTTGCGGGCGCCGATGACGTCGCGCGCGCGCGCGGCCGCCAAACCTTGGCGGAAAAGGGCGGCGTCGCTGTCGCTCAGCACGCGGGCTTGAGTGTTGACGGCGCCGTTGCTGGTCGAACCCGACGACGCCGCGCTGTAGGGGCGCTCCTGCGGAACCGCGGGCTGTTCGGACGCAGAGGAGAGCAGGGCCAGGGCCGCGGTCAGGCTTGCAGCGATCATTACGTGTCCGAACTCCATGTCTCGCGGTTGCGGTCGGCCGACCGGCAACCTACCCTCCAGCGCTTGTCGCGGCGTCAGCCGCCCGTTCCCACGCAGGACCCTCTGTCTCAATGACCGGCCCCTTGTTCAAGGGCGTGATCACCGCCCTGATCACACCTCTTCGTGACGGAAACGTGGACGAAGCCGCCTTCACCCGTCTTCTGGAGCGCCAGATCGCGGCCGGGGTTCACGGCGTCGTTCCGATGGGCACGACGGGTGAAAGCGCCTCGCTGCGCCCGGACGAGCACCAGCGAGTCGTGGAGCTCTGCGTCAGCGTCGCCGCGGGGCGGGTGCGGGTCATCGCCGGAGCCGGATCATCGGCGACCGACAAGGCCATCGACATGGTGCGCCACGCCAAGACGGTGGGGGCGGACGGCGCGCTGGTCGTGACGCCCTACTACAACCGCCCCTCGCAGGAGGGGTTGGCACGGCATTTCGAGGCGATCGCCGAGGCCGTCCAGCTGCCGGTGCTGCTGTACAACGTCCCCGGCCGGTCCGGCGTGGACCTCGCCAACGACACCGTCGCCCGGCTGGCGCGGCATCCGAACATCGTCGGCATCAAGGACGCCACCGGAGACCTGGCGCGGGTCAGCTGGATGCGGGCGAACATCAGCGGTCAGTTCGACCTGATCTCGGGCGACGACCCCAGCTACCTCGGCTATCACGCCCAGGGCGGCGTCGGCGTGATCTCGGTCACCTCCAATGTCGCGCCCGAGGCCATGGTGGCCCTGCACGAGGCCGCCGCCGCCGGCGACTACGCCACGGCCCGCGACTGGCAGGACCGGCTGATCGGCCTGCACAAGGGGCTGTTCCTCGACAACTCGCCGTCCCCGGCCAAATACGCCCTCTCCCGGCTGGGCTTCTGCGGCGAGGAGGTTCGGCTGCCGCTGGCCCCGACCGCCGACGCCGTGAAGCCCGCCATCGACCGCGCCATGGCGGATGCAGGCCTGGGCTGATGGCGCCGACCGCACCGAAGATGAAGGTGATCGCCGAGAACCGGCGAGCACGCTTCGACTATTTCCTCGAGGACTTCATCGAGGCCGGAATCCAGTTGCTGGGCACCGAGATCAAGGCCCTGCGCGACGGCCGCGCCAACATCGCCGAGAGCTATGCGGCGGTGGAGGGGCGCGAGATCGTGCTCGTGAACGCCGACATCCCGCCCTACAAACAGGCCAACCGCTTCAACCACGAGCCGCGCCGACACCGGAAGCTGCTGCTGCACCGCAAGCAGATCGACAAGCTGATCGGCGCGGTCCAGCGCGACGGCCAGACCATTATCCCGGTCAAGCTGTATCTGAACGAGGCCGGCAAGGCGAAGATCGAGATCGCCCTGGCCAAGGGCAAGAAGCTGCACGACAAGCGCGAGGCGACCGCCCAGCGCGACTGGCAGCGCGACAAGGCGCGCCTGATGAAGGAGCGTGGCTAGCGCCGGGAGCTATTCCGCGGCGTCCGGCTCCCGCGCCCTCAGGATGTCGCGGAGCATCAGTCCGGCGACCTCGCCTCCCTGGTGACTGGGGGCCCTGCGATTGAGCTCGGCGTTGTACAGTGCGGACAGGTAGGAGCGGTCCCACCCTGTCAGTCCATTGACCGCGCCCGGCGCGTCAAACAGGTTCAGGACCGTGTCATAGGCCGCGGTCTCGGCGTCCGGATCGATCTGCGCCATGGCCACCATGCCGATGTAATCGCCGAGCTGCTGGAAGGTGACGCCCTCCATCTTGTCCAGATCGACGATGACGAACGCCCGCCTCAGCTCATTGCGGATGCTGGTGTTGAGTCGGCTGCCCGCATTCTTGATCCAGGGCGCATCGTAACCGGGCAGGCGGACCGCGATCTCCCCGGTCTCGGTAACCGGAACGCCGACATGCCACCAGCGCACCGGCGTGTCCGCCGCCTGGAAGCGCTCGAGGGCCCGGGCGCTTCGGGAGCCCCCGGCGTAATAGGGCAGGAAGGCCCGACGCTTGGCGTCCACAAGGCCGCGCGCCATGGCCTGCCCGTCGCTGGTGGCGATCACGAGGATGCTGGGCCGGCACCCGGGATCGGACGGCTCGATACCCGCCTCGAGCGCGATCCTGGAGACCTGGTCGATGATCACCTGAGCGGCCTCGCGCTGCAGGTTGGCCACGCCGACGCAGACCTGCTTGTCCCATCGGGAGGGGCCCCGACCCACGGGCGGAGCGACGATGTCATCGACGAAGCGCTCGATCGTCTCGCTCAATCTGCGACCTTCGACCAGGACGCTGCCGAGTTCCGTCGGCGGGACATCCTGGGGCGGAACCTGCGCGGAGGCGGGGGTCGCCAATGCCGCGGCGGCGAAAATGCTGGCGATACGAAGCATGGCTGACCCTGTTCGTGCGAAAGCGCTCGGCTCGACCGCTTCAGCGAACGCCGGGATGTCCGTCGAGTCAAGATTGTGTCAGTCGGCGGGTGGCCGAGGCAGCCTTATTCGCCGGCCTCGTCGGCCTGCGCGCGCAGTCGATCCCGAAACATCAGCCCGGCGACTTCGCCCGCCTGATGACTGGCCGCTCGGCGGTTGAGCTCGGCGTCATAGAGGGCGGTCAGATACGACCGGTCCCAGTCGGTCAGGCCGTCAACGGCCCGGGGCGCGTCGAACAGGTTCAGCACGGTGTCGTAGGCGCCCGTCTCTGCGTCCGGATCGATCTGCGCCATGGCGACCATGCCGATGTAGTCGCCCAGTTGCTGAAAGCTGACGCCATCCATCTTCTCCAGGTCGACGATGACGAGGGCGCCCAGCAGATCGTTCTGGATCTGGGTGGTGAGGCGGCTCCCGTCCTCCCGGATCATCGGCGGGCCGCCCCCGGGCAGCCGCACCGCCGGCTCTCCGGTTTCGGTCATCGGCATGCTGACATGCCACCAACGGACGGGTTCGGCGCTGGCCTGAAACCGCGCAAGGGCCATCCGCCCGCGCGCCGCTCCGCCGTAGTTGGGCCGGAAGGCTCGTGGCTTGAGCGCGACAAGGGCCTTCGCCAGGGCCTCGCCGTCGCTGGAGGCGATGATGAAGATGTTGGGTTTGCATCCAGGATCGCCGGGCTCGAGTCCCAGGTTGAGCGCCACCCGCGAGACCTGATCCACCACGACCTGCGCCGCCTCGCGACGCAGGTTCAGGGCGCCGACGCAGACCTTTCGATCCCACCGGGCCGGCCCACGGCCCGGCGGAGGCGCGACCACGTCGTCGACGAAACGTTCGATCGTCTCGCTGAGGCGGCGACCTTCAACGACAACGCCTTCAAGCTCTGTCGGGCCCGGGTCGCGGTCCGGAACCTGCGCTACGGCGGGGGCTGACAAGGCCAGAGCAGCGGCCAGAACGGCGGTGATGCGAAGCATGAAAGGCCTGCCAATGACGGAAGGGTGAGCTCGTCTTCAGGCCGGACTAGGCCCGGCGCCCATGCCCGTTGTCAACGGAAGCTGTCGGCCCTGTCGGGTTCGCCATCCAGCGCCGCCCGCGCCCGCGCGAAAATGTCCTCGAACATCGCCGCCGTCAGCCGGCCCGTGTTCGTGTTCAGCCGGGAGCAGTGATAGCTGTTGATCAGCCGGTAGCCGCCGATCTCGGCCTCGGCGCCATGGCCCGCGGGCATGGCGGTCGCGGGGCGGCCAAGGGTCTTCAGCACATTGCGGCGAGAGACGTCGCCGAGGGTGACGATCACTCTGAGCCGGGGCAGGGCGGCTAGGCGCGAGATCAGGAAGGGGCGGCAGGTCGCCTCCTCGACCGGCAACGGCTTGTTGCCGGGCGGGGCGCAGCGGACGGCGTTGGTGATCATGCAGTCCACCAGTTCGAGATCGTCGTTCCCGTCAGGGTCGTAGCGACCGCGCGCGAAGCCGGTCTTCTGCAGCGTCTCGTAGAGCAGCAGGCCGGCGTGATCGCCCGTGAACGGGCGGCCCGTGCGGTTGGCGCCGGTGCGGCCCGGCGCCAGACCGGCCACCAGCAGCCGCGCGTTCGGATCGCCGAAGCTGGGCGCCGCGCCGTTCCACCAGCCGGGATTCTGGCGGCGGTTTTCCTCGCGATAGGCCACGAGCCTCGGGCACAGCGGACAGTCGCGCGGAGCCTCGGGCGGGAAGGGGAGCGTCACTGCGTTGAGCCGGCCCGCGGCCGCCCGATCTCCGGCAACAGGTCCGCCAGCTCGACGAAGGCGTCGGCCTGCCGCCTCAGTTCATCGGCGATCTGGGGCGGCTGGGTGCGGGTGGTGGAGACCACGGTGACGCGCACGCCCTTCGCCTGCACCGCCTGCACCAGCCGCCGGAAGTCGCCGTCGCCCGAGAACAGCACCGCGTGGTCGAGATGCGGCGCCATCTCCAGCATGTCGACGGCGATCTCGATGTCCATATTGCCCTTGAGACGGCCGTGGCCCTGGGCGTCGGTGAACCGCTTGACCGGCTTCTTGACCACGGTGAAGCCGTTGTAGTCGAGCCAGTCGACCAGCGGCTTGATCGGCGAGAACTCTTCGCCCTCGACCACCGCCGTGTAATAATAGGCGCGAACCAGAACGCCGGCGGCGCGGTATTTCTCCAGCAACCGGCTGAAGTCGAGGTCGGCGTTCAGCCCCTTGGCCGCGGAATAGAGGTTGGCCCCGTCGATGAACAGGGCGATGCGCTCGGTCGGATAAGGCGTCATGGACATGACCCGCGAAGACGATGACAGCCGCCCTTCCGTCGCCATCGACGACGGGCCGGATCTGGACTCCGCCGTCATCGTCGCGCTCGGCTGCAATGACAAGGGGGCATGGGCCGACTGTCGAGAAGCGCTGGAGGCGGCGCTGGCCCGGTTCCGGGCCGAAGGGATCGATGTCGTTGCACGCTCGTCTTGGTGGCGCTCCGCGGCCTGGCCGGATCCCGACGAGCCGCCGTTCCTGAACGGGGTGGTGATCGTGCGGACGGATCACGGTCCGCATGAGCTGATGACGGCGCTGGGCCGGATCGAGGAGGCGTTCGGGCGTCTGCGGGGACCGCGGAACGGCCCGCGCACGCTGGACCTCGATCTGATCGCCTATGGCCGGCTGACTGGCGACCTCCACGGCCTGATCCTGCCGCACCCGCGCGCGGCCGAGCGGCGGTTCGTCATGGGACCTCTGGCGGAGATCGCGCCGGAATGGGAGCATCCCGCGGGCGGCTCCGCCCGGGCGCTCGCCGCCACGGCGTCCGTCGCAGGGGACGCGTCGCGTCTGCCCTGACGCCCCATTCCCGCCGCTCCCGCATTGCACAATGCCGTTCAAACCTATATTTTGTGCGGTTCTCCCCCCGCGTCCGAGGATTTTCATGGCCCGCGTCACTGTCGAAGACTGCATCGAGAAGGTCCCGAACCGCTTCGGCCTGGTTCTGCTGGCGGGCAACCGCGCCCGCGCCATCGCCAACGGCGCGCCGCTGACCCTCGACCGCGACAACGACAAGAACCCGGTCGTGGCCCTGCGTGAACTGGCCGAATCGACCGTCGTTCCGGACGAGCTGCGCGAAACCGTCATCGTCGCCCTGCAGCGGGTCGACGAGCGCACCGAAGCCGAGGACGAGGCCGAGATCGTGGGCCTGCTGGCCGAACCCCAGCACATGAACATGGCCGAGGCCGAGCTGATCCGCGCGCTGCAGAGCGACCGCGACGGCGGGCAGGAGGAGCGGTACTGACGGCGGAACCCGCCACCGGTATCACCATCCTGCCGGCGCGGCAGCCCGCGCCGACCCTTGAAGCTGCCAATCTCAACGACCCGGACGGTCCGCGCTTTCCGGCCGATCCGCCCGAGCATCCGCGCTCGCGCGTCCTGCGCCAGTTCGAGCTGGTCGAGGCGGTCCGCGCCTACGACCCGACCGCGGACGAGGCGCTGCTGAACCGCGCCTACGTCTATGCGATGAAGATGCACGGCTCGCAGCTTCGGGCCTCCGGCGATCCGTATTTCGCCCATCCGATCCAGGTCGCAGGCATCCTGACCGACTACCGGCTCGACACCGCCACCATCGTCACCGCCCTGTTGCACGACGTGGTCGAGGACACCTCCGCCACCCGCGACGACATCGCCGAGCGATTCGGCGAGGAAGTCGCCTCGCTGGTCGAGGGCGTGACCAAGCTGTCGCGGCTGGAGCTGCAGGCCGAGCACACCCGCCAGGCCGAGAACCTGCGCAAATTCATCCTCGCCATCTCCAAGGACGTGCGCGTCCTGCTGGTGAAGCTGGCCGACCGTCTGCACAACATGCGGACGCTGAAGCATGTGAAGCCGGAGAAGCGCGAGCGGATCAGCCGCGAGACGCTGGAGGTCTACGCGCCGCTCGGCCGCTCGATCGGCATCATCTCCATCGCCTCCGAGTTGGAGGAGCTGGCGTTCGAGCACCTGAACCCGACCGCCCGGACCGCAATCGAGCGGCGGCTGGAGGCGCTGAAGCTGGAGCATGGCCGCGCCATCGACGGCGTGTCGCGCGAGGTCGAAAAGGTGCTGGCCGAGGCCGGCGTGCGAGCCCAGGTGTTCGGACGTCAGAAGACTCCGTACTCGATCTGGCGCAAGCTGCAGCGCAAGTCGGTGGGATTCTCGTCGCTGTCCGACATCTACGGCTTCCGGGTCATCGTCGAAGCCGAGGACGACTGCTACCGCGCGCTGGGCGTGATCCACCGCCGCTGGCCGATGGTCCCTGAGCGGTTCAAGGATTTCATCTCGACGCCCAAGTCGAACAACTACCGCTCGCTGCACACGACCGTCGTCGGGCCGTCAGGCCTGCGGATCGAGATGCAGATCCGCACCGAGGCGATGGACCGGGTGGCCGAGGACGGGGTCGCCGCGCACTGGGCCTACAAGAACAAGGCCTACGGCTTCGACCAGGAGGCCATGGAGGCCGACGGCGGCCGCGACCCCCTGCAGAACCTGCGCCACCTCGTGCAGGTGATCGAGCATGGCGAGGGCGGCGAGGACTGGGTCGAGCACGCCAAGCTGGAGATGTATCTCGAGCAGGTGTTCGTGTTCACGCCCAAGGGCGCGCTGATCACCCTCCCGCGCGGCGGCATGCCGCTGGACTTCGCCTACGCCGTCCACACCGAGGTCGGCGACACCGCGGTCGGCGCCAAGATCAACGGCGAGCTGAAGCCGATGCGGACCCAGCTGCAGAACGGCGACGTGATCGAGATCATTCGCGGATCCAAGCGCGAGATTCCCGCTGACTGGCGGTCGCTGACGGTCACCGGACGCGCCCGGTCCGCCATCCGCCGCCACATCCGCACCTCCGAGCGGGGCGAGTTCCAGAAGCTGGGGCGCGCGACGCTGGAGCAGACCCTGTCGCGCGCGGGCAAGGCCTTGGCCGAGGTGTCGCTGAAGGCGGCGCTGGAGACGCTGTCGTTCGCCGGCGAGGACGATCTGTACGAAGCCATCGGCCGCGGCCGTCTGTCGGCGGCCAAGGTCGGCGAGACCCTGTTCCCGGCGCTGAAGGGGCGGCTGAAGGCCGGCCCGGATCGCAAGCGGATCGGCGACGAACAGGCGCGGCTGTTCGTGCGCGGCGGCGGCCTGACGCCCGGCGTCAGCGTTCACTTCGGACACTGCTGCTCGCCGGTGCCGGGCGACCGGATCGTCGGCATCCTCGAGCCCGAGGCCGGGCTGACGGTCCACACCATCGACTGCCAGAAGCTGGCCGAGTTCGCCGATGACGATTCGGTCTGGCAGGACCTGCAGTGGACGCCGCAGGCGGAGCAGGGCGCCGTCGCCGCGGCGCGCGTGCGGGCCACGATCAAGAACGCCCCGGGTGTGCTGGGTCAGGTCGCCACCATCATCGGCGAGGCGGGCGGCAACATCCTGAACCTGGTCATGAGCCACAGGCAGCAGGACTTCTTCGACGTCGACATCGACATGGAGGTCGAGGACGCCAAGCACGCCACAGCCATCATGGCGGCGCTGCGGACCAATCCGTCAGTCGATACGGTCGAGCGGGCCCGCGGCTAGGCGGCGCCTTCTCCCGCCGCGGGAGACGGGATATGAGCGGCGCATGACCTCAGACGACGTCCTGAACGAGTTCCGCGGCGCGGGCGCCCTGCGCGAGGGGCATTTCGTGCTGTCCTCGGGCCTGCACAGCCCGGTCTTCCTGCAGAAGAACCTCGTGTTCATGGACGCGGAACGCTGTGCGCGCCTGTGCAAGGCGCTGGCGGAGAAGATCACCGCCGCCGTCGGGCCCGTCGACGTGGCGATCTCGCCGGCGGTCGGCGGCATCATTCCCGGCTACGAGACCGCCCGCTGGCTGGGCGTGCCGTCGATGTACGTCGAGCGCGAGGGCGGCGCGTTCAAACTGCGCCGGGGCTTCCACGTGGAGGCCGGGCAGCGGGTGGTGATGGTCGAGGACATCGTCACGACCGGCCTGAGCTCGCGCGAGTGCATCGCCGCGATCGAGGCGGCGGGCGGAACGGTGGTGGCGGCGGCCTGCATCGTCGACCGCTCGGGCGGCCGGGCCGACGTCGGCGTGCCGCTGGTGGCGCTGGCGACGCTGGACGTCCCGGCCTATGCCGCCGACGCCCTGCCGCCGGAGCTGGCCGCGCTTCCGGTCGAGGACCCCGGCAGCCGCCGGCTCGGGAAATGAGTGCTCCGCCTTCCGTGCATGCCGGCGAAAGCCGGGACCCAGTTCTGTCCAGCGTGACGCTGGCGCTCAGGGAGAGGGGCTTGTGCAATGGGAGCCGCCAGTCATCTTCCAAAACACTGGGTCCCGGCTTTCGCCGGGATGAACGGTAGGAAGAAATGACCAGCCCCGTCCGTCTCGGCGTCAACATCGACCACGTCGCCACCGTGCGGAACGCGCGGGGCGGGGTCCACCCGGATCCGGTGCGGGCGGCGCGGGAAGCCTTGGCCGCCGGCGCCGACGGCATCACCGCCCACCTGCGGGAGGACCGCCGGCATATCACCGACACCGACATCGAGGCCCTGAGCGCCCTGTGCGCCGGGGCCGGACGGCCGCTGAACCTCGAGATGGCGGTCACCGACGAGATGCTGGCGATCGCCCTGCGCCATCGCCCGCACGCCGCCTGTCTGGTGCCCGAGCGGCGCGAGGAGGTGACGACGGAGGGCGGCTTGGCCGTGGCGGGGCACGAGGCGCGGATCGAGCCCGTCGTTCGCCAACTGGCCGGAGCCGGAATGAGGGTGTCTCTGTTCGTGGAGCCCAGCGCCGAGCAGATCGCCGCGGCCCACGCCGTCGGCGCGCAGGTGGTCGAGCTGCACACCGGCCGCTACTGCCATCTGGACGGCGACGACCGCGCCGTCGAGTTCGCCCGCCTGGAGGCCGCCGCCGCCCAGGCCGCGGACCTCGGCCTGGAGGTTCATGCGGGCCATGGCCTCGACTACGTCACGGCCGCGCACATGCTGGCGATCCCCGAGGTCCGCGAACTGAACATCGGCCACTTCCTGATCGGCGAGGCGGTGTTCGTCGGCCTGACCGCCGCCATCCACCGCATGCGGGCGGCGATGGAGGCGGCGGCGTGATCATCGGCGTGGGCGCCGACCTGTGCGACATCCGCCGCATCCAGAGTTCGCTCGACCGCTTCGGCGAACGCTTCAAGGCGCGCTGTTTCACCGACGTCGAACGCGCCCGCTCTGACCGCAAGCCGGACCCCGCCTGGAGCTACGCCAAGCGATTCGCCGCCAAGGAGGCCTGCGCCAAGGCGCTCGGCACCGGCATGCGGGCGGATGTCTACTGGCGCGACATGGGCGTGGTGAACCAGCGCTCGGGGCGACCGACGCTGGCGCTGACGGGACACGCCGCCGAACATCTGGCGCGTCTCATGCCCGACGGGCATGCGCCGAACATCCATCTGACGCTGAGCGACGAGCATCCCTACGCGCTCGCCTTCGTCGTGATCGAAGCCTTGCCGAGGTCTTGATCACGTTATACCGCTGGCGCCGCAAGACCGCGGCCAGCGGCGGGGAACCACGACCGACATGAGCGACGACCACAAGCCGCACGAAGCCTCGCCTGCCGACGCGCGCCGCGATACGCCTTTCAAGGACGTGAAGTCGACGCCGGTCTACGGCGGCGACGGCGCCAAGGGGCGGCGCAAGAAGAACAAGGACGGCGGCGGCAGCGAAAGCCTCGAGTTCGTCAAGACGATCGTCTTCGCCCTGCTGATCGCCTTCGTCCTGCGCGTCGTCCTGTTCCAGCCCTTCACCATCCCCTCGGCCTCGATGGAGCCCAACCTCTACGAGGGCGACTACATCGTCGTGTCGAAGTGGAGCTACGGCTATTCGAAACACTCGATCCCGTTCAGCCCGCCGCTGTTCGAGGGCCGCATCCTGGCGAAGGAGCCCAAGCGGGGCGACGTCGTCGTGTTCAAACTGCCCCGCGACAACAACACCGACTACATCAAGCGCCTCATCGGCCTGCCCGGCGACCGGGTCCAGATGATCAGCAACGTGCTTCACATCAACGGCGCTCCTGTCCGCGACGTGGTGGTGAGCCGTGGCGACGCCGCCAACATGTTCGGCATGCCGGTCGTGAAGATGCGCGAGACCCTGCCGGGCGGGAAGACGATCACCGTTCAGGACTTCGGCGCCGGCAACGATCTGGACGACACTCCCGTGTTCGAGGTGCCGGCGGGTCACTATTTCATGATGGGCGACAACCGCGACAACTCGATCGACAGCCGGGTCGACGAATCGCAGGGCGTCGGACTCGTGCCGTCCGAGAACCTGATCGGCAAGGCCGAGATCATCCTGTTCTCGTGGTCGCCGGGGGCCTCGCTGTGGAACCCGGTCAGCTGGTTCCAGAAGATCCGTCCGAGCCGGTTCTTCACCGTCCTCGACTGATGGCGGATCGGCGGACCGAGGCTGTTCGCGCGCTGTCGCGTCGGCTCGGTCACGAGTTTCGCGATCCCGCGCTGCTGGAGCTCGCCCTGACCCACGCCAGCGTGGGGGAGGGGGCCGAGCGCGACGCGCGGGGCCGGCCGTTCGCGGACAACCAGAGGCTGGAGTTCCTCGGCGACCGGGTGCTGGGCCTGCTGACCGCCGACCGCCTGATGCGCGACTTCCCCGAGGCGGACGAGGGCGACATGTCAGCCCGCCTGCATGCGCTGGTCGACAAGGCAGCCTGCGCCCGCGCGGCCGAGACCCTGGGAGTCGGCGACGCTCTGCGTCTGTCGCCCGGCGAGGCCAAACAGGGCGGCCGCAGGCGAGAGGGCGTTCTCGGCGACGCCATGGAGGCCCTGCTGGCCGCGGTCTGGCTGGACGGCGGCTATGACGCGGCTCGCGCCGTGTTCGAAAAGGCGTGGGCGGCTGAGCTGGCGGCGCCGCCGCGCAAGGCGCTGAGCAACCCGAAATCGGCGCTGCAGGAGTGGGCCCTCGCGCACGGAATGGCCCTGCCCACCTACCGCATCGTCGATCGCAAGGGCTCGGATCACGCGCCGACGTTCAGCGTTGAAGTGACCGTGGCCGGATATCCGCCCTTGACCGCGCAAGGCCGTTCGCGTCAGGACGCGGAGAAGGCGGCCGCCACCGGCCTGCTCCAGCGTGAAGGCGTGATTTGACCGAGACACCAAACCAGCGGGCCGGCTTCGCCGCCATCATCGGCGCGCCCAATGCGGGCAAGTCGACGCTGGTCAATCGCCTGACCGGAACCAAGGTCTCGATCGTCACGCAGAAGGTCCAGACGACGCGATTCCCCGTGCGCGGCATCGCCATGGAAGGCGACGCCCAGATCGTGCTGGTCGATACGCCCGGCATCTTCACGCCGCGCCGGCGGCTGGACCGCGCCATGGTCGCCTCGGCCTGGGGCGGGGCCGACGACGCCGATGTGGTCGTGCACCTGATCGACGCCGCCTCGCACATCGCCGCCGAGGGCAAGGAGGGCCAGGCCGCGGATCGCCGCTCGGCCGAGGACACCGAGACCATCATCGCGGCGCTGAAAGCGGCGGGGAAACAGGTCATTCTGGCGCTGAACAAGATCGACGGCATGCGCCGCGACACCCTGCTGGCGCTGTCGCACGCCATGTTCGAAACGGGCGTCTATTCCGAGGTCTATATGATCTCGGCGCTCAGCGGCGACGGCGTCGACGACCTGAAGCAGCGGCTGGCCCGCGCCATGCCGGTGGGACACTGGCTGTATCCGGAAGACCAGTCGGCCGACGTGCCCATGCGGGTTCTCGCCGCCGAGATCACGCGCGAGAAGGTCTATCTGCGCGTGCACGAGGAGCTGCCGTATTCCGCGGCGGTCGAGACCACCGCGTTCGAGGACCGGCCCGACGGCTCGGCCCGGATCGAGCAGACCATCTATGTCGAGCGCGAAAGCCAGCGCCCGATCGTGCTGGGCAAGGGCGGCCAGACCCTGAAATGGATCGGGCAGAAGTCGCGCGAAGAGCTCACCGAGCTGCTCGATCGGCAGGTCCACCTGTTCCTGACCGTCAAGGTCGACCCGAAATGGCAGGACTCCCGCGCCCTCTACGCCCAGTTCGGGCTGGACTTCGACGTCTAGCGGCAGCGGTGTTCCACGTACCCAGACATTCCGGCGGTCATCCGCGGCTGACCATCGTCGTCATCGTCACGGTGATGCTCGTCGCCGTGGCGGGTCTGATCGGCTGGATCAGCGTCCGACCGTCCGCCGCCGCGCCCGAGGCCGAGGCGCCGCCCCCCCGCCCGCCCGTCGAGGTGGTCGAGACCCTGCCCATGTTGAAGGAACAGCTGGACCGCTGGGGCGCGTCCGGCCAGTTCACCGGCGGCGTGCTGGTGGCGCGCGGGGACGAGGTTCTGTTCCGGCAGGTGCACGGCTATGCCGACCGCGCGAGGGGCGCGACGCTGCAGCTGAACTCCCGCTTCCGGCTGGCCTCCGTCAGCAAGCAGTTCACGGCGGTCGCGATTCTGAAGCTGCAGGACGACGGCGTTCTGTCTGTCGACGACCCGCTTTGCAAATGGATCCAGCCGTGCCCCGCAGCCTGGGAGCCGATCCGGCTGCATCACCTGCTGTCGCATTCCTCGGGCGTGCCCGACCTGATGGCGCGGCCGGCTTGGGGCGTTCGGCGGGTCACCCCGGCGACGCCTGCAGAACTGACAGAAGATTCAAGGAAGTATGGGCTCCAGTTCCCGCCGGGCACGAAGGTTCGATACAACAACGCGGGCTACAATCTGCTCGGCGCCGTCGTCGAGGCGGCGACCGAGCTGACCCTGCAGGATTACCTGCGGCAGGCCTTCTTCGATCCGCTGGGGATGAACGACAGCGGCTACGACGACGGGGCATCGGACGTCGTCATGGGCTACGCCAACCTGACCCGCGGCGCCCCGTCGCCGCAGCCGGACGCCAACGTCAGCATCATCTTCGCCGCCGGCGCGCTGTACTCGACGCTGGACGATCTGCTGGTCTGGGAGCGCGCCCTGCACGGCGGCAAAATCCTGAGCGAGCGCAGCTACGGCATGTTGATCGCCGACCACGCCCCGGCTGACACGCCCCCGGAACGTGGCCGGCCGCGACGGGACTGGGGTTTCGGCCTGTTCTCGAACAGCCTCGGGCGGCAGGTGGACCCGCCGTTCGAGGACCGCCAGATCTACCACACGGGCAGCTGGTCGGGGTTCCGCAACATGATGACCCACCAGCCGGACGCGGACGTGACGGTCATCGTCCTGTCCAACAACTATCACCAGCGCGAGCAGGTGTTCCTGCTGTCGCAGCAGGGCATGGCCGAGGCGCTGGGCCGTCCGTTCCCGACCCGGATGCTGCGCTAGCCTTCGCGGGCCCAGCGCTCGCGGCGGCGGAGTTCGGCTTCGCTGGGCTCGCCATCGGCGAACGAGCCGACCGGAACCTCGCCCGCCAGCCGATAGGTGGCGACGACCACCCCCGACGACGACCCGTCGCTGCTCTCCAGCGTCCAGGCATGGGGGCGCGAGCCGCCGTCGAACAGCCGACGCCCTTGGCCCAGCACCACGGGGAAGGTGAGGACCGTCAGCTGGTCGATCAGATCATGGGCCAGCAGGGCGTGGATCAGCTCGCTGGACCCCTGGATCAGCAGGTCGCGCCCTTCGCTCGCTTTCAGCGCCCGCACCGCCTCAACCACATCGCCTTCAAGCCGGTGGCTGTGGGCCCAATCGAGCGGCGTCTCGGGACCGGCGGCGACGTATTTGTTCACGGCGTTGAAGGTGCGGCCGATCTCGTCGTCCTGATGCGGCCAGAAGGCGGCAAAAATTTCGTAGGTGCATCGGCCGAGGAGCAGGTCGTAGTCCGCGCCCATGGCCCGATCCATCAGCTGGCCGAGCTTTTCGTCCCAGAAGGTGAAGGTCCAGCCGCCGAAGCGGAAGCCGCCGCGGGGATCCTCCGTCGGCCCACCCGGAGCCTGCATCACCCCGTCCATCGAGACGAAGGTGGCCGTTCTGATCTTGCGCATGTCGCGTCTCCGAAAGGGTGGGCGAGGGGGCGGGCAGCGCCCCCTCGATCTATCAGCCCTTGGGCGTCCAGCCTTCGCCCGGAATGGTGTTGACCATCCACGGCACGCCGAACCGGTCGACCAGCCCGCCGTAGCCGGGAGACCAGAAGGTTTCGCCGAACGGCATGGTGACCTTGCCGCCCTCCGACAGCGCGTCGAACCAGCGCCGGGCCTCCGCCGGGTCCTGACTGTGCAGGCTGACGTCGAAGCCGTTCTTGGGCTTGTCGATGGTCGGGGCCCATTCTACGTCCATGTCAGCGCCCATCAGCGCCTGGTCGCCGACGTCCATCCAGCAGTGCATCAGCCAGTCCTTGTAGTGCGGCGGCACGGGCATGTCGGGTGGTCCGTCGCCATAGGGCATGGCCGCGGTGATCTTGCCGCCGAGAATTCGGGCGTAGAATTCGAACGCCTCGCGGCACTGGCCGCGGAAGCTGAGGCTGGTCACGATCTTCATGGTCGGTTCCTCGTGCGTTGTCGGTTGTCAGTCGGAGTTGGCGGCCAGCCATGTCTGCAGCCGGTCCATGGTGGAGTTCCAGCCGTACTCGTGGCCCGTCAGGCTGCGCTCGGACTTCAGGCCCTCGTGGGTGAAGTCCATGCGGGTGCGCCCGTCTGGTGTCTCGTGCAGTTCGACGGTGACCAGGGTGTCGGCGGGCGGGCCGTCCTCGTGGCTCTCGTCCCAGCGGAAGGTGAAGACCAGCCGCAACGGCTCCACGACCTCGCGGTAATGCCCGCCCTGCCACAGGTCCTCGCCCGTCTCGACGGATCGAAGACAGGCCCGCCACTCCCCGCCGACGCGCAGATCGTTGGTGCCGGAGACCATCGGCCATTCCACCGGGCCCATCCAGTTGACGCGCATCTCGGGCCGGGTCCAGGCGGCCCACACCAGGGCTCGCGGCGCCGCAAAGGTCCGCGTCAGGTGCAGCCGGTGCGGCAGCAGCGGCGGCAGGTCCGGCAGGGCGATCTCGGCCAGCGACATGTCAGAGCGTCTTCAGCAGCGCGTTCAACTGGTCGGCGACAGTGCCCCAGCCGTCTTGGAAGCCCATCGCCTCGTGCTGCTTCATCGTCGCCTCGTTCCAGTGGCGGGCGGTGGCGACATAGCGGGTCTTGCCGTCCGGCAGGGCCGTCAGCGCAACCTCCGCCGACATGAAGGGCAGGCCGGCCGGCAACCAGCCTTTCACGAAGGCGTCAGTGGTAATCCAGCGGCGCTTCGGTTCGACCAGCAGGAAGACGCCGTCATTCGGCATCACCTCTCCGTTCGGCCCATGCATGGTGAAGGCGAAACGGCCGCCGACCTCGGGTTCGATCACCGCATCGGTTATCGACCATGGCTTGGGACAGAACCACTGCTGAAGGATTTCGGGCGTCATCCACGCCTGCCAGATCTTCTCCGGCGTGCCATCCAGGGTGCGCTCGAGCACCAGTTCATGACGGTGGGCGCCGGTAGCGACGCAGGGGTCGATCTCGCCGCCGGCGATCGGGTTGAGGGTTTCAGTTTCTTGGGCCACGGGGGTCTCCCTTCTGGATGTTCTTCAGGTAGGCGTCGAGGCGGTCGAAGCTCTTGTCCCAGTAGCGGCGATAGTGTTCCAGCCACTCCGCGATGCCCTTGAGCGCCATCGGCTCGAGGCGGGCGGGGCGCCACTGGGCCTCCTTGCCGCGGCTGATCAGCCCGGCCTTCTCCAGCACCTTCAGATGCTTCGACACGGCCGGCAGGCTCATGTCGAAGGGCGCCGCCAATTCGTTGACGCTGGCTTCTCCCTCGGTCAGCCGCGCCAGGATGGCCCGACGGGTCGGGTCGGCCAGGGCGGCGAACTGGGCGGACAGGAGGTCGCGCTGCATGGGTGCTTCTTATGTAACTGACAGGTTAAATGCCGCGATCAGTACCTGTTGTCAACCGCTCGGTTAAATATCGAACAGGAACGCGCCCGCAGCAGAGCCGTTCGGTCTGCCAACCGACACCAGGATCCCCCATGCGCGCCGTCGTCCTGAACTGCACCCTCAAGCCGTCGCCCGAGGCGTCGAGCACGGAGGCGCTCGCGCGAGTGATGATGACCGAGCTGGAGAAGGGCGGGGCAAGCGCCGAGCTGATCCGGCTGGTGGACCTGAACATCAAGCCCGGCGTGAAGACCGATCAGGGCGAGGGCGACGACTGGCCGGCGGTGCACGACAAGATCTTGGCCGCCGACATCCTCGTCGTCGCGACGCCGACCTGGCTGGGCCAGCAGTCGAGCGTCTGCATGCGGGCGCTGGAGCGGATGGACGCGATGCTGTCCGAGACCGACGACGCGGGACGCGGCGTGGCCATGAACAAGGTGGGCGGCGTGGTCGTCACGGGCAACGAGGACGGCGCCCACCACATCGTCGGCACGGTCTGTCAGGCCCTCATCGACATCGGCTTCACCATTCCGGGCCAGAGCTGGACCTACTGGCACCTCGGCCCGGGACCGGGTCCGGACTATCTGGAAACCGACAAGGCGCACGACTACGCGGACCGGCTGGCCCGCAACGCCGCGCGCAACCTGCTGGCGGTCGCGAAGGCCTTGAAGCCTGGGGTCTTCCCGCCGCAGGAAACCGGAGAATAGCCAAGGCCCCTTGGCGTGCGATCCCGGCGGGATAGGATGCGGCCATGATCGCATCCCTGATGGCCCTATCGCTTCTGGTTCAAGCCCCTCCGTCTCCCGAGACGGAGATCGCCGCTGTGCTGGACCGGCTCAACGAAGCCTCGTCCGCCGGCGACGGTGCGACCTATTTCTCGTTGTTCACGCCGGACGCCCGCTTCATCGGCACCGACGCGACGGAGCGATGGTCGCTCACGGAGTTCCGCGCCTACGCCCAGCCGGTTTTCGCCCGCGGCCGCGGCTGGACCTACACCCCGAGCGCGCGGGTGATCACCATCGCGCCGATCGAATGCCGCTGCGTCGCGTGGTTCGACGAGGAGCTGGAGAACGCCAGCTACGGCCAGACCCGCGGCTCCGGCGTGCTGCGGCTCACGCCCGACGGCTGGAAGATTGAGCAATACGTGCTCAGTTTCGCGATACCGAATGAGAAGGCGGACGCCGTCGTGGCGGCGGTCCGCGCGCCTGAATAGCGGGGTCGAAGGGAACATATCGCCAACACGCGCCCGACGGGCTAACGGAAGCGATGGATTTCACCGACGACGCCTTCGTCCTGTCCGCGCGGCCTCACGGCGACACCGGCGTTGTCGCGGAACTGCTGACCGAGAGCCACGGACGCCGCGCCGCCTATGTCGCCGGCGGCGCTTCCCGCAAGATGAAACCGTTCCTGCAGGCCGGCGCGCGGGTCTCGGCCGATTATCGCGCCCGGACTTCCGACCACCTTGGATCGGCCCGGCTGGAGCCGATGGGGGAGGGGCCCAGCGCCCTGTTCGACGATCCCCTCGCGCTGGTCGGCCTCGCCGCCGCAGCGGCCGTGGCGCAGGGCGCGCTGCCGGAGCGGGAACCGCATCCCGGGGCCTTCCTGGCCTTCGAGGCGCTGATGGGCGCCTTCGCCCTGCCGGACGTCTGGCCGGCTGTGTTCGTGCGCTTCGAGGCCGGATTGCTGGAGGACCTGGGCTTCGGCCTCGACCTGAGTCGCTGCGCCGTCTCCGGCGGCATGGACGAGTTGGTGTGGGTCAGCCCCCGCACCGGCCGGGCGGTTTCGGCCACCGCCGGAGCGCCCTATGCCGACAAGCTGCTGACCCTGCCGCCCTTCATGCTGGGCGCGCAGGCGGGCCTGAGGCCGGGCGACGTGCGCGCCGGCTTCGACGTGACCGGCCATTTCCTCGAGCAGTTCGTCTTTCATCCCCTGAATCGGCCGCTGCCGTCGGCCCGGGTCTGGATGCTGGACAAGCTGGCGGAAGCGGATCGCCTTTGATCGCCTGCCCTGCTAGCCATCGGCGACCATCGGAGGGGAATCCATGAAGCGTCTCGTCGTCTCCAGCCTCGCGCTGGCCCTGAGCCTGAGCCTCGGCGCCGCCGACCTCGCAGCGGCCCAAGCGCCCGCAGCGGCCGCTGATCCGGCGGCGGAAGCACGCATCCGGGCCGACGTGGCCTTCCTGGCCGACGACGCGGTCGAGGGCCGTGAGACCGGCCAGCGCGGCTATGAACTGGCGTCGCTCTACGTTCGTACCCGGATGGAGGCCATGGGCATGGTCCCGGGCGGCCCGGACGGCTCATGGCTGCAGCCGGTCACGGTCACCGCCACCCGCATCGCCGAACAGGGCGCGACCCTGACCTTCACGCCGCCGCGCGGACAGCCGGTCGTCTGGACGCATGGGCGCGATCTGGCCGTCACGCCGGGACGGGACGCCGGCCATGTCGCGCGGTCGGCGCAACAGGTGTTCGTCGGCTACGGCCTCGACGCGCCGGAACTGGGCATGGACGACTACCGGGGGCTGGACGTGCGCGGGAAGATCGTAGTGGTCCTGTCCGGCACGCCGACCGGCATGACCGGCGAGAACGCCGCCTTCCTGGGCGACAGCAAGCGGCGGATGGCGGCGGCGCGCGGCGCCGTCGGCTTCATCACGATCGCCAAGTCCGACGCCGGGATGACCGCCTTCACGAACGGCGTGGCCGGGGCCTCGCGGCAGGCGTCGAGAAGCTGGGCAGCGCCGGGCGCCGCGCCCTATGACGAGTCCGAGGGTCTGGTGGTCGGCGGCTATCTGACGGGCCCCGCCGCCGACGCCCTGTTCACCGGCGCGCGCCGCTCCTACGCGCAGCTGCGGGCCGAGGCCGCCGCGCCCAACGCCCGGCCGCGCGGCTTCCGCCTGAACGGCACAGCCGCCTTCGATGTGCATACGGCCCGCGAGGACATCCAGAGCGCCAACGTCGTCGGCCTGATCCCCGGCTCCGATCCGTCGGTGAGCGACGAGGTGGTGATGCTGACCGCCCACCTCGACCACCTCGGTCTGGAGGAGCAGGGCGAGGACCGGGTCAACAATGGCGCGCTGGACAACGCCGGCGGCGTGTCGATCATGCTGGAGGCGGCGCGGTCGCTGATGGCCGACCGCCCGCGCCGGTCGGTGCTGGTCGTGGCCCTGACCGCCGAGGAAATGGGCCTGCTGGGCTCGGAGTATCTGGCGGAAAATCCGGTCGTCGGCGCGGACGAGGTCGTCGCCAACGTCAATCTGGATATGCCGATCCTGACCTACGCCTTCACCGACCTGGTCGCGTTCGGATCGGATCACTCGACGCTGGGGCCGCTGGTGGACGCGGCCGCACGGGCCGACGGCCTGACCCTGTCGCCCGATCCCATGCCGACCCAAGGCGTTTTCACCCGGTCGGATCACTATTCCTTCGTCAAGGCCGGCGTGCCGTCCGTCATGCTGGCGACGGGCTACGCCAACGGCGGGGAGGCGGCTTGGGGCCAGTTCTTCCAGAACGGCTATCACCGCCCGGCCGACGACCTGAGCATGCCCTTCATGTGGGAGTCGGCGGTCCGGTTCGCCCGCGTGAACGCGGCGATCGCCCGCGCTATCGCCGATGCGCCGGAGCGGCCGCGCTGGTACGCCGGCGATGTCTTCGGCGCACAGTTCGCGCCCGATGCGCCGAAGGCCCCCAGACCGTCCACCGAATAGGCGCGGCGCCCCCACGGCGAGGCTAGACTTCGGTCTCCCGTTCGTCGATTCGCTGGATCATGACCGTTCACACCCCGACGCCCGAAGGCGGACGCATCGTCGACGAGCCGATGAGCGAGGCGCTGTCGCGCCGGTATCTCGCCTACGCCCTGTCGACGATTACGAACCGCGCCCTGCCCGACGTGCGCGACGGCTTCAAGCCCGTGCACCGGCGCATCATGTACGCCATGCACCAGATGCGGCTGAATCCGCAGGCTGCGGCGCGCAAATGCGCCAAGGTCGTCGGCGAGGTCATGGGCGGCTATCACCCGCACGGCGACGCCTCGATCTACGACGCCCTGGTGCGGCTGGCGCAGGACTTCTCCCAGCGCTATCCGCTCGTCGACGGGCAGGGCAATTTCGGCAACATCGACGGCGATAACGCCGCGGCCATGCGCTACACCGAGTGCAAGCTGACGGCGGCGGCCGTCCTGCTGATGGAGGGCATCGACCAGGACTCGGTGGACTTCAAGGCCACCTATGACGATCAGGACGAAGAGCCGGTCGTCCTGCCCGCGGGCTTCCCCAATCTGCTGGCGAACGGCTCGTCAGGCATCGCCGTCGGCATGGCCACCTCAATCCCGCCGCACAACGTCGGCGAGCTGATCGACGCCTGCCACGTCCTGTTGGACCGGCCCGACGCCACGACGGAAGAGCTGGCGACCATCGTCCCCGGCCCGGACTTCCCCACGGGCGGCGTCGCCGTCGAGGGCCACGCCTCCATCCTCGACGCCTATGAGACCGGCCGCGGCGGGGTGCGCCTGCGCGCGCGCTGGGAGACCGAGGACCTCGGCCGCGGCGTCTGGCGCATCATCGTCACCGAGATGCCGTACCAGGTCCAGAAGTCGAAGCTGATCGCCGACCTCGCCGACCTGATCGAGCACAAGAAGGCCCCCCTGCTCGGCGACGTGCGCGACGAGTCGGCCGAGGACATCCGGCTGGTGCTGGAGCCCAAGTCGCGCACGGTCGAGCCCGAGGTGTTGATGGAGAGCCTGTTCAAGCTCTCCGACCTCGAGGTACGCTTCCCGATCAACATGAACGTGCTGGACGCCCCCGGCACGCCGCGCGTGATGGGGCTGAAGGCCTGTCTGCAGGCCTTCCTCGATCACCGGCGCGAGGTGCTGGTGCGCCGGGCGGCCTGGCGGATCGAACGTATCGAGAAGCGGCTGCACCTGCTGGAAGGGCTGCGGATCGTCTTCCTCAACCTGGACGAGGTGATCCGCATCGTCCGCGAGGCGGAGCAGCCCAAGGCGGTCCTGATCGCCCGCTTCGGCCTGTCCGAACTCCAGGCCGACTTCATCCTCGACACCCGCCTGCGTCAGCTGGCGCGGATAGAGGAAATGACGATCGAGAAGGAATACAAGGCGCTGGCCGACGAACTTGCCGCCCTGCAGTCGCTGTCCTCGTCGCCGGCCAAGCAGTGGAAACAGATCGGCGAGGATCTGGAGGCGGTCCGCAAGGCCCTGGTCTCGCCCCGCCGCACCACCATCGCCGAAGCCGTCTCCGCCTCGGCCTTCGTCTCGGTGGAGGCCTTCATCCCGCGCGAGGCGATCACCGTCATCCTGTCGGAGCGCGGCTGGATCCGCGCCGCCCGGGGCAAGGTAGAGGACCCGTCGGAGCTGAAGTTCAAGGAAGGGGACAGCCTCGCCTTCCTGGTGCCCGGCTACACGACCGACAAGCTGCTGGTGGCGGCCTCCGACGGCCGCATCTTCACCGTCGGCGCCGACAAGCTGGCGTCAGGGCGCGGCCACGGCGAGCCGCTGCGCCTGATGATCGATCTCGACGAGAAGGCCGAGATCGTCAACCTGCTGATGCACCAGCCGGGCGGCAAGCTGCTGATCGCCTCCAAGGCCGGCTACGGCTTCATCGCGCCCGAGGACGAATTGTTGGCCCAGAAGCGGGGCGGCAAGCAGGTGCTGAACGGCGAGATGCGCGCGGCCCTGCGCGTCGCGGGCGACCACGTCGCCGCGATCGGCGACAACATCAAGGCGCTGATCTTCCCCGTCGCCGACCTGCCCGAAATGGGCCGCGGCAAGGGGGTCAAGCTGCAGTCCTACAAGCAGGGCGGGCTGGCCGACGTGACCCTGTTCGACAGCGCCCATGGCCCCGAGTGGGTCGACGGCGGCGGTCGGCGGCGCAACTGGCCCGACTGGAAGGACTGGCTGGGCAAGCGTGCCGGGGCCGGGCGGCAGGGCCCGCGGGGATTGCGCAAGTTCCGCTGACGGGCCGCCGCCGCAGAGGTGACGCCGATTTCACTTCGCAGCGTGGCCGTATCGGGCGATAGTCGACTGGCGGCCGGGGGTCCGGCTGAGGTTGGAGACCGACATGCTGACCACCCTGATCATCATCGGCGTCATCGTCGCCGTCGTTCTGTTCGTGATCGTTGGCGCCTATAACAAGCTGGTGGCGCTGGATCAGCGCGCCGACCAGTCGTTCGCCGACATCGACGTGCAGCTGAAGCAGCGGCAGGACCTCATTCCCAATCTGGTGGAGACCGTGAAGGGCTACGCGTCGCATGAGCGCGGAACCCTCGACGCCGTGACCCAGGCGCGGGCCGCCGCCGCCGGAGCCACGTCCGTCAACGACAAGGTGCAGGCCGAGAACATGCTGACGGGCGCGCTCGGCCGGCTGTTCGCCGTGGCCGAGGCCTATCCGGACCTGAAGGCCAACACCAACTATCTGGAGCTGCAGCGCGAGCTGTCGGACATCGAGAACAAGCTGGCCGCCGCGCGCCGCTTCTTCAACAGCGCCGTCAGCGAGTTCAACGCCGTGCGCCGCCAATTCCCGACCGTCCTGTTCGCCGCCATGGTCGGCTTCGGCTCCGACAAGCCCTTCTTCGACGTGGGCGAGGGCGAGCGCGTCACGATGAACGCCGCGCCGCCCAGGGTCAGCTTCACGGCGTAAGGGGTCCCATCGATGGCCGCCGTCGGGCTGCAGACCCACATCTGGGCGAACAACACCCGTTCGGTCCTGCTGCTGGCGGCCTTTCCCGTGCTCATGATCGGCATCCTCTACGGGGTGCAGCTGATCCTGATGGGGCTGGGCTACCTGCCGGGGACCGGTAAGGGGCTCGGCGAGGACATGGCGCTGGCCGCGTCGTGGCTGGGGGGCACCGTGCCACTGGCCTTCACCATCGCGGCTGTCTGGTTCGCCATCTCCTACTTCGGCAGCCAGGCCATGATCGACGTCATGACCGGCGCGAGGAAGGTTGAGAGACGGTCTGAGCCCGAGCTCTACAACCTGTTGGAAAATCTCGCTATATCGCGCGGCCTGCGTACGCCGGCGCTGCGGGTTATCGAAAGCGACAGCCTGAACGCCTTCGCCACCGGCCTGCATGAGGGTCAGTACAGCATCACCGTCACCCGCGGGCTGGTGAACACCCTGACCCGCGACGAGCTGGAGGCGGTGCTGGGCCACGAGCTCACCCACGTCATCAACAAGGACGTGCGCACGATGGTGATCGCCTCGATCTTCGCGGGCATCATCAGCGTGATCGCCGAACTGGTCTTCCGGGGCCTGCTGTATTCCCGCGGCGGCGGGCGGCGGGACAACAAGAACGCCATGCCGTTGATCCTGATCGGCATGGCCTTCGCGGTGATCGGCTTCGTGCTCGCCATCGTCATCCGGATGATGCTGTCCCGGAGCCGCGAATATGTGGCCGACGCCGGCGCAGTCGAGCTGACCAAGAACCCCGACGCCATGATCTCGGCCCTCCGCAAGGTCGAGGGCCGGTCGTCGCTGAAGGGGCCCGACGAGTTGCAGCAGTTGTTCCTCGACAACCAGCCGAACGGCGTCGGGCTGGAAGGCCTGTTCGCCAGCCATCCGCCGATCCAGAAGCGGATCGAGGCGCTGGTGAAGTTCGGGGGAGGGCGCGATCCCGGCCCATGGTCAGTTCCGACCGACCACAGAACCGAAATGTCGACGTCAGCCACAAACTAATTGCAGTTGTGCAATGACCTAACCTAGACACGATATTGCCTTGATCTTCGAGATAACCCATTCGGTGCATGGAGGGTTTTCTCGTGAGAACGGCGGCTGTCGTCTGTAGTCTCGTCTGGCTTCTCAGCGCAGCAGCCACCGAGGCATCGAGCCAAGGTTGGCGAATCCTAGCTGAGGCGGATGTTGCGGCCGTTTGCGAGAATGTGGAGAGCATCCACCCCGGCATGCGCGATCCCGCCACCCCGCGCTTCGCTGCCGGGGTCCAGGCGGCTTGTGACACTGCGCGGGTGAGCGCGGCAGACGCGACCAGCTATTTTGACTGGCGAGATACGATCTCAGCTCTCTTCACCTCATTTCGCGATGGCCATCTCGGCGTCAGCCTCACACTTACGGGGACTGTGGGGCGCTGGCCCGGTTTCTTGGTTGATGGCCGGCGCGACGGATACGCTGTCCGTTACCCAGCCGGTATGCCCGTGGCAGGCAACGCTCCTCCGGAGGGCTCCATTCTCATTAGCTGTGACGGTGTGGAGGCGGAAAGTCTGATGAGGGCGCGTTTGGACGGGCGCACAGCTGATCTGTCCAAGGCTCCCGAACGGCTGAGACAGGCTTACCGGCTGCTCTTGGATACGCGAGGCGGGTCGGGCGCACCACCTATCAGTCAGTGCACATTTCGATCCGCGGCGACCGATCAGGATGTGGAGCTCGATTGGACCAATATCTCACTCGCTCGGATAAATCCCGCCTTGATCCCGTTCGTCCGGCGGATTGAGCGCGGCATCCGAATGGAGTGGACGCCTGAAGGGGTTGCTTGGATCACTTTGGGCAATGTTCAACAGGAAGACCTCCTGCAGCAGCTGGAAGCTGAGATGACGGCGCAGCAGACGAGGCTTAGGACCGCGCCGTATGTGGTCTTCGACCTGCGCGGTAGCGCTGGTGGAAACTCAATGTGGGGCAGTCGACTAGCTTCGGTCTTGTGGGGAGGCGAAGCCGTTGAGGCTCGCCGGCTGGCGCTGCAGTCAAATGATCCGCAGAACTACGGCAAGTATTGGCGCGCCTCGCCCGCAGCCGCCCGAGGCATTCGCGCTAATGGAGACCGCTTCGCAACAATGGGACCGGACATGAGCCCGGTCGCAGCGTTCTGGCGGGAGTTGGCTGGAAAGATCGAGGCGAAGCCCGATGGCGATACGACGTTGCTTGTGGACGAGTGTTGCCAGCCGGAGCCAGCTCCCTCAGCTGTCCCCGCACCAGCCTCGACTGGGAAAGTATTTGTACTGACCGACGCCGGAACATTCAGTTCCAGCGTTGTTGTGATGAACACCCTCAAGCGGATGGGCGCGATCCAGGTAGGCGAGCCCTCTGGGCAGAACGAGGTGTATGGAGAGTCCATCGCGCCTCCCCCGCTGCCATCGGGTCTCGGCACTTATCGGGTTCCGGTGTCAATCATCCGTCAGCCGCGTCAGGACTTGGGCGGCCTGCCGCCAGACGAATGGTGGTCCGGAGCGATGGACGACGATTCAGGTATTCGCTCATGGATCGGGGAACTTGCTTCCCGTCCAGTGGGGGGCTGACGCAGCAGCCGCCAGCCCAGTCTGGTCAACTGCTCCATCGGCTGGAACTCGGCCTTGTAGTCCATCTTGCGAGAGCCGCGGACCCAATAGCCCAGATAGACGAACGGCAGCTTGACCGCCGCGGCCTGACGCACGTGATCCAGGATGGCGAACCGGCCGAGGCTGCGCGCCTCGAGCGACGGCTCGAAGAAGCTGTAAACCATCGACAGGCCGTCGCCGAGCAGGTCGGTCAGGCACACGCCGACGAGGTCTCCCGGGCCGCCGTCGCTCGACGGCAGCCGGTATTCGATCAGATGAGTGCGGACGGCGGTGTCCTCGACCATGGCGACATAGTCGAGCCAGCTCATGGCGCTCATGCCGCCCCCCGGATGACGGTGGTTGAGGTAGCGGCGCAGCAGGTCGAACTGCTCGGTCGTGGCCTCGGCCTCGACCAGATCGCGCGACAGATCGGCGTTGCGCTTCAGCACCCGGCGCTGCGAGCGGGAGAAGACGAACTCCGGAACAGGCAACCGCACCGAGACGCAGGCGTCGCATGCCTCGCAGGCGGGGCGGTAGGCGATGTTCTGGCTGCGCCGGAAGCCGGCCTGGGTCAGCTCGTCATTGACGTGCGCGCCCTCGCTGAACGGCAGGTTGGCGAACACCTTGCGCTCGGTCTGGCCGGGCAGATAGGGGCACGGGGCGACCGAGGTCATGTAGAAGCGAAGCTGGCGCTGTGGAACGAAGGTCACGACGCTACGTCCGCATCCAATTTCGCCGACAGTTGGGCAGGGTCACGCTCATCGAACGATTTGCGCCCGCGTCGGCTCCGCGGGCAAGCCCCGGCGCCCCACACCGGGTGCGGGGCAGGGGGCTCACAGGCTGGTGTCCGTGGGCAGGACCGGCGCCTCGCGCAGCAGCACGATCGCGATCCGGCGGTTACCGGCAAGGGTGGGATCGTCGGGATAAAGCGGGTCGGAGCCCGCCTTGCCCGAGACCTGGTACACCCGGTCCGCATCGACGCCGGCCGCCTGCAGCACCAGCCGCGACGCGTTGGCGCGGTTCGAAGACAGCGTCCAGTCGTTCGGCCCCGTGGCGCGGTTGGAGCCCGGCGCCGCGGAGGTATGGCCGGTCACGGATATCCGGTTCGGCAGCTGGGTGATCACGCGCGCCACGGTTCGGAGCAGCAGCTGGGCGCGGGGGTTGGGCCGGGTCGAGTTCTGATCGAACATCGAGCGACCTTCCTGATCGACCAGCTGGATGCGGAGACCCTCCGGCGTCTGGTCGATGATCAGCTGTTTCGACAGCTCGGCCAGTTCCGGCATCGACTGCATCGCCTGGCGCAGCGATTCGGCGGCCGAAGAGAACTCGGCGGCCTCGCGCCGGGCGATCTCTTCCCGCAGGGCTTCCTCGCTGGCGGCGGCGAGGTTCTGGCTCTGGCCCGCTTCGGCCGGGGCGTCCGGCGGCGCCTCCGGCGCGAGTTCGCTGATGACCGACTGGGACCCGGACGCCTTGGCGCCGTCGTCGCCCAGCGCGGTTCCGCCGAGGATGCCGCCGGAGCCCGATGTCGTCTGCGACACGCTCGCCGGGGCGAAATACTCCGCTATGCCGCGCTTCTGCTCCGGATCGGTCGTGTTGATCAGCCACATCAGCAGGAAGAAGGCCATCATCGCCGTCACGAAGTCGGCGTAGGCCACCTTCCACGCGCCGCCATGGTGGCCGTGACCGGCGACCTTCTTGACCTTCTTGATGAGGATCGGGCGATCGCTCATGGACATGGGGCGGCCTCGGAAATCGAACTGACCTCGACCATCGCCGCTCAAGGTTAAGGCGGCGTTTCCCATACGGCCGCCCTTGCCGGGCGACGGGGGCTCGCCTAGTCGTCAGACTGTGAGCGCCCCGACCGATCCAGCCTTTGACATCACAGCCTATCGCCGCGCGCTGGGCGGCTTCGCCACCGGCGTCTGCGTGGTGACGGCGCACACGGAGGAGGGGCCTTACGGCATCACCGTCAACTCCTTCACCTCGGTCTCGCTGAACCCGCCGTTGGTGCTCTGGTGTCTGGACCGGGCTTCGGACCGCCATAACGCCTTCGCGGCGGCGGAGCGCTTCGCCGTCCATATGCTTCCGGTCGAGGACCGCGAGATGTCCGACCGCTTCGCCTGGGGCGTCTGCCGGCTGTCGGCCGACGAGTTCGACAGCTCCAGCCCGGAGCCGCCGCGGTTGAAGAACGCTCTGACCCGGCTCGATTGCGACGCGACGGACCGGATCGTCATGGGCGATCACCTGACGATCGTCGGCGCGGTGCGCGGTTTCGAGACCCGCCCCGGAGCCGCGCTGACCTATTATCGCGGCCGCTACGGCGTGGCGCTGGAGCCGCAGGCATGAAGATCGGTTTCGCCGGGCTCGGCGTCATGGGCGGACCGATGGCCCGTCACCTCGTTCAGGCGGGGCATGAGGTCACCGGCTTCAACCGCACGCCGGCCAAGGCCCGCCTGTGGTCGGAAGCGACCGGAGGCCGGTTCGCGGCGACCGTGGTCGACGCCGCCGAGGGGGCCGAGCTGTTCATCCTGTGCGTCGGCAACGACGACGATGTCCAGAGGGTCGTCACCGAGGCGCTGCCGCATCTGGCGCCGGGCGCGATCGTGGTGGATCACACGACCACCTCGGCCCGCCTGGCGCGCGAGATGGCGGCGCTGGCCGAAGGGCAGGGGCGCCATTTCATCGACGCGCCGGTCTCCGGCGGGCAGGCGGGAGCGGAGAACGGCCAGTTGAGCGTCATGGCGGGCGGCGACGCGGCCGCTCTGGCGGCGGTCGAACCGGCGCTGATGGCCTATTCCAAGGCCGTGAAGCACATGGGGCCAGCGGGCTCGGGCCAGTTAACCAAGATGGTCAACCAGATCGCCATCGCGGGCGTCGTTCAGGGGCTGGCCGAGGCGGTGCATTTCGCGCGCGCCGCCGGGCTGGACACCGACGCCGTCTATGACGCGGTCTCCAAGGGCGCGGCCCAGTCCTGGCAGATGGACAACCGCTGGAAGACCATGGCCGAGGGCCGCTTCGACTTCGGCTTCGCCGTCGACTGGATGCGCAAGGATTTGGGCCTCGTGCTCGACGAGGCGCAATCGAACGGAGCCCGGCTGGCTCTGACGGCGCTGGTGGATCAATTCTATTCCGAAGTGCAATCCATGGGGGGATCGCGATGGGACACGTCGAGTCTGGCGGCGCGCCTGAATCCACCGCCGCAGAGCGGGTCTGGACGCTCTGGCGGAGCCTGAAGGCCTATTTCCCGACCTGGAGCCTCTTGCCGTCCAGCTTCGTGACACCCGGCGCGTGGGGTTATCTGGGCAACGACTTCATCAGCGGCTTCCGCCGCAACAGGTCGACGCAACAGGCTTTCGCGCTTCTGGAAGCCGTACCTGAGGCGGAGTTCGACGCCTTGTCGGCCTTGGCCAATCTCAACGCCCGTCGGCAGGAGCAGATGCTGCGGGCCGTCGTGGTCGCATACCTGACCGTGCCGCTGTCCGCCGTGGCGGTGATCGCGGAGGTCGCGGGCGGATCCCTGATGTCGTTTGTCCGCGATCGTCCGGATGTGGCCGTCCAGATTGGCGTCACGCTCGCCGCCGGGCCGATTGGGTACTTCATGAGCCATTGGCGCTCGCGACAGATCGTGGCCGTGCTGGACCTGATCCGGATCGAACGGGGGCAGTCGCCCTATACTGCGCTGGAACTGCGGGACGAATAGCCGGCCGGCCGTCTGCAAGATCTAATTTCCCATAATATATCTTATGCGCAAACATGATCGGGCTTTCAGGGCGGAGATCGCCCCGCTCCCGGCCCATCGAGCAAGGCGATGGCTTCCCGGACATAGCTGGCGTGCGCGACCAGCCCGATTCCCAATGGCTCGTCACCCGTCCGCACCTCCGACGTGAGGACGCCGACGATGAACGGATGATCGGGCTGCACCGTGCCCGGCAGCTTGCGCGCTGCGGGCGTCCAGAACACCGGGCCGCCCGAGTTTCCGGGAAAGACCGGAAAATCAAGCAGGAACACAGGAAAGCTCTCGATCGGCGTCAGCGGCCATGAGGCCACACGCCCGACCCGAAGGATCGGAAAACCCGCCGTGTTGGAGGCGTAGCCGCGTGGGAATCCCAAGGTCAGGAGCTCGTCGCCCGGCCCCACCTGCCACTCGTCCAGCGAAGTGCGGTCCGCCAGCCAGGCCAAGGGGATGGCGGCCCGCGCGAATGCCGGCGGGGCGGAAATCTCCATCACCGCGATGTCCCGGTCGGGATGCCTGGTCCAGACCGCCTCACCCGCCGCATCCCGAATCCGCAACGGCTCGGGGGCGAAGCGCCAGCCGCCGGCGGGCTGTTCGACGCGCCAGCCGATCCGCGCCTCGGGCCGGGTCATGCCTCCGAGCACATGGTGGGCCGTCACGAGCACCGTCCGCGGCGTCCCGTCCGGCCGCGGCGCCTCGATCAGAAAGCCGGTGCCGACGCGGCGCGTCCCGTCGCCATTCGTCTGATCGACCTGAACGGTGGCGTTGATCAAGCCGACGGTCAGGTCCCATGCCGGACGGGCCAGCCCGGCCGCGGCCGGCGGGTCCTGAAGGGGCGCGGGCGGGTTTTGAAGATCCAGCATCATCCCTATTCCGGCGCCCGCATTTGTTCATTTGACGGCGGCGGGACAGAACGCACAAGGTCGCCGTTCATCATCGGGGACCCCACATGAACCGCCGCGACCTGCTCGCCACGTCCGCCGCCGCCCTCGTCACCGGCGCGCTCGCCCTGCCCGTACAAGCCAGACCAACCGGAGCCTCAATGCCACAAGGTGCGCCCGTTCCCCCCGTCGCCAAGAAGATCCCGGTCACCATCGAGCAGCTGGGGCGGGTCCGCACCGACGACTATCAGTGGATGAAGGACGACAACTGGCAGGCGGTTCTGCGTGATCCGACCGTCCTGCGCGCCGACGTGCGGGAGCATCTGCTGGCCGAGAACGCCTACCGCGAGGCGATGATGGCCTCGACCCTGCCGCTGCAGGCGCAGATGTTCGAGGAGATGAAGGGCCGGATCAAGGAAGCCGATTCTTCCGTCCCCTCCCCCGACGGAGCCTGGGAATACTTCGTCGAGTACCGCACCGGCGATCAGCACCCGCGGTACATGCGGGTCGAGCGCCAGGGAGCCTGGATTGCGGACGGCCAGCCGGTGACCAAAAACTTCGTCGTCGCGCCGACCCCTCAGCTGCTGCTCGACGCCAACGCACTGGCCGAAGGCAAGGCCTATTCCCAGGTGTCGGCGGCCGACCACAGCCCGGACCACGCCCTGTTCGCCTACGCCGAGGACGCGCAAGGCTCGGAGGTCCACCAGATCTTCGTCAAGGATCTCGCCACCGGCGCGGTGTTGCCGGACCCGATCGGCTCCGCCACCGGCGACTTCACCTTCTCGCCCGACAGCCAGTGGATCTTCTGGACCAACCGCGACGACAACGGGCGGCCCGACAAGATCTTCCGCCGCCCGGCCCGCGGCGGCGAGGCCACGCTGGTCTATGACGAGGCCGACGACGGCATGTTCCTTGGCGTCGGGCGCACGGCCGACGACGCCTTCATCCTCATCTCCATCGCCAATCAGGAGACGTCCGAGGCCCGGATCATCCCGGCCGCCACGCCGACGGCCGAACCGGTCGTTCTGGACCCGCGCGAGGTCGGGCGCCGCTACGATGCAGACCATTGGGGCGACCGCTGGGTGATCCGCACCAACGCCGACGGCGCCGTCGACTTCAAGATCGTCCAGGCTCCCACCGCTACCCCCGGCAAGGCTGGGTGGGCGGACCTGGTGCCGCACGCCCCGGGCCGCTTCATCGAGTCGTTGGCGCTGGTGAAAGACTTCATCGGCCGTCAGGAGCGGGCCGACGCCAACACCCGCATCGTCGTTCGCGACCGCGCCGGGGCCGAGCACGAGATCGCCGTGGACGAACCCGCCTACTCCCTGTCGCTCAGCGGGGCGTCGGAGTTCGACACCACGGTCATGCGCTACGGCTACAATTCTCCGTCCACGCCGACCTCGACCTATGATTACGACCTGAGGACCCGTGAGCGGACCCTGCGCAAGGTCCAGGAAGTGCCGTCCGGCCATAACCCCGCCGACTACGTGGTCGAACGTTTGAACGCCCCCGCCCCCGACGGAGAGCTGGTGCCGGTCACCGTTCTCCGACGGAAGTCGACGCCGGTCGACGGCTCCGCGCCGCTGCTGCTCTACGGCTATGGCTCCTACGGCATCCCCATGGCGGCCAGCTTCTCCACCAACCGCCTGTCGCTGGTCGACCGCGGCTGGATCTACGCCATCGCCCACATCCGCGGCGGCTCGGACAAGGGCTGGAACTGGTTCCTGAACGCCCGCCGCTTCACCAAGAAGAACACCTTCACCGACTTCATCGCCGCGGCGGAGCACCTGATCTCGAGCGGTCACGGCAAGGCCGGGAACATCGTGGCCCAGGGCGGCTCGGCGGGCGGCCTGCTGATGGGGGCCGTGACCAACATGCGGCCGGAGCTGTGGGCGGGGATCATCGGCCAGGTGCCGTTCGTCGATGTCATCAACACCATGAGCGACACCTCCCTGCCGCTGACGCCGCCGGAGTGGCCGGAGTGGGGCAATCCGATCGAGGACGCCGCAGCCTACGACTACATGATGAGCTACAGCCCCTACGATCAGGTGGCGCCGCGGGCCTATCCGGCGGTGCTGGCGACCGGCGGCCTGTCCGATCCGCGCGTCACCTACTGGGAGCCGCAGAAGTGGGTGGCCAAGCTGCGGCCCGCGACGACCTCGGGCAATCCGGTGCTGCTGAAGATCAACATGGAAGCGGGCCACGGGGGCTCGTCCGGGCGGTTCGACTATCTGAAGGAAGTCGCCCACGACTACGCCTTCGCGGTCTGGGCCATCGACAAGGGCTGGGAGCGGGTCTGAGCCTCGCGGCGGGATCCGCTTCGATGACCCTGACGCTGAGGGACGCCGTCGAGACGGACATCGCGGCGATCGCCGCTCTCTACGGGCGCGAAGTCATCGGCGGAACCGCGACGTTCGAGACCACGCCGCCTTCGCCGGAAGAGATGTCCCGGCGCCTGGCGGACGTGCGCCGCCACCAGCTGCCATGGCTGGTCGCGGAGGCGGAAGGACAGTTCTCCGGCTACGCCTATCTGTCGCCGTTCCGGCCTCGGCCTGCCTATCGCTATGGCGTCGAGGGCTCGATCTACGTCGAGGCGAACGCCCGCGGCCGCGGGATCGGACGGGCCCTGCTCGCGGCGCTGGTGGAACGCGCCCGGGCTCGTGGCCTCAGGCACATGATCGGCGCCATCAGCCAGAGCGACAGCAGCGCGGCCTCGATCGCCCTGCACCGGGCGCAAGGTTTCCGCGAGGCCGGCGTCTATCGTCAGGTCGGCTGGAAGTTCGAGCGCTGGCTGGACGTCACGCTGATGCAGCTCGACCTCGATCCCGAGGGCGGGCCCCCGACGGGGGCAGGTCTCGACCTGTGCGGCGGGCTGGCGTGAGCGGGCGCGCAGGCCTAGATGGTCCGCATGCGCGCGCTGCTGTCATTCCTGATGCTGCTGGGAGCCGTCTCGGCCCTGCTGCTCGGCGCGACGGCGGGTACAGCCGCGGCCGACGCCGCGCCGTGCCATGAGGCGGCGGCCGCCGGCCACCCGGAGGCTCCTGCCTCCGAAACGCCGGACGACGCCCAGATGGCGATGACCTGCTGCATAGCGTGTGTGGGCGCGCCGCTACTGTCACCTCCGTCTCGCCCGCGCGTCGCGGAACCGACGGCGCCGTCGGCGCTCTTCACGCCGAGATTTCCTCCGGGTCTCTCTCCCGCGCCTGAGCCGGGCCCGCCCCGCTGACGACTGCGTCTCCAGTCGTCGCGCATAGCGCCCCTTATCCTTCAGCTCAGGAGCCTCCCATGGCTGCCCGTATCCTCGCGCCGTTCGCCGGCGCGTCCCTGCTCGCGCTGGCTCTGCCCGCCCAGGCGCAGCATCAGCACCATCCGCAACCCGCCTCCCCCGCCCCGACAAGCCCGGCGGCCCCGCCCGCCGCCGATCCCCTCGCCCACCATCGTGCACCCGGCGCCGCGCAGCCGATGTCTGGGCCCGCGCCAGGGCAGCACGACATGTCGACCATGACCCACCGCGGGCACACGATGACCAGCCCGCTGGGGCCTTGGCCCATGGGCCGGGACGCGTCCGGCACCAGCTGGCAGCCCGATCAGGCCCGTCACGGCGGCGTCCACGCCACGCATGGAGACTGGACCCTGATGGGCCACGCCCTGCTGAACCTCGTATACGACTGGCAGGACGGCCCGCGCGGCGACGAGAAGACCTTCGTCAGCGGCATGATCATGGGCGCGGCGCGGCGCGACTTCACCGACGGATCGACCCTCAACCTCAGGGCCATGCTCAGTCCCGAACCCATGATGGGCAAGGACGGCTTCCCCCTGCTGCTCGCCGCCGGCGAGACGGCGGACGGGGTCAATCCGCTGATCGACCGCCAGCACCCGCACGAGCTGGTGATGGAGCTGTCGGCGTCCTATGCGCGGCGGCTGTCCGACCGCGACAGCGTCTTCGCCTATGTCGGCCTGCCCGGAGAGCCGGCCTTCGGCCCGCCCGCCTTCATGCATCGCATGAGCGCCATGGACAGTCCGGAGGCGCCGATCACCCACCACTGGCTCGATTCGACGCACATCGTGTTCGGGGTTGCGACCCTCGGCTGGGTCCACGACCGGCTGAAGCTGGAGGCCTCGTCGTTCCGCGGCCGCGAGCCTGACCAGGACCGCTATGACATCGAGCAGCCGGAGTTCGACAGCTGGTCCGTCCGCGGCTCCTGGAACCCCTCGCCCGAATGGGCGCTGCAGGTCTCGTATGCGGACGTCACCGCGCCGGAGCAGCTTGAGCCGGACGAGGACGAGACGCGCTGGTCGGCCAGCGCCCTTCACAGCCGCCGGATCGGCGCGGACGGTCTGTGGTCCTCCACCCTCGCCTGGGGACGCAAGACCAACGACCACGACGAGTCGAAGGACGCCTGGCTGGCCGAGACGGCCTTCAGCCCCGATGACCGATGGACGGTGTTCGCCCGGGCCGAACGGATCGAGACGGACGAGTTGCTGGCGGGACCCGGCGGCGGGCACGGGCCATTGTTCACCGTCTCCAAGGCGTCCGTTGGAGCAGTCCGCGACTGGCGGGTGGCGGAGAACGTGCGGTTCGGCCTCGGCGGCCTCTACAGCGTCAACGACCTTCCGGTCGGTCTTGAGCCCTCGTACGGTGGCGATCCGGACGGCGCCATGCTGTTCGCCCGCCTGAAGATCGACTGACGCAAACGCGCCGCGCTGGTCTGGCGATCAGTGCGGCGCGATGTCGTCCGGCGGCGACGCGAGCCAGGGCGCCATGCTGAACCGCCGGGGAGCGTCTCCCAAAGTCCGGCTACGGATGAACTGGCGGGCGAAGGCGACGACGCCCCGGATCGTGCTCTCGTCGAACGGCTTGGACACCGCGCCGATCGCCCCGGAAAAGCCGTCGGGGATCTGCTCGATATTGGCGGTGAGGAACACGACCGTCGTGCCGTAGGCCTCGACCAACCGCTGGGCGATTCCGGGGCCGGTGGGGCCGTCCAGCAGGTTCAGGTCGACCAGGGCGAGGTCCGGCCGCTCACGGGCGGCGATGGCGAGGGCGCCGTCGCGGTCCATCGCGCTGCCCACGACCTCGCAGCCGAGCTCGCCCAGCACGAGTTCGAGCTCCATGGCCAGCAGGGCCTGGTCCTCGACGATCAGGACCCTGAGGTCCGCTGAACTGGACAAAAACAACCCCCGACGCGTCTGGCTGGCAAGAGTGTCAGCTAGCGGACACTCCAACGCACCCCGTCTGTATTGGTTCTGGGGCGCGCAGGGAAATCAGTATTCTCGTTCCGACGGCGGCCGTCAGCGATGCGGCTGACGTATAGCGGCGGCGAGCGCCGGGGGCGCTTGAGGTCGTCCTGCGATCGTCGGGAGGGCGGATGGCTGGGGAACTAGGACTCGAACCTAGAATGACGGTACCAAAAACCGGAGTGTTACCATTACACCATTCCCCAGCAGGTCCGGCGCTTCCGGGGCCGAAGCGCCGGAAGGCGGTCGAGATACGCGAACGCCGCGGGCGATGCAACACCCCGCATTTTGACTATTTTCGGCCCGCTCGTTTCCTCGCTTGCGGCCCTGAAACCCCGTCGCTATAAGCCGCGCCTCAAGTCGGAGTGTGGCTCAGTCTGGTAGAGCACTGCGTTCGGGACGCAGGGGTCGCAGGTTCGAATCCTGCCACTCCGACCATCTATCTCGGCGCTGCCAGAGCGCCTCCCCCACCCCACATTCTGTCAAGTCTAGTCCTTCGCCCTGGCCGCCGCCGCGTTCAGATGCGCGCTGACCTGTTCGATGCGACGCTCGCTCAAGGCTCGGCGCCGGGCGAGCAGATCGGGCGAGCCGGCGTCATAGTCGGCCATCAGGGTGCGGACGAAGTCGCCTGACTGCACCTCAGCCAAAACCGCATCCATGGCGGCCCGACTCTCCGGACCGATGACGCGCGGACCCGTCAGATAGGCGCCGTATTCAGCTGTGTTGGAGATGCGGCCGAAGGCGCCGGCGATGCCGCGCTCGAACATCAGGTCGGTCACCAGCTTGACCTCGTAGAAGCATTCGAACCAGGCCACCTCGGGCGGATAGCCGGCGTCGACCAGCTTCATGAAGGCCGCGTCGATCAGTTCGCCGACCCCGCCGCACAGCACCACCTGCTCGCCGAACAGGTCGCTTTCGCACTCGGCCGCGAAGGTGGTCTCGAGGATGCCGCGCCGACCGCAGCCCAGAGCCGCCGCATAGGACAGGCCCAGCGCGTGGGCCCCGCCGGTGGCGTCCTGATGCACGCCGAACAGGGCGAACACCCCCTGCCCTTCGACATAGAGGTCGCGGATCCGTGGCCCGATGCCCTTGGGCGAGGCGAGGATGACGTCGATGTCCGGCCCCGGCTCGACCAGGCCGAAGCGGACGGAGAGGCCGTGGGCGAAGATCAGGGCCGCCCCGGGCCGGATGTTCGGCTGCAGTTCGTCGCGCCACAGGTCCCGGTGGGCCTCGTCAGAGACCATGACGGCGACCACCTCGGCCGAAGCCGCGGCCTCGCCCGCCGACACGACTGCGAAGCCGTCCGCTTCCGCTTTCGCTCGCGTGGCCGAACCCGGCTTCAGGCCCACGATGATGTCCCCGACGCCGGAGTCGCGCAGGTTCAGCGCGTGGGTCCGGCCCTGGCTACCGTAGCCGATCACCGCCACCCGCTTGCCGCGGATGATCGACAGGTCGCAGTCTCGGTCGTGGAAGACGGGCAAGGGAGCGGCTAGGCTTTGGGTCATGACCGCACAGATAGCCCCATCCGACGTCGTCGGCTTCTGGAAAGAGGCAGGCCCCTCGAAGTGGTTCGCCAAGGACGACGCGTTCGACGCCCTGTTCCGCGAGCGGTTCGAGAACGCGCACTTCGCGGCCGCCCGGCGCGAGCTGGACGGCTGGGCCGACACGCCGGAGGGCGCGCTGGCGCTGCTGATCCTGCTGGACCAGTTCCCGCGCAACGTCTGGCGCGGCACGGCCCATGCCTTCGCCACCGATCCGCTGGCGCGGTCTTTCGCATTGCAGGCGCTCGACCGAAGGTTCGATCAAGCGGTCGATAACGACCTGCGCCGCTTCTTCTATCTGCCGCTGCAGCACGCGGAGGATCTGGCGCTGCAGGAGCGGCAGGTCGGACTGTTCCAGAACATGGAGCGGGACGCGACCGACCGCTGGGCAGAGCACCATCAGGCCGTCATCGCCCGCTTCGGCCGGTTCCCGCACCGCAACGCCGCGCTGGGGCGGGAGACGACGCCGGAGGAGCGGGCGTTCCTCGAAGAGGACGGTTTCCGGGGATAGCAGCGCGGGTCTGTGGACGGTGGCGCGCGGCGCCGATGATTCGCAGGGCGAATCGGGGCCAACTCCCACCATGAACGCCGCCGTCGCCCTCGCAGACCTGCACGCCCGCACCGGCGCCGTCGCCGCCGATCATCCGGAGTGGCAGTATCTGAACCTGCTGCGAGACATTCTCGACAACGGGGCGCGGCGGGACGACCGGACCGGCACCGGGACGCTGGGGGTGTTCGGGCGGCAGATGCGGTTCGACCTGTCCAAGGGCTTTCCGGTCCTGACGACCAAGAAGCTGCACCTGCGCTCGATCATCGTCGAGCTGCTGTGGTTCCTGCGCGGCGAGACCAACATCGGCTGGCTGAAGGACAACGGCGTCAGCATCTGGAACGAATGGGCCGACGCCGAGGGCGAGCTGGGGCCGGTCTACGGCAAGCAGTGGCGCTCATGGGCGGCGCCGGACGGGCGCGTGATCGACCAGATCGCCAGGCTGGTCGAGGGGCTGAAGACCAACCCCAACAGCCGCCGCCACATCGTCAGCGCCTGGAACCCGGCCGACGTCGACGACATGGCCCTGCCGCCCTGCCACTGCCTGTTCCAATTCTTCGTCGCCGACGGAAAGCTGAGCTGCCAGCTGTACCAGCGCTCGGCCGACCTATTCCTGGGCGTGCCGTTCAACATCGCGTCGTATGCGCTGCTGACCATGATGGTGGCGCAGGTGTGCGGGCTCGAGCCGGGCGAGTTCGTCCACACCTTCGGCGACGCCCACCTGTATCTGAACCACATCGAACAGGCGGAGCTGCAGCTGACGCGGGAGCCCCTGCCCGCTCCGGTGATGACGATCGCGCCGCGCGACGACCTGTTCGCCTACCGGCAGGAGGACTTCGTGCTGGAGGGGTACGAACCCTGGCCGCACATCAAGGCGCCGGTCGCGGTCTGAAGGTCATGCACCTGAAGACCCTGCAGGCCGATGTCCTGCGCATCTCCGACATCTACGCCGCCGAGCACGGCATCGACCGCGCCGGCGACTGGGCCTTGCTCAAGGTGCAGGAGGAGCTGGGCGAGTTGACGGCCGAACACCTGCGGATGAACGGGCGCGCCCGGGGCGCCGCGGACGCCGGCAAGCTGGGCGACGAGGCGGCGGACGTGCTGGGGATGCTGCTGATCTACTGCGACCGGGCCGGGATCGACATCGAGCGGGCGATGGAGCGCAAATGGCTGAAATGGCTCCGCGAATGACACGGTTTCTGGAGCGCCGGCGGGCGGCCCTGATTGCCTCCGCCGTGGCAGGGTTGATGTGCGTGGGCCTGTACTGGCAGTGGCTCAGCCATGAGGCCAAACAGGCGACTTTCCTCATCTACTACCTGAAGCTTGCCCCGCATTTCCCCGCAGGAGAGCTTGATCGGCTGGCGCCCTCGGCGGACTTTCTCGTCATGTATGCCCTGCTGAGCGGGTTCGCCTTGGCATTTGCGGTGATCCAGTGGCGGCTGGAGCCGCGCTGATGGTCGCCCAACTCGCCCTCGTCGTCGCCCGGGCGCGCAACGGCGTCATCGGCCGGGACGGCGACCTGCCATGGCGGCTGCGTTCCGACCTGCAGCGGTTCAAGGCGGTGACGCTGGGCAAGCCGGTGATCATGGGCCGCAAGACGTGGGAAAGCCTGCCGCTGAAGCCCCTGCCCGGTCGGCTGAACCTGGTGCTGTCGCGCGACGGGTCGTTCGCGGCGCAGGGCGCGGTGGTGTGCGCCAGCCTCGACGAGGCGGTCGAGATCGCGCGGGAGCAGGCCGAGGACGACGGCGTCGACGAGATCTGCGTCATCGGCGGCACGGCCCTGTTCGAACGCGCCCTGCCCCGCGCCCGGCGGCTGTATCTGACCGAGGTCGAGGCGGAACCCGACGGCGACGCGGTGTTTCCGGCATTCGACGAGGCGGCGTGGACCGAGGTCTCCGCCGAGCCTCATCCCGCGGGCGACCGGGACGACCATCCCTTCGTCTTCCGCATTCTTGAGCGGCGCTGAAGGAGCGAAACCATGCTGATCGTGACCACCAACGACATTCCCGGCCAGCGGGTCGTGAAGGTTCTCGGCGTCGTGCGGGGCATCACGGTGCGGTCGCGCAACGTCGTGTCAGACGCCATCGGCGGGGTGCAGTCGATCCTCGGCGGCCGGGTCGGCGCCTACGTCAAACTGGCCGAGGCCGCACGGGCCGAGGCCTATGACGAGTTGCTCGCGCATGCGGGCGCGCTGGGCGCCAACGCCATCCTGGCCATGCGTTACGACGCCAACGAGATCATGCCCGGCATCACCGAGGTGCTGGCCTATGGCACCGCCGTGGTGGTCGAACCCGCCGACTGAGGCGCCTCCGGCATTGCATCGGTGCCGCACAGACGATCCCAGAAGCGAAAATACAGGCCGTAGTTGGTCTTCATATGGGTGTGGTGGCGGCTGTGATGGGTGGCGGTGATCAGCTGCGCGCCCGGTCCGGAGCGCACCCAGCGGTCCGGCCACATCTCCCAGCCGCAGTGGTTCATCACCGCCGTGACGGTCATGAGCAGCAGCAGAACCGCCAGCACACCGAGGTTCACCGGGATGAGGAACACCAGCGCCGGCAGCAGCCAGGCCGTCAGCATCGCCTCGGCCGGATCGAAGGCGAAGCTGGCGAAGGGGCTGGGCTCGCGCGAGCGATGGTGGCCGGCGTGGGCCCAGGCAAAGAAGCGCCCCCCGTGCAGCAGTCGATGCGTCCAGTAGTAGTGGGCGTCCTGGATCAGCAGCAGGAGGACGAGGCTGACCGGCAGCCACCACAGCGGCAGAGCGGACGGGTCGAGGTAGACCTTGGTGCCGCCGGCCTTCCACGCCTCAAGGGCGACGGCGGCGGGAAAGGCGTAGAACGGCGTCGAGATCAGCGACTGACGGGTCTCCCGCAGCATCAGGGCGCGTGACGGGCGGTCGCGGTTCAGCTGTCGTCCGAGGCCGTTCCCCCGACCCCACTGCATCCACCAGACCGCGCCCGCGACGAGCAGGTAGCGGACGCCGATGATGGCGCTGAGCCAGAGGGTGGTGACCAGAAGAGAGAGCGGATCGAGGGCGGGCACGGGCGCGGCTAGGTCAGACCGAGCGCGTCGGCCACGGCGGCGGCGAAGCGCGAGAAGCGGGCGGCGGTGTCGCCGTCGGGGTCGGCGAGCACCGTCGGCAGGCCTGCGTCCCCGCCCTGACGAACCGCCGCGTCCAGCGGCACGGCGCCGAGGAAGGGGATGGCCAGGCGTTCAGCCTCCGCCTCGCCGCCGCCTTGGCCGAACACCGAGCCAGTCATGTTCTCGATCAGGCCCAGCGTGGGGACGCCCACCTTGTCGAACAGCCGATACGCGCGACGGGCGTCGGCCAGCGCGACTTCCTGCGGGGTGGTGACGATCACGGCGCCGTCCAGCGGCGTTTTCTGGATCAGGGTCAGCTGCACGTCGCCGGTGCCGGGCGGCAGGTCGACCACCAGCACGTCCAGCGGCGCATCCTCCGTACCCCATGCGGTCTGGATCAGCATCTGGGTGATCGCCTGCGACGCCATCGGCCCGCGCCAGATCATGGCGTCGTCGGCCTTGGTCAGCAGGCCGACCGACATGGCCTTCATCCCGTGGACGCGGTGCGGCTGGATGAGGCCGTCGCGGTATTCCGGCTGGCCCGACAGGCCCAGCATGGTCGGCAGCGACGGGCCATAGACGTCGGCGTCCAGCAGGCCGACCGACAGGCCGCGCGCCGCGAGCGCCGCCGCGAGGTTGACAGCCACGGTCGACTTGCCGACCCCGCCCTTGCCGCTGGCGATGGCGAGGACGCGGCGGACATGGGCCGGACGATCGGTGGGGACCGGCGCCTTGGGGCGGCCCTGATCGACCGCCTGCGGCGACAGGCTGGCGCGGCGCGGCGGCGCTGCGGGAGCGGTCTCGGCGCTGAGCACGACGAAGGCACGCGCGACGCCGGGCAGCGCCTTCAGCACGGCCTCGGCGGCGTCGCGGACCGGGGCGTAGAGGGCCGTATCGGCGGCGGCGACCTCGAGGGCGAAGCCGGCGCGGTCTTCGCCGACGACCAGCCCCTGCACCAGACCGGCGGTCGCCAGCCCGCGGCCGCTCTTCGGGTCTATGACCGCGTCCAGGGCGGCGAGCACGGTGGAACGGTCGGGCAAGGCGGGTCCTGAACGGGTTGCCGGGGCGGAGCCCACGTTCTATCGCCGAACGCCCCCTGCCCGCGAGCGCCAATTGTCCCACCCCCTGATCCAGCTGATCGCCGGGCCGACCGCCTCGGGCAAGTCGCGGCTGGCGCTGGAGAGGGCGCGGGAAACGGGCGCGGTGATCATCAACGCCGACAGCCAGCAACTCTACGCCGATCTGCGGGTGCTGAGCGCCCGACCGACGGATGCGGACGAGGCGGCGGCGGAGCATCACCTCTATGGCGTGGCGGACGCGGCCGACGCCTGGTCGGTCGGTCGCTGGACCCGGGCTGCAGGGCCGTTGCTGGCGGGGCTGACGGCGCAGGGTCGTCCGGCTGTCGTCGTGGGCGGGACGGGGCTGTATTTCACGTCCCTGACCAGAGGCTTGGCTGATATTCCAGATGTGCCGGATCAGGTTCGGGATGACGCTGGCGCCGCCTTTGACACCGTCGGCGAGGCCGAGTTCCGGCGCCGGCTGGCCGAGCGCGACCCGACCTCTGCGGCTCGGATCGAGGCGGGCGACCGGCAGCGGCTGACGCGGGCCTGGGCCGTCGCAGAGCACACCGGGCGCCCCCTGGCGGACTGGGCGTCCAACACCCGGCCCCTCCTCGCGGCGGGCTCCTGGACGGGCCTGGTCATAGAGCCGGAACGCGAGGTCCTTTACGCCCGCTGCGACGCGCGCGTGGTCCAGATGGTCGATCAAGGCGCGCTGGACGAGGTCCGGGCCCTCCTCGGCCGCGGGCTGGACCCTGCCCTGCCGGCGATGAAGGCGGTCGGCGTGCGGGAGTTCGCCGCCTGCCTGTCGGGCGAGACCACCCTTGAAACTGCGATTGAGCGGACCCGGCAGGCGACGCGCAACTACGCCAAGCGGCAGCTGACGTGGTTTCGGAACCAGACCCCGGACTGGAGCCGCCTGACGGCGCCCGAAGGAGACACAGTATGATCCGCTCGATAGCCATGGCGGCGGCGACGCTCGCCCTGATCCTCGCGCCGGCCGCGGCCGCGCAGGACCGCGTTCGAGCCCGCGAGCTGGGCCTGGCGCCCGGCGTCCTCGCGCCGGGGCCGCAGAACGCCATCACCGACGTGGCCGGCGTCCGCGTCGGGCAGGTCACCCTCATCGAAGGCGAAACGATCCGGACCGGCGTGACTGCGATCCTGCCGCACGGCGGCAACCTGTTTCAGGACAAGGTCCCCGCCGGCCTGTCGGTGGCGAACGGCTTCGGCAAGCTGGCCGGCGTCAGTCAGGTCCGGGAGCTCGGCGAGATCGAGACGCCGATCGTTCTGACGAACACCCTGTCCGTTCCGGCGGGCATGGCCGGGGTGATCGACTGGACGCTGGACCAGCCCGGCAACGCGGAGGTGCGGTCGGTGAACGCCGTGGTCGGCGAGACCAACGACGGCGGGCTGAACGACATCCGGGCCCGGCGCGTCACCCCGGGCGACGTCAGGCGGGCCATCGAGACCGCGGCCGAGGGCCCCGTGGCAGAAGGGTCCGTCGGGGCCGGGGCCGGGACGATCGCCTTCGGCTGGAAGGGGGGCGTGGGTACGAGCTCGCGCCGGCTGCCCCGGTCCCTCGGCGGCTGGACCGTCGGGGTGCTGGTCCAGTCGAACTTCGGCGGGGCGCTGGTCATGGACGGCCAGGCCGTTGGCGAGCGGCTGGAGCAGTATTATCTGCGCGACGCCGTGGAAGGACCGGCGGCGGACGGGTCGATCATGATCGTGATCGCCACCGATGCGCCCCTGTCCGACCGCAACCTCGAGCGGCTGGCTGCGAGAGCTTTCGCAGGGCTGGCGCGGACCGGCGCGGCCTTCTCGAACGGATCGGGCGACTACGCTATCGCCTTCTCGACGGCGGAAGGGGTGCGCCGTACGCCGCAACGGCGCGGCGGCCAGACGACGCTCGAGGAGCTTCCAAACGACCGCATCTCGCCCCTGTTCGTGGCGGTGGCCGAAGCGACGGAAGAGGCCATTCTGAACTCGCTGCTGATGGCCACGACCGTCAGATCGACCCTGAATGGCCGACCGGTCGAGGTTGAGGCCATCGACCTGGCTCAGGTCCGCGCGATCCTCGCCCGCCGCTGAGCGGACGGGTCGCAGCGCACCCTTGGCGCTGAAGCCCGAAGCGCCTATATTGGTCCTGTTCGGGTTCGCCCGGACTATGGCGATAAACGCGCTTGTAATAAGCGGACCGGACCCGGGTGCGATTCCCGGCGGCTCCACCATTTCCTCCCGTGTATCGGCGGGCGGTGCGGGGCCGACTAGCATCGACGGACGTGTAAAGAAGACTGCTTTCGCTCGTCCTGGCCCACCGTATCGGGCCATTTTCTAACTGCGAACGATAACTTCGCTGGAGAAGTCGCTCTCGCCGCGTAAGCGGTTCGGGTGATTTCGAACACTGAAGTCCTGGGGGATCAGTTCCTCAGGCGGGGCCCGGAGGGCGCCTGCCAACAGAAGCCCTCCACCTTCCCTCGCATTATCCGACTGCGCATCTTTCGCCGGAGCCCGCGCACGGCTATCAGTTCGCGCGAACAGCCGAGGCGATCCATGGCCGACGAAACGCCGCCAGTCGACGAGATGCACTACGAGCAGCTGGCGCAGGACGCCCTGCGCGGCGTCATCCGCGCGGCGCTGGAACGCGCCGCCATGCCCGAGGGGATCCCCGGCGCCCACCACTTCTACGTGACCTTCAAGACCCGCGCGCCGGGCGTCAGCGTCCCGCCCGACATCATGGCCAAATATCCGGACGAGATGACCGTCGTCCTGCAGCACCAGTACTGGGACCTGAAGGTCGAGCCGAACCGCTTCTCGGTGATGCTGAAGTTCGGCGGCATGCCCAAGGTCCTGGCCATGCCGTACACGGCGGTGACCCGTTTCTATGACCCCTCGGTGCAGTTCCTGCTGCAGTTCGAGGCCCCCGCGACGGTCGAGGAGATCGCCGCCGAGGTCGCGGAGGCGGCTCCCGCCTCTCTCGCGCCGTCGGACACCGGAGGCGACGACGGACCCAAGGTCGTGTCGCTGGACCAGTTCCGGAAGAAGTAGACCCCTTCTCCTCCCGCCGATGTCCGCTAAGCTCCCGTCCATCCGGGGTGGAGAGCGGATATGGGACGGGGATGGATCATCGCGCTGGGCCTCTGGCTGGCGCTTGCGGCCCATGCAGCGGCGCAGACGCGGCCGACGGGGAGCCGCTTCAACAACTGGACGTCGCTGATCGTCTCAGCTGACTGGCGCGACGGCCGCGGCGCCCCGATCGACGCCTTCGACAACGCCCGCAAGGATCTCGCGGTCGCGTTCGCGGCGGCCGGCTTCCCTCGCGACACCATGTTGGACTACAGCCTGCGTCCGGACTCCGGGCGGACGACCAGCGCCTCGGCGCTCGTCGACGGCCTCTACGAAAGAGCGGCGCGCGGCACGGCGGGCTGTTTGCTGTACTTCACCTCGCACGGCTCCCCGACGTCGATGGTGTTCGGCGACGCGGCTCCGATGACGCCGGACATGATGGCGAACATCGTGCGCCGGGCCTGTGGCGCCCGGCCGACCGTGGTGATCGTGTCCGCCTGCTTCTCCGGCATCTTCGTCGAGGGGCTGAAGGCGCCGAACCGCATGGTGCTGACGGCCGCCAGCCGCACCCGTTCCTCGTTCGGCTGCGGCGCGGGCGAGCGCTACCCCTGGTTCGACGGGTGCGTGCTTGAGACCCTGCCGAACGCGGCGGACTTCCTCGCGCTGGCCGCGGGGGCGCGGGCCTGCGTGGCGCGCAAGGAACAGGAGTTCGGCGTCGAAGCCCCGTCCGAGCCTCAGCTGTTCGTGGGCTCGGAGATGCAGCTTCGTCTGCCGACGCTCCGCTTCTCCCGCCCCGTCTCTTGACGTGTAGACGGGCCTGGACCACAAGAACAGATAGCGAACACGGCTGGATCGGGAGACGAGGCATGTTGTCTGGAGGATGTCACTGCGGGGCTGTTCGATATCGGATGCCGCGGGAGGTCGCGCATCACGCCCTCTGCCACTGCACCGATTGCCGAAAGAGCAGCGGGGCGCCGGCCGTTGCCTGGGCGCTGGCGCCGGTGGACCAGGTTAAGATCACGGGGGAGCCTAGCCGGTACGCCTCGTCGGAGCACGCGGTCCGGCATTTCTGCGGCCGCTGCGGGACGGGTCTGTTCTACACCAGCGAGGCCGTCTTCCGGGGGATGATCGACGTGCAGAGCGCCACCCTCGACGATCCCGACGCCCTGCCCCTTCAGGTCCAGATCCAGACCGCCGAACGCATCGGGTGGATGGCGTCGGCCCACAGCCTACCGGCCTTCGAACGCTATCCGGGGCCGCCAGACGCCTGACGCGAAAACACCCGGACGGTGATGCGCTCGCGCTCGCCCTCGCGGCGCTCGACCAGCAGGCGCGCCACCTGGGCGTCGTCATGGAACAGATAGCCCTTGATGGCGTCCAGCAGCGCCTTGGCCAGGTTGTCGAGATCGAGCCACGGCGGATCGCCGATGTGCTCCATCAGAATTTCAACGACATAGTCGCCATAGCTGGGACGCGAGCTCCACTCCTTGCGCATGAACTCGTAGATCAACGGCTTGTAGTATTTGGCCTGGGTGGTCAGGCCGTCGATCGTGATCTCGACCACGTCGCCGCGCTCGCGCGCGCGGACCTTGCCGGCGCCGATCCAGCCGGCGGTCACGGGCGACGCCATTCAGCCGGAGTGGCGGTTCCGATCGCTGCCGGCATGAACGGTCCTCCGCCTTGTCCCCTCGCCGCTCCGTGCTACACCGCCGCGCATCCTCCCGTCACGCCCGATGAGCCCGCCGTCATGAGCCAGTCCCGCACCGAAACCGACACCTTCGGCCCCATCGAGGTGGCTTCGGACCGCTATTGGGGCGCGCAGGCGCAGCGGTCGCTGGGCAACTTCAAGATCGGCTGGGAGAAGCAGCCGCTGCCGATCGTGCGGGCGCTCGGCATCGTCAAGCGCGCGGCGGCCGAGACCAACATGGCGCTGGGCAAGCTGGACGCGAAGATCGGCGACACCATCGTCAGCGCCGCCAATGAGGTCATCGAAGGCAAGCTGAACGACCACTTCCCGCTGGTGGTCTGGCAGACGGGATCCGGCACCCAGTCGAACATGAACACCAACGAGGTGATCTCGAACCGGGCGATCGAGATGCTGGGCGGCCAAATGGGGTCGAAGTCGCCGGTCCACCCCAACGACCACGTCAACATGAGCCAGTCGTCGAACGACACCTATCCGACGGCCATGCACGTCGCCTGCGCCGAGCAGGTGGTCAATGAGCTGCTGCCGGCGCTGAAGCATCTGCACGGCGCGCTGAAAGCCAAGTCCGAGGCTTGGGCGCATATCATCAAGATCGGCCGAACCCACACCCAGGACGCCACCCCCCTGACGCTGGGACAGGAGTTCGGCGGCTACGCCCAGCAGGTCGCCAACGGCATCGAACGGATCGAGCAGACCCTGCCCAAGCTGATGGAGCTGGCCCAGGGCGGCACCGCCGTGGGCACCGGGCTGAACGCCCCCATCGGCTTCGCGGAACAGGTGGCGGAGCGGATCGCGGCCATCACCGGCCTGCCCTTCACCACCGCGCCCAACAAGTTCGAGGCCCTGGCCGCGCATGACGCGATGGTGTTCAGCCACGGCGCCGTCAACACGGTGGCGGCGAGCCTGTTCAAGATCGCCAACGACATCCGCTTCCTCGGCTCGGGCCCGCGCTCGGGGCTGGGCGAACTGGCCCTGCCGGAGAACGAGCCGGGCAGCTCGATCATGCCGGGCAAGGTCAATCCGACCCAGTCGGAGGCGCTGACGCAGGTGTGCGTGCAGGTGTTCGGCAACCACGCTGCGGTGACCTTCGCCGGCTCGCAGGGTCATTTCGAGCTCAACGTCTTCAACCCGGTGATGGCCTACAACTTCCTGCAGTCGGTGCGGCTGATGGCCGACGCGGCGATCAGCTTCACCGACAACTGCGTCGTCGGCATCGAGCCGCGCGAGGACAACATCAAGCGCGGCCTCGACAACTCGCTGATGCTGGTGACGGCCCTGAACGGCAAGCTGGGCTACGATGCCTGCGCGAAGATCGCCAAGACGGCGCACAAGAACGGCACCACCCTCCGCGAAGAGGCGGTGGGTGGCGGCTATCTGACCGACGCCGAGTTCGACGAGGCGGTGCGGCCCGAGAAGATGATATCGCCGGGCTGAGCGGCGGAGGACGGCGCATGGGCGAAATCGTCAATCTGAACCGGGCGCGAAAGGTGCGCGCCAAGGCCGGGGCCAAGGCGGAGGCGGCGGAGAACCGCGCCGCTCATGGACGCACCAAGGCCGAGCGGGTCAAGGCGGAGAAGGAACGGGCCGCCGCGGAGCGGCTGCTGGACGGCGCGCGCCGGGACGACTGACCTCAGACCGCCGAGACCTTCGGCGCGCGGATCAGCAGGGCCTGACCGGACAGCACCAGCACCAGACCGGCCAGGGCGGGCCAGCCGAAGCGGGCGTCCTCGAACAGCACCGACACCAGCATGGCGATCGGCGGCGTCAGGGCCGAAATGTAGCTGGCCAGGGCGTAGCCGCGCGTGCGGGCGATAGTGAAATAGACGACAAAGGCGATCACCGAGCCGAACACGGCCAGATAGAGCAGCGAGCCGAGGTAGCGGGCGGTCGGTTCGATCGACCACTCCACGCCGGTCATGAGCCCGTAGAGCGCGAGCAGCACGGTGCCGTAGCCCATGGCCCAGGCGGTGGACGGGATGACGGCGGACCCGTGGCTTTGGCCGCGCCAGGCGAAGTAGTTGCCGAAGGCCGAGGCGACCACGGCCAGCAGCGCGAAGCCGACGCCCTCCACGGCGTTGTCGCCGAGCCCGGCGCCCAGCGCCTCCGAGCCCGAGAGCACGGCGACCCCGGCCAGTCCGAGCAGCGCGCCCGCCCAAGCGGCGGCGGCCGCTTTCTGGCGCGCCGCGACCCGGAACAGGACCAGATTGAGGAAGGCCAGGGCGGCGAAGATGACGGCGACCACGGCCGAGGCGATCCGGCCCTCGGCGGCGTAGGTGAAGCTGTAGCTGATCGAGAAGGCGAACACCCCCTGCCCCAGCGCCGCCAGATGCTGCGACCGCGTCAGGCGCAGCGAGCGGCCGGTGACGAGGCAGCCGGCGAACAGGATGATCGCGGCGATGCCGAAGCGCCAGACGATGGAGGCCAGCGGCGCGACCGTACCGAGCTGAAGCGTGATGGCGTACCAGGTCGTGCCCCAGATGACCGCGCACAGCGTCACGCCCCCGATCGCCAGCAGCAGCTCCCGCGACGGAGCGGCCGCGCGAGGCGTGTCCAGAGATTCGGGGGTCGGGCTCATGCGCGCCAAGTGGACGGTGCGGCGACGCGGGGCAAGCGGGTTTCGGGCGTCGCAGCCGAAACCCGCGGTATCGTCTTCAGGCGCGGAGCCTCAGCCCTGAGCGGACCTCGGCGGGCACGGCGTGGTAGACGTCGGCCGGGCCGATGTTCAGGCGAGCCCGGGCCGCCTCCAGCGGTTCGGCGAAGAGCGCATCGTAGTCCAGCCCCGGCAGCCACCGGGCCGCACGCCCGTTGCGCCAGGCCTGCAGCACGGCCTTCCGCGCCGGAATCGAGGGAACCTCGCGCTGGATCTCGCGCGCCGCGCCCCAGCCGATGAAGGCGAAGCCGAGATTGGCCGTCTGACCGTAGGAGAAGGCGACCACGCAGGCCTCTCCCAGCGCGTCGGTCTCGTAGCCGGTCAGGAGGTGCCAGATGTCGTGCACGTCGCGGAGGCGGCGTGAATACCAGACGACCGGGTGCGGGGCGTCGACGAAGGGAATGACCTCGCGCTCGGCCTCGGCCAGTCCGTCGGCGGTGAAGCCGCGGGCTTCGCGAAAGGCGCGGTAGGCGGCGCCGACGGTGCCCGGGGCGAACTGGCCCAGCCAGGCCGGATCGTCCAGTTTGTGCGCCAGTTCCTCGCGCAGGAACGCCTGCCGGCCCCCTTCGACGGTGCGCAGCATCCGCTGATAGCCGCGTGACACCGATCGTCCGGACAGGGCGCGCATGATCTCGAACACCTGGGCGGTGTCCTCCTTGTTCCGGATCAACCGCTGAAAGGCGCGCAGGGCCAACAGCGGCCGCAGCCGCTCGGAGCGGACCTTGCGGAAATCATCCATGTCAGCGGACAGGGTCATGGCGGGGCATCCGGCGGAGACGAGGCTCCAGACCCTTATATGACCACCGATAACCTTTGGTAAGCAGGCGATCCGCTCGCGGGCCCCGCGGCAGACGCTGGCGCACGCGCCGCGCTGCAGGCTACGAAGTCGGAATGTCCGAAACGAACGCTCAATGCTGAAGAAGCGGTCGGTATCGCTGTCGGGTCACGCCACCTCGGTGGCGCTGGAGCCGGCGTTCTGGGCGGTCCTCGACGAGGTCGCCTCCGCCGCTGGCCTGTCGCAGGCGGGGCTGATGAAGCGGATCGATGAGAGCCGCGGGCGCACCCCGCTGGCCTCCGCCTGCCGCCTGCTCGCTCTGGCGTGGGCGGCCGGTGATCGGTCGTTCGTGGGGTCGCACCCCACCGATTGAGCTGGAAAGACAACTCCCCGCGCCCAAGGGGTACGGGGAGTTGTTCTCTTCGATGGTTGTTCGGCTGCCTAGGCTTCGGGCGCGCGCTGAGGGCTCGGTACGCTCGGAGGCTCGACGTTTGGCATGTCCGGCAGGTCGGGCATTTTCGGCGCGTCCGGCAGGGTCGGCGTCGGCAGGTCGACATCGACGTCGACGTTGGTGTCCTTGCCGGCGTCCAGACTGCCGTTGCTGAACATCATGAAGGCGATGATCAGCACGACCACGATCAGGCCGCCGACCAGCAGGGCAATCCAGCTGCCGCCGCCGCCGCTACGTTCCGGAGGGTTGTTGATGGTGGTGTGGTGCACGACTTCGGGCCGGTGATCCGGCTCGCGCGGCGGGGGCATGTTCGGATCGGTCATGTCAGTTCGCGCTCGGGATGGCTGGGGCCGACACTTCCGGCACGTTCACATCGACGTTGACGTCCTTGGTGTCCGCACCGCCGCGGGCGAAGACGAAATAGGCCACGATCGCCAGGACGACGACGATCGCGCCGACGATGAAGGCCAGCCCCGCATTGCCGCCGCCGCCGCCGGTGTTGTTGATGTTATCGGCCATGGTGAGTCCCTTCTCCCAAAGTTACGCCCACCAAACGACGGCAACGCTTGAGGGTTCCGCTGCCCTGCGCCTCAAGGAGCGCTGACATCAGGCTCCGTGCCCCTTATGTTCCGCCGATGAGTCTCCCGTCCGATACCGGCCAGCCCCCTGCCCCGCGCCTTTCCGATCTGGCCCGCTCCCGCGGCCCGGGCGGCGTGGCTGACGCCGCACCCGACTATCTGGCCGGCCTGAACCCCGAACAGCGAGAAGCCGTTGAGACGGTGGACGGGCCGGTGCTGGTGCTGGCTGGCGCGGGCACGGGCAAGACGCGGGTGCTGACCACCCGGCTGGCGCACATCCTGGCCACTGGGCGGGCGAAGCCGTGGGAGCTGCTGGCCGTCACTTTCACCAACAAGGCCGCGCGCGAGATGCGCGAGCGGATCACCCACCTGATCGGGCCGTCGGCCGAGGGCCTGCGCTGGCTGGGCACCTTCCATAGCGTGGCGGCGCAGATCCTGAGGCGGCATGCGGAGCTGGTGGGGCTGAAGTCGACCTTCACCATCCTCGACACCGACGATCAGGAACGGGTCTGCAAACAGCTGCTGGAGGCGGCGAATCTCGACACCAAACGCTGGACGCCGCGCTCGCTGAACGGGCTGATCGACCACTGGAAGAACCGTGGGTGGACGCCCGAGACCCTGCCCTCGACCGAGGACTTCGCCAACGGCAAGGGGCACGGCCTCTACGCCGCCTATCAGGCGCGGCTGGTGTCGCTGAACGCCTGCGACTTCGGCGACCTGCTGCTGCACAACCTGACCATTTTGTCGAAGCACGCGGATATCGCTGAGGAATACCGTCGCCGGTTCCGCTACATCCTGGTCGACGAGTATCAGGACACCAACGTCGCCCAGTACCTGTGGCTGCGGCTGCTGACGTCGTCGACCGGCAACGTCTGCTGTGTCGGCGACGACGACCAGTCGATCTATGGCTGGCGCGGGGCCGAGGTGGACAACATCCTGCGCTTCGAGCGCGACTTCCCGGGCGCCAGGGTGATCCGGCTGGAGCGCAACTACCGATCGACGCAGCACATTCTGGGAGCGGCCTCGGGCCTGATCGCGGCCAATCGCGACCGGCTGGGCAAGACCCTGTGGACCGAGGATCTGAGCGGCGACAAGGTCCGCGTGCGCGGGGTCTGGGATGGCGAGGCCGAGGCCCGGCTGATCGCCGACGAAATCGAGACCGCCCGCCGCGCCGGCGTCGCCTACAAGGACATGGCGGTGCTGGTCCGCGCCTCGTTCCAGATGCGGGCGTTCGAGGAGCGGTTCGTGCTGCTGGCCGTGCCCTATGCGGTCATCGGCGGGCCGCGCTTCTTCGAACGGGCCGAGATCCGCGACGCCCACGCCTATCTGCGGCTGATCCTGTCCGAGGACGACGATCTGGCGTTCGAGCGGATCGTCAACGTGCCCAAGCGCGGCATCGGCGACACCAGCGTGCAGAAGGTGCTGCAGATCGCGCGCGTGTCGGGCGTGTCCGCGATGGCGGCGGTGCGCGACCTGATCGTCTCGGACGAGCTGCAGGCCCGGACGCGGACCGCCCTGTCCAACTTCGTGCGCGACATCGACCGCTGGCGCGCCCAGGCCCAGACCACCACCCACTGGGAGCTGACCGAGGCCGTGCTCGAGGAGAGCGGCTACACCGACATGCAGAAGGCCGACCGCGCCACCGGCCAGACGCGGCTCGACAACCTCAAGGAGCTGACGCAGTCGATGCAGCAGTTCGAGACCCTGCCCGCCTATCTGGAGCATGTCTCGCTGGTCATGGACCTCGACCGCGGCGGGTCGGACGACGCGGTGCAGATCATGACCCTGCACGGGGCCAAGGGGCTGGAGTTCCCGCTGGTCTTCCTGCCCGGCTGGGAGGAAGGCGTCTTCCCCAGCCAGCGCAGCATCGACGAGAAGGGCGAAAAGGGGCTCGAAGAGGAACGGCGCCTCGCCTACGTCGGCGTCACCCGGGCCAAGTCGGACGCGCGCATCTCCTTCGCCGCCAACCGGCTGGTCTATGGCCGCTGGACCTCGCAGCTGCCCAGCCGCTTCGTCGACGAACTGCCGATGGATCACGTCGAGGCCGAGAGCGACACCGGCTACTACGGCGTCACGCCGGGCATGAAGGAGGCCAAGAGCCGCTGGGACGACATGCCGACCTTCGGCTCGGGCTATTCCTCGCCGGGCTGGAAGCGGGCCCAGTCGTTCACGGCCGGCCGGGCGCCGGACGCGAAACCGGCGCGGCATACGCTGATCGAAGGGGACGGACGGCTGGTCGCCACGGCCGACCCGAAGGCCGGCGGCGCCTGGGCCAAGGGCGAACGCGTCTTCCACCAGAAGTTCGGCTACGGCCACGTCATCGGCATCGAGGGCAACAAGCTGACGGTGGCGTTCGACAAGGCGGGGGAGAAGAAGGTGATCGATACCTTCGTGGAGAAGGCTTGAGCCTCGCCGTCATTGCGCCGCCGGGCGAGCAGCCAACTCTTCGTTAAGCCGCATCAACCACCCTGCCCCGGTGCGCGAATCCCGTCCGTCCGACGTTCTGACCGACCCCGCCCCCCACCTGTGGGAGCGGCTCGTCTGCGGCGTGATCGTCGCCATGATGACCGGGGCCTTCATCGGGCCGGTGTTCGCGCCGCTGCAGGAGGAGACCCCGGTGCTGCGGCTGGTGTGGCTCCCGGCCTATGCGGCCATCGCCGGCCTGCTGCTGTACCGCGCGGATCGACTGTGGCGGGCGTGGCCGGCGATGCTGGTGATCGTAGCGCTGGTGGGGCTGGCCTTCGCCTCGCGCTACTGGTCGATCGACTTCGCCACCACCATGCGGCGGGTGATCGCCCTGGCCATCAGTTGCGGCTTCGCCCTGTATCTCGGCGCGGTGTTCCGCGGCCCACACCTGCCGCGCCTGCTCATGCATACGGCCCTGTTCATGGCGGTCGGCAGTCTGGTGATGGTGTTCGCCTTCCCCGCCATCGGCGTGCACCAGTACGACAACGCCGGCCTGTGGCGCGGGCTCTGGTACGAGAAGAACCAGATGGGGGCGGTGATGGTGATCGGGGCCACGGCCTCGGCGGCGTGTCTCGCCTCGCCCGATCCCCGCAAGCTTATGCCTGCGATGGCCCTGCTGCTGTCGTCGGTGCTAGTGCTGGCGACGCAGTCGAAGACCTCGCTGCTGTGCCTGGTGGTGGGACTGGCGGTGGTCGGCGGCTTCTGGACCATGCGGCGCGGCGGGCCGGTCTTCACCGTGGCGGCTGTCTGGGCGGCGGTGGTGCTCGCGGGCGCGGGCGTGTGGCTGTGGGAGTCGCATTCGGTCGCAGTGCTCGAGGCGCTGGGCAAGGACCCGTCGCTCACCGGCCGCACCGACATCTGGGACAGCCTGATGCGCAAGGTCGCGGACCGGCCGTGGACCGGCTACGGCTACGGCGCCTTCTGGGGCCGGATCGGCGAGTCCGTGCCCGCCGACTGGGTGCGGAAGGAGACCGGCTGGATCGTGCCCTCGGCGCACAACGGCTGGATCGACCTGCTGGTGCAACTGGGCTGGCCGGGGGCATTTCTCGTGGGGGCCCTGATGGCGGCGACCCTGACCATCAGCGTGCTGCGCAGCGCGGGCTCCGGCATGCGCGAAGGCTGGTGGGCGCTGGGCTTCCTCGCCGCCTTCTTCATCCTCAGCCTGTCGGAATCGATCCTGATGGCGCACCAGGGCCTGCCGTGGGTGCTGTTCATCGCGGTGCTGACCCGGGCGATCCTGCCATCCCCCGCGCCGAGCGCCGCGCCGCTTGTGGAGAAGCGCCGCGGGGCCTACCAGACCGGTCCCCGAATCGCAGCACAGTACCGCTATGGGTCCCAACGCCGCGCCATCCCTGTTCGATGACATCCCCGAGCCGCAAGGCCCGGCGACCGCGCCTGCCGCTCTCTCCGCGCCTGATCCGGCCCTGACGCCGCAGGCCGCCGCGCCGAAGCCGGAGCCGGAGCCGGTTACCCCCGCAAGACTGGCCGACCACGCAGCCCACGGCCCCCTGGCGGCGGCCACAGGCTATTCGGCCTCGTCGATCGAGGTGCTGGAGGGGCTGGAGCCGGTCCGCAAACGCCCCGGCATGTACATCGGCGGCACCGACGAACGCGCCCTGCATCACCTGTTCGCCGAGGTGCTGGACAACGCCATGGACGAGGCCGTGGCCCGCCATGCGAAGCTGATCACCGTCGATCTGGACGCCGAGGGTTGGCTCTCGGTCAAAGACGACGGCCGCGGCATTCCGGTCGATCCGCACCCCAAACATCCAGGCAAGTCGGCGCTGGAAGTCGTCATGACCGTCCTGCATTCGGGCGGCAAGTTCTCCGGCAAGGCCTATGAAACGTCGGGCGGTTTGCACGGCGTGGGCGTCAGCGTCGTCAACGCCCTGAGCGAGCGGCTGGACGTCACGGTCTGGCGCGACGGTTTCGAGTGGAAGCAGTCGTTCTCGCGCGGTCTGCCGCTCGGCTCCATCGTTCAGGTCCAGCCGTCGAAGAAGAAGGGCACCCTCATCCGGTTCAGGCCGGACGAGGAGATCTTCGGCGTCGGCGCGGCCTTCAAGCCCGCGCGCCTGTTCCGCATGGCGCGGTCCAAGGCTTATCTGTTCCGCGGCGTCGAGATCCGCTGGACCTGCGCGGCCGAGCGGATCACCGACCACACCCCGACCGAGGCGGTGTTCCACTTTCCCAACGGTCTCGCGGACGCCCTGACCGAGCGGATAGGCGAGCTGGAGACGGTCACGCCTGCCTTCGCCGGCCGGGTCGAGCGCAAGGGCGAGGCCGGGGCCGTCGAATGGGCCGTGACCTGGTCGCCGATCGGCTTCGGCGAGGCGGACGGCTTCGTCAGCTCATACTGCAACACGGTGTCGACGCCCGACGGCGGCACGCACGAGGCGGGCTTCCGCGCGGCGCTGGTCAAAGGGCTCAAGGCCTACGGCGAACTGACCAACGAGAAGCGCGCCGGGCTGATCACCGCCGAGGACGTGATCGCCAACGCGGGCGCCATGATCTCGGTCTTCATCCGCAATCCCGAGTTTCAGGGCCAGACCAAGGACCGCCTGTCCTCTCCGGACGCCCAGCGGCTGGTCGAGCAGCTGATGCGCGATCCGCTGGATCACTGGCTCACCGAAAGCCCCAAACAGGCCAACAGCTTGCTGGGGTTTGTTATCGAGCGGGCCGAGGACCGTCTGAAGCGGCGCAAGGACAAGGAGGTCCAGCGGGCGCAGGCGACGCGCAAGCTGCGCCTGCCGGGCAAGCTGTCGGACTGCTCGCGCCAGACGGCCGAAGGCACCGAGCTGTTCATCGTCGAGGGCGACTCGGCCGGCGGCTCGGCCAAACAGGCGCGCGACCGCACCACCCAGGCGATCCTGCCCCTGCGCGGCAAGATCTTGAACGTGGCCTCCGCCACCGCGGACAAGCTGCGGGCCAATATCGAACTGTCCGATCTGGCGCTGGCGCTGGGCGTGCAGCCGGGCAGCCGGTTCAATATCGAGGACCTGCGCTACGAGCGCATCGTCATCATGACCGACGCCGACGTGGACGGGGCGCACATCGCGGCGCTGCTGATCACCTTCTTCTATCGCTCCATGCCCGAGACGATCCGGCAGGGGCGGCTGTTCATGGCCCTGCCCCCGCTCTACCGGATCAGCGCGGGTCCCTTGAGCGAATACGCCCGCGACGACGCCCACCGCGACGAGCTGCTGGCCACGGTGTTCAAGGGCAAGAAGACCGAGATCGGACGGTTCAAGGGTCTGGGCGAGATGATGGCCTCCCAGCTCAAGGAGACCACCATGGACCCGAAGAAGCGGACGCTGGCGCGGGTCACTGTGCCGGAGTCGGAAGACGAGATCGAGGATCTGGTCGAGCGGCTGATGGGGAAGAAGGCCGAGGAGCGCTACCGCTTCATTCAGGACAACGCGCGGTTCGTGGTGGACGAGCTGGATGTCTAGGAGGGGCGATGGGCGAAAGTTCCGACGAACCCGAGAGCTCGTCAACGACGACCCATTCGCCGTGTTCGAAGAATGGAATAGCGAGCTCGATCAGCGCGCCTACGCGGACCTGTGATCTCTCGCCTTTTTGAAGCGGTTGGCGTTGAAGAGCCTTGCCACCCCGATCGACGCCGAAGCGCCGTCCAGGGTGGCGATGGAGCGCCCTGGGGCCGTCCCGGCTCACCGGTACGCGGGATATCAGGATGACAAGCAGGTCCCCTGGCAGCGACTCATGCGGCCGGGCAGCTCGACGGCGCCCCGTAACGCGACACCATCCCGTGCGCGGCCTCGCCCATCAGGTGCAGGGTCGTCACGCGGTCGTATTCGCACTCGGCCATGTCGGCGGCGTCGGCGTAGCCGAGCGCGCGGGCGATCAGCGGCACGGTATTGCTGTGGCCGACGATCAGGACGGTGGCGTCCTGGGGAAGCGACCGGACCTTCGCGACGATGGCGGCGACGTGGGCGCCGGCGCCCCCGTCCAGCGGCACGGCCTCAGCGGTCACCGAATGATAGTCCGCAGTCGGCGCGGCGGTCATGCGGGTGCGCTGCAGGGGGCTGGTCAGGACCATCGACGGATGCGCGTCTTTCAGCTGCTCGGCGAGCGCCGCCGCCCTCGCCTGCCCTGCTGCGGACAGGACCGGATCGGCGCTGGCGTCGGCCTTTTCAGCGTGGCGCACGATAATGACTGTCTGGGCCAGCGCGGAGGTGACGGTCAGCATGGACATTGCGGCGGCGAGCAGAAGGCGTTTCATGGAAAGTCCCCGTTTCGGACCAGACTGACGGCGCGCGGCGCTCCTGTCGAGATCGTCAAAGCTTGAGCGTCTGGCCCGCCGCCTCGGCGAAGGCCCCTTCGCGGCTGACATCGGCGTAGACCTCCGCCAGATCCTCGAACACGCGGTCCCAGGCGAACCGCTCCACCGTGCGCGCCCGGGCGGCCGCTCCGAGAGCTTCGATATCACGCTGGAACAGCGCCTCGATGGCGGCGGCGTACTGCACCGAGTCCGCGCTCTGGGACAGCTGGCCGACGGTGTCGTCGACGGTCTCCTTGACCCCGCCGGCGTTGACCCCAACGACCGGGCGTCCGCACGCCATGGCTTCCAGCACGATCAGGCCGAACGGCTCCTTGTCGTTGGCGTGCACGAAGGCGTCGCAGCTTGCGATGATCTTCGCCACAGCCTTGGGGTTGGCTTCGTACGGCAGCGAGATGACCCGGTCTTCCGGCGGCATGCCCGCGCCGGCGCCGACCAGCACCAGATAGTAGGGCTCGCCGAGCGTCTGGACCGCCTCGATCAGGACATCGATATTCTTCTCGCGGGCCGGCCGGCCCGCGAAGCACAGCAGCCGCGCCGACGCCGGCAATCCAAGCGCCTTCAGCAGCCAGTCGCGGTCGCGGCGGTCCGGGCGGAAGGTGTCGATCTCGACGCCGAGCGGTCGGATGACGATGTTGCCGACGCCGGCTTCCTCGAGCCGCCGGGCGATGAAGCGGCTCGGCGAGACGACCTTGTCGAACTGTCCGAACAGCTGCGCCCAGCGCTTCTCGACCGGCTTCTTGGCCCATTCGCCGAAATGCAGGGCGGCGAGGCCGGCCGGATCGGAGTGGCAGAAGCCGACTACGGGGCATCCCGCACGCTGGCCGGCTTCGAGGGCGCCCTGCCCCGGGGTGTAGGGATCGCCCGCCTCGATGATCGAGGGATTCAGCGACGCGACCCATGCGCCCCATCGGCGAACCGAAGTGGGCCAGCGATAGCCGTCGCCGAACGGCAGCTTGGCGGCGTGGAGCTGGACGACGCCGTCGTCGCCCGCGCGGTGGTGCGCCCCCGGCACAACGAGCGAATGGGCCACGCCGGGGCGGTTCTTCTCCAGCCAGGCCTTCTTCGACAGTAGATAGCGCTTCACCCCGCCGGAGCGCGGCGCATACAGCATGGTAGTGTCGACCAGGCGCGGACGGCCGTCCTCGCCCGCCGCCTTGGTGGCCTTGAGCGTCTCGGAGACTTCTTCGTCCCAGCCAGGGATCAGGCGGAGCTCGCCCTCCTGCACCTCGAGGCCGGCGAGGTTCATCAGCTCCCGCTCGGCCGCGCTGATGCCCAAGGCGCCGCGCTTGACGCGCTTCTGGATACGCCGGGCCTTGCGGACCTTGGACATGTGCGACTTCACCATGCGCGGGCCGTAGCGCCGTCGATGATGAAGCTCAAGCTTCGTCCGTCGGCGGCGGATCCGGCGCCGGGGTCACGCCGCGACGGTGAAGGGCTTCGCGCAGCAGGATTTCCAGCTGCGCGTTCACCGAGCGCAACTCGGCGGCGGCCAATCGCTCGACCGCCGCCATCACACCCGGGGAGGCGCGCATCAGGAAGGGTTTCCTGGGGCGCCCCATCAGCCGTAGAGCGTGCCGGTGTTGACGACCGGCTGGGCCTCCCGGTCCGCGCACAGGACCACCAGCAGGTTCGACACCATGGCGGCCTTACGATCCTCGTCGAGCGTCACCACGCCGCGCTCGCCCAGGTCCGTGAGGGCGTTCTCCACCATGCCGACGGCGCCCTTGACGATGAGGCGACGGGCCGACAGCACGGCCTCGGCCTGTTGCCGCTTGAGCATGGCCCCGGCGATCTCCGGCGCGTAGGCGAGGTGCGCCAGCCGCGCCTCGTCGACAGCGACGCCCGCGACGCTGACACGTCCCACCAGTTCGTCCCTGAGCCGTGCGGCGACATCCTCGGCGTCGGCGCGCAGGGTCATCTCCGGCGCGTCGCTTTCGTCGCCGTGGTCGTAGGCGTAGTGGGATGCGATATCGCGCAGGGCGGTATCGACCTGGATGTTCACGAACGCCTGATAGTCGTCGACGTCGAACAAGGCCTGCGCCGAGTCCTGTACGCGCCAGACGACGTTGGCGGCGATCTCGATGGGACTGCCGCGGCGGTCGTTCACCTTCAGCTTGTCGCTGGTCAGGTTCCGAACGCGCAGGCTGATCTTCTTGCGGCTGTACCAGGGCAGAACCCAGCGCAGGCCGGTCTTCCTGTCGGTGCCGCGATAGTCCCCGAACAGCAGGATCGCCATGCCCTCGTTCGGCTGAAGCGAGTACAGGCCGCAAACAAGCAACAGGCCGACGATCGCGATCCCTATGCCGCCGGCCACCTGGAAGCCGTTGTCAGGGTTCGCCCCGACCGCCAGCGGACCGGCGATCAGAAGCGCCAGTCCGATGAGAAGCATGATCACGCCGTTTGCGGCCGATGCAGCCCGTTCGGTGGACTTTGAATGTGTGGTCGCGGTCATCGAATCCCTCCCTCGTGAGAATGAGGAAGTGATATCACTTCGATAGCCTTCCATGCAATAGCGAAGCTTGGGCCGCCGGGCTGGAACGCTGCTTCCGCCTTGCATTCGCCTCAAATTCGAGAAACTTGAGGCAGGCTGGCATGGTCCCTGATAGAGGATCGCTCGCGTCTCTGGCGTCTCGTCCAACGGGGTTTCTTCCGAATGCGTATTCTACTCGCGACCGCGGTGGCGATCGCTCCCCTGATGGCGGCTTCGGGCGTGTCGGCCGAGGTCGTGATCTCGACCGCGCGCACGACCCCGATCGCCACCTCCAACGCCACGGGCTCGGGCCCGGATGCGATCCGGATCGCCAGCGGCGGCGCGGTGAACGTCGCCTCGGGCGTGGCGGTCACGGTCGACAGCAGCCACAACCTCACCATCGACCAGGGCGGCGCCGTGAGCATGGCCGCCGCCGCGGACGGCTCGACGGGCGTGCTGGTGAGTCCGGGGCTGACGTCGAACGTCACCATCAACGGCTCGATCACCCTGGACGACACCATCGGAAGCTATCCCGATACGGACAGCGACGGGGATTTCGACGGCCCATGGGCCACGGGATCGGGTCGGTACGGAGTGCGTTATGCGCCCGGAGCCGCGGTGACCGGCGATCTGACCCTTGGCTCCCAGGGCGTGATCACAGTCGACGGCAACAACTCCTATGGCGTCTCCATTGAGTCCGGCCTCAACGGACGGGTCCAGAACCAGGGGACGATCCGCGTCTTCGGCGACAATTCCGTGGGCCTGCGCACGCTCGGGAACATCAGCGGAGCGGTGAGCCTGCTGGGTCCGATCTCGGCCCGCGGCGCGAACGCGTCCGCCGTGTCGATCGGCGGCGACGTCGGAGGTCGCCTGACCGTCCAGGGCGAAGTCAGCGCCACCGGCTATCGCTACCCCGCTCTGGGTCCGGCCGCCTTCGAGGCCGGGCTGGACGCCGAGGACAAGCTGCAGGGTGGTCCCGCCGTTATCGTGGCCGGCAACGTCGGCGGAGGCGTCGTGATCGACCGGCCGCCGGCGGAGACGGACGCAACCAACACTGACGAAGACGGCGACGGGGTCTTCGACACCTCCGAGGGCACGGCCGCCATCTCGGTGTTCGGATCCGCGCCGGCCCTCGCCATCGGTTCCGCCAGCCGATCCATTACGCTCGGGGCCGCGGGGACCGGCAATGAGGCTTTCGGTCTGATCAATCGCGGCACGATCACGGCGCAAGGCGTCTATGACGGGGTCAATGCGAACAGTGTCGTGATCGGCGGCAACGCCGGCCAGACCGTCAACGTCACCGGCGGGGTGCGCAACGAAGGCACGATCGTCGCCCTGGCCCTGAGCGCTGACGCGACCGCGGTGCGTTTCGGGACCGGAGCCGTCGCGGCCCAGTTCTACAACGGAGCAGCGATCACCGCCGGCGTATCCAGCGCCGTGGCGGCGAACGCGAACGCCATCCAGATCGACGCCGGCGCGTCGGTGCCATCCTTCACGAACAACGGCACCATTCTGGCGTCGGCGGGCGGCGGCGTGGCGACTGTCACCGCCCTGGTCGACCGCAGCGGCACCCTGAACAGCATCACCAACACCCGCTCGCTCCAGGCCACGGTGAACCCCAACGACGATGGTCTGCTGACGGGCACCGCCACCGCCATCGACGTGACCGCCAACACGACCGGCGTGACCCTCATCCAGAACGGCATCGCGTCGACTCCGACCGCTTCGGACCCTGACAGCGACGGCGACGGCGTGCCCAACGGCTCGGAACCGATCATCGCCGGCGCGATCAAATTAGGGTCCGGCGCCGATACGGTGGATATCCGCAATGGCCTGGTGCTGGGCGATATCGCATTCGGTGGCGGCGCGGACGCGCTTTCCATTTCGGGCGGCGCGCAGGTGCGCGGCGCGCTGTCGGACACCGGCGGCGGCCTTACGATCGACGTCTCCAACGGCACGCTGGACGCCCGGCAAACGACGCCGGTCAACATCACCAGCCTTAACGTGGCCTCCGCCGGCGATCTCATCGTCACACTGGATCCCGCGAGCGGAACATCGGGCGGATTCAACGTCTCCGGCACGGCCACCCTGGCCAACGGCGCCGGGCTCGGCGTTCGGTTCACGTCGCTGCTCGACGGCCCCGACCGGTTCACCCTCATCAACGCCACCACTCTGAACTTCGGAGCGATCGACCTCGCCTCCATCGAGTCGAACTCACCCTACCTCTACGTCGTACAGGCAGGGGCGGACGTGCCGGCGGGAGACGTGTTCGTCGATGTCCGTCAGCGGACTGCCGCCGAAGCGGAGCTCATTCCGGTCGAGGCGTCGCTCTACGACGCCTTCTACTCGGCGATCAGCGCGCCCGACGCCGTGAGCGTGCGCAACGCCTTCCTCGCCCAGACGGGGCGTGAGGACTTCATCAACCTGTACGAACAGCTTCTGCCCGACCACTCCGGCGGCCCGCTGCTGTCGCTCGCTTCCGGGGTGGATGCGGTGACCCGCGCCCTGACCGGACGCAACGCCTCGGCCGCACCGGGCGAGACCAGCGCCTGGGTTCAGGAGATCAACTTCTACGCCGACAAGGACAAGACCGAGACCTACGGCTTCCGCTCGGAAGGCTTCGGTCTCGCGGGCGGCGTCGAGCGCGGCAGCGGCCTGGGCGCGTTCGGGATCACCGCCGCCTTCACCTCATCCGACCTTGAGGACCCGGAGGCCGAAGCCGAAGAGGTCCTGTCGGCGAATCTTCTCGAGCTCGGACTGTATTGGCGCGCGCAGGGTCAGCACTGGACGACCTGGGCCCGTGCGGCCGCGGGTTACGCAACCTTCAATTCAGAGCGTCGGTTCGTGGGCGCAGGCCTGAACCTGTCGAACGAGTCGGACTGGAGCGGTTTCACCCTGGCCGCCGCTGGGGGCGCCTCGTACGAGCGCAACTTCGGCCGGTTCAGCATCCGTCCTGAAATCTACGCCGAGTATTTTTCGCTGAGCGAGGACGGCCACGTCGAGGAAGGCGGAGGCGACGGCTTCGACCTCGAGATCGACGACCGCGAGGGCCACCTGTTCTCGGCCACCGCTGCGGTGAACCTGGGCATGGCCATGGGCGACAATAGCTGGCTCCGGCCCGAGCTGCGCGTCGGCTGGCGCCAGAACATCTCGGTCGACCCGGGCGAGACCATCGCCCGCTTCCGCTCCGGCGGTCCCGACTTCACGCTGGACGGCGGCTCGATCAAGGGCGGCGGTCCGATCGTCGGCCTGAGGGTCAACATCGGCAACGAACTGGGCATGCTCTCGATCAACGCCGACGCGGAAATGATTGAGGACTACGTCCGCTTCATGCTGTTCCTTCGCGCGAGCTTCCGCTTCTAGACGACGGAAAAGCCATCGGAACGGGCGGCTAGCTCAGCTGGTCAGAGCACCTCGTTTACACCGAGGGGGTCGGGGGTTCGAACCCCTCGCCGCCCACCATTCCGGGCTCACAGGAGACCAACGATGCAGAACCCGGCCCGGAAGTTGGCTGCCGCGACGATCGTGCTGGCGACGGCGTCGATGCTGCAGGGCTGCCTCGTCGGCGCCGTCGTGGGAACGGCGGGCGCCGTCGTCGGCGGAGCGGCCCAGGTCACCGGCGCCGTGGTGGGCGCCGGCGTCGACGCGGTCACCACCTCGGACGAGGAAACCAAGGCCAAACGCGAGCGCGAGCAGCGGGAATACGAGCGCGAGCAGCGCCGCTGCGAACAGCGGCAGCGCCAAGGCCGCGACTGCTGACCTAGAGCGTCAGCACACAGCGCTCGTGGATCGTCGGTCGTGAGACGGCGATCCGGCTGAGGCCCGGCCACTCCGGCCTGAGCCGCTCGGCGAACCACAGACAGAGATGCTCCAGCGTCGGCAGCTCCAGCCCCGGCTTATCATTCAGAAGGCCGTGATCCAGCTCTTCCGCCGCCGCCTTCAGCGCACGATCCAGCGCGCCGAGGTCCGCGACCCAGCCGTGCCCGTCCAGCGCCGCGCCCCGGACGGTCGCTTCGACCGAGAACGAGTGGCCGTGCATTCGGCGATAGGGGCTGCCGTCCGGCTCGTTCGGAAAATGGTGAGCCGCGTCGAAGGTCGCGGCCTTGGTGATCTCGAAAACGCTCATCTTACGCCGATGTATTTGTGGGTCTGGACGCTGAGGCGCCATTTGGGATGCCTGAGGCAGTAGTCGAGCGCCGCCGCGGTATTGGCGGCCTGGTTCGGGCCGTCCATGGGCTGCAGCCAGAAGCGTTCGAACGCCAGATGTTCGAACCGTTCCGGCATGGCGGCGGGTTGGGGGAAGACCAGCTTCAGCTCCTGACCTGTCGTCTGGACGACCGGCGCCGCAGCCTTCGGGCTGACGCAGATCCAGTCGACGCCGTCAGGCGCAGTCAACGTGCCGTTGGACTCGATGGCGATCTCGAAGCCGCGGGCGTGCAAGGCCTCGATCAGCGGTTCGTCGAGCTGCAGCAGGGGCTCACCGCCCGTGCAGACCACCAGCTTCGGGTCCCCGGCCCGTCCCCGCCACTGCCCGGCGACGTGATCGGCCAAGGCTTCGGGCGTCGCGAACTTGCCGCCGCCGTCGCCGTCCACGCCGACGAAGTCCGTGTCGCAGAAGGTGCAGACGGCGGCGGCCCGGTCGCGCTCGAGCCCGTTCCACAGATTACAGCCGGCGAAGCGCAGGAAGACGGCGGGTCGGCCGGCCTGACCGCCCTCCCCCTGCACCGTGAGGAAGACCTCCTTGGCTGAATAGGTCATCGCCCCGACCATTCGGCGTAGCCGGCCGCCCGCAGCTCGCACGCGGGACAGTCGCCGCAGCCGTAGCCCCAGGCGTGCCGGTGCTCGCGGTCGCCGCGATAGCAGGTGTGCGAGGCCTCAAGGATCAGTTCGACTAGCGGGGCGCCGCCCAGCCGCTCCGCCAGCGCCCAGGTCTGCGCCTTGGTGAGCGCCATCAGCGGCGTCTCGATCTTCACCGGCTTGTCCAGACCGAGGCTCAAGGCCGTTTCCATCGCGTCGATGGTCGCGCGGCGGCAGTCGGGGTAGCCGGAGAAGTCCGTCTCGCACATGCCGCCGACCAGCACCTCCAGACCGCGGCGGTCCGCCAGCGCGGCCGCACAGGTCAGGAACACGAGGTTGCGGCCCGGCACGAAGGTCGTCGGCAGGCCGCGGGCGTCCAGTTCGATGGCCCGGTCGGCCGTCAGTGCGCTGTCGGCGATCCGCCCATAGCCGGTGAGATCGACGACATGATCCGGACCCAGGCGCCCCGCCCAATTCGGCTGCACCGATTTCAGTCCTTCACGCACCTCGATCCGCGCCTGCATCTCGACTGCGTGGCGCTGGCCATAATCGAACCCGACGGTCTCGACCCGCGCGAAGCGATCCAGCGCCCACGCCAGGCAGGTCGCGCTGTCCTGGCCCCCGGAGAAGAGGACAAGGGCCGATCGGTCTGGGCCAGGCTGGATTTCGCTCATGACAAACCTGCGGTCGGCCGGCGGCCGCGCGCATAAACAAGAAGATGGGCGCCGAGATGGGCGGGCGGGCCTTCTACACCAGAGGCGCGAGCGGCGCAAAAGGCCCGAGAAACCCCGATGACTTCTCTTAACCCTTCCGAAAAGACCGGCAGGCCAAGGTCGCCCGGTCGCAGTGGAGTTCCGGGCGCAAATGCCGACCATAGAGGTCCTCACCGAGCGCGCCGAGGCGGTGTCGCCTCAGACGTCGGGAAGCGCCATATTCCTGCGTTTCGAGAGCGAACCCGACACGCTTGTCATTCCCGTCGTCGAGGACGGCCGGCCTCTCGGCCTGATCGAGCGTCACGCCTTCCTGCTCAAGATCGCGGGACCCTTCGGCCACGCCCTTTATGCGAACCGCCCCATCCTGCACCTGATGGACACCGACCCGGCCGTCGTCGAGGCCGGCGTCAGCATCGACTCCTTCTGCGACAGCCTGCTGAAGAGCGGTCCCGGCGCGCTGATGCGGGGCTTCATTGTCACCCGGAACGGGCGCTATCACGGCGTCGGCACCGCCGTATCGCTGCTCCAGGCCGTTAACGACCGGCAGCGGCGGCAGAACGAAGAACTGGCCGAGCAGGCGCGCGTTCTCAGCGACACCCGCACGCAGGCGCTGGCGTCCGCCCGGGCCAAGAGCCAGTTCCTCGCCATCATGAGCCATGAGCTCAGAACGCCCATGAACGGCGTCCTTGCCGTCGCCGAGCTGCTGCGCCGGCAGCCCCTGAACCCTCAGGCTCATGCCCATGTGACGACGATCATCGACTCGTCCGAGACCCTGCTGCGTATCCTGCAGGACGCGCTGGACCTGTCACGCGCCGAGGCCGGTGAACTGGAGATCCACCCCGAAGCCACGCCGCTGCGCGCCCTCATGGACGATATCGAGGCGATGTGGGCGCCCCGGGCGTCTCAGGACGACGTGACCCTGATGGTCAGCTACGAAGGGGACACCGAGCTGGCTGCGGATATCGACGGGGTGCGGGTCAAGCAGCTGTTCAACAATCTGATCGGCAATGCGCTGAAGTTCGCGCGCAAGGGCATGGTCGAAGTGGGCCTGAAGGCCACCGCCGAGGGAGACGCCATTCGGCTTGAAGCCCGGGTGCGCGACGACGGACCGGGCGTTCCGGCCGAGCGGGTCGACGCGATCTTCGATCCCTTCGTGCACGGCTCCGGACCTGACGGAGCGGGGCTCGGGCTCGCCATCTGCCGGCAGATCGTGGACCGCATGAACGGTCGCATCTGGGCCGAAAACAATCCGGGCCGTGGCGCGACCTTTGCGTTCGACCTCACCGCTGTTCGGTCGCAGGCGGAGGCGCCGCAGGCCTCGAACGTCGAGAGCCTCGGCCACAATGGCCTCACCGCCACCCCGCACGTCCTGATCGTCGACGACAACGCCACGAACCGCGTCGTGGCGCAGGCGCTCTGCGAAATGTTCGGCTGCACCTCCGAAACCGCTGAAGACGGCCTTGAGGCGCTGGCGATCGTTCAGGAGGGGCGGTTCGATCTCGTCCTCATGGACATCAAGATGCCCCGCATGGACGGGGTCGCGGCCACCCAGGCGATCCGCGCCCTGAAGGGACCCGCCTCCTCAGTCCCTATCGTCGCCCTGACCGCGAACGCCGATCCCGAGGACGCCAAACGCTATATCAGCATCGGCATGGCTGCAGTGGTCGAGAAGCCGATCAAACCAGAGCGGCTGCGGATGGCCATGAACCTCGCCCTCGAGCAAGTCGCTCCGGCCGCCGCGGAACCCGAGGCCAGGCCGTCACGTCAGGGCCGGTCAGCGGCCTGATCCGCAGCATCCGCCGGGGCGGCTTCTTCGTCCTCGTCGTCGTAACCGACCAGCCGCAGCGCCCTCGCCTTCTGGCCGTTCAGCTCGCACCAGCGCAGCAACCCCTCCTCCCGGCCGTGCGTGATCCACACCTCCTCCGGCTTCAGTTCGGTGAATGTGTCGGTCAATTCGCACCAGTCGGCGTGGTCGGACAGCACGAGCGGCAGCTCGACCCCCCGCTGACGCGCCCGCGCCTTCACCAGCATCCAGCCGGACGCGAACGCCAGCACCGGATCGGCGAAGCGCCGGGCCCAGCGATCCTGCGTCGCCGACGGGGGCGCGATCACGACCTCTCCCCCCAGCGCGTTCGGCTTCAGCCCTGTCGCCGGCAGGATCGGGCCCAGATCGACGCCTTCGCGTTCATAGAGGCGATTCAATCGCTCCAGTGCGCCGTGCACATAGATCGGCCGATCCCACCCGGCCTCGCGCAGCAGACGGATGACGCGCTGCGCCTTGCCGAGCGCATAGGCCCCGACCAGGTGGGCGCGGTCCGGAAACTGCCGCAGCGAATGCAGCAGCCGTCCGATCTCCTCGCGGTCGTCCGGGTGGGTGAAGACCGGCAGGCCGAAGGTCGCCTCCGATATGAAGACGTCGCAGGGCACGGGCTCGAACGGCAGACACGTCGGGTCCCGCCGCCGCTTGTAGTCGCCCGAGACCACCATGGTCAGGCCGCGCCATCGGATGGCCGCCTGCGCCGAGCCCAGGACGTGGCCCGCCGGGGCGAGGGTGATCTCCACCCCATTGTGCGAGGCCGCCTCGCCGTAGTCGGCGCCCTGCCGCCGGACGGTGAATTCCTCGCCATAGCGCTCCGCCATGATCGCCAGCGTCTGGTGCGTGGCCAACACCGCTCCGTGACCCGCCCGGGCGTGGTCGGCGTGGCCGTGGGTCACGACCGCCCGCTCCACCGGCTGAACCGGATCCACGTAGAAGTCTCCGGGCGGGCAGTAGAGCCCGGCGGGAGTGGGCCTGAGCAGGTCCTCGAAACGGATCATAGCGGGGATATGGCTGTCATGATCCCGCACACAACGCGCCACCCGGCCTTGCGCTCATTCGGCGCGCAAACCAGAACCGCAGGATGACTTCGCCGATCATCTCCCTTTTGCCGCAACTCGCCAGCGGCGCGGCCCATACCCACGCCCTCGGCTTCGCCTTCGACGGGCTGGACGGCGACCGGGTCAGGGTCCGCGTGCCCTGGCGCGAGGATCTGGTCGGCGATCCCGACACGGGCGTGCTGGCCGGAGGTCTGGTCACCACCCTGCTGGACCATGTCGGCGGCATGGCGATCTGGGTGGCCCTCGGCCGGTTCGAGCCCATCGCGACGCTGGACCTGCGCGTCGACTACATGCGCCCGGCCGCCCCGCGGCGGGACCTGATCGCCGAAGCCCGCTGCTTCCGTCTCACCCGCTCCGTCGCCTTCGTACGGGGCTGGGCGTTCGAGGACAGTCCCGATGATCCAGTCGCGGCCGTGCAGAGCGCCTATGTGCTGGGCTCAGCCGAAGCGCGGGACCGCCCGGAGCCATCCACCCGTTCAGGGGAAGGCCGCCCGTGAGCGACGTCCTCGACCGCATCCCCTATGCCCGCTTCCTCGGCCTGATGGCGGACCGCGAAGGCGACGCGCTGACCCTCACCATGCCGTTCGCCGACCGCCTGATCGGAAACCCCGTCCTGCCGGCCTTGCACGGCGGCGCCACGGCGGCGCTGCTGGAAATGACGGCCATAGCTCAGGTCGCCCTGGCCTATCCGCGCCTGCGCCTGCCTCGTCCCATCAATGTCAGCGTCGCATATCTGCGCTCGGGGCGGCCCGCGGACGTCAAAGCCAGCGCCCGCATCGGGCGCGCGGGCCGCAGGGTCGCCCACGTGCTGGCCGAGGCGTGGCAGGACGATCCGGGCAACCCGATCGCCGCGCTCACAGCTCACTTCCTGATCGGGAACGACGAGGCCTAGTCGATCCGTCCGTCTGGCCGACAGGCCGGCGCAATCGCTACGTGCCTTGTCGGGGCTCGATCAGCGCCCCGTCTGCTGATCGGGATGCTGCCCCTCGCCCTCCGCCGCAGACCGGAAATCCCTCGCATTCGAGGCGGCTGACCGCCACGCGGGCATCGTAGCGCGCCACCACTCCCTGACCCAACTCCTGCCGACGGCAAGCGTGGCGGTAAAGCCACAACCTTAGCCATTAGAAACGTGGTCAACAAAACCCTACCGCTCAGCTCGACTTCGTGTTAAGAGCTGCTTCACCATGTTTTGTGGGGAGGCATCTATGACCAAGACCGAAGTTATCGCCAGCGTCGCCGGCGACCTGTATGCGACCGAGCAAGCGCTCGACGCAGCGATCGCGCACGCCACGACCCTCGTCCAGGCGATGATCGGTTCGCGGACCACCCTGAACATCTCGGCCGTCGCCGGCGCCGAAGCCCAGACCAAGGCCATGGCGGCGATCGCCGGCCTGGCGGCTGCCCGCCAGTCGATGATCGAGTGCCACAACGAGCTGGCCAAGGATCACCGTCGCCTCGGCTACGGCACCTTCGCCGGTCCGTTCCGCGACAAGGGCGAAGGCGACGACAAGCCCGCCGAGACCACCGGCCGTCTCCGCGCAGTTTAAATCGAAGTAATGTCGGTTACCGGGCATTCCCCGGGCGGCTGACTTAAGGCATTGTCGCCCCCACGCTTGCGCCGTGGGGGCGATTCTGTGTTTGACACGCTCTATTCCCAAGTTGGTACTGCGATCACCGTGCTGGTCGTGGCGTTCGCCTTTCTGAAAGGCGACGAGCCCGAGCGCATCGGCGCCGCTGCGGTGGTGCTGGTTTTCCTTGCCGGCATCGTCATTCCAGAGAGCACTGGCTTCATTGTTCCCCAGTGGGGCCTGATGGGCTTGGATGTACTGCTGCTGGCCGTGCTCATCGGCCTGGCCTGGCACACGCGTCGTTCCTGGCTTACCTGGGCGTCCGCATTTCAGAGCCTGATCGTCACCAGTCACTTCCTGGTGGTCGCAGATCTCCGCCCCGACGGGGATGCATTCTCCGCCGTCAACAACCTCTCCAACTATGGTCTGCTGGTCGCCATGGCCGTGGGCACCTTCTGGGCCTGGCAGGAGCGGCGGGCGGCGGGTCTGGAATAGTCGGGCGCACATTATGCTCGACACGCTCCAGGCGCAGGTCGCGGTCGGGTTCACGCTGGGGGTGGTCGCCGCGGCGTTTCTGGAGGGCGACGAGCCTGAACGGGTCGGCGGCGCCGCCTGCGCACTCGGACTGCTGGCCTCGCTCCTGCTGCAGGACCGCCGCCTACACGGTCCCTCGTGGCAGCTGCTGGCGGTCAACGGGGTGATGCTCGTAGCCTATGCGGCGTTGGCGTGGCGGAGCCGGCGCTCCTGGCCCGTCTGGGCCAGCGGCCTGCAAGGGCTGATCGTCATGACGATCGTGGCGTCCGCGGCGGACGCCCGCCCTCCCCCGTCGGCGTTCCATGCCGTGATCGATGCGGCAGGCTACGCCATCCTGCTCACTCTGGCTCTCGGCGTCGCGGGCGCACGGCGGGAGCGGCGCGCCGCCTCACTAGGCGAATATTCCTACCCTGGTGTAGAATCGGATGATTCGCCGACGGATCGTGGAGATCCATGCCCCTCTCGCACGCACAGATCTGGAAGGCGATCGACGGCCTCGCCCGTCGTGAGGGGCTGAGCGCTTCTGCGCTGGCCCGGCGCGCCGGACTCGACGCCACCAGTTTCAACTCCTCCAAGCGGTTCGGCCCAGGTCAGCCGCCTCGGCCCCGTTGGCCCTCGACAGAGAGTCTCACGCGCATCCTTCAGGCCACGGGCCTGACGCTCGGCGATTTCGCCGAGTTGGCGCGGGACCTTCCCGAGCGCTCGACCAGCGTCCCCCTGCTGGGACTGGCTCGTGCGGGCGAGGACGGATTCTTCGACGAGGCGGGCCTGCCGACCGGCGAGGGGTGGGAGCAGACGGACCTGCCGCGCCCCCGCGAGGCGCTGTTCAGCCTGCGGATCGACGGCGACTCGATGGCGCCGCTGTATCGCGCCGGCGACCGGGTGTTGGTCGACCGCGATGCGACGCGGGTCCGCAAGGGCGACCGCGTCGTCGTCCGGACCGGCAACGGCGAAACCCTGGCGAAGGAGATCGCCAGCCTGACGGCGCGTTCGGTCGTCCTGGCCTCGATCAATCCGGCCTATCCGCCGCGGACGCTGGCGCGGGCCGACATCCAGTGGATGGCCCGCATCCTGTGGGTCAGCCAGTAGCGGGCAGCAAAAAGGCCGCCCCTTTCGGAGCGGCCTCTCTGATCTTCGATCGTCGCCGATCAGTAGGCGGTGACGTAGTTGGCGTTCACCCACCCGCCGCCGGCGATCTGGACCCACTCGCCCTGCGAACCGATGACGGCGAAGGGCTGGCCGGCGCGCAAGGAGCCCGCCTGGCGGTAGCTGGTGCCGGGACCCGAGCGGATGCGCAGGTTGGAGGTGGCGCGATACTGGGCGCCGCTGCTGGCGCTCACGTCGGCCCGGGCGCGCTGCTGGTTGCAGCCGATATAGGAGCCAGCGGCCGCGCCGGCGCCGGCGCCGACCACGGCGCCGAGGGTGCGTTCATTGCTCGAGACCTGGCTGCCGGCGAGACCGCCGATGACCGCGCCGATCAGGGCGCCGGTGCGCTGACGGCCGCCGGGCGCGTCGCAGTTGGTGACGCCGTTGGCCTGCTGGGCCATCGAGACGGTCGGGACCGCGGTGACCAGCGCTGCAAGAGCGGCGGCGGTCGCCAGGGTAGTGTTCATGATCTTCGACATGGCTCTCTCCATTCATCGAGGTTGGTCGATGTCATGCAGAATGCGCCTTCGCAGATGAAGGCTCCCGGTGCCGCGCCGTTATATTCGGTTCATGTACGTTACCGCACCCGCAGCGGCGTTATTGTCACGCTTGGGCCAGCCGCCCCTCGGCGCCGTCTTCGATCAGGGCGATCGTCTGCGTCAGGCCGTAGATCGCGGCGAACGAACCGAACCGCGGTCCCTGCGACGCGCCCAACAGGACCTCGTACAGCGCCCCGAACCAGCCGCGCAGCGGCTCGAAACCGTGCGCCTTGCCCACCGCATAGACCTCGCCCTGGATCAGTTCTCCGTCCTTGGTGTCCGCCGGCAGCGCCTTCAGCCGGTCCGCCAGGTCGAGCAGCGCCGCCTTCTCACGTTCGTCCGGCGGGCGGTAGGACTTCGTCGGCTTTACGAAGTCCTCGTAGTAGTTCAGCGCCCGCTCCATCAGCTGGTCCAGCAGCGGTTCAGTCTCGGGGGTCGCCTCGGGCAGGTATTTCGCGAAATAGGCCCAGAGCTGCGCCCTGGACGAGGCGTTGGCCACGCCGACGAGGTTCAGCAGCAGGGCGAAGGAGACGGGCGAGGTGTGATCCGGCGGCGACCCGGCATGGATCGACCAGACGGCGTTGTCGATCCGCTTGGCCGGCTCCTGCGTCCTGTAGGCCTCGATGAAGGCCAGATAGTCGTCGATGGCGCGGGGAATGACGTTGAAGTGCAGGCTCTTGGCAGACTTGGGCGACTGGAACATGTACCAGCTCAGCGACTCGGGCGTGCCGTAGCGCAGCCACTGCTCCATCGTCAGGCCGTTGCCCTTGGACTTCGAGATCTTCTTGCCCTCGACGTCGAGGAAGAGCTCGTAGTTGAAGCCCTCAGGCGGCGTGCCGCCCAAGGCGCGGCAGACCTTGGAGCTCTCGCGCACGCTCTCGATCAGGTCCTTGCCCGACATCTCGTAATCCACGTCCAACGCGGTCCAGCGCATGGCCCAGTCCGGCTTCCACTGCAGCTTCACATGGCCGCCGGTGACGGGCAGCTCGGTTCGGCCTCCGGCGGGGTCGTCGAACACGATGGTGCCCCTCTCCACGTTCCGCTCCAGCGTCGGCGCCTGCAGAACGTGACCGGTGACAGGACTGACTGGCAGAAATGGTGAATAGGTCTCGCGGCGCTCGGGACCCAAGGTCGGCAGCATGATGGCCTGCACGGCGTCGAACCGCTCCAGCAGGGTCAGCAGGGTCGCGTCGAAGCGGCCGGACTTGTACTGCTCCGTCGACGACAGGAACTCGTACTCGAAGCCGAACCCGTCGAGGAAGGCGCGAAGGCGGGCGTTGTTGTGCGCCCCGAAGCTGTCGTGGGTTCCGAACGGATCGCGCACGACCGTCAGCGGCTTGTGCAGATCCTCGGCCAGCATCTCCGGGTTGGGGATGCCCTCCGGCACCTTGCGCAGCCCGTCCATGTCGTCGCTGAAGGCGATCAGCCGGGTCGGCCAGTGGTCGCCGGTCAGCGCCCGGAAGGCGTTTCGGACCATGGTGGTCCGCGCAACCTCGCCGAAGGTGCCCATGTGCGGCAGGCCGGACGGCCCATAGCCCGTCTCGAACACGACCGGCCGCTGCAGCGCCTCGAACGTCGCCACCGCCTCGTCCGCCTTGCCGGCGTCGATCAGCAGCTTGGCCGCGTTCCGCTCCGCGTCTGACAGCCGCTTCTTCAGCACATGGGCGAGAAGGTTGCGGGCCTGTTCGAACGGCCAGGACTTGGCCTCGCGCGCGAGGGTTTCGAGGTTCTGCAGCATGGGTGCGGCTTTGCGACGGATGCGCGGGCGGGTCAACGGCCCGAGCCGTCAGCCCGGGGCCCCGCCGCGTCTTCGGCAGTCGCCTCGCGCCAGCCGCAGCCGGCCCACTGGGCGGTCCTGGTCAGCAGTTCGATCATGTCGACCGGTTTGGCGATGCAGTCGTCCATGCCCGCCTCGAAATAGGACGCGACCTGCTCGTCGAGCGTGTTGGCGGTCAGGGCGATGATGGGCGTGGCGCCCGCGGGTCCATCCAGAGACCGGATGCGCCGGGCGGCCATGACGCCGTCCATCACCGGCATCTGGATGTCCATCAGGATGACGTCCCAGTCGCCCGCGGCGGCCGCTTCGACACCCTTGGCGCCGTCGTCGGCGGTCTCGCAGACGATGCCCTGCGTCGCCAGCATGGCGCGGACGAGCGTCCGGTTGCTTTCATTGTCGTCGACATAAAGAACCCGGAGGCGGGGTCCCGCGCGGTCAGGCTCTCCATTGGCGACGGCGGAGTCGGCGATGTCGTTCGCGGCCCGGCTCGCCTCGTGCTCCGGCGCTCCCCCCTCGGGCTGTTCGATCATCTGGTTGACGACCTGCAGGAGGCGCTGACCCGCTTCGTGAATGCGGCGGGCGTGATCGGTCGCCGCATCGTCCAGGCCTCGTTCGACCAGCAGACCGGAAAAGCCGATCACCGCGTTCAATGGCGTGCGCAGTTCATGGGACATCTCCGTGAGGAACCGCTGCCGCGCGTCGAACATGGCGGCCTGCTGCTCCGCTGCGCTCCGGCCCATCTCGGCCTCGATCCGCGCGGTGACGTCCTGTTCGTTCAACAGGACGCCCGAGGCGCCGGTTACCGGATCGAACACCGGACGGGCGTCCATATGGTGCCAGCGGGCGCCGGCCCTGGTCGTCACCTCGCAAACGCCGTCCACGCTTTGCCCGCCGGCCGCCGCCGCGAACAGGGTCTCGCCTTCGGAAGGATGGACGAACCGGCGCCCGAAGGCGTCGTCGGACCCGTAGGCGCTGTAGGCCGCGGGGTTGGCGAACAGTCGGCGGCCCTCGGCGTCGAACAGGGTGATCAGCGCCGACGTGTGCCTGAGGGCCTCGACGGCGCGGCGCTCGTCCGGAGCGACCTCGGTGGGGGAGGCCTCGAACAGCAGGACGTCATGGCCGTCGCGCAGCGGGAAGGCGGAGATGGTGGCCTGGACCGTGAACGGCTGGCCCTTGGGGTAGAAGGTCCAGCTCTCGCTGATCTCTGCGCCGGTCGCCGTCAGCGCCACGAGCCGGTCGGTCCGCGCCTTCACGGCCGGAGAGAGCGCGGAGAAGTCCCGCCCCAGAAGTTCCTCGAGGCTGTCCGCGCCCCAGAGTTCCAGAGCGCAGGGGTTGGCGTAGAGACCCCGGCTGGCGTGGGGATCGTACAGCCATACCGGCCGCCTCAGCCGGTCCCAGGCTGGCGCGAACTGTTGAACCGGTGAAACAGGCATTTGTCGTATCTAGCGGCCAGTCTTGAACCAAGCTTTAAGCGACACAGCGGCGCGTGGATCGGTCTTGACCCGCCGCCGTCGCCATGTGCTTTGCCCCGCCTGATGCGGACCGCCGATTTCGACTTCGACCTGCCCGACGACCGGATCGCCCTGCGCCCGGCGCAGCCGCGAGATTCTGCACGGCTGCTGCTCGTTCGGGAGAGCAGCCTCGAGGATCGGACCATCCGCGACCTGCCAGACTTCCTGCGGCCCGGCGATGCGCTGGTGTTCAACGACACACGCGTGATCCCGGCGCGGCTCTCAGGCGTCCGCGAACGCCGGGGACCCGAGGGCGAGACCTTGGCCCTGCCAGTCGAGGCGACCCTGCACCACCGCGGCGCGCCCGATGTCTGGTCGGCCTTCATGAAGCCCGGCAAGAGGCTCAGGGTCGGGGATCGGGTGCGGTTCGGCGCCGAGAGCGACACGGCCTGCATTCTGGGACGGCTCGACGCGACCGTGGAGGGCAAGGGCGAGGACGGGCTGGTCACGCTGCGCTTCGATTTGTCGGGGCCGATGCTGGATGAGGCGGTCCGCGACGTCGGGGTCATGCCCCTGCCCCCCTACATCGCCGCCAAGCGCCCGGAGGACGATCGCGACCGGTCGGACTACCAGACCGTTTTCGCGGAGCACGACGGGTCGGTGGCCGCCCCCACCGCCGGGCTGCACTTCACGCCCGCGCTGCTGGATTCGATCCGCGCGCGCGGCGTCTCTACCCACGCGGTGACCCTGCACGTGGGGGCCGGCACCTTCCTGCCGGTCAAGGCGGAGGACACCGCCGACCACCGGATGCATGCGGAATGGGGCGAGGTGTCCGCGGAAACCGCCGCGACGCTCAACGCCGTGCACGCCGTGGGCGGCCGGATCGTGTGCGTCGGCACGACATCCCTGCGGCTGCTTGAAAGCGCCACGGGCGAGGATGGGGTGGTGCGGCCCTTCCACGGCGACACCGCCATTTTCATCACGCCGGGCTACCGCTTTCGGGCCGCCGACGTGCTGATGACCAATTTCCACCTGCCGAAGTCGACTCTGTTCATGCTGGTCAGCGCCTTCGCCGGGCTGGAGACGATGAAGGCGGCCTACGCCCATGCGGTGGCGGAGGGCTATCGCTTCTATTCCTACGGAGACGGCAGCCTGCTATTCCGCGCCGCCTGATGCCCTTCCCCTTCCAGATCAACGCCACAGAAGGCCGCGCCCGCACCGGCGTCCTGAAGACGCCGCGCGGGGATATCCGCACGCCGGCCTTCATGCCGGTCGGGACGGCCGCGACGGTCAAGGCCATGACGGTCGAGCAGGTCAGCCAGACCGGCGCGGACATCATCCTGGGCAACACCTATCACCTGATGCTGCGGCCGGGGCCTGAACGGATGGAGCGGCTGGGCGGGCTGCATCGCTTCATGGGCTGGGACAAGCCGATCCTGACCGACTCCGGGGGCTTCCAGGTCATGTCGTTGGCCGGCATCTCGAAGGTGAAGGAGGAGGCCGTGACCTTCGCCAGCCACATCGACGGATCGAAACACGTCCTCAGCCCCGAGCGATCAATCGAGATCCAGGCCGACCGGATTGGCGCCGACATCTCGATGCAGCTGGACCAGTGCGTCGCCTGGCCCGCCGAGGAACCGGCCGCCCGCGACGCGATGGAGCTATCCGCGCGCTGGGGGGCGCGGTCGAAGGCCGCGTTCGGAACGCGCGAGAGTCAGGCCCTGTTCGGCATCCAGCAGGGCTCGACCTTTGAGGCGCTGCGCCGGGAGTCATCGGACCGTCTGCAGGAGACCGGCTTCGACGGCTACGCCATCGGCGGCCTTGCGGTCGGCGAGGGTCACGCGGCGATGTGCGAGGTGCTGGACTATGCGCCCGACATGCTGCCGGCGGACCGGCCCCGCTATCTGATGGGGGTCGGGAAGCCGATCGATCTGGTCGAGGCGGTCTGGCGCGGCGTGGACATGTTCGACTGCGTTCTGCCGACGCGCGCGGGGCGGCACGGTCAGGCGTGGACATGGGACGGGCCGATCAACCTGAAGAACGCCCGCTTCGCCGAGGACGCCGATCCGCTCGACCCGGACATCCCCTGCCCGGCCTCATCCCAATATTCCAAGGCCTATCTGCACCACCTGATCCGGGCCGACGAAATCCTCGGCAAGGTTCTGCTGAGCTGGCACAACATCGCCTTCTTCCAGACGCTGACGGCGGCGATGCGTGAGGCGATTTCGGCGGGCCGGTTCGAGGCCTTCCGCCGCGAGTTTCACGCCTGCCACGTCTCGAACGGCTAGCGCCAGTCGCGGCCGCGGGGCCGGAACCATGACGGCGCGGCGGGCGGGGCGCAGTTGCGCTGCATCCCCGTCCCTTTCAGGAAGGCGCGGCGCAGCAGGCCAGACTGCACCGCGGACTGGACGCGCCGGCTATGCCGCTCGGCCCCTGTCAGCAGACGGATCCAGCTGCGCCCGGGAATGAAGTCGGTGCTGGCGTCGCGGACCGCCTCAAGCGCGAGACCGGCGGCGGCCGCGGCCGTCTGTTCGCTCCTGGAGCCGCGGGGGGGCGGCGGCTCGGCGGTGTCCGGCCCCAAGGCCTCGTCCAGCTGCGCCACCTCGGCCGCGATGGCCCCGCACCGGCCCATCCCGCGCAGATCGTAGGGGTTGGCCTCGGCATGCAGCAGGACCGGCGGGATGCGCTCGCGCCGGAGGTTGAAGTCCTCCAGCGGCGCCGTCGCCGCCGCACCGAAGCCCGCGCCGAACTGCCGCGCCCCGCCCATGGCGGTCCGGGCGGTGGCGCAGCCCGACACCGTCAGCAGGATCGCCGACGCCGCGAGCGCGATGCGAACCCGCCTGCAGTGTCGCCGAACGCTCTCCTCCGGCCGCGCCGTCATTCGCCCTCGGACGAGCCCGTCTGCAGCCGGCGCTGGTTCGCCTCGCGGGTCTTCGCGCCCTGTTGCTGCGCCACCTCCGTCCGGTGAGGTCGATTCAGGTTGGTTCGGCCCTGCTGCACGTCGTCGGCGCCGAGCGCGTCGCCCTCGTCCATGAAGTCGCCGATCTCGCCCGCGGCGGGCGGCGCCAGTGTGGAGTCGGCCACGTCAGGGGCGGCGTAGCTGCGCGGCTCGGAGCGTTCAGGGCCCTCGCCGTCCGGCTGTTTGGCGTTCTTGCTGGACGGGTCCGTAGCGGCGTTCTGGGCCGCCCCGACCGAGGATTCGACGTTCTGATGGGGCATGTCGGGGTCCTTTCGTTGTCTTTCGACAACCCGGACCGCCGCGCTGTTGTTCCCGGAAGGGAGTGGTACGTCCTCTCGGGCTCGAACCGAGGACCCTCTGATTAAAAGTCAGATGCTCTAACCAACTGAGCTAAGGACGCGCACTGACGGATCGCGCTCGCGACCCGGCGACGCGCCTTCTGTTGCAATCCGGGGCGCGGGTCAAGCGTCCGGTCGACGTAAGCGGTCGTTCCGTCTAGGCAACGGGCATGAAACCGCTGTCCGGTCTGCGCATCCTCGAGTTCGACGGACTGGGGCCGGTGACCTTCGCCGGGATGATGCTGGCCGACATGGGCGCGGAGGTGCTGCGGCTCACGCGGGCCCCGGGCGCGGGCGCGGCGGTGTTCGAGGACGTGGGTGGCGAAATCCTGCATCGGGGCCGCGCCCCCGTCCCCGTCAATCTCAAGGACCCGATGGATCAAGCGCGGGTCCTGACCTTGATCAGCTCGGCCGACGCCCTGATCGAGGGATTTCGGCCCGGGGTGATGGAGCGGCTCGGCCTCGGTCCCGACGCCTGCGCCGAACGAAATCCGCGCCTGGTCTACGGCCGCATCACCGGCTGGGGCCAGAGCGGTCCCAAGGCCGGCGAGGTGGGGCACGACATCAACTACATCGCGCTGAGCGGCGCGCTCTCGACCTTCGGTGAGCCGGATCGCCCGCCGCGCCCGCCTCTGAACCTGGTGGGCGACTATGGCGGCGGCGCGATGATGCTCGTCACCGGCGTGCTGGCGGGGCTGTTGTCGGCCAAGCAGACCGGGCGGGGCCGGATTGTCGACGCAGCGATGACGGACGGTTCCTCGATGCTGATGAGCCTGTTCCATGCGCTTTCGGCCCGAGGGCTCTGGACCCAAGACCGCGGCTCAAACCTGCTGGACGGCGGCGCGCCCTTCTACCGCTGCTACGCCTGCCGCGATGGCGGATTTGTCGCCGTGGGAGCGTTGGAGCCGCAGTTCTACGCCGCCCTCCTCGACGGTCTGGGCGTTCCCCCTGAAGAGGCTCCGCAGTACGACCGGACAGCGTGGCCTGACCTTCATCGCCGCTTCGAGGCGCTGTTCGCCACCCGCGACCGCGACGACTGGGCCGCCGCTTTCGAAGGCTCGGACGCCTGCGTGACCCCTGTGCTGTCGCTGAACGAAGCTCCACGGCACCCGCACAATGTCGCGCGTGCCGCCTTCCTCGGTGCAAAGCCGTCGCACCCGTCTCCCGCCCCTGCCTTCCCCGGCGCTGCGGTTGAGGCGGCCTCCCCGGCGGAACCCATCTCCCTCGACGACGCGCTTGCCCTCTGGCGCTGAGCCGACAGCCGCTCTCTTTGTTGTAACCGAGGGCCCGGCGGGTGACCCGTGGCGGATTCGCCGGTATGGAACAGCGGAGCCGGTTGGACGTTGCAAGTCCGATCCGGGGGAGACCGCGCCTATGAAACGACTGATCGCCTGTCTGGCCCTGACCGGAGCCTTCGCCGTCGCGGCTTGCGACGACCCCGAGGCCTATGAGGAGCGCGAAACAGCCGAGGTCGTCGTCGAGGATCCGGCCGCGCCCGCCGCCGAGGACGCCGCGGCGCCAGTCGCCGCGCCCAGCGCTGTCGATACGCCGCCTGCGGACACTCTTCCCGGCGAAAAGCGGACGTCCGAGGAATCGGTCAAGCCCGAGAGCGAGACACTCTTCTACTGATCGGACCCGACCGATGGCGCACCGGCGGCTACCGGGACGGCGACCGCCCTGCCCTGACGAAGGATCCCGCTTGAAGACCCGGCCCGCCCTGTTCCTCGTCAGCACGGCGAGCCTCGCCCTCCTCGCCTCCGCCGCACAGGCAGACCCGCGCGCTGAAATCCGGGGCGAGATGGACGGCGAGCTGCGTGCGTTGCTGGTCCGGGCCGTCGGCGAGGTCGACGATCCGCCGTCGAACCGCTTCGAAGCCAGGCGTCGCGCCCGCAGCGCGATGGAGGCGGCGGAAGCGCTGCTCCGGTCCGAGGGCTATTATCAGTCGATCCTGGAAGACGTGGTCGAGGGCGAGGAGACGCCCATTGCGATCGTCAATGTCACGCCGGGCCGCCGCTTCGTCCTGGCCAATCCGGACATACAGTGGACCCCGCCCGCGCCCGACCCCGAGGCTGAGACTGCAGCCGATCAGGAAGTGGCGATCAAGCAGGAACAGCCGGGCCGGGCCGCCGAGGTCATCGCCGCCGAAGGCCGGGCTGTCGCGGTCCTGACACGCCGGGGCTATGCCGACGCGGCGGCTGAGCCCCGCCGCGTCGTCGTCGATCACGCGACCTTCACCGTGCAGCCGAACTACCGGATCAACTCGGGGGCGCTGGTTCGACTGGACGGCGTACGGCTGGAGACCCAGGGCGCGACAAATCCCGACTGGGTCGCGGGGCTTGCGCCGTGGCGCGAGGGCGAGGTCTACGATCCCGAAGACGTGGCCGAACTGGAGCGGCGGCTGCTCGAGACGGGCGTTTACGACGGCGTCGGCGTGGCGCTGGCCCCGCGCGACCAGACGCTCGAGAACGGCAACCGGCCGATCATCGTCACCCTGACCGACCGGCCCCGGCGCATCCTTGAGGCGGGGGCGACCTTCTCCACCGCCGAAGGATCCGGCGTGGACCTGATCTGGACGTGGCACAACCGGTTCGGCCGCGCCGACACCTTGGTGTTCCAGGCGCGCGCGGCGGACGTGGACAGCCGCCTCGGCGCCAATCTGAGCCTGCCCCACTGGCGGCGTCCCGGCGAAACCCTGCGCCTGTCGGCCGCCGTTCTGAACGAGGACACCGACGCCTATCGTCGGACGGCGCTGGCGCTGGCGGCCGACCTGCAGCAGCGGATCGGCAAGACCTCCTACATCAGCTACGGCGTCGGCCTCGACGCCGGCCAGTACGACGAAAACCGCTTCGACCCGATCACCCAGGCCCCGCTGGACATCCAGCGCAACCTCGTCATCCTGACCGGCCGCGGCAGCGCCTATCTGGATAGGTCGAACGATCCGCTGGATCCGACCACCGGCTATCGCTTCACCGTCTCGGCCCAGCCGACCGCGGTGGCGGGCGAGGATACGGTCTTTTTCCTGCGGACCGAGGCGCAGGTCACGGCCTATCTGCCGCTCCAGGACAACGCCAAGACCGTCATCGCCGGTCGGGCCCGGCTCGGCACCATCCTCGGGGGCGAAGAGCTCACCATCCCGTCGGACCGCCTGTTCTATTCCGGCGGCGGCGGCTCGGTGCGAGGCTTCGAGTACCAGGGCGTGGGCCCGCGCCTGCCCGACAACACCCCGCGCGGCGGGCTGAGCCTGATCGAAGGCTCGGTCGAGGTGCGGCGCGACGTGTGGCGCAACTTCCAGGCCGTCGCCTTCATCGACGCGGGAGCCATCGGTTTCGACGAGGCGCCGGACCTCGACAACCTGCGCTATGGCGTGGGCGTGGGCGTTCGGTACAAGCTGCCGTTCGGACCCATCAGGGCCGACATCGCCTTCCCGCTCGACCGGCGGCCCGGCGACGCCGACTTCCAGATCTACGTCAGCATCGGACAGGCGTTTTGACCGCCGAGCCGCCCGTCGAGACGCCGCCGGAGGCGCCGGAAACGCCCGCGACGGCGGCGCGCCGCAAGCGCACGCGGCTGCAGGCGATCGCCTTCTTCGGCGGCCTCGGACTGGCCATTCTCGCCGCTATTCTGGTTGTCGCGCTCATCGGCGGACGAATGTATATGCTGTCGGGCCCGGGCCGCGATCTCGTCACCAGCTTCGTGGCCGGCAAGAAGCTGGGCCGATACGGGCGGATCAACGTCGAGGGGGTGCGCGGCGACCTGTTCGACGACTTCACCATCGACCGGGTGACTGTCACCGACGTGGACGGCGTCTGGCTGGAGGCCCGAAAGGTCCGGATCGACTGGGACTGGTGGCCGCTCGTCACCCGCCGCTTCCACGCCACCAACGTCGAGGCTCAGGTCGTGCGCCTGATCCGCCGCCCCAAGGTCGAGGCCTCGACCACGCCGCCGGGACCGCAGCCTCTCTCGGTCGACATCGACCGCTTCTCCACGGATGTGGAACTGCTGGAGGGCTTCAGTCAGGAGTACGGCCGCTGGCGTCTGACCGGCGAGGTCAATGCACCGCGTCGGGGCGCGAAATCCGTTCTGGTCAACGCCGCCAGCAACAGCCGCCCCGGCGACTATCTGCGCGTCAACGCCACGCTCGGTGAGGAGATCACCGACCTCCGCCTGAACCTGCGCGCCAATGAGTCGCAGGGCGGGCCGATCGCCGGCGCCCTGGGCTATTCCCCCGATCAGCCCTTCTACGCCACGGCCGTCGTCAACGGCTCCGTCATCGACGCGATGGTGCGGACCGGCGACTTCGTCCCGCTGGTGATCAAGGGCCGGTATGGCGACGAACGGACCCGAATCTCGGGCTTCATCGACTTCTCAGGTTCGGAGCTGCTGCAGCCGTTCGCCGAGCGGGTCGGACGAACCGCCAAATTCGGCCTGGCGACCGTGCCCGACAGCGACGACGACGGGCTGCAGGGCCTCGGCTGGCGGCTGATTTCCGACAATCTGAACGCCAGCGCCAGCGGCGACTTCCGCCTGAGCGACCGGGGCAGCCCGGGAATCGATATCGACGTCGCCACCCGCTCGCTCACCCGGCTGGTCGGTCGGCCCGCCGGAGGGGCGGGGGCCTACAAGGGGCGGTTCAGCGGAACGCCCACGAACTGGACGCTGAACGGATCGGTCGATCTGGTGGACGCGGAGGTGTCCAGCTACCGCGCCGGCCGCCTCACGGGGCCGCTGAACGCCGCGATGCGGCTCGGACGTCTCGACCTCGACGGCGATATCCGCGTGGCCGGAGGGTCGAACGCAGGGATCGTGGGCGGCCTGCTGGGATCGACGCCGCGCGTGACGTTCGAGGCCGCCCGCCAGCGGGACGGCGCCATTCTGCTGGAGCGGATCAATGCGACCGGCCGGGCGCTGACCGTGTCCGGCTCGGGCGGGCGCAGCCTGACCGGCGGCCTCGGCTTCCGGGGCGACATCCAGATCACCGACGCCTCGCGGATCCGGCCCGGCGCCACCGGCGCGTTCGGCGGCCGGATCACGGCGGCCATGACGCGCACGGGCCAGCCCTGGCGCCTGACCTTCGACGGGCGGGGCCGCAGACTGGCGACCGGGCTGCCGGAGCTGGACCGGCTTCTGGGCCCCACGCCGCGGCTGCGCCTGACCGGCGCCCTGAACCAGGGCCGGATCGAGGTCGAGCAGGCGGCCCTCACAGGCGCCCAGGGCAGCGCCAACGCCCGCGGGCTGATCGAAGGCGACGGACGCCTGCGGCTGGCCCTGAACTGGAACGCGCGCGGCCCCTTCGGCGTCGGTCCGGTCGAGATCGACGGGGCCGTGACCGGCAACGGGGCCCTGACTGGAACGCTGGCTGAGCCGCGCGCCGATCTGCGAGCTCGCTTCGGCCGGATCGCGGCCGGGGCGCTGGTGCTGACCGACGCGGACATGATCCTGAGCTTCCGCAAGGGCGCGGACTCCTCCGACGGCCGAATCACGGTGACGGCGGGATCGAACTACGGCCCGGCGCGGGGCAGCGGCGCCTTCTTCCTCGGCGGCGACCGCATTCGCCTGACGGACCTCGACCTCGACGCGGGCGGCGTCACCGCGCAGGGGGCCATCGCGCTGTCGAACCGCTTCCCGTCAAGCGCCGATCTGACCTTCACGGCGCGACCGGGCGCCTTCCTGACGTCCGGGACCGCGGAGGGCCGGATTCGCCTGACCGACGGCGACGGTGCCGAGACCGCGATCCTCGACGTGACGGGCCGCAATGTCCGCCTCGTGGGATCGAGCTGGATCATCCGCACGCTGGACCTGAACGGCCGCGGCACGCTCGCGCGCCTGCCCTTCACCCTGACCACGGATATCGGCGGCGCGACGCCGATCTCGTTCACCGGCGGCGGCGTCTACTCGCGCGAGGGCCGGGGTCAGTCCGTTCTGCTGGAGGGCTCTGGCCGGGTGCGCGAAGTGGCCTTCACGACCCGCAACCCTGCTGTGATCGCGCTCAACGGCGACGGGCGCGTGGTCCGCGTCGATCTCGGCGTCGGCGGCGGCGTGTTGACAGGCGAACTGCGGCAGGACTCCCGCGCGGCGGTCATCGACGCCAATCTGAGCCGGGTCGATCTGGGCGCACTCGCTCCCGACCTGCGCGGCGCCGTCACAGGCCGGCTCTCGCTGCGAGGCGCGGGTGACGACCTGTCGGGCTCGGCCAACCTCGCGTTCGAGGGCATCCGGAGCATCGACGCGCCTCGGGACCTGGCGATCGACGGAACGCTCGAAGCGGCCCTGGCCAACGACCGTCTCCGGATTCAGGCGCGGGCGGTGGACACCGACGCGGTTCAGGCGACCGCTGACGTGACCTTGCCGGTCGAGGCCTCCGCCGCCCCGCTTCGGCTGGCCATCGTGAGGACGCGGCCCATGTCCGGCGACATCTCCATCCAGGGCCAGATCCAGCCGATCTGGGACCTGCTGGCGGGCGGCGAACGGTCACTGTCCGGTCAGGTGAACGGCCGCGCCACCCTGGCCGGCACGCTGGCCGACCCGCGCATCAATGGACGGCTCGATCTGCAGCAGGGCGCCTTCCGCGACAGCGCCACCGGTCTGCGGCTGGAGAATGTGACGCTCGCCAGCCGTTTCGACGACACGACAGGGGTGATCGAGACCTTCAGCGCGACAGACGGCGCCCGCGGCTCCGTCACCGGCAACGGGCGCATCGGCCTGAGAGAGGGGTCCGGTTCCAGCTTCCAGCTGCTGCTGAACCGCTTCCGCATCATCGACAACGACATCGCCGAGGCCACGGCGTCAGGCCCGCTGACCGTCACCCGCGCCACCGACGGCAACATCATGCTGGCGGGCCAGATGGACATCGACGAGGCCCGGATCGAGGCCAACCCGCCCGGCTCAAACGGCATCGTCCGCATGGATGTGGTCGAGATCAACAAGCCCGGCGGCGATGCGCCCGAGCTGGAAGAGCGGCGCTCGCGCGGTCTGCAGATCGGTCTCGACATCGCCCTTAACTCCCCGGGCGGGGATGTGCGGGTCGTCGGCCGCGGCCTGAACGTCGAGATGAACGTCAACGCCCGGGTCCGCGGAACCATCAGTCAGCCGATCCTTACGGGAACGGCCCGCGTCGTTCGCGGCGACTACGATTTCGCGGGCAAGCGTTTCGTCTTCGACGAGCGGGGAACGGTCACCCTGTCGACCAACCCGGAGCAGATCCGCCTGAACCTGCAGGCGACCCGCGAGGATCCGGCCCTGACCGCGACCATCCGTGTGACGGGCACGGCAGCGCGGCCGGAGATCGCCCTGACCTCGACCCCCGCGCTGCCTCAGGACGAGATCCTGTCGCAGGTGCTGTTCGGACGCTCGGCGTCCCAGCTGTCCGGGTTCGAGGCGGCGCAACTGGCGGCGGGCGTAGCGGCGCTGGCGGGCGGCGGGGGCTTCGATGTGATCGGCAACCTGCGCGAGCTGGCCGGTCTGGACCGGCTATCCTTCGGGGGCGAGGCTTCGGGCCTGACGGTCGCCGGAGGGCGCTACATCACCGACGACGTCTATCTGGAGATCATCGGTGGCGGCGAAAACGGCGCGGCCGTGAACGTCGAGTGGCAGGTGCGCCGCAACCTGACGGTCAGCTCGAAGTTCGGGGGACAGGGCGAGGCCAGCCTGTCGATCCGCTGGCGCCGCGCGACGCGGCAGCCGGGCGCCGGCCGCGAGGACCGACGCCCGAACCGCTAGGCGTCAGTAGGTTTGGGCCGCCTCGAAACGCAGCTGGTCCAGCTTGCGGGCGCCGCGGATTCCGGTGATGTGCAGCACCAGCTGGATGACCATGATGATGAAGCCGATCACGATCTGCCACAGGGGCGTTTGAGCAGCCTCGGGCTGCTGGCCAGCCATCATCAGGCCGAGGAGGCCGGACACGAGGCCGAAGGCGACGAGAATGGCGAAGATGATCGGGATCACGACACCCGGTTTCGCCCACTGAAGGAGGCCGAGCACGAGCTGAATCACGACCATGATCAGCGGGACCCAGATCATCGCCATGCGGGTTATGGCTTCGGCCTGGGGATTACCCAGCGCGGCCTGCGCGACGGCCGCGTCGACTGTCGCCTGACCTGCCGTCATCAGATAGGCGAACCCTACCAATCCCCAGATCACGCCCAAAAAGATGGCGATCGCGCTGGCCCGTGCGGCGGCCTTCGCCTCGGCCTCGTTGGTTATCGGCGCCGTCGGATTCAGCGCGCGCATAATGTCTGTCATGTAGATTCACCTCCCTGTGTTCGCGGAGCCTAGCGCGCCCTCACGACGGTGGGAACGGGGCCGCTTCGCCTTCACCTTTGCCGCCTGCCCGGCTAGGGTTGCGCCGCATGCGAATTCTGCCGTCCGACCAGCTCGTGCTCGACCATGTCGCGGCGCGCGAAGCCGCCATCGTGGCGCGGGCGCTGGACTGGGCGTCGGTAAACTCTGGCAGCCGCAACGCTGAGGGGCTGGGCGCGATGCTGGAGCTGCTCGAGGCCGAGGCGGGGCGACTGCCAGCACAGGTGACGCGGCTGGCCACCGGAACCGCGACCACGGTGTCCGAAGACGGATCGGTGCGGACCGAATCGTACGCCGACGCCCTGCGCGTCGCGTGTCGGCCAGAGGCGCCGGTGCAGGTCGTGCTGACCGGCCATTACGACACGGTGTTTCCGGCGGAAAGCGCGTTCCAGACCGTGCGGACGCGCGACGACGGCGCGCTGAACGGTCCGGGCATCGCCGACATGAAGGGCGGGATCAGCGTCATGCTGGCGGCGCTGGAAGCGTTCGAGACCCACCCCGACCGCGGCCGGGTGGGCTGGACGGTGCTGCTGTCACCCGACGAGGAGATCGGCTCGCCAGGATCGGCCCCGCTGCTGGCCGAACTCGGCGCCCGCGGGCACATCGGCATGACCTACGAACCCTCACTGCCGGACGGGTCCCTGGCGGGGGCGCGAAAAGGCAGCGGCAACTATCATCTGACCGTCACAGGCCGCTCGGCCCACGCCGGCCGGGCCTTCCACGAAGGCGCCAATGCGATCGCGGGCGCCGCCATCATCGCCGCCCGCCTCCACGCCCTGAACGGCCAACGCGAGGGCGTCACGGTCAATGTCGCGAAGATCAGCGGCGGCGGACCGCTGAACGTCGTGGCCGACAACGCCGTGGTGCGGTTCAACGTGCGTGTTCCGGACCGCCAGGCCTCAGCCTGGATCATGGAGGCGGTGGCGGAGATCGCAGCTGAACCGCCCCTGACGGGCCTGACGCTGGCGCTGCACGGCGGCATGACGCGGGCGCCGAAACCGATGGACGCCTCGCAGACCGCCCTGTTCGAGGCGGTCGGAACCACCGGGGCCCTGCTGGGCCAGAGCCTGTCGTGGAAGCCTTCGGGCGGCGTCTGCGAGGGCAACAACCTGCACGCCGCGGGCCTGCCCAATATCGACACCCTCGGCGTCGTCGGCGGCGGCATCCACTCGGATCAGGAGTTCGCCTGGCCGGAGAGTTTCGGCGAGCGCGCCCGGCTCAGCGCCCTGATCCTGTGCAAGATCGCGTCGGGCGATATCGACGCGCTGAAGCTCAAATCCCTGCGTCTGGAGACGATGTAATCCATGCTCGTCGTTCGCCCCGCCGCTCCCGCCGACCTCGACCATGTGCTGGAGCTTGCGATCCTCAGCGGCCCCGGCTTCACCAGCCTGCCTGAGGACCCCGATCAACTGGCCGAACGACTGGATCTCAGCCGGGACAGCTTCGCCGGCGCTCTTGCGCCCGAGGAGCGCTGGTACACGCTGATGCTCGAGGAGAGCGACACCGGCGACGTCGACGGCATCGGCTCGGTCCGGGCGGCGGTCGGGCTGAAGCATCCCTTCTTCTCGTTTCGCATCTGCAACAACCGGCAGTCTTCCCCTTCCCTCGGCGTCACCCTCGACCAGAAGACGCTGGTGATGGTCAACGAGTGCACGGGCTGGAGCGAGGTCGGCTCGCTGTTCCTGAAGGCTGACCGGCGGAAGGGCGGGGCGGGACGGCTGTTGAGCCAGTCCCGCTACATGCTCATCGGCTCGGAGCCCGAGCTGTTCGCCGATACCGTCCTGGCCGAGCTCAGGGGCGTGTTCACGCCCGACGGCGCCTGCCCCTTCTGGGACCATGTGGCGCACAAATTCTTCCCGATGGAGTTCGACGAGGCGGACCGGATGACCGGCACGACCGACAAACAGTTCATCCTCGACCTGTCGCCGCGCCACCCGATCTACATCGACCTGCTGCCGGAAGCGGCCCGCGCGGTGATCGGCAAGGTGCATCCGCAGGGCGTGCCTGCGATGGCGCTGCTGGAGTCGGAGGGGTTCCGGCCCAACGGGCTGGTCGACATCTTCGACGCCGGTCCGACGGTCGCTTGCGGCCGCGACAACATCCGCACGGTCCGGGACGCCCGGCGCATGACCGTGGCCGTCGCCGACGAGGTCGAGGCCGAACTGCCCGCGCTGATCTCGACGGACAGGGTCAGCACCTTCCGCGCGGTGCGCCAGCGGGCCGCCATCGATGGCGATGTCGCCACCCTCGGGCGGGAAGCGGCCGAGGCGCTGAAGGTGCGGCCGGGCGATGTGGTGCGGGTGAAGACGTGAGCGCCTATCTGGACCCCATGAGCCGTTTCCAGTCCATCGACCCCGCCACCGGCGAAACCGTCTGGGAGGGCGCCGCCGCCGCCCCGGTCGAGGTGCAGGCCGCCGTCGACCGGGCCCGCGCCGCTTTTCCTGACTGGGCGGACCGGCCGCGGCAAGATCGGCTTGACGCCGTCAAACGCTATCAGGCGGTGCTGAAGGCGCGGGCGCCGCAGATCGCCGAGGCCATCAGCCGCGAGACCGGCAAGGCGCTGTGGGAGACGCAGACCGAGCTTCAGGCCATGGCGGGCAAAGTCGATATCTCGATCCGGGCCTATGACGAACGCACCGGCGAGCGAAGCGCCGACACCGCGTTCGGCCGGGCCGTCCTGCGTCACCGCCCCCACGGCGTCGCGGCGGTGCTGGGCCCGTTCAACTTCCCCGGCCATCTGCCCAACGGGCATATCGTCCCGGCTCTGCTGGCGGGCGACACGGTCGTCTTCAAGCCCTCCGAAGAAGCGCCGTTGACGGGCCAGCTGATGGCCGAGGCTTTCGCGGAAGCCGATCTCCCGGACGGCGTCGTAAATGTTGTTCAGGGCGGCCGCGAGACCGGCGCGGCGCTGCTGGACGCTGGCATCGACGCCCTGATGTTCACTGGCTCGGGCGCGGTGGGCGCGCATTTCCGGCGCAAGTTCGCCGACGATCCGCACGTCATCCTCGCGCTGGAGCTGGGCGGCAACAATCCGCTCGTGGTCTGGGACGCCGCCGACGCCGAAGCGGTGGCGGGGATCGTCGTCCAGTCGGCCTTCATCACCACCGGCCAGCGCTGCTCCTGCGCCCGGCGGCTGATCGTGCCGGAGGGGCCGCGGGGCGACGCGATCATTGAGGCCGTGGCCGCCCTCAGCGACCGCCTGACCTTCGCGCCTTGGAACAGCAGCCCCGAACCCTACGCCGGCCCCCTGATCTCCCGGAGGGCCGCCGAGGCCGCGCTGAAGGCGCTGCAGGAGCGGATCGACGCCGGAGCCAAGGTGATCCGCGCATCGGGTCCGGTCGGCAATCTGCCCGGGGCCTTCGTCCGCCCCGCCATCATCGACGTCACGGGCGTGGCCGTACCCGACGAGGAGATGTTCGCCCCATTCCTCTCGGTGACCCGGGTCGCCTCGTTCGACGCGGCCGTCGCCGAGGCGAACGCCACCCGCTACGGCCTGTCGGCGGGTCTTGTCAGCGACAATCCCGCGAACTGGCAGACCTTCATCCGACGTATCCGCGCCGGCGTGGTCAACTTCAACCGCCCGACCACCGGCGCGGCGGGCGACATGCCGTTCGGCGGGCTCGGAGCCAGCGGGAACCATCGCCCCAGCGCCTACTACGCCGCGGACTACTGCGCCTATCCCGTCGCCAGCTTCGAGGCGGGCGCCGTCCTAAACATTGAGGGCGAAATCAAAGGCCTGCAGCCATGACTTCGGCGATGGAGGCAAACGCCGACGGCCTGATCGGCCCGACGCATTCCTATGCCGGCCTGTCCCCGGGCAACCTGGCCTCCAGCGTCAACGCGGGCGAGGCGTCGAACCCGCGGGCTGCGGTGCTGCAGGGCCTCGACAAGATGAAGCGGCTGGCCGACCTCGGCCTGGCGCAGTTCGTGCTGCCGCCACACGAACGCCCGCACATCCCCTTCCTGCGCGGCCTCGGCTTCACGGGCGCGGACGGAGAGGTGCTCGCCTCGGCCTGGAAGACCGCGCCGGCCATGGCGGCGGCGGCCTGCTCCGCCTCGCCGATGTGGGCCGCCAACGCCGCTACGGTCACGCCCTCCCCCGATAGCGCCGACGGGCGGGTGCATTTCACCCCCGCCAACCTGGTGACCAACCTGCACCGCTCGCTGGAGCACGCCCAGACCCGGCGGGCGTTGAGCGCCCTCTTCCCCGACCCTGCGCGCTTCGCGGTGCACGACGCCCTGCCCTCCGTCCCGCATCTGGCCGACGAAGGCGCGGCGAACCACGTGCGGCTGTGCGCCGACCACGGGGAGCCGGGGGTTAACATCCTGGTGTGGGGCCGCGAAGCCTACGAGCCGTGGGCCGGCGCCTTTCCGGCCCGCCAGACGCGCGAGGCGTCCGAGGCCATCGCCCGCCGCCACGGCGCGGCGCGGGCGGTTTTCCCCCGCCAGTCGCGAGCGGCGATTGCGAGCGGGACGTTCCACAACGACGTGGTCTGCGTCGGGACGCTGGACACGCTGTTCTTCCACGAGCTGGCCTTCGAGGATGCGGCGACGGCCAAGGCCGGGATCCAGGCCATGGCCGAAGGCCTGTTCGAGCCAGTGTTCGTCGAGGTCTCGACCGCCGACCTGCCGCTGGCGGACGCGATCTCCAGCTATCTGTTCAACTCCATGCTGGTGCGGCTGCCGGGCGACGCCCGTCTGACGCTGATCTGTCCCACCGAAACGCAGGACAACGAGCGCAGCCATGCCGTGGCGCAGAACCTCGTCGGCTCCAACGGCCCGATCGGCCGTGTGGAGTACGTCGATGTGCGTCAGTCGATGCGGAACGGCGGCGGCCCCGCCTGCCTGCGCCTGCGGGTCGCGCTGACGGACGATGAGCTGGCGGCGACCAATCCGGCGATGCGTATGACCGACGAACTGCACGCCCGGCTGTCGGTCTGGGCGGCGACCTGGTACCGGGACCGTCTGACGCCTGCGGATCTCGCCGATGCGGGCCTGATCGACGAAAGCTGCGGCGCGCTGGACGATCTGACCAGCATCCTCGGCCTCGGCGGCGGCTTCTACCCGTTCCAGCGAGAGACCGGGTGACCGACTTCGCCCAGCGGATCGCGACGGAGGCGGACATCCCGGCGCTGGTGGACCTGATGGACCGCGCGATCGCCGGTCCGCTGGCCGACTTCCTGTCGCCGGACCAGATCGCCGCCAGCCGCCGGCTCATGGGGATCGACAGCCAGATCATCGCCGACCGGACCTATTTCATCGTCGAGGCCAACGGTGTCATGGCCGGCTGCGGCGGCTGGAGCGGCCGCATCACGGAATACGGCGGCGATCACACGCCCGGGCGGGTTCCGACGGCCCTGACGCCGGGCGTCGACGCGGCCCGTATCCGCGCCATGTACACGGCCCCGGAGTTCCTCCGCCGGGGCGTTGGGTGCCAAATCCTCGCTCTCTGCGAAACGGGGGCCGCGGCGGCCGGCTATGACCGGGCGGAGCTGGTCGCCACCCTGGGTGGGGAACCGCTGTACCGCGCCGCCGGCTATGTCGAGATCGAGCGGTTGAAGGATGACCGGGGCGGCGCTCCCGTGCCGCTGGTTCGGATGGGCAAGCGGCTCGACGCAACGAAGACTGCAGGGGCCAGATGACCGAAACCGCGCCCCCGGAGATGAGCCCCGCCCGCCGCCTGCGGAACATCGTCGGCGGCTCGGCCGGCAATTTGGTCGAATGGTTCGACTGGTACGCCTATGCGGCCTTCACCCTGTATTTCGCGCCGGTGTTCTTCCCCAGGGGAGACGACACGGCCCAACTGCTCTCCGCCGCCGCCATCTTCGCGGTCGGCTTCCTGATGCGGCCGGTCGGCGCCTGGATCATGGGCGTCTATTCGGACCGGAAGGGCCGGAAGGCGGGACTGACGCTGTCCGTCTCCCTGATGTGCACGGGCAGCCTGATCATCGCCTGCACGCCGGGCTACGCCGCGATCGGACTGGCCGCTCCCGCCCTGCTGCTGTTCGCCCGCCTTCTGCAGGGCTTGAGCGTCGGCGGCGAGTATGGGTCGTCGGCGACCTATCTGTCCGAGATGGCGACGGCCAAGAACCGCGGCTTCTGGTCCAGCTTCCAGTATGTGACGCTGATCTCGGGCCAGCTACTGGCCCTGCTGCTGCTGATCGTGCTGCAGAACACGCTGAGCGAGGCCGACCTCAGCGCCTGGGGTTGGCGCATCCCGTTCTTCGTCGGCGCCGGCTTGGCGGTTGTGGTCTTCTGGCTGCGGCGGCGTCTGGACGAGACCCGCGCGTTCATCGCCTCGGACGCCAGCGAGGCTCCCAAGTCCAGCGCCCTGCAGCTGATCCTGAAGCACCCGCGCGAGGCCCTCTTGGTCATGGGCCTGACCGCCGGCGGCACCCTCGCCTTCTACACCTACACCACCTACCTGCAGAAATTCCTCACAAACACCAACGACTTCACCAAGGCGCAGGCGACCGAGATCAGCGCGGGCGCGCTGCTGATCTTCATGCTCTTGCAGCCCGCCGTCGGCGCTCTGTCGGACCGTGTGGGCCGCAAACCGGTGATGATCGCGTTCGGGGTGATGGGCGTGCTGTGCACCGTTCCCATCATGAGCACGCTGGCGACGGTCGACAGCCCGTTTGTCGCCTTCTTGCTGGCTCTGGCGGCGCTGGTGATCGTCAGCGGCTACACCGCCATCAACGCCGTGGTGAAGGCGGAGCTGTTCCCGGCCCACATCCGCGCCCTCGGCGTCGCCCTGCCCTATGCCCTCGCCAACGCCCTGTTCGGCGGGACAGCCGAGTACGTCGCCCTGTGGTTCAAGGGCGCGGGGATGGAGGCGGTCTATTTCTGGTACGTCACCGGCATGATCGGCGTGTCGCTGCTGGTCTACATCTTCATGCGCGACACCAAGCGCAGCAGCCTGATCTCACACGCCGACTAGGCGGCGAACCGCCCGCCCTTTTCAGCGTAGGCCTGAGTGCCGCGGGTGAAGACCCGGTCGTCCGGCAAGACGGCCTCGATCGGGATGGCCTCCGCGCCCTTCAGCCGCTCGTAGATCGGGCCGAAATCCTTCAGCGTCTCGCGCTTCAGCTGCTCGATGCCGTCGATGACGAAATAGACCTGCTGGAAGTCGTCGATGCGATAGAGGGTCCGCATGACCCGCTCGAGTTCGAAGCCCAGACGGTTCGGCGACGGGTCCTCCAGCGAGAACACGCTCTCCGTCGCGGACGAGACGATGCCAGCGCCGTAGATTCGCAGGCCGTCGGCGTCCTGCATCAGGCCGAACTCGACCGTGTACCAGTAGAGACGCGCAAGGTTCTGGAGCATGCCCAGCGAGGCGGCGCGCTGACCGCCCTTGCCGTAGGCCTCCATGTAGTCGGCGAAGTCGGGATCGGTCAGCATCGGCACGTGTCCGAAGACATCGTGGAAGATGTCTGGCTCCTGCAGATAGTCCAGCTGGTCCGGCTTGCGGATGAACTGGCCTGATGGGAAGCGGCGGTTGGCGAGGTGGTCGAAGAAGACCTCGTCCGGGACCAGACCCGGCACGCAGACGACGGTCCAGCCGGTCAGGGCCTGCAGCTTCGGGTTCATGGTCGCGAAGTCCGGGATGCCCCCGGTGTTGAGGTCCAACGCGGTCAGACCCTTCAGGAACACGTCCGCCGCGCGTCCCGGCAGGATCTTCATCTGCCGGTCGTAGAGGGTGTCCCAGGTGCGGTGCTCGACGTCAGTGTAAGACTCCCACTTCTGCGGAATGGTCCAGTCCGCCGCGGCGCCTTCGGGCGGCTTGTCGAACACATGCTCGAAATCTGACATCCGGACGTCTCCGCAATCGGGCTCTGACCGGCCCTTGCCCTCAATCTAGGGCGGCGGCGCCCGGCGCGCCAGCGCATCAGTGCCAGCACCCTAGTGAATGGCGTGGGCCACAGGCGCGTGGCGGCCCCTTGAGTCCACGGAGAGCCACCGGCGCTCGATGTCCCGCGGGAGCGGGGTCTGCTCGGGGTCCCGCTCCAGCACCGTTTCGGCGGCGTAGGCGATGAAGCCGCCCTCGGGCCCGATGGCCAGCACGCGATAATAGGGTTGGTCCGGTGCGAACGACCCCGTCTCCGCGGGCGGTCCGTCGTAGCCCCCGTCGATGTCGATCACGACGCCGCGGAACGCCGCGTCACGGTGACGGACGATGTGGCCGAGGGCGAATTTGGCGACGAGGTGCTGGCTCATGACCGCACCATGGCTGATCGGACCTGAGCCCAATGCGCGGCGGCCCGTTCATTTTCGGGTCACATGCGCTTGGCGTGAACCGCAAGCCGGTTCTAGGATGTTCGGGACGGGCGCCGCTTCGGACCGCCCACCTTGAAAGTTCGGCCAATGCCGGAGACCGACGACGCGCCCCGGCGCGGCGACCGGTCCCAGCCTTCCTCGGCCGGCAGACCAGGCGCCCGCGGCGGCGCCGGCGCCGGCGGGGACGGAGCAGGTCGCGAAGCGCCCCTGTATGGCGCTCTCGATCTGGGGACCAACAACTGCCGCCTGCTGATCGCGCGGCCAGCTCGCGACGGCTTCCGCGTGGTTGATTCCTTCAGCCGCATCGTGCGACTCGGCGAGAACCTGTCCCGCACGGGCTTGCTTGACGACGCCGCGATGGACCGGGCCTACGACGCCCTGGCGCTCTGCGGCGAACGTATCGCACGCAAGGGACTGGAGTCGTCGAGATTGATGGCGGTCGCCACCCAGGCCTGCCGCCAGGCCGACAATGGCGAGGCCTTCATCGAGCGTGTCCGGCTCGGCACAGGCCTGAGGCTGCGGATCATCGATCCCATTGAGGAGGCGCGTCTGGCCGTGGAGGGCTGTCTCGACCTGTTCGACGCCTCGGCGGAGGCGGTGCTGGTGGTCGATGTCGGGGGCGGCTCTACAGAGCTGAGCTGGATGAAGCGCCGCGGTCGGGCCGGCTTCGTGCTGGAGGGGTGGATGTCCGCGCCGGTCGGCGTCGTCACCCTGGCCGAGCGGCACCCGGAGCCTGAAGGCGGGCTTGACGGCTGGTACGAGGCGATGGTGGCCGACATGAGTGCCGCGCTCGCCTCCGCGCCAGTCGGCCCCGACCTGCGCGAGGTGTTCACCAGCGGCCGCGCGCACATGATCGGGACGTCGGGGGCCATCACCAGTCTCGCCGGTATCCATCTGGGCCTGAAGCGGTACCAGCGGAACCTCGTCGACGGCCTGTGGATGACCAGCAGCGACTGCGGCAAGGCGGCGGAAAAGCTCATGGCGCTCGGGCCGGCTGGCCGCGCCGCGGAATCCTGCATCGGACCCGACCGCGCGGACCTCGTCCTCGCCGGTGCGGCGATCATGGAGGCGGTCCAGCGGGCCTGGCCTTCGCAACGCGTGAGGGTGGCCGACCGGGGCCTGCGAGAAGGGCTCCTGCTGCAGCAGATGCGGGCCGATCGCGCGCCGCGGCGGCGGCGGCGGCGCAGGGCTGGCCCGCCTAGTTGACCACCTGAACCGGCAGCGTCACGTCGCACACCGAGAAATCCGCGCCGCGCGCCTGGCGGGTCTCGTCGACGAGGGCGCGGAACCGGGGCGAGTCCGTCGCCAGAACCTGCACCGCCGGGCGTTCGGCTTCAGCGATGTCGGCAGCCACCCTGACGCGGGTCAGGCGATCCGGCTGAACCTGGGCCATCATGCCGTTCTCGCCGTCGCCGACCTGCAGCGATCGCAGCACGTCCAGGCCCGACACGGCCGCGCCCCAGATGGTGTAGCGTTTGTCGAGCGCCGGATAGGACTGGCGCATCAGGAAGAACTGGCTGTTGGCGGTGTCGTTGCCCTCGTCCCGCGCCATGCCGGCCACGCCAGGACAATACAGACCCCAGGCGTGCACCTTGCCGTCAGCCGTCAGGGCGAACGCCGCATCCGGCTGGGTCTGGACCGGCAGGGAGTGGAGGAAACCCACCCTCGCGCCCGACGGCTCCGCCACCGCGGCGAAGGGCATGGCCGCCTCGCGGCGGAAGGTGAACTCCGCCTTCAGATCCGGGAACGGGCTCTGGCCTTCGCCATTGCCGAGCGGATCGCCGGTCTGGGCCATGAACCAGTCGATCACCCGGTGCCAGGGCACGCCGTCGTAGAAGCCGCGCCGGGCCAGAAGCTTGATCCGCTCGACGTGCAGGGGCGCAACCCCGGGCGCCAGCTCGACCAAAACGCGACCCTTGGTCGTATCGAGCACGAGCAGGTTCTCGGCCGGGACCGCCCGCCATTCCTGCGCCGGGACGGTGGTCTCTGCGGTCGGCGGCGGCGGAGGCGGCGGCGTGCCGCCGGCGTCCTGAGCCGCCGCTGCGCCCGCCCCGAACAAGACCAGCGCCAGAACGCCGCCCGATACCGTCTTCATCACCTGATCCCCCGATTGCCTCAGCCCGAGACTTCCGCCGGCGGCTGAACGTCGCAGACGGTGAAAGCCGAGCCCTTCTCCGCCCGCGCGCGCTCCGCCATGGCTGTGAACGCCGGGCTGCGGGCCGACATCACGCGGACGGACGGCCTTTCGCCCTCGGGCAGGGCCGCCGCCGTGCGGGCGCGGGTCATCACGTCGGGGTCGTCCACCTGCCCGTTGCCGGCAGGCGTCCCCGCCTTCAGCGCCTTGACCGCGTCGAGACCCGCCACCACCCGGCCAAACGCCGTGTAGAGGCCGTTCAGATTGTCGTTCACGCCGGTCATCAGGAAGAACTGGCTGTTGGCGCTGTTCGGGTCCTGATTGCGCGCCATGCCTGCGACGCCGTCGCAGAACAGGCCCTGGGCGGCGGTCTTGAAGTCGGCGGTCACCATCATCTGGGCGTCGGGCTGCGTGAAGATGGGCATCGAACCTGCGATGCCGAGTTGCCCGTTTGGCGCTGTCAGCAGGTTCACAAACCCGGAGTCCCGCCCGCGGCGAAACTGGAACTCCCCCGGCAGGTCCGACAGCTCGCTGCCGCCCTCGCCCGTACCGAGGGGATCGCCCGTCTGGGCCATGAAGCCCGGCAGGACGCGGTGGAATTTGAGCCCGTCGTAGAAGCCCTGATCCGCCAGCGTCCGAACCCGCTCGACCGACTGCGGGGCGACGCGCGGGTCCAGTTCCACAAGGATCCTGCCCTTGACGGTGTCGATGACCAGTAAGTTCTCGGGCGCAACCGCGCGCCAGTCGTCGGGGCTCTGGGCCAGGGCGCTCCCGCCGGTCAAAAGCGCCGCCAGCATTGCGGCGGCCGCTGTAATCCTGAACGTCATTCTAACCCTTGACCTTGGCCCGGACGGCCTGGGCGACCGCGGGGCTGACGAAACTGTCGATCGCGCCGTCGAGTCGGGCGATCTCCTTGACCAGCCGCGAGGCGATGGCCTGATGCCGCGGGTCGGCCATCAGGAAGACCGTCTCGATGTCGGCATTGAGGCGCTGGTTCATCGCCGTCATCTGGAACTCGTATTCGAAGTCGGCGACGGCCCTGAGGCCACGCACGATGATGTTCGCGTCCAGCTCTTCGGCGAAATGCATCAGCAGGCTGGAGAAGGCCCGGACCTCGACCGTGCCGCCCAGATGAGCGACTTCGGCGCGGACCATTTCGACGCGCTCATCGGTCCCGAACAGCGGGCCCTTGTCGTCGTTCCGGGCGACGCCGATGACCAGCCGGTCGACCAGCTTCACCGCCCGCCCGATGATGTCCATATGCCCGTTGGTGACGGGGTCGAACGTGCCGGGATACAGACCGATGCGCATGTGAGTCCTCCCCGCTGCGGTTGGTTTAGCAGGCGCCGCCGGAACAGCCTAGATCGGCTGCACGGGGTTCGAGGCCCAGGCCGCCCGAAGGCGCTCGATGGTCTCGGGCGACGTGGCGAACGCCCGATCGCCGATCGCGGCGACGGCGCAGGCGGGGGTGGCGCTGTTGCACAGGAAGGCGCCGTCGAATCCCGCCAGATCGCCAACGGTGACCGGAGCGATTCGCCCCTTGAGGCCGGACGCGGGAAGTCCCTGATGCACCAACGCCTGGGCGACCCCCGCCAGCATCGGCGCCTGCGGCCAGATCACTTCGTCGCCGGAAAGAAAACCGATATTCCACAGACTTCCCTCGGAAATCTGACCTTCTGAATTCACAAACAGGGCGTCATCAAAGCCAGCGGCGCGGGCCAGGCGGCGCGCGCGGATCAGGCCGAACGTCGCCACATGCTTCAGATGCGGCGCCTCGCGTGCATAGGGCTGGACCTGCAGCCGCACGCTTTCAGCCAGCGGTGGAGGCGCCGGCGACGCGGCGATCATGACCTTCGGGCGCCCGGTCCAGTCCGGCGTCCGAGGCCCAATCTCCGGTGAAAACAGGCTGACCCGGAGCCAGCAATCCCCGTGGCCCGCCACCGCCGCCCGCATCAGCTCGCGCAGGCGGAGCTCGCCGACCGGCTCCCCGAACAGCTCGACCGCCTCGGCCTCCAGCCGCGCCAGGTGCAGATCCAGCCCGCGAGTCCCCCCCTGCTCGGCGCCAAAGGAGGTGTAGGCGCCATAGTTGACCAGCGCCACGTGGGTCAGATCGTCCGGCGTGGCCGGCGCGCCGTCGACGCTGAGTTCAACGGCGCCCGCCATGGATCAGCTTTCGCCGCCCTCGCCGTCCGCCTCGACCTCGCCGGCCGCTTCGTCGCCCCCGCCGCTGTCCGGCAGCCGCTCGACCGACACCACGCGCTCGCCCTCGGAGGTGCGGAAGATGGTCACGCCCTGGCTGGCGCGGCCGACGATACGGACCTGGCTGACCGGCGTGCGGATCATCTGGCCGCCCGAGGTGACCAGCAGCAGGTCGTCGGTGTCCTCGACCGGGAAGGAGGCGGCGAGGCGCTTGCCCGCGCGCCCGCCGAGGCCGTGGGCCGTCAGCCCCTGCCCGCCCCGCCCGGTACGGCGGTACTCATAGGCCGAGGACCGCTTGCCGAAGCCGGTCTCGGTGACCGTCAGGATGTATTGCTCGGCCGCGCCCAGCTGCGCGATCCGCTCAAGGCCCAGCGCGGCGTCGCCGACGACCTCGGTCTCGTCGTCGGTCTCGACGACGGGGGTCTCCTCCTCCCCTTCGCCGGTCGCCCGGCGCATGGCGGTGGCATGCTTCACATAAGCCGCCCGCTCATCCGGCGTCGCATCGACCCGGCCGAGCACGGCCATGGAGATGACCTCGTCGTCCTTCTGCAGGCGAACGCCCCGGACGCCGGTCGAATCCCGGCCCTTGAACACCCGCACGTCGTCGGCCTTGAAGCGGATGGCGCGGCCCAGCGCGGTGGTCAGCATGACGTCGTCTTCGGCCGTGCACAGGGCCACGCCGACCATGCGGTCGCCGTCCTCCAGCTTCATGGCGATCTTGCCCGCCCGGTTGACGGTGGCGAAGTCGCTGAGCTTGTTGCGGCGCACGTCGCCCGAGCGGGTGGCGAACATGATGTCGAAGTTCGCCCAGTCCGCCTCGTCCTCGGGCAGGGGCAGCACGTTCATGATGCTGTCGCCGGGCTCGATCGGCAGCAGATTCACGAAGGCCTTGCCGCGCGATTGCGGATTGCCCAGCGGCAGCCGCCAGGTCTTCAGCTTATAAGCCTTGCCGTTGGTGGCGAAGAACAGAACCGGCGTGTGGGTCGAGGCCGAGAACACGCCGACGACGGCGTCGTCCTCCTTCATCGCCACGCCCGAGCGGCCCTTGCCGCCGCGGTGCTGGGTCCGATAGGCGTTCAGCGCCACGCGCTTGACGTAGCCGCCGTGGGTCACGGTGACGACCATGTCCTCGCGCGGGATCAGGTCTTCGTCCTCGAGCTCGAAATCGCCCTCGCCGATGACGGTGCGGCGCGGCACGGCGAACTCCTCCTTCACCGCCAGCAAGTCCTCGCGGATGACGGCGATGATGTTGGCGCGGTCGCTGAGCAGGGTCAGGTGGCCCTGAATGGTGTCGGCCAGGCTGCGGGCCTCGGCGAAGATGTCGTCGCGGCCGAGACCCGTCAGGCGGCTGAGGGTCAGCGCCAGGATCGCGCGCGCCTGCTCGTCCGTCAGGTTCAGCTTGTCGCCGTCGACCAGCATGGAGCGCGGATCGGCGATCAGCTCGACCAGGGCGATCATGTCGCCCACTGGCCAGCTCTTGCCCTGCAGCCGCTCGCGCGCCTCGGTCGGATCGGCCGACGAGCGGATGATGTGGATCACCTCATCGATATTGGCGACGGCCACGGCCAGACCGACCAGCACATGGCCGCGGTCGCGGGCCTTGGCCAGTTCGAACTTGATGCGGCGGACGACCACCTCTTCGCGGAACTCGAGGAAGGCTTCCAGCAGCTGGCGCAGGCCCATCTGCTGGGGCCGGCCGTGGTTCAGCGCCAGCATGTTGACGCCGAACGAGCTCTGCAGGGCGGTAAAGCGCCACAGCTGGTTCAGCACCACGTCGCCGGAGGCGTCGCGCTTCAGCTCGATCACCATCCGCATGCCGTCGCGATCGGATTCGTCGCGGACGTCGGAGATGCCTTCGATCCGCTTCTCACGCACCATCTCGACGATGCGCTCGATCAGGGTCTGCTTGTTCACCTGATAGGGCAGCTGGGTGATGACGATGGCTTCGCGGTCCTTACGGATCGTCTCGATCGTCGCGACGCCGCGGACCATGACCGAGCCGCGTCCCTCGCGGAGCGCGTTGCGCGGCGCGGTGCGGCCCATGATCTCGCCGCCGGTCGGGAAGTCGGGTCCCGGCACGATGTCGAGAATGGCGTCGTCGGAAATGTTCGGATCGTCCAGCAGCGCCACCGCGGCGTCGACGATCTCGCCGAGGTTATGCGGCGGGATGTTGGTCGCCATGCCGACGGCGATGCCGCCGGCGCCGTTGACCAGCAGGTTCGGGATGCGGGCCGGCAGGACGACGGGCTCCAGCTCCTTCTCGTCGTAGTTCGGCTGGAAATCGACGGTGTCCTTGTCGATGTCGGTGAGCAGGGCCGAGGCGGCCGGGGCCATCCGGGCCTCGGTGTATCGCATCGAGGCCGGCATATCGCCGTCGACCGAACCGAAATTGCCCTGGCCGTCGACCAGCATCAGCCCCATCGAGAAGGGCTGGGCCATGCGCACCAGCGCCATATACACCGAGGCGTCGCCGTGCGGGTGGAAGCGGCCCAGCACGTCGCCGACGACACGCGCGCATTTCGAATAGGCGCGGTCCGGCGTCATCTTCAGGTCGTGCATCGAATACAGGATGCGGCGGTGCACGGGCTTCAGCCCGTCGCGCGCGTCCGGCAGGGCGCGGCTCACGATAACGCTCATGGCGTAGTCGAGATACGAGCGCCTCAGCTCGTCTTCGATGGTGATCGTGGAGATGTCGCCGCCCCCGCCCGAGCTCGGCGGGAGTGCGTCAGTGTAGCTGTCGTCAGTCAAGGAAATCAGGCTTTAAATGGCCGGAATCGGAACGTGATCCGCGAACAGGTTTTCTAGCATCCGGGGCCGGTGGTGGCAAAGCGAAGCCGCCCTGTCCCGCTCCCTCCTCACAAGGATCGACAACATGCGCTCCCACCGCCTCGCCGCACTCGCCACCCTGCCGCTGATCGCGGCCCTCGGAGCGTGCGCCGGCATGTCCGGAGCGAGCGGAACGGCCGGCGAGACGCGGGCCGCGGTCGGCGATTTCGGTGAAGCGACCCTGGTGAACGCCCAGGGCCGCAACGTCGGGCGCGCGGTCCTGACCCAAGGGCCGACGGGGCTGCTGATCCGCATCGAGGCCGACGGGCTGACCCCCGGGTGGCACGGGGCCCACATCCACGCGACCGGCCAGTGCGCCGCGCCCTTCACCTCCGCCGGCGGCCACATCAACCACGCGGAGGCCAAGGCCCCGCACGGCCTGCTGAACGCGGCCGGGCCGGACGACGGCGACCTGCCCAACGTGCACGCCGACGCCCAGGGCCAGGTTCGGTCCGAGGTGTTCACCACCCGCGCCCGCCTGGCTTCAGGCGGGCCCGGTCAGTGGCTGCTTGACGCGGACGGTTCCGCGCTGGTGATCCACGCCAGCATGGACGACCACACGTCCCAGCCGATCGGCGGGGCCGGCGACCGCGTCGTGTGCGGCGTGATCGCCGCCGGCTAGGCTACTCCGCGACCGGCCGCGTCAGATCGAACTCGACCCGGAAGTGCCGGTTCGGGCGACGCAGCTCGTAGGCGAACATGCGTTCGGGGTGGACCTCGACGGCCCAGACGTTGGTGGTGGACACCGCGGCGTCGCCGGCGGTGAACAGTTCGATCGAGAAAGCGTCGACCGGAAAATCCTGCCGGTTCGCGGTCCCAGCCGAGGCGGTGTCCCCGCCGTACCAGTGCAGACCGACCGGCTTTCCCTCGGGATCACGGTGATCGTGCTTCAGGGTCAGGCCTTTCGCTTCGTTCCGGCTGATCACCCAGGTGCGGGAGCGGTCCTCGCCGACCCAGAAGGGAATGCGCACCTCGGCCGCCGAACAGTCGCGGACATGCATCAGCAGGCGCGAGCCGGCGAAGTTGGCGTCGGCCGGGTCGGTCGTGACCACCCGCCCCTCGAAGCGCTTGCCGCACAGGGCGTTCAGGTTGGCCATGAAGGCGTCCTGCTGCGGCGGGGCTGCAGGAACCGTGGCGCAGGCGGAGAGCGCCAGGGCGCCTGCGAGGACGGCGAGGATCTGTTTCATGCGCTCAGCCTAGCGCGGCGACGCAGCCGCGCCCAGCGTGCGACGACGTAGCGGAAACGCCACGCAGCGCGCCGTTGACTTCCCACCGCGCCTGAGTATGTTCCGCGCCTCTTATTTTAGCGGCTTTCGCCGTCGCAGAGGTAATTCCGATGGCCAAACCGGCTTCCATCAAGATCCGCCTGAACTCCACTGCCGACACCGGCTTCTTCTACGTCACCAAGAAGAACGCCCGCACCATGACCGAGAAGATGGTCGTCAAGAAGTATGACCCGGTCGTGCGCAAGCACGTCGACTTCAAGGAAGGCAAGATCAAGTAGATCTCGCCACTCGTCTGATTGATTGACGCCCGGCCGCAACGCCGGGCGTTTTTCTTTGCCCGGCTCTCAGCCGCACAGCGGCGGGATCAGTCCTTGCCGATCTCGCGCACGACCGAGCAGGTCGCCGCGCCGTTCTCGACCCTGATCTGCGCCGCCCGTCCCTGCGCCACCTCGAACCAGGCGTGACGGCCGGCCATGGTGATCTTGATGACGCGGGGATCGCGCAGGACGCAGCGCCCCTCGCCCCTGCGATTCAGGTCGCATGCGCTGTCGCCCGTCATGGTGACCATGGCGAAATCCCCGACGGCGACGGCATTGCGGAACTCGACGCCGACCGGCGCGGCGGCCGGGTCAACACTGCGGCAGGGCGCGAGGGGGTCTTGAGACGGCCCGAGCAGGGCGGCGATGGCGAGCAGCGTGACGGCCAGAGACATGGCGGTTCTCCCTCGCACGCAGCATCATCCCGCCTGCGGTGACCGACCAGTGAAATCGTCGTAACAAGCCGCCCTTCCGGCGCCACGATTGTGCAACGTGTGTCAGGCCGCGCGGGCGATGACCTGGTTGCGGCCCTTGGCCTTGGCCTCGTAGACGCCCTCATCGGCGCGTTTGAGCAGCGCCTCAGGCGTGTCGGTCCCGCCCGCGCTTGCGGCCACCCCGACCGAGACGGTGATCGTCAGGCCCTCGGTCCCGCCCATGATCGGGAAGGGCTGGGCGGCGACGTCGCGCCGGATACGGTCGGCCACCCTCAGCGCGTCTTCGAGCCCCGCCCCGGGCATGACGACGACGAACTCCTCACCACCCAGCCTGCAGGGCAGATCGATGGCTCTGACATTGGTCGCCAGCCGCACCGCGAACTCGCGCAGCACCTCGTCGCCCGCGTCGTGACCGAAGCTGTCGTTGACCGACTTGAAGTGGTCGATGTCCATCACCAGCACGGCGACGCCGTCGCCGCCCTGCCCGGCCCGGCCCAGCAGGGCCTGCAGCTGCCCTGCCATGTACCGCCGGTTATGCAGGCCCGTGAGGGCGTCGGTGACGGCCATCTCGAGGCTGTAATCCAGCTTCTGCTTCAGAAAGTCGGCGTAGCGTTTCCGTTTGACCTGGGTTCGCGTGCGCGCCTCCAGCTCTTCCGCATCGACCGGGCGCAGCAGGATGTCGTTGACCCCCAGCTCGAGCGCCTTCAGCAGCCGGGGCCGGTCGGCCTGATCGATCACGGCGAGGATCGGGAGGCGTCTGGACGCTTCCGTCGAGCGGATCTGGGCTACGAAGCGCAGGCCGTCGAAGCCGCTGCTGGAGACGTTGACGATCATCAGGTCGACGGGACCACGGGCGGCGATCAGGGCCGCCGCCGGGTCGGACTCCACCGTCGGCCGATGCTCTCCGGCCAGATGTTCGGCCATCTTCGCCGCCTGGCGCTCGCTATCGTCGACGATCAGCACGCGCCCGCCCGAGCCGCGCAGCCGGCCCGCGCCGTCCGTGTCGACGCCCAGGCGACGACCGCTCTCCTCGCGTTCGCGCAGCTCGTCCATGACCGACTTCAGCCGCACCAGCGACTTCACGCGCGCGAACAGGATGACGTCGTCGATCGGCTTGGTGACGAAGTCGTCGGCGCCCGCGTCCAGTCCCTTGATCTTGTCCTCGCGCCCGTCCAGCGCGGTGACCAGCACGACCGGGATGTGCCGCGTGACCGGATCGGCCTTGAGCCGGCGGCAGGTCTCGAACCCGTCCATCCCCGGCATCATGACGTCCAGCAGGATGATGTCCGGCCGCTCGTCCGAGGCGATCTGCAGGGCTGTCGCGCCGTCGCAGGCGGTCAGGACCTCGTAATATTCGAGCGTCAGCTTCGCCTCGAGCAGGCGGACGTTGGGCTCGACATCGTCGACGACAAGGATGCGCGCGGTCATCGGCCCTACCCCAGATGCTTCCGGACCACGTCGAGGAAGTGCATCACCGAGATGGGCTTGGAGATGTAGGCCTCGCAGCCGCCGTTCCGGATGCGCTCCTCGTCGCCTTTCATGGCGAAGGCGGTGACGGCGACGACGGGGATGTGGCTCAGCTCCTCGTCGTCCTTCAGCCATTTGGTGACCTCCAGCCCGGAGATCTCCGGCAGCTGGATGTCCATCAGGATCAGGTCGGGCTTGTGCAGACGCGCCAGGGCGAGCGCCTGCAGGCCCTCGCGGGTCTGCAGCGTCTCGTAGCCCTGGGAGTCGAGCAGATCATGAAAGAGCTTCATGTTCAGCTCGTTATCCTCGACGATGAGGACTTTCTTGGACATCATCACCTGGCCTGTCGCCTCGCGGAGTGCGTCTGCACGGAGGCTTTGCGCCTTCTCCGTGCACTCTGGCCCGTCGGGTCTTAAGTTGGGGTGAAGCCACCAATCTGGGGGACAGGGGCGTCGACGTGAAGGCCATCTGCCGCGACTGCTTCTGGACCGGCGAAGGCCAGGTCGAGCGATGCCCGGGCTGCGCCTCTCGTCGCGTGCTCCACCATGCGGAACTGGATGCGCTGACGATCGCCCACCTGGACTGCGACGCCTTCTACGCCTCTGTCGAGAAGCGCGACCGGCCGGATCTGCGGGACAAGCCGGTCATCGTCGGCGGCGGCAGGCGGGGCGTGGTGACGACCGCCTGCTACATCGCCCGCCTGTACGGCGTCGGCTCGGCCCAGCCGATGTTCAAGGCGCTGAAGGCATGCCCGGACGCGGTGGTCATCAAGCCCGATTTCGCCAAGTACAAGGCGGCCAGCGCCCACATCTTCGGGGCCGTGCGCGAGCTGACGCCGCTGGTGCAGACGCTGTCGCTGGATGAGGCGTGGATCGACCTGTCGGGTACGGAACGCCTGAACGGCGGTCCAGCCGCGCTGCAGCTGATCCGCCTGCAGAAGCGGATCGAGGAGGAGACCGGCCTGACCGTGTCCATCGGCCTCGCCTCCAACCGCTTCCTCGCGAAGATCGCGTCGGAGCTCGACAAGCCGCGCGGCTTCTCGGTGATCGGGTCCGAGGCGCAGGCGCTGCTGGCGCCGAAGCCGGTCGGCATTCTGCCCGGCGTCGGGCCGGTGTTCCGCAAGACGCTTCAGAGCGACGGCTACGCCACGGTCGGGGACCTCGCCGCAGCCGACCCGCGCGACCTGACCAAACGCTATGGCGAGACCGGCCTGCGCCTGCACGAACTCGCGCACGGCCGCGATAGCCGCCGGGTGAATCCTGAGCATGACCGGAAGGGCATGAGCGCCGAGACCACCTTCAACGACGACCTGACCGACGCCGCCGCCCTCGAGGCCGAGCTGTGGCCGCTGTGCGAGAAGCTGGCGTCCAAGGCGCGGCGCGACGGCGTCGCCAGCCGCGTGCTGGTGCTGAAGCTGCGGCGGACGGACTTCAAGATCGTCACCCGCCGCATCTCCCTGCCGGAGCCGGTCCAGACCGCCCGCGCGCTGTTCGCTGCGGGCCGCGATCTGCTCAGGCCCGAGCTGGGCCGGCCGTACCGCCTGATCGGGATCGGGATGGCGGAGGTGGAGGACGCCGTCGATGCGCCGGCGCTGTTCGAAACCACCGAGGCCCGCTCGCTGAAAACGGAGACCGCCATCGACGCCTTGCGCGCGCGCTTCGGGGACGAGGCCGTCGTCGCCGGACGCGCGCTGAAAGACCGCGGGCGCTAGGCGCCGCCCGTCACATATCCATGATGACGAAGGCCGAACGCCCGGCCATAAGCGGAGCGTTCGCCGGAGTCTCGCATGCGCCCCCACCGCCGTCAGTTGATCGCCGGTTCCGCCGCCCTCGCCTTCGCCGGCATGGCCCGGAACGTCGCCGCGCAGGCCGCTGCCGAGGAGAGCTACGTCAATGAGATCGAGGGCTACGGCCCGCTCGTGCGCGACCCCAACGGCCTGTTCGATCTGCCTGAAGGCTTCAGCTACCGCGTCATCTCGCAGGGCGGCGAGACCATGGCCGACGGCCTTCTGGTGCCTGGCCAGTTCGACGGCATGGCCTGTTTCCCGCTCGAAGGCAGCCGCATCGCCCTCGTCCGCAACCATGAGCTCAACGCAAAGCACCGGACCCACCGCAACTGGGGCCCCGGCGGCTTCCATCAGGAGCGGCTGCACCGGCTGGACGCCTCGCGCGCCTATGACACCGACAAGGCGGGCCGCCCCCTGCCCGGCGGCACCACCACCGTCGTCTACGACCTCGCCACCGGAGAGACAGTGCGCCAGCATCTCAGCCTGGCCGGCACCAGCACCAACTGCTGCGGCGGCGCCACCCCGTGGGGCAGCTGGCTGACCTGCGAGGAGACCGAGGACGCCCCGGCCACCCACGACGTCATGCGCGAGCACGGCTACGTCTTCGAGGTGCCCGCGACAGAAACGGGCCTCGCCGATCCCGTTCCGCTCAAGGCCATGGGCCGGTTCGAGCACGAGGCCGTGGCCGTCGATCCGCGAACCGGCATCATCTATCTGACCGAGGACAAGGAAGACGGCCTGTTCTACCGCTTCATCCCGAACACGCCCGGTCGGCTAGCCGAAGGGGGCCGGCTACAGGCGATGGTGTTCCGCGGCGCGCCGGGGGCGAATTCCTCGAACCAGGAGCAGCGCATCTGGTCGGTGGGCGACTGGCGCGAGACCGACTGGATCGACCTCGACGATGTCGAGAGCCCCAACGGCGACCTGCGGATGCGCGGCCATGCGGCGGGGGCGGTCACGGTGGCGCGGGGCGAGGGCGTCCACTGGGGCGACGGCGAGCTGTACCTGACCGCCACCTCGGGCGGACCGCTGAAGCGCGGCCAGATCCTGCGCTACGTGCCGTCGGCCGACGAAGGCGCATCCGGAGAACAGCGACGGCCGGGCCGGGTGCAGCTGTTCCTCGAGACGATGAACGAGAAGACCTTCAACATGGGCGACAACCTGACCGTCGCGCCTTGGGGCCATCTAATCGTCTGCGAGGACACCTATTCGGCGGAGATCCGCAACCACCTGCGCGGGGTCACGCCCGAGGGTCGGCTCTACACGCTCGGCCGCAACGTCTTCCAGGGCAACTCGGAGCTGGCGGGCGTCTGTTTCGCGCCGGACGGCGAGACCATGTTCGTCAACATCCAGTTCCCCGGCGTGACGTTGGCGATCAAAGGCCCCTGGACCTCGGTCCGGACGTGAACAGCCGAGCCTGAGAGCGGCGCACCAGCCAGAAGTTGACCGTGGCGGCGGCGAGCACGACGACCGCCCCCGCCTGATGCAGCACGCCGAGGCCCAGCGGCACAGCGCTCATCAGCGTCACGACGCCGAGCGCCGCCTGCAGCCACAGCGTCAGCGCCACCGCGAAAGCGCCCACGCCGAGCCCCTCCGCCAGACGCCAGCGCCAGGCCTGAACGGCGTACAGGGTGCCACCGACCAATAACGCGTAAGCCCAGATGCGGTGATTGAACTGCACCAGCCCCTGATCGTGCAGGAAGGCCAGGGCCCCCATGCCCCAGTCCACCGGCGGCAGCGCCGCGCCGTTCATCGTCGGCCAGTCGGTGTAGACGAACCCGGCCTTGGCCCCCGCGACAAGACCGCCGAGCAGGCACTGGAAGAAGACCGCGCCCAGCAGAACGGCCGCGGCCCGGCTCCAGCCGGAAGGCGGCCGCGAATGGGCCTCCCCATGCCAGGCTTCAAGCCCGGTCCAGATCAGGCCGATGAAGATGAGCAGGGCGAGGCCGAGGTGCGTCGCCAGCCGTTCCGGCGCCACGTCCACCCGCTCGGACAGGCCGCTGGAGACCATCCACCAGCCGATCAGGCCCTGCAGACCGCCGAGCGCCAGCAGGACGGCGCAGCGGACGATCAGCCGCCGGGGGATGCGCCGCAGGATCAGGAAGGCCGCGAACGGAATGGCGAAGGCTGCGCCGATCAGCCGCCCCAGCAGCCGGTGGGCCCACTCCCACCAGAAGATGTTCTTGAACTCGGCCAGGCTCATGCCGGCGTTGACCTGCTGGTACTGCGGGATGGCCCGGTATTTCTCGAACGCCGTGTTCCAGTCCGCATCGCCCATGGGCGGCAGGGCGCCCATGATCGGCTGCCACTCGGTGATCGACAGGCCCGAGCCGGTCAGACGGGTTGCGCCGCCGACCACGACCATGGCGAAGACCAGCGCAGCGCAGACGAACAGCCAGATCGCGACCGGGCGGCTCTGATCGCCTGCTCTGAAACGCTTCATTCGACGCCCGCCATCCCGACCGATACACTGTGACGCCCTCGCGGAGCGTCGGCCTTGGCGGTATGCCCGCCCGGCGTGGCGAGAGCGAGTCGCTTTTCGGCGTCGCATCGCCGCAACTCTGGAGGAGACGGTTTGCAGTACGCGGACATCATCACCGCCGTCGCCGGCGCCTTCCTGCTGGCCTGGCTGGCCGATCTGGTCACCGGCCGCCGCGGCCTGTTCGCGACCTCGCTGGTGTCGGGCGTCGCCGCCGTCGCGGGCTGGTTCCTCGCGATCCGGGTCTTCGCCGTGGGCACGATGGACGGCTGGACCTGGGTGGGCTGGTCGCTGGCCGGTTCGGTGCTGGCGCTGGGAGCCTTCTTCCTGTTCCGGAGCAAGCGCTGATGGGCCCCCGCACCCGCCGCTTCGTCGCGATGATCGGCGTTCTCGCCTTCCTGATTGTTTGGGTCTGGGGCGCGATCGCGATCCGCGGCCTGATGCCGCCGTCCCAGCTGATCGACCTGCTGGTCTTCGCCGTCGCCGGCATCGGCTGGGGCGTGCCGCTGTATCCGCTGTTCCGCTGGGCCGAGGGTTCGCGCAAGGACTAGGCGACGCTGCCGCGGTTGTTTTCCGGGTCAAGGGAAGATGGTCGGAGCGACAGGATTCGAACCTGCGACCCCTTGACCCCCAGTCAAGTGCGCTACCAGGCTGCGCCACGCTCCGAGAGGCGCTCCCTATAGACGGGGTTGGCGGCGCGGCAAACCCAAAAAGCGGTCTTCAGGCGCTTCTCGACAACACCGCTTCCAGACGGGCCTTGGCCCCCTCCAGATCGGCCAGCGCCTGACGCAGGCGGACCGACGATTGGCGCCCGGCGGGAGTCGCAACCGCCGGAGGCGCGGCGCCCTCCGGTTCAAACGCGATCAGGCCTTCCGGGTCGCCGTAATGGGCGAGGCGTTTGAGGCCCTGCTCCTTGTGCAGCCGTTGCACGCCCTTGATGGTCAGGCCCTCGTCGTGGAGCAGCCGCTTGACCGCCTTCAGCACCACGACGTCCTGCGGGCGGTAGAAGCGTCGCCCGCCCGCCCGCTTCAACGGCGTCAGAAAGGCGAACTTGGTCTCCCAGAAGCGCAGCACATGCTGGGGCGCGCCGACTTCCTCGGCGGCTTCCGAAATGGTCCTGAAGGCGTTCGGGCTCTTGGCCACGGCGTCAGGCGGTCACGACGGCGTCGTGAACCCGGCCCTTCATGATCTGCGAGGCGCGGAAACTGATGACCCGCCGCGGGTGGATCGCCGCCGGCTGACCGGTCTTGGGGTTGCGCCCCATCCGGGCGCTCTTCTCGCGCACCTGAAAGACGCCGAACCCGGACAGCTTGACCGTCTCCCCGCGCTCGAGCGACTCGACGATCAGTTCCAGCGTCCGTTCGACAAGGGCCGAGCACTCCTGACGCGACAATCCGACCTCGTCGTGAACCGCTTCGCACAGGTCCGCGCGTGTCAGGGTCTGGTGTTCGGCCAAGGTCCGCTCCCCTCCAAAGGTCGGTTGCGGACATAAAAGGGCAAGCGTCGTCAAATGGAAAGGCGGAAAGATGCCTTACAGACGAAACGCGCACGCCCCCCAGGTCAGTCCGCCGCCCATGGCCTCCATCAGCACCAGATCGCCGCGCTTGATACGGCCGTCCTGAATGGCGGCGTCGAGCGCCAGCGGGATCGAGGCCGCCGAGGTGTTGGCGTGAATGGCGACGGTCGAGATCACCTTGTTCTCGTCGAGACCCAGCCGGTCGCCGACGCCCTTGATGATCCGCTGGTTGGCCTGGTGCGGCACGAACCAGTCGACGTCGGCGATCTCGATGTTGGAGGCGGCGCAGGCGGCGGTGATGGCCTCGGCGATGTTGACCACCGCGTGCCGGAACACCTGATTGCCGGCCATGCGCAAGTGGCCGACGGTCCCTGTCGTGGCCGGACCGCCGTCGACATACAGCATATCCGTCTTGGTCCCGTCGCAGCGCAGGGCGAAGCCGAGCAGGCCCTGATCTTCCTTGGTCCCCTGCCCTTCGCGCGGCTCGACCACCACGGCGCCGGCGCCGTCGCCGAAAAGCACGCAGGTGGACCGGTCAGTCCAGTCCATCAGCCGGGTCATCTCCTCGGCGCCGATGACCAGCGCGCATTTCGCCAGCCCGCGCGCCACGAAGCCGTCGGCGACGCTCAGCGCATAGACGAAGCCGGAGCAGACGGCCTGCACGTCGAAGGCGATGCAGGTCGGCGCCCCCAGCTTGCGCTGCACGATCGAGGCGACCGACGGGAAGGTCAGGTCGGGCGTCGTGGTGGCCACGACGATCAGATCGATCTGGTCGGCCGTGCGGCCGGCGTCGGCCAGCGCCCGCCGGGCCGCCTCCGTCGCCAGGTCGCTGGTCGGCTGATCGTCCCGCGCCTTGTGGCGCTGGCGGATGCCGGTGCGTTCGACGATCCACTCGTCCGAGGTGTCGACGATCTTCGACAGATCGGCGTTGGTGATCACCTGTTCCGGCAGAAAGGACCCGACGCCGGTCACGGCGCTGCGGACTACGCTCACTTCGACGTCTCCATGGCCGTCAGCTCAGGGGCCGCGGCCGGCTGTTCCATCACCGCTCCGAGGCGGCTGAAACTCTCTTTGACCTTGGTCAGATAGTCGCTCCGGCCCAATTCCACAGCGATCCGGATCGCATTTCCGTAGCCTTTGGCGTCGGCGCCCCCGTGGCTCTTCACCACGATGCCGTTCAGACCGAGCAGCGGGCCGCCGTTGATGGTGCTGGGGTCGATCTTCTGCCGCATCCGCTTCAAGGCCGGCAGGGCCAGCAGGGCGCCCGCCTTGGCGGAAACGCTGGAGGTCAACGCCTCCTTCATCAGGGCCGAGATGAACCGGGCCACGCCTTCGGCCGTCTTGAGCGCGATATTGCCGGTGAAGCCGTCGGTGACGACCACATCGACGGTGCCCTTGGCGATGTCGTCGCCTTCGACGAAGCCGCGATAATCGAGGTTCAGACCTTCGCCACGCTCGCGCAGGATGCGGTTGGCCTCGCGCACCTCCTCGTGGCCCTTCATCTCTTCCGAGCCGACGTTCAGGATCCCGATCGACGGCGGCGCTGCGGCGGTATGCACGGCGCCGTGGAAGGCCGCGCCCATGATGGCGAACTCGATGAGCTGCTCGGCGTCGCTCTCGACATTGGCGCCCACATCCAGAACCGCCGTGACGCCGCGCAGGGTCGGCCAGCTGGCGACAATGGCCGGCCGCTCCAGACCCGGCGCGGACATCCGCAGGAGCAGCTTGGAGATCGCCATCAGGGCGCCGGTGTTTCCGGCTGAAACCACGGCGGCCGCCTCGCCCGTCTTCACCGCTTCGATGGCGTTCCACAGACTGGAGCCCTTGCCGCGCCGCATCGCCTGCGCCGGCTTTTCATCCATCCCGACGACCTTGTCGGTGTGACGAATTTCGCAGACCTCATCGGTCAGACCGCAGCGGGTCATCTCTGCCCGGATCGCGGCCTCGTCGCCGTGCAGCAGGAAGCGCACGCCCTCGCCGCCGTGATGTTTGCGGTAGTCGCGAACGCCGGCGACCACGACCGGCGGACCGTGGTCTCCGCCCATGGCGTCGAGCGAGATCAGAACAGGGGATGACAAGCCGTTTCGACTCCGTCGCGCCGTCGGGTCCGGCGCTCGTCCATGCGGCGACGATAGCGCCGCTCCGGGGGGATGCAACCGCGCCGCCCCGGCGTCAACCTTCGTCGTTCGGCCGCAGCTGCTTGAGCACGGCGAAGGGCGAGATTTCTTCCGGCTCCGGCGGCTGAACGAACTCGGCCCCCGGCTTGCGCGGAAAGGGGTCCAGCTGCAGCGCCAGTTGCTCGACGGCGTACTGGCCCAGGTCGACCTGACCGTTCTCGACGAGGTCGGGCGATTCGTCGTCGAGGGTGATGACGATCTCCCCGGCGTCCGGATCGGCCACGGCCTCTGCCAGATTGACGGTGAACGGCGCGTCCACCTCGAGCGGAAGGGGCTCCAGCGTGATGCCGCAGGTCTGGGCCAGGGTCGCCCGCACCCGGCCCTTGAGGCGCCAGCCGCCGGCGGAGGGCGCCAGCTCCATGTCGGCGGTGAAGGCGTCCAGCGAGGCGAGATCCAGCGCCCTGGCGATCCGCGCCCGCGCCGCCGCGTCGGGCTCCAGCGTCCGCTTCACCCCCGTCCCGACCTGATGCAGGCGGACGGGTTCGCTGAAGGGCAGTTCGGGCGCGCTCATGCCGCGACCTCGGCCCAGTCGGGCGCGGTCAGGACCGCATCGAAGGGCTGGGCCGCCATCCGCGCGCGGCTGGCGATGGCGTAGGCGGCCAGCGGCTCGCCCATCGCAGCGTCGTCGCTCTCCAGAACGTTGCGCGCCAGCCCTGGGGACAGCGCCTCCAGGTCGGCGTGGCGCAAGGGCGCCTCGTAGGCGGTCATCCGGCCGTAGAGGGCCTCGCCCAGCTTGCGCATCTTCTTGCCGACCGAGATGTCGCCGACTCCCAGCTCCCGCAGCGCATGATCGAGCGCCGAGACATAGGTGTCGAACAGGTCCTGCCCGGCCTCGGCGCCGCGCGGGCCCTCGTCGCGCAGCCGCATGACCAGCAGGAGCACGTGCAGGGTGTAGAGCTCGAACCGGGCGTCGATGCGGTCGGCGACGCCGAGGCCGGTGTAGAAGCGCGGATCGCGCGCCTGCCGCACCGCCAGCTCGTAGAGCGGGAGGCCGAGGCGCTCGCGTGAGCGGGATCGGAACAGATTCTGGAGCATGGTCATACGGCCCCTTTTCCGCCGCGCCGTTGAACTAAGGCTCGGCTCCGGTTAGGTCAAAGACCTTGTTGAAGTCGCAGGCGCCGCAAATGGTCCACCCCAAGCTCGTCATCGCCGCCCCGACCGCCGCCATCCTGGCCGCCGCGGCCCTCGCCATGTCCGCCTGCGCCCCGGTCGTGGGCCAGAACGGCTTCCAGGCCATCGACGCCAAGCCGACCGACATCGTCGCCGGCACGGACACCAAGCAGACGGTGCTGGCCAAGCTGGGCACGCCGTCGACGACCTCGACCTTCGAGCGCGACAACGTCTGGTACTACATCAGCCAGGTGACCGAGAAATACACCTACAACCGACCGCAGGTGACGCAGCGCTCGGTGACCGAGATCACCTTCAACGAGGCCGGTCAGGTCGCGGCGGTCAACGCGCTCGGTCTCGAAGACGGCCAGCAGCTGACGATGAACGGCCGCGAGACCCCGACCCGGGGCCGCCAGCTGACGATCCTCGAACAACTGCTGGGCAACGTCGGACGCGGGCAGCTGCCTCGCACCGACGAGGACGTTCCCGGCCAGCAGCGGCGCGACGAATAGTCCGTATACCGGACAATAAAAAATGGCCCCGGAGATCGCTCTCCGGGGCCTTTTTCTTGGCCGACGCCCGCCTCCGCCGAAGCGGAGGCGGGACGTTCCGTCAGACGATCTTGCCGCTCGCCAGCACCGCCAGCAGCAGCAGGGCGACGATGTTGGTGATCTTGATCATCGGGTTCACCGCCGGGCCGGATGTGTCCTTGTAGGGATCGCCGACCGTGTCGCCGGTCACCGCGGCCTTGTGCGCCTCGGAGCCCTTGCCGTGGAGGACGCCGTTCTTGTCGGTGAAGCCCTCCTCGATCACCTTCTTGGCGTTGTCCCACGCACCGCCGCCCGAGGTCATCGAGATGGCGACGAACAGGCCGGTGACGATCACGCCCATCAGCATGGCGCCGAGGGAGGCGAAGGCGTCCGCCTTGTCCGACAGGAACAGGATCGCCACGAACAGGACGATCGGCGACAGCACCGGCAGCAGCGACGGCACGATCATCTCGCGGATCGCCGCCTTGGTCAGGATGTCCACCGCGCGGCCGTACTCCGGCTTGACCTCATAAGTCATGATGCCCGGGTTCTCGCGGAACTGACGGCGGACCTCTTCCACCACCGATTCGGCGGCCCGGCCGACGGCCATCATCGACATGCCGCCGAACAGGAAGGGCAGCAGCCCTCCGAACAGCAGGCCGACGACGACGTAGGGGTTGGTCAGGTCGAAGGCGACCTCGCCCATGTTGGCGAAGAACGGATACAGATCCGGGTTGGCGGCGAAATACTCCAGATCGGAGGTGTAGGCCGCGAACAGCACCAGGGCGCCGAGGCCGGCCGAACCGATGGCGTAGCCCTTGGTCACGGCCTTGGTGGTGTTGCCCACCGCGTCGAGGGCGTCGGTCGAATGACGCACTTCGGACGGCAGGCCCGCCATCTCGGCGATGCCGCCGGCGTTGTCGGTCACCGGACCGAAGGCGTCGAGCGCGACGATCATGCCCGCCACGCCGAGCATGGTCGTGGTGGCGATGGCGATGCCGAACAGGCCCGCCAGCTGATAGCTGGCGATGATGCCGACGATGATGGTCAGCGCCGGCAGGGCGGTCGACTCCAGCGAAACGGCCAGACCCTGGATCACATTGGTGCCGTGACCCGAAACCGAGGCGTTGGCGACCGAGCGCACCGGGCGGAAGTTCGACCCCGTGTAGTATTCGGTGATCACCACGATGGCGGCGGTGACCAGCAGACCCACCATGCCCGACCAGAACAAGCTCATCGGCTCGATGGCCAGGCCGCTGTTGGTGACGATCGTGCCCCCGACCATTTCCCTGATGACGAAGTAGACGGCGATGGCCGACAGCACGCCCGTCACGATCAGGCCCTGATACAGGGCCCCCATGATGTTCTGCTTCTTGCCCAGGCGGACGAAGAAGCTGCCGATGATGGAGGTGACGATGCAGACGCCGCAGATGGCGAGCGGCAGCAGCATCATGGTTTCGACGTAGGGCAGGTCGCGGAAGAAGATGGCGGCCAGCACCATCGTCGCGACGGTGGTCACCGCATAGGTCTCGAACAGGTCGGCGGCCATGCCGGCGCAGTCGCCGACGTTGTCGCCCACGTTGTCGGCGATGGTGGCGGCGTTGCGGGGATCGTCCTCGGGAATGCCCGCCTCGACCTTGCCGACCATGTCGCCGCCGACATCGGCGCCCTTGGTGAAGATGCCGCCGCCCAGACGGGCGAAGATCGAGATCAGGGAGGCGCCGAAGCCCAGCGCCACCAGACCGTCGATGACTTCGCGGCTGGTGCTCTCGAAGCCTGCGCCTTCGGTCAGGAAGGCGTAGTAGCCGGCCACGCCCAGAAGCGCGCCCCCGGCCACGAACATGCCGGTGATGGCGCCCGAGCGGAAGGCGAGGTCCAGACCCTTGGCGAGGCTTTCCGACGCCGCGTGCGCGGTGCGGACGTTGGCGCGGACCGAGATCAGCATGCCCGCGAAGCCCGCCAGGCCGGACAGCACGGCGCCGATGACGAAGCCGATGGCGGCGTAGACGCCGATCAGCAGCCAAGCCGCGATCAGGATCACGACTCCGACCATGGCGATGGTCATGTACTGGCGGCGCAGATAGGCCGAGGCCCCTTCCTGGATCGCGGCGGCGATCTCGCGCATCTTGTCGTTGCCGGTCGAGGCTTTCATCAGCGAGGCGGTCTGGACGAGTCCGTAGAGGACCCCCAGCGCGCCTGCGGCGATGACCAGCCACAGAATATTGCTCATGGCGTTTCCAAACCCTGTGATTCTATGGACGCCCGGTTCCTTGGCGCGGCGGGCGTTATTCGCCTCTTCCGCCTTCCGGTCCCCCCGTGCGCTGCGGACGCCTTGTTGCGTCCATGGGGAATTACGGCGGAAACGTGCCGCATGCCGCGTCCCCGCGCAACGGGAATATGAACAGAGTTAGGCGGCGCGGACGCCGGTGCGCCGGCGCGGCGCCTGGCTGACGACCTCGACCCGCGCGACCTGCCCCTGTCCGGCGATGGTCGCCGCCGCGCGCATCAGGCTGGCCGACAGGGCGGCGGGGTCGATCCGGGTCCAGTCGTCGGCCACGACGAAGGGCGTGCGGTGCCCCGCCCTGACCAGCGCATCGCGCAAGAACGCCTCCTTGGTCCGCATCGATTCCGGCGTGGCGGAGCCGCCGAGGTGCAGGCGCAGCGAGACGAAGACGTAGTTGCGCAGCCGGCCGCCCACGATGATCGGCAGGCCGACGCCGGGCATGTTCAGGCTCTGACCGCCGGGTGCGGGCGTGTCGCTGGCGGCGGCCGCTCGGCCAGCGGCGAGCACCGGCGCGGCGGCGGAGGCGGCGGAGGCGGCGATCAGGTCTCTACGGCGCATGGCGGGATCATCGTCCGCACGCCTTGAGATTTCGTTGTCAGCTGTGCGTGAAGCCGCCTTTGTCGAAGGTCACCGGCTTCCCGCCGAACCGCGCGACCACGCCCCGCCCCGCGGTCACCCGGCCGATCCGGGTCAGTCGCAGATGGCGGCGCTCGGCTTCCCGCCGCACGGCGGCCTCGTCGCGAGGGGCGACGGCCAGGGCGATCTCGTAGTCGTCGCCCCCGGTCACGAGCTTTTCCAGCGCCGCCTGTTCGTCGACCCGGCCTTCGAACCAGGCATGGCCGGCGGCGGACAGCGGCACCGCTTCGAGATCGATCTCGACGCCGACACCGCCCGCCTCGGCCAGATGCCCCAGATCGGCGATCAGACCGTCGGATATGTCGATGGAGGCGGTGGCGAAGTCCCGTACCGGCGTAGCGAATTCCACCCGCGGCATCGGGCTCCGGTAGTGATCCGCCAGGGCGCCTTGGCGTTCCGCGTCGAGCGAGAGCTTGCCGAGGGACGCTTCAAGGCCGAGCCAGCCGTCGCCGATGGCTCCCGTGACGAACACCAGATCGCCGACGCGGGCGCCGGCCCGGCCCACCGTCCGCCCCTTGGGCGTCCAGCCGAGCAGGGTCATGGAGAAGCTGGCCGGCCCGGGGGTCGAGACGGTGTCGCCGCCCAGCAGCGCGACGCCGAACGCCTTCTGATCCTCGCGCAGTCCGTCGCAGAAGGCCTGCCGCTCGGGCCAGCCGCAGCGCTCGGACCAGTGACAGGCCAGCAGATAGCCGAAGGGCTCGGCCCCCTTAGCGGCGAGATCCGACAGGTTCACCCGCATCAGCTTGCACGCCACCGTGTCTAGCGGATCGGTGGGCAGGAAGTGGACGCCCTCGACGATGGCGTCCTTCGTCAGCACCAGATCGTGCCCGGCGCGCGTCGGCACGACGGCGACATCGTCCAGCAGCCCCCGTCCCCACTCCGGATGGGCCAGCGGCGCGAACAGACGGCGGATGGTCTCGAACTCGCCTGCGACGTCGACCGAAGGCATTGGGGCTTCCTAGGCGGAGGGCCGGCTGTCCCGGGCGACGCCGTCCAGCGCCGCATTGACGAACTTCGCCTCCGCATCGTCAAAGAAGGCTTTCGCCAGTTCGACATATTCGTCGATGACGATCTCCTTCGGCACGTCCTGCTGTTCCCGCAGCTCCCAGGCGCCCGCGCGCAGCAGGGCCCGCAGGGTCGAGTCGAGCCGCTCCAGCCGCCAGTTCGACGCCAGCCGGGCCTTCACCGCCGCATCGATATCGCGCTGCGACTCGACGGCGCCGCGGACGATCTTCGCGAAATAGTCCTCGTCCGCTTCGGCCAGCGGCTCGCCCTCGATGTCGGAATCGAAACGGTGGTTGGAGAATTCGGCGATCACCGTCTCCACCCCCTCCCCGGCCAGCTCCATCTGATAGAGCGCCTGAACCGCGGCGAGGCGGGCGACGGTGCGCGCCCGGCGCTGGCGGCTGGTCAGCTGCGGCTCGGCGCGCTGTTTTTCGGCTTCGGCGAGTTGCTCGAGCACGGACTTGAGGCTGGCGGGTTCGGTCACGAGGCCAGTCCTACGCGCAGCCGCTTGCGCAAGGCAATGAGGTCCAGACAGGCGCGCGCCGCGCCCCCGCCCTTGTCGCCCTCGCTGAGGCGGGCGCGGGTCCAGGCCTGTTCCTCGTCTTCGGTGGTCAGGATGCCGTTGCCGACCGCCACGCCCTTCAGACCGAGGTTGCGCAGGCCCGCGGCCGACTGATCTGAGACGATCTCGAAATGGTAGGTCTCGCCGCGTATGACGCAGCCCAGCGCCACATAGCCGTCGTAGCGCGGCGCGGTCGGAAAGCGGCCTGCCTCCTCCGCCATGGCGATGGCGGTGGGGATTTCGAGGGCGCCCGGCACCGACACGACGTCGAAGGATGCACCCTGCGCGCGCAGGGCGTCGGTCGCGCCTTCGAGGAGCGCGTCAGCCAGTTCGTCATAGAAGCGCGCCTCGACAACGAGAATGCGCACGGGGTCGGTCAGGATTGGTCTTCTCCGTCCATATCGCGCCACCCGACGATGCGCAGGCCGTAGCCGTCCAGCGCGGTGGGATTGGGGCGGGTCGAACTCATCACGATCATGTCGCGGACGCCGAGATCGAGCAGGATCTGGGCGCCGACGCCGTAGTTGCGGATGGAGCGGTCCACCGCCGCGGGCCTCTCGACGCCCACAAGACGTTCAGCCAGCCCGTGGAGATCGGGGTCGCGCAGGAAGACCACCACGCCCGCGCCCGGATGGTCGCTGATCGCCTTCAGGGCCTGCGGCACATAGTTCTGGCGCGCCTCGACGTGGCCCAGCAGGTCGGCGGCGAAGTCCACCTGATGCATCCGCACGAGCGTCGGCTTGCCGGGTTCGACCTTGCCGTGGACGAGCGCGACGTGTTCGGCGCCCTCGATCGTGTTCCGGTACAGCATCAGCCGGAACGGGCCGCCGTGGACGCTCTCGAAGGGGGTGTCGACGACCCGTTCGACATAACGTTCGGTGCGGCGGCGGTAGGCGATCAGGTCGGCGATGGTGCCGATCTTGAGCCCGTGCAGCTGGGCAAAGGCGACGAGGTCGGGCATCCGCGCCATGGACCCGTCGTCGTTCATGATCTCGCAGATCACGCCCGCAGGCGTCAGGCCGGCCATCCGGCTGATGTCGACCGCGGCCTCGGTATGGCCGGTGCGGACCAGCACGCCGCCGTCGCGGGCGACCAGCGGGAAGACGTGGCCCGGCGAGACGATGTCGTCGGCGCCTCTGGTCGGGTCCGATGCGACCTGCACCGTACGGGCGCGGTCAGCGGCCGAAATGCCGGTGGTTACCCCCTCACGGGCCTCTATCGAGACGGTGAAGGCGGTGCCCATGCTGGTGCGATTCTCCGCGGCCATCGGCGGCAGGCGCAGCTGGCGGGCGCGTTCGCTGGTGATGGCGAGGCAGATCAGGCCGCGGGCGTGTCGGGCCATGAAGTTGATCTGGTCCGGCGTCGCGAACTGGGCCGGAATGATGATGTCGCCCTCGTTCTCGCGGTCCTCGGCGTCCACGAGGATGTAGGGCCGCCCATTGCGGGCGTCCTCGAGAATGTCCTCGATCGGGCTGATCGGGCTGTCGTTCATGTTCGCCGCCAGTTGCATCAGGCCGTCTCCTGCCACCGCGCGAGGTATCGCGCCAGCATGTCGATCTCGAGATTGACCGCGTCTCCCACCGTCAGCCCGCCCAGCGTGGTGGCTGTCCAGGTGTGCGGGATGATGTTGACGTCGAAACGCGCGCCCTCGACCCCGTTCACGGTCAGCGACACGCCGTCGACCGTGATCGAACCCTTCGGCGCGATGAAGCGGTGCAGCGGGGTCGGCGCCTCTATGTGGACCCGGTGCGAACCGCCCTCCGGCTCGATCGCCACCACCCGACCCAATCCGTCGACGTGGCCGGAGACGATATGGCCGCCCAGTTCGTCACCCAGTCTGGCGGCGCGCTCCAGATTGATCCGACGGCCTTCGGTCCAGTCGCCGAGACTGGTCTTGGACAGGGTCTCGCCCGAGACTTCCACAGCGAACCACCCGGGCCCCTTGTCGGTGACCGTCAGGCAGCAGCCGGCGTGGCTGATCGAGGCGCCCAGGTCGATCGTGGACGTGTTCCACGCGGTCTCGATCTCGTAGAGGCGATCGCGCTCGGTCTGGCGCACCGAGCGTACCCGGCCGATATCTGTAACGATGCCTGTAAACATTCAGGCGACGCCGGGTTGGCGGAGGCTAGCGGATCGCATCATAGCGCTCCCACAGATCGTCCCCGATGGGCTCGGCGGACACCCGCCGGAACTTGGGAGCGTCGGCCAGCTTTGCAAGGGCCAGGGCGGCGACGCAGGGCCGCCCGTCTCCGCCAAGAAGGACCGGCGCGCGGAACCACTCGAGCCGGTCGACCAGACCGGCGCGCAGGAACGAGGTCGCGACCTGGCCGCCGCCCTCGATGAGGACGGAGGCGCAGCCTCGGCGGGCGAGCGCTTCCAGCGCGCCGACGGGAGCGGGGCGACCGTCGGGGGCCTCGACCCGTTGGACCTCGGCGGTCCCTACCGGGCGGGGCTCGTCGGCCGTCAGAATCAGCGTCCCGGGGTTGGCCAGTCGGGCGGTGGCGGGCGTCCGCAGGCGACTGTCCAGAACGACGCGCAGGGGCTGCCGAATCTCATCGGACGTTGGGAGGCGCACAGTCAACTTGGGATCGTCGGCGAGGACCGTCTCCACCCCCACCAGGATGGCGTCATGCGCCGCCCGCAGCCGATGCCCCTCGACCCTAGCCGCCTCGCCGGTGATCCATTTGCTCTCGCCCGAGCCGGTCGCGATGCGTCCGTCGAGGGACGTCGCCAGCTTCAGGGTGACGCGCATCAGTTCTCGTCCAGACCCTCGTCGCCAAGGAAGCGGGCGAAGTCGCCCGTGTGCCTGAAATCCTTGTAGACCGAGGCGTAGCGGACGTAGGCGACCTCATCGACCGACTTCAGCGCCTTCATGATGAAGTCGCCGACGGTGGAGGACGGGATCTCGGTCTCGCCGAGGCTTTCCAGCTGGCGGGTGATGCGGCTGACCAGCTGCTCGACCTGCTCCGCCTGGACCGGGCGCTTGCGCAGGGCGACGTTCAGGGACCGCTCCAGCTTGTCGCGGTCGAACGGCGTGCGGCGGCCGTTGCGCTTGAGGATCATCAGCTCCCGCAGCTGGACCCGCTCGAAGGTGGTGAACCGCCCGCTGCACTGCGGGCAGGACCGCCGGCGCCGGATGGCCGCGCCGTCGTCCGACGGGCGGCTGTCCTTCACTTGGGTGTCCTGATTTCCGCAGAAGGGACATTTCATCAGCGGGTTATCCGTAGATCGGGAAGCGGCGCGTGAGCTCACGAACCTCGTTCGCGACCCGTTCCGACACGACGGCGTCGGCCTCGTCGCCGCCCTTCATCGAGTCGATCACGTCGGCGATCCAGTGGCCGACCTGCTGGAATTCCGACACGCCGAAGCCGCGGGTGGTGCCGGCCGGCGTGCCCAGCCGGACGCCGGAGGTGATGGTGAAGGGCGCGGTGTCGAACGGCACGCCGTTCTTGTTGCAGGTCATCAGGGCGTGTTCGAGCGCCGCCTCGGTGGCCTTGCCGGTCACGCCCTTGGGCCGCAGGTCGACCAGCATCAGATGGCTGTCGGTGCCGCCCGAGACGATGGCGCAGCCGCGCTCGACCAGCACGGCGGCGAGAGCCCGGGCGTTGTCGACGACTTGTTGGGCGTACAGCTTGAACTCCGGCTTGAGCGCCTCGCCGAAGGCCACGGCCTTGGCGGCGATGACATGCTCCAGAGGCCCGCCCTGCAGGCCCGGGAAGACGGCGGAGTTGATCTTCTTGCCCAGCTCGAGGTCGTTCGAAAGCACCATGCCGCCGCGCGGGCCCCGCAGGGTCTTGTGCGTCGTGGTGGTGACGACATGGGCGTGCGGCAGCGGGTCGGGATAGACGCCGCCGGCGATCAGGCCGGCGTAGTGCGCCATATCGACCATCAGATACGCCCCGACGCTGTCGGCGATCTCGCGGAAGCGGGCGAAGTCGATGTGGCGGCTGTAGGCGCTGGCCCCGGCGAGGATCAGCTTCGGCTTCTCCTGCTCGGCCATCTGGGCGACGTGGTCGTAATCGATCAGGCAGTCGTCCTCGCGCACCTTGTAGGTGACGGGCCGGAACCACTTGCCGGACTGGTTGGCCGGCGAGCCGTGGGTCAGGTGGCCGCCGGCGGCCAGATCCATGCCGAGGAAGGTGTCGCCCGGCGTCAGCAAGGCCTGAAACACCGCCTGGTTGGCCTGGGCGCCGGAGTGCGGCTGGACGTTGGCGAAGGCGCAGCCGAACAGCTGCTTCGCGCGGTCGCGGGCGAGGCTCTCGGTGACGTCGACGTATTCGCAGCCGCCATAGTAGCGGCGGCCCGGATAGCCCTCAGCGTATTTGTTGGTGAGGACCGAGCCCTGCGCCTCCAGCACCGCCTTCGAGACGATGTTCTCGGACGCGATCAGCTCGATCTGCTCCTGCTGACGGCGCAATTCGCCCTGAATCCCGCCGAAGATGTCGGGATCGGCCTCGGCCAGGGTTTTCGAGAAATAGGCGTCGTGGGTGAAGGCGGTCACTGGGGTCTCCGTCGTATGGCCGAAAGCCTTAATCCCCCGGCGGACTGACCACAACATCTGGTAGGTCAGCGCGACGCCAGCGCCCGCTTCAGCTTGCCGAGGGCGATGCGCTCAAGGCCGACGCGCTCCGTGGCCGGACCGATGGCGGACGCCTCCACGCCGGTGGCGACGTGCACGGCGGAGCATTTCAGATAGGGGCCGTTGCGAGTCAGCTCGATGATAATCTCACCCGGATCGTCGGACACCGCTAAATCTTCTTGAGAGCCTGTGCGAGATCGATCGAGTCCAGGTCACCGTTCCAGTGTCCGACCAGGACTTCCGCATTCAACGCGATCCAGGCCTGAACTGCCTTCAGGTCCGCAGTTCGCAGGGGCCCTTCGATGAGTTCGGGTGTCGGACGAACGCTGACGACAGCCGTGTCGTGGATATCCATGCGATCGCCGTGAGTCCGGCAAACCTTCACGCGGACGTCATGTCTCGCGCCGCCCTTGACGCCGACCCAGACGGTCATCGGCAGGCCAGTGTGCTTGGGATACAGATTCGACATCTCGAAAAGATCTGTCTCCTCGACCGGCAAATCTGGGATCGGCTGATGGAAGTTCATGTCGGAAATCATAACGCGAAACCGTCTGAACTCGAAATCGCTACGCCACCGCCGGCAAGCGCGCCACGTTGCAGTGGGTCCACAGCTTGTCCATGGCGCGGACCAGATCGTCCATCATGGCGTCGGTGTGGTTCGGCGACGGCGTGAAGCGCAGCCGCTCGGTGCCCTTGGGCACGGTGGGGTAATTGATGGGCTGCACATAGACGCCGTGGTCTTCCAGCAGCATGTCCGAGATCATCTTGGCGTGGACCGGGTCGCCGACGAAGACCGGGACGATGTGGCTGACCGAGTCCATCACCGGGATGCCGGCCGCCGCGAAGCGTGCCTTCAGCGTGGCGGCGCGCTCCTGATGGGCCTCGCGCAGCTCCGGGTGGGACTTGAGGTGGCGCACGGAGGCCAGGGCCCCGGCGGTCAGGGCCGGCGGCAGGCTGGTGGTGAAGATGAAGCCCGAGGCCCAGCTGCGCACCGCGTCGACGATCACGGCGTCGGCGGCGATGTAGCCGCCCATGACGCCGATGGCCTTGCCGAGGGTGCATTCGACGATGTCGATGCCGTCCAGCACGCCGTCACGCTCGGCCACGCCCGCGCCGGTCGCGCCGTACAGGCCGACCGCGTGGACCTCGTCGAGATAGGTCATGGCGCCGTATTTCTTCGCCAGGGCGATGGTGCCGGCCAGGTCGGCGATGTCGCCGTCCATCGAATAGACGCTCTCGAAGGCGATCAGCTTGGGCGCATCCGCAGGGGCGTCGGCCAGCAGGCTTTCAAGGTGTTCCAGATCGTTGTGCGCGTAGATGTGCCGCTCGCAGCCGCCGTTGCGGATACCGGCGATCATCGATGCGTGGTTCAGGCTGTCGGAGAAGACGACCAGGCCCGGCAGAATGCGCTGCAGCGTCGTCAGCGTGGCCTCGTTGGCGACATAGCCCGAGGTGAACAGAAGCGCCGCTTCCTTCTGGTGCCAGCTGGCCAGCTCGGCTTCCAGATCGACGGCGGACCGCGTGGTGCCGGAGATGTTGCGCGTGCCGCCCGCGCCGGCGCCGGCCGTGTCGATCTCGACCTGCATGGCTTCGAGAACGGCCGGGTGCTGTCCCATGCCGAGGTAGTCGTTCGAGCACCAGACGATGACATCCTGTTCGGAGCCGTCCTCGCGCCGTCGAATAGCCTTCGGAAACTCGCCGCGCACGCGTTTCAGGTCGGCGAAGACGCGGTAGCGCCCCTCCCCCCTGACCTGCTCGACGGCGGTCTCGAATGCGGCCTTGTAGTCGAACACCCGGTCAGCCCTGCTGGCGACGAAAACTTGCCGCGTGATGCGCCGATGCGCCCGATTTGTCCATGAAACCGGCCGGACAAAACGCCGCAAACACCTAATTGATAACGGTTCTCACAATTCTGAACCCCCTTCCCGATCATCCCTTCGGCAGTTCCTCCAGCTTGCCGCGCAGCATCTGCAGGATGGCCGAGAAGTCGCGGCCGCCGTAGCCGAGCCCGTTGAACATCTGGAACAGGGCCTCCGTCTGAGCGCCCAGCGGGGTGGAGGCCCCTGACTTCGCAGCCGCGTCCTGGGCCAGCTTCAGGTCCTTCAGCATCATCGCCGCCGCGAACCCGCCGTCGTAGTTGCGGTTCGACGGCGCGGTCGGAACGGGGCCCGGCCACGGATAGTAGGTGGTCACCGACCAGCTCTGACCCGACGACTTGGCCACGATGTCGAACATCTTCACCGGGTCCAGCCCCAGCTTCTCGGCCAGGCCTATCGCCTCGCAGGTGCCCAGCATGGTGATGCCGAGGATCATGTTGTTGCAGATCTTGGCCGCCTGCCCGGCCCCGTGGTCGCCCGCGCGGAAGGTGGCGCGGCTCATCGGCTCCAGCGCCGTCTCGATGCGGGCGAAGTCCGCCTCGTCGCAGCCGACCATGAAGGCCAGGGTGCCCGCATCGGCGGCCATGGTCCCGCCCGACACCGGGGCGTCGGCGAAGGCGTAGCCGGCCTCCTTGGCCAGACCCGCGACCTTGCGCGCCGTGTCCACGTCGATGGTCGAGCAGTCCAGCAGCAGGGCCGAAGTCGGCGCGGCCCCGATGACCTGTTCGGTATAGACCTTCAGCACGTGCGGCCCCGCAGGCAGCATGGTGATGACCACCTCGGCGTCCTTCACCGCCTCGGTGACGGAGCCGACCGGCGTACAACCAGCGGCGGCGGCGCGATCCAGAGCGTCCTGCGCCAGGTCGAAGGCGGCGACGCGATGGCCGGCCTTGGCCTGATTGGCCGCCATGCCGCCGCCCATGTTGCCGAGGCCGATGAAGGCGATCCTGAGGGTCATGGCGATATCTCCCGAACGTTTGGCGGGAGGGTTAGCGGCTCATGCGGCGGCTCGCCAGCGGGGCCCGTCGAATTCTCAGTCCGGCTTCCGAAACCGAAACGCGAACTGGTCGGTCCGTCCCCGCATGTCGGCCTCGTAAACATGGCGTGTTCTGGCGTCTTCGGGATGGGCCAGAAGGTCGCTCTGGGCGTCCAGAATGAACCCGGCGGCCAGGACTTCCTGCTTCACCAACTCTGCGTCGATGCGGTGAATGCGGTTCACGTCGGCGAGACCCGACCCCGCGGTCGCGTGATGATCGACCACAACATAGAGGCCGCCAGGCCGCAGCGCCGCGAAGATGGCCCGGTTGACGGCCGCCGCCTCCGCGGGACCCATGAACTCGGCGTGGATGTCGTGGTAATTCAGGGCCGTAAAAACGAGATCGAGCGGCTCCGCGACGGTGAATGTCTCGATCGGATCGAACATGAAGGCGACGTTCTCGTAGTGCGGCTCGGCGTCGAGGGCGTCCATGGCCCGACGATAATCGCTGAACCGGCTGACGACCTCGTGCGGCTGGAATGCGTAGACGCGGCCCTGTTCGCCGACGGCAGCGGACAGAATTCGTGTGAAATAGCCGCCGCCCGGCATCAGATCCATCGCTCGCATGCCCGGCCGCACACCCGCAAAGGCGAGCGTTTCGGCCGGTTTCCGCAGCGCGTCGCGAAGCCGGTCACGCTCGGGCCGCCCCGGATCGGCCACGGCAGCCTCAAGCTCTGGCGAAACCGCCTGGGCATGCAGACCGGACGGAAAGCCGCCCAGAAGCACGATGGCGGCGAGAGTGGGAAGGAGACGCTGCAGCATGTTGACCTCCCTGATCAGAGCGGGCTCGAACCCCCTCAGCCCGGCTTCCTGAACCGGAGCATGAACTGGCTGGTGTTTCCCCGGATCGCCGGTGTGAAAACGTTGGCGGTCCGCGGATCGTCGGCCCGCGCCAGAAGGCCGCTCTCCCCGTCCAGCACGAAGCCGGCGGTGGTCACCTCCCGCTTGACGGCCTCGACGTCGATGCGGTGCAGGGTGTTGGCGGCGCTCAGGCCCGAGCCGGCTTCGGCGTGGTGATCCACGATGACGTACAACCCGCCCGGCTTCAGCGCTCGGAACACCGCAGCGTTGACCTTGGCCGCGGTGTCGGCCGCGGCCATGCTCAGGTGCAGGTCGTGATAGTTCTGCGCCGTGAACACCAGATCCTGCCCGCTCGGCAGCTCGGGCGCGGCCAGCGCCGCGCGGCTGGCGTCGACGTTCGGCAGGGCGTCCACGGCCGTCAGGGCCTCGCCATAACTGGCCTGAAAGCCGATGAACTCGGCCGGTTGCCATGCCGTGACCCGTCCCCTCGGCCCCACCGCCGCGGACAAGACCCGGGTGAAGTAGCCGCCGCCGATGATCATGTCGGTGACCGCCTGGCCGGGCCGAACGTGAGCGAAGGCCAAGGTCTCCGCGGTGCGCCGCGCGGCGTCGCGCTCCCGGTCAGCGGCGGGGCGCGACGGGTCGCCAAGGGCGGCGACGTAGGCCGCCGCGTCCGGAGCCGGCGCGCCGGCCATTCCGCCCGCGCACCCCGCGCCTGAGGCGGAGATCAGGACCGCAGCGGCGGTCAACAGAAACAATCGACGCATCACAGGCCTCCCCAAGCGCCCCGGGCGCGGCAAGGCCACGCTACACCGAACGCGGGTTTGCGTCAGCCCGGTTTGCGGAAGCGATAGACGAACCGGTCGCTGCGGCCCCGGATGCTTTCATCGAACACGCTCAGCGTCCGGTTGTCGACGGGCACACGGACTGCGTCGCTCTCGCCGTCGAAGACGAAGCCTGCAGCCTCGACCTGGCGCCTCAGTTCCGCGGCCTCGATGCGGTGCAGGGTTCCGGCCACGCTGATCCCGGCTCCGGCCGCGGCGTCGTGATCCAGAACGACGTAGAGGCCGCCCGGCTTCAGGGCCGCGAACACGGCCGCGTTCATCCTCGCCACGTCCACGCCGAACCGGGGGATGGTGAAGTCGTGGTACTCCTCGCCCATGAACACCACGTCCAGCGGCCGGTCGAAGGCCATGGTCTCGAGCGCGCCCGTGACCCGGCTGACGTTCGGGTAGGCAGCCGCCAGCGTGTCGGCGAACGCGTTCTCGCGCGCCGCCGTCTGGTTCGGCACGAAGGCGTAGACGTGGCCCGCCTCGCCGACCACGGGCGCGAACAGCCGGGTGAAGTAGCCTTCCTCGGGCCGGACGTCGGCGATGACCTGTCCCGGCCTCAGAGCCATGAACGCCAGCATCTCGGCCGGCTTGCGCAGCGGGTCGCGCGCGACCTCGGCGGGAAGTCGCCGCGTGTCCGACAGGGCGGCGGCGTAATCGGCGGCGGTGCGCGTGCTGGCGGTCTGGCTCGACCCCGCCCCGCCAGGGGCCATGGCGCAGGCGCCGAGCGCGGCCGCAGCCGCGACAGCCAGTCCCATATTCCTGATCATGACGACGCTCCTGTTCCGGCCAAGCTACGCCTGAAGGCGCCTGGGGATGCAAGCGGGATCAGGAGAGCGGCGTCCACTCCTCGTCGGCGGGCAAAGGCGCGAACAGGCCGTCCAGCGAGGCGTCGTCCACGCCCGTCAGCTCGGCGGGCGACCAGTTCGGGGTGTTGTCCTTGTCGACGATGACGGCGCGCACGCCCTCCTGGAAGTCGTGGCTGCGCACGACCCGGCCGCCGAGCCGGTACTCCATGGCCATATTGTCGGCGAACGACGTCAGGGTCGCGCCGGTGCGGAGCTGGCGCAGGCTGACCTTCAGCGACTGCGGCGATTTGGTCCTGAGCACGGCCAACTGGGCCAGCGCCCAGTCCGACCCCTCAGCCTCCAGCGCCGCGAAGATCGCCTCGACGGTGTCATGGGCGAAGAGACGATCGATGGCTGGGCGGTGGGCGGTGGTCGGAGCCTCGCCCGGCTCCGAAGACAGGGTGTCAGCGACGGTCCGCGGCTCCGATGGATGCGCCGCCAGCGCCGCCTTCAGCGCCTCGACCCGTGCCGACGGTACGAAGTGGGTGTGAATGCCGAGGGCCACTGTGTCGGCGGCCTTCAACCGGGCCCCCGTCAGCGCTAACCAGACGCCCGTCTGCCCCGGCAGCCGGGGCAGGAACCAGCCGCCACCGACGTCCGGAAACAGGCCGATGCCGGTTTCGGGCATGGCGTAGGTGGTGCGCTCGGTCGCGACGCGAACATCCGCCGGCTCGCTGATCCCGACGCCGCCCCCCATGACGATGCCGTCGACGATGGCGGTGATCGGCTTGGGATATTCGAACATGAGGTGGTTGAGGCGGTATTCGGCACGGAAGAAGGCCCTGGCCTCGGACGCGTCCCCGGCTCCGCTCTCGGCGATCATGCGGATGTCCCCGCCGGCGCAGAAGCCGCGCTCGCCGGCGTGGTCGATGAGAACCGACTGCACAGCATCGTCCCCGCGCCACGCCAGCAGCGCCGCCGTCATCGCCTCGCACATGCCGAGGTTCAGCGCGTGCAGCGCCTTCGGCCGGTTCAAGGTGATGCGGCCGACGCCGGATTCGACGCGGGTCAGAACTTCGGAATCGGAACTCATGCCGGGGGGATTAGCCGCGCAGGTCGAACACGTCCACGCTGGCGGCGGCCGCGGCGGCCAGAAGGTTGGCGTCACGGGACGCGACGGCTCCGTCGGTTTGCATGGCCAACCACAGATAGCCGGCGTCAAACAGGCTGAGCCCGCGCGCAGCCGCGAATCCTGCGAGCGCGCGAACGGTGTCACGCCCTGCCGGCGGCGCAAGCGTAATCCTGAAGCTGTCGAGAACGGCGAAGGCCTCGTTCAACCTGAACCCAGGTTCGCGGCGTGACTGTCGAACAAGCAGGTTGCCGATCTCCCACTGGAAAACGTGCGGCGCGGAGGTCTCGAAGGCGCCGAGGCGATCAAGGAGATCCGTCGCGGACGGCGTCGCCTGTGACGCCAGCAGCCATGAAGCCGCGGCTGAGGCGTCAACGATCAACTTCATCGCGCGCGATCGCCTTCAACTCCTCCCAGGAGAGAGCCGCCCATTCCGGATCCGGCGCCTGTGAATCTCGAAAGGCGCGGGCACGCTCCGCCAACTCATGACCAGACATCCGGCGGTGGAACTTTTCAGCTTCACGTTCCGGCGCCAATCGCGCCACGGGCTTGCCATGACGGGTGATCACGATGGACTCTCCCGTCGTCTCGACGTCGTCGATCAGCGCCGAGAGATTCGTCTTGGCTTCAAGGACGCCTACCCTGCGCACGGACCACCTCCTGACCATTGTTCTGGTCAGAATAGCACGAGTTCTTCCACGGACCTACTGCCGCAGCATCTCCCGAGCCGTGATCACGCGCATGATCTCGTTGGTGCCCTCGAGGATGCGATGGACGCGGAGATCGCGGACGATGCGTTCCAGCGGGTAGTCCTTCAGATAGCCGTAGCCGCCGTGCAGCTGCAGGGCCTCGTCCGCGATCTGGAAACAGGCGTCTGTCGCGAAACGCTTGGCCATGGCGCACCATTTCGTCGCCTCTGGATGGCGCGTGTCCATGGCCCAGGCGCCGCGCAGCACCAGCAGGCGGGCGGCCTCCAGCTGGGTCGCCATGTCGGCCAGCTTGAACTGCACATTCTGAAAGTCCGACAAGGGCTTGCCGAACTGCTTTCGCGTGGTGACGTAGGATTGCGCTGTCTCCAGCGCCAGCCGGGCGCCGCCCAGCGAACAGGCGGCGATGTTCAGCCGCCCGCCGTCCAGACCCATCATGGCGTAGCGGAAACCGTCGCCCTCCTTGCCCAGCAGGTTGGCTGCGGGGACGCGGCAATCGTCGAAGGCGACGATCGCGGTGGGCTGGCTGTTCCAGCCCATCTTCTTCTCCTGCCCGCCGAAGCTCAGGCCCGGCGTGTCCTTCTCGACCACGAAGGTGGAGATGCCTTTCGGCCCGTCCTGCCCGGTCCGCGCCATGACGACATAGATGTCGGAGGTCCCGGCGCCCGAGATGAAGGCCTTCGATCCGTTCAGGACATAGTGGTCGCCGTCCAGTTTCGCCGTCGTGCGCAGGCCGGCGGCGTCCGACCCCGAGCCCGGCTCGGTCAGGCAGTAGCTGGCGATCTGCTCCATGGAGACGAGGCCGGGCACATAGCGGGCCCGCAGGTCGTCGGAGCCGAACTTGTCGATCATCCACGTCGCCATGTTGTGGATCGAGATGAAGGCTGCGGTCGAGACGTCGCCGCGCGACAGCTCCTCGAAGATCACCGCCGCCTCGACCCGGCCCAGCGCCATCCCGCCGTGCTCCTCGCCGGTGTAGATGCCGCAGAAGCCCATCTCCGCGGCCTGTTTCATCACATCGACGGGGAAATGCTTGGTCTCGTCCCACTCGGCGCTGTGCGGGGCCAGCTCGGCCTCGGCGAAGGCGCGGGCGGCGTCCTGGATGGCGCGCTGGTCGTCGGTGAGGGCGAAGTCCATGGGGCGGTTTCCTTGAGTGCTGCGGTGCGCTTCTAACTGCTCCCCTCTCCCGATGGGAGAGGGCTTGAGCCTCCGGGAGCGAAGCGATCGGCAAGGCGAAAGGGTGAGGGTCCTCCGTGGGCGGGCGGCTTCGCCGCGGCATCCGTTCGACCCTCATCGGGCGCTCGCGCGCCACCTTCTCCCATCGGGAGAAGGAAGCTATGACGCGCCATGACCCAGCCCTTCCCACCCGCCGCCTTCCCCTACGCCCGTCCGCGGCGGCTGCGCAGCAGCCCGTGGGTGCGCCGGCTGGTGGCGGAGACGACGCTGACGCCTTCCGACCTGATCTGGCCCCTCATCGTCCACGACGGCGCCGACGACCGGGTCGCGGTGGCCTCCATGCCAGGCGTGTTCCGGCTGAGCCCGAAAGCCGCGGCGGCGGCGGCCATTGAGGCGCGCGACCTCGGCATACCGGCCGTCGCCCTGTTCCCCAATGTCGACGGCGGGATCAAGGACGGCGTGGGCACGGGCGCGACCGACCCGGACGGGCTGATCCCGGAGTGCATCAAGGCCATCAAGGACGCCGCGCCCGAGATCGGCGTCATCACCGACGTGGCGCTGGACTGCTACACCGACCACGGCCACGACGGGGTGCTCGAGGACGGGCGGATCGTCAATGACGCGACGCTCGAGCGGCTGGCGGAGCAGGCCTTCATCCACGCCCACGCCGGCGCCGACATCGTGGCCCCTTCGGACATGATGGACGGGCGGGTGCAGGCGATCCGCCAGGCGCTGGAGGACAACGGCCTGTCGGACGTGCTGATCCTGTCCTACGCCGCCAAATACGCCTCGGCCTTCTACGGCCCCTACCGGGATGCGGTCGGGTCGGCCAAGGCTCTGACTGGCGACAAGAAGACCTATCAGATGGACTTCGCCAACTCGGACGAGGCCCTGCGCGAGGTCGCGATGGACATCGCCGAGGGCGCCGACGCGGTGCTGGTCAAGCCCGGCACGCTGTACCTCGACATCGTGCGGCGGGTGTCCGAGACCTTCCGCGTGCCCACCTTCGCCTATCAGGTGTCGGGCGAGTATTCCATGATGCGGGCGGCCATGGCCAACGGCTGGCTGGACGAGGACCGCGCCATCATCGAGAGCCTCCACGCCTTCAAACGGGCGGGCTGTGCAGGGGTGCTGAGCTACTTCGCCCCTCAGGCCGCGCGCCTGCTGGGTTAGAGCGGCAGCCGGGCCGTCCAGCCGTCGAAGGCGACGTCGACGTTGTCCGGAACCGCCGCCTTCAGCGCGTTGTAGTCGAGGTCGAGGTGCAGGTTGGTGAGCACCGCGCGCTTCACCTGCGCCCGCGCGATCCAGTCCAGCGTCCGGTCGACGTGGGAGTGGGTCGGATGCGGCGTCCAGCGCAAGGCGTCGACGATCCAGAGATCGCAGCCGCGGACCGCCTCGAGCGCGGCGTCGTCCAGATCGGACACGTCGCTGGAATAGGCGACCCCGCCGATGCGGTAGCCCACCGAGCGGATCGGGCCGTGCGCCTGATCGAATGTGACCACCGGCAGGGCGCCGCCGGCCCCGTCGACTGACCAAGGCTGGCCGTGCGGCGGGATTAGATGATCATCCAGTATGGCGGGATAGCCCTGCTGGTCCTTGAAGATATAGGGAAACCTCCCCAGCAGCGCCTCATGGGTGGCAGGATCCATCCAAGCCGGGATGCGGCGGCGGCCGCGCAGGGCGAAAACCCTCAGATCGTCGATGCCGTGCACCTGATCGGCGTGGTCGTGGGTGTAGAGAACGGCGTCGACGTGCCGGACCTCTGCCGCCAGCATTTGGGCCCGCAGGTCCGGCGAGGTGTCGATCAGGACGCTGGTGACGCCTTCGGGGCCGTGACGCCGGAACAACGCCGAGCAGCGGCTGCGGCGGTTCTTGGGCTCGGCCGGATCGCAATCGCCCCAGTCGCCGTCGCCGCGCGGCACGCCGCCGGACGAGCCGCAGCCGAGAATGACGACCTCCAGCTGGCTCACACGCCCTCCGGCCTTGGAATGCGGTCGAACAGGGCGAAGAAGGCGCCGGTGGTCCGGGCCTCGGCCTCCTCGCGCGACCAGCCGCGGATCTCGGCCAGTTTATCGAGGACGTGCCCGACGTAGGCCGGCTCGTTTCGGCGGCCCCGGTGGGGCGCGGGGGCCAGATAGGGACAGTCGGTTTCGACGATGATGCGGTCGGCGGGCATGGCGGCGATGATCTCGCGCACCTCGGCCGCGGCCCTGAAGGTGGCGATTCCCGAAACCGAGAACCAAGCGCCGAGTTCCGCCGCCTTTTCCGCCAGTTCCGGACCGCTGGTGTAGCAGTGCATCAGGAATTTGAACGGCGCTTTCGCCTGCTCCTCCTGCAGAATGTCGGCCATCATGTCGTCGGCCTCGCGCGTGTGCACGACCAGCGGCAGGCCGGTCAGCCGCGCCGCCTCGACATGGGTGCGGAACACCGCCGCCTGAACCTCCCGGGGGCTGAGGTCGTAGTGGAAGTCGAGGCCGCATTCGCCGATCCCGACGACCCGGGGCCGCTGCGCCAGCTCGGCCAGCTGCGCCGCCGTCAGGTCCGCATGGTCCTTCGCCTCGTGGGGATGGGCCCCGACCGTGCACCAGATGTCAGGGTGAGCCATGGCCAGCCCATGGGTCGCCTCGAACGTCGACAGCTTGTCCGAAATCTCGACCATCAGGCCGACCCCGGCCTCGCGCGCCCGGGCGATGACGTCGTCCCGGTCCTCGTCGAACTGCGGCGCGTGTAGATTGACGTGGCTGTCGATCAGCATCAGCCCGCCGCCTTGGTGCGCTGCAGGTCGGCCAAGGCGCCGGCCAGCACGTCGGCCCGGTCGAGATTGATGGCGGCGGTGCGTTCCGGCAACTCCGACAGCCGGCTCCACAGCTCGGCCCAGCGGGCGCCCGAAGCCCCCTCCTCCAGCGCGCGCACCTTCACGGCGGCGATCAGCCGGTCCATCAGGGTCTCGAACCGCTCCTGCCCCTCGGCGCCGCGGAACTTGTCGGCGACAGACATGGCCTCGGCGCGATCGACGGTCTCGGCCGCGACCCAGGTCTGCGCCAGCCGGTCGGCGTCGAGGGTGGCGCCCGAGGCCAGCGCCAGCGCATGGCCGGGCGAGCCCGCCGCCATGCTCGCGATCCGCGCCGCCTCCGCCGAGGACACGCCGGTGCGGTTGCGGACCAGCTCCTCCAGCGCGTGCGGCGGCCAGACCGGGAAGGCCAGACGCCGGCAGCGCGAGCGGATAGTCGCCAGCAGCCGTCCGGGCGCGTGGGTGATCAGGAACAGCACGCCGCGCTCAGGCGGCTCCTCCAGCGCCTTCAGCAGGGCGTTGGCGGCGTTCAGGTTCAGGTCGTCGGCGGCGTCGATGATGGCGACCCGGTAGCGGGCCTGCGACGGGCTCTTGGAGAAGAACTCCGGCAGCTCACGCGCCTGATCGACGGAGATCGACTTCTTCGTCTTGCCGCCCTCGACGGCGCGCTCCAGCACCAGCAGATCGGGATGCGACTGGGCCGAGATCAGCCGCGAAACGGGATCGTCCGGGCTGGCGCCCAGAAGACCCGACGAGGGATATGGCGCCGCGCCCAGCAGGCGGCGGGCGGCGCGATAGGCGAAGGTGGCCTTGCCGCCGCCCTCGACCCCGCACAGCAGCCAGGCGTGGTGCAGCCGGCCCCGGTCCAGCGCATCGAGGAAGGCCGCCTCGGCGGCGGCGTCCGGGATCAGGTCGAAACGGTCGCGGGGATGATCGGTCACAGCAGCCGCGCCTGAACGGCGTCGCGGATGCGTGCCTCGACGGTGTCCTGATCACCTTCGGCGTCGATGATCACGCAGCGCTGGGGATTGCGGGCGGCGATGTCGAGGAAACCGGCCCGCAGGCGCTCGTGGAAGTCCAGTCCCTTCGATTCGAACCGGGTCTCGAACAGACCGCGTCCGAAGGCGCGGTCCAGACCCACTGACACCGGGAGGTCGAAGATGAGCGTCAGATCGGGCTGGGTCTCGCCGACGATCGCTGCGTCGAGCGCCTCGATGAAGGCCGCGGGCGTGCCGCCGCCGACGCCCTGATAGGCTCGGCTGGAATCGGCGAAGCGGTCGCACACCACCCAGCGGCCCGCCTCCAGCGCCGGCCGGATGGTCTTCTCCAGATGATCGCTGCGGGCGGCGAACATCAGCAGGGTCTCGGTCATCGGCGACCAGCGGCCCGGATCGCCGTTCAGGGCGATGTTGCGGATGTCCTCGGCGCCGGTCGAGCCGCCGGGCTCGCGCGTCTGCACGACCTCCAGATCCCGGGCCCTGAGCCAGTCCACCAGGCGCGTCGCCTGGGTCGACTTGCCGGTCCCCTCGCCGCCTTCGAATGTGATGAATCTGCCCTGGGTCACCGGCGCACAATGGCGGCGCCCGCCTCGCGCGCAAGCCTCAGCGCGACGAAATCAACAGGGCGTCGGCGTATCCGCGCGCGATGACGGCCTGACGGGCCTGTTCGGCGGCGTTCGGGTCCGGCCAAGGGCCGACCAGCACCCGATACAGGCGATCTCCGTCGGTCACCGTGGCCTGTTCGCCGAGCCGGTCGGCGACACGCCGGGCCGCGTCGCGATCGGCGAAGGCGCCCGCCTGAATCCAGAACGAGGCGGAGGCCGGCGCGATTTCCGGAGGCGGTTGAACCCGCGCCTGCTGCAGACGCGAACCGCCGCCGAGCCTCGGCGCAGGCCCGAGATAGCGCACCCGCACCTCGCCAACACCGCTCCCGCGCAGGCCGAGGGAATCGGCGGCGGCGCGCGACAGGTCGATGATCCGGCCCTCGACGAACGGCCCCCGGTCATTGATCCGAACGACGATCTTCTCCCCGTTGGCGAGGTTGGTGACCTCCACGAGTCCGGGCAGCGGCAGCGTCTTGTGAGCGGCCGTGAGGGCGTTCATGTCAAACCGCTCGCCCGTTGCGGTCGGCCGGCCGTGGTGCTGGTCGCCGTACCAGGAGGCCAGCCCCCGCTCATCGTAGCGCGGCTGCTCCTCGGGGCGGTACCACCGTCCCCGCACCTGATAGGGGCGCATGGTGCCTGCGACGATCGGGGCCGGATCGTTGACGACCGGCGGCCCGCCGGCGCGCGGCCCGCCCGCACAGGCCGCGAGAAGCGACAGAAGGCCGACGATCAGCGGCAGTCTGAGGATGACGGATCCCTGCATCGGCCTCGCCTGTGGAAGGACGCCAGAATGCCCGAGGAGATTTCCCCTTTGGTTAACGCCGCGTTTGCCCTATGCGGCGCTTCCCGCGCCCGCTGCGGCCCGAGGTTCAGCCTTGAACCGGGAGCCGGGCCGACCTAGGAGCGGGCCGGAATGGAAGTGTGGCCGAGTGGTTTAAGGCACTGGTCTTGAAAACCAGCGACGGTGAAAGCCGTCCGTGGGTTCGAATCCCACCGCTTCCGCCAGGCTCATTTTTTGTTGTTCAAACTCAGAACCATAGCGGCGCGATTGACTAACTCGGGCCCAAACGGCACGCGAGTTAGACAACATTTGTATACGTTACGTTCTGCCGACTTGCTGCATGGCGGAGGTCGCGAGAAGCTTCTGACCCGCTGCCCGCGTATAGCGCTCGACCTCGCGCAGGCTACGATGACCGGTCACAGACATGATCATGTGAGCTGAGCAACCCGCCTCTGCGAGTCGGCGAGCAGCGGCCTTCCGCAGACCGTGCGCTGAAGCGGCCTTGGGCAGGCCGGCCAGATTGGCCGCCTCGCTCACCCACTGACTGAAGCCCTTCGACGTGTAAGGTTCACCGTGCTTGGTGACGATGAAGGTCAGATGCTCGGTCGGCACCGCCGCGAGCGAGGACTGCAGTCGGGGATGCAGCGGCAACTCGAGCACTTCGCCTGTCTTTTCCTGCACCACTCTCAAATAGCCGTTTGAGACGTGCTGAGGACCCATACGGCGCACGTCGCCTGAGCGTTGAGCGGTGTAGAGCAACAGGTCGAAGGCGAGACGCTCCTTGGTGCCTAGCGACCAGCGCGATTCGAATTTCGCGATGTCGTCTTCAGACCAGGTCATGAACCCTTCGCTTCGACGACGCAGCGGCTTGATGTGAAGCGCGGGATTGTCGTCGCGCCAACCGCGCTCGACCGCAAAGGTCATGACAATGCGAATGATGCGAAGCAGGTTGTTGGCCGCCGCCGAGCGATCCGCCATGCCGTCGATGATCTTGCGCACGTGCTTTGGCTGCAGCTGGGCGACGGGCAGAGAACCGCAGCGTTTGTCCGCGAACTTCAGATCTCTGAACCTGTCGAGAATGCCCTTGTACGTCCGACGCGTCGTCGGCCGCAGCGCCTGCCATTGAGCAGACGCATAGTAGGCGACCGCAAGCGCGTCGATCGAACCTGACTGCGTGCGAGCTGAACCGATCGGGGGCGGAACATTATTGCGCGCACGTTCGTACCAGGCCCACCAGGCGACCGTGCCGAACGGTTCGCGCGTCTGACTCTCGAGCAAGCCCTTCTTACGGAACCGCCAGCGCGTGACGCCTTGGCGATCACGGTAGTAGCTAGCGTTTGGCGGTCGGCGCGTCACGTCACAACGTCCCAAGGATTTTCTTCGTTATCAGCAGGTAGCGCAGAGAACATCTCGTCGAGCTCGAGACGGTCCCAAACGTTGCGACGGTCAATGCGCTTGGGTGACGGCATGCGACCGTCAGCGACCATCTCGTCAAGCTTGCTCACGCTCACGCCGATGTATTCGGCGGCGGCTGGTCGCGATAGACCGCGCGGCGGACAGCTCAGCGGCAGAACAGAAACCCGCTCGCGCTTCGCTAGAGGTTCTGAAGCGGTGGTCATCGACATCAGACCGCGCCCAAGCGTCGAGCGAGCTCTGAGAGACGCGCGTCGCTCAGACCGACGCGGTCCGCCCGATCGAGCATGCCCCTCATCGTGGTCGTCGCGTTCACCATAGTGACCGAATCGACATCGTCTTGGTCTTTGGTGATTGTTCGCACCTGCTGAACTCGCGATCCCATGTCGGAAAGCGTCGCAATGAGCGGGAAGTAGCCGCGGGCCCCCGGTTCGCCTTCGGTCGAGGCTGTGGTTGAGAACACGCCGAACCAAACATCGGCCGCTACGTCCGCCTCCAGGTATTCGATCAGGTCGTCATACTGCGAGCGCACGATCGCACCAGCCTGAGCTTGACTGACGCCAGCGCGCGTCAGCGCCGAGAACAGTCCAAACCGCAGCGCGTCATCCGCTGAAAACGTCGCCCACCCCTTCGCCGGCCGTTGCGACGACAACGGCGCCAAGCCGCGCGCGATCAACGCATCGAACTGACCCGCTGTCAGACCAACCAGATCGAGAATTTGTGCGCGACGCATGTCTGAATCCTAACCGTCCGAAGGTTCTAGCACGTGACTTGAAACACATACAAGCGGAATGCGTTTCGATGGCTCAGTTTCAAACTGCGCAGTTATTTTCTTGCTATAACTTGTTGTTTGTGCTATTGTTTCGTAGAGCGCAGTAGCGATCGCACTGCGACACTCGCGCTCCCCTTCCCTCTTAACCCAGCGATCTGACGCGCCTTCGGCGCGCCTCTCGTGCTGCCTAAAGGAGAAGCCGCCATGCCAGGTCGGCAAGCCAAACTGCTGTCTGAAACCACCATTCGAAAAGCGCTCAGAGCGCTGAACGCGCGCTCGTCGAAGCATCGCGACTGCGTCATGCTGCTGCTGTCCGTTCGGGCTGGTCTGCGCGCATGCGAGATCGCAGGTCTAGACTGGTCGATGGTTACCGACGCCAACGGTCGCGTCGGTCGATTGATGGTCGTACCTGACCGCATCGCGAAGAAGAATGGCGGTCGAAGAATACCGCTGCACGACGAGCTGAGGTGCGCTCTGGTCGTTTTAGGCCGAGCGGTCCCCCGTGAGGGCCCACTTGTTCGGTCGAGCCGATCGGGCAGAATGCAGGCGAACAGCATCGTGAACTGGTTTATCGAGCTCTACGCCGAGATCGGTGCGAACGGTTGTTCGTCTCACAGCGGTCGACGCACCTTCATCACGCACGCAGCGCGACGCGCCCACAAGGCCGGCGCCAGCTTGCGCGACGTTCAGATGCTCGCAGGTCACCAGTCGATCGAGGTGACGCAGGGGTACATTGACGGTGACAGCGACGCTCAGCGTCGTCTTGTCGCTTCGCTCTAACGCGGGGCCGGAAGCATGACCAACCTCGCCCCCCTGCCCTTTGAGCCCGTCGCCGTCGCCCTGGAATCGATCAAGTTCGACAAGCGGTCTGACGACGTCAAATTCTGTGGTGTTGATCTAGAGAGCGGTCGTCGCGTGCAGATTAAAATTCGCTTCATTGACGACGACCGAACCAGCACCGACCCGATATCGGACCTCGTGGTCCTTCTGAGCTTGGAACGCGTGACGCTCTGACGTCGGCGACCGCTCGGTCCCCCCTTAAAACAGGAGTTTCCAATGGACGTCGAAAGACGTGAGCGAATTCGCGCGCTCAATGACCAGCTGCGTCAGTTGCGCATTGGTGGTCGCATCATGATCACGGCTGGCGTCATCGCGGAAGGCGAGGCTTTCCTCGCCACCGCGCTGACCATGATCGCTGCGTTCGACGAATTCAACGACGGGAACGACCCGTACGGCGAGCACGACTTCGGCGCGCTCACGATTGGGTCTCAGCGGCTGTTCTGGAAGATTGACTACTACGACCAGTCGCTGACCAGCGCCGCGGTGGATCCCTCACAAAGCGACGGGTGCGTGCGGGTGCTGACCGTCATGAAGGCGGAGGAATATTGATGGACCGTCACACGGAGACGGTCCGATGAGACCGGTAAAACAGGGAGATCTCGACGCTTTGTGCGGTGTCTATGCGGTCATCAACGCGCTTGAGCAGGTCGGCGTCGTCGGGCGGCGGTCTCCGCTGCACACGCAGCTGTTCGAGAAGCTCGTGCTGTCAATGACACCTCACCAGGTGCGCGGCAGCTTGATGTGCGGTCTGGAGGCGGATGATCTCATTGGCATCTCAAGGCGCGCCTTCAGGTGGTTGAGAAGCGTGCACGGCGTCGATCTGCGCATGCGCCGACCGTTTGCTGACCGTGAGTTCGAGACCGCGTCCGACTACGTTGAAGTCCTCCGCACCCAAGCTCAGGACTGGCGGCGCGCGGTGATCGTCGGCTTCGACATACCTGGAGGTTCGCACTGGACCGTCGTGCGATCGATCGAGGGGCGACGGCTCTACGTCAGGGATTCCGGGCGAATGACGCACCTTGATCTCAATCGCTTCGACCTAACGAGAGGACGCTACCGATTTCTGCCGGCTGACACACTCGTCATTCTTCGGCGAGAATAGAACCGCGGAACGCACGCCCTGCTCAACGGGCTCGACGACGACCACGCGTGCGCGTTCAGTGCCTTTGACTGCATCTACACTTTGCGGCCTTCAGGTAGGCTTAGCCGGCAGAGAGGGCGGCGCTTCAGCAGCCAAGCGCCGTCCTCTCCGCTTTCTTCGACCACGCAGCCCGCTCGAACATGCACCTGACACGGATCGGTGCTGTTCAGCGCAGCTAGGTCATCTACTGGACGTGGGGCGCACCGAGCTGCGGTTCCGACGGTGGCGGTCCAACGGCCGGCCTTTGCATCGTCTCTGATGCAGGTCGATGTGGTCACCTTTTCGACGAAGGCCGCTTAGGATCCAAAGCTTCTGAGGCCCAACGAGACTGATCAACTTGCCGACTTCTAACTGGCGGGCGGTTGGAAGCGAGACCTTTCGGCTGCCTCGCCTGCCTCGCTTGTCTTCATATGACCAGCGACCGCGGTTGAGCTGCAGCTGCATGGCTTTCGCGCAGTAGGCTGAGGCGCGCGCCACGTCTTCTTCAGTCGCCAAGCGCGCGACATGAACCGGTTTTTGCACCTCGCTCTTGCTGGCGTGACAGGCGAAGGCTTCCTTGATCATTCGCTCTGCGTCGTAAGCTTCGGGAAGCTTCAGCCTGATGACGACATGGGCGTGGACGCACCAGAACGACGACTCGTCCACCCCGCTCCGGTCGTTCCAAGCAATGTCGACAAACCCCAACATTCTCTGCTGGCAAAACGTGGCGAGGCGCCGGGCCCGTCGCGACATCCAGTCCCTCACTTCGATGACGAGGTCTGGGGAAAGCGATCCCGCAGGGCAAATCCAGTCCGGATGGCAGACGGTCAAAAGGTACACATTGCGACCTTTGCCGACCGCACGTTTGAACCGCTTTGTCGCGACATCTGCGATGTGCTGCTCGTCGGCGACGACACGTTGGCAAAGGTTCTGAGGGAGCGTGTGGTCGTCGCGGTGCAGCAGGTTTAGCTTTCGCGCGAGTTTGAGCGCATCTCGATTTTGCGCTTTCAGTTCTGCGCGTTTTTTCGGTGAAAGTTTCATTCGGACATCTCCGTGGTTATGGTCCGCACGAGACTTTACCGAATGCGCAATTCGAGATTTCTCCGCTTGGGGATTATTATCCCTCGCGACAAGTTCAGGCTTGCCGGATGTGGTGGTAAATGCGCCCGTCTCCGGGCCCGAACCACCTGCTGTATATAGTATGAACTAGATAGCTTAGATGATCAGTATACAACTGATAGCTAATCAATCGATATATCCAATGGGGTACCTGCGAGCTCGCGACACCACCACGGTTGGGGATTTTAGTCCCCAAAAGGGGATCGAATGACAAAGAGACCAGATCCATTCAAGCGACAGATGACTGCTCTGAATGCGATCAAGAAGAAGACCGCTGGAGCGTCTTCAAACAACGAGCGCACGGTGCTCTTGCGGGAAGCCTTGGACAGCTGGGACACAGCGACGCTCGGGGATTGGGAAGACGCTGTCGTTGTCGCTGCGCGACGTGAGGGAATTTCGTCCCCAAAAATCTACCTGCTGTTAGCGGCAGTCGCTGGCGAGATACCTCGTACGACATCGGGTCATACGTTCGACAACAACCACCTGAAACGCGCTTCGGAGATCGGGCGTTCGCTAGAAAAAATTTCGAAGCGAGACGCGAAGGATGCGGCGAAGCTGATCAAGCGAGGTGGCGGCGTGAAGAAGTTGTCGGATGGCAAGACGCGCGTGCCCAAGAAGACCAAGATCCGCATTGATTTTCGCAGGAAGACTTAGGGATTGAAGTCCCCACTCATGAGCTGAAGTCGACCGGGCCAAACCGAACGAATTTGTCAAAAGGTAAAGTAGGTCATGAAGCACTTTTGCTTCACGGAAGAAAACCCATGACAAAACAAGTTCGCCGTAGTCCTGCATCGAAGAGCGGGAAAAATATCCCCAGCACCCGCAAGAACAACCGTCTGAAGTTTCGCTACCGGTTGCCGGCGGAGCGTCTACGCGAGAATGCGCTTCAGACGATGCATTTGGCGATCACCGACGCCCTTAATGTCGTCGATGACATCGACGTCATCGCCGCTGAGATGTTTACCTACCTTGGCTGCGCCATGAACTCGACCCGCCACGACCCGAAGCAGCTCGGAAAGTATCTGATCGACCAAGGTAATGCTTTGCTCCACCCTGACGCTTGCGAAGACGGCCCACACCTCTCGCAGATCGCATATCTTGCGACGGCGGTGGGTTTGTTCCCTGAGCTAGACGAAATGCGAGCCAAGGTGGCGGAGGCACTGTCTTCAACCCCTAGCAAAGCCGACTAAGTCCGCCCGCCCGAGGGAGAGGATTGCCTCCCTCGGGCATTTTCATGCTGTCTGCCCGCGCTGTCGCTCGGTGTCTGCTTCCAGTACGACTCCAAGGCCAAGTCTCCCGGCCCGCCGCCGGCTTGCCAACGGCGCCGCCGTCCGCGTGTGGCAGTGCAAAATTAGACAACTTCCCTGAGCAGCGATCCCCGCTCAGTGCATTTGTCTGGATCTACACTGAAGGCGGATCTGGCCGGCCTGGATTGGCCAACCGCTCTGCTCGAAGGTCTACAAACTGGCTTACAGATCAGCTCGACTGCCGACCCCTTGTGGACATCGTCCGAGCGGAAGATCAGCTGCTGACGCGACCAGCCCATCTCGTCAGCCGGGATAGCTAACTCAGGCTGGGCCTCGGAGGCCGCTTGAGGGTCTGTCACATCGCTCTCCCGTCCCCAGCCGCAGCTCGATAGCTTCGGTCAGATGTGGTCTCCGCCTGACAGCAGACATTTGCGGGAACAGAGCGCAGGAGGTGTAGTTGGCGCAACACCCCACTAGGCCGTCTGCACTAGTCCCCATAGTGGAAGTCAGGAGAAGCCTTCCGGTCGCAAATAGGTCGGGAGAGCTTTTCGATCGGGGCGGTGGAACACAGTCCTGCCATCATCGTTGAGCGGATGTCCCTCAAAGACCGTCTGGCCGGACAGCGACCACCACTCGAAAGACGCCAGATGCGAAAGCCCTCCCGTCACCTCCGGGAGGGCTTTCCTTTGTCTCGAGCCAAAGCGGTTGCAGGCCTCCGCGGCTGATCATCTGGAGCAGGCAGAAAGAGCTGCTCCGGTTCAGAATCACCCCCTCCGCCTTCCCCCCGACTGGTCACTGAGCTCATTGATGCCCGGGGCCGGGCTAGTTCGTTCCCTTGCCGGTCGGGCCGCACCTCACCAGCGAAATCGCTGACAAGGCCGGCATGTTAGCCAGCTTTTTAGGTCTGCGACCGAGAGTGCGGCTGAACCTACGGAGAGACGGATGTCAGCACTCGCGCGCCTCACAGTGCTGGTCGTGGACGACAACAAGTCAATGCGGACGCTCACCGCGGCTGTCCTGACAGGCCTCGGCATTCGTCACGTGTTGGAGGCCGACAACGGCCTCGCCGCACTGAAGCTGCTCAAGACCTATGATGTCGATCTGGCCATCGTCGATTTTAAGATGGCCCCCATGGATGGGATCGCCTTCACAAATCTGGTCCGCACCAGTCCCGACACCGCCAACCCATACCTTCCGATCGTCATGCTGACCGGTCATGGAGACAAGGCGAGGGTGATGCGCGCCAGAGATGCGGGTGTCACTGAGTTCATGGTGAAGCCCGTCACAGCCACGGCCCTGACTCAGCGCATCCAGGCCCTAATCATGCGGCCGAGGCCCTTCCTCAAACTGGACGACTACTTCGGGCCGGACCGGCGGAGATCAGTCAGGGACGACTTGAGTCTGGGTCGCCGTAAGAATGATAACGCGGAGTGTCAGCCGATCAGAGCCAAGCTGGTGTAGCCCCGTTCTCCCTGCGGGAGGTAGTACGGGAGCTTCAAGAAAGGGCACTTCTAGTGGGGATTGCCCGCACGATCTCCTCAGCGCCCAAGATCGGGAGAGGCTGCTCGAATGCTTCACGCTAAAGTCGGCCAAGTTCTTGGTCTTCGGGGGACAATTCCATTTCCGCCTAGCGTACAGAACGGATGACGGTTGCCTGAGCAAATGGTCAATGGGCGGGCGTCGCCGGGCATACGGGGGACGGCCACGGCATGGGAGAAGCCGCAGCTGTGCCAGTCCGGGCATCGTGGGTCAGCACTTCGAGGTTTAGTCAGACGACTATAAAGACCGCGTCTGAGCTTACCGGACGCGTCGCACCAGATGTGCTGTTTCGGGTTCAGTTCGCGACGCCTTCGTGGGCAAGAGTTGCCATCAAAGCGGTCAAGCCTGGATCCCTCGGGCTCCCGCCGAAGAGCGGACCGCCCAAAGGCCTCGAAGGCAATCGTTCACGATCGCCGCGCGGTTGGCAGCCTGATCTAAAGCCGCAGAAGAAGCGGTGGTGACAAGGTTCAATGCCTGATCAGTTGAAGTCGTTGTTCCAGCGGGCTGCCTGCGGCGGCGCAAAAGAAAGCCTCACATGGAGTCCTTCCGGTCGGAAGTCCCGGACGATCTCCCCGTTGAGCTCGGTCTTGACCAATCGCTCCAGGAGGCGAGAGCCAAATCCTGAGCGCTCGGGCGGGTTCACAGGCGGTCCGCCTTGTTCGATCCATGTCAGGTCGACGCCACCACCTTGGCTTACCCAGTTGATGAACACCTTGCCGGCCGGCTTCGCTAGCGAACCGTACTTCATGCAGTTGGTGCTCAGTTCATGAAGACACATGCACATGGCAAGCGCTGCTTGAGGTGCGAGCATAATGCTCGGTCCCGACCAGAAAATTCCAGCGCCGACCGTGGCTGAGCACCGGGCCGCAACATCACGAAGGTCAACCGGCTCCCACGAGGTTTGAGTCAGGAGGTCGTGTGCGCCAGCTAGCGTCGTCAGCCGTTGATCGAACCGCGTTGGCGCGTCAGCGTGCCCCTGGCGGAAGGTCTGTACTGCAAGGCTCTGAACCGTCGCGAGCGTATTCTTCACACGATGGTTCAGCTCATTGATCATCAGTTGCTGACGTGACTGGCGCCGCCGGAGTTCGTCCGACGCCGAGCTCAACGCTGCCTGAACTCGTTCGATGTTCTCAATCTTGCTTGGCCGGCTCACCACGACCCCACCGTCGCCCAGCCGCGTGGCGTCGGCTTCGAGCAGCTTGAGGTCGCTGATCAGCGCCCTTCCGAAAGTCCTTGAGAGGAGGACGCCCAAAGCCAAGAGGAGAATGGCCAGGAGAGCGAACAAGGCGCCGCTTCGCATCACCGGGGTCATGATGGTCTCGCGTGGCACAACCACCATGGTGGTCCAGCCAGTCAGAGCGGAGCGTGTGTACGCAACCGTGGTCGGCTCGCCTTCGAGTGACTCGTTGTCCACTACGTCCTCTGGCCGCTCCCGAAGTGCATTCGCCATTCGCGGAGTGGCGCTACTGCCCTGCCAGCGCTGATGGTCCCGGCTCCTGGCAATCACACTGAATCGCCGGTCCACTAGTGTAGTGATGGAGGCGGACGGCGCGCCAAGCTCCGCTGGCGAGGGAAGCAAGTGCCGCGGCTCGATCACCACGGTGACGACTACGCCGGCTGGGCTGGCGGGAACGGCCCAGCTTGCTCCTACAACTTTGCGACCGGTGGTTCTGCCGACAAAGAGATCGCTGATCACTGCGCCAGATGAGGATCGCGCGGCCTCGACGTCCGCCGACCTCGCGGCTGGAGGAGGAGCCCCCCCGTTGCCGGGCATTACCGTGTTAAGAAGTCGCCGCCCATTCTCGTCGGTAATGGCAACCCAAGCCTGATCTCCGAGCCGGAACCGCTCGATCCGACGCTCCGCTGCCTCCCAGTCCTCGGACGAGACTGCCTCGGAAGTGGCCACTGCCCCAGCTATCGTTGTCAGCCTCGTCACGCGCTTGTCGACCGTGGCGGATGCCGCACGGGCGACGGCAAGCAGCTCAGCCTCCTGCGATCGCCGCACCTCCTTCAGGTTCCACGCGACCATCGCCCCGATCGCGATGGTCGCGGGGATGACGAGGCATGCTGCGAACAGACCCAAGACTGCTCGGACCGAAAGACGCTTACCGCCGAAATGCATAGCTCACCCTCATATGGACTTGGGGTGAGCCGCACTAGCCCGCTTATCGTTAGCCGCTGAACACTGCTCCGTCTGAGGCTTCCAGCGCACCCAGAACCGCACTGAACAACTCCAATGCCTCCCTGTCGGCAAGCGCCTCGACATCAACTGACAAGGTCAACTCGTGTAGTTGCTGAATGATGTCGCCGCAGTCCGGTTGAGCTCTCGGTGCTTCCTCCCGCACCCACTCCGCGATGGCAGCGATGTTCTGCAGGGCCTCCTGATCCGTCATTTGGCTATCCGGAAGGATGGCGACCGCGGCGATCTCTCCAATCTCGCGGAGTGCCCGTCGGCAGGTGTGCGGATCGCGATCAGTCTTCACGTCGGCGCTCCGCCAGCGCCGTAGCTTGAGGAGGATCGAAGGGTCGTCCTCTTCACCAGCTTCTCGCGCTCCCATAATGCCGCTTCAGCCTCTCAATGTCTGCTTACCGGCCTGATCTGTAGGTCCGCTTCTGGCGCGTCTCGGATGCTGCGCCCTGCTAGGAACAATGGCGCCGCTCACACGTACATCGGCTGGCCTAGCGAGGCGCCCGGGATCTGAAGCATTGCACGGCTTCCTGCCCAACCATATCACTGCCGGCAAGCACGTTCTGCGGGCGTCAGGGAAGCCAGAGTGTCTCAAGCGGCGGATGTAACAGGGCCTCTCGCAGCCGCTTCCGATATGAAAGGCGCCATCGACTCTCATCGTTGGGCGTCGTCGCCGCTGGGGGAGCCGTCTGCGTGGCCGCAGCCGCTGAAGACGCTGGTCCAGGTGATGCTCGGCTCAAAGCAGCCCATGTTCATTGTTTGGGGGGCGGAGCGGACGCTTCTCTATAACGGTGGTTACGCGGAGATCCTCGGCAACAAGCATCCGCATGCCCTTGGCCGTGACTTCCTCGAGGTCTGGCACGAGATCCGCGCCGACCTGACGCCCATCGTGCAGGAGGCGTACGCCGGGCACCCGGTGCAGATGGACGACATCACACTCATCGTGCAGCGCAAGGGGTTCGCTGAAGAGACGCATTTCGCGTTCTCCTATACGCCCGTGCATGACGAGAGCGGCAAGGTCGGGGGCTTCTTCTGCCCGTGCCTGGAAACGACGGAACAAGTCCTCGCTGATCGGCGCCGGGCCGCCGACGCGGAGCGTCAGCGGCGGTTGTTCGAACAGGCGCCGGGTTTCATCACGATCCTCAGCGGACCCGAGCACCACTTCGAGTTCGCCAACGAGACTTACCGGCGCGCCTTCGGTGAGCGTGAATATGTGGGCCGGACGGTGCGTCAGGCGTTCCCGGAACTTGAGGGACAGGCGTTCTTCGAGCTGCTGGACCGGGTCTACACGACAGGAGAGCGCTTCAAGGCAGATCGGCTTCCGATCCGCTTCGTGGGGACCTCCGGCAGATCGGAGGAACGCTTCCTCGACTTCATCTACGAGCCGGTTACCGACGCCGGGGGACACGTGACCGGGATTTTCGTCGAGGGCCACGACGTCACGGAGGCCACTCGCGCTGAAGAGTTGTTGCGGCAAAGCGAGGCGCGGTACCGCACCCTATTCGAGTCAATTGACGCCGGCTTCTGCGTCGTCGAGATGAAGTTCGATGGCGAAGAGCGGCCGATCGACTACCGCCTGATCGAGGTCAATCCTGCCTTCGAGCAGCTGACGGGTCTGCACGGCGCCGCTGGCAAGTGGGTGAGCGAGGCTGCCCCCGGCCTCGAGCGGCACTGGTTCGACAGCTATGGGCATGTGGCAAAGACGGGGGAACCCGTCAGATTCGAGAACGAGGCGGAGCCTTTCGGGCGGTACTTCGACGTGCACGCGTTCCGGATCGGCGCGCCTGAGGATCAAAGGGTCGCGATCCTGTTCAACGACATCTCCGATCGACGCACGGCTGAACTCGCCCTACGCGAGCTAAACGAGACGCTTGAGCAGCAGGTGATCGAACGCACGGCAGAGCGCGATCGGATGTGGGAGACGTCGCCCGACCTCATGGGTGTCGTCAGTTCCGATGGCGTACTGCAGCGCGTCAATCCGGCCTGGACGAAACTGCTCGGCTATACTTCCGACGAACTCGTCGGCCACCGGCTCGAAGAGTTCGTGCTGCCCGCAGATCACGCCGCGACACGTGACGCCTACGCCGGCACGGGGGGGCGCGTTGCGGTGGAGAACCGTTACAGGCGCAAGGATGGCTCCGTTTGCTCGGTCTCGTGGACCGCGGCGCCTGCAGGGGATTTGACCTACGCGATCGGCCGCGACGTAACCGCCAAGAGGGCCCGTGACGAGGAGCTTGCCGCCGCCGAGGCCGCACGCCGAGAAGCCGACGCCCTCTACCGTGCGTACTTCGAGAACACCGCGGAGGCGCTGTTCGTCGTGGGCGTCCTGCCCGATGGCGGCTTCACCGTCCAAGACCTGAACCCTGCTCATCAGGACAGCGTCGGCCTTCGCCTCGAAGAGGTGGTCGGCAAGCGGCTGGACGAGGTCCTGCCAGCCGAGACGGCCAAGCTCGCCATCTCCCATTACGCTCCCGTCGTGGCCACCGGACAGGTGCGCCAATACCGTGAAGCTATCGAGCTTCAGGGGGAGATGACCTACTGGGACACGATCTTGGTGCCGGTGACTGACGAGACCGGACGGGTGGTCCGCCTGATCGGCAGCAGCCGCGATCTAACGCGCCAGATCGCCGCTGAGGAACAGCTTCGCCAGAGCCAGAAGCTCGAGGCGATGGGCCAACTTACCGGAGGGGTCGCGCACGATTTCAACAACCTCCTGACGCCCATCGTCGGCTCGCTGGACATGCTTGCTCGTCGAGGCGTTGGAAGCGAGCGGGAACAGCGGCTGATCGGGGGCGCTCTCCAGTCCGCTGAGCGCGCCAAGGTTCTCGTCCAACGTTTGCTCGCCTTTGCGCGTCGACAGCCTCTTCAGGCGACAGCCGTCGACATCGGCATGCTGATAGAAAACATGGCCGACCTGGTCGCGAGCACCACAGGGCCTCAGATCAGGGTCGCGGTCGATGTGGCCGAAGACCTTCCGCCCGCAAGCGCTGAGCCGAACCAGATCGAGATGGCGCTTCTGAACCTGGCCGTGAACGCGAGGGACGCCATGCCCAATGGCGGCACATTGCGGATCAGCGCGTCCGCGGAGAAGGTCGAGCCTGGAAATGCAGTCGGTCTCAAGCCGGGCCGGTTCGTTCAGCTGTCGGTCGCGGACACCGGATCAGGCATGGATGAGGCGACTTTGGCGCGAGCCGTGGAACCGTTCTTCTCCACAAAAGGCGTCGGCAAGGGCACGGGTCTAGGTCTGTCGATGGCTCACGGCCTCGCATCCCAACTTGGTGGCGCGTTGACTATTCAGAGTCGGCAGGGTCTCGGCACCAATGTTCAGCTGTGGTTGCCCGTCAGCCATGCGGCGATCGATGTCGCTGGGCTGACGAGCGATCAGGACACGCCCGCCTCGGCGGAAGGTACGGCTCTCCTGGTGGATGACGAGGATTTGGTGCGTATGAGCACCGCCGCCATGCTGGCGGATCTCGGCTATTCTGTCGTGGAAGCGGACAGCGCTGAGCGAGCTTTAGACCTCGTTAGGGACGGGCTGAGGCCCGCTCTGCTGGTGACGGATCATCTGATGCCCGGCATGAATGGCACCGATCTGGCCCGGAGCCTCATCGCGCAGCATCCGAACCTGCAGGTTCTCATCGTCTCGGGTTACGCCGAGAGCGAAGGCATAGCGCCCGACCTGCCGAGGCTGACTAAGCCTTTCCGGATTGGCGAGCTGACACGCAGTCTTGCCGCCCTAGCAACCTGATTTTCTGCGCTTGCAGCTTACTCGTCGGCGTCCGCTTCCCGACAGCTCGTGAAGGTCCGCTATTGGCGCTTTGCGGACACGGTGCTTCGGAATGGCTGTGTCCGCTAACCACCCGTAGCGGACTCTTGCGAGCCCCCCTTTTCGAGCCCGGCTTCGCGCCGGCCGTCGCGCTTCACGGGCGCGGGCGCCGAGGTCGCCTCCCCCACAACGTGCACTCTACTCCTGCAGCAGCTTTTCCACCCACGCCAACACCCAGTGAGACGCGAAAAGCGGGCGGCGGGACGTGAGGGTCAGGACGAGCCCCGCACGCAAGCTGAGGTTTGACGGCGGCAGGCTCGCAGCGCGCCGCCGGCAGCCTGCATGTTCACAAGCTGCTGAAGTCCGGAACTCTGACAGGGTCAACCGGTTCGCCCGCCACACCGTGAGGGAAACCATGACCGACACTGACACTGCTCCGCCGCAGAGCGGAGACGCTTATCCCCCAAGCCATGCTGACGATATCCGCAGCGCGATAAGCGACACGACCGGGGCGGCGAAATCCGCAGTGTCCGATGCGAAGGCCAGGCTCGGCGAGCAGGGCGGCGAGAAGGTGGACGCGGCGACGACCTCCGCCGGAGAGTCCCTACAAGCCGTCGCCGATCAACTCCGCCAGGCAGGCGACAACCTGGGCGAGGAACAGGGCTTGGCCAAGCAGGCCTTGAGGCAAGGGGCGCAGGGCATCGAGAGAGTGTCCGGCTATCTCCGCGACGGGCGAATGGACACCTTCACGCGCGACTTGCAGGGCTTCGCCCGCCAGAACCCGGCCGCCTTCCTCGCGGGCAGTGTGGCAGTCGGCTTCCTTGCGGCCCGGGTCGCCAAGACAGCGGCGGAGCATGCGGCGCAGCCGGCCGCGCCGCCCTCGCCCGAGCCTCAGGCCCTTGCCGCTGGATCATTCGAGGAGCCGCGGTCCTTCGCCCCCATACAAGACGCCGAGAGCGGCTACGAGGGAGGAGACCTGTAATGGCGCGCCAGGACAAACCCATCGGATCGCTGCTTCAGGACGCGGCGGGAGACATCGGATCGATCGTCCGTAACGAAGCGCGTCTGGCCCAGGCCGAGATCAAGGACAACCTGCACCGCGCGATGGCGGGCGCCATGTCTGCGCTGCTCGGCGCGGTCGTTCTCATTCCCGCCCTGACCCTGCTGCTCTTTTCGCTGGCGTACGCGCTGGATGATTATGACGTCGTGCCGCGTTGGGCCGCCGCCCTTATAGCCGCCGCGGTCGGTGCGATAATCGGCGCGATCCTTCTGGGGCGGGCCAAGGCCGCGCTCAAGCCCTCAGCCCTGGCGCCGAGCCGGACTGCAGACAGCCTCAAACAAGACGCCCAACTGGTGAAGGAGCAGGTTCGATGAGCGAAGCCGATCGACTGGAGCGGGACCTCGAGCAGGACCGCGAACATCTGCGGGCGACCCTCGGAGCCATTGAAGAGAAGATGTCTCCCGGCCGTCTGCTCGACGAAGCGATGTCCTACTTCAACACCGGCCCCAAGGCCTTCGCCTCCGATCTGACGACGCAGATCCGCGACAACCCCATGCCGGCGCTGCTGACGGGGGTCGGCCTCGCCTGGTTGATGATGAGCGACCGTAAAGCGCCGGCCGCGCCTCCGGGCAAGGTCGATACTTCCTTGGAGACGGACGGGTTCGGCTTTTCGGTTGATCCCGCCGATTACGATGCCTGGACTGAGCATGATCGGCTGCAGCAGGCGGAGTGGTCGTGCGTCCGAATGGCTGATGAAAGCGCGGAAGCACACGCCCGACGGCTCGATCAGGCTCGGGCGGCGGCCCTCGGCCTCGCCTACGATCCGCGAGAAGACCAGGCGGGCTTTTCGACTCGTGTTCGAGGGGCCGCCGACACCGTCAAACACAAGGGCGCTTCAGCACGCGAAAAGCTTAAGCAAGCAGCCGCCTCAGCCAAGCATGGGGCTGGTTCAGCCGCGAGCAGCGGCGCTCACGGACTGCAATCTGCAGCAAGCTCGGCGAAGGGCGGAGCCCAGGCGGCCGTGTCATCGGGTCTCCAATTCCACGAGAGCAATCCGGTCGCCACGGGCGCGATCGGCGTAGCTCTCGGCGCCCTGCTGGGTGCCGCGCTGCCCCTTTCACGCAAGGAGGAAGCGGCGCTGGGCGCCGTCGCCGACAAGGGGCTGGCTGCGGGTGCCGAGATGAGCCGGAAGGGGTCGGATGCGGTCAAAGAGAGCATGAACCAGACCGGCGGCGAGGGTGGCGCTTCGGAGCCTCTGGGATCTCCAGAGGCCGCCCCTCGACTCTAAGGCCCGCCGGACCATGCCGAAGCCCGCTCTCGGCTCCTGGAAGCCGAGCGCGGCGCTTTCGCCCGACCGTCGCGACAGCATCAATTCCGGCGGCCGATACGGCCCCCGGGCGGCCAGGCGTCCGAGCGGACACCGGGATTACTCAGGAGACCCCCTTTTTCGAGCACGCCGTTCACGGAAGTGGCTGGCAGACCGCTCGGGGCTCTGCAGCCAGTTTCGCGGAACGTCAGGCGCTCGTGACGGTTGCCGTTGTGAGAGCGAGGCACCCCAACGATGTCCGAACGAAAGCAACTGCGTACCCAGGCTGCTCGCGCAAGACTGCTGATCCTAAGCCTTGGCGAGCCTGCGGCGACGGCGGCTTTGAGACGCTATGCCGCCGAGTGCGAGGCCGAAGCGGCGTCGCTGGAGCGCGACAAGCGCCCCAAATGGCGGATCTCCCGATCCTCACCGGCTGTCTTGGGAACAGAGCGCCGACGTGAAGGCTGATCGCAATCCCCAGACCTGCCTTTGCGTGCGGGCGGAGTGCGGTCGGTGAAAGCAGGCCATCCAGATCAGACCGAATTCGGCGTGGTGGAGGCGATAAGGCGGACTGTTTCCGGTGACGCCGTCATGGGCCGTGAGGCGATAGCCGTGCTGGGCGGTTTCTCCATCCGGCTCCTGACTGCGGCGCTGATTCTCGCCTTCACGCTTTGGGCCGCGAAGCGCCTCTCCAAGGTCGCCAAGACGGCGATTCAGCGCCTGCCCCGCCATCACTCGGCTGATCAGACGCTCGGCGATTTCGTCTCGGCGCTCGTCAAGTATCTGGTCGTTGCGATGGGCTTGATCGCCGTCCTACAGCAGATCGGCGTACAAGCGACTTCCATCCTGGCGGTTCTGGGTGCGGCTTCGCTGGCCATCGGCCTCGCCCTGCAGGGAACGCTGGGAAACGTGGCGGCCGGTGTGATGATCATCCTGCTCCGGCCCTACCGCGTCGGTGACAACGTCGAACTTGACGGCAAACAAGGGAAGGTCGTCGATCTCGACCTCTTCAATACCAAGGTCATCGATTTTGACGGTCTGACCCTCTACTTTCCCAATGGGGAGGTCTTCGGCGATCTGATCGTCAATATGAGTCAGTCAGGCCGTCGGCGGATCGAACTGACGTTCGGGATCGACTATGAAGATGATCTGGATCGAGCGCTCTCGGTGCTGCTCGAGTGCGCGGGGAACGACTCCAGGGTTCTGCGCGATCCCCCTCCCTGGGCAAAGGTCACGGGGCTTGCGGACAGCGCGGTCAACGTGACTCTCAGATGCTGGGCGGTTCCGGATGACTGGCTGAACACGCGCTTCGATCTGACGAAAGTCATCAAGGAGCGATTTGACCGGGAGGGCCTGAGCTTCCCATTTCCGCAGCGCGTCCTTTCTCAAAGGCAGGGGCCTTCGGCACATTCGCGGGGTGCTGCTACGACGTTGGCGCAGGCGCGTGCTGGGTCGCAGGAATTCGGAGAGGTTGATGACGCAGGGGGTTAATGGCCGCCTCTGGTCGGCTCGAACTCGCCCACCTCGCGACGCGGTGAACGCCCACGCTTCACCCGGGAACGCGTCCCGCTGCACGCCATTCCGTCCACGAAATCGGAGACATGTATGCGCAGAACCATCGATCTTGGCGTCGCCTTCATAGCGGGTGCTGCCGCAGTGGAACTCGTCCGAACTGCGACGCGGCCGCTGACGCGCATGTCTGAGGGTGACCGAGGCGACAAGGGCGGCGCAGCTTTCGCTCGCTGGAGTGCGCCGACCCCCGGTCTCGGTCAGGCCAATCAGGGCAACCGCGGACGCGACGCAAATCGCCCGAGGGACATACCGCGTCGCGGCTGGAAGGACATCGTCGTCCGAACATTCAAGGAGTTTGGGGACGACCAGATCCCGCTCGTCGCCGCCGGTTGCACCTTCTACACGCTGCTGGCTCTCTTTCCTGGAGTAGCGGCGTTTGTCGCCCTCTATGGCCTGTTCTCGGACGCGGCCGAGGCGGCGCGTCATGTCCAGGCGATGTCCGCCGTCCTGCCGTCTGGCGCGGTCAGCCTCATCAGCGAGCAGGTGGTCAAGGTCGCGACTACGGCCGAAAGCCAGCTATCGCTCGCGTTCGGGCTTGGCTTGGCGACGGCCTTGTGGAGCGCGAACAAGGCCGTGAAAGCGATCATCACCGGTCTGAACATCGCCTACGACGAGAAGGAAAAGCGGGGCTTGGTGCTCAAGACGCTGGTCCCGCTGGCCTTCACCGTCGGTCTGGTCGCATTCGCCCTCTCGGCTTTCGCGCTGGGGGCCGGCTCCGCCGTTCTCGGCGCCCGGTTCGGGCCGGTCGTCGGGTTCGCTGTCAGCGTGATCTACTGGCTGACATTGTTCCTCGGCGTGGTTCTCGGAATGGCCCTTCTCTATCGGTTCGGTCCGAGCCGCAGCCCGGCCCGTTGGCGCTGGATCACATGGGGCAGCGGCTTGGCCGCTCTCGCATGGGTCGGCATGTCCGGCGCCTTCACCTTCTATGTCGCCAACTTCGGGAACTACGATGAGAAGTACGGCGCATTGGGCGCCGCCATAGGCTTTATGACTTGGGTGTGGCTGTCGAGCATGGTGTTCCTCCTGGGCGCGGAGCTGAACTCGGAGATTGAGCACCAGACGGCGCGTGACACGACCACCGGAGCCCCAGAGCCGCTCGGCGCCCGCGGCGCCGTAATGGCCGACACCATCGGCGAGGCGGTTTGAGCCAAAGAGCCGCTTTCCGCCCATCGCAGACCTCAGCTGCGACCGCTCATCGGCAGCTTCGTTGGACTTGGACAGTCGGTGAAAAGCTGACTATCCGAGTTGATCAGAGCAGACAGTCCCCCCTCATCGTCACCTTCGAAGTCTGCATATGCGCCGATGATCTCAACGAAACGTCGTGCCGCAGAGAACCTCGCAAGGCTGCCCATCGCTGTTGCCGTCGAGTGACGCGACCCCGCACTGCCGAAGATAAAAATGCGCTTCAGCGCACGAGCTCATCTGCCGACAGTATCGCTTCCCCGAACAGCTGAACCGATCGCCTGACCGATCTGATGACGATCTCGGCGGGAGCAGCGACTGAACAGCAGATCCTGGGATGCGGGGCAGATCGCCGTCACCCACGCGCACCCCCTTCCGCCACTCCCACGGCGCCACCGTCTGAGCGTCGCTCATCGACCAAAGACCGACGCGCGCGCGTCTTGCGCGCGCTTCTCTCGCGATCAACGTCTGATCGGCGAGGTATTGCCGGTAAGCCCACGCCGCCCCCTCCCCCACCATGGTCTGGTTGATGTCTCGACCGTCGCTGAATACGCGTGCGACGGTGCGACCGTAGCGGTCGGTGTCGGTCTGCTGCACCGAGACCGTTTTTTCAGAGACCAACGCCGAAAGAGCCTGTTTGGAGCGGTCGCCCCAAGGTTGCCCGCGCTCCGGCGCGTCGATCTCAGCCAATCTGATCGTGTGCTGCTGGTTTTGCTCGTCGAGCACCGTCAGCGTGTCGCCGTCGATGACACCGACCACGCGCGCGCGAAACGACGTCGCCCGTGCTTCGCCCCCGCCTACCTGCGCGATAAACGTCGTGGCCTGCTCACACCCGGCGACCGCCGACAGCCACGCGCACAGCACCACTGCCGTGAGCGCGCGCGTCAGTCGCTTCAGTGTGTTTGTCGTGAACTGCACTGAGCTTGAGAATGGTGGGAATTGGCTACCAAGGTATGATCAATTTGGATGGTCGGCGCGCTGCTCGGTAGCCGCTTCGCAGCAGTGCCGGAAGCGGCCGTTGCGAAGGTCCGCAATGGGTGGGAAGCGGACCTTGCGGCTGACCGTGGTTCACTGTCTGACCTCTGGCTTTCCAGCCCTCCGCGTGCTTTCAGCGACACCACTCCGTCTGCGACAGGCTCGGTCGCAGGTCGTGGCGACTCTGGATCGCCACTCATGCCAGCGTCTTGACCGGGCGCAAGCAGCACAGTGAGCATAGCCAGAAGCGCAGTCATTCGGCCCCTCTAACCAGACAATCCCGTGTTGTAATGGGATGCAAGAACGGTCAGCAATGGGTCGTGAGCGGACATGGCGACCTACAGAACGCCGTAGAATATCCAGGCAGTCATCGTGAGATTGAACCCCGCATGGGACAAAATCGCGCCAATGATGGAGCCTGAGGCGCGACGCGCCCACGAGAAGACAAGTCCGGTTCCGAACAGGCCAGCAACCCACCAGATCGCCGGGCCGACAAGGAACGTCCAGCCCGCTGTTCGCCAGATCAGGCCGAAATGTGCGAGATGCACCAAGGCAAAGGCCCCTGCCTCAGTCAGCGAGGCCCGGCCCTCACCAACCCGACCCGTCAGCGTCTGGTGGATAAGGCCGCGATAGAATAGCTCTTCACCTATCGGGCTGAAGGTCATTCCGATCAGGGCAAAAACGGCGAACAGGATAAGCCGCGTCTGATCATCCATCGGAGACGGAACGCCGGAATATGTTCCAGCGATGTAGACGAATGCGTTGTCGTCCCCAGAGCCGAATAGCAAGCCAGCGGTGACCACCATTGCGGCGCAGGCCAGCGCACCCAAGCAGAGCCCAGCGGCGACGCCGCCGAGTGAGGTTGGCCTCACCATGCCGATCCGCCGTCGGCCCTCGCCTGTGAGCAGGATTAGAGGGGCTATAGCCATGACGACGAACAGAACAGATACCGGGCCGTAGTTGTTCGTGACGTTCGCCTGCATCACCAAGGCGAACCGAACGGCACTAAATAGGGCCATCAAAATGAGGCCCGTCCCGACGTCGAAACTCAACCATCTCCGAAACAACCGCTTGAAGGGCTGGGGCGTCAACTCATGCACGGTCATGGTCAAGCCTTGCCAGTATAGGCGACGCCGCGCCAGAGCTGCCAAGGCTGGTGGTGGTCCCCGGATTGATGTCCGGAACGGGTCGTGAGCGGACGGTCGCCTAAGAGCGGGGGGCGGACGGTCGGCTTCGTTTGGTCACCCGACCGAGGACACCCCGTGGGTCGGTATTGGATTGCGGACTGCTCTCTGCTTAAGCAGAAGCTCGATCACGGAGGCGAAGCTGACGAGACGCAGCGGCTTCTCCATCACGGCATCCGCGCCGAACGCCAATGCCAGCTTGAGATAGCCTTCGGCGTCAGACCGACCACCACTCGAAATCGCGAGAACCCTCGCCTCAGGATGCTTCCGACGAACGGCCCTGATGGTCTCGATCCCGTCCATGTTCGGCATCAGCATATCGAGGACGAGCAAGTCGATTGGAATGTGCTCCATAAGACCGAGAGCCTCGACGCCATCCTCGGCTTCGACAATCGCGTGACCAGTGCCTCGGAGCATCTCGGTCGCAATCATGCGGACCGAGGGGTCATCATCGACGATGAGTATTGCAGCCATAGTGCGCCTCTTGGAGGCTGAACCATATCACCGCAAGCTCTCGGTCTTATTAACAGGAAGTCCTCTAGAGTGCAGGAGCCCAACGACTGACGAGCACTGCCTCGAAGGCGGCTCTCAAGGTAAGTTCGGGACCTGACATTAACAACCAAGTCGTTCTTAGTTAAATGTTTGGGACAAGCTGCCAGGATGCTGTTGCCCGACATGAGGGTAGTGGCGTTCATCCATGCACCTTAAGCGAGGCCGTCTGGCCCGGATCATCACCGAAAGGCTCAGTCGCTTCTGGTCCTCAAGCGACGGGTCAATCGCGCTCAAATTCGCCTTGGCAGGTCCCGCCGTGATCTTGCTCGCTGTCGGCGCGATCGACCTCATGGCGGTTCACAACGCAAAAGGTCGCCTGCAAGCAGTTGCAGACGCCGCCGCGTTGGCAGGTGCTCCCTCCTTGGCCCTTGCTACCGACGGAACCGCTGCACGAGAGCAGGCTGACGCGTTCGTCCAAGCTGCGATAGCTGACTGGCACGACGCTCCAAGCATCGTTCCAACCTACGAAGTGATCGAGCGTGGAGGCCAACGCGCGCTCCGCGTCCTTCTGAGGGGGAATCGTCCTTCCTTCTTCGTCAACATGCTCCCGCCGGGCGGTTGGGATTTCGTCGGCGATGCGACGGCCTCGACGGTTGGTCTCGTCCCGCTGTGCGTCCTGATCACGGGGGAGAAGGGCTCGAAGCTGCTGAACGTGAAGGACCAGAGCCGCATGTCGGCTCCGGCTTGCATGGTTCACTCCAACCGCGACATCGACGTCGAGGGCGGCAACCTCTCGGCAGCCATGACCCAAGCCGTGACCAGTGCGCGGGGATTCATCAGTCCCACGGCGAACGTCGGCGCCATGCGCATTGACGACCCTTTCGCAGGCCTCAACCTCGACTATTCCAAAAGGCTGTCCTGCTCCGAAGCTGACAAGACGCGCCACCGCCTCGAGATCTCCTCCGGCACACACTCGATCCCACCCGGCCTCCACTGCGGCGGTATCAAGGCTATGGGTACTGCCCGCATCTTCCTTGAGCCCGGAGATCACTTCTTCCTCGGCGGCCACCTAGAGATCAAAGAGTCAGCGAGACTGGAAGGTGTCAACGTTGCGGTCTTTTTCGACAAGGACTCGAAGTTCGACTTCAAGGATCAAGCCGTCGTCAATCTGGATGGCCGCAAGGAGGGTCCCTACTCCGGCATCGTCATGGGCGGCACCCGGGACAACACCCAGGACTTCATCATCTCCGCCGACCACGTCGAAAGTCTGCTTGGCGTGATCTACGTGCCCGCTGCAAGGCTGATCGTTGAGGGAAAGGCTGACGTGGCGCGTGACAGCGCATGGACGGTCATCGTGGCGAAGGAACTTCAACTCAAGGGCTCGCCCTCTCTCTTCATCAACGCCAACTACAGTGCCTCGGACGTCCCGGTCCCGGCTGGGGTCGGCAATCGCGCAGGTGGTTCGCGCCTGATCCAATAGACGGACCCGTGCCAGACTGACTGAACGTCTCCTATGGGTCGGGTGCGGACAGTCGCCTGAATATCTGGTGACGGCGGGCTATTGCCCTTTCACGTGGCAGTCCGCCAATGTTGACGGACCTTACTGAGTGCGGCGGGGGTGGTTATGCGGATCGGGATGACGCCGACAGAGTTCAGGCGGTTCTTGGACGGCTTCGGTTTAGCGATGCTAATCCTCGGCACCCTCATGGCCGCCGTGCATCTCGTCGCCTCGGTGCTAGAGCTTTCGCGTCTTTACTCCATCGACAAGCCGGACACCTTTCAGGGTTTGGTTCTGATGGGGCTAGGTGGCGCGTTGCGGCTGCTGGTTCGAATAGACAAGCGGCTAGAGAAGACGAGCGCGCTGAACGCGGAGAAGGTCCGCTAAGGGTCGAGCAGACCGCCACTGTTGCGGATCAGGCCGGGAGACAAGGGGTGCCGTGAGGCGGAGAACGTTGATCAGAGCGGCGTCTCCTTCCTGCCAGCGCGCCCGCTCACATCGACACGTCTGCCACCCTGTTTCGGAAGCGTGATGGTCACGGCATCCATTGGCCGGGTTGAGGTCGACTGCAGATACCAACGGCCATTTCGTTCGATCACGTCGGTCTCAAGAGCGTCACGCTGGCTCCACCACTTCCCGAACTGGGCAACGGTGCCCATCCAAGCCCGGCCGCGCCAGTAGTCAGCGACGCCTTCCACAAATTGGAGCTTGTGATCGGTGATATTCGGGTGGGTCAGGATGACAGCGACACCTTGATGACGGCTGATCTTTTCGATCAAGGCGTTGCCCGCATCTAGGCGGTCTCCCATCCGGGGCGGGAGCTCGTCCTCAATGGTCACGGGAAACTCGAAGACAGGCTGCAGGGAGCCGTCTGCCCGGCCGCTCGTAAGCTGGAATGGAAGGTGGGTCAGGACGACGTTCGCGGTGATCGACGACGAGTAGCGATAACCCGTTGCGCTCATCGCTTGTGGCAGGCTGAAAGGATAGGACAGCCGCCCTGGTCGGAAGCTCTCGACCTCCGCCTTCGTGGTCTCCTCAAGAAGGAATTTGGAGACCCGGAGCTCGCCCAGAATCGTGGCGTCGTCCACGCTGCCGACACTGGTGACCCTCGGTCGATAGGACGGGTAGCTTTCACGCCCTGTGCCCATAGCCATGTCCTGAAAGCGACCCGAGTGGGCAACGGTGTGGCTGCCCAGTTCATGGCCGCCCGCGACCAAGGCTTTGAGGGGAGGAACAGCCGCGTCATCGAAGAAGATGCTGTCGTTGTAGTCCTTCATGTACTTGGTTTGGACGAAGAAGGTGCCGTGGGCGCCCCGCGCCTCCAGAGCCTTGGCGAAGGCCGCCGCATTGGTCACTGAGTGACCAAAGTCTATGTCGTGGGTGAATAGGATCGATACCTCGCGCCCGGTGGGCACGCTGGAGACGAGCCACGGCATCGGCTCTCCCGCCACGTAGACGTCTCTTAGCCAGCGGAAGACGGTATCCAGCGACGGCTCGTAGGCATTAGCGTAGTTGCGGGAGAGGCTCTCTGCCCTTCCATTCATCGATCGTTGGGCCAACGACCCAAGGTCCACGCCAAGCAAACACGCCTCACCACCGACAGAGCGGCAAGTGACCCCCGCCGATCCATCGGCGAAGCGGCCGATGACTCGCGCAGAGACTGCTTCATATCCGACGCTGCCGACTTGGGCCTCGCCGGCTCCGGACACGACGATTTCATCCGTCTCCGGTTCGCCAGTGGCCTGCGTCCAACGCAACCGCGTTCGTGCGCTCGTCTCCTGCCCTACGCGCACGCCGAACAACTCCTCCAACCCACCGCCAGCCAGATTGAACGCGACTATGGTGCCACCAGAGCGAACATGGTTGGCCAGCGCCCGGATTTCCGAGCCTTCGAGCACCTGGCCTGAGACGATCGGGTAGACCAGCACAACCCGATGTCTAAGCGCCCTGTTGACGTCCTCTGTCACTGTGATGGGGACGCCTAGGGCGCGAAACCCTCGGACAAGGCCGAGCCAACCCGAGTCTGGATCCGTTACCAGGATTGCCAGGCGGTGAGAGCCGCCCTTCTCGAACTGCACGATCCGGGTCGCTGTGGCGTCCGCGATTTTCGAAGCGGCGTCCGGGCCCCGCACACCTTCGAACCACTGCATCTCTTCACTCGGCGGTCGGCTGAACCGTTCCCACGCGAGGACCCCTGCAACCGCACCCGACAAGATGACGATCAGGATGGTCCACCGCTTCACGTCGCCGCCTCCGCCTGTCACGCCAGTCAAAGACGCTGGTGACGTTAGGGAGACGTGAAGATGAGATAATAGGCGATGTGCGGGTGCCCCTGCCAAAAGGTCTGCTCGGGGGCGAGAGCTGACGTTCGCGTGATCATGTCGCCCTGCGGAGCAGACCGGTTGCAGGGGCTGCGTCGTCCGCCAGAATGTCCGGCGGATGCCAACCTCCACAACCTTCGCTCTCAGGTGATGATCTTCGCCTTCCGTGGAACCTTGGCTTTAAGAAGACGCTGTTTGTCCGACTCTCGAAGGAGCTCCCTATGACGTCGTGGACGTCCGTTCTGGCCTTTACATGCGCACTTGCGTTGGCCTCCTGCGGTTCCGAACCCACACCGGCTGACAAGGCCGCTCAAGAGGCCGCAGCATCGGCAGGGTCGTCCCCTCTTGCGGAAGCACGGCCGGCCGCTGCCGTCGTCACTGCTCCCCCGAGGCAGGTGATCGCCAGTGGAGCAGGCCCCGAAGGCAGCGAAGTCTCCCTTGTCAGGGCGAGAGTCACTGGCAATGTGCTGACGGTGGAACTGTCTTACCGCACGCCAGATCAGGGCACGTCTTGGGACTCCTACTACTTTGATGTCGACGAGGTCAGCGTCATCGACGACACCACCTCACAACGGTACGGCGTGCTCAAGGATAATGCCGAGGCGTGGATGGCCTCACCGCTCGACAATGATGGCAAGCGCATCCGCATCCAAACCAACGATGGGAAACCGTCGGTGGTATGGTTCAAGTTCCCCGCGCCCCCGGCAACGGCGTCGACCATCTCGATCAACATTCCCGAGGTCAGTCCGTTTGACGGGGTGACGGTCCAGCGGTGAGGCGCTGGGCTCTGACGCTCTCAGGACTAGCGCTGGCTACCTGCGGCCAGCCAGCCAACGAAGCACCTGCGCCGGACAAGACGGACCGCGAAGCGCCTCCAGGCTCGCCAGTCCGAGGCTCGCCGCTCGGAGGCGGCCAAGCCATGCAGGGCAGCATCAGCCCGCTAACCGGCTTAGTCACCGCCTTCCAGGTAGAGGAGACAGCGACCGAGATCATCGTCGACCTCGCTGCGGACGTCTTGTTCCCATTTGACAGCGCCGACCTGATGCCCGGCGCCCCGGAACAGCTTCGCAAGACCATCGCCCAGATCCAGCGCGGCGGGCAGGGCGACATTCGTGTCGTTGGTCACACGGATTCCCAAGGCGAGGGTGCCTACAATGACGACCTGTCTCTGCGCCGTGCCCGCGCCGTCGCGGCCTGGCTATCTAGCGAAGGCGGCGTCCCCTCGGCCCGCGTAAAGGCCGAGGGCCGGGGCGAGCGCGAGCCGGCTGCGTCGAACCAGACCTCCTCCGGCATGGACGATCCCAACGGCCGAGCCCGGAATCGGCGTGTTCAGGTGATCATCCCCAAGGCCTGATGGATTTTCCGACAAGGTGTTCGCCGGTAAGATAAGTCCGCAGGGGGTCGGGTCCTGAAATTGAGCCCGGGGCCCAAAAACGGACGGTGCCCCTGCTGTCCAAGACCTGTACCGCCTGAGGTCCGCTAAGGGTGGAAAGCGGAACTCGCACAGCAACCTCTAGCGAGGCACTTCGTTCGACCCTTGCATAACGAGGTTCTTCATGGCGCTTGAGCGTATTGTCTACTGCAGTCGCTCGAACGTCCCAACCGACAGTTTGCTGGTGATCTCGGAAATCCTCGCCGTCTCGGAGAGAAACAATCGCCGCGATAACCTCACGGGCGCGCTGGCGATCAGTGAGGGTTGGTTTCTGCAGGTCATCGAAGGACCTCCGACGGCCTTAGACAGCCTGCTGCGAAGGTTACAAACGGATAAGCGACACCGAGATTTCATGATCCTCCAGCGGCGCGAAGTGAAGACCCGCCTGTTCGGTGAATGGACCATGGCGAGCGGGCGCATCACGCCCTCGGTGGGGCCTGAGCTGACCGCAATCATCAACGAGTGCCGCAACAACCCCGATGATGCGGTCGCCGGCCTCCTGCGGATCATCTCGTCGCAATAGCTGCTCGTTGGCTGGGTAGCTGCGTGCGGCCACCTGCAAACCTAAGGAACGGGTTCGGTATCCGCGCGGTTAGCCGGAAGTGACGAGATACTACTTCCATGCTGCGGACGGTTCGTGTCAGCGTGAAGGATGAAACAGGCCGGCTAGTAGCGTGCTTGACCACGATAGCTGTCGTGCACTCCGTGCCGCGCGGCAATGTTCCGCCTGAGTTCTAGGCGGCAACTGCCCCACGCTCCAACACGTCCTCATAGACCTTCGCGCACTCACACGCCGCCATGCGAAGCCGATCTACGTTCGCGATATGGACGATCCCCCGGCTGTACTTGATGGCCCCTTTGGCACGCAGAGTGAGAGCGGCGGCGTTCACTGAGGTGCGTTGGACGCCAAGGATGCCGGAGAGATCGTCCTGGGTGAGTTCGAGGGACGATCGCTCAAGCCGCTCGCTCATCAACAGGATCGCCGTCGCAAGGCGGGCGGGGACCACGTGATGCATGCTGCACGCCGTCGATAGGGCTGCCTGAGCCTGATAGTCGTGACATAGCCGGAGAAGCTGCGTCCGGAGGGCCGCACTCTGATCGAACTGCTTTCTGAGGATCGGCGCCGCGATCTGGTAAGCGATCCCCTCCTTCCTCACCTCTACGTTCCACCCGCAAGGTTCGTCAGCCAAGAAGGCAGCAAGGCCGGTGACACCCTCGCTCCCCATCAGGAAGCTCTCTGACGAGCGTCCATCACTCAGGCGAAGTACGTTCGCGATCTGAGCCGTGGCCGGGAAATAGACGGTATCTACAGCCCCGCCTTGTGGTGTCAGGACCTCGCCGCGGGTCCTGTGACGCTCCACGATGTGTGGATACAGCGCAGCCATGTCGTCGGCTTTAAGCGCGGCGAGTGTAGAGTTCAGAAGCACGACAGCCTCGCTATGGGAGCGGGAAAGCCACCTGCACCAGACCTCGCCCTGAGGTTGGCACATCGCGCTCTTCGGGAAGGCGGCAACCCTGAGCAGGACGAGATCAACAACGGTCAAGCAAGACAAGCGTTGCAGTCGAGTTGAGTTAGTTCAGGAGGCAGAAGCGCGGGAGTGCAGTAAGCGCGCCTCACGACTTCGGCACCGGTTAACATAGTACGATGCTAGCTCACTAACATATGTTATGATGCTGCATGGAAGACTACACAGAACCCTGCGATGTGGTTGCCTTTGAAGGCAGCGTCGTCGTGACCGGACCCGGCTCTGTGTGCGGGGCCTTTACGGCTGACGCAGCAGAGCAGTCGGGTCTGCGAATGATTGACGCGGCGATGCGGGCGCGCCTGTGGAACAGCCCGGCTGTTGCGCTGGTCCGGTAGCGCCAGTTTTGATCGTGCCGCTTACGTCCGCAATGGGTCGAAAACGGAGCATGCACCCAAATGCGGGAGGGCCTCTGTCAAGGGGGGCCGGAACAATGTCGGCCAGCAGATTTGCAGGCCGCCCTCGGCCCCCGTGGCTTCGGGAACGGGCTCCAGATCGCGCGCTGCCAGTCCTCTGGACGCAGGGCGAATCCCTCTTCAAGAGCGCGGCATGCGGTTCGCATTGTTATTCGTGCTTATTCTTTCGGCAGGCTGCGCCCCGACCCCACCCCCCGTGGTCGGTCCCGCCACCGTTATTGACGGCGACACTCTGAGGATCGGCCGGCGCGAAATCCGTCTTTGGGGCGTCGACGCCCCTGAGCTGGAGCAGGTCTGTCAGGGGCCGACCGGCGCGTACTCGTGCGGTCTGGTAGCTAAGCGAGCGCTCGCCGCCCACATCAACGCGAAGCCAGTCACTTGCTCCGGGAACGAGATTGATCGCTACGAGCGACTGGTTGCCCGCTGTAAGGTTGATGACTCCGACATTGGGGCGACGTTGGTCCGCAAGGGCTTGGTGGTGAGGTACGCCCGGTATGCCGGGCCGACCTACATGATCGAGGAGCGTGCGGCCCGTCATGAGCGGCTCGGGATATGGGCTGGTGCATTCACCGAGCCGGCCGAGTGGCGGCGAGGCCATCGCGGGACTGAGGCCCTTCCTTATAACGGGAGGGCAGCCTGGGAGGGCTGACTGCACGACCAGCGCCATACGCCCGCGGAAACCGCTCGCGAACCCGTTAGGGCTTCTTTTGACGGTCGGCTGTCGGGTGCATGTCAGAACGTGGAAGCCCCCACGGGACCGTCATGCTGGAGGTCCGTAATGCGTGGGGAGCGGACTGTCATCTACGGACGGTCGCAATAGCCCCTTAGCGCGAGCGGCTCTTCGCCCATGACCTTGCTGTCGCAGCCCCTCCCAACGCTCCCAGCAGAGACATCCAGTAGCCCGCTGGAGCCCTCCAGATCGCGAGGATGATGATCGGGACAACGAACCCGAACGATGCGCCGCAGATCACATACAGCTTTGACGTTTCTCGCTTCATCTTGCGAAGAGTAACGCTGACTGGGATGCCAATCAGAAGGCTGCTCGACAGCACCAAGGGGAACGCGACCGCGAGAGGCAGGATCGCTAACCAGAGCGACGCCCAAAGTACGTTTAGCGGTTGGAGATCGTAAGCGAAGTTCAGTATACCTATCGGAACCGTGAAGAACAGCATTGGACCTGCGGCCACTGCCGTGCCGAATAGAACCGCCTTCGCAAAATCGCGCATGTGAGTCCCCGAGGCGCGACCCTATCAAGCCGAGCCTAACGTCCGCAACGGGTCGGGAGCGGAACGCAGTCTAGGGGTGGAGAGCGGAACAGCCGGTGCTTGCGCGGTGTTGGCGGCCCTGACGGTTGCGTCTTGGGGACTTCCGTGCGGCAGTGACCATCCCGTCCTCTAGGAGACTTGCCGTGTCCACTCTCGCACTCGCGCTGATTGCCCTAATCGCGGCTCCTGACAGCCACTTGCCCGCTTGCGAAGTGGTGCAGAAGCCAGCGAACCACTGGGGCCAGTTTCAGAGCAAGTTCACGTCGGGCACGGTCACGGTGGCCGTAAAGCAGGGCTACCACGAATGCACCTTCCGCAGGCCGGATGCCGGGGAGTGCCTGCTCATCGATCCCGCCTCGTTCTCTGTTCAGATAAACGGACAGGAGCAGTGGCTAAGCGTCCCGCCTGAGAAAGTGGCCCGTCTCACCTTCGAGGGCGGCAGTTTGAGGTGCCGATACCACAACCCTATTCGAACAGACTGACAACTCGCTACAGCGAAGGTCCGTTATGGGTCGAGACCAGTCCTTCACCCATGGGTGGGAAGCGGAAGTTGCGGCCTGGAAGGGGACACCCTAGCATCTAGAGATGAGTAGCGTCGGCCCCATGGTTGCCGTTTCACAGCATCGCCGCGTGCGCAGGCTCGCAAGCCACGCGCGCTACACGGACAGCCTGCTGGAGAGAGTCCCGTGAGACGGGTTTGCATGTGGATCGGCCTGATCCTGTCCTTGTCGTGGACCTGCCTGTCACTCTGGCAACAGAGGATGGGTATGGGCGTGGAGATTTCTCCCGCCTCTTGGTTGCTCAACGCCGGGGTTATCATCAGTCTCTCGGTCGGCCTGTGGCGCGAAGGCCGGGGTAGATCAGATGATGCGAGTTAGAATGACGCCGACCGAGTTCCGGCGGTTCTTGGATGGCTTCGGTTTAGCGATGTTGCTCCTCGGCACCCTTATGGCCGCCGTGCATCTGGTCGCCTCGGTGCTGGAGCTTTCGCGTATCTCCTCCACCGAAAAGCCGGACACCTTTCATGGTTTGGTTTTGATGGGCTTGGGTGGTGCGTTACGGCTGCTGGTTCGGATCGACAAGCGGCTGGAGAAGACGAGCACGCTGGACGCGGAGAAGGTCCACTAAGGGTTGGGAGCAGACCTCGCTCAAAGGACGCGAACTAGACGCGTCCTGGAGGAGTGTCCTCAAGCAGCGCCATCTTGTTCAGCGCGGCTTTGAGGGCGTCCACCGCCTCGCCGTAGGTGAGGTTCAAGCCAGCGGCGACCTCCTCAAGCTTCGCGCCTTTGCCGCCGACATTCTCCATTATCGTTCGCTCAGCCGGCGTTAGAACTGCGTTGAGGCGATTGAGGCGATCCAACGCCTCCTGTCGAGACTGCCGTATGCGTCGCATCCGGTGACTCCCTGTGAACGCTTTTGGGCGAGGGAAGGCGCGCAGCTGTTATAGGTCACGCTCCGCAACCCCTTCAACTTATCAAGAGTGCATGTACGCGAGGCACGCGTGAAGTCGGAGCCGTTCCGCCTGATTGCCGCCCTCCCCTTCCGCCTTAGTGCAGTTGTCTTCATGTGCACTGAGCAAGGATCGCCGGCGCCGAGGTACGCCCCTGTGGTCATCTCCGTGAGGGGACCGACTCTCCCGACCGTCACGGTTCGTCAAAGCTTGTAGATTGCCGCCGGCAAATTGGCCTATCGATCTCGCGGGTTGGGGAGTGTGCAGCCTTGGAACTAGCGATATCGAGACAGGCCGTTGCCGAGTGGCGCGACCGACAGATTCTATCGGCAGCAGCTCTGCTGAACGAGAAGGCCATCGAGGCGCGCGCCGCCTTTGATCGCGAGGTCGACAATGCGACCGCAGCGGAAACCATCTTCAACCCGGGAGCCTTGGCCAACTCGCGCGTAGACGCACTTCTCGGCGCTTCGCTCAGCACAAGCTTGCCCGACTTCTTTGGCATCGCCGCCCGTGAACTGACCTCGATTGATCAGCGTCTAAGCGACATCGGCGACCCGCTCATTCGCCCCGACGCTATTATCCTACCCCTGGCCCCGCCTCCTCTGCCCGCTTCGACCGTAGCCGTTGAAGAGGCGTCAGCTGGCGCCCCAGAGGCGGACCCCCCTCGTTCGGAACAAAGCGCTCTTGCCGGGGCCCGGGCAATGTTGGCCAGGCGCGCCAAGTCCGCAGGCTCCGCGGCCGACGAAATGTTGCAAGACAAGCTTGGACTGAAGAACCGACTTCGTTCAGCCGCGGCGCAACGCATCGCGCAGAGCTGGATGAGCGGATCGGGCGAGCCTAAACCGGTGCTGGCGCAACTGATCTCGCTGATCGACGAAAGTACGCACGCTGCGCGGATGGCCTTGTCATGATCGGCCAAGCGGCTGGTCAGATATTTCTGCGCACCGTGCCAGGCCACCTCGTCCAAGGCGTCGATAGCGGCCTCTACGAGGTGTTTGGCTCTGTCATCAAAGAGGTCGCGACCGGTCATGTCGCGGGCCACCTCATAGAAGCCGCACCGCTGGCGTCGATCATGCTTAACGGCGCTTCGCTCGGCCCAATCCGGGCGGCGGCTGACGCTGGTTTCGGCATCGTTCAGGTCGTTCAGAACGAAGCGATCAAGTCCGGCATTGCGGTGCTCCAGGATGCCGTCGGCATGTTGCAGGTTCTGGGCATCGCGAACCTTGCGGTGGGAGCAACCGGCATCGGCGTGACGATCGCTGGTTTTGCGGTGATGTCGGCCAAAATCGACGGCGTTAAGCGCGCGGTGCATGGTCTTGCTGACCAGATCGACACCGTGAGCGCGAAGATCGACGCACTACAGCGAGACGCGATCGACGTCGATTTCGCCGAGCTCAAGTCGTTGGCCAAAAGCTTCGATGAGGCTTGGCAACTCGGCGACGACGCAGCAGCGCGCCGTTGGCATGACGTCGCGCGAGGGGCGCTCAGTCAGCAATCGCGTTTCGAGCTTCGCGCTGACCGCGTGTTGAATGGCGCCCCCCACAACTATCTTGAAGCCGATCCGTTCATGGATGCCGTTAGCTTGGCGAGTGCGCTGCGAGTCGCCGCGCTGGCCGCCTGCAACGAGTCGTTGGCGGCGCGCGAGGCTGGCGCCGACGGGGCGCGGAGTATTGAACGACTGACCGGGGGCTGGGTCTGGCCGACCTTTCGCAGGGGGTCATTGAAAAGCACACCGCTCAGGCGGGCACGGTGGATTGGACGCTTGCACAAGCCGCAGCCAACCAGTCGATGCGACCGATCGCTCTGAAGATTCGGCAACGCGAAGCCGCCGCCATCACGCGCGCCGCGCCGCTTCTGGAGCTTGAAGAGCGTGGCATTAAACCACGCGAATGGCTCGAGGCTGCGCGGTCCGAAACCAGTTCGCCCGTCTTGTTCATGCCGGCGGGCCGGCTGGCGGCCTAGTCGACGCTAGGCGATGCACATCCACCTGATTTCGCTTCAGTGCACTTTTCACGATCTACACTGAGCTGATCAACGTCGGCAAAGCGCCAAGAGCGGACATTGGCACCTTGCCCAAGACGCGACGCTCGGGACTCATGGCTGATCGGCGGCCTGAGCTCAGCCTAAACGCCAGCTTCCCGACAGGAACGTGCGATAGGGTGTCGCCGTGAACGAAGGGTCTCGCATTCTGTTGGTCGAGGATGATCCCGCCCTTGGGCGGGCCCTGATCTGCGCGCTCGAGCAGGACCGCTGGCCGGTAGACCATGTGACCTCGCTTGCCGACGCCTTCGAGGCTGTCCTCCAGCGGCCCTACCGACTGATCCTCCTGGACCGCGGCCTCCCGGACGGCGACGGCGTAAGCCTGGTCGCAGTCGCGCGGTCGCGAACGCCTCGCCCCTCCATCATCTTCGTGACGGCCCGTGACGATGTAACCGACCGGATCGAAGGGCTGGACGCGGGGGCGGACGACTATCTCGTCAAGCCGTTTTCGGTGGCCGAGCTGCACGCCCGCGTACGCGCCGCGTGCCGCCGGCCAGTCGATCGCGGCGATAGAACATTGATCGAAGCCGGCCGGCTCACCTTCGAACCGGTCAGCCGCGAGGTCCGCGTGGGGGGCAGACCGCTGCCGCTGCCGAGGCGCGAACTCGCCCTCCTTGCCGTCCTGATCTGCAAGACCGGACGCGTCGTCCAGAGGGCCCACCTGGAGTCCGAGGTCTATGGGCTGGACGAGGAGGTGACAGGCAATGCGCTCGAGACCCAGATCTCCCGATTGCGTCGCCGGCTGCAAGCGGAAGGCGCGGGGGTCGACCTGCGGACCATACGGGGCGTGGGCTACATGCTGCTCCCATGCTGAGGTGGCCGCGATCGCTGGCGCTGCGGGCAGTCGCCGCCCTGCTCGCCGTCCACGTGATCACCATCGCGGCCTTGCTTGGCATCAGCGTCTCCGAAGGACGAACCACGCCATGGGGCGGGTCGAGCCTGGCTCTGGAGTTCGCCCGCGAGCAGCTCGCGTTCGAGCACGGGCGCTGGGTATTGCCCGTCGGCGGGGCCTTTCAATCGCTTGCCGCGCGCAATCCTTCGCTGTGGCTGATCGGCCGTGACGAGGACGGCCTCGTCATCCTCGGCGACCCGCCGCCGGCCGCCCGGCGGCTTTTCGGGATGATGCCTGTCGATCCGGCAGCGGACGCAGGCCGGGATTTTCGGTCGCTCCTGCCGGAGGCGGCGATCGAACGACGCGACATCGACGGCCGCCCGATTCTCCTAGCCGTCGGGGGAGTGGACCCGGATAGCGTCACTTCGGGCGATGTCCTCCGCAGCTTCGCGCTGGCGCCCATCGTCGGCTCGGTTCTCGGCCTCGGCGTTCTGGGCGCGATCGCGCTGCTGCTGTCCATCCCGCTCCTATCGCGGGCCATCCGTCCGATCGTCGATGAGGCCGCCTCGATCCAGCCAGACGATATCGGCAGGCGACTGGACGAGGGCCGGGCGCCGCCCGAGCTATTGCCGCTCGCGCGGGCCTTCAACGGCGCACTTGATCGTCTCGAAGTAGAGCTGGGACGGCGAAGGCGGCTGATATCCAATGTCGCCCACGAACTGCGTACGCCGCTGGCGGTCCTGCTGCTGCGCGTCGACACCTTGCCCAGTCCGGCGGACGAGCGCGAGGAGTTGCGGACAGCTGTCCTGCGGGTCTCAGGCCTCGCCGAGCAAATGCTGGATCTGGAGCGGCTCTCGCTTCCGACAAGCGCCCGCGTGGCCGTCAACCTTACGGAGGTGGCGCAGGAGGTCGTTTCGTCGCTGGCGCCGATGGCGATAAACTCCGGCTACGAACTCGCGCTCGAAGCCCCTCAGGCTACGGTTGTCGTCTCCGGCTCCCGCGAAGCCATCGTTCGGGCCGTCACAAACCTGATCGGCAACGCCGTTCAGCACGGCGGCGGCGACGGCGTCATCAGCGTCGTCTTGGGCGACCGGCAGATCGAGGTGATCGATGAGGGGCCCGGCGTCCCTCAATTCCTGCAGAAGCGCCTGTTCGAGGCCTTCGTCCGGGGCGACGACGCCGGCGGATCAGGGCTCGGCCTGCATCTAACGCGCGAAGTCATGCGAGGCATGGGAGGAGAAGTCGACTGGCGCCGAGAAGGTCCGAGGACGATCTTTTGTCTGCGGTTTTCAGGGCCTGACGCGCGCGCCGGCTGACCGGCTCTCCCAAGGCTGTCCGCCAGCTGTCGCGCCATGCGCCTGTACGACAGGCAAGCGTCAGCAGCGTGCGCCAAGGTCCAGCCCGCCGTTCGCCGGCTGACCCCTAGGCCCTGACTCACGGAAGTTGACATGCCGCTGAAATTCTCCCGCTTCGCCGCCGTCGGCCTTGCCGCTCTATTCGTAGCCAGCGGTTCGCCTGCGGTCGCTATCGGCCAGACGGCGGGCCCAGCCAGTAGCGCCGCGCAATCCGAGGCCCGCTTCGAGGCGGTGCGCAGGGTCATCCAGCGAACGCTGCAGGAGGCTAATGTGCCGTCCATCGCCGTCGCAGTCGTTCAGGACGGGCGGATCGTCTGGGAGGAAGCCTTCGGCTACGCAGACCGGGAGCGCCAGATCGTCGCGACCCCCCATACCCCCTACTCGCTCGCCTCCATGACGAAGCCCATCACCGCAACGGCGGTCATGCAGCTTCAAGAAGCCGGCCGCCTCGACATCGACGCGCCGATCGAGCGCTATCTCGGGGGCCTCAGGCTCGCCGACTATGCTCTCGCCGCAGACGAGGTGACGGCGCGCCGCATTATGTCGCACTCCGCGGGGCTGCCCCAGTACGGCAACTTCTATCTTGACGGTTCGACGCCGGCCGGGCCGGAGCAGACCATCTCCAGTTTCGCAATGGTCGTCTTCCCGCCGAACACCCGCTTCGAATATTCAAACATCGGCATGAGGATCCTGGACGCCGCGATCGCCCGTGTGTCCGGCCTGTCCTATGGCGATTACCTCCAGCGCGAAGTGTTCGGCCCGCTCGGCATGAGCCACAGCGCGCTTGGCCTGCCGACCGGGGCCGATACCGCGGTGCGTTACGACACCGACCGGAACCCGATGCGAATGTACATGACGGATCATCCGGGTTCAGGCGACGTCTGGGCCAGCGCCCACGACATGGCGCGCTTCCTCGCCTTCCACATGGGCACCCCCCTGCCGGACCAGAAACCGATCCTCAGCCCCGCGGTGAGGCTCGAAATGCAGCGCCCCGCCAGCGCCTGGCCGATGCCGACGCCCCCCGATGCGCCCCGCAGGGATATTGGAGCCAACTGGATATTGACGACCAGCAACGGTCACCCCCAGGTCTGGCATTCTGGAGGCCAGCCGGGCGTCAGCAGCGTCATGGCCTTTTTTCCGGAGCAGAAGCTCGCCTTCGTGATCCTCGCGAACTCTTCGGCACCGCTCGGCGGGATCGGGCAGGCGATCCGCGGCGCCTTCGCGCCGGAGCTTCTGGAACCCGCCTCCGAACCGGCCTCGCCCATTCCCCAGCGCATCCCTTTCAGCGGCCGATGGGCCGGAACCGCGACCAGCCATGCAGGAGAGCAGCCGATCACCCTGAGCTTCGAAGAGACAGGCGAGATCCTGGTGCAGTTGGGAGATCAGCCAGCTACGGCCTTGGCTCAGCCAGCCTTCGAGAATGGCGCTCTCACCGGGCGCTTCTCCGGGTCCAGCAACATCCCGGAAGCCGCCCGGACTTCGCATGGCCTGTCGCTCAAGGTCGTTCTCGTCGGGGGTGAGCTAACAGGTCAGTTGGTCGCTCAAGGCATGGCCGTCGACGCCGCTTTCATGCTGCCCAGCTTCGTTCGCATCAGGCCCGCAGCGAAGGAGCGCTGAGACGGGTACGGGGCCGGTGCCTTCACGCGCGTCGATCGCAAGCATCCAGCCTAGCGGCAACGAGGATCCCGAGCAGCGGGCATGCGCCAGAAGCGGACATTCACCGCCGATCAGGAAGCAGACGTTCATGGCGACCAGCCCGAAGGTCGGCTTCCGACCCACAGCAGACCTCAACCCTGGCGCAACCGCCATTTCTTCAGCCCGACCGGGCCCAGGGCGGAGCCACAGGCCAGTCCAGCCGGCGAACGCGGCGGCCGTCGGCGGGGAGAGCGGCGAATCAGGTCAGGGCTCGACCGCCTGCTCGATGTCAGCTCTCTCCTGCAGCCTGCGCGCAAGCGAGCGCGCGATCAGGGAGCTGTCCGCGCCGGGCAGCGCGTTGCGCTGGTGGGTCGTGTAGAGCGCCTGCAGAAATGCTTGGTCCCAGTCGGTCAGTGTCTCCTCGCCCGCCATCCCCGTTTCGAAAATGTCGAGGATAGACGGAGCGGTGGGCCGCGTTTCCGGGTCGATCTGGGCCAAGGCGATCATCGCGACATAGTCCGACAGCTGGGTAAAACTGGTCCGCTCCAGCGCCGCCGCGTCGATCACCACAACGACGGACTTCATGGCGTCCAGGGTGTCGTCATAGATTCGGGACGCCGTAGTCATCTGGCCGTATGCACCGAGCTCGGCCGGGTTGTAGAAGACTTTCGGAAGCCAGAGGGGTGCCGTCCCGCGTTGGCGGTTGATGGTGGCGCGGGTGTCTGGATCAACAGGCAGGCTCAGATGCCACCAGCGGACCGGCTGGCCGGAAGTCTGAAACTCACGCAGCGCGCTCCGCCCGCGATGAGAGCTCGACACTCCCGGCAGGAAATCGCGGGGCCTGGCTCGAACGAGTTCACGCGCCGTGCGATCACCGTCGTCGGTGAAGACAATCAGGATGTTCGGGTCGCAGTCCGGCCCGCCAATGCGAAGGCCGAGGCTGTCGGCCCAATCCAGGACGCGATCGACCATTGCGCCGGCCGGCTCGGCGGCCATTCCGGCGGCTCCCACGCACAGCGGCTCAGACCACGTTGCGAGTTTTCGGCCCCGAACGGCCCCTCCGACCGACGAGACGAAGGCCTCCGCCTGCTCTTCCAGCCCGGTGCCGGTTACCACGACATCCTCAAGCTGGGTGTCGTTCCCCGTGGCCGGGACCTGATTTTCTGACTGAGCGAGCGCATCGCCGCACGTGAAAACAAAGAGGGCAGGCAGCAGCGCCAGAACGCGCGATTGGCTCATTTCACACAGCTTTCATGAGGGGGACACAAAAAGAGGTCGACGATCGCGACGACGGCCAACGCCGCCCGTCGATCTGGCCAGCAAGCCCCAGGCGGCGTCGCATATCAAGAAGAAACCATAAGCTCCCCGCCTTCTGATCCGTCTTCGATCCCAAGTTACTGCCTCACCGGATCGCTGACCACAGACGTTACACAGCTGATACAGTCCGGAAACACGCGCCCTATTATCGGATGAAGGCGCGAATTCAGTGAAGGCGCTTCTGCGCGATCAGACGATAAACGGTCTCCAGCGCCGGATCCGTCCCTGCGAAATAAGCGGCGGCGGTCAGTTGCACCGGCACTTCGGGGCTGATTTCCGCACGCCCGTCGAACACGTTGCCGCTCAGGTTCCAGCGAACGGCGCTGAGCTGCACCAGAGCCTGCGTGTAAGGAAGCTTGAATACGGTCGGGTCGCCGGCGAAACTGCAGCACTGGCTCGTGGCCTCGCCAACGAACACGGGGTCAGCCAGCCGCTCCAGTTCAGTGCTGAGATTGGATGCGGAAGAGTAGGTCGCCCGACCGATCAGAACATAGACCGTCTTCCCCGGCTGCTGGCTGAAACCGACCACAGTCCGCAGAAACTCCGGGTAAAGCGCCGTGGCTCCGCCCGTGTTCTGCCGCAGGTCGACAATCAGGTTGGAAGGATCCGCGGAGGCCAGGTCCCGACGCAGACGAAGGCCGTATGCGGCGAGGCTCTCGCCCTCCTCGTCCAGGACATTGTTGAGCTGCACGAAGACCGCGTCGTGATCCGTCACAGCGACATGCCAATGATGCTCGGCCTGGCGGCTCAGAAACAAGGGCGTCGGGACGCGGGGCGGAGCCGGCAGGAGTTTGAACGCCACAGGGCTCCCGGCCTTGTCGGGAACCACGTCAATATCGCGAGAGGCTCCACCGCCGGGACCTTCGATCGTGAGCCGGATCGGCGCGGCGGCTTCCGGTGCCAGCCCGAGGCCGACCAGATACGGCGCACGGCGTAGCAGGCCGGCCGCCTGATAGACCCTGAACATCTCGCTCTCGGCGCTGATCAACTCCCCCACCCGGCTCAAGGCGTCAGCGGTGGGCGTCCCGCCTATCCCCGTCACGCGCGCGCCGATCAGCCCGGCGTGCTCGGCGTTCGCATCGACGATGAACAAGCCTTCGGGAAACAGGAACCACTTCACCGGAAGGACCAGGTTGCTGGCATGGGTCGTCGGCATGAACATGCCGGTGTGCCCGTGGCCGAGCGCCGCCAGCATGTGATTGATCCGCACAAAAATCTGTTCATCGGACAGCTGGGGCACGGCGGCCTTCAGAGCGGCATAGCGCGCAGCGAAATCCGCCGGCGGCGGGGCCGCACGGTAGTCGGGATCGACGCGGAGCACTTCCCCGTGGAGATAATCCAGATCCGCGAGCCAGCCCTCCTCGCGCGACAGGCCCGACACATCCGGGCGTCCGGCCAACTCCCGGAACTCCGGATCCGCTCGAAGCATGGCGAACTCCGACCAATCGTACATGTCGTATCGCAGCAGCGTTCGGCTTTCCTCGATCTCCTGACGGATTAGGGCGATGGCTTCATCTCGCCGGCCTAGGGCCACGAGGCGATGAGCGGCGAGAAACCGGGGCGCCAGCGTCATACCCCAGCCTATGAGCGGGCCGGCTCGGAGGTAGGCGTCGGCCGCTTCCGCATCCTTGCCGAGCGCCTTTTTCACCGCGCCGAGCCTGAACCAGTTGTCGCCGTCTAGCGGATAGTCGCGGACGAGTTGCTCGGCCAGCGGCTCCATCTCCACAGCCGAGCCCACGCCGTTGCGCGAAAAGTCCAGAACCCGCGCCTTTGCCGAATTATACGCGAGCGGGTCGGTTGGCGAGGCCAGCAGCGGATGACTCGGTTCCTGCGCAGCTGCAGCGCTGGACAGAAGGACCGATAAAAGAAGACTTAGTACGCGCTGCACTGGTGGACCCCAAACAGTTCGGGCGGATAGTACGGCCCGATCAAGGTACGTTCAGCCCATCATTCTTCGGTCCGAGGCCATTGCTGGTTACAAATCACTCGTTGCGGCTCCTCAAATGAGGAATTCAGACCCCATGGGCCCGGACGCGCGCCAACGACGCCTGGTACGAGCCCAACATACCCTATCCAGAGACGCCGCCCCAGACGGATCAGGAGCTTTCCGCCTGGATCAGGAGCCTGCCTCGCTGAGCGCTCAACCTCGCCCCTGACGGCCGTCTGGCGCGCGGTCTGCTATGCGCAGGCCTTGGTCGTCCGGTTCACCGACCAGCGAATGGGCCTGTCGAGGGCTGGAATCGCGACGATATCGGTCGGCGTGCTCAGTGCACCCGCGCCCCCGCATGTCGGCCCGGGGGACTGGAAGGTGACGACGGCCGTCAGGCCCGCGGGATCCTCGACAACCCGCTCTATCCTGACGGTAGAACCGCCCCGAACCTGTGTCTCCATGCGGGCCACCAAGAGCGTCTCCCGGCCAAAATCGACCAAGGGAGCTGGCGGAAGGGCGCGCCGTCCGGTGTTCAGTCCTGGCCAGAATTCAAGCCACGCTGAAGCGCTTCGGATTTCGGTGAGCAGCTCGCGTTCTGCCGGGCCCGAAAACGCCGACGCGGGATTGGCCACAAGGCGCCGAAGCGGGAGGCCCGGGGGAGCGTGCTCCGCTGGGGCGCTCTGCCAATCGGCGACGCGTCCGGCGAGAACGATCTCGCTGACGCGGCTAGGCGCGTCTCCCCCGTATCCGCAAGGGAAGCCGAACGCGCGCTCGCCGCCGTTGTGACGGATCAGCAAGACCGCCCCCCCTGCGTCTGTGCACTGGCCGTCGCTCGCCGCGTCGGCGGAATTCAAGCCGGCCAGCAACCGGTCGAGTTCACGGCTCGTCGCCTGATCGAGCCGCCGTTCAGGCTGGCGTGCGTCAGACCACACCCATCTATCATCCGATCGTAGTGCCCATACCACTCGCCGCGGCTCGGTCTCCCACGAGCCGTCCTCTCTCCGGCGGCCGGGCGTCTGGAAGTTTGAGGGCTCGCGGACGATTACGGCCGTGGGGGCGGCCCGAACCCGGGTCGCGACCACGGCGCCGTGCGAGGACCGCAGTTCCGCCGTCAGCGAGTCATTAAGGCTAGCCATGAGGACAGGCGGCGCCCCATCGCCGAAGCCGCCCGCCGGCACCGGCGGCTGCGCGCAGCCGCACAGAGCCAACACGGCCGCCGCTGAGAGGGCTTGATGAAACTTCGACATCGGATCTTTCCCAGTCGGTTCGCCGACTCATACGCTAAAGGGCATGAACAGCAGCTGTTGCCGCCGCGTTTCGAAGCTCATCGGCGTCCTGCCTCAAAGTAGAACCATTCGCACCCCGGCGGCTGACTCGGAGCCTGGCGGATTGTGCCAGCTGACAGTGGCCCGCAGGTGTTGAATCGACAGTAATTCTCGCCTCGAGCCTGTTCGTCGGGCGCGGGGAGGACTATGGCGAACAGTCATCAAAAAGGATCTTCATGACCGACGACGCATACTCCAACGCCTCCGACGCCCGGGACGGGGTCATCGAACTTGTCAGCGCCTATGTCTCCAACGCCAACACTCGCCTCTCGGGCGAAGAACTCCAGACGCTGATCCGCGACACCTTCGCCACTCTTTCAAGCCTAACCACCCCCGCCCCGGCCGCATCGTCCGGGGAGGAGCCTGATGTTACGAAGAAGACGCGGGCTGAGGTCAAGCGATCGATCACCGCCGACAGCCTGATCAGTTTCGAGGACGGCCGACCGTACAAGTCCCTCAAACGACACCTGGCGACCCGCGGACTGACGCCGGACGACTATCGGGCCAGATACGGCCTCCCGTCCGACTATCCCATGACCCATCCAGCCTACAGCGCCCGGCGATCGGAACTGGCGAAAAGCATAGGCCTGGGCTCAAAGGGCCGCGTCGCCAAGGCCTCCTCAGCCGCAACGCCGCGCAAGGCGAAGCCTCGCGCGGCCGAATAGTCGATCCGGATCAATCGGCCCCGCGAGCGGTCAACGGATCAGGTCGCCGGGCGCACATGCGAGCGCGAACGCCAGCCCGGTGACCGGCGCTCGGCGGCCGACAGCCGCCGTTCGGAGCTCCCGCCGACCGCGCGCGACGGCCGGCAAGACAGGAAAGCGCCTAGATCGAGCCCGTCTTGAGCCCGGCCTGATGGGCGGCGCTCCATCGGATCAGCTCAGGATAGAGATCGGCCACGGTCACGCCGGGCGCCCGCTCCCTGTAGAGCTTCAGGAATTGCTGGTTGAACGATCCGAACTGCCGGAAGCCCCGATGGCCCATGGTGGTCTCGAGACTCGCGATCATCGAGTCGAGATTCTCCGGGTCCGCCTGATCGCTGAAATAAAGGCTCGCCAGCGACCAGTTTACGTATTCATTGAACAGCGACGACGCGGTTCGATAGGCGTCGCTCGATGTGCCGGACGTCGCCCAAACCTCCCTGCCGGCGAAAGCGGCCGCAGCCGCCTGCGCATCGGCCCCAACCGGATTGATGAAACCATGGTTCATCTCGGTGAACAGGATGAGCCCCCTTCGGAGCGCCACGTTCTTCGCAGTGAGCCGGCTGTCGCTTTCGCTGGGATAGGGGAAGTTCACGTGGGGCTGGAGCTCCCGATAACCGTTGCTTTCCAACGTCGAGAGCGACTGGCTGCTGGCCACGAGCGGCGAGAAGAGAATCTTGACGCCGTCATATGGCCGGACCGCCGGATAGCTGGCCTGTAGCCATCCGAGCATCTCTGCAACGTCGATCTGGTCACTGTAGTACTGGATTTGCGCCTCGTAGTCCGAGGCCCGCACCTTGTAGAAGGCGCGAAAGTCGGTCTTGTCGGCGAAATCCTGCAGCAGCGCCAAATAGGGCAGCAGATAGTTCTCCGCCTCGCTCCCGAACCCGATCCGGTCATAGACGCTGCTGCGTATCAGGCGGTTCTGACCGTCGAACTCGAATGCGTAGCCGTTCGTCTTCAGTTTGAAATAGTTGAAGACGTCCCGCGCCATGTCGTCCTCCAGGGCCGCCAGGAGAGGATGGTCGAGATGGCCGCCGAAATGGCTCATCATCGCCTCGTAGTAGGGGCCTTCCTTGCTGATGAGGAACCTGTCGTCCCTCCCCTTGGGCGTCAGGGCGATGGCGATATTGACGAGCTCGTAAACCTCCGGGACCAGGACCTGGATCCGGCCGCGGTTGGCCTCCTGATAGGCTGCGTCGAACACGGCGGCCGGCAGGCGGGTTACGATTCGCGTCGGGTAGTCGACGCCCTCGTGGGTGATGACGAAGTCGGACTGACCGCCGCTGGAAATCCTGCGGCACAGGCTTTCCGGGCCGGAGACGAAACACACATCGTGGGTCGCGCCCGCCGCGACCGTCGCGGTGTAGACATCCGGGTTGAGCGTGGCGTCCAGGTTCCAAACCCGGACACGGGTCTCCCCGTCGACCGTGATTTCGAGCTGGTTCCCCTCCGCCCTCAGCCGGTCAGCGGACGTCTGGGCCGCTACTTCCGGGCCCGCCAGGGCAAGCCATCCGAAGCCCGCCGATAAAGCAATGATCCGCAGCATCCACCCTCCCCCGGCCGCAGCCGAGCAACCTTCCCGGAAGGAGGCGGAGATGTCTCTCGCGTCGCCACCGTGAAGTCCCCGGCGGCGCAGGCTAGGCCGGACGGGACCGCGTCGAAAATACCGTATGGCCGGTAGCCCCCGAACGGTCGGTCCGCTTGCGGCGGCCTTTCACGGAGCCCGTGGAGGCTCGTTCATCCGGGCTCGTTCATCCTTGGCGCGTCGGCCCCGATGGGCGGGGCCGCGCCGCGACCAATTGCGTATCAGCAACTAGATTACCGCTTTAATCAGTGTTGTTCCAACAACCAAACTTGTTCCAGCAGACACCGAAGCGCCCACGACAGCGGCCCCCCTGTTTGACGGTATTGCGCAGGGTCTGCCACAAGGCGACTGTGAAGCTCTCGCGCTCGGGACGCCCGCGATTCATCGAGGAAGACATGAGCACGATAGTCCGGATACTCGTTGGCGGAGAACTCAGGCGCGCAGCGGACGCGGCTCTCCTGCTCTGGCGGGCCGCGATCGGAGCGTTCCTCGTCTGGGGAGTCAGCGACAATCTCGCCAGTGCGGAGCACATGGCCCAGTTCGCGGGCTTTCTGCAGTCTCACGGCTTCCCCTACCCGGCTGTTCTGGCGCCTGTCTCGGTGTGGGCGCAGGCCCTGTGTGGAGCCGCCTTCATTCTCGGGGGTCTGACGAGGGTCGCCGGGATGGTTTGCGCGTTCAACTTCGCCGTCGCACTGGCCATGGTCGATGCCGAGTTGGGCGTTCGCCCGGCCTTCCCAGCCTTCATGCTCTTGTGTTTCGGGGTTTACATCGCTCTTCGCGGTCCCGGCCGGTTCAGCATCGACGCACAACTCTGCAAAGGGAAGTCCGCGGCCTCCGACGCGTCCGATGGAACCGTCTAATCCTATCGGACGGCGGTCAGGCCTGGGCCGAGGATGTGCCGACGCCGAGACGGGCGCCTACGACACCGTTCTCAACCTGTTTTCCGACCCGGCCAACGTGCGGGGCGTGACGGCGTGGGACCGGGCTTACCTCGGAGCGCTCTGTGGCGCGGAGCTTCGTCGGAAAACGAGCAGCCACCATGGCGGCGAGGTCGCCGGATTGGTGCTGCGCGATGTCCTGAACACCCCTTCAACCCCCGGCTGTGGAGTGAACCCGCAGTCAGCCCGAGCAGAGGTCGCATGGCGGATCAAACATCGAGACAAGTCTGTCCTCCCGCCGGCGCACGGCCGGGGAACAGCGGAGCCGTTGTGCATAGACGGGCGTTCATCGCGGCAGCATCCGCTGGAGCGTTCCTTTCCGGGGCCGTCGCCCGCCCTGCTCAAGACGCTCCGCCGGCCTGGTCGAAACTGCCGACGGAGCCGTACCGGGGCAAACAGGACGACGTCTTCTTCGTCGATGAGGCCACCGGCTGGTATGGCAACGGCGCAGGCAAGCTGTTCAGGACCACGGACGGCGGCGCGACCTGGACACAGCAGATGGACCGTCCCGGCACCTTTGTCCGCGCCCTAGGCTTCATCGACGAACGGCTTGGGTTCCTGGGCAATATCGGTCCCGACTATTTTCCCAACGTGTCGGACCAAACGCCCCTGTACCGCACCCGTGACGGCGGCGAGAGCTGGGAGCCGGTGACCATCGACGGGCCCGCGGTGAAAGGCATCTGCGCCATCGACGTGTACCGTGAGCCCTTCATCAACACCGGCGTAGTTGAGGACCGCATCACAGTCCGGGCCGGCGGCCGGGTGGGATCCCCTGCCTTCCTCGCCACGTCGCGCGACCGCGGCGAATCATGGACTTCGGAAGATCTCTCGGGGCTGACCGCGATGATACTCGACGTGGGGTTCGTCAGCGATCAGGTCGGCTTCATCTGCGGTGCGTCCAGCGCGCGGCTGCCGGAGTCTCACGCGCTGATCCTTCGCACCAGCGACGGCGGGCGGACGTGGTCCCCCGTCTACGAGAGCGACCGGCCTTGGGAGCTTACATGGAAGATGAGCTGGCCGTCTGAACACGTCGGCTATGTCACGCTCCAGAACACCAATCGCGACGCCCCGGTCAGCCAGCAACGGGTTCTGAAGTCCGTGGACGGAGGCCTGACCTGGGCCGAGCTGCCATTGGTGGATGAAGTGCGCGCCCGGCAGTTCGGCGTCGGCTTCGTGAGCGAGGACCGCGGCTGGGTCGGAACGGCGCTGGGCGGCCTGGAAACCATCGATGGCGGGCAGAGCTGGAATCGCATCGCCATGGGAGCTGCGGTGAACAAGATCCGCGTCATCCCGAAACAAGCCGGCGGGAAGGCGATTTTCGCGATCGGGTCGGAACTGCACAGACTCGACCTCCCCGGCTGACGACGGCCGGAGCCCGATGGAAGGGGCGAGGAGATCCATAGCCCAATGCGCAAGATCACGCCTGTCTCTCCACCATAGCCCCGCCCGGGCGGCGACTGACGGCGCTGGGCAGGCTCCACCTCCCTTGTGGTGCTGCAACCGTTAGATGCGTCACGTGTCGAGGCCCCCTGCCCCGGCCTCGCACGCGCCGTTCGCCCGGAGCGCGGCTCCGTACCGTGGGGGCGGCGAGGCGGTCGGGCCACCCCTAAAAAGCCGGGCGCCGCATGCTGACTGGCCGGATGTAGCGCCCCGTCGGAGCTTCCTTTCTCCTCAGCCTTCCGCGGCGCTGCGGCGGAGCGGGCGCTGGACCCGCGCCGCCGCGATCGCCACCCGGCCGTCAGCGACCGAAGAGAGCCCCGCCGAGTGACTCGAGGCTTGCGTTGGCACCGACGTAGAAGAACCGGCCCAGCGAGCTGACCGGATAGTTATAGCTGCTGGCCTCCGGCTGCTGGTCCGTGAAGTTGTTCACGCCGGCGTAGATGCTGAACGCATCGTTCAGCTCGTACCGGACCTGAAGGTCATGAACGCTCTTGGCGGCGTATTTGAGGTAGCGAGGCTCGATCAGGTCCCGATCATTCACGCGGGACTGTAGGGAGTAGCGCTGCACCGCATTGAACCATGCATAACCATAGTTGACGGACAGATTGTCACGCGACCAGGTGACGTCGAGCGACGCCTGATACTCGGGAGACCCTTCCCTGTTGACGAGGTCGACCAGAGGTGCACCGAGCGCCTGTTCGTTCTCCAGGGTCTGAAGGACGTTCCCGACAAAGGTCACATCCAGCCGCCCCAGACCCCCATCGCCCAGGCCTAGGTGCTGGAGTTCGGACCCGTAGCGCACCGTCAGGTCAAACCCGGAGGTTCGGAACGTGGAGATGTTGTTGGGCTGCTGCTCGAAGGTGGTGATCCGCCCGACGTTGCCGCCCGACGTCCCGCGCTCGATCAGGTCACAGAAGAGGTTGGGACGCGGAAGGTCGTAGCAGTTGTTCACGATCGTCTGGGCCGCATACGACGTGATCGCGTCCTTGATCTCGATGTTGTAGTAATCGAGCGAGGCCGACAGGCCGGGGAGGAAGCCCGGCGTCAGGACCATGCCGAGGGTCCAAGTGTCCGCCGTCTCCGGGCTGAGCGCTGTATTGCCCGAGATGAAGCCGCCGATCGCCTCGGAGCTGTTGTTGATGAAGGTGTCGGGGTTCACGCCGAGAGCAAGCAGGTCGGTCCGGCAGTTCGCCCGACGCGTGGCAGGGTCGTTGCCGGTGTTGACGTTGCTGGTCGAGCACGGATCGGCGATCGACTCGAAGGTCTGCTGACGGGCCTGGAACAGGTTGACAATGTTCGGAGCCCGCACGGCGCGGGCGACGGCGCCCCGCACCGCGATGACATCGTTGAAGGCCCAGCGTGCGTTCACATTCCAGGTGTCCGTCTGATAGTCGATCGTGTCCACCTCGTCCGAGCCGTAATCCGAATAGCGGTAGGCGGCTCCGATCGTCACATTGTCAGCCAGCGGCATGTCCCGCAGAACGGGGATCGAAACTTCGGCGAAGACCTCCTTTACGTCGAACGACCCGGTCGTGCGGACGGCGCGGCCGACACCCGTCAGGGTGTATTCGAGATCCTCGGCCAGCACCGCGACGTCTTCCGGGATGGAGTCGCTGCTCTCACGCCGGTATTCGCCGCCGATCACGAAGGCGACCGGGCCCGCCGGGAGTTCGAAGCGGCCAGCCGTGTCGCCGCTGATGAAGGCGTTGAAGACATGCTGATCGATTTCCGCGCTGGACGTGAAATCGCCCGTGACCCAGTCCACCGCCGCGGCCGAATTCTGGTTCTCTCCGTAGAGATTGAGCGGCAGGCAGCCCGACGCGGCTCCGGGCGTGAATGTCGCCCCGAAAGCGGCGGACGGGAATCCGAACTGGGCGAACAGATCGCCGTAGGGCTCCGCGCCGGGATCGAGGTTGGAGCGGCAGACCGGAGCCCCGCCCGGCCCGACGACGACGTCGGTCGCAGCGAAGACCCGGTCGTTGATGATCACGTCGTGGGAGTCCTGCGTCTGCTCGGACTTTCCGTAGGTGTATGAGGCTTCGAAATTGATGTTGTCGGTCAGGGATCCTTCGACCCCCAGCGATCCGCGCCACGTATCGCGCGTGAGATCATAGTTTTGGGTGCCCAGGTCGAAATTATCCCGCGCCAGCAACACGCCGGGCTCCGGCAGGAAGGTGTCCGCCGGGTTCGCCAGCCCTCCCGGCGCCTGCGCATCGGCCAGGACGTTGGCCGGGATGAAGGGGTTTTCGTCGTGCAGGAAGAGGCCGTAGAAATAGCTGGGCTGGGCGGCGAACTGGGTTTCCGTCCGGCTGAACTTCAGCTCCCCGAACAGGTTGACCCGTTCCGTGAGGTCGAACCGGCCGTTCAGGTTCGCCGTGTTGCGCTTCAGGTTCGGAAGCAGGTCGTCGTTGAAGTCATCCAGCGGCGTCCCGCTGCCCCCGATCATGAAGAACTCGCCGGCGTACACCCCGTCCACGAACGGCTGGTTGTTGGTGAAGCTCACCCCTGACGTAGTCGAAGCCGTGGAGAAGTTCGTGTAGGTCGAGCCCGCGCGCGAGGTGTCGATGTAACGAACATTGTTGGTGAGGATCAGGTCATAGATCGAGGGATCGTCGTCGTCGGCGTTGAACGTGCCGGGGTCATCCGGATTGCTGATGATGATCTGACGCTGCCCGGACCGGCTGAACGCACGCTCATTGAACTCAAGCGCCTTCTCCTCGGCGAACTCGTAGGCCAACGTGACGTTTCCTCGGCCCGAGAAGAAATTGCTTCCGACCACGGCGCTGAAAAGCGTGCTGTCGCCGCCCCCGCCGTCGCTCCAGCCGCCCTGGGCGCGGAGGTCGACACCCTCGAAATCGTCCTTGAGGATGAAGTTGACCACCCCGCTGACGCCGTCGGCGCCGTAGACCGCGGAAGCGCCGCCGGTCAGCACTTCCACGCGCTCCACGAGGGCGAGCGGGATCGTGTTGACGTCGACCGAAGACGTTCCCGGATTGGCGGCGACGTGGCGGCGCCCGTCGACCAGAACAAGCGTTCGGCTGGCGCCCAGGTTGCGCAGGTTCAGAAGGTTCAGACCGGCCAGACCGGGCGTTGTGGTGTCAGCCCCCTGTTCCAGCGTGAGCGAGCCGGTCAAGGCCGGAATGTCGGTGAGGAACTGGGTGAGGTTGGTCTGCCCCGACGCCTCGATGTTTTCGGCCGTGACGGTCGTCACCGGGTTCGGCGCCGCATAGTCCTGCAGGCGGAGACGCGTGCCTGTGACGACGACCTCGCCGACTTCCGTGGCTGTCTGCGGATCGTCGGACGGCTGCGGCGGCTGCACGCCGGCGACCTGCGCGTAGGCGACTGTCGAGAGGGACAGGGTGACGGCGGACAGGATGGTGCTGGCGAGGAGCTGGGACTGGCGCATGGACAAGATCTCCGTTCAAGACAAACTGGACAGCAGGGGTCTTCGCAGAACTCAGGGATTCCAGCTGATCGTCGCTGGCGCGCCGCCAGCTGTCAACAATCCGTCTCGCCTTGTAAGAATAAATGTCTGCAACCCGGCCTGTGTTACTTGCCAGTAACGAGCTTCTGTTCAGTCCGGCCTCTTCATTGTCTTTGGAAAGAGGCCGTCGAACCCGCCCCTTCTGTCACCGGACGAAAAAGGGCGGCTCTCGCGAGCCGCCCTTTCCGTCTCTGGGTCCGAAGACCGCCCTTAGAACGGACGGTAGTTCAGGCCGATGAAGAAGCGCGTGCCCCAGGGGTCGAAGGTCGACCCGGTGAA